>JAESFO010000040.1_pt1 | contig 505168 bp, 476 predicted proteins | sample 9269421 | NCBI WGS metagenome assembly JAESFO01 (sample SAMN14502839, study PRJNA617101) | algae metagenome | isolation source: Nostoc desertorum CM1-VF14 and co-occurring heterotrophs from rocky... | place: USA: Clark Mountains, San Bernardino, California | collected 2000-06-05 | reverse complement strand
GAACGAGTAGTCGCAACTGGCCTTCGAGGTCTTGTTGTCCCACATCTGCAAGGCTTCGAGCAGCGACTGCTGCGGGTTGGGCAGGCAGAAATCCACCACCATGGTGGTGCCGCCGCTCAGCGCCGCCCGCGTGCCGCTTTCGAAATCGTCGCTCGAATAGGTGCCCATGAACGGCATCTCGAGATGCGTATGCGGATCGATTCCGCCCGGCATCACGTAGCAGCCGCTGGCATCGAGCACCTCGCCACCGCTGAGGTTCTGCCCGATCTCGGTGATCCTGCCGCCTTCGACCCGGATATCGGCGACATAGGTGAGGTCGGCGGTAACGACGGTGCCGCCCTTGATGATCTTGCTGCTCATGCTCGGTCCCTGTCTTTGTTCAGTCTGCCCTCCCCAAGAGGGCCGAAAGCGCGCCGCGTAGGGCGCGCTACGATACGATCTCCGCCGTTTCCAGCACGGCGCGCAGCAGCACGTCGGTGCCGGCCGCCGCCCACTCCTTCGAGATTTCTTCCGCTTCGTTGTGGCTGAGCCCGTCGACGCACGGGCACATGATCATCGCCGAGGGCGCCACCCGGTTGATCCAGCAGGCGTCGTGTCCGGCGCCCGAAACGATGTCGCGGTAGGAGTAGCCGAGTTCCTTGGCCGCCTCGCGGACATTGCCAACCAGCGTCTTGTCGAACGTCACCGGGTCGAAATGCCCGACCTGCTCGACCTCGAAGCCGATATCGAGCGCCTCGGCGGTGTTCTGGATGCCGTAGCGGATGCGCTCGTCCATCTCGTCCAGCACTTCTTTATTCGGCGAACGGATGTCGATGGTGAACACCGCCTTGCCGGCAATGATGTTGCGCGAGTTCGGGTAGACCTCGATGTGCCCCACCGCACCGACGGCGTCAGGCTGGTAGTCCATCGCCACCTCGTGCACCAGCTCGATCACCCGCGCCATGCCGAGGCTGGCATTGCGCCGCTTCGGCATCGGGGTGGAGCCGGTATGCGCTTCCTTGCCGGTCAGCGTCACCTGCAGCCACTTCAGCCCCTGGCCGTGCGTCACCACACCGATATCGACGTTCTCGTCCTCGAGGATCGGGCCCTGCTCGATATGCAGTTCGTAATACGCGTGGATCTTGCGCGCCCCGACCACCTCGTCGCCGCGCCAGCCGATCCGCTCCAGCTCCTCGCCGAAGCTTTTGCCGTCCTTGTCCTTGTGGGTGTAGACCTCGGCCTGGTCGAGCACCCCGGCGAACACGCCCGAGGCCATCATCGCCGGCGCGAACCGCGCCCCTTCCTCGTTGGTCCAGTTGACCACCACGATCGGGCGCTTGGTCCGGATGTCGAGATCGTTGAGCGTGCGGATCACCTCGAGCCCGCCCAGCACCCCGAGCACGCCGTCATAACGCCCGCCGGTTGGCTGCGTATCGAGATGGCTGCCGACATAGACCGGATCGAGCCCCGGCTCGCTGCCTTCGCGCCGCGCGAACATGGTGCCCATCTGGTCGAGCCCCATCTCCATGCCGGCCGCCTCGCACCAGCGCTTGAACAGCGCCCGGCCCTTGGCATCGTCATCGGTCACCGTCTGCCGATTGGAACCCCCGGCAACGCCCGGCCCGATCTCGGCCAACTCATGAATGGAGCTCCACAGGCGTTCGGGGTCGATACGAAGGTTTTCGCCAGGAGCTGCCATAGTCAGTCTTTCAAATTGTGTTCGGATAGTGCCACAGCACCCCCTCGCCCCTCGGGGGAGGCAATGAGGTCGGATCCTTTGGCTATTTCATCGAGCCACACTTGCGCCTGGCGTGGTTCGCCCAAGGCGTTGCTTGCGTGTGCAGCCCGGCGCAGTTCGCGTAAGCGAACCAGTTCCGGCAGTTCAGTATAGCCGAGGCTCACTCGTGCTTGGGCGACCTGTTCTCCCAGATCGTCCATCCTTGCGACCGATTCCGGCAAATAGCGCGCCTCGAGATGCGCTGGGAGGAGGCCCTTGTTCCGCTCGAACAGGCCCCACCGCCCGCCTGCGCATTCCTTCAGCGCCTCAACCAGAGCATCGCGGAAGTCCCTCTCGAGGAACTTCCTTCGCTGCTCTAATTTTCCGAGACGCTGCGCTTTCACGTGGGCTCTATTTCTGGCTCGGGAAGCTGAACTCGGCGCCGCTCTTGATGCCCGCCGGCCAGCGCGTGGTGACTGTCTTGAGCCGGGTGTAGAAGTGCACGCCTTCCGGCCCGTAGATGCCGTGGTCGCCGAAGATCGAGCGCTTCCAGCCGCCGAACGAGTGGTAGGCCACCGGCACCGGGATCGGCACGTTGATGCCGACCATGCCCACTTCGATCTTGTCGGCGAAGTCGCGCGCCGCGTCGCCGTCGCGGGTGAAGATCGCCGTGCCGTTGGCATATTCGTGCCCATGGATCAGATCGACCGCATCCTGGTAGCTCTGCGCCCGCACCACGCTCAGCACCGGCCCGAAGATCTCCTCGCGGTAGATCTTCATGTCGGGCTTCACATGATCGAACAGCGTGCCGCCGACGAAGAAGCCGTTCTCATAACCCTGCAGCTTGAAGCCGCGGCCATCGACCACCAGTTCCGCCCCGGCTTCGACGCCCGCATCGATATAGCCGACGATCTTGTCGCGCTGCGCCTTCGAAACGATCGGGCCCATCTGCGCGTCCTTGTCGGTCGCGGGGCCGATCTTCAGCGCTTCGACCCGCGGCTTCAGCCGCGCGATCAGTGCGTCCGCGGTCTTGTCGCCCACCGGCACCGCCACCGAAATCGCCATGCAGCGCTCGCCGGCCGACCCGTACCCGGCGCCCATCAGTGCGTCGGCGGCCTGGTCCATGTCGGCGTCGGGCAGGACGATCATGTGGTTCTTGGCGCCGCCCAGCGCCTGCACGCGCTTACCGGCCTGGGTGCCGCGCCGATACACGTATTCGGCGATCGGCGTCGAGCCGACAAAGCTCACCGCCTTGATGTCGGGATGGTCGAGAATGGTGTCGACCGCTTCCTTGTCGCCATGGACGACGTTCAGCACGCCGTCCGGCAGGCCGGCATCCATCAGCAGCTGCCAGGCGAACATCGGCGCGCTCGGATCGCGTTCCGACGGCTTCAAAACGAAGGTGTTGCCGCAGGCGATGGCCAGCGGATACATCCACATCGGCACCATGGCCGGGAAGTTGAACGGCGTGATGCCGGCGACCACGCCCAAGGGCTGCCGGTCGGAATAGCTGTCGATATTCGGCCCGACATTGCGGCTGAACTCGCCCTTCAATAGCTGCGGCACGCCGCAGGCGAAATCGACGCAGTCGATGCCGCGCGCCAGCTCGCCCAGCGCGTCGTCATGCACCTTGCCGTGTTCGCGGCTGATCAGCTCGGCCAGCTCGTCAGCGTGCTTTTCCAGCAGCTCCTTGAACCTGAACATCACCCGCGCCCGCTTCATCGGCGTGGTCGCGGCCCAGGCGGGCAGGGCCTTCTTGGCGGCGGCGACGGCGGCATTCACCTCGTCGACGCTCGACAGCGGCAGCGTTGCGGTGGCCTCGCCGGTGGCCGGGTTGAACACCGGCTGGCTGCGCGTGCTCGTCGAGGTGACCAGCTTGCCGCCGATCGCATTCTGTACAGTCTGCATCACAGACCTCCGCTCGTTGGGTGTAGAACGTTCGTTCTATCGGTTGCGATATAGAACAATCGTTCCATTCTACTCAAGCGTCTTCAGGATGCTGCCCAGGGTGCCGATCAGTTCGTCGATCTGCGCCTTGGAGATGATCAGCGGCGGGCTCATCGCGATGATGTCGCCGGTGGTGCGGATCAGGATGCCGGTCTCGAAGGCCTTGACGAAGGCCGAGAACGCCCGCTTGGTCGGCTGGCCGGCGATCGGCTCGAGCTCGATCGCCCCGATCAGCCCCAGGTTGCGGATGTCGATGATGTGCGGCAGGCCCTTGAGCGAGTGCAGCGCATCGGCCCAGTAGGGCGCGAGCTCCGCGCCGCGGGTCAGCAGCCCCTCGTCCTTGTAGGTCTCGAGCGTCGCGAGGCCCGCCGCCGAAGCGATCGGGTTACCCGAATAGGTGTAGCCATGCATGAACTCGATGACGTGCTCGGGGCCCTGCATGAACGCATCGTGGATCTCGGAGCTGACCAGCACCGCGCCCATCGGGATCACGCCGTTGGTCAGGCCCTTGGCCGTCACCAGGATATCCGGCGTGACGCCGAAATAATCCGCCGCGAACGGCGTGCCGAGGCGGCCGAAGCCGGTGATCACTTCGTCGAAGATCAGCAGGATGCCGTGCTTCCTGGTGATCTCGCGCAGCTTCTGCAGGTACCCCTTGGGCGGGATCAGCACGCCGGTCGAGCCGGCCACCGGCTCGACGATCACTGCCGCGATGGTCGAGGCGTCATGCAGCGTCACGATGCGCTCGAGCTCGGACGCCAGGTCCTCGCCGCCCGCCTCGCGCTCGCCGCGGGTGAACTGGTTCTTGCCCGGCGTATGAGTGTGCGGCATGTGGTCGACGCCGGTCAGCAGCGTGCCGAACATCTTGCGGTTGGTGACGATGCCGCCCACCGAGATGCCGCCGAAATTCACCCCGTGATAGCCGCGCTCGCGGCCGATCAGCCGGAACCGGCCGGCATCGCCTTTCACCTTGTGATAGGCCAGCGCCACCTTCAGCGCCGTCTCGACCGATTCCGAACCGGAATTGGTGTAGAGCACGTGGTCGAGCCCCTCAGGCGCGATCGATACCAGCGCATTGGCCAGCTCGAACGCCTTGGGATGGCCCATCTGGAACGCCGGCGCGTAGTCGAGCTCGGCGGCCTGCTCCTGGATCGCCTCGACGATCTTGGGGCGGCAGTGGCCGGCATTCACGCACCACAGGCCCGCCGTGCCGTCGAGCACTTTGCGTCCGTCGGAAGTCGTATAGTGCATGTCCTTGGCGCCGACGAACATGCGCGGCGCCTTCTTGAACTGTCGGTTCGCCGTAAACGGCATCCAGAACGCGCTCAGATCGTTCGGCGTGACATTGCGACGGTCGGACACCTTGGACTCCCCCGGAGGCTATTTGTTGAGTTCTGAGGTCAAGTATATTTGGCGCTTGACCTTTGGATGTGTTATCCAGAAATTTGACCAGTTGGAAAAAACGTTATCACTCCCATGCCGCCGATCAAGGTGAAAATGCTGGAGACCGAGGGCGGCAAAGGGGGCGCAAAGGCAGCGCCGTCGAAGCGCCCGCGGGCGCAGACGCGCATCCAGCGCGAGAAGCAGGAAGTCATCCTCGAGGCGGCGCTCGACGTGTTCAGCCGCGAGGGATTCCGCGGCGCCACGATCGACCAGATCGCCGAAGCGGCGGGGATGTCGAAGCCCAATCTGCTGTACTATTTCCCGCGCAAGGAAGAGATCTACCAGCGCCTGCTCGCCGAGATGCTCGATGTCTGGCTGGCGCCGCTGCGTGAGATCGATTCGGTCGGCGATCCGGTCCCCGAACTCCGCTCGTACCTCCGCCGCAAGCTAGAGATGAGCCGCGACTATCCGCGCCAGAGTCGGCTCTTCGCCAACGAGATGCTGCAGGGCGCGCCCCGCGTGCTCGAAATGCTGGAAACCGACCTCAAGGCGCTGGTCGACGACAAGGCCAAGGTGATCGAAGGCTGGATGGATGCCGGCAAGATCGTCCGCACCGACCCCTACCACCTGATCTTCTCGATCTGGGCCACCACCCAGCACTATGCCGATTTCGACGTGCAGGTCCGCGCCGTGCTGGGCAAGGACCGCGGCGGCGAAGGCCGCTTCGAAGACGCCGCCCGCTTCCTCGAAAACCTCTTCCTGCACGGGTTGCTGCCAAGTAAGTGATGCCAACTCTTTGTTGGGGTTGATCTTTCGCGTCGCTTCCGCGAACACGCCAAAGTCATCCGCCCGCTGGCGGGCAGGGGGGAGTGTCGTGACCAGCCGTGCCGACGAATGGATTCTCCGCGCTGCAGACGTCTGGGTCCGCCTGACCAATCGCCGCCTGGTGCGCGCCTGCCGGCACCAGTTCGGTCACGTGCCCGATTTCGCTCGCCCGCGCGGCCATGATGCGCTGATGCAGTGGCGTAAGCACTTCGACCACAACCCGCTCTTCGTCACCTTCTGCGACAAACCCGCCGCCCGCGTCTGGGCGCGCCAACGCATCCCCGAGCTCGCCACCGCCGAGATCGTCTGGCAGGGCGCGCGGCTGGAGGATCTTCCCGAACAGGCCCTCGGAGACGATTGCGTGCTGAAGGTGAATGCCGGCACCGGCGCCAACTACTTCCCTGGCCGCGGCCGCTGGGATGCCGAGACCCTGCGCCATCGGTTCGGCCGCTGGCTGCGGAGCCCCGCTTGCGGACCGGGGGAATGGGCCTACCACCAGGTGCCGCTCCGCCTCGTCGTCGAGCGCCTCATTGCGCCGCCGGGCGAACTGATCGACCTCAACCTGCGCTGTCAGGATGGCGAGATTTCCTCTGCCTTTGTCGGGGTGAACTGGAAAACCCCGGACGCCGTCGGCTGCTACCTGACCCGTGACGGTCAGCCGTTCTCCCCGGCGGACTCAGCGCTGGCCGAGCGGCTGCTCCGTCCCGGAATATTCGCGCAGGCCAGCCGCCTTGCGCGACAGCTCGGCCACGGCATCGACCACGTCCGGGTCGATTTTCACATTCGCGGCGAGACGCTGTTTCTCGGCGAACTGACGGTCTATTCGTCCTCGGGTTTCGGTGAGGAAGAGCGAGTGGGCGTCGGAGCGCTGATCGAGCGTTCCTGGCTCGCCGCGATCGAGAAATCGTGGTTCCTCGCCACCCCGCAGCCCTGGCCGATGTCGCTTTACCAGGGCGCCTTCCGCCGCTGGGTGGTGGAGCGCCGGCGCGAACTTGCGGCGTCTGAGGTAGAAAAGGCTGGCCGACCGCACTAGCGCGCGTTCAAGAAAGGTTGCAGACCTTTCTGGTTCGAAAGCGCGACGGAAACTTGGAGCATTTCGCCGTTTCAACGAAGCGATGAAATGCACCAGGCTGTCGGCCCATGGCTGGGGCCGCGTGCCTCCCGGCCACTCAGCTGAGCGGCAGCGTCGCCCGGGCCAGCAGGGCGACCAGTTGGCTCTGCTGCTGCGTGCCGGTCTTGACGAACAGCTGCGCCAGGTGGGTGCGCACCGTATGGATGGAGACCTGCAGCATTTCGGCGGCCTGCTTGAGGCTGCACCCCAGAACCAGCGCGCCGGCCACCTGTGCTTCCTTTCGGGTGAGCCCGAACAGCCCAGCCAGGCGCTGCTCCAGGCCCATGGGCGCGTTCGGCTCCAGCGACTGGATGAACACCACGGCGGCCTGCCGCACCGGCAGGCCGTAGAGCCCGGCATCGGGCATCGGCGCCACCGTCAGCGCCAGCCCCCGCCCCAGCCCGTCGGCGGCCGGCACGATCATGTAGCCACCCAGGCCGTGCCGTCCGTCGGGGTCGGCAAACGCATCTGCCAGCAGCCGGCGCAGCCGTATCGTGCCATGGCCGGCCTCCAGCACGCCACGCAGCGCGCCTAGTCCGGCCGAGCGGCTGGCCAGTACCCGCTCCGCGGTGTCATTGACGCTGAGCAATCGACCATGCGCGTCGACCAGCGCCATCCCGATGCCGAGCCGGTCGTAGGTCTGGTGGCGTTCGGTAAGCCGCAGCGCACCCAGTTCCGATCGCATGTGGCCGATCCGTGTGATCAGCGGCGTCAATCGACGCAGCAGCGTCAGGTCTTCCTCATCCACCGGCCGTTGATCGAAACCGCAGCTCGCTCCGAAAAAGCCCGTGAACCTGCCGTGGCTCGCCGTGGTGACGGCCACGAAGCTGCGATCCCCCTGCGGGCGCAACCAGCGGTTGAAGAACACGCTGCGTTCGAACTCGGCACGCGGCATCAGTGTCACGTCGCTGAGGACCCGGCCGGGTGGCGCGCCGACGACCGGGTTCTCCACCTCCGGCGCGAAGCAGATTTCGCCATAGGCGTCCTCGCATTCGCCATACAGCAGCTGTTGTCGCCCGGTGCCGGCCTCGAACACGCCGACCGCCAGGATGCGTGCCGGGATCATCTGTTTGAATGCCGCGGCCGCGTCCGGCCAGTTGCGTTCGTCGTAGACCGCCGCATAGAGCCGGTGGGTCAGGGCGACGATGTCGTCGGCCGTCACGGCGGTCAAACGCGGCCCTCCCGGTTGATCTGTCGTAATGGCAGCTGCTCGAATGCATCGCCCAGCGGCGCCTGCAACCGCGGTGACGGCAGGCCGTATCGCCCCGCATCGGCCATGGGCCCCACAGGCCGCCCATACTGCGCTTCGCAGTTGCCGCACAGCCCCGTATTCTCATAAGTCCGGGTATCCAGCAGCCCGATGGCGGCGCCTGACGGACTCATCACCTGCTCGAGCTTGCCCCCGGCGACGGTCCAGCGGTCGCGATAAACCGCGACAAACATCAGGTCGGATAGTTGAGCAATGTCTTGGACACTGGCAGGTCGCATGCAATCGACTCTTCAGCTGGCCGACTCCCGGAGGCGCCGACGGTACAATGTCATTAAGTATTACTATCTTGTTATAACGACTTTGCGCTGCCGCGTCAGGTCAGACATCATTCAAATGAATGAGACCACCTTCACATCTGTAGGGAAGGTCAGCGTTCCCGCAGCAACGCCAACACCACCAGCCCCAGCACTGTGACCATCGCGCCGGCGGCGACGCTGACGCTGGCCCAGCCATGCCCGGCCAGCCCCTCGAATACGATGACGAAGGCCGGCACCAGGTAGCCATAGGCGATGACCTTGGCGGCCGGCAGCCGGGCCGAGGCAAACTGGATCAGAAAGAAGCATACCGCCGTCGGCCCGATGGCGAGATAGAGCACCACCCACCAGACCAGCGCCGGCAGGTGCAGCCAGTCGGTCGAGAGGATCTCGGGCAGGCCGTAAAGGACGATCCATGCTGCCGTCGCCACCATCGTCCAGAAGCTCAGCACCAGCGCCGACTCGCCTCGGTTGAAACGGCGCAGCAGCGGCGTGTAGATCGCATAGGCGACGCAGCCGACGAAGTAGATCAGCTCGCCCTGGCCGATATCGAAACGCAGCAATGCGTTGATATCGCCGCGGAAGATCACCCAGATCGCACCCAGCCCCGCCAGCAGCAGGCTGACCAGCACCGCGAACCCCGAGCGCTGCCCGACGATGAAATACGCCGTCACTGCCGTCATCAACGGCACCAGCGTGTAGACCGCGCTGGTCGCCACCGGCTGCGTCATGGTCAGCGCGATGAACATGGTGACGAAATAGACGGCGGTCAGAAGGCCGTTGATGCCGAAGCGCCACGGCGCCGGTGGGAAGGCGAACCTCTGCCGCGCCACCCCGAAGGCGAACGCCCCCATCAGCAGCGCTGCGAGGACGAAGCGCAGCGCGTTGAGCGGTACGGCGTGGATATAGGGCACCGTCAGCGCCCCGAAGGTGAACGAGCCGGCGATCAACGCCGCGAACAGCAGCATGGCGAGGTGCGACAGCACTCGCTGGCGCTTCGCGTCTGTGCCCTCGATGCTGATGTCGGCGACGCTCACGGACGGCCTAGAGCGCGTAGGCGATGACGAGCAGGAAGGCGCCGCTGAGCCCGGTGTTCATGATGAACGACTGCACATGCGGCTTCTGCTCGTCGCCGCTGAACTCCCAGAACGGGTGAAACAGCACGGTAGCGAGGACCAGGAAAACGATCAGCGCCAGCCCGCCGAGCAGCCCGGCAAACGGCACGAACGGCGCCAGCATCGTCAATGCGCCGCCGACGATCTGCAGGGCCACCCCGAACTTCGCAGCCGTCTCCGGCTGCGCCACCTTCTTGCCCGCGAGGAAACTCGCAAGGCCTGGAATGCTCTTGATGTTGCGGATGCCGAAAACCACGAAGGCGCCGCCCAGCAGGAGGTGGGCGAGAAAGAACAAAGTCGAGAACATGCGCGAAGCTCCTCAGATGCGTGCAGAGCGCCTTGTGGAAAAGTCGTGAGACTTTCCGCCTCGAAAGCGCGGCCAATCAAAAAGACTGGAGCACCTCGCCGCTTTGCCGAAGCGGCGCGATGCTCTTGTTACAGGACAACGACGCACGGGGCAGGCCGGAATCGACACCGGCCCACCACAATTGTGCGTGGATCAGGCGGCAACCGTTTCCGGCGCGACGGCATGCAGTGTGCGCAACCCGACGGTCACCCGGTTCCACACGTTGATCGTGCTGATCGCCACGGTGATGTTGGCGATCTGCTCCTCGGTGAAATGCGCCCTCAGCGGCTCAAATGCCTCATCCGGCGCCCGGGTATCGGCCAGCAGGGTCAGCGCTTCGGTCCAGGCCAGCACCGTCCGCTCGGCATCGCTATAGACCGGCGACTCGCGCCACACATTGACCAGGTTGATCCACTGGTCCGGGAGCCCGGTATGGCGCGCTTCCCTGATGTGCATGTCGACGCAGTAGGCGCAGCCGTTGATATGCGAGGCGAGCAGCTTGATCAGGTGGATGTAGCGGGGTTCGAGGCCGGTTTCCTTGACCACGAAGCGGTCGAGTGCCGCCACGGCCCGGTAGGTTTCGGGCGCAACCTTGGTGATGTCGAGGCGAGCTCGCATGGGGGATAGTCCTTCTTGCTTGGGGGAAAGATCAGTCGGCGGCCGGGCGCCGCTCGTGGCGTTCGCGAAAGGCGCAGCTGCGCCCTGCTATGGCGTTGCCGAGCTCAGTGTCCGGATTGTACGCCAGTTCCGCGATGCTGACCTTGCGCAGCTCATCGCGATAGGCGCGTTCCGCCTTCAGCATGGCGGCGCTGACGCCGCATGGCTTGGCGAAGAATTTCTGGGGCAGGGGATCAGGTCCCCGTTGCCGGATCTCGCTGCAGCGGAACGCCGGTCCGGCCCCCTCGAGCGCCAGCACCACGTCGAGCAGCGTGATCTTCTCCGCCGCGCGACCCAGCCGATAACCGCCGCGCGGCCCCGGCACCGAGGCGAGCAGGCCCGCCCCAGCCAGCGCCTGCAGGTGCTTGAGCAGGTAGCTGGTCGAAACGCCGTGATACTCCGCCAGCGCCGCCGCCGGCATGGCGCCGTCGGGCTGCAACCCGCTCAGCATCAGCATGCAGTGGATGGCCTGCTCCACCCCGTCGCCCAGCTTCATCGTCCAACTCCTATCCTGGATAAAGTTTATCCATGATTCTGCTGGGAGTCGAGTGCCGCGGCTGTAGCGGTGGGATCGTCAGGCCGCGGCAGCCAGGGTGGGGGAATCGGCAAACACGAAGGCGTGCCCGGGCAGAGCCTTGGCGTGGTAGAGCGCCGCGTCGGCGGCGGCGACCAGTCGGGTGCGATCATCGCCCTGCTCGCTGCCCATGGCGATGCCGATGCTGGCGCCGATCTGGATCTGTGTCGTGCCCAGCCGCACCGGCTCGTTCAGCGCCACGCCGATATCGGCCGCCAGCTCCGCCAGTTCCGCCCGCGAGGTCGGCGGCGAGCGGAGGAAAGCGAACTCGTCGCCGCCGATCCGCGCCACACAGTCGCCATCGCGCGCCAACACCTTCAGCCGATCGGCCACGATCCGCAGCACGTCGTCGCCCGCGCCATGTCCGAAGCTGTCGTTGACGTACTTGAAGCCGTCGAGATCGAGGTAGAGCAGCGCCGGGCCATTCGCCGTTTGCCCCAGCCGTTGGTCGAAGCCCAGCCGGTTGTGGAGGCCGGTCAGCGCATCTCGCGCTGCCAGTTCCTGCGCGGCGCGTCGCCGCGCTTCGAGCAGCCGCGTCAGCCGATAGAGTCGGTTCAGGACGATGCCGATGCCGCCGAGGAACAGCGCGCTGGCCAGCAGCCGGATTGGCGCCAGGTGCTGCGCCAGTTCGGTGCCGATCTGCCTTGGCGTCCACATCAGCTGGGTCTCGGATCCGGGAACCGCGATGGCCACCTCGCCTGGCTGCAGGCTGGCCGCATCGCCGAATCGCGCGCCGTTCAGCACGTAATCCCGTGCTAGGCGGTTCGCACCGGCTGCGTCGGGCTGCCCGTCGCGCAATACCACGTCGAGCGCCACCCGTGCCCGTTCGGTTTCGGCGGTGATCGCCGTTTCGTTGATCGAAAGGACCGAGTAGCCGGCGGCGATCACCACGCTGAGGCCCAGCAGCGCGATGGCGAAGACGCTGATGATCAAGAGGCGCCGCGGGTTGGGCAGGTCGAGGTCAGCCGTCATGGCAATAGTGTCGGCTCCACGACCCGAACCGACCGTGCCTGCACCGTGCTGCGCCATCATCCCCTCCACATCAGGCGGACGCTACGGCGCGGGAGTTTGCCAATCCCTTATCGCCGACAGCCCTCGTCGGCGCATGGTTGAACAATGGTTACGGTAGTGTGGCGCCCAGAACGGCCGGCCCCCACTTCCCCCTTGAAGGGGGAGGCAAGCGCATATGGCGGCAACATACACCAGCTCACCTTCTCCCTTTGAGGGAGAAGGTGGCGCGTAGCGCCGGATGAGGGGTACGCGCAACGCAGTGTAGCGCGCTCCGAGCGCAGCGAGGAGCGATCCAGTGCGCCGAGAGATACCCCTCATCCGCCCTTCGGGCACCTTCTCCCTCAAGGGGAGAAGGCACAGGGGGTGGTGCCCACGCTCGATACGTCGCTTACTCCGCCGGTTCCACCGACTTGCGCATCGGGTTGTTCGGGTGTGTCGTCCAGTTGGCGTAGGTCGGCTCCACCACCTTCTTGGTCCGCTCGTCGAGCATGCCCGGCTCCAGCTGGATCATGGTGATGCAGTCTTCCACCGGGCAGACATTGACGCAGAGGTTACAGCCGACGCACTCGTCGTCCATCACCTCGAAGTGCCGCTTGCCGTCCTTCTCCTTCATGATCGCCTGGTGCGAGGTATCCTCGCAGGCGATGTGGCAACGGCCGCAGCTGATGCACTTGTCCTGGTCGATATGCGCCTTGGTGATGTAGTTGAGGTTGAGGAACTGCCAGTCGGTGACGTTGCGCGTGGCGCGGCCGGTGAAATCGTCCAGCGTCGCGTGGCCTTTCTCGTCCATCCAGTTCTTCAGCCCCGAGATCATCTCCTCGACGATCTTGAAGCCATAGACCATGGCCGCGGTGCAAACCTGCACGTTGCCGGCGCCCAGCGCCATGAACTCCGCCGCGTCGCGCCAGGTGGTGACCCCGCCAATGCCCGAGATCGGCAGCCCGTGCGTTTCGGCGTCACGGGCGATCTCGGCCACCATGTGCAGCGCGATGGGCTTGGCCGCCGGGCCGCAATAGCCGCCATGCGTGCCCTTGCCGTCGATCGTCGGCATCGGCGCGAAATTGTCGAGATCGACGCCGGTGATCGAGTTGATGGTGTTGATCAGCGATACCGCGTCGGTGCCGCCGTTCTTGGCCGCACGCGCCGGACGGCGCACATCGGTGACGTTCGGCGTCAGCTTGGTGATCACAGGCATACGCGTATGCGCCTTGCACCAGCGCACGATCATCTCGATGTACTCGGGCACCTGGCCTACCGCGGCACCCATGCCGCGCTCACTCATGCCGTGCGGGCAGCCGAAATTAAGCTCGACGCCGTCGGCCTCGGTCTCCTCGACCACGGCGAGGATGGACTTCCAGCTTTCCTCGGCGAGCGGCACCATGAGCGAGACGACCACGGCGCGATCCGGCCAGTTCTTCTTGACCTGTTTGATTTCCTGCAGGTTCTTCTGCAGGTCGCGGTCGGTGATCAGCTCGATATTGTTGAAGCCGAGCAGCCGCCGGTCGGCGCCCCAGATCGCGCCGTAACGCGGTCCATTGACGTTGACCACCGGCGGGCCTTCCTCGCCCAGCGTCTTCCACACCACGCCGCCCCAACCCGCCTTGAAGGCGCGCTCGACATTGTAGGCCTTGTCGGTCGGCGGCGCCGAGGCCAGCCAGAACGGGTTGGGCGACTTGATCCCGACGAAGTTGTTGCGGATGTCGGCCATGGCGTCCCTCCTCAGTTTCCAGCGAGATAGCGGTTGATGCTCTCGGCCGCGTCGCGACCCTGCGCCACCGCGGTCACCGTCAGGTCGTCGCCGGCCGCGATGCAGTCGCCGCCGGCCCAGACGCCTGGTCGCGAGGTGCGGCCCTCGGCGTCGGTCTCGATGCGGCCGGCGGTCAGCGTCAGCCCGGCTGCCGTCTCGTCCTCGAGCGTCTGGCCGATCGCCTTGAATACCTGGTCGGCCGGCAGCGTCAGCGTGTGACCCATGCCGCTCAGGCGTCCGTCCTTGAGCTCGGTATATTCGAGTTCGATCCCGGTGACCTTGCCGTTCTCGCTCAAGACGCGCTTGGGCTGCAGCCAGTGTCGGATGGTGACGCCCTTCGACGCCGCCAGATCCTGCTCGAAGCTCGAGGCGTTCATGTGCTCCTGCCCGCGGCGATAGCAGATGGTCACCTCTTCGGCGCCGAGAAGCTTGGATTGCACGGCGGCGTCGATCGCCGTCATGCCGCCGCCGATCACCACCACGCGGCGACCGACGGGGAGCTTGGAGAGATCGTCGCTCTGGCGCAGTTCGGCGATGAAGTCGACTGCGTCAGCAAGTCCGTCAGGGCCGTCCGTCTCGCCTTCGGCCCGCAGCGCATTGACGCCGCCCAGCCCGATGCCGAGGAACACCGCGTCGTGGGTCTCGAGAAGTCGGTCGAGCGTCAGGTCCTGCCCCAGCCGCTGACCCAGCGCGATCTCGATGCCGCCGATCGAGGTGACATAGTCTACCTCCGCCTGTGCAAAGCCGTCCGGCGTCTTGTACGAGGCAATGCCATACTCGTTGAGCCCGCCCGCCTTGGGGCGCGCGTCGTAGATCACCACGTCGTGCCCGTGCACCGCCAGCCGGTGCGCGGCAGCGAGGCCAGAGGGACCGGCGCCAACCACGGCGATGGTCTTGCCGGTGGCGGGTGCGCGGGTGAAGAACTGCGCATTCTCCTCCATCGCGATATCGGTGGCATAGCGCTGCAGCTGGCCGATCTTCACCGGCTTGCCTTCGGCCTCCATGCGGACGCATGCGTCTTCGCACAGCTGCTCAGTGGGGCAGACGCGGGCGCACATGCCGCCCAGGATATTCTGCTCGAAGATTGTCTCGGCCGCGCCCAGCGGGTTGTCCGTCGAGATCTCCCGGATGAACATCGGGATATCGATCTCGGTGGGGCAGGCGTTCATGCACGGCGCATCGAAACAGAAGTAACAGCGATCGGCCTCGACGAATGCCTCGTGCCGGTCGAGCGCCGGGTGCAGGTCGGAAAAGTTGCGTGCGTACTGGCCGGGCTCGAGTCGCCCGGATGCGATGCCTTGTTTGAGCATTCCCCCGCTCATCGGCAGCTCCCTCTCTCCTTAGAGCCATTCCAGACTAAGGACGCTAGCGCAGCTCCGAAATTTTATCAATTGGTCAAAAATAGGAATTTTGGGCTCACCTCGCAGCCATCAACGCTGGCGGAAATTCCCTCGTGGCGATCGGATCTGGAGGCCGTTTGCCGGTCTTTGCGACCGAAATCGCGCCTTATTCTGTCTATCGGCGACGGCTTCCGACGATGTTTTCGCGCCCGGCGGAGAAAAACTTCGCACCGCGGCATCCCTTCCGAGGCATTGGCCAAACCCGGACAAGTTTCTGGAATCTCGCGCAAAATCCCGCCGAGGCCGGGTAATGCTACTGATGCATTTCCGCAACGGTTGCACTTGGAAGGGCGGTGTTCATTTTCGGTTCATATTGTCGCCACACCGCCAAAGCCTTCTCCGGCCATCGTAAACAAGCGTGAGTAGTCCAAGGTTGAATAGGAAAATCGTTCTGGTCGCCGCAGCCCTCGTGACGGGCCTTATGACCTCAGTCACAGGCGCAATGGCAGATCAGTGCGGTGGGGCGTCCTGGTATGGACCAGGTTTCCACGGCAAGAAGACGGCCTCGGGCGAGCGGTTCAATGAGAATGCCATGACTGCGGCCCACAAGACTCTCCCCCTCGGCACGGTCGTGAAAGTCACGAACCAGCGGACGGGCAAGTCGATCAAGGTCACGATCAACGACCGCGGTCCCTTCGCCAAGGGCCGCATTATCGACCTCAGCAAGGCAGCTGCTGCCAGGCTCGGCACCAAGAATGCAGGTGTCGGCAAAGTGTGCGTCGCCAAGCTGTAAAAACCGAATGGCGCTCGGGGCAGGGTTGAGACCTGTCCGCTTTGAGCGTGTGGCCAACGGCCGATCGGTTCGCAAGATCAGGGGTCGCCCAGGTGAGATGGGCGGCCCCTTTGCTTTTGCCCGGGAGCGCTTTCAGGAAAAGCTGGTTCGGCAGCGCGACAGACGCCGCCCTAGATATCGTTTGCCGCGTTGAGTTCGCCGGTCGTCAGCCCGTCCTCCTCGGGGTCGAGCGGATGCGGCTCCGCCCCGATGACTGCCTCGATATCCACGGCCAGCTTGGTGAGATCGAGATCGGCAACCTTCTCCACCGGCTGCCGCTGCAGCGCGTGCTTGAGCGCCTCTTCGATCAACTGGGTGCGCCGGGCTTCGTCAACCACCATTGCCATCGATCTTGATCCCTCCCTCGTCGACGCGGATCTCGAGCGCCGGCTTCTGCGATTCCTGGTAGGCGATGTAGATGCCGAAGCCGACGGCGAGCGCCGCGAGCACTGCGATGACGGTGTAAAGCGAACTTCTGCTCATGCCGGTTCCTCTGACGCTGTTCCAAGGGAGCAACGCGTCAGCCCCGCCGCAGGTTCAATCGGCGATCGAGCGAAGCGCCCCGACGAATGATGCGATCCCGTCGTCGAGCCCGGCCGAGTTGTCGATGATCCGAGGCACGATCCCATCCGGCACCGGTGCGCCTTCGCGCTGCAGCCGTGCCTCAATGTCCTCGGCGCTCTCCCGGCCACGCCCGGCCAGGCGCTTCGCCCGCACCTCCGGTCGCGCCGTCACTAGCAGCACATGGCAGCTGGGGTACTTCTCTATCGCCCGCTCGATCACCTTGCGCGAGGTGTTCACCACCACGATCCGCCCGGCCACCATTGCCGCGTCGATTGCCGCCGGCACGCCATAGCAGAGCCCATGCGCTTCCCAATCCAGCGCATAGGCGCCGCGCAGCTTCTGCCGGCCGAACTCGTTGACGTCGATGCTGTCGTGATCCTCGAGCTCGACCATCGCCGTACGCGTCACCACCCGGCGGGGGAAGCTGAAGCGATGATCGTCGGCGAGGGCCGCCTTGGCCGCGCCGATCAGCGTATCCTTGCCGGCGCCCGATGGTCCGACGACGAGCACGAGGGCGCCGTGGCTCATCAGCTGACCCGCTTGCCCTGCCGCCACACAGCGCGCACCACCGGCACCGGGTCGGTCCGCCGCACCCGCACCAGGTCGGCGCGCTTACCGATGGCAATCTCGCCGCGATCATTGAGGTGCGCCGCCGCTGCCGGCCGCGAGGTCACCATGCCCACCGATTCCGGCAGCGTGATGCTGTCGGCCACTTCCGGCAGCAGGAAGGCCGCGTAGATCAGCGAGAACGGCACATAATCCGAGCTCAGGACGTCGAGCACGCCTGCCCGCGCCAGCTCCGCCGCCGAGATATTGCCGTTGTGCGATTTGCCGCGCACCACGTTGGGGGCGCCCATCAGCACGGCCATGCCGGCCTCGTGGCAGGCGCGCGCCGCTTCCATGGTGGTGGGGAACTCGGCAATCGCCATACCGTCGCGCACCGCCTCGTCGACATGCTCGACCGTCGCATCGTCGTGGCTGGCAAAAGCCAGCCCGATCTCGCGGCCGCGTTTCAGGATCGCGGCGCGGTTCTTGTCGGCATACTTGTCGCGCTCGGCCTGCCGGTCGGCGATGTACCGCGCCATCTCGGCGTCCGACAGACGCAGCTTCTTCTGGTAGTAGGCGATGTAGTGGTCGAGCGTCGTGTACTGGCGCGCGCCCGGCGTGTGGTCCATCAGCGAGGCGAGCCCGACGATCGGGTTGCTGCAATTGTCCTCGAAGTGCTGCGCCACGTCGGGCGTCGCCAGCTCGCACCGGAGGTGGATGTGGTGGTCGGCCCTGAGCCGGTCGCCGGCATCGGCCTCGGCCACCGCGTCGACCATGGCGCGCACATCTGCAGTGATGTCGCCGACCTCCGGGTCCGAACCGATCCGCACGGCGTCGAACACCGTGGTGATGCCGGCGCCGGCGACCTGCGCGTCGTGGCTCTGCAGCGCCGCGATGGCGTTCCAGGTCACGCCCGGCCGCGGCCGGTAGTGGTTCTCGAAGTGATCGGTATGGAGCTCGACCAGGCCCGGGATGACATAGTCGCCCTCCACGTCCTCGCCTGCCCGCACCGAGCCGGCGTCGATGGCCGCGATCACCCCGTCGCGTACCAGCACCGAGCCGGTCACCACCTCATCATTGAGAACGATACGAGCGTTAGCGAGCGCGAATTCGCTCATCGGCGGCCTCCCCAGTGAGAATGAAATCGCCGAGGCGCACAAAGGGCGCCCCCGGCTCAGGCTCGTGGAACAGCACTAACCTGTCCAGTGTGGTGTCGGCTTCGGCCAGCGGGCCGAAATGCGCCGCGGCAGCGCGCGCATAGGCCTCGCGCTCATGCTCGGGCAGCCGGTCGGTCAAGGTCATGTGGAAGCGGAACTGCTCGAACACGTACGGGTAGCCGAAGCGGTCCATCAGTTCGATCTGCCGCTCGCTCAGGTGTCCGCCCTTGAGCCGCCGCTCACGCTCGGCCGCTGAGGGCAGCGCGCGGAACGGTTCGAACGCCTCGACCACTTCGGCTGCAAACTCGGTGAGCTCGCGCGGCTGGTCTGCCGGGATCAGCGCCAGGAAGCCGTCGATCAGGTGGAGTTTCAGTCGGCCGATCGCCACCGGCTCCGCCCCGGCGGCGAAATCGGCCAGCGCGTCCTCTAGTTCGGCGCGCGACTTGCCGGCGGCCAGCGTCATCGGCGCCTTGATAGTGGCGTGGAAGCCGTAGCGCCGGGCCGACACGCTCCGGTCGAACAGCGCGTCGCGCGCCGTGCCGGCCAGCGGGCCATCGAGCGCTGCCCCGCTCAGCGGGTCGCGGCCGAGCCACTCGGCGGATTTCGCCCAGAGCGGCTCGGCCGCACCGGGGGCGTAGTAGATGGCAAAGCGCTCGGGCATCGGGGACTTCAGGCTCGGCAAGGGACGGGGCTGACTAGCCCCGTTCGATGTCAGTTTTTTGTCAGCCCGACAAGCTGTCCACTGCCGGGTTCAGCCGAAGCTCAGATGACGCGCGCCACGCAGTCGGCCGCCTGGTTCGCGGTGCCGTCCAACACATTGTCGGCGACCAGCGTTTCGCCGCCGGCCAATGGGCTCAGCAGCGCAAAGAAGCCGCGCTTGCCCTCGCTCTTCAGCTGCCATTTGATCCGGGTGCCCGGCGGCAGCGCTTCGGCACTGTGGTTGACGACGACGATAGCGTTCGGAGTCCCCGAAACGGCGCAGCTCAGTTGGACATTGAGCCCGAAATGCCGGGTCTGCAGGGGCGGCTCGGGGACGTAGTCGGACTCACCCCCGCCGTCGCTCGATGTGGGTGAGCCCGTGCCGATCGCACCAGGAGGAGCCAGCCCATCGATCGGGCCGGGCCCGTCGGCGGGCCCGGTTCCGTCGATCGGCGGCAGGCCGCCACCGGGGTCGAGGGGAAGCACGTCGCCGGCATAGGTCGCTCCAGCAAACGGCGACAACATCAGTGTCGCGAGCAACGCGCCCGCGAGAGGACGAATTCTGTTCATTGTTGTTTCCTGCGCAGGCCCATCGATCGCGTCCACGATCGATGCCTGACTATGTCGTTGGTTTCTTGCGGCGGCAACTAGGTCCCGGCGCTTGAACTCAGCGTGAGGTGGCCATTTAGCCCTTGTTCAGCAAGACCAGCTGTTAACGTTGCGCATCGGACACAGACCGGGCCGTGCGTTCTTCTGGCGCGCACCCTAGAAGATGCGAGCTGTACCGGGCATGAACGCGTTGCCGGCCCAGTGCTTGCCTCGGCCGATCGTCGCCGCCAATATCGACGGCAAATCAGCACCCCGGGGCTTCATGGATCGCGACCTTCTCGAACGGCTCTATCATCGTGCCGTCGACGCGGCTCAGCCGCAGCACGCCATCGCCGCAAACCTGCCGGAGCCGCCAAAGGGACGGACCGTCGTGATCGGCGCCGGCAAGGCTTCGGCCCAGATGGCGCGGGCGTTCGAGCTGGCCTGGTCCGGCCCGATCGACAGCGGCCTCGTGGTCACCCGCTACGGCTACGGCACGCCCTGCGAGCGCATCGAAATCGTCGAGGCCGCCCATCCGGTGCCCGACATGGCGGGCTACCTCGCCGCCCGCCGGTTGATGGAAAAGGTCTCCGGCCTCGGCCATGACGACCTAGTGGTGGCGCTGATTTCGGGCGGTGGTTCGGCGCTGTTGCCGCAACCCGCGGCTGGTCTCAGCTTCGAGGACGAGCAGGTGGTCAACGAAATCCTGCTGGCCTCGGGCGCGCCGATCTCGGTGATGAATGTCATCCGCAACGAGCTCAGCGCCATCAAGGGTGGTCGCCTCGCCGCCTTGGCGTCGCCGGCCCGCGTCGCCACCCTCATCGTCTCCGATATCCCGGGCGACGACCCGTCGCTGGTCGCCTCCGGCCCGACGGTGCCGCTGACCTCGGGCCGCGCCGAAGCCCGCCACCTCGCCGCGCTCTACCGGCTGAAACTGCCGGCAGCTGCCGAACAACTGCTGGCCTCCGATCTCAACCCGGCGCCGCGGGCCGGTGATCCGCGCTTCCTGCACAACACCGTCCGCATCATAGCGTCCGCCGCCTTGTCGCTGGAGGCAGCGGCCGCCGAGGCCCGCCAGGCGGGGCTCGAAGCCCATATCCTCTCCGACGCGATCGAAGGCGAAGCGCGCGATGTCGCGTCCGTCCACGCCGCTCTCGCTCGGGAGATCAGAACTCGCAACCGTCCGTTCGCCAAGCCTGCGCTGCTGCTGTCGGGCGGCGAGACCACCGTCACCATCCGTGGCGATGGAAGGGGCGGCCGCAACGCCGAGCTCCTGCTCGCCTTCGCTCTCGCCATCGATGGCATCGATGGGATCACCGCGCTGGCTGCCGACACCGACGGCATCGACGGGGCAGGCGACAATGCCGGCGCCGTCTGTGACGGCCACACTGCGGCGAGGATGCGCGCCGCCGGCATCGACCCGCGTCGCGCGCTGGCCAACAACGATGCCTACAATGCCTTCCGTGCCGTCGGCGGCCTGCTGCTGACTGGCCCCACCGGCACCAACGTCAACGATTTTCGCGCCATTATCGTGCGGTGAAGGCTGGGGAAGGCCGACCGCCGACTGCGCTGGACGTTATTCCTCGACCCACGAGTCGAACGTGCCGTCCTTGCTGAGGCGCGCCACCATGTAGCCGCCGCGCTGACGCGGCCGCACCTCATAGTCATAGTCCTTGCCGTCCATCGCCCGCTGTAGGTTGGCGGCGCTCTCGGCGCTTTCCGCCGAGGCGAACACCTGCGGCACGCTGTTGCCTTCACTGACGAATGCTCGCGACATGGCGGCCTCCTGTTGCCTCCAGCATAGCGCACCTTAGGCAGCCGGACGATTTTCCTTGGTGAGGAACTTCCCTTTCCTCCGCCCATGCCTTTAAGTGCGGCCGCTTTCAGGGAGTGTTTCGGCAATGGCCAAAAAGAAGATCGCCGTCATCGGGATCGGCAAGATCGCGCAGGATCAGCACCTGCCGGTGATCGACAAGAGCCCGGATTTCGAGCTTGCGGCCTGCGTCTCGACCCGCGGCCTCGGCCATCGTGACGTGCCGGTGTTCAAGACCCCGGCCGAACTCTACAAGGCCATGCCCGAGGTGAAGCTCGTCGCCATCTGCACCCCGCCCGGCGTGCGCCACGCCTATGTGCGGCAGGCCATCGATGCCGGCAAGGACGTGCTCCTGGAAAAGCCGCCGACCCCCACCATCACCGAGTTCGAGGACCTCGTCGCCTATGGCGAAAAGAAGGGCAAGGTGCTCTTCCAGACCTGGCACTCACGCTACAATGCCGCCGTCGACACCGCCAAACTGATCCTCAAGGACGAAGGCGTCGCCTCGGTCCGTATCGACTGGCGCGAGAGCGTCCGCAAGTGGCACCCCGGCCAGGAATGGGTGTGGGAGCCCGGCGGCTTCGGCGTCTGCGATCCGGGCATCAACGCCATGTCGATCTTCACCAAGATCATGCCGTTCCCAGTCTTCGTCGAAAGCGCGCGGCTGAAATTCCCGGCCAATCGCCAGACCCCTGTTGATGTCGAGATCGTCTTCAAGTCCGGCGAAAAGCACCAGCCCAAGCTCAGCGCCGGCTTCAACTGGTTGGAGGAGTCCGGCGAGATCTGGACCATCGCCATCGAAACCCGGAAGGGCACCCAGCTGAAGATCGAGCGGGGCGGCACCGTGCTCACCGTCAATGGCAAGGAAACCGTCGCCAACCCCTCCGAGGAATACGAGGCCATCTACGAGCGCTTCGCCAAGCTGTTGAAGAAGGGCAAGTCCGAAATGGACGGCTCGCCCCTCAGGCTGATCGGCGATGCGTTCCTGCTCGGCGCTCGCGAAAACGTCGACGAGTTCCACTGGTAGGACGAACACTTCGGGGCGGAACGGACGGGCTGGTGCGCGCTGACCCCACCCTGTCCCCTCCTCACACCAGCATCTCAGTTTGCGTCTCCCTCCCCCTTGCGGGGAGGGGACAGGGGTGGGGGACAGTCCGCGCCGGACTATCGTTGATGCGCTGTCGAATGCGCGACGCCACTAGACGTAGGTCGACTGGCAGGGTTAGCTCGCACCGCTTACAGCTACCATACCAGTTAGGAGGAGACCTGCCATGTACGAGACCTTCAACGGCTCGGCGCATCCGATGGCGCCCCGGGAAATCGCCATTACCGCCGTCCCCGAGGATGAGCGGGTCTGGGTGCCGCAGGCCGAGGGCGTCTGGTTCCGTCCGCTGTTCCTCAACACCCTGCAGGGCCAGTGGTGCAACCTGCTGCGCGTCCGCCGCGCCGGCATTCTGAGCCGGCACCTGCACCCCCAGCCGGTGCACGGCTACGTCATCAAGGGCCGCTGGCACTATCTCGAGCACGACTGGGTGGCCGAAACCGGCTCCTATGTGTTCGAGCCCCCCGGCGAGATCCACACCCTGACCGTGCCCGAGGACACTCCGGAGATGATCACCTTCTTCAATATCTCCGGCTGCATGGTCTATCTCGACAAGGACAACAAGCAGGTCGGCTTCGAGGACGTCTTCACCAAGATCGACATGTGCAAGAAGCACTACGAAAAGGTGGGGCTCGGCGCGGACTACGTGGACCAGTTCGTCAGATGAGCCACTGGGCATCCGAATTCTACGCCAAGAAGACCGTCGTCATCACCGGCGGTACGTCCGGCATTGGCCAGGGCATCGGTCGCGCTTTTGCTGACGCCGGGGCGGTGGTGCATGTCACCGGCGCCACCCAGGCCGAGGTCGAGGCCGGCGCCGCCGCCGAGCCGCGCTTCCGCTACACTCAGCTCGACGTTCGCAACACCGAGCAGGTCGCCGAATACGCCGCGACCTTCGGCAGTGTTGCCGCGCTGATCAACTGCGCCGGGGTGAACCTCCGCGCCGCCGAGCACACCGTCGATGGTTTTGCCACCGTCATCGACATCAACCTCAACGGCTCGATGCGCACCGCTTACGCCTTCAAGGACAAGCTCGCCGGCGGCGCTATTCTCAACATCGGCTCGATGTTCTCGTTCTTCGGCGCGCCGCACGCCCCGGCTTATGCGGCGTCGAAGCACGCCGTCGCCGGCCTCACCAAGTCGCTCGCCACCGCCTTTGCCAAGGAGCAGATCCGCGTCAATGCGCTCGCCCCCGGCTGGATCGAGACGGCGATGACCGCGGTGCCGCGCGCCAACGAGGCGCGCAACGCCGAACTGATGGGCCGCACCCCGCTCGGCCGCTGGGGCACTCCGGCGGACCTGGCGCCCGCCGCGCTGTTCCTCTGCTCGCCGCTCGCCGGCTTCATTACCGGCGCGATCCTGCCGGTCGACGGCGGCTACCTCGTCGCGTGAGCGAGATCATCGGCAACACCGCTCAACCAGTTATTGGGCGACCGAGGCCTCGACCGGCGGCACGCGCGGCGCGCAGAAATACAGCGCCTGGTTGATCACGTACAGCGAGCCGTCGAGCGTGATGCCGTTCCGGGGCAGGTCGGGTCCGGCTTTCGGATCGAGAAAGGCGAGGCCGCCATTTTTCAGCGCCTCGAGCAGCGGCGTCACGTCGCCCTCGATGCGGGCGTTATAGGGCGAGCCATCGGGCTTGGCGTCGACCTCGTGTCCGTCTTCCTTGTCGATATCGATACGCCACCGTCCGGCGTCGCCGCCCGGGCGGCTGGTGTGCAGATGAATGCCGATCTCGAAATCATCCTCGCAGCGCACCGCGAGGCAGACGAATTCCTTTGGCGTCGATCCGGCCGCGCACCCCAGTGCCGCCCGATCGCCCTCTCCCGCCAACGGCGAATAATGCCAGCCCGCTTCCTGGGCGAGGGCAGGGGAGGTCAGCGCGACAATCGCCCCCGCCAACCGCACCATCAATGCAGCCGTCGGCTTCACTTGCCGGCGTCCGTCAGCAGCTTCAGGTCATCGGCGCTCAGCGTCAGGTTGGCGCCGCGCATCAGGCTTTGCACCTGCTCGACCGATGTCGCCGAGGCGATTGGTGCGCCGACGCCCGGCTGCGCTGCGATCCAGCTGAGGGTGATCTCAGCCGGCAGCGCGCCGGTTCGCTCGGCGATCGCATCGAGCGCCTCGAGGATGCGATAGCCTTTGGGGTTGAGGTATTTCTCCACCACGGTCTGGCCGCGCGGGCTCTTCTGTGCGTCGGCCGCGCTGCGATACTTGCCGGCAAGAAAGCCGCGGGCCAGGCTGAAATAGCCGATCCCTGAGACGCCTTCGGCAACGCAGGTCGCCTGCACGTCCTCGAATTTGGCGCGGTCGTAGAGGTTGAACTCGTTCTGGATCGTCTCGTAACGCGCGGTGCCGTTCGCCTTCGAGATGCCGAGCGCCTCGGTCAACAGGGCCGTATCCTGGTTGGACGAGCCGATATAGCGGACCTTGCCGGCCTTAACGAGCTTGTCGAGCGCCTTGAGCGTCTCGTCCTGCGGCGTATTCGGATCGGGCCAATGCGTCTGGTAGAGGTCGATATAGTCGGTCTTGAGCCGCCTCAGCGAGGCGTCGACTTCCTCCTCGATCCACTTGGCGCTGAGGTCGCGATGGCCCTGGCCCATATCCGAGCCGACCTTGGTGAACACCAGCACCTTGTCGCGGTTGCCGCGCGCCTTCATCCAGTTGCCGATGATCGTCTCCGACTTGCCCTTGCCATAGCTGTCGGCGGTGTCGAGCGCCGCAAAGCCGCCATCGAGGAACGCGTCGAGCACCGGAGAGGCCGCCTGCTCCTCCAGCGTCCAGCCCAGCACGTTGCAACCGAAGACCAACGGGTCGATGAAAAGCTCTGTGCGGCCGAGGCGGCGCTTGCTCATTGTTATCTCCAGTATGGCTTGGCGGAGAGAAGGAAGGTCAGGCGAGCCTAGCCTTGCCATCCATCGGCGACAAGCGATGGAGGCCTCAGCCCTTGGGCTGAATCAGGTCCCACTTGTTGCCATAGAGGTCCTCGAACACCGCCACCGAGCCATAGACCTCGTGCCGCGGTGACTCGAGGAACTTGACCCCGCGCGCCACATAGTTCGCGTGGTCACGGGCGAAATCGTCGGTCTCGAGAAAGAACCCCACCCGACCGCCGGTCTGGTTGCCGACACGGGCCGATTGCGTGTCGCCGTCTGCCTTGGCCAGCAGCAGCCTGGCCCCGCCGCCGGCCGGCGCCACGGTGACCCAGCGCTTGCCGCCACCCATGTCGAGGTCGCTGCCGAGCGAGAACCCGAGTTTGTCGACATAGAACGAGATGGCGTCGTCATAGTCGGCGACGACGAGGGCGATTGTGGCGATGGACTGGCTCATGCGCGGATCATTTGCGGCACCGGTCGCTAGCCGTCAATCGGCGCGGTGTGAAATCGATCCCACCTGCGCAACCGCTTTACCTCCCGAAAAACTCAGGTTTGCGGCGACGACGGCTTTGTTGAAACGGCATTCTGTACGACAGGACTTTGACCAACCGGTAAAACTGGACCATTGCGTGGCGGAAGAAAAAGCGCTTTGTTGCGCGCCAAGCTCCGGCCGGCGGAAGGGACTCTGCCGTTGAATGCCGGGGCGTAATGCTTTTCGGGAGACAACCATCATGCATTTGATGAAAACCCTGCTCGCCGCCACTGCGCTCGTCGCGGTGATGGGCGGCAGCGTCTATGCCAAGCAGCTCGTGTTCTGCTCGGAAGCCTCGCCGGCGCACTTCGACCCCGGTCCGACCACCGGTGGTAACGACTTCGACGCCAGCTCGCGCACCATCTATGATCGCCTCGTCGAGTTCGAGCATGGCGGTACCGCCGTGCAGCCGGGCCTCGCCGAGAAATGGGAGATTTCCGCGGACGGCCTGGAATACACCTTCCACCTCCGTCCGGGCGTGAAGTTCCACACCACCTCGTATTTCACCCCGACCCGCGACCTGAACGCCGACGACGTGATTTTCTCGTTCGAGCGTCAGTGGAAGGAAGACAATCCGTGGAACAAGTACCTCGAGGGCATCTCGTGGGACTACTTCCAGGGCATGGACATGCCCAAGTTCCTCAAGTCGATCGAGAAGGTCGATGACCTGACCGTCAAGATCACGCTGAACGAGCCCAACGCGCCGATGCTGGCGAACCTGGGCATGGACTTCGCCTCGATCGTTTCCAAGGAATATGCCGACCAGCTCGCCGCTTCGGGCAACCTGGCCGACTTCTCGAACAAGCCGGTCGGTACCGGCGCCTTCGTGTTCGTCGACTACCAGACCGACGCCGTCATCCGTTACCAGGCTTTCGCCGACTACTGGCGCGGCAAGGTGGCGATCGACGACCTGATCTTCGCCATCACCACCGATCCGGCGGTGCGTGCGCAGAAGCTCAAGGCCGGCGAATGCGATATCATGTCGTATCCCGCCCCGGCTGACATCGAGGGCCTCAAGGCCGACACCAACCTGCAGGTGCTGGAGCAGGAAGGCCTGAACATCGGCTACATGTCCTACAACACCACCGTCGCTCCGATGGATAACGTGAACGTCCGCAAGGCGCTCTCGATGGCCATCAACAAGCAGGCGCTGGTCGATGCGGTCTACCAGGGCGCTGGCCAGGCGGCCAAGAACCTGATCCCGCCGACCATGTGGTCCTATGACGACAAGATCGTCGACACGGCCTACGATCCGGAAGGCGCCAAGAAGCTCCTCGCCGATGCCGGTGTCACGGGCCTGACCCTCGACCTGTGGGCCATGCCGGTCAGCCGTCCGTACAACCCCAACGCGCAGCGCGCCGCCGAAATGATCCAGGCCGACTGGGCCGCGGTCGGCGTCACTGCCAACATCGTCACCTACGAGTGGACCGAATACCGCGAGCGCGGCAAGCAGAAGGACCGCCCGGGTGCGTTCCAGATCGGCTGGACCGGCGACAACGGTGATCCGGACAACTTCTTTGCGACGCTGTTCTCCTGCTCGGCCATTGGTGTGTCCAACTACTCGAGCTGGTGCAACGACGACTTCGAGAAGGCCATCCAGGACGCCAAGAAGGTCTCCGACCAAGCTGAGCGTACCGCGCTCTACACCAAGGCCCAGGAAATCTTCAAAGCCGAAGAGCCGGCCCTGACCATGGCGCACTCCAAGGTCTTCATGCCGATGAACAAGCGCGTCCAGGGCTACACCATGGATCCGCTCGGGATTCACCGCTTCGACAATGTCGACGTGACCGAATAATTAGAGATAGAGTTCAAGGGGCGGCGCCAGCACCGGCGCCGCCCCTTGGCGTACCCAATGCTGCGATTCATCCTCCAGAAACTCGCCCTGATCGTGCCGACCATCATCGGCATCACGATCGCGTCGTTTGCCTTCATCCGCCTGCTCCCCGGCGACCCCATCCTGGCGATGGCCGGCCAGCACGGCGTCACCCCCGAACGCTACGAGATCCTGAAGGAACAGTTCGGCTACAACCTGCCGATCTGGCAGCAGTATTTCAATTACGTCGCCGGTATCCTGCAGGGCAATTTCGGCATCTCGCTCGCCACCAAGCGGCCGGTGATCGATGAGTTCCTGACCCTGTTCCCGGCAACCGTGGAGCTGGCGCTGTTCGCCATGCTGATCGCCGTGGCGCTCGGCATCCCCGCCGGTATCTTCGCCGCCATCAAGCGCGGCTCGTGGTTCGACCAGATCACCATGGGCGTGGCGCTCACCGGCTATTCGATGCCGATCTTCTGGTGGGGGCTGCTGCTCATCATCTTCTTTTCCGGCTATCTCGGCTGGACCCCGGTGTCGGGCCGCATCGCGCTGAACTTCTTCTTTCCGCGCGTCACCGGCTTCATGCTGATCGACAGCCTGCTCGCCGGCAAACCCGACGGCTTCATCTCGGCGCTGCGCCATCTGATCCTGCCGGCGATCGTCCTGGGCACCATCCCGCTCGCCGTCATCGCGCGGCAAACGCGCTCCGCCATGCTGGAAGTGCTGGGCGAGGACTATGTCCGCACCGCGCGCGCCAAGGGCCTCGACCCCAACCGCGTCGTCGGCGTTCACGCCTTCCGCAACGCGCTGATCCCCGTCGTCACCACCATCGGCCTGCAGATCGGCCTGCTGATGGCCGGCGCCATCCTCACCGAGACGATCTTCTCCTGGCCGGGCATCGGCAAATGGATGATCGACTCGATTTCCAAGCGTGACTACGTCTCGGTCCAGTCGGGCCTGCTGCTCATCGCGTTGATCGTCATGGCGGTGAACCTCATCGTCGACATCCTCTACGCCGTCATCAATCCGCGCATCAGGGTGCAGTGATGGCAGCAGAAACCACCACCCCGACCTCAGCCGCTCCGGGCCGTTTCAGCGGCCTGCGCGAGTTCTGGTACTATTTCGACCAACCACGGCGCGGTGCTCGGCCTCGCCGTGTTCCTGCTGCTGATCCTCGTCGCGATCTTCGCGCCGGTGCTGGCGCCGTTCTCGCCCGACCAGCAGTTCCGAGAGTTCATCCGCATGGCGCCGCCCTGGGCCGGTGGCACGCAGCCGCAGTTCTTCCTCGGCACCGACGAGGTCGGCCGCGACATCCTCTCGCGCCTGATCCACGGCTCGCGCTACTCGTTGATGATCGGCTTCATCGTGGTCACCGGCGCGCTGATCGTCGGCGTTACGCTCGGGCTGCTCGCCGGCTATTTCCGTGGCTGGGTCGATGCCCTGATCATGCGCGTCATGGACATCATCCTCGCCTTCCCGTCGCTGCTGCTGGCGCTGGTGCTCGTCGCCATCCTCGGCCCCGGCCTGTTCAACGCCATGCTGGCCATCGCGCTGGTGCTGCAGCCGCACTTCGCCCGCCTGACCCGCGCTGCGGTGCTGAGCGAAAAGAGCCGCGAGTATGTCACCTCGGCCAAGGTTGCCGGCGCCAGCAACCTGCGTCTGATGTTCATCACCATCCTCCCCAACTGCCTCGGGCCGCTGATCGTCCAGGCGACGCTGAGCTTTTCCAATGCCATCCTCGAGGCGGCGGCGCTCGGCTTTCTCGGCATGGGCGCGCAACCGCCGACACCGGAATGGGGCACTATGCTGGCGCGCGCCCGTGAGTTCATCACCAGCGCCTGGTGGATCGTCACCATGCCCGGCCTCGCCATCCTGATCACGGTTCTCGCCATCAACCTCGTCGGCGACGGCCTGCGCGATGCGCTCGATCCCAAGCTCAAGCGGAGCTGAGGCGATGCACCTGCTCGAAGTCAAAAACCTCACCGTCAGCTTCGATACCTCGGTCGGCGTGTTCAACGCGGTCAAGGGCATCGACATCCATGTCGACGCCCGCGAAGTGCTGGCCATCGTCGGCGAGTCCGGCTCCGGCAAGTCGGTGGCGATGTTGGCCGTCATGGGCCTCCTGCCGCCCACGGCGCATGTCAGCGCCGACAAGATGACTTTCGACGGCAAGGATCTGCTCGCCATGTCGGCCGCCGACAAGCGCAAGATCATCGGCAAGGATGTCGCCATGATCTTCCAGGAGCCGATGACCAGTCTGAACCCCTGCTTCACGGTGGGTTTCCAGATCGAGGAAGTGCTGCGCTTCCACCTCGGCATGGACAAGCAGAGGCGCCGGGCTCGCGCCGTCGAACTGCTCGATCAGGTCGGCATCCCCGACCCGGCCGAGCGGCTGAAGTCCTATCCGCATCAGATGTCGGGCGGCCAGAACCAGCGTGTCATGATCGCCATGGCCATTGCCTGCAACCCCAAGCTCTTGATCGCCGACGAGCCGACCACGGCGCTCGACGTCACCATCCAGAAGCAGATCCTCGATCTGCTGGTGCGGCTGCAGGCCGAGCACGGCATGGGCCTGATCATGATTACCCACAATATCGGTGTCGTCGCCGAAACCGCCGACCGCGTCGTGGTGCAGTACAAGGGCCGCAAGATGGAAGAGGCGGGCGTGCTCGAGCTCTTCACCGCGCCCAAGAGCAACTACACCCGGGCGCTGCTGGCGGCGCTCCCCGACAACGCCACCGGCGATCGGCTGCCCACCATTACCGGCACCAATTTCGAGGAGGCCGTGTGATGACAGCAGTCCTCGAAGCCAGGAACCTCGTTCGCGACTATCACATCGGCGGAACGCTGTTTGGCGGTGGCCGCACCGTGCATGCGGTCAAGGGCGTCAGCTTCAAGCTCGAGCAGGGCAAGACCCTCGCCATCGTCGGCGAGTCCGGCTCGGGCAAGTCGACGCTGGCGCGGATTCTCACGCTCATCGACCGGCAGACCGGCGGCGAGCTGCTGATCGATGGCGAGACCATCGACATCAAGAAGACCGGCGTGACTGCCGCCATGCGCCGCAAGGTGCAGATCGTCTTCCAGAATCCCTATGGCTCGCTGAACCCGCGCCAGAAGATCGGCAACGTGCTGATGGAGCCGTTGCTGCTCAACACCGACATGCCGGCCGCCGAGCGGCGCGACCGCGCCCTCGATATGCTGGTCAAGGTCGGGCTGCAGCCCGAGCACTTCAATCGCTATCCGCACATGTTCTCGGGCGGCCAGCGCCAGCGCATCGCCATCGCCCGCGCCATCATCCTGAAGCCATCGCTGCTGGTGCTCGACGAGCCGGTCTCCGCCCTCGATTTGTCGGTGCAGGCGCAGATCCTCAACCTGCTCGCCGACCTGCAGGACGAGTTCGGGCTCACCTATGTGTTCATCAGCCACGACCTGAGCGTGGTGAAGTACATCGCCGACGAGGTGATGGTGATGTATCTGGGCGAGGCGGTGGAGCAGGGGACCCGCGAGAAGCTGTTCTCGAATCCCGAGCACCCCTATACCCGCGCGCTTTTCGCCGCGACGCCGCGCGCCGACGTCGAAAGCATCAAGGCCAGGTTGGCCAAGAAGGCCGCCCTGGCCTCAGCCTGATCCGGGGCCTCGCCGGCCAGAGCGCTTTCAGTGAAATGCTCTAGTGCATGGTCGGCATCATGCCCATCTGCATCATCATGCCGGCAACGTCGGGATGCGTGCGGAACTCGACGATCTTGCCGTCGCGGACCCGGGCGAAGTAGTCACCGTGCCCGACGACCTTCTTCTGCGTCGCCGGAATGGTCTGGCCGGCCATGCTCATCGGGCCGCTATTGGTGCCGGTGAACTCGAGTTCACTCGCCACGGCGTCATCTCCGACGATCTGGCTGACGCGGCGCGTATGCAGGTCGGGAAACGCAGTCATCCAGGAGTCGAAATAGGCCCTCGCGGCCTTCTTGTCGCGGATCGGTTGCGGCGTCGTCCAGTCATACCAGACGAAGTCGTCCGCCAGGAGGTTCACGAAGGCGGCGCCATCGTGCTTGTCCCAGGCGGCCAGGCCCTGGTCGTCGATCCGTTTCAGTTCGTCCTTGGTCATGGTGTCCTCCCCTTTCTGGGGTGAACGCCACGCGCCCCCTCACGTGGCGCTGCGGTCCCGAACCTAACACCCTGCCCAGCGCCCGACCAGTGTCGCATCTGCTGCTGTTGCGCGCTTTAAGCCGGTGTTAAGCCAGGGCCCTTAGCGTTCGGCGATGCTTGTCACGCCGGTGTCTCTACTTGCCCAAAGCTGCCAAAAGCACGTCGGCTCTGGCCGCCGGAGCGCTTTCAGGAAAAGTTGCAGGCTTTTCCACCTCGAAAGCGCGACATAATCGGGGCTCTGATGCCCGCAGCGCGCGCAAGCCGGCGCGCCGATCGGCATTGCTGAACTTCACCTTCTGGATCGCCCTGCCGGCGGTCGCCGTCTATTTCGGCGTCTGTGCACTGGTGTTCGTCGCCATGCACCTGATGAGCGCCGAGATGAACGCCATCGATTCCGATCGCGGCAAGAGTGCGATCGCCGCTGCGGTGGAGTCGCTGGTGGTAGGCCTCGCCGAGAGCACCGCCGACGAAGCGACCTGGACCGAGGCCTATATCAACACCTATGTCGAACCCAATCCGGCCTGGCTCGATTCCGCCTGGGGCGCCACCGCTCGTATCTCCGATACCTACGACACCGCCATCCTCACCGATGTGAACGGCACCATCATCTTCGGTGAAACCAGCCGCGGACCGGTGACCGGAACGCTCGCCGACCTGTTCAGTGGCGTGCCGCAACTGCTCGAGCGGCTCGAGGCGGGCATCGCCAAGGCCGGCGACGACGCGACCGTTTCCAACCTGTCGCGCAACGCGCGTGGCGCGGCGGCGCTGGCCGGCGCGGTGGTGCATGGCAATTCCGGCCAGGCCAGCATCCCGCGCGAGCAGCGCCGCGTGCTCTGGCTCGCCCGCCAGCTCGACGACATCATGCTGCGCGACGTCGCGACCCGCTTCCAGCTGCCGCTGCCGCGGCTCGTCGAGGTGCCCAAACCGGACCACGACTCGATGGCGCTCACCGACGCGGCGGGAGCGGCCATCGCCACCATCGACTGGCCGCCGCGCCGCCCTGGCGATCCAGCCTTCGCCCACACCGCGACCGTTGCAGTACTGGTGATGCTGATCATCGGGGTGCTGATCTTCGTCGTCCTCGCCGCTTTCCGCCATTCCATCAAACTGCGCACCGTTTCCGAGGAGCGCGACTGGTACAATGCCCGCTATGACGGCACGACCGGGCTCTTGAGCCGCTTCGGTCTAGAGGAACACATCGCCCAGTCGATCCCCAGGAAGCGGGGCGAACTCCCGGTTGCGGTCAGCCAGATCAATGTCGACGGCTTGCAGGATATCGTCGGCCTCTATGGCCGCGAGGCTGCCAACGAGTTGCTGGTCGCGCTGGCCGACCGTTTCGAGTCGATCGCCGACGGGCAGGCGGTGCTCGCCCGCACCGGGCCCACCGAACTATCGCTCGCCCGCCTCGGTGACGACGCCGGCGAGAAGATCCGCGGTTTCTCCGACCGTATCCTCGCCGGTGCCAGCGAGCCGGTGCCGGTCGGCAACCTCAAGCTGAAGATCGGGCTGAGCATCGGTGTCGTCGATGCGCCGACCCGTCGTGATAACGTTGGCAACCTGATCCGCATGGCCGAAACCGCCGTGGCGCGGGCCCGCGAGACCGGCGGCAACCACATGGTGGCCTATGACCCGGCGATCGAGGACGAGCGCCGCCGCCGCATCGAGCTGCAGGCCGATATCCGGCGCGGACTGGAAGCCGGCGAGTTCGATCTCGAATACCAGCCGATCATCGATTTCCGCACCCAGGCCATCCTCGGCGTCGAAGCGCTGATGCGCTGGAACCGCCGCGCTGCCGGTCCGATGGGCCCCGGCGAGTTCATCCCCGCCGCCGAAGCCTCCGGCCTGATTGACGATCTCGGCATGTTCGCGCTGCGCCGCGCCATCGAGGAGATCGGCCCGCTCGGCAACCTCAAGATCTCGGTCAACGTCTCGCCGGCGCAGCTTCGCAACCCGACCCTGCCGCAGACCGTCTTCTCGACCCTCGAAGAATGGGGTGTCGCCGCCAGCCGGCTGCAGCTCGAGGTGACCGAGTCGTTCCTGGTCTCCCACCCCGATCGCGCCATCCGGCTGATCGAGCAACTGCGCCAATCCGGCATCATCATCGCGCTCGACGACTTCGGCACCGGTTATTCGTCGATCGGCTATCTCAAGCAATTCCGCTTCGACCGGGTGAAGCTCGATCGCTCACTTGTCGCCGAGATCGACAGCGATCCGGTGCAGGCGGCTTTGGTGGAATCCACCATGATCTACGCCTTCGCCATGGGCCTCGCCGTCACCGCCGAAGGCGTCGAGCGGCGCGAGGAAGCGGCGCTGCTCTCCCGCCTCGGCTGTCGCGAATTCCAGGGCTACCTGTTCGCCCGTCCGCTGCGGCTGGCGCAACTCGAGCGCCTGCTGCAGGGCGAGCAGGCCTTGCGCGAAGCGAGCTAGGCGGGCGAATAGCGAATAGTGAATAGTGAGTAGAAAGAGGCTGCAGGACCAAATGGTTCGGGCGGCGCTACCCGCTATGCCGCCTTCTGGCACTCGGCGCAGCGGCCGCGCAGTTCGATCGTCGTCCGCTCCAGCGCGAAACCGGTGTCTCCGGCCCAGGCCACCAGCCGCGCCGTTACCTCAGCGTCGGCGAATTCGTCCACCCGCCCGCAGCCCGAGCAGATGGCGAAGGCCGCCGTGCCGCTGGCCCGCCCGTGGCAATTGGCATCGGCGCAGCAGACGAAGGCGTTGAGCGATTCCAGCCGGTGCGCCAGCCCGTGCTCGATCAGCTTTTCCAGCGCCCGATAGACCTGCAGCGGCGCGCGCAGACCCTCGTCGCGCAGCTTGTCGAGAATATCGTAGGCCGACAGCGGCGCCTCGGCATTGTTGAGCGTCGTCAGCACCAGCTCCTGGTTGCGCGTCAGGTCGCGCGGCCGCTCGTGGTGATGGGCTTCGTGGCTATGGGCCATGGCTCAGGCCTCCCGTCTGGCGCGCCACAGGTGCACCGGCAGCGCGATGGAAATGAGAAACAGCACAAGTGCCGCAACGACGATCGACGGGCCGCTCGGGGTATCGAAGCGCAGCGAGCCGAACAGCCCGCCCGCCACTGCCAGCGCCCCGACGCCGGCCGAGATCAGCGCCATCTGCTCGGGCGTGGCGCTCAGCCGCCGCGCCGTTGCCGCGGGGATGATCAGCAGCGCCGTGATCAGCAGCACGCCGACGATCTTCATGGCGATGGCAATCACCGAAGCGAGCAGCAGCATGAAGACGATCCGCGTCACCTCGGGCCGCATGCCCTCGGCTTCCGCCACCTCGGCATTGACCGTCGCCGCCAGCAGCGGCCGCCACATCGCGGCAAGCACGGCGAGGATCACCAGCCCACCCAGATAGATCACGACGATATCGGTGACCGACACGGCGAGGATGTCACCGAACAAAAAGCCCATCAGGTCGACCCGGATGCCGCTGAGGAACGCCACGACGAGGCCGATCGCCAGCGCCGAGTGGCTGAGGATGCCGAGCAGTGCGTCGGTCGAGAGCGTCTGCCGCCGCTGCAGCAGCAGCAGCGCGCCGGCGACGGCGGCGGCGATAATGAACACCCCGAGCGTCATGTTCACCTGCAGCACCAGGCTCAGCGCCACCCCGAGCAGCGCCGAATGCGCCATGGTGTCGCCGAAATAGGCCATGCGTCGCCAGACGATGAAGCAGCCGAGCGGCCCGGTCACCAGCGCCAGCCCGATCCCTGCGATAACCGCTCGGGTGAAGAAGTCCTCAAGCATGGCGGTGCCCTTCATGCTCGTGCTCGTGCACATGCTCGTGCGCTTCGACGATCCGACCGTCCGCCTCTTCTACCCGCCCATCGGGCAGGTGGGTGTGGTCGTGATGGTGCTGGTATACCGCCAGCGCATTGGCGGCGCGCGCGCCGAACAGGCTGAGATATTCCGGGCTCCGCGCTACCGATTCCGGCGTGCCGCGGCAGCAGACATGGCCGTTTAGGCAGATCACCGTGTCGGTCGCCGCCATTACCACGTGCAGGTCATGGCTGATCAGCAGGATGCCGCAGCCGGTCTCGTCGCGGATCTTGCCGATCAGGTCGTAGAGCGCCACTTCGCCGGAGAAATCGACGCCCTGCACCGGCTCGTCCAGCACCAGCAGATCCGGCTTCCGGATCATCGCCCGCGCCAGCAGCGCCCGCTGGAACTCGCCGCCGGAGAGGTGCTGCACCTCGGCATTGGCGAGGTGCGCGACGCCCGTCGCCGCCAGGGCCGCATCGATCTCCGCCTTGGGATAGCTCCCGGTCAGCGACATCAGTCGCCGTACCGTCAGCGGCATGGTCCAGTCGATCGAGAGCTTCTGCGGCACGTAGCCGATCCGCAGCCCACCTTTGCGCGCGACCGTGCCGGCATCGGGCTTCAACACCCCGGTGACCAGCTTGGCCGTGGTCGATTTGCCCGAGCCGTTCGGCCCGATCAGCGTGACGATCTCGCCCTTGCGGATGGTCACGTCGACAGCCTCGACCAGCCAGCGGCCATCACGCCTTACGCCGGCGCCGGCCACATCCACCAGCACCTCGTGCCCTCGATGCGCATCCATGAAATTCACGTTTCCGTCTCTTGCTGACGTTCTACCATTACGTTATAGCGTAACACGTCGATAGCGTAATGTCATAACATATCGCGCATTCGAGCTGTGTTTCAAACAGGGGTCTTCCGATGCAGAAACCGTTCTTCCTGGCGCTCGCTGCGGCGCTCAGCTGGTCTACCGTCGCGCTTGCCGAGGTGCCAAGCGTGGTGACCACCATCAAGCCGCTGCACGCGCTGGTCGCCGCGGTGATGGGAGATCTCGGAACGCCCGCCCTCATCGTCAAGGGCACTGCCTCGCCCCACAGTTACAGCCTCAAACCCTCCGATGCGCAGGCGCTGCAGGCGGCCAACCTGCTGTTCTGGACCGGCCACGGCCTCGAACTCTTCCTCGAGGATTCGATCGACACCCTGGCGCCCAAGGCCACCATCGTCGAGTTGAGCAAGGCTCCCGGCATCGAACTGTTGCCGCCGCGCGAGACCGGCACCTTCGAACATCACGATCACGACGAAGAGGAGCATGCCGGGGAGGCGCATGCGGATGAGCACGAGCATGGCGAGGAGCAGGACCTGCACTTCTTCCTCGATCCCGCCAACGCCAAGGTGATGGTCGCGACCATCGCCGACAGCCTCGTCGCTGCCGATCCCGAGCATGCCGATACCTATCGCGCCAATGCCGCAAAAGAGACCGCCGACCTCGACGCCCTGATCGCCGAAACCGAGGCCAGCCTCGCGCCGATCAAGGATCGCCCCTTCGTCGTCTTCCACGATGCCTACCAGTATTTCGAGAAGCGCTTCGGGCTGAACGTCGCCGGCTCGGTCACCCTCAGCCCCGAGATCGCCCCCGGTGCCGACCGCATCAACGAGATTCGTGCCAAGCTGAAGACCCTCGACGCCGCCTGCGTCTTCGCCGAGCCGGTGTTCGAGCCGCGCATCGTCAACGTGCTCACCGAAGGCACCACGGCCAAGCAAGGCGTGCTCGACCCCGAGGGCGCCAACCTCGATGAAGGTCCGGGCCTCTACCGCCAACTGATCGAGAACCTCGCCACCAGTCTCAAGGCCTGCCTCGCGCAGTAGCCTGAGCGGCCGCCGCGCCACCCGGCGGCCCTATCCCCCTCCTGCTCGCCGACAACCGCGCGCCATCCGGCGCGCGAACCCTTCCGCTCGACCTCGATTTTTCACCTTGGGAGACTGCCGATGCCGCACCTGCTGCACCACCTGATCCTGCCTGCCATCGCCCTGTCCTTCTGCGCCGCGCCTGCCTCAGCCGAGGACGAGACCACCTTCTGGCGGTTGTTCGTCGCCGACCATGCCAAGCCGCTGGTCACCGTCATCGACCTTGGCACCGACGCGATCTCCGGCAGCTTCGAGCTGGGCAGCCCGGCGAGCCTCTACGCTACTCCGGGCAAGGCCGCCGTCTATGCCGTGCAGGGCGAGGCCGACCGCGTCTCCGCCATCGCTTCCGGCATTGCGCTGGGCGACCATGGCGATCATGCCGACCTCGAGGTCAGCGCGCCCAAACTGCTCGATGCCGTTGTCGCCGGCGACAAGCCGGTGCACTTCGTCGAGCACCATGGTGACATCGCGCTGTTCTTCGATGGCGAAGGCGTCGCCCGCCTGCTCTCCGAGAAAGACTGGCTCGCCGGCAACGCCACCAGCCGCGAGCTGAAGGTCGCCGCCCCGCACCATGGCGTCGCCGCACCGCTCGGCGAATACACGCTGATCTCCCGCCCCAGTCCCGAAGACCCCAAGGCGCTGCCGGTGGGTATCGACGTCTATGGCGCCGACGGCGCGACTATCGGCGATCTTCATGCCTGCCCGGACCTCCACGGCGAAGCCAGCTCCGGCGACACCCTCGCCATCGCCTGCGCCGCCGGCCTCCTGCTGGTGAAGTCAGCAAAAGCGGGCCCCGAGCTGCAGCTGCTGCCCTATTCGGCAAACCTGCCGGAGGGCAAATCCACCACACTGCTCGGCGGCGTCGCCATGCAGTATTGGCTGGGCAACTATGGCGCCGATCGCGTCGCCATCATCGATCCCTCGGCCGGCGAACCCTTCCGCCTCGTCGATCTGCCGAGCCGCCGCGTCCACTTCGCCATCGACCCCGAGCGCGTCAGATATGCCTATGTCTTCACCGAGGACGGCGCGCTGCACCGCCTCGATGTCGTCTCCGGCGCCATCGACAAGACGCTGAAGCTGACTGAGCCCTATTCGATGGATGGCGAGTGGAGCCTGCCGCGCCCGCGCCTAGCGGTGGCCGGCGACCACATCGCCGTCACCGATCCGCTTGAAGGCACCATCCACCTCGTCGATGCCGAGAACTTCACGCTCGCCCGCGACATCGCGGTGGCCGGCGCGCCTTACAACATCGTCGCGGTCGGCGGCTCCGGCCTCAGCCACGAGTGAACCATTGCGCCCCGCCTCGCTGCGGGGCTTCTCCCACGGAGCAATGCCATGAAACGTCTGCCCGTCACCGTGCTTTCCGGCTTCCTCGGCGCCGGCAAGACCACGCTGCTCAACCACATCCTCAACAACCGCGAGGGGCGCCGCGTCGCCGTCATCGTCAACGACATGAGCGAGGTGAATATCGACGCGACGCTGGTGCGCGAGGGTGGCGCCGAGCTGTCGCGGGCCGACGAGCAACTGGTCGAGATGTCGAACGGCTGCATCTGCTGCACCCTGCGTGGCGACCTATTGCGCGAGGTGCGCGCCCTGGCCGAGGCCGGGCGCTTCGACTACCTGCTCATCGAGTCGACCGGCATCTCCGAGCCGCTGCCGGTCGCCGCCACCTTCGAGTTCCGCGACGTGGCAGGTGAAAGTCTCAGCGACATCACCGACCTCGACACCATGGTCACCGTGGTCGATGCCGCCAACCTCGCCACCCAGTTCGGCTCCACCGATCCGCTCTTCGCCCATGGCGAGACCTTCGGCCCCGACGACGAGCGCAGCCTCGTCCACCTGCTGGTCGACCAGATCGAGTTCGCCGACGTTGTCGTGCTGAACAAGGTCGCGACCGCCACGCCGGATGCGCTCGCGGCCGCGCGCCGCATCATCCGTTCGCTGAACGCCGGCGCCGAGCTCATCGAAACCGACTTCAGCCGCGTCGCCATCGACCAGATCCTCGGCACCGGCCGCTTCAACTTCGATCGCGCCGAGCAGCATCCGCTGTGGTTCAAGGAACTGAACGGCTTTGCCGATCACATTCCGGAAACCCTCGAATACGGCATCCGCTCCTTCGTCTATCGGGCGCGCCGGCCGTTCAATCCGCTGCTGTTCAACAGCTTCGTCGCTCGGGCTCACCCCGGCGTCATCCGCGCCAAAGGCTTCTTCTGGCTTGCCACTCGGCCGCACTATGTCGGCGAACTGAGCCAGGCCGGCCAACTGGTCTCGACCAGTCGGCGGGGGCTCTGGTGGTCCGCCGTGCCACGGCAACGCTGGCCCGACGATCCACAGTGGGAAACCGCCATGGCCGCCTATCTCGATCCCATCTGGGGCGACCGCCGGCAGGAGATCGTCTTCATCGGTACCGACCCGATGGACGAGGCGTCGCTGCGCCGGGCGCTGGACGACTGCCTGATCCCGGCACGCGCCTTCACCCCATCGGCCTGGGAGCACCTCCCCGATCCGTTCCCGGCCTGGTCGCCGGCCTGATGCAGATCTCAGTCCGGCGGAACGTCTCTTCGCCGGCGCCATTCCCCGTTCGGAACAGGACAACGATATGTACGATGTCATCATCATCGGCGGCGGCTTTGCCGGCCTCGCCGCCGCCACGCAACTGGGTCGCGCCCGCCGCAAGGTGCTGGTGCTCGATACCGGCAAGCCGCGTAACCGCTTCGCCGCCCACTCGCATGGCTTCCTCTCGCGCGATGGCGCCGCGCCGGGCGAACTGCTGGCCGAAGCCCGTCGCCAGCTCGAGACCTACGGCACCGTCGAGCTCCGCAATGCCGAGGCCATCGCTGCCTCGGGTGAGTTCGACGGGTTCAGCATCGAGCTCGCCTCACACCAGCGGCTCGCCGCCCGTCGGCTGATCATCGCCCATGGCGTCACCGATGATACCAGCGGTATTCCCGGCATGGCGGAGTGCTGGGGCAAGACGGTGCTGCATTGCCCCTACTGCCACGGCTATGAGGTCGCCGATCGCCGCCTCGGCCTGATGCTGCGCGAGGGCGATATCCCGCACCTTGCCCGCTTCTTTTCCGAGTGGACCAGCGACCTGACGCTGTTCGCCAACGGCGCCCCGGTCGATCCGATCGTCCGCACTGCGCTGGCCGATATGCGGGTGAAGCTGGTCGAGGAGGCGCTGGTGCGCTTCGATCACGACGGCGGCAAGCTGAAGTCCGTTGTCACCACCGCGGGCTCGGTCGCGCTCGACGCCATCTTCGCCCACGCGCCGATCCGGTTCGCGAGCAATCTCGGCATCCAGCTCGGCTGCGAAACCAAGTCCGGCATGGCAGGCGACTTCTTCGTCGTCGATCACCTGCAGCAGACCACCATTCCCGGGGTCTATGCCGCGGGCGATGCGGCCAGACCAATGCACAATATCAGCTTTGCGGTCGCCGATGGGGCAGGGGCCGGCGTCTTCGCTCACCAGTCACTGGTCGCTACTTCAGCGGCCCCCGGAAGATGAAGAACGCTCCGGCAAAGATCAGCAGGAAGCCGACCGCGTGGTTCCAGGTCAGCTTCTCGCCGAGGACGAACACCGCGAAGCCGGCGAACACCGTGAGGCTGATCACCTCCTGAATGGTCTTGAGCTCCGCCGCGGTATAGGCGCCATAGCCGATACGGTTGGCGGGCACCGCCAGCCAGTATTCCACCAGCGCGATGCCCCAACTGACCATCACCGCCACCCACATCGCCATATGCGGGAATTTGAGGTGCCCATACCAGGCGACGGTCATGAACACGTTGGAGCCGATCAGGAGCAGGATCGGCATCACCGTCTGGAAGGTGAAGGGCATCGGGGCACCGGGGCGAATCAGTTGGCTTAATCCATTGATCGCCGGGCCCTGTGTCGGCCGCAAGGCCGCTCAGTTCGGCCGGACCAGCGGGGTATCGTCGGCGCGGAAGGCGAACAAGTGTTCCTGCCCACGCTGGCCGAGCGGCACGAATAGCGGCAACACCAGGTCGCGCACCCGCCGCGCCAGCCAACCCTGCGCCTTCTTGGGCGTGCCACCCTGCCGGCCGAGCCGCACCGCCGCCTCCACGCGGTCGCGCCGCAATGCCTCGAAACGTCGAAAGGCGCTTTCCGGCGTCGCCTCCGCCTCGAGGCAGGCCGCCAGCACCAGCGCGTCCTCGAGCGCCATCGATGCGCCCTGGCCCGAATGCGGGGTCACCGCATGTGCCGCATCGCCGATCAGGATCACCCGCCCCCTCGACCAATAGGGCAGGCTCGGCACTTCGTAATCGGGGTAGATCCGGCTCACCTGCGGCGCGGCAGCCGCGATGATCCGCCGGTTGACCGAGGGATCGCCGCGATGCAGAGCTTCGAAATACCCGGTCGCTGCCTGGCGATCGATCAGTTGCGCCTGCTTTTCGTCGGCGGGAAAGCTGTTGAACCAGTAGACGGGGCCGCCCGGGTCCTTGATGTAGCCGAAGAACGCCCGTCGCCCGAAGGTCATCAACATCTGCCCGTTCGTCGGCGGCACCTCCGGCACGTCGACGATGCCGCCGCTCCCCAGTAGCCCGTCATAGGCCGGTGACGGCAGCCCGGGCATGGCGAGGCCACGCACATTGGAGCGGAGGCCATCTGCCCCCACCAGCATGTCGAAACTGTGTGTCACGCCGTCAGCGGTCGTCGCCGCCACCTCGCCTTCCAGATTGGCGACCGCTATCACCGGCGTCTCGAACTGCATCGGCACCCCTGCGGCACGGGCTGCGCCGAGAAGGATCTCGCTCAGCGCGCCGCGCCGGATCGTCACCGAGGGGGCGCCGAACCGCGCCGTGTGGCGGGCATAGTCGACCGTGCCGAGCGCCTTGCCGTGTTCGTTGTGGAGGACAATGGCGCGCGTTTCGACCCCGTGCCGCAGCGCCTCCGTCGCAAGGCCAAAGCCGCGCAGCGCGTTCATGCCGTTGGGCGCCAGCGTCAGGAAAATCCCCTCGTCGATCACCTGTTTTTCGCTGCGCTTCTCGAAGACAACGGGGGCGAAGCCGCGCCTGACCAGCGCCAGGGCCAGGCCGAGCCCGGCGGAACCTGCGCCAACGATGCCGATGCGTGCTTTCATTCTTGCCTCACCTGAGCGACGCCGCATATCATGCGGCTGTCGTATTATTCGATGAGTATATAATTAGATGGTTGAAGTAAATTCGTCAAGCGATGCAAAGGCCGAGCTCGTGCAGCGGCTCGGCACGCTCATCGTGCGCTGGCAGGAGGCGACGCAGCGTTATGACGAGGAGGTGGGAGCAATCTTCCAGCTCGGCCCGGCCGAACGGCTGTGCCTCAGCTTCCTCACCAGCGGTCCGCAGACCGCCAGCGCCATCGCCCGCGCCACCCGTCTCACCCCGGCCGCCGTCACTTCGCTGATCGACCGGCTCGAGGCCCGTAACTTCGTCCGCCGCCAACCCGATCCGCATGACCGGCGCAAGGTGCTGGTGGAACTCGCCGAGGCCACTGCCGCCGTCATCGAGAAGGCCTACGCCCCGATGGCGATCGCTGGCGCCGAAGCGCTGGGCAAGCGCAGCCTCGACGAGCTGCGCCTCCTCACCGAGGTGATCGAGGAGGTCCTCGCGATCCAGAACCAGATGACCGAACGGCTGCAGTCGGGTGGATGACCCTGCGCCCAGCTTCCGCCGCAAGGCCTGCCCAGACTCACTGGGCTCAGCTAGATTCGGCGGGTCAACGGAGGTCGACAATGCGCGCGCTGGTCCTGTTTCCCCTGTTGCTGCTGGCGGCGCCCGCCCTGGCCGCCGACATCGTCTGTGAGGGTCCCTTCGCCGCTGACAGCTCCGAAGCGCGGCTGATCGAGGCCTTCGGCAAGGACAATGTGGTGACTGGCGACGTCCCGGGCCCCGAGGGCTCCACCGTGCTCGCCACCACCATCTTCCCCAACGATCCCACCAAGACCATCGAGTTCGGCTGGTGGGACGAGGAGAAGCACGAGCGCGTCGCCTATTTCACCGTGCCGCCGGGAGACACCGCGCCGGGCGGGCTCAGGAAGGGGCTCACCGTCAAAGAGGTCGAGGCGTTGAATGGCGGGCCGTTCCAGCTCTACGGCTTCTTCTGGGATTATGGTGGCGCCGCCATCTTCGAGGGCGGCAAGCTCGCCCCGCCGGAAGGTGGTTGCTCGGTCAGCGTTCGCTTCGCCGTCGGCGATTATCCGGCCGATCTCAATGTCGATGCCATCTCCGGCGACATGCAGATCTCGTCGAGCGAGCCACTGCTCGAGAAGGTCGATGCGCGCGTCGACACCGTCACCGTCGGCTATCCCGATTCCGCTGCGGCGGAAGATTGACCGCGCCCCCTCCCGCGGCGTAACCATAGCCCCACGTTGGTTCCTCAAACCCGTTCGGGCGAGGGGATCAAAAGGGAACACGGTGCGGCGTACCCATCAGGGACCAAATCCGTGGCTGCCCCCGCAACTGTAAGCGGCGAGTGCCTCCGACTATGCCACTGATATCCCTTGGGATGTTGGGAAGGCCGGAGACCACGGTGACCCGCGAGTCAGGAGACCTGCCAGCGTCCGGGAGTGTTTCAGGAAAAGTTGTGAGACTTTTCCGGTTCGAAACGCGACCCCCGGAAAGAGCTCGGGCGATGCGCCCACTTTCATCCGCACGGAGGGTGCAGGCATATGAATACTCAGGTCCAGACGGCGTCGGTCGTCCGTCTTTCTGTCTCGCAGCGGCTCATCGCTGGTGTGCTGGCGTTGTTTATCGGCTTCGTCCTTGTCGGCGGCGTCGGTTTTGCCAGCGACATGGCCATCCACAATGGTGCGCACGATACGCGCCATGCGCTTGGCTTCCCCTGCCATTGAGCTGACTCAGCTCTAAGCACACGAGACATCGATGAAACTCTTCCAGCGAATCTTTTTCGCTGCGGTCCTTGCCGGACTCGCAGCCGGCTTGGCCATGAGCGCCGTGCAGCAATGGCGCGTCGCACCACTGATCCTCGCCGCCGAGGTTTACGAGAACGCCGCCCCTGAGGCGTCGGCCGTCGCCGAGCACAGCCACGAGGCCGGCACTGCAGAGCATTCTCATGCCGAAGCCGCACCCGCCCACGAGCATGACGAAGACGCTTGGGCCCCGCAGGATGGCGCCGAGCGCATCGCCTACACCGTGCTCGCCAACCTCCTCGGCTGCATCGGCTTCGCCTTCCTGCTCGCTGCCGTCTCCGTCCTCTCGGGTATCGAGATCACTGCCCGCAACGGCGTGATCTGGGGGCTCGGCGGCTTCATCGCCCTGCAGTTCGCTCCAGCCCTCGGCCTGCCGCCTGAACTCCCGGGCATGCCCGCCGCCGATCTCGTCGCCCGGCAGGTCTGGTGGGTCGGCACGGCGCTCGCCACCGGTGCCGGCATCCTCGCCATCGCGAAACTCCGCAACTGGACCGGCATCGTTATTGCTGCCGTGCTGATCCTCGCGCCGCACGTCATTGGCGCACCGCAACTGGTCGGCGAGCACGCCACTGGCGTGCCGGCCAATCTCGCGACCAGCTTTGCCGCCGCCACCCTCGCCACCGGTGCGCTGTTCTGGCTGATCGTCGGCCCGCTGTTCGGCTGGCTCAACGAGCGCTTCGCCCGATCTTCTGCCTTCGCCCTGAAAGGTGCCCACGCATGAGCACGACCGAACTCGCCAGTTCAAAGATCCCCGTCACCGTCATCACCGGCTTCCTCGGCGCCGGCAAGACCACCCTGGTCCGGCACCTACTCGCCCATGCCAAGGGCAAACGCATCGCGCTGATCATCAACGAGTTCGGCGAACTCGGCGTCGACAAGGAAATCCTCGCCGGCTGCGGCGACGAGACCTGCCGCGAAGAGGACATGATCGAGCTGAGCAACGGCTGCATCTGCTGCACGGTCGCCGATGAGTTCATCCCCACCATGCAGGCGCTGCTCGAGCGCGAGGATCGCCCCGACCACATCGTCATCGAAACCTCCGGCCTCGCTTTGCCGCAGCCGCTGATCCGCGCCTTCAACTGGCCCGAGATCAAATCCGAGGTGACCATCGACGGCGTCGTCACCGTCGCCGACGCGGCGGCGCTCAGCGAAGGCCGCTTCGCCAATGACGAACAGGCGGTCGATGCGCTCCGTTCCGCCGACGCCATGCTCGACCACGAGACGCCGCTCGGCGAGCTGTTCGAGGATCAGCTGATTGCCGCCGACATGGTGATCCTTAACAAGGCCGACCTGGTCTCCGACGCCCAGCTCGACACCATCGAAGCCCACCTCAAGGCGGAGATGCGTCCGGGCACCGGCGTGGTCCGCGCCCGCAACGGCCATGTCGATGTCGCGGCGCTGCTCGGCATGGGGCTCTCAACCGAAGACAACCTCGCCGGACGCGAGAGCCATCACGAGCTCGAGCACGGTGGCGAAGGCCACGAGCACGACGACTTCGATTCCTTCTCGGTCACCCTCGACGGCGTCACCAGCAAGGATCATCTGCTCGCGACCATCGAGCAGACCATCCGCGCCCACGACGTGCTCCGTCTGAAGGGCTTCGCTTCGCTCCCCGGCGCCCCGGCCCGTCTCGCCATCCAGGCGGTCGGTCCGCGCGTCACCGCCTATTTCGATCGGCCGTGGAAAGCGGGCGAAGCCCGCCAGACCGCCTTGGTGGTGATCGGGGAGAGCCCGCTCAACCGTGCCGCCATCACCGCTAGCCTCGAGCAGGCGGTGGCGGCCGCAGCCTGATGCATCTTCTCGCGGCGCAAGCCGGAGCGCTGCAGCAGGAGGGCGAGGCCATCGACCTCGCCCAGACGCCCGGGGATGTCGTCTTTGCTTCGGCGGCCGACAGCGAGCTGATGATGCTTGCCGCCGCGGCCGATCGGGCGACAACATCCGACCTGCGCCTCGCCAACCTGCTGCGGTTGAGCCACAACCTGTCGGTCGATTTGTGGCTCGACCAGACCGTGCAGCGCGCCCGGCTGGTTGTGGTCCGCCTGCTCGGCGGCCCGGCCTATTGGCAATACGGCGTCGATGAGCTCACCGCGCTGGCGTTGAGCGGCAAGATCCGGCTGGCGCTGCTCCCCGGCGACGCCAACCCCGATCCGATCCTGCAGCAACGCTCGACCATCCACCCGGATGACTGGACGCGCCTCCACGCCCTCTTCACCGCCGGCGGTCCCGAAAACGCCGACACGCTGCTGCAGGCTTTCGCACAACTGGCGCAATCGTCACCCTCCCCCTCGCGGGGAGGGATCAAGGGTGGGGGGAGCCCCACGCTCGAGCAGAGCAGCTCGGTCCCCAAACCCTTCCACCGTTTCGGCCTTTGGCATCCGGCCCACGGTATGCTTGACGCGCTGCCGGCCTCGCCGCACCCCAACGTGCCCATGCTGTTCTACCGCGCTGCCCTCGAGGGCGCCGGCACCGCAACGCTCGAAGCCCTGATCGCCGAGCTCGAAGCGCAATCGCTCAACCCCGTCCCGATCGTCGTCTCGACGCTGAAGGAGGGCGCCTGTATCCGCTTCGTTCAGGCCGCCTTTGACCTCCATCCGCCGAGCGTCATCCTCAACCTCACCGGCTTCGCCCTTGGCCTCGATGGCCTCGACGACAAGCAGAACCCCTTCGCCGGCACCGATGCCCCGGTGATTCAGCTGCTGCAGGGCGGTCGCCCGGAAGCGCAGTGGGCCGCCGATATCCAGGGCCTCACCGCCAAGGACCTCGCCATGCAGGTGGTGCTGCCCGAGCTTGACGGCCGCATCGGCATGCTGCTGGTCGGCCACAAGCACGACGCGGTCTGGCACGAGCGTACGCAGTGCCCGCTCTCCGCCTATGCTCCCGACGCCGATGGCATCCGCCGCGCCGTCACCCTGGCCAAAAACTGGACCACCCTGCGCACTACCCCGCGTGCCGAACGCCGTGTCGGCCTCGTCCTCGCCAACTACCCGATCCGCGACGGCAGGCTGGCCAACGGGGTGGGATATGACGCGCCGCAGTCGACGGTGGAGATTTTGCGGGCGCTTGCGGGGGCAGGGTATGTGGCCAGCCCCCTCCCAACCTCCCCCGCAAGGGGGGAGGTGCCGACCGAGGTTGAGACTCGGTTCGCTCCAGAAGCACCGGCAGACACCTCCCCCCTTGTGGGGGAGGATGGGAGGGGGGCGGCCACAGGCAACGACCTGATCGAACTCCTGCAATCCGGCCCCACCAACGCCCACCCGGAACGCGGCACCGGCATCCCGTTTCCCGTGCATCGCTACCGCGAGCTGTTCGCTACGCTCCCGGCCAGGATCCAGTCCGAAGTCACCACCCGTTGGGGCGATGCTGCTGCCGATCCGTTCGTGCGGGGAGCCCACTTCCATCTCCCCGCGATACGCCTCGGCAATGTCGCCGTGCTCATCCAGCCAGCCCGCGGCTACCACCTCGACGAGACTGCCAGCTACCACGATCCGGACCTCGTGCCGCCGCACGGCTACCTCGCCGCCTATCTCTGGCTGCGCCACGAGTTTGCCGCCCACGCCGTCATTCACAACGGCAAGCACGGCAATCTCGAGTGGCTTCCCGGCAAGGCCACGGCGCTCGACGCCGCCTCCTATCCCGCCGCGCTCTGGGCCGAGTTGCCGCAGCTCTATCCGTTCATCGTCAATGACCCCGGCGAGGGCACCCAGGCCAAGCGCCGCACCGGCGCGGTGATCATCGATCACCTGGTGCCGCCGCTCACCCGCGCCGAAACCTATGGGCCGCTCAAGGACCTCGAAGCGCTGCTCGACGAGTATTATGCCGCCTCCGGCATGGACCGCCGCCGCCTCGCGGGCTTGCGCAAACGCATCCTAGATTTCACCCGCGACGCGCGCCTCGACCGCGATATCGGTCTCGTCCTGGACGAGTTCGAAACGCTGAAGCGTATCGACACCTTCCTGTGCGATCTGAAGGAAGCCCAGATCCGCGACGGCCTCCACATCTTCGGCAAATCTCCCACCGACCGTCTCGAGCGTGACCTCATCGTCGCCCTCGCCCGCGTGCCGCGCGGTGAGACGCCGGGCGAAGCGTCGCTGATCCGCACCCTGGCCGATGACCTGAAACTCGGCTTCGACCCGCTGACGGCGGACCTGGGGGCGCCATGGACTGGGCCCGCGCTCCCCTCCCCCTTGAGGGGAGGGGCCGGGGGAGGGGGTGGTGCAGTCGGCACCGAGGTCCCTCTCGCCACCCCCACCCCCCACCCCTCCCCTCAACGGGGAGGGGAACTGATCCGCACCGTCGGCGACGTGGTCGAACACCTCGAGAACCTCGCGGCTGACCTGGTCGACGGCCACGCGCCCGATCCCGACTGGCACGCCACCGCCGCCGTGCTCGAAACGATAGAACACGTTATCCGCCCCCGCCTTGTTGCCTCCGGCCCGAACGAGATCGCCTCGCTGCTCCTCGGCCTCGACGGCAGGTTCGTCCCGCCAGGCCCGTCGGGCGCGCCGTCGCGCGGTCGCCTCGATGTCCTCCCCACCGGCCGCAACTTCTATTCCGTCGATATCCGCGCTGTACCGACGCCGACCGCTTGGGAGCTTGGCCGGAAATCGGCCGAGAACCTCCTGGTTCGCCATTTCCAGGATCACGGCACGCCGCTCCGCACGCTCGCGCTCTCCGTCTGGGGCACGGCCAATATGCGCACCGGCGGTGACGACGTCGCCCAGGCCCTCGCCTTCATCGGCGCCAAACCGGTTTGGGATCCGTCCTCGCTCCGTATCTCCGGCTACGAGATCATCCCGCTGGCCAAGCTCGGCCGCCCACGCGTCGACGTCACCCTTCGTATCTCCGGCTTCTTCCGTGATGCCTTCCCGGCCCAGATCGCGCTGTTCGACAAGGCCGTCCGCGCCATCGGCGCCCTCGACGAGCCTGAGGACCAGAACCCCATCGCCGCCCGCATGCGCACCGACGCGCTGGAGCTGATGAAGTCCGGCGCCGATGATCGCGCTGCTGCACTCGGCGCCGGCCACCGCATCTTCGGCTCGAAGCCGGGCGCCTATGGTGCGGGCCTGCAGGGCCTGATGGATTCCGGCAACTGGGAGAGCAAGGCCAACCTCGCCGAAGCCTTCCTCAACTGGGGCCAATATGCCTATGGCGCCAACGCCGACGGCACGCCCGAGCGCGATCGTTTCGCCGCCCGTCTCAGCGATATCGAGGCGGTGGTCCACAACCAGGACAATCGCGAGCACGATCTGCTCGACAGCGACGATTACTACCAGTTCGAGGGTGGCCTCGCCGTCACCGCCGAGACCCTGACCGGCCGCGCCCCTGCCGCCTATCACAACGATCACTCCCGCCCCGAGCGGCCAGTTGCCCGCACGCTGGCCGAGGAGATTTCGCGGGTCGTTCGCTCCCGCGTCGTCAACCCGAAATGGATCGATGGGGTAAAGCGCCATGGCTATAAGGGCGCCTTCGAGATCATCGCCACCGTCGACTACATGTTCGCTTTCGCGGCGACGACCGGGGCGGTCGCGACCCACCACTTCGACCTCGCCTTCGAAGCTTTTGTCGAGGACGAAGCGACGCGTCGGTTCATTCAAACCAACAACCGCTTCGGTTATGACGAGCTGATCGAAAAGTTCAACGAAGCCCGCCGCCGCGGCTTCTGGACCCCACGTTCCAACTCCGCCTTCGCCTATCTCGAGGACACTTGATGACCGACAAAGCTCCCAAGAAGACCGACCTGATGAGCGAAGCCGAGCGCGACGCCTATCACGCCGAAAAGATGCGGAAGAAGAAGGAGGCACGGAACAAGATCCTCGCCACCAAGACCGAGGAGCGCGGCCTGCTCATCGTCCATACCGGCAAGGGCAAGGGCAAGTCGACCGCCGCCTTCGGCATGGTATTCCGCGCCATCGGCCACGGCTTCAAGGTTGGCGTGGTGCAGTTCGTCAAGGGCGCCTGGAGCACCGGCGAGCGCGACGTGCTCGACAGGTTCCCCGAGCAAGTGACCATCAAGGCGATGGGCGAGGGCTTTACTTGGGACACCCAGGATCGCCAGCGCGACCTCGCCGCCGCCCGCGGCGCCTGGGAGATGGCCAAGGAGCTGATCGCCGACGAGAGCTACAAGCTCATCCTGCTCGACGAACTCAACATCGTGCTGCGCTACGACTACCTGCCGCTCGATGAAGTGCTCGAGGTGCTGCGCAACAAGCCACGCGATACCCACGTCATCGTCACCGGCCGCAATGCCAAGGACGAGCTCATCGAATTGGCTGACCTCGTCACCGAAATGACCGAGATCAAGCACCCGTTCCGCAGTGGGGTGAAGGCGCAGGCGGGGATCGAGTTTTAGCAGGCGCCACACGCACTGCCCCTTCTCCCCCTTGGCGAGGAGAAAGCGAAAACTTGGGCTTAGCGCAGCTAAGTCCTTAGTTTTCGCCAGAGAGGGGGTCGTGGAGAGGCACGGTGGCGCCGCGCCCCCTCTCTTGGAATTTCTAAGGCTTAGCCAAGAAGCTAAGCCCAAGAAATTCCATTCTCCCCCGCAAGGGGGAGAAGGCGGAGATGCCGGTGGATGCCCCTTACTCCAGCCACCGGGTATCGAACTTCGGGCTCGCGTGGATGTGGATGCTCTTCATCGGGCCGAGCGTCCGGAACTTGTGCGGGGTGTTTGCCGGCACCACCAGGATCTGGCCGGGCCCGGCCTCGATCTCCTCGTCGCCTACCGTGAACACGGCCCGGCCAGCCTCGATGATGAACGTCTCGGGGTAGGGGTGGGTGTGGAGCCGCGGTCCGGCTCCCTTCTCGACGCTGTCGTGGAGGATCACCGTGACATTGGCTTCACCGCCTTCCCACTCGCCCGACTGGCGGGTGGGGTGCATGGCCCAGTCCTCGCGTCGGTAGACCCGCGCCATCAGCACCCTCCTTTGAGGCTCCGCACCAGCTGCTCCACCACCGGCTCCAGCTTGCCGAGGTCCACCGCCGAATATTCCAGCTGGAACGCCGCATAGGCGCCGTCGCAAAGCGCGATCATCCGCTGGTAGAGGATCCGCTTGCTCTGCGCGCCCGAAAAGCTCGCCCAGCTCGGCGTTACCGCTTCGTAGCTGATGTTCCAGCCGTCAGCCTCGGCAAAGCCCTTGGCCGAGGCGACTGCGCCTTCGAAGCTGTCCTCGGTGATATTGCCACCCCACACCAGGAGCTTGCTGGCCCCGCCGCGAAAGACGCGGCCATCACCGTTGTCGGCCTCCTTGCCCCACTCGAAGCCCGGCGGCACGTCGATGGTGTAGCCGAAGCGGGCATTGTCATACTGGCCCCAATCGGTGGCGAGCGCCGGAGAGGCCACCGGGGCGGCCACGGGAGCGACAAGGACGATGAGCATCAGACAAATCAGGAGGCGCATGGCGGCAAAGATCGCTCGCCATGCGCCGGCCTGCAACCTCAAACCCGGCAGCGCTTTCAGGAAAGCTTGCAGACCTTTCCGGTTCGAAAGCGCGACAAAGTCAAGGACCGAGGGCCTCAGGCGCCCTTCATCATCACCGCGGCGGCGAGCACGATGAACGCGACGATCAGGATCCAGAACGCGTAGGCACTGACGAACGGTATCGAGACGAGGGAGCCGAGCAACGCGATGACCGCGATGACGACGGCGACGATGAACATGGTCTGGCTAGGCGCATTGAGAGTCATGAACGATCTCCTGGGTCATGCACACCGGCAAAGCTTAGGCGCGCCGCTGCATCGCAGCCATGCCGCACCGGGCGCTTTGCACAGCTTGTGGGGCGCGCAGCCACGGTCGGGCTGCGCGCCGTTGCATCAGGGTGTCAGGCCGCTTTGAACAGCACCGCGACGGCGAGCACGATGAACGCGATCGCCATCAGCCAGAATGCCCAGCCGATCATTCCGCCCAGCACGCCGAAATAGGCGAGCAGGCCGACGATCGCGAGCAGCAGCGCCACCAGATACATCACCATGTTGGGAGCATTGAGAGCCATCTTAGCCTCCATGTGCCAAGACGCGGGCCCGCGGATCGAGCCCGCATCGGCTGCTCAAGATGTGGTGATCCCCAGCTTCTGCCGCAAGGACTTGAACGGCTTGCGCTTTTCACGCTTGCGAGAGCTTGCCGCAGGCCCCGCCCGCCGCACCCGATTTGCCCTGTTCCGCCAAATTGTCTTGTCGGGATAACAATTTAGCGACAATGCTCGGCTACGGTGCGCGCTTTCTACTGGGGCTTGGGGGCTTCAGCACATGTCCATACCGATTTTGGGGTGGCTCGACCGCCCGGCAATAGCGCTGATCCGGGCCTGCCTGTTGGCCCTGCTGGCCCTTGTTGCGCCGCTCTCCGCCCAGGCGCAGAGCCCCGGCGCTTCCGCCCTCGCCCGCATCCAGGCCGCCGGCAAGCTCACCGTGGCGGTGTTCTTCGAGGATGTGGTGCCGTTCTTCTACGTCGGCCCGGATGGCAAGCTGGTCGGCGTCGACCCTGCCATCGCTGAGGACATTGCCGCAAAGCTCGGCGTAACGCTCGAGTACAACCGCGCCGCCACCACCTTCGATGGGCTGATCGACGAAGTGGTCGAAGGTCGCGCCGACATGGCGATCAGCCTCCTCAGCGATACGCTCGACCGCGCCGCGCGCGCCAGCTTCTCGCAGAGCTATGTCAGTGTCCGCCAGTTCCTGCTGATCAATCGCCTGCAGCTCGGCCGTCTCGTGGCCGCCGATCCCGAGCGCGCCAACGACATTCCGGCGCTGCTCAACAATCCGCAGTCGCGCATCGGCGTCATCGATGGCACCTCCTATGTCGGCTTCGTCGCCGAGGATTTTCCCGAAGCGCAGAACGTTGCCTTCGACACCTGGGCCGAAATGCTCGCCGCGGTGAAATCCGGCGATCTTGTCGCGCTGATGTATGACGAGATCGAGATCGGCAACTGGCGCCTCGCCGATTCCGCCGGCGCCGTCGAGCTTCGGCCCTACCACCTGGCCGGCCACCCCGACACCATCGCCATCGCCATGCCGCCCGGCGATACCGACCTCAAGGCCTGGGTCGACCTCTATCTCACCAAGGCCAAGAGCAACGGTTTCCTCGATGGCGTGCTCAACACTTACCTCTACTCGAAAGACAGGGCGCTGATCGATGGCTGAGGCACTGAAAGGCCGCATCGGGCGCCTGCTGCTCCACCCCGTCGCGATCTTCACCGGCCTCATCGCCGGTGGGGTGCTCGGCTGGCTGGACAAGGGCCAGATGCCGGTCATCGGCACGCTGGGGGATATCTACATTCGCCTCCTGCAGATGTGCGTGATCCCGTTGCTGTTCACCGCGGTCGCCACCAGCCTCAGCCGCCTGTTCCTCGATGGCGCCGCCAATCGCTACTTCACCCGGCTGGTGCTGCTGATCATCGGCGGGCTCGCCGTCGCCGGGGCGCTCGGCGTCGCGCTGGGCTATTGGGGCCAGCCCGGCGGCGAGTTGCAGCTCGCGGCGCGCGAGGTCATCGGCAAGGTGATCTTCACCGCCGAGGCGGCCGGCACCGGCGTCGATCCGGCGCATACCCAGGGCGTCTTCGCCGATCTGGTGGTCGGCATGTTCCCCGAGAACATTTTCGGGGCGCTGACCACCGGCAACAAGATCGCCATCCTGATGTTCGCGGTGCTGTTCGGCGTGGCGCTCGGCTCCATCGCGCGGGAGAAATCCGAGCGCGCCACGGCGCTGCTCGAGGCGTTCTACGATACCTTCATCAAGATCATCGAATGGCTGATGTACGTGCTGCCGTTCGGCCTGTTCTGCCTCGCCTACAGCCAGGTCTCGGCCGTCGGGCTCGACGTGCTGTTCGCCATGACCAAGCTGGTGATCTTCATCTATGCCGGCGCCATCCTCCTGATCGCGCTCTACTCGGTGCTGATCTGGCTGCGCGTCGGCGGCAGCTATCTTGCGACGCTCGGGGCGATGCGCGAAACGGTGGTGGTCGCCTTCGGCACCTCCAGCAGCTACGCCTCGATCCCCTCGGCCCTGCGCGGCCTCAAGGAGGGCTTGCGGCTCGATCGGCGCGTCGTCGATCTGGCGCTGCCGCTCGGCATCACCCTCAATCCGCCGGGCTCCACCTTCCACTTCGCGCTCGCGACGCTGTTTCTCGCCAACCTCTACGGGCTGGCGCTCGACCCCAGCCAGATGGTGTTCGTGCTGTTCGGGGCCATGCTGGCCGGCGTCGCCGCCACCGGGGCGCCCGGTGTCGCGGCTTTGTCGATGATCTCGATCATCCTCGTGCCGCTGGGGTTGCCGGTTGAAGTGGCGATCATCCTGCTCGTCGCCATCGACCCGATCGTCGACCCGATCCTCACCGTGGTGAACGTCCAGGGCAACGCGGCGACGACGGCGCTGCTGGCGGGGCGGCCGGAGCGAGAGCCGGCCCATGTAGATGGCGCGAAAACGCCGACGGTGGGGTAGGCGCTTAAGGGGCGGGCTGTCATGCAGAACTGCAAGCCCGGGGGTCCCTGGAGGGCACGACGGCCCGGCCGCTCACACCACCACGATGCCCGAGTGCTTGGCCTTGTTCTCGGGTTCGACGTGGATGGTGATCTGCGCCCGTTCCACCGCTTCGCGGAGCTTGGCTTCGATCCCGTCGCAGATCGCATGCGCTGCCTCGACGCTCATCGTACCGGGCACCACCAGGTGAAAGTCGATGAAGGTCATGGCGCCGGCCTGCCGGGTGCGGATGTCATGCGCCTCGAGCGCCCCGTCGGCATTGGTCGAGATGATTTCGCGGATCTGGGCGAGCAGCTTTGGCTCCACCGCCACGTCCATCAGTCCGATGACGCTCTGCTTGATCAGCTCCCAGCCCGACCACAGGATCGCCACGCCGACCAGTGCCGCGAGGATCGCGTCGAGCTGCACGAAACCGGTCGCCGCCGCCAGCAACACGCCGATCAGTACGCCCAGCGTCGAGACCACGTCGGTCCACAGATGCTTGCCGTCTGCCACCAGCGCCGGCGATTGCTCCTCGCGGCCGCGGCGCGATAGCCACCAGGCCCAGCCGGCATTGATGCCGGTCGCCAGCACGCTGACGCTGAGGCCCAACGGATCGAGCGTGAAGCCCCTGGGCTCGACGAAGCCATAATAGGCTTCGCGGAAGATCAACAGCGCTGCCACGGCGATGAAGATGCCGATCACCACGGCCGAAAAATACTCGGCCTTGTAGTAGCCGTAGGGCAGCGTGGCGTCGGCCGGGCGCGCGGCGAGCCGCACCGCGATCAGCGCCACGATCGCCGTCACCACGTTGACCACGCTTTCGAGCGCATCCGAGAACAGCGCGATCGAGCCGGTCGCCCAGGCGGCATAGCCCTTCAGCGCCAGCACCAGGATGCCGACCACCAGGCTGCCATAGGCGACGCGCACCGCCAGATTTGAAGAACCGTTTGCCATCAGCGGCCAATAGACGAGCCTATCCGCGCTGGCAAGTCACTGAATTTGCATGTGATTTTGAGAAGCGTTCGCATCTGACCGGAATCGTTTGACCCGATATGGCCCCCTCACTACAACCCATTGATAGCGCAGCGTTCCTTGATGGACTGAAACTCACGCTCGGTGCGGTCGACCCAAATCGGGGACCAAGTCCGGGGCTGCTGGTTGGTCGAAAAGCGAACTCTGCCTTTGTGCAAAACAGAGGCGAGAATGGAAAAATCCCTGATCCTGCCGGCGGGAACCGCCGTGATGCTGTGCGGCCATGGCAGCCGCAATCAGCTCGCCGTCGGCGAGTTCGCGGTGCTGGCCGAGCGGCTACGCGAGCGCCTGCCGGGCGTCCCCGTGGAGTACGGCTATCTCGAGTTCGCCAATCCGGTGATCCATCAGGGCCTCGATAAGTTGCGGGCAGGGGGAGCCAGGCGGGTTCTCGCCGTGCCCGGCATGCTGTTCGCCGCCGGCCACGCCAAGAACGACATTCCCTCGGTGCTCAACACCTATGCCGCCGGCAAGGATGTCGAGATAACCTATGGCCGCGAGCTCGGAGTCGATCTCAAGATGCTGCGCGCTGCCGGCGATCGCATCCAGGAGGCGATCGATGCCTCGCCCAACGATGTACCGCGCCATGAAACGCTGCTGGTGGTTGTCGGTCGCGGCGCTTCCGACCCGGACGCCAATTCCAACGTCGCCAAGGTCATGCGCCTGCTCTGGGAGGGCATGGGTTTTGGCTGGGGCGAGGTCGCCTATTCCGGCGTCACCTTCCCGCTGGTCGCTCCGGCGCTCGATCATGCGGTGAAGCTCGGCTATCGCCGCATCATCGTCTTCCCGTACTTCCTGTTCACCGGCGTGCTGGTCAAGCGCATCTACGATGCCGCCAATGAGGCCGCGGCGAAGTATCCGCATATCGAGTTCCTCAACGCGCCTTACCTCAACGACCACCCACTGGTCGTCGAGACCTTCATCGATCGCATCCAGGAAATGCTGGTCGGCCAGAACCTGATGAACTGTGCCATGTGCAAGTATCGCGAGCAGGTGCTGGGCTTCGAGGCCGAGGTCGGCTTGAAGCAGGAGAGCCACCACCACCATGTCGAGGGCATTGGTGGCGGGCTCGAGAACTGCCCGTGCAGGGGCGATTGCGATTCATCGTGCCGCGACGAGGCCTTCTGCCTGAAGCATGGCCTGCCCTGGACGCCGCTGCACGCGCACGATCACGGCCATGACCATGCCCACCCGCACACGCATTCGCACCCTCACGCCCCGGCCCGGCACGCCCTGGTCGCCAACCCGGCCTTCCCGGTGATCCGCCTCGGCGGTAGCCACGATCACGGCTATCCTGAGGATCATGGCCATCACCACGGCGACGGTGCGCACCATCACCACGATGCCGATCACCACCATCACCCCTATCCGCACGCCAACCATCCGCTTGGGCCGGTGACCCTGCCCAAGGTTCCCGGCCGCCTCGCCCGCGAGGATAGCGACAGCTGATGCCGCTGTTCGATCGCTACATCGCGGTGGATTGGTCGGCGGCGAATGCGCCGAAGCGCGGCAAGGACTCGATCTGGATCGGCGAATTCGGCCCCGAGGGCCGGGTGCCGAGTCAGAATCCGCCGACCCGCCACGCCGCAATGGAACAGATCGCCGCCCGCCTGCTGGGCGCCCGCCGGCGCGGCGAGCGCGTCATGCTCGGTTTCGATTTCGTCTTCGGCTACCCCCGTGGCGCCTCGGCCGCCATCGCCACTGCAACCCTCGATCTTGTCCATCCACCGGCCGGCACCGGGCAGGGCAGTCGCCCATCGGATCGTGCGGCGCGGGAAGAATACCCCCCACCCTGTCCCTCCCCCGCAAGGGGGGAGGAGACTAGAATACCGGCGTCAGTGAAGGCGTCTCCCTCCCCCTTGCGGGGAGGGGACAGGGGTGGGGGTACGTCTCCCGCGCCGGCCTGTCGGCCAGGTAATCCGCCACCGTGGCTACAGCTTTGGTCGACGCTGGCGCGCCTCGTCGTCGACACCGCGGACAACAGCTCCAATCGCTTTCAGCTCGCCGAGGCGATCAACCATCGGCTCTCAGATGGCCCACATTTCTGGGGCCACCCGCACCAGCATAGCTACGCCGCACTGCACCCCAAACGCCCGCCCGGCGCCTACGCAACCATCCCCGAGCGCCGGGTGGCGGAGCGCTACGTCCGCAGCGCCCAGCCGGTGTGGAAGCTGACCGGTGTCGGCTCGGTCGGCAGCCAGGCCATGCTCGGCATCGCCCGTCTCGAGGCGCTCCGCACCGACCCGCGCCTTGCCGCGGACATTGCCATCTGGCCCTTCGAAACCAGCTTCGCCGACGACCTCAGTAAGCCCATCACCATCACCGAGATCTACCCCTCGCTCTTCCCGGTCAGCGCGGTCGATGGCCTGCCGCGCGACCGCGCGCAGGTCGAAGTCACCACCGCGCGGTTCGCCGACCTCGACCGCGCCGGTCTTCTCCACGCCTTACTCAGCCCGCCCGCCGAGGTGACCGCCGACGAGCGCGCCATCCTGATTGCCGAGGAAGGCTGGATCGCCGGCGCCGGTCACCAGGCGCTGCTCGCCCGGTTGCAGAGCGCCGCATGAGCTACCTCCGCGACCCCGCCGCCATCTACGCGCAGAGCTTTGCCACCATCGAAGCCGAAGCCGACCTGTCGGCGCTCGCTCCCGAACTCCACCTCGCCGCCGTCCGCATGATCCATGCCTGCGGTATGGTCGATCTCGCGGCAGACATCGTCGGCGATCCCGCCGTTGCGGCGGCGTCCCAGGATGCGCTGCGCGCCGGCGCCCCCGTCCTCTGCGATTGCGAGATGGTCCGCTCCGGCATCATCCGTCGCCACCTGCCTGAAACCACCGAGCTCGTTCTCACCCTCAACGATCCCGCGGTACCGGCGCTGGCGGCCTCGCTCGGCACCACCCGCTCGGCCGCCGCCGTCGAGCTCTGGCGCCCGCGCCTCGCCGGCGCCGTGGTGCTCATCGGCAATGCGCCGACGGCGCTGTTCCACCTCATCGCGCTGATCGCCGCCGGCGGCCCGCGCCCGGCCGCCATCATCGCCGCGCCGGTTGGTTTCGTGGGGGCGGCTGAAAGCAAGGCCTTGCTCGCGTCCAACGCGCTTTCTATTCCATTCCTCACGGTGCGCGGTCGCCGCGGTGGTTCGGCCATCGCCAGCGCCGCCTTCAACGCCATTTCGAAAGACCTCGCATGACCGCCTGGCTGCATATCATCGGGGTAGGGGAGCGGGGGCCGAACGAGCTGCCGGCATCCTACAAGCTGCTGCTCAGCTATGCCGATACGGTCGTCGGTCCGGCTCGATTCCTCGCGGATCTCGAACCGGTGACCCGTCCCAACGCCGGCGCCGACCTGTTCAATCCGGAATTCGTCACCAAGCGCAGCTTCGAGGCGGTGGCCCGCGCGCTGGCCGGCGAGGAGCCCGACCATTCGCCTGCCGCCACCTATGCGGATGGCCGCACACTGATCGAATGGGAGCCGCCGCTCGAAAGCATGATCGAGCAGGTGATGGCGCTGCGCGAGACCCCCACCGTCATCCTCGCCTCGGGCGATCCGATGTGGTTCGGCATCGGCGCGACGCTGACCCGCTACCTGCTGCCTTCAGAGTTCGTCATCCACCCCACCCCCTCGGCTTTCCAGCTCGCCGCAGCGCGGCTGCACTGGCCGCTGCAATCGGTCGCCACCATTTCGTTGCATGGCCGGGCGGTGGAATCGCTGCATCCGCATCTGCTGCCCGGCAACCGCATCCTGGCGCTCACTGCCGATCACACCACTGTCGACCTTGCCACCGAGCTCCTCGTCGATCGTGGCTATGGCCGTAGCCTCGTCACCACGCTCGAGAACCTCGGCAGCCCGGACGAGAAGATCACCGCCGACGAGGCCGAGAGCTTCAACAGCCGCGAAGTCGAGGATTTCTATGTCCTCGCCATCGACTGCGTGCCCGATTTCACCGCCCCGCTGCTGCCGCCGCTCCCCGGCCTGCCTGACGAAGTCTTCGTCACCGATGGCCAGCTGACCAAGCGCGAGGTGCGCGCCGCCACTCTCGCCAAGCTGGGCCCGTTCCCTGGCGCGCTGCTTTGGGATGTCGGCGCCGGCTCGGGTTCCATCGCCATCGAGTGGATGCGGGCCGCCCGCGACGCCAAGGCCATCGCCTTCGAGCGCGAAGGCGAGCGTCTGCAGATGATCGCTCTCAATGCCGCCGCGCTCGGCGTGCCCAACCTCGAAATCGTCAGCGGCGAGGCGCCCGGTACCTTCGGCCGCACAGCCCCGCCCGATGCCATCTTCATGGGCGGCGATGTCGGCAATGACGATCTGTTCGATGCCTGTTGGAGCGCGTTGAAACCTGGCGGAAGGCTGGTCGCCAACGCCGTCACCCTCGATGCCGAGCACGCCCTCTATTCGCGCCACCTGCAACTGGGCGGCGAGCTGACTCGCATCGAGATCTCCTCGCTCGATCGCGTCGGCGGCCATCGCGCCTTCAAGCCGCGCATGGCGGTGACGCAATGGCTGGTCACCAAGGCAATGCACGGCCTGGTGGTGACGCCATGAAGACCGGTACTCTGTACCTCGTGGGCGTCGGCCCAGGCGATCCCGAACTGCTGACGCTGAAGGCGGTTCGCCTGCTCGGCGCCGTCCCCGTCATTGCCTACCCCACCACCGGCGAGGACGCCGCCCTGGCGCTCGAGATCGCCGCCCCGCACCTCAATGCTGCGGCCGAACGGCTGCCGGTGGCCATTCCGATGGCGGTGGAACGCGGCCCCGCCCAAGCCGCTTATGATGGCGCCGCTGCAGCCATCCTCGTCCATCTGCGGGCCGGGCGCGATGTCGCATGGCTCTGCGAGGGCGATCCATTGTTCTACGGCTCGGCCATGTATCTGCTCGCCCGGGTCGGCCCGCACGCCCCGGTCGAGATCATCCCGGGCATCACCTCGCTCACCGCCGCTGCGGCGGTTGCCGGTCGCCCGCTTGCCGCCCGCAACGAAATGCTCAAGGTGCTGCCTGCTCCGCTCGACGACATGACACTCCGCGCCGAGCTCGCCGCCACCCCGGTTGCCGCCATCATCAAGGTCGGCCGCCACTTCGATCGCATCCGCGCGCTGCTTGCCGAAACCGGCCATGCCGATGGCGCAGTGGTGGTCGAACACGCCACCACCGCGCGCCAGCGCATCACCCGCCTCGCCGATTTCGCTCACGACGAGCGGCCGTACTTCTCCACCATCCTCTGCTATCGCGGCGCCGAAGCCTGGGGCGATACCGCCGGAGCCGGTAGATGACCACTCCCGCCATCATCATCTTCGCCGATACCGGCCTCGATACCGCCACCCGCATCGCCGAAGCCACGGGCGGCGAGATCTACAGCTGCGGGCAGGGCGGCGCCGACGCGCTGAAGCTACTGCCGCGGCTGTTCTCCGAGGGGCGTCCGATCATCGGTGTGTGCGCGGCCGGCATCCTGATCCGGCTGCTCGCCTCGAGCCTCGAGAACAAGCAGAAGGAACCGCCGGTGCTCGCCGTTTCGCTCGGCGGCGCCAGCATCGTGCCGCTGCTCGGCGGCCACCGCGGCGCCAACCGGCTGGCCCGCGAGCTCGCCGACGAGCTGGGCGGCCATCCCGCCATCACCACGGCGTCGGACAGCAAGTTCCTCCACAGCCTCGACGAGCCGCCTCCGGGCTGGGTGCTCGGCACCCCGCAGGATGCCAAGCCCGCCATGATGGCGCTGCTGCTCGGGGCCAAGCTGCAGATCGAGGGCGAAGCTCCGTTCCTCGCCGAAGCCGGCTACCCGGTGTCGTCGCTGGGCGCCGTCAAGGTGCTGGTCTCCGAACAGAAGCTGCGCATCGAGCGCGGCATCGTCTACCATCCCAAGACGCTGGTCGCCGGCGTTGGCTGCGAGCGCGGCGCCGACGCCGAGGAAGTCATCGGCCTCGTCGACTTCGCCCTTCGCCAGCAGAACCTGGCGCCCGAAAGCCTCGCTGCCATCGCCTCGATCGACATCAAGGCCGACGAGCCGGCGCTGCTTGAAGCGGCGCGCCATTTCAAGGTGCCGCTCCGGCTGTTCTCTGCCGCCGAGCTCCTGCAGGAGCGCTATCGCCTCAAGTCGCCGTCCGACTATGTCGAGGAAACCGTCGGCACCCCCAGCGTCGCCGAAGCCGCTGCCCTCAAGGCCGGGCCGCTGGTGGTCGAGAAGCTGAAATCCGACCGCGCCACCTGCGCCATCGGTAAGGCCCTGCATCCGATCGATCCGGAGAGCTTCGGCCGTCGCCCCGGCGTGCTGCATCTCGTCGGCATCGGGCCGGGCGAAGCCATCTCCCGTACCGCGGCGGCGGTGAACGCGCTCGAGCAGAGCAGCGACTGGGTCGGCTACGACCTCTATCTCGATCTCGTCGCCGACCTGCGTCGCGGCCAGCTTGAGCACCGCTACGGTCTCGGTGAGGAAGAAAGCCGCGTCCGCCATGCCCTCGAACTCGCGGCTGAGGGCAAGGTCGTGTCGCTCGTTTGCTCCGGTGACGCGCAGATCTACGCCATGGCGGCGCTCGCTTACGAGCTGCTCGACGCCACCGGCCCGCGCGCCGTCTCCGACGTCGCCCGCCGCGTCAACCTCGAGACCCACCCGGGCGTCTCCGCCTTCCAGGCCGCTTCCGCCGCTGCCGGTGCGCTGATCGGCCACGATTTCTGCTGCATCTCGCTGTCGGATCTGCTGACCCCGCGCCAGGATATCCTGAAGCGGCTCGATGGCGCGGCGCGCGCCGATTTCGTCACCGCGCTCTACAACCCGCGCTCGCAGCGCCGAACCGACCTGATCGAGGAAACCAAGCGCATCTTCCTCGACCACCGCCCACCTTCGACCCCGGTGATCATCGGCTCCAATCTCGGCCGCCCCACCGAGAAGGTCCGCGTCGTTTCGCTGGCCGATTTCGATCCGACCGAGATCGACATGCTCACCATCGTGATGATCGGCTCCAGCACCTCGCGTACCTTCCAGCGCGGCTCCGGCACCGTCGCCTATACGCCGCGCGGCTACGCCGCCAAGGGAGCGCAGGATGGTCAGTAACTGCCGGGCACTGCCCCTCACCCGTCTCGTTTCGCTCGCCACCCTCTCCCTCAAGGGGAGAGGGAAGTCAGCGGCCCGCCCCGCGCCCCTTCTTCCCTCTCCCCTTGAGGGAGAGGGTGCCCTGCGGAGCAGGGCGGGTGAGGGGCAGTTCACTCGAGTCCAGAATCCATGACCGTCTACTTCATCGGCGCCGGCCCCGGCGCGCCCGATCTCATCACGCTGCGCGGCCAGCGCCTCATCGAGCGCTGCGAGGTCTGTCTCTATGCCGGCTCGCTGGTGCCAGCCGAAATCGTCGCCGCCGCCCCCGAGGGGGCGCTGGTCCGCGACACCGCGCCGATGCATCTCGACGAAATCATTGACGAGATCGTCAAAGCCAATGACGCCGGCAAGGATGTGTCGCGCGTCCATTCCGGCGACCCGTCGATCTATGGCGCCGTCGCCGAGCAGATGCGCCGCCTCGACGCGCTCGACATCCCCTACGAGGTGGTGCCCGGTGTTCCCGCCTTCGCCGGCGCTGCCGCCCGCATCGCGGCCGAGCTGACGTTGCCGGAGATATCGCAGACCATCATCCTCACCCGTACTTCGGGCAAGGCCTCGGCCATGCCTGAGTCGGAGAGCCTCGAGATCCTCGGCCAGTCGAAGGCGACGCTGTGCATCCACCTGTCGATCCGCAACCTCGGCTATGTCGAAACCGCGCTGACCCCGAACTATGGCGCCGATTGCCCGGTCGTCATCATCTACCGCGCCACCTGGCCGGACGAAGAGGTGATCTTCACCACCCTGTCCGAGATGAAGGCTCGCGTCCGCGAGGAAAAGATCACCCGCACCGCGCTGATCCTCGTCGGCCGCGTTCTCGGCGAAACCCGCTTCCGCGAGTCGAAACTCTATGACGAGAGTTTTGCGCACGTGCTGCGCAATGCCGGCAAGAAGAAGCTGAGGGCAGGGGGATGACCCTCGATGGGGCAGTGCGGGAAGAGTGCCCCCACCCCTGCCCCCTCCCCGCAAGGGGGAGGGAGACGCCAACACTACGATCGGCAAGGAACGAAGACTTGCGAGCGCACGTCACCTCCCCCCTTGCGGGGGAGGGACAGGGTGGGGGGTATGTTTCCCGCACCGGCCCCTCGATAGGCTCAGACCAGCTTCAGCGCCGCGATCGCTTGCCCGACCGTCGGTACGTCGTGTGCCGGCGGCAAGGCCGGCCGGGCGATCATAAACACCGGCAGCCGCAGCCGCAGCGCCGCCTGCAGCTTCGCCTCGGTCTGCGCCCCACCGGAATTCTTGCAGATCAGGTGGGTGATCCCCTGGTCCTGCATCATCTGGAACTCGCCATTGAAAAAGAATGGCGGCCGCGCCAGGAGCGAGGTGGCGTTGACCGGCAGTTCCTTTTCCGGCGGCTCGATCGAGCGCACCACGAAACTGCAATCGGTGCGCTTCAGATAAGCCTCGAGATGGGTGTGCCCGACGGTCAGCAGCGCCCGTGCCCCCTTGGGCAGGCTGGCCGCCGCCTCCTCGGCATTGGCAACATGCTTCCAGAACGCATATTGCGGCTCGCTCCAGGCTGGCCGGGTCAACCGTACCAGCCGCATCTCAGCCAGTTCCGCCGCCCGCACGGCGTTGCGCTTGATCTCTTCGGCATAGGGATGCGTGGCGTCGACCAGCCGGTCGAAGCGCTCGGTGATGATGTAATTGCCCATCCCGTCGCCGCCGCCAAACCCACCAACGCGCACCTCGCCCGCCGGCAGCAGCGGATCGCTGGTGCGGCCAGCCAGCGACGTGGTCACCGCGTGGCCCATCTTGGTCAATTGCGCAGCAAGCTGCCGCGCCTCTTCGGTCCCGCCGAGGATCAGGATCTTCATCGATTTGTATTCCCCAAGTCCGGCGCCCAGTTGGGCCGCAGCGCCACCAGTACCCCCCGGTCTGGTTGCGATAACGCTATCTTAACCGCTAGTCCCAAGATTTTGCAGCATAATCTTCGCGTGCCAGGATGAACGGCCTGATCGTCGCCGCGCCCCGCTCCGGCTCGGGTAAGACTACGCTCACCCTCGGTCTCCTCGCCGCACTGACGCGTCGCGGCTTGAGTGTCGCCCCGGCCAAGACTGGCCCCGACTATATCGACACCACCATCCTCGCTCGAGCCGCCGGCCGTCCGGCCATCAACCTCGACCCCTGGGCCATGTCGCAAGGCCGCCTGCAGAGCCTCGCCTCGCGCCACGCCGCGGCTGCCGACCTGCTGCTCGTCGAAGGGGTCATGGGCCTGTTCGACGGCGCTGCCGACGGCCGCGGCTCGACCGCCGATCTCGCCGCCACGCTCGGCTTGCCGGTGATCCTGGTGCTGGATGCCGAGCGCCAGTCACAGTCGATCGCCGCCCTGGCGCACGGCTTCGCTACCTGGCGCCCGCAAGTGAGAGTCGCCGGCCTGATCGTCAATCGCGCTGCCTCCACCCGCCATGAGGCCATGCTCCGTGCCGCGCTGGCGGCCGTCGATATCCCGCTCCTCGGCGTCATCCCGAGACGTGAAGCCCTTGCCCTCCCTGATCGGCACCTCGGCCTGACGCTGCCGGACGAAGTCGCCGGCTTTGATAAGGTTGTCGCCACCGCAGCCGAAGCGGTGGAGGACTATGTCGATCTGAATCGCCTGTTGTCTCTGTCTTCCCCACTCACACCGGCGGGCACCTCCCCCCTGGTGGGGGACTCCGAGCCGGGCCGAAGGCAAGATCGCTCCAGTGGAGCGATCTTAGGTGAGGAGGCCATGAGAGCTACGCTCGAATCGCAAAGGAGGGGGGTGGCCGAACACACCGGCCTTCCCCCCCTCGGCCAGCACATCGCCATCGCCCGCGACGACGCCTTCGCCTTCCTCTACCCGCACTGGCTTGATGACTGGCGCGAGGCCGGGGCCAGCCTCAGCTTCTTCTCGCCGCTCGCCGATGAAGCCCCGGACCCATCCGCCGATGCCGTCTTCCTCCCCGGCGGTTATCCCGAACTGCATGCCGCCCGTCTCGCCGCCGCAGGAAATTTCGTGCGCGGCCTGCGGGCGAGCGCCGAACGGTCGGCGCTGATCTACGGCGAGTGCGGGGGCTTCATGGTGCTCGGCGCCAGCCTCACCGACAAGGCCGGTGCGGCTTATCCGATGTCCGGGCTATTGCCGCACGAAACCCGCATCGACCGCCCCAAGCGGGTCCTCGGCTATCGTCGCCTCGTCCACCGGAGCCTGCTGCCGTTCCCGCAACACCTCGCCGGTCACGAGTTCCATTACTCGTCCGCGCGCCAGACCCACGGCACGCCGCTGTTCCAGGCCACCGACGCGCTCGGCGAGGCGCTGCCGCCGATGGGGCTGGTGCACGGCCGCGTCATGGGGTCGTACGCTCACGTGATTGATGCGGCTATTCAGCCCGCGCCGGCGGCTAAGTAGGCAGCCATAGCGTCAGCCCTTCTCAGGCTTGCGGATCATGTACGTGTCCATGATCCAGCCGTTCCGCGCCTGCGCCTCGCGCCGCTTCGTATCGATCTCGTCCATCACCTCGGACACTTTTCCGGCAACCAGAATCTCGTCCGCCGTCCCGAGATAGGCGCCCCAGAAGATCTCCGCTTCGTCCTCGGCAAAGCGCCGGAACACCTGGTGGTTGTCGAGCATCACCACGGCGCTGCTGAGGTCATCGGCCTCACCTTCGCCCACCCGACGGCCTGTGGTGATGGTGACCGCCTCGCCGACCCGGTTCAGCGTCACCTGGTGTTGCGCCGCCAGCGCTTGCGGCGCTGAAATCCCGGGGATCACCTCGATGGCGATTGGGCCCCCCGCTGCCTGCATGTCCCTGAGGATGCGCAGCGTTCCGTCATAGAGCGCCGGGTCTCCCCAGACGAGGAACGCGCCGGTGCCATCCTCCGGCAGCTCGGCGAACATCCGCCGGTAGGCCAGCTCGAGCTTTTCCCGCCACTCCTCGACGCTCTCGCGATAGTCCGGCGTTGCGGCCTTGCGGCGCGACGGGATGGCGAACTCCACGAGTCGGTAGTGCGGCTCGCTGACGAACTGCTCGAGCATTGCCAGCCGGATGGCGTTGAGCCCGGCCTTCTCCGCGCCCTTGTCGGGCATGAAAAAGACATCGGCGCGGTTCATCGCCTTGATCGCCTGAAGCGTGAGGTAATCCGGGTTGCCGGCCCCGATGCCGATGACGAGGATGGTGCGCATCCGTCCTCCCTATCGGATCGCTGCGTCACCCGCTAGAACCGCAGCATGGCGAAATCCCTGATGTTCATGGGCACCGGGTCCGATGTCGGCAAGTCGCTGCTGGTGGCAGGCCTTTGTCGCGCCTACACAAATCGCGGGCTGCGCGTCGCGCCGTTCAAGCCGCAGAACATGTCGAACAATGCCGCCGTTACCGCCGATGGCGGCGAGATCGGTCGTGCCCAGGCGCTGCAGGCAAGGGCGGCTCGTCGCGACCCCGTCACCGCCATGAACCCGGTACTGCTGAAGCCCGAGGGCGAAACCGGCTCGCAACTGGTGCTGCGTGGCCAGCGCATCGGCAGCTTCCCGGCCCGCGACTACTGGAAGAAGCGCGGCGAACTGCTCCCCCAAGTGCTCGCCGCCCGTGCCGAACTTGCGGCCGACGCCGACCTGATCCTCGTCGAGGGCGCCGGCAGCGCCTCCGAGGTCAATCTTCGCGCCAACGACATCGCCAATTTCGGTTTCGCCCGCGCCGCCGATTTGCCGGTGATCCTCGCCGGCGATATTCAGCGCGGCGGTGTCATCGCCGCGCTGGTCGGCACCTTCGCGGTGATCGATCCCGCCGATGCGGCGCTGATCGCCGCGACACTGGTGAACAAGTTCCAGGGCGATCCGGCCCTGTTCGAGGACGGCAAGCGTTTCATCGCCGAGCGTACCGGCGTGCCCTGCCTCGGCCCGGTCCCGTATTTCAACGATGCACGAAAGCTTCCCGCCGAAGACGCATTGGCGCTCGAGGAGCAGCAGGCGCCGGGGCAGGGCGGCTACCGCATCGTCGTGCCGCGTCTGCCGCGCATCTCCAACTTCGACGACCTCGATCCACTACGGCTCGAGCCCGGCGTCAGCCTCGAAATCGTCCAGCCCGGTCGCCCCTTGCCTTATGGCGAGCTGATCATCCTCCCCGGCTCCAAGGCCACCCGCAACGACCTCGTGGCGCTGCGCGAGTATGGTTGGGATATCGATATCCTCGCCCACCACCGCGCCGGCGCCCGCGTGCTCGGGCTCTGCGGCGGCTTCCAGATGCTGGGCCATACGGTGTTCGATCCCCTGGGCCTCGAGGGTGTGATCGGCACCTCGGCCGGCCTTAACCTCCTCGACATCGACACCGTCCTCGGCCCGACCAAGGAGCTGCGGGTCGAGCAGGCGACTTCCACTCTGACCGGCGACCCGCTCGTGGGCTACCACATGCATATGGGCGTCACCCGCGGCCGTGGCCTCGAGCGCCCCTTCGCCCGCATCGGCGATGCGGCCGACGGCGCAGTGAGCGCCGATGGCACCGTGATGGGGACGTATCTCCACGGCTTGTTCGCCGCCGACTCTTTCCGCCGCAACTTCCTCGGTTCCGCAGCCGCGACCTCGATGCTGGCCTATGAGGCCACGATCGATGCGACCCTCGATGCGCTCGCCGAGCATCTCGAGCGGCACCTCGACCTCGATGCGCTGCTGGAGCTGGCCCGATGACGGATCTCTCAGTCGTGATCCTCCCCCGCGTGGCGGGGGAGGGGGACCGCCGCAGGCGGTGGAGGGGGCGGCAAGAGTCGCCGGTTGGTTTGGCTCCCCCCTCCACCAGCTTCGCTGGTCCCCCTCCCCCGCCACGCGGGGGAGGATCAAGGGGAGTCCTCGCGCGATTCGCCCTGTGCGATTGCTCCTTCCCTCAAGGGCGAGGGCATCGCTGATGCAAGCCCTGCTCGCTCCCATCGCGCTGCTGCTCGAGCGCCTCGTCGGTTACCCCAATGGTCTTGTCGCCCGTATCGGCCACCCGGTGATGTGGATCGGCAAGCTGATCTCGCTGCTCGATATGAGGCTGAACCGTGACGCCAACCGCCGCGGCAAGGGCGTGCTGGCGCTCGTCATCCTGCTCGCCGTCACCGGCCTCGTGACCGCGGTCATCGCCTGGCTCTGCCGTCTCATCCCCTATGGCTTCATCCTCGAAGCAATCCTCGCCTCCTCTTTCCTGGCGCAGAAGGCGCTCGGCGATGCCGTGCGCTTAGTCGCTGCCGCACTGCGCCGCGGCCTCCCCGAGGGCCGAACGGCGGTGAGCCACATTGTCGGTCGCGATCCGCAAGCGCTCGACGAGCCGGGCGTCGCCCGCGCCGCCATCGAGTCGCTGGCCGAATCCACGTCCGATGCGGTGGTCGCGCCGCTGTTCTGGCTGCTGCTGCTCGGCCTGCCCGGCATCGCGCTCTACAAGGCGGTGAACACCGCGGATTCGATGATCGGCCACAAGACCGAGCGGCACCTCGAATTCGGTTGGGCCAGCGCCCGCTTCGACGACCTGTTGAACCTCATCCCCGCCCGTCTCACCGCTTTGCTGATCGCCGGCGGCGCCTTCTTCATCAAGGGCGCGCATCCGGAGCTGGCCTGGTCCACGGCGCTGCGCGATGCGAACAAGCACGAGAGTCCCAATGCCGGCTGGCCCGAAGCCGCCATGGCTGGAGCGCTCGACTTCCGCCTCGGCGGCCCCCGCAGCTATGACGGCGAAGTGGTGGACTTGCCGAGTTTCGGCGACGGGCGGGCGGCGCTCGGGGCAGACGATATCGACCGCGCCCTCAGGCTTTACGCCATGACGCTGAACCTGACGCTGGCAGTGACGGTGCTGGTGGCGCTTATCGTGTGGAGGCTAGGCTAGCCGAGAGAGAGGGCCGCGCCGTCGCTGCCCCCACCAGCGTCATTCCCGCGAAGGCGGGAACCTAGTGCGGTCTCTCAACGTCCGCCGGCGTTCAAGCATCCCACTGGGTCCCCGCCTTCGCGGGGATGACGCCGGTAGGGAGGAGGGAACTGGTCAGCGCCCCACGCCTCAGTCCTCAAGCCTCATGCACCCGCCGCTGCAGCACCTCCGCTTCCGGCGCTGCCCCCTTCAGCACCATCGGTAACCCCGCCACCACGAAATAGGCATCGTCGCAGATCTCGGCGATGCGCTGATGCGCCGAGCCGGCGAGATCGCGGAACATCCGCGCCATGGCATTATCCGGCACGATCCCCAGCCCCACCTCGTTCGACACCAGGATCACCTGGGCGCTGGTCGTCTTCGCCAGCGTCGCCAGCAATTCGTCTACTGCCGCCGCGACGTTTTCGTTGGCGACGATCAGGTTGGTGATCCACAGCGTCAGGCAGTCGACCAGAATCGCATCGTGCGCCTTGGCGGCTTGCGTAATGGCAGCGCTCAGCCGCAGCGGCTCTTCAATCGTGGCAAAGGCCTGCGCCCGTTGCTGCTTGTGGCTTTCTACCCGCTCGCGCATTTCGGCATCGAGCGCCTGTGCCGTCGCGAGATAGGCCGGGCGCGTTCCCGCCCGCATCGCCAGCCGCTCGGCAAAGCCGGTCTTGCCCGAGCGTGCGCCGCCCAGCACCAGAACATGACCCATTCCCTGGCCTCCTTGCCGTCTTTCGTTGCCATGGAGCAATGCGCCGCGCCGGGCTTTGATCCATCGGCGACGGACTCTGTCCGCATGCGAGCCATGCGGCAAGCGACCTTTCCAGCCGCCTTCCTTTGCTTATTCTACTTTCGTCTAGAAATCTTTGGCATTAAGGTCCGCGCCGGACTCGGGGGGCTCCTGGGTCGACAAGCCATCAATTGTCGCCAAGCCATTAGTTGTCGTAAGGAGTGCGCGTTCGGTGCCTAGGTACTATCTCGGGGTGGATGGTGGCGGCACCAACTGCCGCATCCGCCTCGCCAACGAGAACCTCGAAACCCTGGCCGACGCCGCGGGCGGTCGCTCGAACCTGCAGATCGAAGCCGGCGAGCCGGCTTTCCGCTCCATTGCCGAGGGCACCAAAGAGGTGTTCAGCAAGGCCGGCATCGATATCGCGGAGGCTGCCAATACCTATGCCTGCTTCGGCATGGCCGGCGGGCGCCTGCCATCGGCGCGCGATGCCTTTGCGCAGCGCCCCTGGCCCTTCGCCAAGGTCCGCGTCTATGACGACATCGATATCGCCCGCGCCGGCGCCCACGGCGGTGAAGATGGTGCGGTGATCATCGTCGGCACCGGCTCGGCTGCCCTGGCTTTGGTCAACGGCCAGCGCCACCAGTGCGGTGGCTGGGGTTTTCAGATCGGCGACCAGATGAGTGGCGCCATCCTCGGCCGCGAGCTGGTGCGCCGCTCGGTGGAAGCCGCCGACGGCCTGCGGCCGGCCTCGCCGCTCACCGAGGCGGTGATCGACAAACTGGGCGGCTCGATCGATGCGGTAATGGACTGGTCCTTCCCGCAAGACCCGCGCGGGCCGATGCCCGCCGGCAACGGGGCCCCCTCGACCCTGCTCGGTCGCGCCCCCGCCGAATTCGGCGCCCTGATCCCGCTGTTTTTCGATTTCTACGAAGAGGGCGATCCAGTGGCCAAGGAACTGATGGAGCTCGAGCTGAGCTACATCGACACCTATGTGCGCTGGTTCAAGGCGCGTGGCGTCACCCGCATGGCCGCCGTTGGCGGCTTCGGCACCCGCCTCTACCCGCTGATGATCGAGCGCCACGGCGACTTCATCGTCCGCCCCGTTGACGAGCCGCTGCATGGCGCCGTCATCCTTGCCAAGCAGAATTTCGCCTGAGTTTGAGTTGCCATGAACTACCTCGATAGGAGCTTGAAGAGCGTGTCCAGCCGTATCATCCCGGTCCAGCCCTTCGATTACGTGGTGTTCGGCGCGACCGGCGACCTCACCAAGCGGAAGCTCATTCCGGCGCTCTACCACCGCTTCAAGGATGGGCAGTTCGACGAACACAGCCGCATCATCGGCGTGTCGCGCACCAAGCTGACCGATGCCGAATTCCAGAAGCTCGCCCGCGAGTCGATCGAGACCTTTGTCGAGAAATCCTACCAAGACAAAAAGACCATCGACCGCTTCATCGGCACCTTCTCCTACGTCGCCAACGACGTCACCGACGAGGCGCATTGGGGCGATTTGTCGAAGAACCTGCGCGAGGATCCCAAGGTGGTCCGCGCCTTCTACCTCGCCATTGCGCCCGACCTGTTCGGGCCGACCTGCGAGTACATCCTCAAGAAGGGCTATTACCGTCGCGATGCCCGCGTGGTGATCGAAAAGCCGCTCGGCCACGACCTCGCTTCCTCGATCGAGATCAACGACGAAGTGTCGAAGATCTTCAAGGAAGATCAGGTCTACCGCATCGACCATTACCTCGGCAAAGAGACGGTGCAGAACCTGTTGGCGCTGCGCTTCGCCAACATCCTGTTCGAGCCGATATGGAACTCGGCCCATATCGACCACGTGCAGATCACGGTGGCCGAGTCGGTCGGCGCCGGCACCCGCGGCTACTATGACGAATCCGGCGCGCTGCGTGACATGGTGCAGAACCACATCATCCAGCTGCTCTGCCTCGTTGCCATGGAGCCCCCGGCCTCGGACGCCGCCAATGCGCTGCGCGACGAAAAGCTCAAGGTGCTGCGCTCGCTGAAGCCGATCGCCGGCGCCGATGTCAGCCGCGTCACCGTGCGCGGTCAGTATCGAGGCGGCAGCGTCGATGGCGCCGCCGTCGCCAGCTACCAGGACGAGCTGCCCGAGGAGAAGAAGGGCTCGCGCACCGAGACCTTCGTCGCCATCAAGGCCGAGATCGAGAACTGGCGCTGGTCTGGCGTGCCGTTCTACATCCGCACCGGCAAGCGGCTGGTGTCGCGCGCCTCCGAGATCGTCATCCAGTTCCGCAACATCCCGCACTCGATGTTCGACCATGCCCAGGGGGCGCCCAAGCCCAACCGGCTGGTCATCCGCATCCAGCCCGATGAAGGCGTAAAGCTGTTCCTGATGATCAAGGATCCGGGCCCGGGAGGGATGCGTCTGAGGGAAGTGCCGCTGAACCTGAGTTTTGCCGAGACCTTTGCCGAGCGCACCCCGGAAGCCTATGAACGCCTGCTGCTCGACGTCATCCGCGGCCAGCAGACCCTGTTCATGCGCCGCGACGAGCTCGAGGCCGCCTGGGAATGGGTCGATCCGATCCGCAGCGGCTGGGATCTCGCCAACGATGCCCCGCAGACCTATACGGCCGGCACCTGGGGTCCGACCGGCGCCATCGCCCTGATCGAGCGCGACGGCCGCACCTGGCACGAGGACGGGCATTGAACGCGACCCGGCGCAGCTTCGGCACCAAGGAAGACCTGGCGCTCGCGCTTGCCGAGACCGTCGCCGAACATCTGAACGACGGCATCGTGGCGCGTGGCCAGGCGGTGCTCGCCGTCTCCGGTGGTTCGACCCCGGCGCGGTTCTTTGCCGTGCTGGGCCGCCGCAAGGACATCGACTGGGAAAAGGTCACCGTCACCCTGGTCGACGAGCGCTGGGTGGATGAGACCAACGACCGCTCGAATGCGCTCCTGGTCAACGAGAAGCTGCTGCAAGGCCCGGCCGCGTCGGCGCATTTCGTGCCGCTCTATTCCGGCGGCGACGAGCCGACCGATGCCGCCATCGCCCGCACCAATATCGCGGTCAACGCCCTGCCGACGCCGTTCGACGCGGTGATCCTCGGCATGGGCAATGACGGCCACACCGCATCGTTCTTTCCCGGCGGCGACAACCTCGCCGAGGCGCTGACCGGCGAGGGGCCGGCCCTCGCCATCCGGGCGCCGGGAGCAGGGGAGCCCCGGGTGACGCTGGTCCTCAGGCGCCTTCTCGACGCTTCCGGGCTCTATCTGCATATCGAGGGGGAGGAGAAGCTGGCGACACTGGAAAGGGCTGCGTCGGAAGGTCCCGTTGAGGACATGCCGATCAGGTCTATTCTGCGTCAAAGCCAGACACCGCTGACTATCTTCTGGAGCCCCTGAGAGAGTGCTCAGGCGCTCCCCCAAGGAGCATGAAATGTCCGTCGTCAAGATCGTCCAGGAAGTCACCGACCGCATCGCGGCCCGGAGCGCTGGTTCACGTCGCGAGTATCTCGATCGCATCGAGGGTGCGCGAGCCCAGGGCGTGCATCGCGCCGCGCTTGCCTGCGGTAACCTGGCGCATGGCTTTGCTGCCTGCTCCCCGTCCGACAAGGCCAAGCTCGCCGGCTCCAAGGCGCTGAACCTCGGCATCGTCACCTCCTACAACGACATGCTGAGCGCCCATCAGCCCTACGAGACCTACCCCGAGATCATCAAGGATGCGGCCCGCCAGATCGGCGCCACGGCGCAGGTGGCGGGCGGCGTGCCGGCCATGTGCGACGGCGTCACCCAGGGCCAGCCGGGCATGGACTTGAGCTTGTTCAGCCGCGACGTCATCGCCATGGCGACCGCCATCGCGCTCAGCCACAACATGTTCGATGCCGCCGTCTATCTCGGCATCTGCGACAAGATCGTCCCCGGCCTGATGATCGGCGCGCTGACCTTCGGGCACCTGCCCGCCGTGTTCGTCCCCGCCGGCCCGATGCCCACCGGCATCTCCAACGATGAGAAGGCCAAGGTCCGCCAGCTCTATGCCGAGGGCAAGGTCGGCCGCGCCGAACTGCTGGAGTCCGAGGCCAAGTCCTACCATTCGCCTGGCACCTGTACCTTCTACGGCACCGCCAACTCCAACCAGATGCTGATGGAGATCATGGGCCTGCACCTGCCGGGCGCCAGCTTCGTCAATCCCAACACGCCGTTGCGCGAAGCGCTGACCCGCGAAGCCGCGAAGCGCGCCTTGTCGCTCACCGCCGAGGGTAACGACTACACCCCGATCGGCCACATCGTCGACGAGAAGGCCATCGTCAACGGGCTGGTCGGGCTGCTGGCCACCGGCGGCTCGACCAACCACACCATGCATCTTGTCGCCATCGCCGCCGCGGCCGGCCTCAAGGTGACCTGGGAGGAGATGTCGGATTTGTCCGGCGGCGTGCCGCTGCTGGCCCGCGTCTATCCCAACGGCATCGCCGACGTGAACCATTTCCATGCCGCCGGCGGCATGGGCTTTTTGATCCGCGAGCTGCTCGAGGCCGGGTATCTGCACGAAGACGTCAAGACCGTCTGGGGCGCCGGGCTCTCCGGCTACACGGTCGAAGCAAAGCTCATGGAAGACAAGCTCAGCTTCGAGCCGTCGCCCACCGTCTCCGGCAACCCCAAAGTGCTGGCGCCGGTGAAGGACGCCTTCTCCGCCAATGGCGGCCTCAAGGTGCTCTCGGGCAATATCGGTAAGTCGGTGATCAAGGTTTCCGCGGTGAAGCCCGAGAACCGGGTCGTCGAAGCCCGAGCCCGGGTCTTTCACACCCAGGAAGGTATGCTCGCCGCCTTCAAGGCCGGTGAACTCACCGGCGACGTCATCGCCGTGGTCCGCTTCCAGGGCCCGAAATCGGTCGGCATGCCGGAGCTGCACAAGCTCACCCCGCAGCTCGGCATCCTGCAGGATCGCGGCCACAAGGTCGCGCTGGTCACCGATGGCCGCATGTCCGGCGCGTCGGGCAAGATTCCCGCTGCCATCCACATGACCCCGGAAGCAAGCGACGGTGGCGCCATCGCCAAGATTCGCGACGGCGACCTGATCCGCCTCGATGCCAACGAGGGTACGTTGACCTTCATCGGCGACGAGAAAGAGTTCTTCTCGCGCACCCCGGCGACCGAGGATCTCCGCCGCGAACACTATGGCATGGGCCGCGAACTCTTCGCCGGCTTCCGCGCCCTGGTGGGCACCGCCGACCGCGGCGCCAGCGTCTTCGGCTAGCAAGCCATAGCCCTCTCAGTGATCCTCCCCCGCGTGGCGGGGGAGGGGGACCAGCGAAGCTGGTGGAGGGGGCGGCCAAAACCCCCACCTTGATGCTGACGTAATCGGCGGCTTGCCTGCCGCCGCGCACCGGGACACGTGCTGCGGGGAGATGGCTGTGGGTTGGAAAGTGGCCGTGACGGCGCTGCGGATCGTGGCCGCCCTGGCCTTGCTGGCGCTCCTCTGCATCTCCCTGGTCCCGCTGCTCGGCCCCTGGCCGGGCGACATGATCGCGCCATTTCGGGTGCAACTCGCGGTCGCGGCTCTTGTCGGTTTCGTTGCAGCAGCGGCGCTCAAAGACCTGCGATTGCTCGGCTTTGCCAGCATCGTGATGGCAGCGACTGTCGTGCCGATCGCCGCACGGCTGATCGATCGCCCGGTGCTGCCGGAGACGGCGGCCGGTCGGCCCGTCAGCCTGGTCGTCGCCAACGTGCTTTGCGACAACACTCAGTATGACCGCGTCGTCGGGCTGGTGCGGGAACAGCAGAGCGATATCTTCGCCGCCGTGGAGACGACGCCGGAATGGGTGGCGTCGCTGGACGGGCTAAAGGATCAATACCCCCACAGCTTTGCGCCCACGACGCTCGGCGTCTTTGGCGTGGCCCTCTACGCCAAACGCCCGTTCTCGGCCACGCTGCTCCACGTGGGCCGCCGGCAACTGCCGCTGCTGCGGGCCGATTTCGGCGATATGGTGGTCTATGTCGCGCACCCGATGCCGCCCGCCAGCGCGAGGCTCACGGCCGACAATCGCGACTACATCGAGGCTCTGGCGGCAGAGGTCGCGGCAGAGACACATCCGGTCGTTATCGCCGGTGACCTGAACACCACGCTCTGGTCGAACAACATCGAGCCGCTGCTTCGGCATCCCATGCAATGGCCCGCTAACTCGGGGCTCGCCTACACCTGGCCGGCGGCGAAGCCATGGATGGCCATCCAGATCGATCAGGTGCTGACGAGAGGAATGACGGCCGGCAGCTTCCGGACGCTCGGCGATGTTGGATCTGACCACTACCCGGTGCGGGCTGATCTGGTGATCTGAGCCCCGGGGACGGGCGCTGCATCTGACGTCCCCTGTGGATACTCTGCCACTCGCCAGCCGATGTGATCACCGCCACCCAGAATATTCTTGTCCCTACTTTAACGTGCGTGCACTCTGATCAGGTGGGGGCCGGTGCGTCGCGCGCTGGCTGTGGCGGTTGTTGCGGCAACCGATCGACAGGAGGGAAGCGTGCTTGCAAGAATAGCCATGGCGGCATTGGCATCGGTTTCGATGGTTTCCGGCGCGCTCGCCTGGGATGGGGCGCGGGCCTATCATCTGCGTCCGGGCGGGGCGAGCGACATCAGCCTGGCGCTGAACCTGCTCCATGTCGAGAACACCCTCCTCGGACTTGGGGACACCACGCTGGACGTGGGCGTGCTGACCCCGACCTATCGCAAGACCTTCGACATCATGGGCGATGTCGGCTTCGTGCTGATCGGCCTGCCGGTGGGCGGCATGACGTTCGACTCGTTGGCCCCCACCGTCGACACCGGCATCGCCCAGGGTGATCTGGTGCTCGGCGCGGGTGTGGGACTGGTGGGGATGCCGGCCCTCGCTCCCATGGACTACGCCATGCACAAGCCGGGATTCCAGGCCATGGTCGAGGGCAAGCTGTTCCTGCCCACCGGCGATTATGATGCCAACCGGATGGTGAACCTGGGACAAAACCGCTGGACGTTCCAGGCCAGCCTTCCCATCAGCTATGCGCTTGGCGACAACATGATCGATCCGGAGCTGACCACCTTCGAACTCCGGCCAGTAGTGGTGATCTTCGGCGACAACGAGGATCCCTTCGTTGGTGTCCCCGCCAACGTGGTGAGCCAGGCCCCGATCTTCGGCCTTGAAGGCCATATCACCCGCAATTTCGGCAACAGCATCTGGGCCGCTGTCGATGCCTACTACGAGACCGGCGGTGAGACCTCATGGGATGGCGTTCCGCAGGGTGACGGGGGGGAGACGCTGGCGCTCGGCGCCACCCTCGGCCTGGTGCTCAGCTCGAATGTCGCAACGCGCATGACCTATCGCCACACTGTCTATTCCAGCGACCCCGACCTCTCGGGGCACGGCCTAGAGATCACCGCGGCCTATCTGTTCTGACGATTACTCGGCGGCGGCTGCGTAGGCCGCTTCCATCCTGGCGAAGGCCGACACGGCCGGTCGCGGCGCGCCCAGATGGATGTGCCGCAGCTCATCCATGAACTCTTCCCAGAGCTGCGGGCCGCCATCTTCGAGCACCTGCGCCCCTGTCGCCAGATCCGGCGCGGGGAGGGTGTGGCGTAGCCCCCGACTACCCATCACCGCCATCAGCGGCACCAGCTCGATCGCCTTCTCGGTCAGCGAGTAGACCACCCGCTGCTTGTGGGTGGGGTCCCGGCCGCGGCTCAGCAGCCCATTGGCGGTGAGCCGCTTCAGCCGGTCGGTGAGGATGTTTGAGGCGATGCCCTCGATGCTCTCCGTCAGGTAGGAGCGAAAGGTCCGCGGGCGGCCGCCGAACATCGAGTCCCGCAGGATGATCAGGCTCCAGCGGTCGCCGAAGGTTTCGAGCGTATTGTTGATCGGGCACCCGGCGCGTCGGTAGCTCATCATGTCCATCCGCAAAACTGGTTGCAAAATAGAGGTGGTTTCCGGCCGAGCTCGACTGTTAGCACAGTGACCGGCGCAAATGAACGCGACCCCTGCGGGCCGCTGCAGAGCCAAAGGAGCCCGCATATGGCCAAGCTCGTCTTCGGAATGAACCAGTCTCTCGATGGCTATGTCGACTTCATGGCGTTCGCCCCGAGCCCGGTGCTGTTCCGGCATTTCATCGACCAGGCGAAGGCCAATGCCGGCAGCCTCTATGGTCGGAAGCTCTACGAGATCATGAGCTATTGGGATGAGGACCAGGCCGAATGGGACGCTGCCGAGCGCGACTTCGCCAAGGCCTGGCGCAGCGCGCACAAATGGGTGGTCTCGAGCACGCTGAAGTCGGTCGGCCCCAATGCGACGCTGATCGACGGCGACCTCGAGACGGCGGTGCGAAAGCTCAAGGCCGAGCATGAGGGGGAGATCGAAGTGGGCGGCCCGGTCCTCGCCGGTCGGCTGACCGAACTGGGGCTGATCGACGAATATCGTATCTACCTGCACCCGGTGGTGCTCGGAAAAGGCGATCCGTTCTTCGTTGCCGCGCGGCCGCCGCTGCGGCTGAAATCCAGCGAGCAGCTCGACGAGAACGTGATCCTGCTGACCTACGTGCCGGCCTGAGGAGAGCTGCGATGCTGAGCTGGCAGGTCGGCCGGGTGAAGATCACCCGCATCGTCGAGATGGATCTGCCGATCCCCGCCTCGTTCATGTCCGGGGCAACACCCGAGGCGCTGCGCCGGCTGCCATGGCTCTATCCGCACTTCGTCAGCGTTGACGACAGCACCCTCAACCTCAGCGTCCATGCGCTGCTGGTCGAGGCGCCGGGGCTGCGGCTGGTGGTCGATACCTGCGTCGGCAACGATCGGCCGCGCGAATTCACCGGCGGCGAGGCGCTTTCGACGCCGTTCCTCGAGCAATTGGGCGAGGCCGGTTGGTCGCGCGATGGCGTCGACGCGGTGGTGTGCACGCATCTCGATGTCGACCATATCGGCTGGAACACCGTGCTCGAAGCAGGCAAGTGGGTGCCGACCTTTCCGCGGGCGCGCTACCTCATCGGCCGCGAGGAATATGAGTTCTGGAAGGGCGTCGACGACGCCGAGCAGGTGGCGGCGATGGCCGACAGCATCAAGCCGATCTTCGACGCCGGCCTCGTCCAGTTGGTCGAGCAGGATCACGTGCTCTCGCCCGAGGTCCGGCTCACCCCGTCCAACGGCCACACCCCGGGCCATGTCAGCGTGTTGATCGAATCCGACGGCGCGCGGGCGGTGATCACCGGCGACATGACGCACCACCCCTGCCAGATGGCGCACCCGGACTGGACCCTCGCCGACATCGATCCCAAACATGCGATCGACACCCGCTCCCGGCTCTTCGCCGAATGGGCCGACCAGCCGATCCTCGTCATCGGCACCCACTTCGCCGCCCCGACGGCCGGCCATATCGTGCGCGACGGCAAGGCGTTCCGGTTCGAGGTTTAGGCCCCTTCACTATTGAGCTGAGGCGCCAGCTAAGTGATCGCAGGTGAGCGTGGCTCTCAGTGCTCGAGCTGACCCACTGCAAGTACCCCACCCAGCCGGTGGCTGCGGTAGTTCAGTGCCACTTCCCCTTAGCCGATGCAGCCAATGACCAAACGCTTTCGCGCTGCATCAGGCAAGCTTCACTGGTCTTTCAGCCTGTAATCGAGCGTCGGCCAATCGCTGCTGACAAGCCATTGCAGCAAGTGCTCCCGGAACGGCAGCGCGGCAACCACCGCGCCCGTCCGCCACCACCAGACCACATCGGCCGCCTGCTCTCCGGCAATCGACGGATAGACATAGAGGCAACCGAGGTATTCGCCCTCCTGGCTTTCGATCACCCAAGCGAAACTGCGACGGGCCTCGAACTCCCGTTGATGCCAGGCGAGATCGATCAGGTTCTTCTCTCTGGTCAGCCCGTCCGGCCAGCTCAATCCCGGGTTCGCGGCCTTGATGTCGGCTGCGCTCTCCGTCACGGCGCTGAAATCCCGCTCCAGGTCACTGACTGACAACGCCCGCAGCGTGACCTCGCCGAGGACATGCACGGCCGGGATGGTGCGGTCCTTGAACGCGGGGTGTGGCCTCATCCGGTCACCCCGGCGACCGGCCGGACCTCGGAGAGCCGCCTGACCGCATAGTCGTCCTTCCAGCATACCGCCGCTTCCCAGGCGGCCGAGGCCTGGGCGGCGATATCGAGCGCGTCGCCTTCGAGGTCGGCGGCGTTATGGGGCAGCTCGAGGTCGAGATCGGGAACGTCGACATGCGCCTCGTCCCAGTCGATCAGCGCCACGCGATCGGCGGTCATCCTCACGTTGCCGGGGTTGGGGTCGCCGTGCACGGCGCTGGTTGGCCGCCCGGCAAGCCGCGCCCAGGCGGCCCGGCAGCGAACCACCGCCTCGGCCGGCATCGCATTGAGGTCGATGCGTGTGCCCTTGTCGGCAACCAGCAGGTCGGTGGAGGAGCGCCAGCCCGGCCGCTGCGGCCAGCCTGCCGTCAGCCGGTGCAACTCACGCAGCGTCGCGGCCACCCGGCGCCAGTCGTCCGCCGACTGCGGCGGCCCGCCCTCCAGGTATTTCATCACCACCAGTCCATCGACGAACAGGCGCCCGTCGGTGGTCGGGAGCGGCGCGGGCACGGTGAGGCCGCTCCGTTCGAGATGCTGCAGCAGTTCGGCCTCCCAGGCGAGGTCGGCGTCGCCCCGCTTGCCGAGCCGCGCCACCGCCAGTTCTCCGCCGATCCGCACGCTCCAGATGTCGTTAGCCACGCCACCCTTCAGCCGTTCGACCCGCACCGCATCATTTCCCCACAGCCCGAGCGCTTCCCATCCCACCTGCAACATCCCTCGATATGCAAAAAAACGCCGCGCTAGCGCGGCCCCGGCCCCGAACGACGCCGAGGTGCCGATGACGGACGCGAAGTCCGCGTGCCGCCAATCACTCTTGAGGCCATGCGCGGGTCAACCCCCATTCCGCAGCTTGACACTTCCATCGCAATGCTGAATTGAATTCAATTCAAGATGTGAGTGCACGCGAATGACCAATACCCGCCAGAACATCATCGCTGCCGCCCAGGCCGAGCTCATCGCCGGGCACGGCCACCTCGAGATGCAGGCGGTCGCCAGGCGGGCCAAGGTCTCGGTCGGGCTCGCTTACCACCACTTCGGCTCAAAGAGCGGGCTGATCGCGGCGGTGGTGGAAGCGTTCTACGTCGAGCTGAATGCCGCGGCCTTCGACAATGCCGAGTTTCCTGCGGGCAACTGGGCCGAGCGCGAGAAGGCGCGCATCGGTGCCTACGTGGCGTTCCACTACGCCCACCCGTTTGCACCGCTGGTCGTTGGAGCGCTGAGCCGGTCGCCTGAAGTGCTCGACGTCGAGACCGCCTTCACCAACCAGACGCTCACGGGCGGCGAAGCCATGATCCGGGCGGCGCAGCGCGATGGCAGCGTTCGGGCGGACCTCAACCCCGCGCTGACCATCGCCCTCATGAGCGGCGGCATCCGGCAGGCGATGCTCGGCGCCCTGACGCGGGTGGATCGGCCCGACCCGGACGCACTCACTGAAGCGATCTGGAGCTTCATGGCCGCCGCGCTGCGCCCGGACACCTGAGCGGGAGACCCTCATGCCGACGCCGCTCGACTTTCACCGCCCGCAGCCCGCCTACGACCGCAGTGAGCTGCTCCGCTCGTCTGCCGGCAGCTATTTCGGCCCCGGCAACGCCCAATTGCCGGCCCCGCCAATGCTGATGATGGACCGCATCACCGCCATCAGCCTCGATGGTGGCGCCTACGGCAAGGGGCACATCGTCGGCGAACTGGCGATCACCCCCGAGCTCTGGTTCTTCGCCTGCCACTTTCCCGGCGATCCGGTGATGCCGGGCTGCCTGGGGCTCGATGCCATGTGGCAGATCATCGGCTTCTGGATGGGCTGGTCGGGCCTGCCGGGTAAGGGACGGGCGGTCGGCGTCGGCGAAATGAAGCTCCGCGGCCAGATCACTCCCGAGACGCGCCTCGTCCGCTACGAGGTCAGCATCCGCCAGGTTCGCCGTGGCCGGCTTCCGATCGGTGTCGCCGATGGCAGCGTCTATGCCGACGAGACTTGCGTCTATGTCGCCAAGGATATGCGCGTCACCCTGATCGGCGGCACCGCGTCCGAATAGCCAGCGTCGCGGCTTTGCTCCCGATATTGTCACGTTGCCGTCTCGAAGGCAGGGTAGGCCGAAAGGCACCAACCAGCCCTCAGGTCCGCTATGCCGTTCGCCTCGCTGTCCCGCCGTCATCTCCTGCAACTCCTCGGCTCCGCCGCAGCTCTGCCGCTGCTGCCGAGCGCCGCGCATGCCCAGTCGGCGCCCGCGGCGCGGTTGATCATCCTTTCCGATCTCCACTCGGCCTATGAGCGCAGCGCCCAGTTGCTCGCCGCCGTCGCGGCCGAGATCGCGGCGAGCCCGGCGCCGGCCGCCATCCTGATCAACGGCGATGTGTTCGAGCTCGGCAATGTCGTCGCCGCCCGCTCGGAGGGCGCCGTCGACTGGAAGCTGCTCGAAAAGCTCGCCCGGCTCGCCCCGACCGTGCTGAACATCGGCAATCACGAGCCCGACCTGATCAACGACCTGGCGCAACTGATCGCCCGCGCCCGCCGCGCCGGCCTCACTGTCGTCAGCAACATCACCGACACGCGCACCGGCGCGCCCTACACCCAGGCCGGCTTCCAGCTCGATCTCGGACCAGTGCCCGTCGCGCTGGTCGGCATCGCCACCCCGGCGCTCGGCACCTATCCAAAGGCGTCGCGCGACCAGCTCGGCATCCCCGATCCAGTGCAATGGGCTACCGCCAATCTCGAAAGCAACCTGCCGGCGGGCGGCCTCCACGTCGTCCTCAGCCATGCCGGCGTCGTCGCTGATCGGGGCATCCTGCCGCTCCTCGCCGATGGCGCACTGCTGGTGGGCGGCCATGACCACCTCGTGCTCGAACACGCCGAAGGCAATACCCGCTATGTGCACACCGGCTCGTGGAGCAGCCTGATCACCGTGGTCGATATTGGCGCCGACCGGGCCCTGTCGCTGCGAAAGATAGAGATCGATCGCAACGGCACCGCCGACGCGGAACTGACGGCGCTGATCGGCGCCACTTTCGCCGAGCACCTGACCGAGGAAGAACTGGCGGTCGTCGGTATCAGCGAGAAGGCCCAGACACTGGGCGAGAGCGCCCGCTTCGCCGCCGCGGCGCTGGCTGCCGCGGGAGCCGCCGATGTCGGCTTCATCGGCCACACCACCTTCGGCACCGGCCTGCCCTCAGGCGAGGTCACCAAATACGCCTTCGATTCCGTCGTCCGCTTCGACGGCAAGCTGATGCGGGCCGAGGTGGATCGCCCGACCCTGGACGCGCTGATCGCCCGCTGCAACCAGGATAACGACATCCCGCTCAGCGCCCGCACCGGCGATTTCCTCTACGCCGCGCCGCTCGAGCTGGCTGAAAAGCCCAGCTACACCATCGTCTGCAACGACTGGTCGGCCACCAACCAGAAATCCTATTTCGGCCGGGAAGACCTCGCTTTCACCGAAATCCCCGAGCTCAAGGTCAAGGCAACGGTGATCAAGGCGTTGAACGTCTAGGTTGCCGAAAGTACAACCTCTCCGCCCACACCGGCGCAAGTCGATACCGCCGGGCCGCGAACCCTCACGCCTCGAGCTTCGCCCGCACGCTGTCGCGCATTTTGGCCATGCGCCGCTGCATCTCCATCACCCCGTCGAGGTCCTCGCCGCTGGCCAGCGCCAGCTCCACGGCGGCCAGTTTGCCGTCGGCCTTGAGGGCGAGCCCGGCGTCGGTGATCTCGACATCGAGCACCCGCTCGTCGTCCTTGTTGCGGGTACGCTTCACCAGCCCCGCCGCCTCGAGCTTCTTGAGCAGCGGCGTCAGCGTGTTCGATTCCAGCATCACCAGGTCGGTGAGCGCCTTCATCGTGATCTTGCCGTTTTCCCACAGCACCATCATCACCACGAATTGCGGGTAGGTGAGGCCAAGCTTGTCCAACATCGGCCGGTAGAACCGGCTGAACGCGTGGCTCAGCGAATAGGCTGAAAAGCACAGCAGCAGATCGAGCTTCAACTGCTCGGCGATCTCTTTCTTGTCCATCGGATGTCTCCAGTCGTGCCTTCTATATAGAGCGCATGCGATCTAATCGCAAGCGATCGATGCATGCCAGCCATGCAGGATCATGCGTTGTTCGAAATTCAATCGCGTGCGATTTAATCGTCATCGCAATGACGCGACCGACTTTCAAACGGGAGATTGAAATGACCACGAACCTCGAAACTTCGGCGGCCTTTGCCGCCGCCAATGCCGCAAAGAGCAAGACCGCGCTGTTCATCACCGGCGCCTGGATGCACACCTCGAGTTGGGACAAGCTGCGCTCGGTGTTCGAAGCCGCCGGTTACAAGACCCTGGCTCCGGCCTGGCCCTATCTCGAAGGCAATCCGGCCGAACTTCGCGCCCACCCCGACAAGCGGCTGGGCACGCTGACCTTCGGCAAGATCGTCGATCACTATGCCAAGATCATCGACGGCCTCGACGAGCAGCCGGTGATTATCGGCCACTCGATGGGGGGCCTCATCACCCAGCTGCTGCTCGATCGTGGCTACGGTGTCGCCGGCATCGCCATGGACCCCGGCCCGATCGCCGGCGCGTTGCCCGGTCCGGTGTCGCTGCTCGCCGCCCTGCCGCCGATCTTCGCCGGCCCGGGCAACAGCCAGACCATCACCCGCGAGGGCTTTGCCAAGAACTTCGCCAACACTCTGAATGCCGCCGACCAGCAGGTCGCCTATGACGACTATGTCGTGCCCACTCCGACCAATATCTTCTACCAGGCCGCCGGCATGTTCGGCACCGCCGTGAAGGTGAGGGCGCGCAAGCAACCCCTCTTGGTGATCTCGGCCGAACACGACCGCACCGTCACTCCGTATCTGGCCAAGGCCATCTTCAACATCCAGAAGAAGTCGCCGGCCCGCACCGATTTCCACCAGTTCGCCGACCGCTCTCACTTCCTCGCCGGCGAGAAGGGCTGGGAAGAAGTCGCTCGCTATGCGCTGGATTGGGCCAATGAAGTCACGGCGGCTCCGTCTATCCACTGAGCTTATCCTCCCCCGCGTGGCGGGGGAGGGGGACCAGCGAAGCTGGTGGAGGGGGCATATCAAGCCGGCATTTTCCTCCCTCCCTCGCCCCGCTGGGGAGGACTAATGCCAGACCGGTGCCATCACCTCCGCCATTCCCTCACCCCCGGGAATCTCGTACCCATCCTCATAGGCCCTGAGGGGAGGGGAAGTTGATCTGCCGGACCATCCGTATCGTAGCCGCTGCGATTGCGCTTGCCGCTCTCGCGGCCTGTTCCTCGCTTCCCCTCGGCACCGCCTCGAAACTTCGCGGCCTCGACTACCTCAACGATGATGTCGCGAGCCTGCTGCTCGCCTTCGATCTGCCGCCCTCGCTCGAACCGGTAGAGGGCGCTTCAACCATCAGCTTCGACATCACCACCCCGTCGAGCGGTGAGCGTCGCATCAAGGCGACGCTGGTCGCTGCCGACGCCGGCGATCTGGCCGGCACGCTCCCGCCTCCCTCCGGTGACCGCAATTACTACCTGTTCGGTTTCTCCGACCCGGACAAGCAGGCGATCCGCGAAGCGCAGGCCTGGGCCAAAACCCTGCCGGCCGGCAATAATGCGCTGTCGATTTCGCTGAGCCCAAAACTCTGCCGCACCGAGCCGCTCGATCCGAGCAAGACCACCATCTCGGCGCTCATCGCGCTGCCCGGTGCGACCGGTCTCGCCCCGCTGCTCAGCAACCAGCCGCTGTCGAGCGTCCTCGCCAGCGCCCCGATCAAGGATGTCCCACCCTGCGCCGGGCATTCCGGTTAGGGCGCTACTGCGGGTGAGGGGCACTTCACCGGGCGTTTCAGACGGCTAAGTGCGATAGCGCAGCGCTTCGACGAAGGCGGTGAAGGCCGGCGAAGGCTGGCGGCGGTTGGGATAATAGAGATGAAAACCCTGCCAGAGCGGTGACCAATCGGCCAGCACCTCGACCAGCTCGCCGCTTTCGATGTACTTGCGCGCCATGAACTCCGGCACGTTGCCGAGCCCATGTCCGTCGAGCGCCGCGTCCAGCACCGGCAGGATGCTGTTGAAGATCAGCTGCCCTTCCACCCGCACGTTCAGCTCGCGGCCGTCCTTTTTGAACTCCCAGGCATAGAGGCTGCCGGCGGTCGTCAGCCTGAGGTTGATGCACTGGTGCTCGGTAAGGTCGTGCGGCGTCAGCGGCGGCGGACATCGCTCGAGATAGTCGGGAGTTGCCACCACGCTGAATCGCCAGTCCGGACCGATCCGCACCGCGATCATGTCTTTGGACAGCGCCTCCCCCAGCCGCACCCCGGCATCGAGGCGTTGCTCGACGATGTCGACGAAGCCGTTCTGGATCGCCAGCTCCACCGTGATGTCGGGATAGCGCCTGAGGAACGTCTTCAGCATCGGCCGGAACACCGACGCCACCACCGAGTCACCGCACGAAACCCGGATGGTGCCGGCCGGCCGGTCGCGCAGCTCGCTGAGCGCCGCGATCTCCGCCTCGATCTGCTCGAAGTGCGGCCCGACCGAGTTGACCAGCCGCTGACCGGCCTCGGTCGGCGACACGCTGCGCGTGGTCCGCGACAACAGCCGTAGGCCCAACCGCGCTTCCAGCCCTCTTACCGAATGGCTGAGCGCCGACGGCGTCACCCCCAGCTTCGCGGCAGCCCGGGTAAAGCTCTGTTCCCGCGCCACTGCGAGAAAGGCCTGCATGTCATCGATCGGGCTGCGCGCCATTGCTGAGCCATGCTCATAACTTCATGGAGATTATTCATCCTAATCGACGGCAACTCAGCTGGCTATATTGGCTGCCAGCAAGGAGTGCTGACTATGCTCGCCACTATCCTCTACGCTCCGGGCGACGTGCGCGTCGAACAGCGCGACGAACCAAAAATCCTCGAACCCACCGATGCGATCATCCGCCTCTCGGCCACCTGCATCTGCGGCTCCGACCTCTGGCCGTTCCGCGGCGCCAACGAGGTCGCCTCACCCATGGCGATGGGCCACGAATATTGTGGCGTGGTGGTCGAAGTCGGCAGCGAGGTGAAGACCATGCGGCCGGGCCAGTTCGTCGTCGGCTCGTTCGTCCTCTCCGACAACACCTGCCCGCATTGCCGCTATGGCTTCCAGTCGTCCTGCGAGCAGCGCGAGTTCATGACCGGCGGCCAGGCCGAGCTGGCGCGCGTACCGCTCGCCGATGGCACGTTGATCGCCACTGCCGAATTGCCCCCCGACGACCTGATCCCAAGCCTCCTCGCCGCCTCCGACGTGCTTGGCACCGGCTGGTATGCCGCCGATGCGGCCCGCGTGCAGCCCGGCTCCACCGTGGTCGTCGTTGGTGACGGCGCAGTAGGCCTGATGGGGGTGCTGGCGGCCAGGCAGCTCGGCGCCGATCGCATCATCGCCATGAGCCGGCACAAGTCGCGGCAGGATCTGGCGCTCGACTATGGCGCAACCGATATCGTCGCCGAGCGTGGTGAGGCCGGCGTGGCGCGGGTCCGTGAGCTCACCCAGCGCGTCGGCGCCGATGCCGTGCTCGAATGCGTCGGCACGCAGCAGTCGATGCAGACCGCCATCGACTGCGCCCGTCCGGGCTCGATGATCGGATATGTCGGCGTCCCGCACGGCGTCACCTTCGACGGCCAATCGCTGTTCTTTGCGCAGCGCGGCATGATCGGCGGTCCGGCGCCGGTCCGCCGCTTCCTGCCGCAGCTGATGGACCTGATCCTTACCCGCAAGATCAACCCCGGCAGGGTCTTCGACCTCGAACTGCCTCTCCGCGATGCCGCACTGGGCTATCGCGCCATGGACGAGCGCCGCGCCATCAAGGCGCTGCTACGCCCGTAATTCCGAGAAGGAGATCAAGATGCAAAAGCGCAAACTCGGACAGGGCCTCGAAGTCTCGGCCATTGGGCTGGGCTGCATGGGGATGAGCCAGTCCTACGCCCCGTTCCCGGAAAAATCCGCCTCGATCGCGCTGATCCGCGCGGCCGTCGATCGCGGCCTCAGCTTCTTCGATACTGCCGAGGTCTATGGCCCCTTTGGCAACGAAGAGATCGTCGGTGAGGCACTGGCGCCGGTGCGCGACCAGGTGGTGATCGCCACCAAGTTCGGTTTCCAGTACCAGGACGGCAAGTCGAACGGCGTCAACAGCCGGCCGGAACATATCCGGCAGGCGCTGGAGGGTTCGCTCAAGCGGCTGCGCACCGACCGCATCGATCTCTACTACCAGCACCGCGTCGATCCGAACGTGCCGATCGAGGATGTCGCCGGCACGGTCCGCGACCTCATTGCCGAGGGCAAGGTCAAGCATTTCGGCATGTCCGAGGCGGGCCTCCAGACCATCCGCCGGGCCCACGCCGTGCAACCGGTCAGCGCGTTGCAGAACGAGTACTCGCTGTGGTTCCAGCGCCCGCCGGTGCTCGACCTGCTCGACGAGCTCGATATCGGCCTCGTCGCCTACAGTCCGCTCGGCAAGGGCTTCCTTGCCGGCAAGATCACCGAGGCCACCACCTTCGAAGCCCACGACATCCGCAACACCATTCCGCGCTTCACCCCCGCGGCGCGCGCCGCCAACCAGGCAATGGTCGATCTCCTCGCCCGCATCGGCGGCCAGCTCGATGCCACGCCGGCCCAGGTGGCGCTCGCCTGGCTGCTAGCCCAGCGTTCGTGGATCGTCCCGATACCCGGCACCACCAAGTTGCCGCGCCTTGAAGAGAACATCGCCGCAGCGTCGCTCGAGCTATCGCCCGAAACCCTCGCCGAGATCGACGCTGCCGCGGCGGCGATCGAAGTAGAGGGCGCTCGCTACAATGAGCAGCAGGAGCGCGCCACCGGACTCTGACCAGCGACGGCCCTACGGGACGACGATCTCCGACCCGGTCTTGACCCGGTCCAGCGCCACCAGGGTGCGAAAGCTCGCCACCGCCTCGTTCTGTGCGAACAGCCGCCGGGTCGTCGCCTCATAGCTCACCATGTCGGGCGAGACGATGATCAGGACGAAGCTGGTGCCGCCGGTCACGTAGTAGCACTGCTGCACTTCGGGCGCGTCGCGGAACAACGCCTTGGCCGCGTCGACCGTCTGCAGCCGCTCGTTGGCAAGGTGCACCTCGACGATTGCCGTGATCCCCATCTGAACGGCGCGGGTATCGAGCACAGCGACGTTCTTCTCGATCACACCCGCGGCTTCCATCGCGGCGATGCGGCGCTGCACTGCGGCTGCGGAGAGGTTCACCGCCTCGGCAATGCTGCGCTGCGGGGTCTTGTTGTCGCGCTGGATGATCCTGAGGATGGCGCGATCGAAGCTATCGAGCTTGCGCGGCGGAGCTTTGGCTTGGGTCATGGGTGAGTTTTTGTTGCATTTGGGGCGGCAATCAAGAGCACAACGCTCGCCTGGCTGATGATACCCCTCGCTTCGATCCTCGCGAGGCCAGCTTGAGCACCACCACCGCCGCACCGTCGGGCGCCTATCGGACCACTCTCGGCCTCGCTTTCGGCGTTGGCGCCGGGGCGCTGTGGGGGCTGGTGTTCCTCGCCCCGGAACTGGTGCGCACCTTCACTCCGCTCGAGCTCGCTGCCGGACGCTACCTTGCCTACGGCGTCATCTCCGCCCTGCTGATCGTGCCGCGCTGGCGGGCGTTGCGCGCCGTTCTCACTCGCCGCGACTGGCTGTCGCTGGTCTGGCTCGCGCTGGCCGGCAACACGCTCTACTACATCCTTGTCGCCTCGGCGGTGCAACTGGGCAGCGTCGCCATGGCCTCGCTGGTCGTGGGCTTCCTGCCGGTCACCGTCACCGTCATCGGCAGCCGCGATCGCGGTGCGGTGCCGCTCCGCGCGCTGCTGCCCTCGCTGCTGCTCTGCGCTGCCGGGGCGCTCAGCATCGGCTGGCAGGCCGTTGCCGCAGCGCCGACAGCCGCGGTCGGCACCGAACTGCTGGGCCTCCTCTGCGCCGTCGGCGCGCTCGCCTCATGGACCGCCTATGCCGTCGGCAACAGCCGCTGTCTCGCCCGGCTGCCGCATTTGTCGGCGCATGACTGGAGCCTGCTCACCGGCGTCGTCACCGGCGCCCAGGCCCTGCTGCTGGTGCCGCTCATCGCCCTCATTCAGCCGCAGCACGCGCCGGCCGGATGGCTGCAGTTCGCCGGCGTCTCCATCGGCGTCGCAGTGCTGGCGTCGATCTGCGGCAATGCGTTGTGGAACCAGATGAGCCGGCTGCTGCCGCTCACCCTCGTCGGGCAGATGATCGTGTTCGAGACGGTGTTTGCCCTGCTCTACGGGTTCCTTTGGGAACAGCGCTGGCCGCAGCCGCTGGAAGTCCTCGCCTGTGCCTTCGTCCTCGCCGGCGTGATCTCGTGCCTCAGGGCGCATCGTGGCCACCGTGCCCCGTCAGCGCATCCGGACGTCGACGAGCAGGCGGCGGGCTAGAGCGCTTCCGCCTCGTATCCCCTCTCCCCTCTGAGGAGAGGGGGCGGCAACCGCCGGCAGTGAGCCGCTAAGCCCGCCCTCTGCTTCCGCTCTAGTTCAGCACGACGATCGCTTCGACCTCGAACAGCATCGGCTCGATTGCCAGCTTGGGTACCGGCACCAGCGTCTGCGCCGGCAGCCTGTCGCCGAACATTGCTTTGACGTTCTCGGTCAGCACGCCGAGCTTCGACATGTCGTGGTCGACCACGAAAATCGTCAGCTTGGCCACCTGGTCGGGCGTCGCCCCGAGTCCCTCGAGCGCCGCACCGAGGTTGGCATAGGCCTGCTTCACCTGCGCGGCGAAGTCGGGCGCGAGACCGCCAGTGCTGTCCTGCCCGCCCTGTCCCGAAATATAGGCGATCTTCGCACCGGCGGGCACGATCACCGCCGTGCTGTAGCCGTTCGGCGTGGGGTCGAAGAGGTTCGGCGGATTGACGATGCTGAGCCTGGTTTCGTCCGCCAACGTTGCGGTGGATGCGCCTGCGGTCATGATGAATAGCCCTCCGATAAGCAGCTGGGTGAATGTGCGTGACATGGTGTTTCTCGTAGCTCCGCGGATCCGCGAGAGGCTCGCGGCCGACAAGGATTGAGCGTTGATCGATTGCGCCTTACGTCTGACTCGTACGGTGTACGAGAACGTGACATCGTACGATGTACGAGTCAATCGGGCAGGGGCGACATTTGCCGTCGCGCGTGGAGCGCTTTCAGAGTAGTTGCAGACTTTACCGGTTCGAAAGCGCGATAAAATCAATAGCCTGGGGCGTTTCGACGTTTCAGAAGACGGCGAAACGACCCCCTGGATCCCTGGGACTGACAGCGAGGAGCACATGCCAACCAAACCCAGCGGCGCTCCGGCGAGGCGCTCCCGAAGCACCGGTGCAGCCACCGCCTCGGGCGGCCCGCCGCTCTCGCTGGAGCGCATCGTCGCCGCTGCCGTGGATCTGCTCGACAGCCAAGGGGTCGATGGCCTGTCGATGCGCCGGCTGGCCGATCGGCTCGGCGCCGGCGCGATGAGTCTGTATTGGCATGTGGGGAACAAGGAGGAGGTCTTAGACCTGGCCCTCGACGCCGTCCTTGCCTACGGCCCGCCCGAAGCTGATGCCCGCGACTGGCGCGCCAGTGTCGTCCACATGCTCGAGGATTGGCGCGCCGCCATGCTGCGCCACCCCTGGTCGGCCGCCCTGCTGCCGCGTCGCGCCCTCGGTCCGAGCATGCTGGGGCGCCTCGAACTGCTCAGCCAGACCCTGTCGCGGGCCGGTGTGGCCGATGCCGACCTGAACGTCGCGATCTGGTCGGTGTGGAACTATGTGATGGGCGCTGCCATCACCCGTGGCAGCTTTGACCGCTCGCCCGATGATCTCGCGGCCGCGCAACTCCGCCTCGCCGAGCTCGGCGAGCGCTACCCGACCATCGACCGCTCGCGTCTGCTGCTCGACAGCGATTGGGACGGCGCTTTCAAGAAAGGCCTCGATCTGCTGCTCGACGGACTGGCTCCGGGCGGTGAACGTCAATGACGTGATGTCTGGCGATGGAGCCTGGTTCCGCGCTTGCCACGGCGGCGGCGCCTGACGGGTGCGGCGCGGAGTTACGATGGGGCGCCATGCCTTGCGGCGAGCCCTCTCGGGACAGGCTAGAATCCGCCACCGGTCTTGAAGCCGCCGCTGGTGCGGTTGCCGCTGGAGCCGGTGCGCGGGCGGGAGAACCCGCCGCCGCCACTGGAACCGCCGCCGCCAAAGCCACCACCGCCGCTGCCGGGGAGTCGGCCCCAGCCGCCGCCGAAGCCGCCGTCGCGACGGCCGCCCGAGGCACCACCACCGAAGCTTGAGTCGGGCCAGCTGAAGCCGCCGCCCGAGTTGCCGCCCCACGGCGAATCCTGCCGCTGCTGTTGCGGCTGCACCCCGCCGGTCCAGTTCTGGCTGCGTCGCCACTGGCCCCAGTAGTCTGCCGCGGTAATGCCGCCGCGCAGGAAATCATTCAGCAGGTCGCCGACCAGCTTGTCCTCGCGGAAGGTCGAACGCGGGTTGTCGAAATTCTGCTTCTTGAACTCGTACTGGATGTCCTCGAGCTCGCGCCGCCGCGCCGCCAGCGTCTTCAGCCGGGCCTTCTGCTCGCGGCTGTCGCCGTCTTCCTCGGCGGCCCGCTGCCGCGACTCGTCGATCTGCTTGACGATGGTGTCGTCCTGCCCGGTCTCGGTGGCGCGTGCTTCGGCCAGCAGCGTCTGGATGTCCTCACGGCCCAGCGCTTCGGCCAGCCCGCTCACCGCGGCGCTGAACGCCGGATCGCTCCCTTGCGCCAGTTCACGCTGCGCCCGGGCGCGCTCGTCGCGCTTGTCCTCGGCCCCGACCATCTCCTGGTCGATCGCCGCGATCCGCGCCTCCGCCTTCTCCAGCAGCTCCCGCGTCGGCCGCCCGCCGGCTGCGTCCACCGCCGCCTTTTCGAGCTTGGTCACTTCCTGCTGCGCCGCCACCGCGATCTGCTCCTGGCGGTCGGCATGTTCGCGCAGCCTGAGCGGGATCTCGTTCAGCATGGCGAAATTCACCCGCGCCTCGGGGAAGCCGACCAGCCCGGCGATCAGGCCGTCGAAATACTGGATCAGGTTGTTTTCGCGGTAGTTCTTGGTGCCGAAGCCGCGCTCCCACAGGTACATGAACAGCGGGTCGTCGCGGTAGGGCTTGCCCTTCTGCTCGCGGTCCGCCTCGGCCTGCTGGGTCTTGCGCAGGCTCTCCTCGGCGACGTGCGCCAGTTGCTCGGCAGTCTTGCGCTTGGCCGCATACTCGGGGTTCTTCACCGCTTCCACGGCTACACGGTCAGCCAGCGCCTTCAGCTCCGCCTGCGCCTTGTCGGCCGTCGCCGCCTGCTCGGTCCGCTCCTTGGCGAGCGCCGCGATCTGCTGGTCGAGCCCCCTGAGCTCATCCTCCGCGGCGCTGAGTTCGGCGCCGTGCCGGCTCAGCATCTCGCGTGCCTTCACCTCGGCCTGGCTCAGCCGGCCGGCCAGCGCCGCCTGCGACGCCGGGTCGAGCCGCACTTCGGCCAGCTGGCGCAGCAGCTCGCTCTCGGTTTCCTTGAACTTGGTGACGAGTTCGGCCGAGCGCGCCAGGCGCTTGGCGATCTCATCCTCCTCGCGGCGGATGTCGCGCAGCGCCTCGTCGAGGGAACGCAGGGCTTCCGGGCCTGACAGGCTCATGCTGCTACCACCGCGTTACCGCCCCGCCCAGAACGGGCATTACATAGTCGACGTCAAGGAAGCCGTATTCCTTCAATCCCAGGATGTTGCGCTGCAGGATGCCGTCATCCTTCTTGTCGTTCTCCACCGAGCGGTAGGTGCTTTCCGGCACCCGCACGCCCCAGATGGCGACGTTCTCGGTCTCGCCGTTTTCCTCGTTGGTGACCGGCAGCGTCAGCGGCTTGCCGTCATCGCCGATCGCCTCGACTACCACGTAGTAGTTGGTCGCCGCGGTATTGATCTCGGGGAAGGTCCAGAACCCGGTTTTCTGCCCCTCGCGGTTGACGATCCGCAACTGGTATTCCTGCCGGATCTGGTCGCGCAGCCCGGTGAGCGAGGCGATCGCCTGCTCGGCCCCGGTGCGGTCGCCTTCGGCCGCGGCGGTCTTGCCGCGCGTCCGCACCTGCTCGGCCTCGGTCACCGCCTGCTGCACCTTGGTCTCTTCGAAGATCGACTGGTACAGCGCATCCATCTGGGCCGGCAGCTTCTCGCTGAGCTCGACCCGGGCCCCTTCGACCTGTGCCTGTTGGTATGGCCGGTAGGCGAAGAAATACCCACCCAGCCCCACCACCAGGATCAGCGCGATCGCCAGCGCTGCCGGGCCCCATTTCTTGCGGCCGACATAGAGCTTGGCGAGGCTGACGCCGAGGCTCGGCTTGGGCGGCGTGTAGACGAAGCGGCTCTCGTCGAGCGCCTTCACGCCCTCCATCAGCACCGCATCGGTCACTTCGATGCCCTGCTGCTGATAGATTTCACGCAGCTTTTCGATCAGCTGCTTCTCGCGGGCATCGCCCGCGAGTTCGCGTTCGACCAGGTCCTGCCGGTGACGGAGCGTGTCGACCACGTCCATCGCCAGCATTACCTCGTCCAGCGGGGCCTTCTCGGCGGTCGCCGTCGTCGTGCTCATGTTCGAGCCCGTTCGCGCTCCAAATCAGGCCTTCTTTTCTTCGAGGATGAGCGCGTTGCCATCGGCAGCCAACTGGGCAAGACGGCGCTTGCCGTCCTCGACCGCGTCGCGGATCTCGGCCGAGTTCTTGGTCGCCGCTTCGCGCATTTCGTTGATGATGACGCGCGACTTCTCCTGGAAGGTCACCACCGAGTCGACCAGCTTCTTGACCGCGTCGGCGCGGATGGTCGGGCCGTAACCGGCCTTCACCGCGGCTTCGCCCACCCGGTCGCCGATCTCCGAAAGCGTCTCGAGGCTCTTGGACATGCCTTCCTTCATCGCGTTCAGCGTCTCGGTCGATTCATGCAGGCCGAACAGTCCGGTGAACGAAGCGCTGAGCGCGGTGAACACCGTCTCATTGGTCGAAAAGAACGAGATCGCCTGCTGGTAGACCCGCTCCTTGGCCTGCGTCGTCTGCATCAGCCGCGCCATCACCACTTCCGACGTGGAGTAGGAGATGGTCAGGTTGTCGCTCAGATCCTTGGCGATCTGGTAGCGGCGTTCCTCGTTCTGCAGGTCGCGCAGCTTCTCGTCGCGGTCCATCTCGAGCTTGGCGCGGTCGGCGGGGGTGCCTGTCGTAAACGCTGCAAGCGCATCGCCCGCCGCCTTCAGGATCGCCTTCTTGTCGTCGAGCTTCTTGGTTGCGACGTCGAGCAGCTCGAGCGCCATCACTTCGGATTGCTTCAGCGCCCCGCGGAAATCGCGATAGGCCTCGAGGATGGTGTGCTCGCGGTCGACCTGGTTCTTGGTCTCCTTGGAGACGTCGAGATAGATGTTGCGGATCTTGTCGAAGCGCGAGGCGATGTCGCCGCGGCTGACCTTCATCCAGACGTTGGAAACCCGCTCCATCAGGTCGAGCTTGCCGTCGTCGAGCTGGTCGACCATGCCCTTGGCATCGTCGCGGATGGAGTTGAAGCCGTTGGTGATGTCTTCGTAGCGCTCGCCGACATTCATCGCCGCGACCTGGCTGCGCACCACCTCATTGAAGGCGCTCGCCTGGGTCAGCGTGCGGCCGATCAGGATGACCTTGTTCTCGTCGAGTCCGGTGATCTCGTTCAACAGGCCGGTAATCGGCTGCTCACCGGCCTGCTCGGGCCAAATGCCGAGCTGCTTGATCGCCCCCATCGCCTTGTCGAGATACTGCAGGGGCTTTTCCATCACTTCAGTGGCCATTTGGATGCGTTTCCCTCTATCGGTCACCTTGGGGTGACATGATTCACGTTCTCGGCGTCAGTTGCCAATCTTGCTTATATCGGCCCCGCCTGTTTTGCGCGATATGGTGCTTAAAAGCCTCACGAAAAGAGCATCGCGAGAAGTTTGCGGCAACCGTTGCAGCGCTGCCGCGGTTGTCCATCGCGATCCCGCACACTAGCTTGGTTTGAGACGGCACAATGGCGAGGAAATGACGGCATGGAATTCGGCGGCAGGTACCTCGTCTCGGCGCCCCGGCAGCGGGTCTGGCAGGCGCTCAACGACACCCAGGTGCTTAAGGCCATCATTCCGGGCTGCCGCCGCATCGACTGGACCGGCGAGACCACGCTCGAGCTTGAGATCGAGGTCAATCTCGGCCTGATGCAGCCGGTGTTTTCAGGTGATCTGGAGCTGCGCGACGTCGTCCCGGCCGAAAGCTACACCCTCGCCGGCAAGGGCCGCGGCGGCCTGCTCGGCAAGGCCGAGGCCGCCGCCGACATCGTGCTTTCCGATGCCGGCCCGCACACGCAATTAGTGTTCACCGCCAATGGCGGGGCCGATGGCGGCATCATGAAGCTCGGCAAATCCCTGATCGGCAACTCCGCCCAGAAGCTCATCGACGGCTTTTTCAAGCGCTTCGGCGAAGCCATGGGCGTCGAGGTGAAGCCGATCGCCGGTTGATCTCCCGCAGGCAAGCGCTTGGGGCTGCGGCGGCCGCCAGTTCCTGCCGAGATAAACCTTCCCGCACGAATTTTGCCCACTTGGTCAAAATTTGCGCAGCGCCCTCTTGCAGAGCGCCGGTTTGCAGGATTGTATTCCTCCCAACGCGCCGGGCTGTCAGGGCGGCATGTGCCGTTGCCGGACGCGATACAGGGAGACTGATCCATGAACTATTTCACCAAGCGCATTTCTGCGCTCGCGGCTGGCGTGGCGCTGTCGGTGCTCGCCGCTGGTGCTGCGCTCGCCGATCCGGCGGTCATCTATGACCTGGGCGGCAAGTTCGACAAATCCTTCAACGAGGCGGCCTATAACGGCGCCGAGGCCTGGAAGAAGGAAACCGGTGGCAGCTTCACCGATCTCGAGCTGCAGAACGATGCCCAGCGCGAACAGGCGCTCCGCCGCTTCGCCTCGCAGGGCGCCAACCCGATCGTGATGGCCGGCTTCTCGTGGGGCACCGCGCTCGGCACTGTCGCCGCCGAGTTCCCCGATACCCATTTCGTGGTGATCGACGCCGTTGTCGATGCGCCGAATGTGCAGTCGATCATCTTCGACGAGCACACCGGCTCGTTCCTTGTCGGCGCCATCGCCGCGCTGAAGTCGCAGACCGGCACCGTGGGCTTCGTGGGCGGCATGGACGTGCCGATCATCCACAAGTTCTACTGCGGTTACCAGCAGGGCGCCAAGGCTGCCAAACCCGACGTGAAGGTCATCGAAAACTACACCGGCACCACCCCGGCCGCCTGGAACGATCCGGTCACCGCCGGTGAACTGACCAAGGCGCAGTTCGATGCCGGCGCCGACGTGGTCTTCGCCGCCGCCGGCGGTTCGGGCCTTGGCGTGCTGCAGGCCGCTGCCGACGCTGGCAAGTTCTCGATCGGCGTCGACAGCAACCAGAACTACCTGCACCCCGGCTCCGTGCTGACCTCGATGCAGAAGCGTGTCGACGTCGCGGTGCAGAACGCCCTGACCGACGCGAACTTCAAGCCGGGCCTCACCGTCCTCGGCCTCAAGGAAAACGGCGTCGGCTATGCGCTGGACGACAACAACAAGGCGCTGATCACCGACGACATCAAGACGGCGGTCGACAAGTTCTCGGCTGACATCCAGTCGGGCGCGATCACCGTCCACGACTACACCGCCGACAACACCTGCCCGTAAGGTCCCCCGCGTGACCGAACCCGTGCAGAACGGCGACAATCAGCAGCGGTCCCAAGGGGCCGCTGCATCCGATTTGGCCCAGTCTGATCTGGCGATCGAGCTGATCGGCATCAACAAGCGCTTCGGCGCCGTGCATGCCAACAAGGACATCGACCTCAAGGTCCGTCGCGGCACGGTGCACGGCATCGTCGGCGAGAACGGCGCCGGCAAGTCGACGCTGATGTCGATCCTTTATGGCTTCTACACTGCCGATAGCGGCGAGATCCGCGTCAACGGCACTCCCCATGCCATCACCGACAGCCGCCACGCGCTGGCGCTCGGCATCGGCATGGTGCACCAGCACTTCATGCTGGTCGACAATTTCTCGATCCTCGAGAACGTCGTGCTCGGTGCCGAGGACAGCGCCCTGCTGGGCCCCAGCCTCGATCGCGCCAGGAAGGAACTGACCCGCCTCGCCAAGGAATATCGGCTCGACGTCAATCCCGATGCCATCATCGAGGATGTTTCGGTCGGCACCCAGCAGCGCGTCGAAATCCTTAAGGCGCTGTATCGTGGCGCCGACGTCTTGATCCTCGACGAGCCCACGGGCGTGCTCACCCCGGCCGAGGCGGACGATCTGTTCCGCGTGCTCCGCACCCTGCGTGACCAGGGCAAGACCATCATCCTCATCACCCACAAGCTGCGCGAGATCATGGCCATTACCGACTACGTGTCGGTGATGCGTCAGGGCGCCATGGTGGATACGCTCAAGACCTCGGAGACCAACCCCGAGCAGCTCGCCGAGCTGATGGTCGGCCGCCATGTGCTGCTGCGCGTCGAAAAGACCGCCGCCAAGCCGGGCGACACCTTCCTCTCGGTCGAGAACCTCGTGGTCAAGGACGACCTCGGCGTCACCCGCGTCAAGGATGTGAGCTTCACCGTCAGGGCCGGCGAGATCGTCGGCATTGCCGGCGTCGCCGGCAACGGGCAGTCCGAGTTGCTCGAATCCATTTCCGGCATGCGCGACCAGGCCAGCGGCATCGTCCGGCTGAAGGGCGCGCCGCTGTCGCTCGAAGGCGACGATGGCGCCCATCGTGCCCGCAAGGCCGGTCTCGCGCATGTGCCGGAAGACCGGCAACGCATGGGCCTGATCACTGCCTTCGAGGAGTGGGAAAACGCCATGCTCGGCTACGAGGACGATCCCGCCTACGGCAAGGGCGTCCTGCTCGACATTCCCGCTGCGCGGGCGAAGGCCCGCGAGCGAATCCAGCAGTTCGACATCCGCCCCGCCAACGAGCGGCTGAAGACCGCCAACTTCTCCGGCGGTAACCAGCAGAAGATCGTGCTGGCGCGCGAGATGTCGTCGGATCCCGAGGTGCTGATCGTCGGCCAGCCTACCCGCGGCGTCGATATCGGCGCGATTGAGTTCATCCACAATCAGATCATCAAGATGCGTGATGCCGGCAAGGCGATCCTTGTCGTCTCGGTCGAACTCGACGAAATCCGCTCGCTCGCCGACCGCATCCTCGTGATGTTCGATGGCCACATCGTCGGCGAAGCCGACCCCGCCACCGCCACCGAAGGCGAGCTTGGCCTGATGATGGCCGGCGTTACCGACAAGAGGGCGGCACCCCAGGCGCGCGTCGCGGCCGAAGGACAAGTGCCATGAGTAGCGCCATCCTCAAACCGCTGCCGCGCTGGGCCGACGTGGTCCTGTTGCCGCTCCTCAATCTGGCGCTCGCTTTCATCGTTTCGGGCCTTGTCGTTCTTGCCATCGGGCAGGATCCGCTGGCGGCGCTCAATGCCATCGTCACCGGCGCCTTCGGCAACGGCTACAATTTCGGCTACACGCTCTACTACTCGACCAACTTCATCTTCACCGGCCTCGCCGTGGCGGTCGCCGCGCATGCCGGGCTGTTCAACATCGGCGGCAACGGCCAGGCCTATATCGCCGGCCTCGGCGTCATCGCGGTGGCGCTGCCGCTGCAGTTCCTGCCCTGGTGGATTACCTTCCCGATCGCCATCGTCGCCGGTGCGGCAGTGGGTGGGCTGTGGGGCTTCATCCCGGGCTGGCTGCAGGCCAAGCGCGGTTCGCACGTCGTCATCACCACCATCATGTTCAACTTCATCGCCGCGGCGATCATGGTCTACATGGTGGTGAACGTGTTGAAGCCGGCCGGTATCCTCGCGCCCGAATCCGCGATGATCGCCCCCGAGGGGCGCATGCCGAAACTCGGTGCCTTCATCCCGTGGTTCAAGAATACCGACGTCAATTTCACGCTGGTGCTGGCGCTCGTCTGCCTCGTCGGCGCTTACATCCTGATCTGGCATACCCGCTTCGGCTTCGCCATGCGGGCGCTGGGGCAGAACTCCACCGCCACCCGCTATGCCGGCATGTCCAACAGCCGCATCATCATGATCGTCATGACCATGTCCGGCGCGCTCGCCGGCATGGTGGCGGTCAACCAGGTGGTTGGCGTGCAGTATCGCCTGGTGCTCGATTACGTCGCCGATGCCGGTTTCGTCGGGATCGCCGTGGCACTGATGGGCCGCAATCACCCGATCGGCATCCTCCTCGCCGCGGTGCTGTTCGGTGCGCTCTACCAGGGCGGCAACGAGCTGCAATATGTCATCCCGGGGTTATCGAAGGAAATGGTCGTCGTCATCCAGGCGCTGGTCATCCTGTTCACCGGCGCCATGGAAGGGCTGTTCCGCCCCGGCCTGCAGCGCATCTTCATGACGTTGTCGCCACGCCAAAGGGCGGCCGCCATCGAAGCCAACAGCGTCAAGTCGGGGAGCTGAGCCATGGACCTTGGTCTCATCCTCTCCACCCTCGACGCGACGCTCCGGCTGTCGACGCCGCTGCTGCTCGCCTGTCTCGCCGGGCTCTACTCCGAGCGGGCCGGCGTGTTCGATATCGGCCTTGAGGGCAAGATGTTGGCCTCGGCTTTCGCTGCGGCTGCGGTCGCGGCGGTCACCGCCAATGTCTGGCTGGGCCTGCTCGCCGGCCTTGCCGTCTCGATCACCACGGCGGGCCTCCAGGGCGCCGCCGCCATCACGCTCAAGGGCAACCAGCTGATCGCCGGTGTCGCCATCAACATGCTGGCCGCCGGCCTCACCACCTTCCTCGGCATCCAGTGGTTCGGACAGGGCGGGCGCACCCCCCAGCTCAAGGCCGGCGAACGCTTCACGGACATCACGCTGCCGTTCGCCGACGAACTGCAGGGTATCCCCGTGCTCGGCCCGATCTACCACGACCTGATCTCCGGCCATAACCTGCTCGTCTACATCGCCTTCCTTGCTGTGCCGATCACCTGGTTCGTGCTGTTCCGCACCCGCTTCGGCCTCCGCCTTCGCGCTGTTGGCGAGAACCCCAAAGCGGTCGACACCGCTGGCATCTCGGTCACCAAGCTGCGCTACCAGGCGGTGCTGATCACCGGGTTCCTCTGCGGCCTCGCCGGGGCGTTCTTCTCGATCGCCCAGGGTTCCGGCTTCGGCAACAACATGACCGCCGGCAAGGGCTTTATCGCGCTCGCCGCGCTGATCTTCGCCAAGTGGAAACCGGTGCCGGCAATGTTCACCTGCCTGCTGTTCGGTTTCCTCGATGCGCTGCAGATCCGCCTGCAGGGCGCCGAGATTTTCGGCGTCGGCGTACCCGTCCAGGCCATCCAGGCGCTGCCTTACCTGCTGACGGTGATCCTCCTGGCCGGCTTCATCGGCAAGGCCGTCGGCCCCAAGGCCGGTGGCGTCGCCTACACCAAGGAACGCTGAGTTGGGCTCCGTCTCGCACCGGGCACCGGCCCCCACCTCCCCCTCGACGGGGGAGGCAAGCGAAGCTTGTGAGCAGAGCGAACTAGCGCAGCTCGGAGGGGGTGCGCGGAGCCAGCGTGCCCGCGTCGCACACAGCAGCCCTCAGCAGAAGATCGACCATGCCGCACCCTAAGGACCCCGAACTCCTCGCCGCCGCCGAAGCCGTTCGCGCCAAGGCCTACGCGCCCTACTCGAACTTCCACGTCGGCACCGCCATCCTTGCCGATGACGGCAGGATCTATGTCGGTTGCAATGTCGAGAACGCCGCTTATCCGGTCGGCAACTGCGCCGAGCCCTCGGCCATTGCCGCCATGCTCGCCGGCGGCGCCAAGCGCATCATGCGGGTCTACACCACCGGGCCGGGCGCCACCCCCGTTACCCCCTGCGGCGGCTGCCGCCAGCGCATCCGCGAGTTCGCCGATCAGGATGTCGTCGTCGTCTCGCACGGCATCGACGGCACGCCGCTCGAGCAGACCATCGCACAGCTTCTCCCGCACTCTTTCGGCCCCGAGTTTTTGGGCCGATAATGGCAGTCAGCAAAGTGCCGCAAAATCCCGCTAAGGGTCCGCGGCAAGGAGGCCGTCCCATGGAATTGCGCGTCGTCGATCAACCGGCTGGGACCAAGCCGGCAGCCGCAGCCAAATCGAAAGACCCCGCTGGGTCGCCCGCTGGCTCCCATCGCCGCAATCCCGGCTTCCCGCTCGATCTCGATTGGGTCGAACGCGTCCGCATGAACCGTTCGGCGCTTGAGCGTCGCGCGTCGACGCTGCCGGCCCGCCGCACGGTGAAGAAGGACTGGCAGGCCGCCTGGCTGTTGAAGGCCATCACCCTGATGGACCTGACGACGCTCAATTCCGACGACACGTCAGGTCGCGTCGAGCGGCTCTGCGCCAAGGCCCGCCACCCGGTCCGGCAGGATATCATCGACGGTCTCGGCGTTGCCGATCTCGAGGTGAAGCCGGCCGCCGTTTGCGTCTACCACTCCTTCGTCAAGACCGCCGTCGAGGCGCTGAAGGGCACCGGCATCAATGTCGCGGCAGTCTCCACGGCGTTCCCGCACGGCCTCGCGCCGCTGAGCACGCGCCTCGCCGAGATCGAAGCCTCGGTGGCCGACGGCGCCAACGAGATCGATATCGTCATCGAGCGCGGCATGGTGCTGCGCGGCGACTGGCAGGCGCTCTATGACGAGGTCCGCGCCATGCGCAAGGCCTGCGGCGATGCCCACATCAAGACCATCCTCGGCACCGGCGAGCTGGCGACGCAGACCAATGTCGCCAAGGCCTCGCTGGTCTGCATGCTGGCCGGCGCCGATTTCATAAAAACCTCGACCGGCAAGGAAAAGGTCAACGCTAACCTCCAGACCTCGCTGTCGATGGTGCGGATGATCCGCTGGTTCCACGAGGAAACCGGCATCGAGATCGGCTACAAGCCGGCCGGCGGCATCGCCACGGCCAAGCTGTCGCTCGACTACATGGCACTGATCAAGGAAGAGCTCGGCACCCACTGGCTGCAGCCGCATCTGTTCAGGTTCGGCGCGTCGAGCCTGCTCACGGACATCGAGCGGCAGCTTGAACACACGCTGACCGGGCACTATGCCGCCGACTACCGGATGCCGATGGTGTGATGCGGGCGCTGCGCTCTCGGTGATCCTCCCCCGCGTGGCGGGGGAGGGGGACCAGCGAAGCTGGTGGAGGGGGGAACCCCGCCCCCGGTGTCATTCCCGCGAAAGCGGGAAACTCTGTTTGCGATCCGTCTACTCACGCAGGCAGAGCTAAATAGAACGGAGGTTCCCGCTTTCGCGGGAATGACCCGGTGAGAGTGGAGAGGGAGTGCCTCGAATGAACAAAATCGCCGAAATCTTCACCTCCCTCGACTACGGCCCGGCTCCCGAGTCCGCCGATGTGGCGCTGGCCTGGCTGAGCGCGCACGACAACAGCTTCGGCCACTTCATCAACGGCGCCTGGACCAAGCCGGGCAAGACCTTTGGCAGCGAGAATCCCGCCAACGGCAAGGTGCTGGCGCAGATCACCGACGGCACCGCCGCCGATGTCGATGCTGCGGTGAAAGCCGCCCGCGCGGCCTTCCCGAAATGGTCCGCTCTTTCAGGCTACCAGCGCGGCAAGTACCTCTATGCCATCGCCCGGCTGATCCAGAAGCACAGCCGCCTGTTCGCGGTGCTCGAGACCATGGACAACGGCAAGCCGATCCGTGAGAGCCGCGACGTCGATATCCCGCTGGTGGCCCGGCATTTCTACCACCACGCCGGTTGGGCCCAGCACCTCGAGCGTGAGTTCCCCGATCACGTGCCCTATGGCGTCTGCGGCCAGATCATTCCGTGGAACTTCCCGCTGCTGATGCTGGCCTGGAAGATCGCCCCGGCACTCGCCGCCGGCAACACCGTGGTGCTGAAGCCGGCCGAGTTCACCTCGCTCACCGCGCTGCTGTTCGCCGAAATCTGCGACAAGGCGCACCTGCCCAAGGGCGTCGTCAACATCGTCACCGGCGAGGGCGATACCGGCGCCGCCATCACCGGCCACCCCGATATCGACAAGATCGCCTTCACCGGCTCGACCGAGGTGGGGAAGATCATTCGCCGCGCCACGGCCGGCACCGGCAAGGGCCTGTCGCTCGAGCTTGGCGGTAAGTCGCCCTACATCGTCTTCGACGACGCCGATATCGACAGCGCCATCGAGGGCCTCGTCGATGCCATCTGGTTCAACCAGGGCCAGGTCTGCTGCGCCGGCTCGCGCCTCTTGGTCCAGGAATCGATCGAGGAACGCTTCCTCGAAAAGCTGAAGAAGCGCATGTCGACCCTCCGCGTCGGCGATCCGCTCGATAAGGCGGTGGATATCGGTGCGCTGGTCGCCCCGGTGCAGGTCGAACGGGTCCGCGATCTGGTCAAGAAAGGCGTCGCCGAAGGCGGCCAGCTCTACGAGCCCGATATCGACGTGCCGGGCGGCGGCTGCTTCATCAAGCCGACGCTGATCACCAATGTGTCGACCGCCAACACCGTCGCCAACGAGGAAATCTTCGGGCCGGTGCTGGTCGAGATGAGCTTCCGCACCCCCGACGAGGCGGTGGCGCTCGCCAACAACACCCGCTACGGCCTTGCCGCGACCATCTGGACCGAGAACGTCAACCTCGCCCTCGATATCGCGCCCAAGCTCAAGGCCGGCGTGGTCTGGATCAACTCCACCAACAACTTTGACGCCGCCGTCGGCTTCGGCGGTTACAAGGAGAGTGGCTTCGGCCGCGAAGGCGGCCGGGAAGGCATGGCCTTCTACCTTAAGGCGAAGTGGGAGAAGGAGCTGAAACCCTTCGTCGCCGCGACGCCCAAGCCAGCCAAGGCCGCCAACCCGCTCGACGATGCCGGCGGCATTGATCAGACCGCCAAGATGTATATCGCCGGCAAGCAGGCCCGTCCGGATTCCGGCTACTCACGTCCGGTTCATGGACCCTCTGGCGCGCTGGTCGGCGAGGTCGGCGACGGCAATCGCAAGGATATCCGCAACGCCGTGGAAGCCGCGCGCGCCGCGCTCGGCTGGGCCACCACCTCGGCGCACAACCGCGCACAGATCCTCTATTTCCTCGCCGAGAACCTCGAGTACCGGGCCGACGAATTCGCTGCCCGCATCAAGGCGCAGACCGGTGAGGATGGCGCTGCCGAAGTTGCCGCCAGCGTCGAGCGCCTCTTCGCCTTTGCCGGCTGGGCCGACAAATATGATGGCGCGGTACACAACCCGCCGCAGCGCATGGTGGCGACAGCCATGGTCGAGGCGCTCGGCGCCATGGCCATCCTCGCCCCGCCGTCACGGCCGCTGCTCGGCTCCATCGCGCTTGTCGCCCCGGCCCTCGCCATGGGCAACACCGTGGTGCTGGTGCCGTCGGAGAAATCGCCGCTGTCGATGACCGATTTCTACCAGGTGCTCGAAACCTCCGACGTTCCCTCGGGCGTCCTCAACATCGTCACCGGGGAAAGCAAGGTGCTGGCCAAGACGCTCGCCGAGCACGACGGCATCGACGCCATCTGGTTCGCCGGCGACGCCGAAACCTCCGCCATGGTCGAAAAAGCCTCGGCCGGTAACGTCAAGCAAACCTGGACCAGCCGCGGCCTCTACTACGACCTGAGCGACAAGGCGAAATTCGAAGGCGACTACTTCCTGCGCCGTGCGACGCAGGTGAAGAACGTGTGGATCCCGTACGGGGCGTAAGGGCGGCATTGAGAACCTGCTGCAACCGGCCGTTGTGTGAGGGCCTCCCTCCCCGTTCTTAGGGGGAGGGGACAGGGGTGGGGGTCGGCCAGCGCCGGAGCCAGGGCATGAGCACAACGCGCGCGCGCCAGCTCCGCCGCGATCCGACGATGCCCGAACGCCACCTCTGGGTCATCCTCCACAGCTCCGACAACGCGGCTATCACTTCCGCCGCCAGTACCCGATCGGTCCCTACTACGCCGATTTTGCCTGCATCCACGCCAAGCTGATCATCGAAGCCGACGGCGACAGCCACGCATCGCAGGTCGCCTACGATCGTGAGCGTGATGCCTTCCTCCGCGCCCGCGGTTTCCGCGTCCTGCGCCTGTGGAACAACGAGATCATGGGCAACGCCGAGGGTGTGTACGAGCTCATTGCCCAAGCACTGGCCGAAGTGCCCTCACTGACCCCCACCCCCGACCCCTTCCCCTCAGAAGGGGGAGGGAGGCCCCGACTGCGAAAACAGCGATCCGGCCTCAAGAACCTCTCCGCCCGCACCGGTGACAGCAGCTAACGTCTCCCTCCCCCCGGGTTGAGGGGGGAGGGGATAAAGGGCGGGGGTCAGGCCGCACCGGCAACTGAGGGAGAAGCGGTGTCCGCCTTCCGCGGCAGGAACACCGCCTCCAGCAGCGACAACAGCGCGATCGCCCCGACCATCGCTCCGCTCGTCAGCACCACGCGCTGCACCACCACTTCGAAGGCATCTCGGGCGCCGAAGGTCGACGACAGCAGCATCACCAGCGCCACCGAGCAGATGTACTGGTAGTAGAGCGGCCGGCTCTCCCCGGTCGTCATCTTGTCGATCAAGACGAAGGTGATCAGCGCGAGCAGCGCCACCAGCACCGGGAACTGCGGCACTACGTAGTAGATCGCCATGGCGCCCACTGCCACCACCGCGCCGACGATGGTGCCGCCGCCGCGGTCGATCAACTGCTGCAGCCGCCCGCCGCGATCCGGCTCGGCGCAGATGAAGGCCAGCATGATCGGCACGATCAGCAGGTTCATGTCGCCGGTCGCATAGGTGGCGATCATGATCGGCACGTAAACGGCGAGCCGGATCAGCAGCTCGGCGGCGGGGTTCTCGGTCTCGAACGGCCTCGGCTGCTCGACATGCACGCGACTGGTCTGTGGCGGGAACAGGATGTTGAGCACCACCGCGGTCACCCCGACGATCAGGCCGCCCGTCGCCATCGAGTCGCGGATCGCCACCAGCGCCTGGCCGCTGTAGAGCACCGACATCGACATCATGGCGGGGAACACCGTCAGCATAACGCCCAGGCGTGAGCCCTTGAACAGCATCAGGCCGATGCCCGCCGCCGCCAGGGCCACGTTGACGATGACGAACAGCATCGGTTCGCTCACCGTCGCCGCCGCTAGCCAGCTGAACACGAACGCCATCACCGGCAGCATCACCGGGCCCATGAACGAGCGCAGGTTGAGCGCGCCGCGCTGGTTCGACATCAGGCTCATCCCCAGCACGACCGGCATCATCGGCTGCGTGACGCCGAGCGGGTCGGCGAGGATCACGCAGATCGCGACGCTGAGCGCGGTGCGGAGCGCCAGGTACGGATCCTCGTTGGGGTCGACGCGGGTCAGCTCTTCCATTTTCGCCTCCTCGGTTCGCGAAGGATTACTAGTTGAGGCCCGACAGCAGGCCGCTGATGCCCATCAACCCACGGGCGACGGCCGGCACGACGCCGTCTTCCGGCACGATCAGGACGCTCGCTTCCGAGCCAAGCCGCACATTGGCGGGGAGCGCACTCATGTCGTCGATGCTGACCCGCACCGGGATCTTTCGCGCCGGCGGGAACCAGCGGGTATCGTTCGACGACTGTGCGAGGCCGTTGGCCGTGGTGCGGCCGCTATTGATGCCCCAGGCGATGCTGTCGACCGTGGCTTCGAATTGCTTGCCCGGTGCGGCCTCGAACATCACCACTGCCTTGTCGCCCGGTTGGACGTTGACCAGCTGGTTTTCGCGCAGGTCCGCGATCACCATCTGCGTCTTGGGGTTGATGAAGGTGAGCGCCGGCGTGCCGGCGGCAACGAACTGCCCCTCGGCCAGCGACAGGTTCGAGACATAGCCGTCGGCCGGCGCCACCACCGTGGTGTTACGGAGCGCGAACTCCGCCTTGTCGACCGCGGCCTGCGCCGCGCGCACGTTGGGGTTGCTGGCGTCCGCCGTACTGGCCGACGCCTTGATCCGCTCGAGATCGGCCTTTGCCGCCTCGACGTTGAGCGCCGCGGTCCTGGCGTTGGCGTCCGCCGTGTTGAACTTCGCCTGTGGCAGCAGCCCCTTGTCAAAGAGCTGTGTGGCGCGCTTCAGTTCCTGTTGGGCGATGGTCAGCGCCACCTCGGTCTGCGCCAGCTTGGCCTCTGCCGCGGGCACCGCCGCGACACCCGAAGTCACGCTGTTCATCGCCTGGTCGAGCTGGCCCTTGGTCTGCGCCACGTCCATCAGGAACGTCGCGTCGTCGATCTCGAACAGCGGCTGGCCGGCCTTCACCTCGGCATTGTCCGCGATCAGCACGTGCTTGACCGGCCCGGCGACGCGCGGCGCCACCTGGGTCACCTCAGCGGTGATCGAGGCGCCAGAGGCGAATGGCGCATAATGGTCGGCCAGCGGATACCAGGCGACCACGCCGCCCAGCGTCACCAAGAGGCCCATGCCGAATAGTTTCGCCTTCCTGCGGCTCTTGTTCGGCACCTCGGTCGGTGCTGCCGCGGCCTCCGCCGCAACGGCGGCGGGCAGGGGAGTCGGTGTCGGTTCCGCCACCCGCTCCACGGGAATGGTCACCACCCTGGATTCGTTGGCCGCGCGGCCAATGGCGGGAAGCCCCGCCTTGTCGGCGCTCACAGCCTCTTTGTGGTCCATCGTTGCCTGTGCCTGTGCCATAGTCCGCTCCATTGGCTGCATTGGTTCGACCCCCATCTAGTGCCGCCCATTTAACTTTGCAACAAAGATACTATGTTGCATAGCTATATTGCGCGTGAGGAATGAGACGTTGGAACGAAAGCCCGAGATGGATGAGCTGCTGCGCGACCTCACCGCCGAGGTGACGCACGTCTACCGCTGGCTGGCTGAGCGGGCCGGCATCAACCACACCGATCTGATGTGCCTGTTCTTCGTGCGCTCGTCCGGCGGCAAGGCGACGCCCAAGGCCATCTCGCAGCATCTGGGTCTGACCACCGGCGCCACCGCCATCATGCTCAACCGGCTCGAGGCGGCGCGCTTCATCGAGCGCCATCCGCACCCGACCGACCGACGCGGCGTGCTGATCATGCTCGGACCCGCCACCGAGGAATCGGGTCTGTTGCAGCTGCGCGACTATGTGCTGCGCATGAACCAGCCAGTGATCGCCTCATACTCCGAGGCTGAACTGGCGATCGTCCGCCGCTTCATCGGCGACATGCTGGCCAATACCCGTGACACGCTGCGCAAGACCCGCCTCGACAAGGACGCGCCGGTGCCCACGGGCGAGTAGCTAGTGCACCGGCCGGTGCACCTCAGACCTCGAGCAGCGATTTCAGCGCCGTGAAATCGGAGCGGATCCACTCGAGCGCCGATGCCAACTGCTCGTCGTCCATCTCCGGCCGGCGGTAGAACACGAAGGTCACCAGTGTCCGGTTGCCATCGGCGGTGACCCGCATCGGCATCATCACCGGCTCGTCGCCCAGCTTGTACACGGCATGGTCGAGGATGCCCTCGCCATTGGGCGGGCTGAACTTGACGATGCGCGGTCCGAACTCGGTGTCCCCAGACCACTCGAGCGGGCCGATCTGGTGGAAGGTCGCCGCGTCCACCGCCGCCCAGCGCGGGTAGTTCCATGGCGTGGCCAGGAACCGGTAGACCTCGGTCACCGGCTTGTCGATATAGGTTTCGATCGGATGGGGCTCGAGCATGGCGTCTACCGTTGCCGCCTGCGGGGCGGGACGTATCCTAACCCGCCCCGCGTGAACGACGCGTTGACGCCGGACACACAAGGGCCGCCTGCGCGAACCGAACAGCCGGCCCTTGCAACGAACGGAACGAGCTCAGGCGGCGTGGCCGGCTACCGTCTCCACGTAATGCGGGTTGTACATGATCCCCAGCACGTTGCCGAACGGGTCGACCACCGATGCGGTGACGAACCCGGTCTCACCGCGCTTGGTGATTGGGTCGTACTCCTTCGCGCCCAGTTCCTTCAGTCGCGCGAACGCCGCCTCGATGTCGTCGACATGCCAGAGCAGGATCGCCCCGCCTGGGCCGGGTTGCATCGCCTCGGGCGCATAGCGGCGGTCGATGATGCCGAACTCGTCAGCGCTGTCGCCGATGCGGAACTCGACATAAGCAGGCTTTCCGCGGCTCGGCATCTGGAAATAAGCCTCGACGCCGAACAGCTCGGCGTACCAATCGCGGGCCGCGATCATGTCGTCGGCGAAGAAGTTGACGGTGGCCATGCCACGCAGGAAGTGATTGTTGCTCATCTGGAATTCCCTTCATCGCTAAGCTGATGCCAAGACAATGACCGATGCGCCGAGGCCCGTATTTCAGAAACCCGCAGCGCCCGGCGAGCCGCGCGAGCTCGGCGAGCCACGCGAGCCCTACGAGCCGCGCGGTCGCCTCGATCCCCTGGGTTTCGATCGTCACGTGCAGTTTCGCACCGTGCCGCCCCCAGCCGACCTCCAGCGCTTCATCGAACACTTCTGGGTCATCCGCTGGGACGGCGCGCTGGGCACCTACGATTCCGACCAGGTGATGCACCGGCCTTACGTCGATATCTTTCTGTCGGCCCAGGAGTCCGGCATCCAGGGCACCTTCCGCGGTAAGCGTACCTACTCGGCGGCCGGCAGCGGCCGGATCGTCGGTGTCCGCTTTCGTCCCGGCGCCTTCCACGCTTTCTGGGCCGGCGAAATGGCCGACCTGCAGGACAAGGTAGTGCCGCTGACATCGGTCTTTCCCTGGGCCGACGCCAAGGGCCTCGCCGCCATTCTCGCGCAGGATGACGACGGGGTGATTGCCATGCTGCTCGAGCGACTGCGCAGCGCCTCACCGGTGGCCGACGGCACGCTCGAGGAGATCAACGCCATCATCGCCGCCGTCGAAACCGAAGCGGCGCTGACCACCGTCAGTGCGGTCGGCGAGGCGTTCGGTCGCAGCGAGCGCTGGCTGCAGCAGGCGTTTCGCGATTATCTGGGCATCGGCCTCAAATGGCTGCTGCAGCGCAAGCGCCTGCTCGCTGCCGCCGCCGAGATCCGCTCGAGCGATGAACCCGACTGGGCCGGCATCGCCTACGATCTCGGCTACAGCAGCCAGCAGCACTTCATCACCGATTTCCGCACCGTGCTGGGCGCAACACCGGTGCAGTACCACAAGGGCCTCACCCGCTAGCCGCGGTCACGCCGCTTCGGGGCGCACCGGTAGTCGTCCCGGCCCGGATGAAGGCGTAACTGCCCCGCCTTGCGCCGATCACATCGTGTCGCCGCCCCCACCTTGCCTTCGCCCGGCTGTCAGCGCACAACACCGCCATGACCCTGCTCCCGCAAGAAATCATCATCCGCAAGCGCGATGGTCTCGCCCTCGCCACCGACGAGATCGGCAGTTTCATCGCCGGCTTGACCGATGGCTCCGTCAGCCACGCCCAGGCTGCCGCCTTCGCCATGGCGATCTACTTTCGCGATATGTCGACAGCAGAGCGCGTCGCCCTGACCGAGGCGATGCGAGACTCGGGTACCGTGCTGGATTGGTCCGATCTCGCCGGCCCCGTCGCCGACAAGCACTCCACCGGTGGGGTAGGGGACAACACCTCGCTGATGCTGGCGCCGATCCTCGCGGCCTGCGGCGTCTACGTGCCAATGATCTCCGGCCGTGGCCTCGGCCATACCGGCGGCACGCTCGACAAGTTCGATGCCATCCCCGGTTACTCTACCAGCCCGGACAACGCCTTGTTTCGGAAGGTGGTGCGCGAGGCCGGTTGCGCCATTATCGGCCAGACCGCCGATCTCGCTCCTGCCGACAAGGTGCTCTACGCTATCCGCGATGTCACCGGCACGGTCGAATCCATCCCGCTGATTACCGCCTCGATCCTTTCGAAGAAACTGGCCGCCGGCCTCGGCGCGCTGATCCTCGACGTGAAGACCGGCTCCGGTGCCTTCATGCCGACCCTCGAGAAATCCCGCGCACTGGCCGAAAGCCTCGTCTCGGTCGCCAATGGCGCCGGCCTCCGCACCGCGGCGCTGATCACCGACATGAACGAGCCGCTGGCCTCGGCCGCCGGCAACGCTCTCGAGGTTCGCAACGCGGTCGATTTCCTTACCGGTCGCCACCAGGACCCGCGCCTCCGCGAAGTCACGCTCGACCTCTGCGCCGCCGCCCTGCAACTCACCGGCTACGCCGGCGACGCCGCGGCTGCGGTCGAAGCCGCGCTCAGCAGCGGCAAAGCGACCGAGCATTTCGCCAGGATGGTTGCCCTGCTTGGCGGCCCCGCCGATTTCGTCGAGCGGATGGACGCACATCTATCCCCCGCGCCCATCGTTCGCGATATCCTGGCTCCCGCCGCCGGCACCATCACCGCCATCGACACCCGTGGTGTCGGCATGGGTGTCGTCGCCCTCGGCGGTGGCCGTCGTCTCCCCACCGACAGCATCGATTTTGCTGTCGGCTTCGACCAGATCCTCGGTCTTGGAGCAAGGACCGACGCTCGGACCGTGCTGTGCCGCATCCATGCGCGCACTGAAGAGATGGCTGCCGATGCGACGCAACGGCTGCTGGCCGCCTACACCATCACCGACGGCCCGGCGCCAGATCATCCGCTGATCGCCGACTACGTCCCACCCACGGAGGCCTGAACAATGCCCCGCGCCATCCTCTGCATCCTCGACAGCTTCGGCATCGGCGGCGCCCCCGATGCCGCCGACTACGGCGATACCGGCGCCGACACGCTCGGCCACATAGCCGCCAACTACCAGATCTCGTTGCCGAACCTGGACGCGCTCGGGCTGGGCGCGGCCGCAAAGCTCTCCACCGGCCAGATCCCGCGCGGCCTCACCGACCAGCCGCGTGGCGGCCGCTGGGGCGTTGGACGCGAGGTTTCGAAAGGCAAGGACACTCCGTCCGGACATTGGGAGATCGCCGGCGTGCCGGTGCCGTTCGACTGGGGCTACTTCCCCCAGACCGAGCCGACCTTCCCGCCCGAACTCATCGCCCAGCTGATCGAGAAATCCGGCATTCCCGGCATTCTCGGCAACAAGCACGCCTCCGGCACCGCCATCATCGCCGAACTGGGCGAGGAGTCGATCAGGACCGGCAAGCCGATCTGCTATACCTCGATCGACAGCGTCTTTCAGATCGCCGCGCACGAAATCCACTTCGGGCTCGAGCGGCTTTACAAGCTCTGCGAAACCACCTTCGAGCTCACCGCGCCACTCAATATCGGCCGCGTCATCGCCCGGCCGTTCGTCGGCGAGACGGCCGACACTTTCAAGCGCACCGGCAACCGCCGCGACTTCGCCATCGCCCCGCCCGCGCCGACGCTGCTTGACCGTGCTAAGGATGCCGGCCGACAGGTCTACGCCATCGGCAAGATCTCCGACATCTACGCGGGGCACGGCGTCACCCACAAGATCAAGGCCACCGGCAACATGGCTTTGTTCGATCGCACTCTCGAGGCCATGGAGATGGCCGCGGATGGGGCCTTCATCATGGTCAACTTCGTCGATTTCGATCAGGATTTCGGCCATCGCCGCGATGTGCCGGGCTATGCTCAGGCGCTCGAGGCCTTCGATCGGCGGCTGCCCGAGTTGATCGCGGCGCTGCGGCCCGACGATCTGGTCGTCCTCACCGCCGATCACGGCAATGACCCGACCTGGCGGGGCTCCGATCACACCCGCGAACAGACCCCGATCATGGTCTTTTCCCCAGCCCTCACGCCCGGAACCATTGGCATCCGGCCGACCTTTGCGGATATAGGAGAGAGTATCGCCCGCTGGCTTGGTCTTGCGCCCGGCCGCCACGGCAAATCCTTCCTCTAGCCCTCGAGGTATCCATGCGCGGCGTAACGGTGATCGACCACCCGATGGTGCAGCACAAGCTCACCATCATGCGCGACAAGGATACCTCCATCGCGGGGTTCCGGCGCCTGTTGCGCGAGATCGCGCACCTGATGTGCTACGAGGTGACGCGCGACCTGGAACTCGAAATGGTCGAGATCGAGACGCCGATGACCAAGATGGATGCGCCCACCATCAAGGGCAAGAAGCTGGTCTTCGCCTCGATCCTGCGCGCCGGCAACGGCCTGCTCGATGGCATGCTCGATCTGGTCCCTGCCGCCCGCGTCGCCCATATCGGCATCTACCGCGACCATGAGACGCTGCAGCCGGTCGAGTACTACTTCAAGGCGCCGTCCGAGCTCGACAACCGCCTGATCATCGTCGTCGATCCGATGCTGGCGACCGCCAACTCTTCGATCGCTGCCGTCGATAAGCTCAAGGAGCGCGGCGCCAACAACATCCGCTTCCTCTGCCTGCTCGCCGCACCTGAGGGCATCGAGAAGTTCTCGACCGCCCATCCCGACGTGGCGATCTTCACGGCCGCCATCGACAGCCATCTCAATGAGAAGGGCTACATCATCCCCGGCCTCGGCGACGCCGGCGACCGGATGTACGGCACTAAGTAGGTCTTTCTTATCCTCCCCCGCGTGGCGGGGGAGGGGGACCAGCGAAGCTGGTGGAGGGGGCGGTCAATGCCGCAGTCTTCCCCGAGCTCCGCAACTGGAGCGTTTCAGCTCTTCTTCAGCGGCAACCCAAGCCCGATCAGTTCCTTGCGGAGCGACTTCGGGTCGGTGAAGTGGATCGCGTGCATGCCGAACTTGCGGGCCGAGATCACGTTCGGCTCGCTGTCGTCGATGAACACGCAGGTCTCCGGCGCGAGGCCGTAGCGCTCACAGAACACCCGGTAGAGGCGCGGATCTGGCTTCACCAGCCCCTCAAGGCCGGACACCACGGCGCCGTCGAACTTCTCGAGGAACGGCCATTCCGGCAGGCAGCTCACCCACTTTTCCCACGAGAAGTTGGTGATGGCGAAGGTCGGGATATCCTCGGCGATCAGCTCGTTATGAATATCGATAGTGCCGGTGATGAATTCGCCGACCGTCTCTTTCCAGCGCAGATCGAACGCCTGGATCTCGCGCCAGTAGCGCGGATAGCGGGTGATGAGCTTGGCCACGCCCTCGGAGAAGATGTCGCCGGCGTCGAACTCGAGGTTCCAGTCCCGGGTGCAGATATTGTCCCAGAACCACTGCGCTTCCTCTTCGGTCTCGAAGAGTTTGCGGAACAGGTACATCGGGTTCCAGTCGACGAACACGCCGCCGAGGTCGAAGACGGGGATCAGGGTATCTTGCATCGGGCTGGCCTCGTAGAGCGCTTACAGGTGAAGTTGCAGACTTTGCCGCGCGAAAGCCCGACAACGATCGGTGACCTCGAGCGTTTCGGAAAAACGCTCTGGCGTTTCGACGTTTCAGTGAAACCGTGAAGCGCTCTGGGGAACGTGGCCCGGGCTATGCCATGCCGGGCGTGCCACGGCAAGCTGCCGGCTACTCCAGCTTGATCTCACCGTTGAAGCGGGGCAGGAAGTACTGCGTGTGCTTCAGCGTGATCGTGCTCGGGATGACGAGACCGATGAGCGGCTGGTGCGGGTAGGTGATCTCGGAGGCCACGAGCCAGCCGCTGGCGCCACGAGCCAGCGCGTTGATCTTGGCGGTCGCATCCAGCGGAAATTCGCTGGCGACCTCCCGCCCCGTTTCGGCACCGTGCGCCCGACTCCACTTGACCGTGGCAACACCCTCAGAGTCGATGTTGAGCAGCGAGACGACCTGTACCAATCCGGAGGTGGTATAGGGATGCATGATCGTTTCGGCCGCGAGGAAGTATTTGTCGAGGGTCGTCGTCGAGATCGCGCCCTTCTCGCGCGACACCAGGTCCGCCATGGTGCTCGCGACCGTCGCCACCTTGTGGTCGGCCGAATAGAGCGTCGCCGCTTCGATGGTGCCGATATAGAGGGTCAGCAGCAGCGGCAGGATCAGCGCGAATTCCACTGCGGCGACGGCGCGGATATCGTCGCGGAATTGCTGCAGCCGGCGGATCATGTGCAGCTCGCGCAGACGAACGGCTCGTTGCGGAATACCCGCGAGGCGCCCAGCAGGCGGGTGCCGTCGGGCAGCGTCTGGAAATTGAATCCCGGCAGGTTCACCACCGTGGGCCACTTGTAGTAGGCCTGCACCAGCACCACCTCGCCACCCTTCCCGGGCTTATATTCGTCGGCCAGGGTCCAGTCGCACTTGTCTTCCTTGCAGTCCTCGCCAGTCTTAAGCGGGTAGCCTAATGCGGCAGCGCCGAAGTCGCTGATCACCGTGACGCTGATCCGCAGCTTGTCGTCGGCCAGGTCGCAATCGAACATATTGTAGAGGCCGTCGCAGATCGCTTCGCGGTACGCCTCGGCAGTGTATGCAGGCGTGCCCGTCTGCGCCTGCCCGGTGCGGATCAGCCGGGACGAGTCGTTTACGGCGCTGTCGAGAATCTGGCCCGCGAGAAAGACCAGGGCGGTCTCGACGATGGCCAGGATGATGGTGAAGAACGGCAGCGCCAGGAGTCCGAATTCGACCGCCGTCACACCGCTATCGTCGCCGCCAAAGGCTCGCGCCCGGCCCAATGCCGGCGACTGCAGCCATTTCAGTGGGGACCGTGGAGACATGCGGGTGCCGGATTTCCGTTTCGACCGGAAAACTAGCGGTTCCTACCTAGTGATTGGTTAGTAGCCGGGCCGCATTTTCGCGCCATGCGACGGTTTGGTTAACCGGTAGTTAGTTGGCTGCCGTCTCGACCGCGTCCGCCGTCTCGATCTTCTCCAGGGTATATGCCTTGTCGTCGCCCAGCATGATGATCGGCTGGCACACCGGCTCGCACGCCAAGCTGGTCCGTCGCTCGCCCAGGTACACCGTTACAAGGCCAGTCTGTTCCTGCACCACTTCGATCATGGTGTCGGCAATCGGGTTTCCCTGGGCGTCCAGCACGATAAGGTTGGTCTGGCCATAACTCTTGCCGGTCAGCACCAGCGTCTGCGGATCCTGGATGGCGGCGTCGGCGATGCCCGGGTTGCCGATGATCACCGTCGATGCCGGTGCGTTGATCCTCAGGATGCGCGCCATGTTCACCTTCACCGTCACCGGGGCGCTTTCAGCCAGCGCGGCGACAGAGCTGACGAGCACCGAGAGGATGGCAAGGGCGGCAACACTGGGGCGGAACGGCATGACGGGCCCTTGGCAGGAGATACGCTATGGCAAACGGAGTGTTGCGCGGAATGGTGAAGAATTCGCAAATGGCCGCATGCCGCGCGGCATTCGCCGGCCGAGGTCGTTCGCGACCGGCGCGGCTGGTGGCGTCCCTCGTATTACTTTGCCGCCGTCCAGAACAATTGCGTGGGTTGCTTTAACGGTCTGCTCAGCATGCCGCAAAGCCTTGCAAACCGGGCGGTTAGGGCTCCAACTATTAACTCAATTTCAATCGGTGCCGCCTAGCGTAAAGCCATGTTCGATGTGTGACGTATCGAACGGTGCTGACGCATCACTTGATGCAGTCACAGCATGACGTGTGCAAGGAGCCAACATAATGAACACTATCGCTCGTTTCGTGAATGACGAGTCCGGCGCTACCGCGATCGAATACGGCCTGATTGCCGCGCTCATCGCCGTCGGTATCATCGTCGCCGCCACCGCTCTGGGTGGCAGCCTGTCCGGCCTGTTTAATGGCATCTCCGGTCGTCTCGTCACTGAGACCGCCAAGACCGCGGCCCCCGCCGCAGGCGGCTGATATAGCTCTCTGGGGCTAGGAGTTCGAAGGGGGCCCCAGTGGGGTCCCCTTTTTCGTTTCGGGTTTCTTAACTGCGTTTCGGCCACACTGCACCTTGCTCCGGATGTCCGGCGCATGTGCAACCGCCAACGTCCCATGCCCTCATTCATCGCCTTTCCCGCCATGCTGGTGTTTCCGCTGATGATGGCCTTTGCGGCCTCCTCGGACCTGCTGACCATGCGGATTTCCAACCGGCTGGTGCTACTGGTGGCGGGCTTTTTCTTTGCCATGGCGCTCCTTGCGGGCTTCTCGCTCGAACTGCTGGGCATGCACGTCGCGGCGGCGGTGCTGGTGCTGGCGGTATCGTTCAGCTTCTTTGCCCTTGGCTGGATCGGTGGTGGCGATGCCAAGCTGATCGCCGCAACCAGCCTGTGGTTCGGCTTTGAGGGCATGCTGCAGTACCTGGTCTTTGCCTCGCTCCTGGGCGGCGCGCTGACCCTCTCGCTGTTGGTCGTACGTCGTTGGCCATTGCCGCTGCAGCTCAAGCAGGTGTTGTGGATCGACCGCCTGCACGACAGCAAAACTGGGGTGCCCTATGGTATCGCGCTGGCAGCTGCCGGGCTGCTCGTCTACCCCAGCAGCCTGATCTTCCAACGCCTCGTTGGCTGAAGATTTGGAAACTATTTGTTAACCGTCTTCGGCAAGCATCGATTAACCAAACTTTGACCCTTTGTCGCGATAGTCGACGGCAATAGTAGCCGGGCGCTTTCGGGCCCAGCGTGTGGAGTTTGGGCGATGGGAGTCTCGCGTATCATCCTGCTGGTCGTTGCGCTTGTGGCCGGCGGGCTCGCAGCTTTTCTCGCCACGCGCGGCACCGCTCCGCAGCAGGTCGTGGTCGAAGGTCCAACCCAGGTCATCGAGGAAAAGAAGACCAAGGTGCTCGTCGCCAAAGCGCCTATCGGCGTCGGCCAGCGTATTACCGCAGATACCATCGAGTGGCAGGATTGGCCCGAGTTCGCCGTTCGCCCCGAATATATCAGCGAGGCCGTGCTGCCCGATGCGCCCACCAAGATGCTCGACGCCGTCGCGCGCTTCGAATTCTTCCCGGGCGAGCCGATCATCGACAAGAAGCTGGTGCACTCCGACCAGGGCTATCTCTCGGCCGTTCTCACCAAGGGCATGCGCGGCGTTTCCGTGCCGGTGAGCGCCGACGCCGCGGCTGGCGGTTTCGTGCTCCCCAACGACCGCGTCGACATCGTGCTCAGCCGCGGCGGCATCAGCCAGACCATCCTCTCCAACGTCAAGGTGCTGGCCATCGGTACCCGTCTCGGCGAAGCCGGCACCACGGGCGAGAAGGCAAACCCTGAAGACCCCAAGGCTGACGTCTTTCAGGGCGGCACGATCGCGACGCTTGAGCTGACCCCCGCCCAGGGGGAGGTGATCATCAACGCCGCCAAGATCGGCGCACTGTCGGTGGTCTTGCGCTCGATCGCCGATTTCAAGCGGTCGCCTGAGGATGACCTGCAGAGCAGCCGCGCCGTCCGCATGATCCGCTTCGGCGTCGGCAGCGACGTGATGCCCGCAACCGGCACGACCGTCACCCAGGCATCCTTCGACGACACCAGCTCAGAAGAGCAGGCTCAATGATGCGTGAGGATTACGTCATGTTTTCGGCTCTCACCACCCCTTCGCCGCGCGGTCTGATGGCCGGCACGCCGCGCCTGCTGGCGGCCGCCGCTGTCCTCGGAGCCACCCTGGGGTTGGCCCCGCTCGGATTCGAGCAGGCACACGCCGCCGAATCTAACCATCTGCGCGTCGGCGCCAGTGCCTTCGGCTCCACTCAGTCGGTCAGCGTCGGCCTAAACAAGTCGATGATTATCGACTTGCCGGTCGACGTGCAGGAGGTGATTGTCTCGCAGCCGAGCGTCGCCAACGCCATCCTGCGCAACAAGCGTCGCGCCGTCATTCAGGCAGTGAGCTCGGGAGACACCAATATCTTCTTTCTTGACGGCACCGGACGCACCATCGTCGTCGTCGACGTCAGCACCACCGGCGCCGCCAATACCGGCGGTTCCAACGTCGCCGCCGTGCTTCGTGACACCTACTCCAGGATCATGCCCAATTCGGACATCCAGGTGGAGGCGGTGGCGCTGAGCGACGGCGCGGGCAACGTCACCAATCGCATCGTGCTGTCGGGTAATGCCGGCAGCTCCGACGATGCCGACAAGGCGCTCGCTATCGCCGGGCAGTTCGCCGGATCGGCTGACAATGTCACCAGCGTCATCAATGTTTCGGGGCCGCAGCAGGTCATGCTGAAAGTCACCGTGGCCGAGGTGAACCGCAGCCTCGCCAAGCAGTTCGGCATCGACCTGACTGGCAGCTATACCAATGGCGGCCTGACCACGACGCTGGTGAGCACGCAGCCGCTCGGCGGCGCCTCCAACCTGTTCACCGACAGCGGCCTCGACGTCGGCGTCGATATCGGCCCCTTCAGCATCGATGCGCAGATCCGCGCTATGGAACAGCGTGGCGCGGCCCGCACCCTGGCCGAGCCGCTCTTGACCGCGCTGTCCGGGCAGAGCGCCGACTTCTTCGCCGGCGGCGAGTTCCCGGTCCCGACCGGCATTGAGGATGGTAAGGTGTCGGTCGAATACAAGGAGTTCGGCGTCAAGCTCAACTTCACTCCGACGATCAAATCCAACGGCAACATCGGGCTCGTCGTCGATACCACCAGCAGCGAGCTCTCGCCCGAGGGCAGCATCACCGTCGGCAGCTCGACCCTGCTCGGCATCAAGCGGCGTACCGCCAAGACCTCGGTCGAAATCGGTACCGGTCAGACCCTCGCAATCGGCGGCTTGATCGAAGAGAAGACCCGCACGCAACTCCATCGTCTGCCGGGGCTCGGCGATATCCCGATCCTGGGAGCCCTGTTCCGCTCGCGCGATTTCATCCGCTCGCAGAGCGAGCTGGTGATCCTGGTTACCCCCTACCTGGCCAAGCCGACCAACAAGAAACCCGAATTGCCCACCGATCGTATGCAGTTTGCTAACGACGCCGAGGCAATCTTCCTGGGCCATATCGAGACGATGTACGGCGTTGGTCCCGCGGGCATCCGCGGCAGCTATGACGGGTCCGTCGGCTTCCTGCTGGATTGATGGAGTGTAGTAGTCATGAGTTTCCTCTCCCGCGACAACGCCCGACAGGCTGACGAACCCGCGCTCGAGGTCGCTGCCGGGACGCGGCTGATCCCGCGCATCACCATCCAGGCGTTCTGCGAGCACTCCCAGACGGCGCAACTGGTCGAATCCGCCGTGCACGACCGGCGCATGTCGAAGGTCGCGCTGACCACGCACGCCGGCGGACTCGAAGGTGCGGTCGAGACCTATCGTTCCAACCCGACGCCGAACCTGATCATCGTCGAGACCTCGCTGCAGCCCGAGGAGATCCCCGGAGCGCTGGAGCGCCTCGCCGAGGTCTGTGATGCCACCACGCGGTTGATCGTGCTTGGTCACGTCAACGACGTGCTGCTCTATCGCGAGCTCATCCGTTCGGGCGTTTCCGAGTACATCGTGCTGCCGGCATCGGCCCAGTCGATCGTCTCCGCCATCAGCGAGCTCTTCGCCGCCGAGGGTGCGGCGCCTATTGGCCGCACCATCGGCTTCATCTCGGCCAAGGGCGGTGCCGGCGGCTCGACGGTGGCGCACAATGTCGCCTGGGCCGTCAGCCAGGCGCTGCGCCAGGACACGTTGATCCTCGACCTCGACTTCGCATTCGGCACCGCCGGGCTGAACTTCAACCAGGACCCGCCACACGGCATCGCCGATGCCGTCGGCCCGAATGCCAAGGTCGACCAGACCATGCTGGACCGCCTGGCCAGCAAGGCCGCCAATCACGTCAACCTGCTCACCGCCCCCGTGGTGCTCGACCGTACCTTCGATTTCGAGGAGCGCGAGTTCGAGCAGATCATCGAGCTGAGCCAGAAGTCGACGCCGATCGTCATCCTCGACATCCCGCATCTGTGGAGCGCCTGGGTCCGCCACACCATCGCGACCATCGACGAGGTGATCATCGTGGCCGAGCCGGACCTCGCCAACCTCAGGAACGCCAAGAACCTATCCGATACCATCAAGGCCCTACGTCCGGCCGAGAGCGAACCGTTGCTGGTCATCAACAAGGTCGGCATGCCGCGCCGCCCCGAGATCGCCGCCAATGAGTTCGCCAGTTCGGTCGAATGCCAGTTGCTCGGCCAGATCGGTTTCGACGCCGCCACTTTCGGCACGGCCGCCAATAATGGCCAGATGGTCGCCGAGGTTTCTGCCAGCAATCGCGCCAACGAGGTGTTCCGCCTGATCGGCATGCATGTCACCGGCCGCAACGCCCCCGAAAAGAGTGCCGCCAAGAAGCCGGGTCTCAAGCTCCCGTCCTTCATCAAGAAGCGCGCCTGAAAGGCCAGTCCTAGATGTTCGGCAAGCGTACCAGTTTTGGTGGCAATACTCCCGGCGCCGCGCAGCCCGCGCGTCCGGCTGTAGCTCCGCTTGTCCCGGCGGCACCGCGCCAGGATGTGGCGCGCGCCGCCGACAAACGCGGCGGCGACGATGGCGGGGTGCTTGACGTACGCACTCCCGAGGCGGTGGCCCGCGACAAGGAGTATTTCCAGACCAAGTCGGCGATCTTCAATGCGCTGATCGACTCGATCGATCTGAGCCAGCTCGCCACCATGGATCAGGAAGCGGCGCGCGAGGAAATCCGCGACATCGTCGCCGAGATCATCGCCCTCAAGTCGATCATCATGTCGATCTCCGAGCAGGAAGACCTGCTCGAGGATATCTGCAACGACGTGCTCGGCTATGGTCCGCTCGAGCCGCTGCTGGCCCGCGACGACATCGCCGACATCATGGTGAACGGCAGCCAGAAATGTTACATTGAGGTGGGCGGCAAGGTGAAGCTCACTAACGTGCGCTTCCGCGACGACGCGCACCTGATGAACGTCTGCCAGCGCATCGTCAGCCAGGTCGGACGCCGCGTCGATGAGAGCTCGCCAATTTGCGACGCGCGCCTGCCCGACGGTTCGCGCGTCAACGTCATCGCTCCGCCGCTTGCCATCGATGGCGCCGCGCTCACCATTCGCAAGTTCAAGAAGGACAAGCTGACCCTGCAGCAGCTGGTCAAGTACGGCTCGATCTCGCCGGAAGGCGCCGAGGTGCTGCGCATCCTCGGCCGCGTGCGCGCCAATATCCTGATCTCCGGCGGTACCGGTTCGGGTAAGACGACACTGCTCAACTGCCTCACCGGTTTCATCGAGAAGGACGAGCGCGTCATCACCTGCGAGGATTCGGCCGAGCTGCAGCTGCAGCAGCCGCATGTGGTACGCCTCGAAACCCGCCCGCCCAACCTCGAGGGCGAGGGCGAGATCACCATGCGCGACTTGGTCAAGAACTGCCTGCGTATGCGCCCAGAACGCATCATCGTGGGCGAAGTGCGCGGACCAGAGGCGTTCGACCTGCTGCAGGCGATGAACACCGGCCACGACGGCTCGATGGGTACGCTTCACTCCAACAGCCCGCGCGAGGCACTGTCACGCCTCGAATCGATGATCACCATGGGTGGCTACTCGCTGCCCAGCCGCACCATCCGCGAAATGATCGTCTCCTCGATCGACGTGGTGGTGCAGGCCGCCCGCCTGCGCGACGGTTCCCGCCGCATAACCCACATCTCCGAAGTGCTGGGCATGGAAGGCGACGTCATCGTCACCCAGGATGTGTTTCTCTACGACATCATTGGCGAGGACTCGAACGGTAATCTCCTTGGTCGTCACCGCTCGACCGGTATCACCAAGCCGAACTTCACCGAGCGCGCCCGCTACTTCAACGAAGAAGCTAACCTCATCGAGGCGCTGGAGAAATCCAACGTCGAGCAGCGCGAGATTCTCGGTGCATAGGCTCCAACGATGACCCCGCTGATCCTCGCCTTGCTCGCAGTCGTCGCCGTGGGAGCCGCCGGTTTCGCACTGGTCCCGGCCCTGATGGGCGGCGGCCGCGCCAACAAGCGCATGAAGGCGTTGCAGGGCGATATCCAGGCCAACCGCCGCAACGCCGACGCGACCCACAGCCGCGATACCCGCCGCAAGGAAATCCAACAGACGCTGCGTGCCCAGACCGCGGCGCTGGAGCGCAAGAAAAAGCGCATCCCGCTGCAGGACCGGCTCTACCAGGCCGGCATGAAGATCAAGAAGAGCGCCTTCATCCGCAACTCGGTGATCTTCGGCATCATCGTCTTCGTGATCTGCTTCGTGCTGCAGCTCGAGCTGATCTACTGCCTGATCTTTTCGGTGGCCGGCGGCTACCTGCTGCCGCGGATGTATGTCAGCCGCCGCCGCAAGAAGTACCAGAATGCCTTCCTCGATGAACTGCCCAACGCCGTCGAGGCCATCGTCCGCGGCGTGAAGTCCGGTCTGCCGCTCAATGACTCGATGCGGCTGGTCGCCAAGGAAGCCAAGGAGCCGATCAAGTCCGATTTCCAGCGGGTGCTCGACCAGCAGTCGGTGGGCAAGACCATCCAGGAAGCGGTGGTGACGCTCTACGACCGCGTGCCGCTGCCCGAGGTCAACTTCTTCATCGTCGTCATCACCGTGCAGGCCCAGGCCGGCGGCAACCTCTCCGAAGCCTTGGGCAACCTGGCGCGCGTGCTGCGCAACCGCAAGAAGATGAAGGCGAAGGTCAAGGCAATGTCCTCGGAAGCCAAGGCCTCGGCCGGCATTATCGGCTCGCTGCCGATCATCGTCGCCTTTCTCGTGTCGCTGACCACGCCCACCTACCTGCTGCCGCTGATCCAGACGCCGATCGGCAACCTCATGCTGGGGATCGCCGCGATCCTGATGTTCCTCGGCGGGTTCATCATGAACCGCATGATTCAGTTCGATATATAGGGGCCGGCGATGGAAAATCTCGTCGCGACGCTGACCAACACGCAGTTCCTGGTCGCCGTGCTGGCGGCGGTGGCGGCCGCCGCCGTGGTGTTCTCGATCGGCGCGACCTTCTTTTCCGGCGGCTCGCAGATGCGTCAGCGCATCAAGCGCGTTGCGCTCGAGCGCGAAAAAATGCGGGCCGAGGAAATGGCCCGCCTCCGCGGCGGTGGTGGGGGTGGCGCTGACCAGCCACGCACCATACGCCACGCTGCCGGCCGCGATTACATGAAGAACGTCGTCGAGCGCTTCTCCCTCGAGAAAGCCTTCATGGACGATAACACCGCCGAGCGACTGGCGCGCGCCGGCTATCGCGGGCAGGCGGCGATGACCACCTATCTGTTCCTGCGCTTCGTCACGCCGGTGGTGCTCTTCGTCGTGGCCTTTGCCTACCTCAGCCTCGTGATCTTCGCTGACAAGCCGCTATGGCTCAATGCCGTCTACGCGTTGGGCATCGGGCTGATCGGCGCCTACCTGCCGTCTGTTCTGCTCAAGAACCAGACCATCAAGCGTCAGCAGTCGATCAAACGCTCCTGGCCCGATGCGCTCGACCTGGTCTTGCTCTGTGTCGAGGCCGGCATGTCAGTGGAGCATGCGCTCAAGCGCGTGGCCAAGGAAATCGGCGCCCAGAGCATCGAGCTCTCCGAAGAGATGACGCTCACCACTGCCGAGCTCGCCTTCCTCGAGGACCGCACCCGCGCCTACGAGAACCTCGGCCGCCGCACCGGCCTCGACAACGTCAAGTCGGTGATGCAGGCGCTGATCCAGGCCGAACGCCACGGCACTTCGGTCGGCTCAGCCTTGCGCGTCATGGCCGAGGAGGGTCGCGAAGCCCGCATGATGGAGGCCGAGAAAAAGGCCGCGGCGCTGCCGCCCAAGCTGACCGTGCCGCTGATCGTGTTCTTCCTGCCGGTGCTGTTCATCGTCATCCTGTCTCCGGCCATGATCCGCGTCTTCTCGAACAGCTTCATCAACGGCGGCGGCTGAGGGAAGTGAGTAGCGAGTAGCGAGTAGAGAAAAGGGCGCCGATTGGCGCCCTGCGTTTACTCGCTACTCGCTACTCGCTCCACCTCACCCGGAGTTCTTCACTGCATCCCAGCGGTTCTGCTGCGTCAGCAGCGCCCGGATATAGCTCATGTTGGCTTCTACCCGGTCGGCTGGCAGCTCCGCCGCGAACAGCGCTCGGCTTTCGTCGAACCGCCCCTGCAACCCGACGACCAGTGCGAGGTTCTGTCGGATCTGGCTGTTGGCGCCGCGCAGCTTCACCGCGATGCGGAGCTCCGCCTCGGCTTTGTCGAGCTCGTTGGTCATCGAGTAGGAGAGGCCGAGATTGGCGTGCAGCGACGCCTGATCGGGCGCAATCTTCAGCGCCTGGCCGTAAGCCAGACGGGCTTCCTGGTTGCGGCCGCTCTGGTCGAGGATCGCGCCCTTCACCATCAGCGCGTTCCAGTCCGGCGAGGTGGGGTTGATCGCCCGCTCGACCACGTTGAGCGCCTGCTCGAAGCGTCCGGCCGCGGCCAGCGCCTTGGCGTAGCCAGTGAGGATTTCGGGGTCGTCGCGGAATTTGGCGACGCCGCTTTCGAGCACCGCCACCGCCTGCTCGTTCTGGCCATTCGCCCTCAGTGCTGCGGCGTAATAGATAATCGCCGAGCGGTCTCCGGGAGATTTCTTGTAGTGCGCGGCGAGCTGCGCCAGCGCTTGCTGCTTTCTGTCCATCGGCTGGCCGGCCTGGTCGCCGCCAATGCTGCCGGTGGTCATCGGGTTTGAAGCGCAGGCGGAAAGCGCCAGGGCCGCCACACTCGCAAACAGCAGGGCGCGCAATGGCTTGAGTTCGTTCTGGATCAGGCGGAGCGACACGAAACACTTCCCTTGGGGCTTTGCAACTGGCAATTCCCGAGCCCACAAAGCAGCAATAATTGATTAACCCTAATAGGGGGTTAAGGTGCTGTTCCGAACCGTTGCCACAGCTGCGACCGCGGCGTAAGCAATGCCTCTCGCCCTCGCTACGGATCCGCCAAATGGCCAAGTCGAAGTCGCTGCCGCTCATCGCCGTGGAGCAGGATATGCTGCCCGCCACCCTGACGGCGGCCGACCTGCAATGGGCCAAGGCCAACGGTTTCACCGGCCAGCGCGGACGTCTCCTGGCGCTGCCGGGGGAGGGCGGTGCGCTCGGTGGTCACCTGTTCGGGCTCGGCAAGGCCGCTGATCGCCCGGCGTTGATCCTCGGGCAGGCCGCTGCAGCGTTGGAGCCCGGCAAGTACAAGCTCGCCGGCAGCTTCGGCGATCCCACGCTCGCCGCGCTCGCCTTCCGCCTCGGCGCCTATCGTTTCGATCGCTATCGCAAGCCACGCGACCCGGTCCTGCTGGAGCCGGTCGAGGGCGCCGATGCGGCGGAGGTCGCCCGCCTGGCCGAGGCTGCCTACCTGGCGCGCGACCTGATCAACACGCCGGCCAACGAACTCGGTCCGGAGGCGTTCGAAAAGGAGATCCGGGCCTTCTGCAAGCGCCACAAACTGGACGTGAAAGTGATCGCCGGCGATGAGCTGCTGAAGCAGAACTTCCCGATGATCCACGCGGTCGGCCGTGCCGCCGCCGAAGCGCCCCGGCTGGTCGAATTCACCTGGGGCAAGGCGAAGGATCCCAAGGTAACGCTGGTCGGCAAGGGCGTCACCTTCGATACCGGCGGTCTCGACATCAAGCCGTCCGCCGGCATGCTGCTGATGAAAAAGGACATGGGCGGCGCCGCCAACGTGCTCGGCCTCGCCCACGCCATTATCGATGCCGGGCTGCGTGTGCGGCTGCGGGTGCTGATCCCGATCGTCGAAAACGCTATCTCCGGGCCGGCTTTCCGCCCCGGCGATATCCTCCGCGCCCGCAACGGCTCGACCGTCGAGATCGGCAACACCGATGCCGAGGGCCGGCTGATCCTCGGCGACGCGCTGGCGCTGGCCGACGAGGAGGAGCCGGAGCTCATCGTCGACATGGCGACGCTCACCGGCGCTGCCCGCTCGGCGCTCGGTCCCGACCTGCCGCCGCTCTACGCCACCGATGACGCGCTGGCCCGCGACCTGATGGCAGCCGGCGCAATCTCCGACGATCCGCTCTGGCAGATGCCGCTCTGGGCTCCCTACGATGCGATGATTTCCTCCAAGATCGCCGATGTGAACAATGCCGGCGCCAGCGCCTTCGCCGGCTCGATCACCGCGGCTCTGTTTCTCAAGCGCTTCGTCAAACAGGCCAAGGCCTGGGTGCACCTCGATATCTACGGTTGGGCCCCCGAGGCCAGGCCCGGCCGGCCCTTCGGTGGCACCGACCAGGGCATCCGTGCCGTCTACGGCTACCTCAAGCACCGATATAGTTGACAAGATCAACGATATCGGTGCCTATCCCATCCATTATGGATGCGATGCAGATTGCCGAGATTCGCCGCTTCAACCGCGCCTTCGCGCGCTGGCTGGGGCTGTTCGATGAACATTACTCGAAGACCGATTACAGCCCGGCCGAGAGCCGGCTGTTCTATGAGCTTGCCGCGGCCGGCCATACCAACGGCGCCAACCTGGCGCGGTCCATGGGGGTCGACCCGGCCTATCTGAGCCGCTTGCTGCAGAAGTTCGTCGCCGAGGGGCTGGTCGCGGTATCGCCCAGCGTCTCGGATCGGCGCCGCAACCAGCTGGCGCTCACTACGGACGGCGACAAGGCTGCAGCCCGTGTCGAGGCCGCGGCCGATGGCGCCATTGCCGAGCTGATTGCGCCCTTATCCGAAGCCGAACGACGCGAGCTGGTCTCCGCCATGCAGACCATCGTCCGCATCCTCGATGGCGACGATAGCGGCGCCTCCATCGTCCTCAGGCCGCACCGCATCGGCGACGTCGCGCATGTCGTCGCCCGGCAGGCCCAGATCTACGCCGGCGAGTTCGGCTGGGATGGCAGCTACGAGTCGCTGGCAGCCGAGATCGGCGGCAAGTTCCTCGCGGAGTTCGACCCGACAACCGATAGCTGCTGGATCGCCGAACGCGATGGCAAGATCATCGGTTCGGTGTTCGTCGTCGATGCCGGGCAGGGCGTGGCGCAACTGCGCCTGCTCTATGTCGAGCCCGACGCGCGCGGCCTGGGGGTGGGCAAGCTCCTCGTCGACCAGGTCGTCCGCTTCGCCCGCGACAGGCGCTATACGAAGATCCGCCTGTGGACCCAGGCCAGTCTCATTGCGGCGCGAAAACTCTACGCCGCCGCCGGCTTCACCCTCACCGAGAGCAAACCGCACCACAGCTTCGGCAAGGACCTTGTCGGCGAGTACTGGGAGCTGAGGCTCTAGCGGGGCGCGAACCTCACTCCGCCAACCACCGGGTCATTCCCGCGAAAGCGGGAACCTCTATCTGGCAGAGCTGCACCATTGCAAACGGAGGTCCCCGCTTTCGCGGGGATGACGCCGGTGTGGGTGGCGAAGGCAGGAATAAACCGAAGGCAGTGCCCCCTCAGTAGCCCCGCCCGAAGTCGATCACGTTGGGCAGCGGCAGGCCTGCTTCGTGGTCCTTGATCACCTTGGAGAAGTACGCGACGCCCGTACGCTCGCTCGAGGCGGCGGCGATGTGCGGGGTGATGTAGACATTGTCCATCTCCCACAGCGGCGATTCCTGCGGCAGCGGCTCGACTTCGAACACGTCGAGGCTTGCCGCCTTCAGTGTGCCGTCACCCAGCGCCCGAACGATATCGGCTTCCTTCTGGTGCCCGCCGCGCGCCGCGTTGATCACTACCGGGCCCTCGTTATCGATGCCGCCGCGTTTCAGCTTACTGAACGTGTCGTAGTTGAGGATGCCTTGCGTCTCCGGAGTCAGCGGCAACAGGTTGACGAGGATGTCGGTGCCCGAGAGGAACGCCTCGAACTGCTCGGGACCGGTGAACACCTCGACGCCCTCGACCTGCTTGGCAGTCCGGCTCCAGCCCCTCAGCTTGTAGCCGAACACCTTGAGGTGCCGAATCGCATCGAGCCCCAGCGCCCCCAGGCCCATGATGCCGACAGTCGCGTCCCAGGCCGGCGCCGGGTAGAGCTGCCGCCACTGCTTTTTCGCCTGGTCGCGCTTGAAGCGCGTCATCAGCCGCTGGTGCATGGTCACCTGCGAGACGACATAGTCGCTCATCCGCTGCGTCAGGTCCTCGTCCATGAACCGGGCGATCGGCACATCCCTGGGCCGTGACGGGTTGCGCAGCAACGCATCGACGCCAGCGCCCAGCGACAGGATCGCCTTGAGATTATGGAGCCCCTCGAACGCATCCGGCTTCGGCTTCCAGATGAAGATGTACTCCACCTCGTCCGGATCATAGCTGTCGGCGCGGGTCACCACCTTGCGGCCGGGCAGGGCGGCGGCAAAGCCATCGGCCCAGCGCCGCTCGTTGAAATCGGCGAGGTGCAGCAGCAAGGTCATCGTTCGTCTCCCCAAAAACAAACGAGCCGCACCAATGGCGCGGCTCGAAATCAAACGGACCTCAGTCGAGGATCAATGGCTGGCAGCCGGCGCTTCTGCAGCCGGAGCTTCAGCGGCTGGGGCGGTCTCGGCCGCAGGTGCGGCGGCGCCTTCGGCCGGAGCAGCAGCGCCCTCGGCCGGGGCCGCGCCTTCAGCCGCCGGCGCGGCCTCCGGAGCCGGGAACGGCACCGGCGTCGGCGATAGCGTCTGCAGGTAGGCGAGGATGTTGGCGCGCTCCGCCGGATCCTTGACGCCCGCAAAGCTCATCTTGGTGCCCGGGGTGTAGGTCTTGGGCGAGGTCAGGAACGCATCGAGGTTCTCGTAGGTCCAGGTATCGCCATTGGCCTTGTGGGCCAGCATGCCGTCCGAATAGGCAAAGCCCTCGTGGCTGCCTTCGACGCGGCCGACGACGCCGTAGAGCAGCGGGCCGGTCTTGTTGGATTCGCCCTCGCCGAAATTGTGGCAGCTCGAGCACTTCTTCACCGAAGCCTGGCCGGCGGTCGCATCGGCGCTGGCCAGCAGCACGCCCAGCGGCACGGCCGGCGCTTCCGGCTCGGCGGGGCCGGCGCCATGCTCGCCGGGAGCCTCTGCCTCGGCCAGGGTCAGGCCCGGCCCGCGACCTTCGATCGGGTGGTAGATGGCCTCTGCCAGGAACCCCACGCCCATGACGAACAGGAGGGTACCGAGAACGGCGCCAATGATCTTGTTGAGTTCGAACGAATCCATCGCGGGTATCTTTAGCCTTTGACGCCGGTTTGATGAACGGCGGAACAGCGATAGGCCATAGCTGGCCAACCCCGGCGCTTCAAGCCCTGTCCCGACGCGGGCGGAAGATAGTCTGTCCCCACCTGTGGTGCAACGGGGCAGAAGCGCACTGCGACAACAGGGCGAGATCAGGAAAGGCTGCAGACCTCTCCGGTTCGATCTCGCGACAAAACAAGCACTTGGAGCAGAAGTGCGATGCAACTGCACGCCATACTGCTCCTATGGAAACAGGATGGTTTCCCTCAACATTGACTTGGCACGCACCGGGTCGCATTAAGGCGCGCATTTCGATTACGGAGCTCCAGCACATGTCCAGAAAGATCGCGTTCCAGGGTGAGCCCGGCGCCTTCAGCCATGCGGCGGCACATGCGCTATTTCCGAGCGACGAGGCGCTGCCCTGCATCACCTTCGAGGATACCATTGCAGCGGTGCAGAACGGCGATGCCGAGTTCGGCGTCGTGCCGGTGGAGAACTCGCTCTATGGCCGCATCACCGACATCTATCACCTGCTCCCCAAGAGTGGCCTGTTCATCACCGGCGAGCACTTCCTGCGCGTCGAGATGAACCTGCTCGGCGTCCCGGGCGCGACCCTCGCTGACATCAAGGCGGTGCAATCGCTTTCCGTGGCGCTCGGCCAGTGCCGCAAGTTCATTGCCAAGCACAAGCTCAGGACCATCAACGGCGTCGATACCGCCGGCTCGGCCCGCGAAATCGCCGAAAAGGGCGACAAGTCGGTCGGTGCCATTGCCTCGCTGTTCGCCGCCGAGGTCTATGGGTTGAGCGTTCTCGCCCAGAACATCGAGGATGCGGCGCACAACACCACGCGCTTCCTGGTGGTTTCGAAACAAGCTGAGGAACCGGCGCCGGATGCGGGCAAGGTGAAGACCACCTTCGTCTTCCGCGTCCGCAACGTGCCGGCGGCGCTTTACAAGGCCATGGGTGGCTTTGCCACTAATGGCGTCAACATGACCAAGCTCGAGAGCTACATGCTCGACGGCTCGTTCACCGCCACCCAATTCTACGCCGATATCGAGGGGCATCCGTCGGATCGCTCGGTGCAGCTCGCCTTCGAGGAGCTGAAGTTCTTCACCGACCACTTCCACGTACTGGGCGTCTACAAGGCCGCATCCGCGAGCTGATGTACTCGTCCGGGGATGGCGGCGTCAGTAGAAGTCGTCGTCCTCGTCGGCGCCGATGGTAAGGCCACCGGCTGCTACGCCCCAGTCGAGATCGTCGGCCTTGTCGTCTTCGCGACGGGCTTCCGCCTCGAGGATCTGGTGTTCGAATGCCGGCAGGTAGAGCGGCGCGCCGACTTCGCGGATGGTGGCGCGCTGCATCTGGCTGAGCGCGATGAGTTCGAGGGGAACGCGGACTGACTTCAGCATGACAAGCCTCCTTCAGGCTCGTGAAGTCCTTAGAATGCGCCCGAGTTTGTTAACAAGGTCTGAGGGATGCGTTCAGGGTAGGACAGGGCCTTTCCTTGGCTTGGCCACCTCCACCGGCGACGGGGAGTATCAGGTCCGCTCTAGGCCCCGAGCCCCGCATCCTGCTTCAATGCGCTCAGCAGGTACTTGAGCCCGGCGACGTTCTGGCTGGCTTCGATCCGCGGTCCCATCTGCTCGGCCGAAATCGCAATGCTCTCGCTCAGCGCTTCCAGCGCCCAGTCGATCTGAAACAGGTCGCGGCGCATCTCGTGGCCGGGGGGCAGGTTGTCGATCAGCCGGTCGCAGAGCTCGAGTGCTTCGCCGATGCGCTGGTGCGTGCGGTCGGCTTCTCGCTGCATCTGGGCACTGACCTGAGCCCGGCCACGCGCCGCATCGCGGTATTCGTCGGCGATGACGTTCCAGTGCCGGATCATGCCCTGCAGCAGCGCAATATGGCGCCGCGCCTCGGCTTCGTCATTGCTGCCTTTGGCGATCATCACCGCCCTCCACGCTTCACACCAGCGCAATAACGGTGGCCGGGGCGCGTCGGTTGCATCGTGTGCAATGGCCCCTCCGATCGGAGGGAGCGGCGGTCCTCGTGCTTCGCCATGGTGACGCCTGCGGGGGCTCCGCCTCGCTGCGGCGAGCATAACGAGATCGAGATCGAAATGAACACGACGAGCTCCCTCGGTTGCGTGGACGCACGGTCGTGAAAGCCCCCCGCTGGCTTCAGGCCTGGTGGCGGAGGCGGCGCGTCCGTGTCGCCATGCATCGGATCGCCGAGATGAGCCCCCAGTTCAGGCGCGACCTCGGCCTCGACGACACGACGATCGACGACTTGATCGCTCATGAGGGCGGTGGCGACTGTGCGGCGGCGCGGCAGGTAGGATTCGCCAGCGGCAAAGCAGCGACGCCAGGGCCCTGCGCACCCGGCACCGCCCCGTGAAAACTGCCGGCGCACGGCCTTGCGTTTGCCGCGATCCTCTTCCATATAGGCGACGGGAGGTTGGTGCGGACGTGTTCCTCGCCAACCGGGTCAGGACCGGAAGGTAGCAGCCCCAACGAGACCTTCACGGGTCGTTGCCAGCCTCCTACTTCCCACATCTTTCTAGCCGGGCACCGCCGCTTTGATGGCATGAGCTTTTGCGATCTGCGCCCGCGCTCGCTATATGCTCTGCCATGGCTGACGGAATGTTCCCCGACGATCCCCCTGCGCCCGCCGCTCAATCGGCGAAGTCGCCCTATCTGGTGCTGGCGCGCAAGTACCGGCCGCTGAGCTTTGCCCAGCTCATCGGTCAGGACGCGATGGTGCAGACGCTGCGCAACGCCTTCAAGTCGGGGCGCATCCACCACGCCTTCATCCTCACCGGGGTCCGCGGTGTGGGCAAGACCACCACTGCCCGCATCCTTGCCCGCGCCTTCAACTACGAGGACGAGACCGGCCGCCATCCGACGCTCGATTTCGACAAGGAAGGCATCCACGACCGCGCCATTATCGAAGGCCGCCACGTCGATGTGGTCGAGATGGACGCCGCCTCCAACACCGGCATCAACGATATCCGCGAGATCATCGAATCGGTGAAGTACGGCCCCGTCTCGGCGCCCTACAAGGTCTACATCATCGACGAAGTGCACATGCTCTCGACGGCCGCCTTCAACGGTCTGCTGAAGACGCTCGAAGAGCCGCCGCCCTATGTGAAGTTCATCTTCGCCACCACCGAGATCCGCAAAGTCCCGGTTACCATCCTGTCGCGCTGCATGCGTTTCGATCTGCGCCGCGTGCCGCCCGAGACGATGACCGCCCACCTCATCGACCTGCTTGCCCGCGAAAACATCGGTTACGAGCCCGAGGCGCTGGCGATGATCGTGCGCGCCGGCGAGGGCTCGGTGCGCGATAACCAGTCGCTGCTCGACCAGGCGATCAGTCACGGCGACGGCAAGGTGACGACAGCAACCGTCAAGGCCATGCTCGGCCTCGGCGATCGCGCCCGCACCATCGACCTGTTCGAGGCGCTGATGGCCGGCCGCATCGGCGATGCGCTCACCAACCTGCGCGAACTCTACGACGCCGGCGCCGACCCGCAGACCATCATCGCCGACCTCTGCGATTTCACCCACCTGGTCACCCGCATCAAGGTGGTCCCGGCTGCCGCCGATGACGTGTCGCTGACCCCGGACGAGCGCACCCGCGGCGCCCAGTTGGCGCAAAAGCTCGGCATGCGCGCGCTGAGCCGCACCTGGCAGATCCTGTTCAAGGGGTATGACGAGGTGCAGCAGGCAGGCAATGCGCTGCAGGCTGCCGAAATGGTGCTGGTCCGCCTCGCCTATGCGTCGGACCTGCCGACTCCAGACGAGCTGATCGCCAAACTCGGCAACCTGCCGCCTCCGGCACAGCCGCAACCGGCTCCGGTGGCGCGCGGCAATGGCGGCGGTGGTGGCGGCGGACCGTCCGCCGCCCGCCAGTACCAGCCCGAAGTGGCGCCGCGCTTCGATGCCGCGCCGACGCCGCAGGTCATGCCGCAATCGGCGCCCCAGGCTATTCCCCAGGCAACGTCGCAGGTCTTCGCCAACCCGCGCAGTTATGCCGACCTGGTGGCGCTGGCCGGCGAGAAGCGCGACCTGCTCGTCAAGCACGCCCTTGAAAGCTCGCTCCGCCCGGTCTCCATCGGCGATGGCCGGCTCGAGGTGGCGCTGGTCCCCAATGCCGATCCGGGAATCATCCAGACCCTCAGCGCCAAGCTCAAGCTGTGGACCAACCGGCAGTGGATGATCACCCTCAAGAATGACGCACAGCACGTGCCGACCATGCGCGAGCAGCGCGAGGAGCGGCAGGAGGTTGTGCGGCAACAGGCGCACGAGGATCCGCTGGTGCAGGCCATCCTTGATACCTTCCCGGGGGCGAAGCTGCTGCCGCCGCGGATAAAGCACGAAGAGATCCCGATCGAAGCCTACGCGGACATGATGAACCGCGACAGCGATGAGGAAGACGACGAATGAAAGACCTGATGGGAATGATGAAGGCCGCCCAGGAGATGAAGGGGCGGATGGAGGAGTTCCAGAACAAGGTCGCCGAGATGACCGTCGAGGGCCGCTCCGGCGGCGGTCTCGTGGTGGTGACGCTCAATGGCAAGGGCGAGATGAAAGGGTTGAAGATCGACCCCAGCCTCGTCTCCGACGACATCTCGGTGCTCGAGGACCTGATCCTCGCCGCCCACAACGATGCCAAGGGCAAGGCCGAATACGAGATGAACGCCAAGATGCAGGAAATGACGGCGGGCTTGCCGCTGCCCCCTGGCATGAAGTTTCCGTTCTAGCGGGTCGTGCTCCAAACAGCCTCTCACGCGCCTCTTCCTTCTCCCCTTGAAGGAGAAGGTGCTCGCAGGGCGGATGAGGGGTATCGCGTCTCTTGCGATGCGCGATCCGAGCGACAGCGAGGAGCGATTCTGCCCCTCACCCGGCGCTTCGCGCCACCCTCTCCCTCAAGGGGAGAGGGAAGGAAGAACCTCTGATGGCCAATGGCGGACCCGAGATTGAACAGCTGATCCTGCTCTTGGCGCGCTTGCCGGGGCTTGGGCCGCGCTCGGCCCGGCGCGCCGTGCTGCAGCTGATCAAGAAGAAGGAACAGCTGATGATCCCGCTGTCGGCAGCGCTCGATCGCGCCGTGGCGGCGGTGACGGTGTGCGAGACCTGCGGCAACGTCGATACCCGTTCGCCCTGCCACATCTGCGCCGATCCGCGCCGCGACAACGGCCTGTTGATCGTGGTCGAAGATGTTGCCGACCTCTGGGCGCTGGAGCGCGCCGGAGTGGGGGCGGTGAAGTATCACGTGCTCGGCGGCGTCCTCTCACCGCTCGACGGCGTCGGCCCGGACGACCTGTCGATCGATGCCTTGCTGCGCCGCGCCCCGGAGTTCTCGGAGATCGTGCTCGCCGTCAACGCCACCGTCGAAGGCCAGACCACGGCCCACTACATCACCGACCGGCTTGCCCCCAGCGGCGTCAAGATTACGCGCCTGGCGCATGGCGTGCCGGTTGGCGGCGAACTCGACTATCTCGATGAAGGCACGCTCAGCCAGGCGCTGAAGGCGCGCACCGCGCTCTAGCCCTCGTCCCGGTCGAGCCCGTCGCCGTCGATCCACTGGCCCTTGTCGATGGCGCTTTCGGGCTCGTCCTCGAGCGAGGCTTCGTCCGCCGCCTCGATCGCTTCCAGTTCGTCGGAATCGGGGGACAGCGTCTCGCGATGCGCCGCCGGATCGTGGTCGACCGAGGTCGGGTCCATGCCCTCGCCGGCGAGCCCGTTGAGCTGGGCGACCGCTTCGTCGATGGCGCCGATCAGGGTGCGCGGATCGTCGTCGCCGAAATCCGTGGCCTCGAGGTTGCTGAGTTCATCGCGGATCGACAGCAGCCGGGCCAGCCGCTCCCCTGCCGGCCAGTCGTCGCCATAGAGCAGTTCTTCGATCTCAGTCTGACTCACCGGCTGGGCGAAGCCAGGCGTATCGCCGTCATTGCCGGCCGGAGTGTCTTCGGCAATCAGTCCGCGGAAGTGGTTCGAGATCATCGGCGCCTCCCTCAATGAGCACTAACGCACACACCCATCGACGGGTTCAGGGGATATCTTAAGCCTCCATTTACGCCGTCTCCAGACGTGAGCGGTTAAGTACAAGTCACAGGTCCCGGCACAAGACTCCTTTCACCACTGGAAGCCGAGAGCAGTCGGATTGGCTCCAGAAGGACGCGCCATCTTGCAAACCGTACTGACTACGCTCTTCGAGCAACACGACCTCCGCCTGGTGGCCCTGGCGGCTTTGGTCTGTGCGCTCTCCGCTTTTGCCGGCATCACCCTGCTCAATCACGCCCGCCGCACTGTCGGCGCCATGCAACGGGTCTGGCTGGCAGTCGCCGCCTTCTCCGTCGGCTTCGGCATCTGGGCGACGCATTTCGTCGCCATGCTCTCATTTCATGCCGGCATGCCCGTCGGCTACGACCTGCCGCTGACGCTGGTTTCTCTCGGCATCGCCATCATGATCGTCGGCGGCGGCCTGTGGTTCGCCGCACTGGGGACCCGCAGCTCCGATGCGGTGCTCGGCGGCGCCATCATCGGCATCGGCATCGCCTCGATGCACTATACCGGCATGGCCTCGCTGCTGATCGGCGGCGGCATCGTCTGGGCTTCGCCGCTCGTCGTCGTGTCGGTGATGCTCGGCGTCGCCCTTGCCGGGGCTTCTATCTACTTCGCCGTGAACGGGCACACGCTGCGCCACCGCATCCGCGCCACTATCCTGCTCACGCTCGCCATCTGCGCCATGCATTTCACCGCCATGGGCGCGGCAGGGCTGGAGAACTGCTTTCCCGTCGTCTCCGCCGAAGACCAGACGCCGCAATGGCTGTCGATCGTCGTCGCGCTGGTCTCGGTGATGATCCTGGTGTTTGCGCTTGGCGGTTCCTATCTCGATCTGCTCGATCGCCGCCGCACCCTCGCCGAGAGTGACCGCATGCGCGGGCTCGCCGATGCGGCGGTGGAGGGCCTCCTGGTGGTGCGCGATGGCGAAATCGTCACCGCCAACCAGAGCTTCCTCTCCATGGTCGACCTGCCGCAGGCCTCGGTCAGCGGCCGGCAACTTTCGGAATTCCTCGGTTCGGCCGTCTGCTCCATGCTGATCGAGCGGCCCAGCATTGCGGTCGAGACCGACCTGAAAACCGGCTTCGGCGCTGTGCCGGCCGAGGTCATCCTCCGCCAGGTGGATTTCGCCGGACAGCCGCATCAGGCGATCGCCGTTCGCGATCTCTCGGCCCGCAAGCAGGCCGAGCAGCACATCCGTTTCCTTGCCCATCATGATGCACTGACGGGCCTTCCCAACCGGGTGAGTTTCTCGCGCAAGCTCGAGGACGAGATCAGCCACGCCCGACGCCACGAGCAGAGCTTCGCCGTGCTCTGCCTCGACCTCGATCGCTTCAAGGAGGTCAACGACCTCTTCGGTCACGCCGCCGGTGACGCCCTGCTGCAGCGCGTCGGCCAGGCGCTGCTCGGCGCCATCGAGGGTGTCGGCGACGCCGCGCGCCTCGGCGGCGACGAGTTCGCGGTGCTGCTCGGGGATATCGGCACGCCGGCTCGCGCCGGTCGCATCGCCGAGCAGATTCTCGACGCCTTCCGCCGCAACAACGAGCAGTCGACCGGCGGCGCGCTGATTTCGGCTTCGATCGGCATCGCACTGTTCCCCGACAATGCCGATACCGCAGAACAGCTGATGACCCATGCCGACACGGCGCTCTATCGCGCCAAGCAGGATGGACGCGGCATCTATCGCTTCTTCGAGAACGCCATGGGCGCCGAGGTGCGGGACCGTCGCATGCTCGAGCACGACCTGCGCCACGCGGTGTCGCGCAACCAGTTGCGCCTGGTCTACCAGCCGCAGGTCGATATCCAGTCGGGCGAAGTCACCGGCTTTGAGGCACTGGTCCGTTGGAAGCATCCGGAACGCGGCGAGATTCCGCCGTCGGTGTTCGTGCCGGTGGCCGAGGAAAGCGGGCTGATCCTGCAGATCGGCGAGTGGGTGCTGCGTGCCGCTGCCAGCGAAGCCGCGCGCTGGAAGTCGCCACTTTCGGTAGCGGTCAATGTCTCTGCGGTGCAGGTGCACTCGCCCACCTTCGCGCAGACCGTGCATGAGGTGCTGATCAGCACCGGCCTGTCGCCGGCCCGGCTCGAGGTGGAGATCACCGAAACGGCGTTGATCCGCGACATGATGCGGGCGGTGACGACCCTCAGGCAGATCCGGGCGCTCGGCGTCCGCATCGCCATGGACGATTTCGGCACCGGCTATTCGTCGCTGGCGAACCTCCGCGCCTTTCCGTTTTCGAAGATCAAGGTCGACCAGTCCTTCATCCGCGCCGTCGACAATAACGATCAGTCGGCCGCCATCGTGCGGGCGGTGCTGGGTCTGGGCAGCGGCTTGAACGTTCCGGTCGTCGCCGAAGGCGTTGAACGGGCCGAGGAGCTGGCGTTCCTCAGGAGCGAGGTCTGCCAGACGGCGCAGGGCTATCTGCTGAGCCGCCCGGAAGACATCCGGACCTTTGCGGCGCTCACCGAGGGCAGGACCAAGCTGCTCGACAGCACGCTGCCAACGCCGTTGCAGGCCCTCGCCAGCTAGAAGGGGGCGGGGACTATAGCCTGGCGGTGCGAGGGGCAGTGGGCAGCCCGCACCGCTTCGTTCGCCGGGGGCGTACTATTCGCCGGCGAGCCGCTGCGGCTCGGGTCGTGCTTCGTCGAACTCCATCGCCTCGATGCGCTCGCCGCGCTTTACGATCTTGGAGGACGAGGTGACGATGTCGCCGATATCTCCGGCGGCCTGGGTGAAGTGGGTCTGGAGCTTCCGCACCCGCTCGTCCAGTCGGCCGACATCGGCGAGCAGCGCCCGCACTTCGGTCTGGATGCGATAGGCCTCTTCGCGCATCTTCACGTCGCGCAGCAGCGCCTGCACCACCTGGATCGAAAGCATCAGGATCGACGGCGAGACGATGACGATGCGCGCCTTGAGCGCCCGCTGCACCACATCCTCGAAATGTTCATGCAGGTCCGCAAAGATCGATTCCGACGGCACGAACAGGAATGCCGTGTCGGCGGTCTCCCCGGCGATCAGGTACTTTTCCGAGATGGCCTTGATATGAACGCCCATGTCGGTGCGGAACCGGCTGGCCGCGAAACGCGGGTCCTCGCCGTCACCGGCAGCTGAAAAGCCCTGCCAGCTCTCCAGCGGGAACTTGGCGTCGATCACCAGCGAGGGCGCGCCGTTCGGCATATAGACCAGCGCATCGGGCCGGCTGCCGTTCGACAGCGTCGCCTGGAAGGCGTAGGCATTCTGCGCCAGCCCGTCGCCGATGATCGCTTCCATCCGGCCCTGGCCGAACGCGCCGCGCGTCTGCTTGTTGGCGAGGATCGACTGCAGTGACACCACGTTCTGGCTGAGCTGGGTGATGTTGGATTGCGCCCGATCGATCACCGCCAGCCGCTCCTGTAGCTTGGCCAGGCTCTCGTTGGTCTTGACGTTGCTTTCCTGCATCACCGCGCCGATGCGCTGGCCCTGGCTGTCGAGCCGTTCGTTCACCAGCCGTGCCAGGTCCGAGGTGCGTGAGCCGAAAATCTCGCTCATCGTCTGCATCCGGCCGGTCATTTCCGACTGCACGCGCAACATGTCGGCGATGTAGCGCTCGGTCTCCTGCGCCTTGAGCTGCGCCGCCGCCGCCTCCTCGGCCCGCTGCGCTGCCTCTTCCGCCCGGGCGCGCGATTGCCTGATCACCACGACGAGCAGCGCCACCAGCAGCGTTGCGACGACTCCCACAGCCGCGTAGGCGGCGATTTCAAGCGTGATGGGAAAGTCGGCGATGACGAAAAGCACTCGATCCATCGCTTCAGCCTACACGATTCGACGCCGCTGTTCCTGCATTGTTCTTCGGCGCCGCAATTGGGGTAAACAGAGCGTAAACCGGCTGGCCGTTGACCGGCGCCCGGGAAATACCATATTCAGCGGCAACCCCCGATGAAGGACTGAACGTTCATGGCCAAGCGCCCCATCCTGATCCTGCCCGACGAGCGCCTGCGCGCCATTGCAGAGCCGATCGAGAAGATCGACGATGGCATCAAGCAGCTCGCCAAGGACATGCTCGAAACCATGTACGACGCGCCGGGCATTGGCCTCGCCGCGCCGCAGATCGGTGAGCTGAAGCGCATCGTCGTGATGGACCTCGCCAAGGAAGGCGAGGAGCCCACCCCGCTGGTGATGGTGAACCCGGAGATCCTCAAATACTCCGACGAGACCGTCACCACTGAGGAAGGATGCCTCTCCATCCCCGAGCTCTACTACGACGTCGAGCGCCCGGCCGAGGTGACCGTGCGTTACACCGATCTCGACGGCAAGGAGGTCGAACTCGACGCCAAGGACCGCCTCGCGGTCTGCGTCCAGCACGAGCTCGATCACCTCGATGGTGTGCTCTATATCGACTACCTGAGCCGGCTGAAGCGCGACCGCGTGCTGAAGAAGTTCCAGAAGGCCGAGCGCCTGGCCAAGAAGGCGGGCTGACCAGGGCGAAGCCCTGTTCCTTCTCCCCTTGAGGGAGAAGGTGGCGAGCGCAGCGAGACGGATGAGGGGCCGTTTGGCTGCACTTCCCCTCACCCGCCCTTCGGGCACCCTCTCCCTCAAGGGGAGAGGGAAAGAAGAGGAGCTCCTCCACTGAAAATCATCTTCATGGGCACGCCGGAGTTCGCCGTGCCAACCCTCACCGAAATCGTTTCGACCGGCCACGAAGTGGTTGCCGTCTACACGCGTGCGCCAAAGCCGGCGGGCCGAGGCCAGGCCGAGCGCAAGTCGCCGGTGCATGAGGCGGCCGAGGGCTTCGGCATTCCGGTCTTCACCCCGCGCAGCCTCAGGCAGGTGCCGGAGCAGGAGGTGTTCGCCTCGCTCGATGCCGATGTGGCGGTGGTCGTCGCCTATGGCCTGATCCTGCCCAAGCCGATCCTCGAAGCGCCGCGGCTTGGCTGCCTCAACCTCCACGGTTCGCTCCTGCCGCGCTGGCGCGGCGCAGCGCCGATCCAGCGGGCGGTGATGGCGGGCGACGAGCGTACCGGCATCATGGTGATGCAGATGGATGAGGGCCTCGATACCGGCGCCGTCGGCCTGATCGAGGAAATGCCAATTGGGCCCGACACGACCTCGGGCGAGCTGCATGACCGGATGATGCTGGTCGGCGCCGACCTGATGGGCCGGGCTCTCGCCGCGCTCGAGCGCGGCAGCCTGCACTTCACCCCGCAGCCGGAAGTGGGCGTTACCTACGCCAGCAAGATCGACAAGGCGGAAGCGCGCATCGATTGGAGCAAGCCGGCGAGCGAGGTGCACAACCTGATCCGCGGCCTTTCGCCGTTTCCCGGCGCCTGGTTCGAACTTGAACTCAACGGTACGCCCACCCGCATCAAGGCGCTGCGCTCGACGCTGGTCGCCGGGCAGGGCGCCCAGGGCAGCATCCTCCCCGATCTCACCATTGCCTGCGGCACGGGCGCCGTGCGCCTGACTATGGTGCAGCGCGAAGGCAAGGGCGCCATGGATGCGGCGACGTTCCTGCGTGGGGCAGGGGTGTTGCCCGAACGGGCGGGCTAGAGGGTGCACGCCGTCGTTTCCAGGCACTCGGTGTCATCCCCGCGAAAGCGGGGATCTCTGTTTTCTTTGCCGGCAACACAAACGGAGGTTCCCGCTTTCGCGGGAATGACCCGGTGGATGGGGCTCATATCCTGATGCCCCGCTACCGCCTCAGCATCGAATATGACGGGCGCCCCTTCTGTGGCTGGCAGCGGCAGGCGCATGATCTCTCCGTGCAGCAGTTGCTCGAGGAGGCGATCGAGCGCTTCTCGGGCGAGAGTGTCGTCACCCAGGCAGCTGGCCGCACCGACGCGGGCGTGCATGCGCTCGGCCAGGTGGTGCATTTCGACCTCGAGCGCGACTGGGATCCGTTCAAGGTTCGCGAGGCATTGAACTTTCACACCAAGCCCCACCCGGTGGCGATACTCACTGCCGATCGCGTCGACGAGAGCTTCGAGGCCCGCTTCTCGGCCATCGCCCGGCACTACGAGTACCGCATCCTCAACCGCCGCGCCCGTCCCGGGCTCGACGCCGGCCGCGTCTGGCATGTGCCGGTGCCACTCGATACCGACGCGATGCACGCGGCAGCGCAACTGATCCTCGGCAAGCACGACTTCACCACCTTCCGCGCGGCCGAGTGCCAGGCCAAATCGCCCGATCGCACTCTGGATATCTTCACCGTGTCGCGGCAGGCCGAGATGATCGTCGTCACCGCCAAGGCGCGGAGCTTCCTCCACAGCCAGGTGCGCTCGATGGTCGGTTCACTGAAGCTGGTGGGCGATGGAAAGTGGCGCCCAAGCGATTTCCGCGCCGCCTTGGACGCGCGTGATCGGGCCCGCTGCGGCCCGCTGGCCCCGCCCGACGGGCTCTACCTCACCAGGGTGGATTACTAAGAGCGCTTTCAGGAAAAGTTGCAGACTTTTCCGGTTCGAAAGCGCGACAAAATCAATGGCTCCAAGAGCGCTTCAGGGGGCCGTCGCCGCGCCCGCGCCTGCCGTCAGCTCCGCCAACTGGTCGGGCGACAGCGGGAATACCGCGCTCACCACGAACAGCGCAATCACGCCGCTCACCAACTGCACCACGAGGAACGAGGCGATCTGCCACGGTGTCAGCGTCAGGATCAGCCGGGCAATGTTGATCATGATGATGATGATCACGATGCCCGTCACGATGAACATCAGCTCGCCGCCGGCGCCCACAAGCCCGAGCAGCGTCGTGGCGATGGTCAGGTAAAAGGTCGCCCAATTGTCGACCACGATGTAGGGCACCAGCGCATCGGGCCGCTTCAGCTGGCGCAGCACGAGCGCCGCCGCACCGATCTGCAGCGCCAGCACGATGATCACCGTGGCAATGGCCCGGAACACCGTGCCGCTCGTTCCAGGCACGCCCAGCAGCAGCGGCACCGCGGTGTTGAGCAGCGCCACCACCAGGAAGGCGATGAAGCTGCCGACCAGCCCGCGGTCGGAGAAGTCGAAATAGCCGTTGGCCCGGCGGTCACCAATGACCAGCGCCACAACGCCGCGGGCGGCCGAGGCCACCTCGTTCCAGATATCGTTGCTGCGTTCAGGCACTAGCCGACCCCGTTCGATCCGGTGGTCAGCATGTAGAGCCCGACTCGGGTGGCGACAAGCGCGGCGATGGAAAGAATGGCAAACGCGACGGAAATGCCGAGATGCAGTTTGCCGACCTCCCGCGCCACGCGGAACAGCATGAAGCCGATGACCCCGAGCGTCGCCGTAAGGATGTTCGATCCGCCGAGGTAGGCCAGCGGCAGCGACGCCCCGAGGACGAACGCCATCGCATAGGTCGCCGGCACCGCCATCGCTACTACCGGCGTACGAAACACCCGCGCCGTTAGCCAGATCACCACCCATACGACGCCGAGCTGCAGGGCATTGGCGACAAGGCTGAGGACGACCGTTGCCCAGCCGGGGAAACCGCTGAGCGAACTCTCGATGAGGATCAGCGCCAGCACCACGGCAAAGAAACAGCCGGTGGCGTTGATAAGGCCGAGGCCGGTGAGGTTGAATTTCTCCGCCGCGCCGGGGCGCGCGGTCAACAGGTCAAGCCAGCCGACAATGGCGCGCCACAGCTCGCCGAAAGCGTTCATGGCGCCGCCAGCATCGCCTGCCCGGTGGGCAGCGCCAGCAGCACGAAGCTTGCTGCGAAGCTGCCGAGCGCCACCAGCGTGCCGATCAGGATGGCGCCGCCCCAGCCGATGCCGAACAGGCTCTTGGAGGCCCGCGCCGAGAAATAGCCGAGGATGCCGATCATCGCCGTACCGGCGCCGACCCCGAACGCCCCCAGGATAATGCCGACCAGCTGGCTCAACGCCAGCACCAGCGCCAGGAACAGGAACAGCGACGGCAGCCGGTCGCGCTTGTCGAGCAGCAGCCCCGCTCCACCCACCACCACGTAAGGCACTGCCGTCATCACCAGCGCCAGCAGCGCGAAATCGATGATTGCCCGAAGCGCCTCAGGCAGCGCTTCGGCAAACGGCACCACCAGCAGCACGGCCTGCAGCAACAGCATCGCGACGATGCCGGTCACTGCATGGGTCCAACTTACGCTGGCCGCGGCCTCGTCGGTCGCCGGTGTCCGGCCGAACGCCGCCTGCGTTGTTACGCCCACGGCGCTGAGAAAGCTGTTCGCCGTCATTGCGTCTCCATGGTGTCGCGCCGCGGTTCGCCGAAATCGGTCATCGCGCCGCCAGCATCGCCTGGCCAGTCGGCAGTGCCAGCAGCAGAAAGCCCACCCCGAGCGTCCCGACCACCACAAGCAGGGCCGCCAGCACCGAAACACCACTGCTCACGCCGAGGACGTGCCGGGCGGCGAAGTAGCAGAAGACCGCCAGGACACCGAGACCAGCTGAGCTTCGCCCGCTGTCGAACACGAACGACAGGGCGAAGAGCGCCAGCTCCATGAGCACGAGGCAGAACGCGAGATAGAGGAACGTTGCCGGAAGCTTCTCGGCCCTGCGGGTCAGGCCCGCGGTAGCACCGATGACGACAAACGGAACGGCCAGCGCAGCGACGGCAATGATGCCTAGCTCGATCACGACAGGCAGGGCAGCCGGCACCTGCACCAGAGGATAGGCGAGCAGACCGAGCTGAATGGCGAGGGCAATGCCGATACCGATGATCGCGTGGCCCCAGGTGATCCCGCTGGTGTCCGGAGCCGGCTGGCCCTTCCGGAAGCGGAAGCCAGCGACCGTTCTCACCGCTGCGACAAAACCATCGGCCATGTAGATTATTCCCCCAGATAGTCGGCAATGAACTGCGCATAGAGCGCCGTCAGCTCCTCGACATCGCTGACGCGCACGTTCTCGTCCACCTTGTGCATGGTCGGGCCGGGGAGGCCGAACTCCACCACCGGGCAGTATTCGGCAATGAACCGCGCGTCCGACGTGCCGCCGCCGGTGGAAAGCTCCGGCGGAATGCCGGTACGACGGGCGATGGTTTCGATCAGCGTCTCCACCCCGCCGCCCAGGGGCGAGAGAAACGACCGTGACGGGCGCCCCACCACCGAAAACTCCACGCTGCAGCCGCGCAGATCCTGGTTGCCGATCACCTCTTCGATGGCGGCGATCAGGCTCTCCGGCGTCCAGCGGTCGTTGTACCGCACGTTGAAGCGCAGCAGCACCGAGGCCGGGATGACGTTGGTGGTCTCGTTGCCGACATCGGCCGAGGTGAATTCGAGGTTCGAGGGCGGAAAATGCTCGGTGCCGTCATCGAGCTTGCCGGTCAGCGCCCCGATCAGCAGCGCCGCCGTTGGCAGCGGGTTGTTGGCCTTGTCGGGATAGGCGACATGCCCCTGCGTGCCGGTGACCCGGATCTGCCCGTTGAGCGAGCCGCGGCGCCCCACCTTGATGCTGTCACCCACCCGCGTCGTGGCGCTCGGCTCGCCGACGATGGCGAAGTCGAAGCGGTGCCCCCGGGCCTCGGCCCAGGCCATCAGCTTGTCGGTGCCATTTACCGCGTCGGCTTCCTCGTCATTGGTGATGGCGAGCGAGATGCGCCCGGCCTCCGGCGCCCGAGCGATCGCCGCGATGAACGACGCGATCCCCGACTTCATGTCCGCCGAGCCGCGCCCATAGATCGTTCCGTCGACAATCTCGGCGGCGAACGGCGCATGCCGCCATGCCGCGGTGTCCCCCGGCGGCACCACATCGGTATGCCCAGCAAACAGCAGGTGCTTGCCGCCCTCGCCGCGCGTCGCAAACAGGTTGTCGACCGGATAGGATCCATCCCCGTCGAACCGCACCCGCTCGCAGGTGAACCCCAACGGCACCAGAGCCGCCTCGAGCACGTCGAATGCCCCGTGCAGTTCCGGTGTCACCGAGTGCTGGCGGATCAGGTCCTGGAGCAGTTGGACGGGGTCAATCCCCTCTGAGAGAGTCATTATCCCGTCCGTCCCTGTCAATCGCGCAACAGCTCGTTAATGCCCGTCTTCGATCGCGTCTGCGCGTCCACCGTCTTGACGATCACCGCGCAATAAAGGCTCGGGCCCGGCTGGCCGTTCGGCAGCGGTTTGCCTGGCAGGTTGCCGGAGACCACGACGGAGTAGGGCGGCACCTTGCCGATATGGATTTCGCCGGTTGCTCGGTCGATGATCTTGGTCGAGGCGCCGATATAGACGCCCATCGACAGCACTGAGCCTTCGCCGACCACGACGCCCTCGACCACTTCGGAGCGGGCGCCGATGAAGCAGTTATCCTCGATGATGGTGGGGCCGGCCTGCATCGGCTCCAGCACGCCGCCGATGCCGACGCCGCCACTGAGGTGCACGTTCTTGCCGATCTGCGCGCACGAGCCGACAGTCGCCCAGCCATCGACCATCGAGTTCTCGTCCACGAAGGCGCCGATATTGACGAAGCTCGGCATCAGCACGACGCCCCGGCCGATATGCGAACCGCGCCGCACGATGGAACCGGGAACGGCGCGGAAGCCGGCCTCGCGGAAGCGGTTCTCGCCCCAGCCTTCGAACTTCGAGGGCACCTTGTCCCACCAGGTGGTGCCGCCGGGGCCCTGGATCACCGCGTTGTCGTTGAGGCGGAAGCTCAGCAGCACCGCCTTCTTCAGCCACTGGTTTACCACCCAGCCGTCGGCCGACTTTTCCGCGACGCGGGCCTTGCCGCTGTCGAGCAGCTCGAGCGCGGTTTCCACGGCCTCGCGCACCGCACCCGCAGTACTGGAGCTGACCTCGGTGCGCGCCTCCCAGGCGGCATCGATGGTCTGGGCGAGATCGGCGTGCGACATGGGCAGAGCTTTCGGTCGGGTGGCAGGAAGGCGCGCCGGACATTATCCGGCCCGGTCCTGCTGTCAACGATCCTTAACCCCGGCCGTGACAAGCTCAAGGCCACTATTCGGAGACGCCAGAATGGCCAGACGCGCCCATACCCCGCTTCGTACCTCGGTCGAGGACCTGGATGCGGCAAAACGCGCGCCCTCGACGCCGCAGACCGAATCCGCCGCGTTCCGGCTCGCCTTCTCCGACGAAGAGTTCATGACCAGCGAGGACACGCGCGGCGTCCGCTTTCAGCTGGAGTACCTGAAGACCGAGTTCCGCCTGCGCGAGCACGGCATCCGCTCGACCGTCGTGCTGTTCGGCGGCGCCCGCATCCCCGAACCCGGCAAGCCCGCCTGGGCCGCCCGCAACGAGATACAGAAGAAGAACCTCGAGGCGGCCTCGCGCTACTATGACGAAGCGCGTCGCTTTGCCCAGTATGCCTCGCTCACCTCACGCGCCCTGAATTTCCGCGATTACGTGGTGGTCACCGGCGGTGGGCCCGGCGTCATGGAAGCGGGCAATCGCGGCGCTGCCGATGTCGGCGCGCCCACCATCGGGCTCAACATCGTCTTGCCGCACGAGCAGGCGCCCAACACCTACATCACGCCCGATCTCTGCTTCAATTTCCACTATTTCGCGACCCGCAAGATCCACTTCCTCTTGCGCGCCCGCGCCGTTGCCATCTTCCCCGGCGGCTTCGGCACGCTCGATGAGTTCTTCGAGACGCTGACCCTGATCCAGACCGGCCGCATGGAGCGCGTGCCGCTGCTGCTGTTCGGCAAGGAGTTCTGGAACAAGGTGATCAACTTCGAAGCCTTGGCCGAAGCCGGCACCATCGCCCCCGACGACCCGCATCTGTTCACCGTCGTCGACAGCGCCGAAGACGGCTGGAACGTCATCCGCGAGCATTACAACCTGCCGGAAGTGACGCTGGCGAGCTGATCCAGACTGACAGAGACGGCCTCCTCCCGGCCTCCCCCATGAAGGGGGAGGTGAAGAAGGGCCGGTGCTTTTGATCAGATCGAGCCCAAACCTCCATGCGGCACCTCCCCCCTTGTGGGGGAGGATGGGAGGGGGCCGTCTGCTTCAGTCGGCCCCTATGGCAGCTTCCGCAAGAAACCCGCCAGGTCCGCCGTCATGTGGTGCACATGCGCACCGCCGGTGCGTTCCAGTTCCCAGGCTTCCACCTGCTCGTGGGCGAATGCCTCGCTGGCGATCACCTGCACCGTGGTCATGCCGGTATCGTGCGGCACCACGAGGTTCTTTTCGAGATCGTCGAACATCGCGGCGCGGCGCGCATCGATGCCGTGCTTCTCGAAAAACGCCCCATACGCCTCGGGCAGCGGCTTGGGTTTGTAGCTCATGGCGCGGATATCGAAGATGTCCTCGAATAGTTCGTCCGCATGGCCCAGCCGGTTCAGTACCGAACGCGCATGCCCGACATCACCATTGGTGAGGATGAACTTCCGGCCCGGCAGCGCGCGGATCGCCTCGACCAGATCGGGGTGTGCCTGCACCGGGGAATAGTCGATGGCGTGCACCGTGTGGAGGAAGTGGTCCGGATCCACCTCATGCAACTGCATCAGCCCGTTCAGCGTCGTGCCGTAATCCCGGTAATAGGCTTTCTGCAGCGCCCGCGCCTCGTCGAACGGCAGTTGCGTGACGCCGACCATATAGTGCGAGATCAGCATATCGATCTGCGCGAACAGGTTGCACTCACGCGGATAGAGCGTGTTGTCGAGGTCGAACACCCAGTCGGTGACGTGGGAAAGCGAGCGGGGTGGAGGAGTAAAATCGTTCATCGCACCAATATGGCAGCTTTTGCCCGAACTTTCACCCTGCGCAGTCTGCAAGGCAGCGCGGCTCGGCCATCAGGGGCTCGATGATCGCATGGCGCCTCCCCACACGGCGGGCGAGGCGCCGCATGACCGTGCAGGGCCGCATCGAGCCGGCCTGAAAGCCATCGGGCAGTCGAGGCAGCTGCACCGGCCACTCGCTCATCTTCTTGCCGCCGGGAAATCGCATTTTCCACTCAATCAATCACTTGATTGACAATTCGGCTGGGTGTATGTGGCTGCGCTGGCGGGCACCAAACGTCGAAATCACGGCGTCTGGCGCACATGTGGCGAGCCAGGAAACCATGACTGTCACCAGTACTGCCCCGCGACGCGAAAACACTGACGATCGTCGCCGCGCCATCGCTTCGGCGGCGCGCGAGCTCATCGCCGAGAAGGGATTTGAAGGACTTCGCACCCGCGACATCGCGGCGCGCGTCGGCATCAATGTCGCGACGCTGCACTATCACGTGCCGACCAAGGAGGCGCTGATCGCGCTTGTCGCCGATGCGATGCGCGAGGATTTCCGCGCTCAGTCGCTGGTGCGGCCGCGCGCCCACCTGTCGCCGTCGGAGCGGCTCGAGCACGAGTTCTTCGACTTCCATGAGATGTTCTACCAGCAGCGCGACACCCTCGCCGTCATGTCCGAGCTGATGGAGCGGGCCCGGCGCGACGCGGTGATCCAAGCCGCTATGCAGCCGATCCTGCGCAAATGGCACGAGCTCGCTGCCGCCATCCTCGCCGACGGCGTTGCCGACGGCAGTTTCCGCCCCGACCTCGACCCTGAGGCCGGCGCCAGCATGCTTCTGGGGGCGCTGACCGGCTTTGCGCGGGGCCCCGATACCTCACCGCAATATTTCGAACGCCTGTGCGCCGAGCTGCGCCGCGCCGTTCGCTCAAACACACCGACCAGGAACTAGTTTATGTCTTCGCAATTCCCCTCTTCGCAGTTCCATCCGCCGCAGTCCAAGGCGGATGCCGATCCCCGCCGCTGGGTGGCGCTCGCCGTGCTGCTGCTCGCCAGCTTCATGAATCTCATCGACGTCACCATCGTCAACGTTGCGCTCCCCAGCCTGCAGCAGAACCTGGGCGCCGACCCGACGCAGATCGAGTGGGTCATCGCCGCTTATGTGCTGGCCTTCGCGCTGGGCCTCTTGCCCTTCGGCCGGCTCGGCGACATCGTCGGCCGCACCCGCATGTTCCTTTTCGGCGTCGCCGCCTTTACGGTGGCCTCCGCCTTTTGCGGGCTCGCTCCTTCGATCGAGTGGCTGATCGTCGCCCGCGTGTTGCAGGGCCTCGCCGGCGCCTGCATGACCCCACAGGTGCTCGCTATCGCCCAGGTCACCTTCCCGCCCGAGGAAAAAGGTCAGGCCTTCTCGTTGTTCGGTTTGAGCTCCGGCCTTGCTGCCGTCGCCGGCCCCATCGTCGGTGGCTTGCTGATCGGCGCCAATCTCTTCGATCTCGACTGGCGCCCGATTTTCCTCGTCAACATCCCGTTCGGCATCTTCGCCGTTATCGCCGGCTGGTACCTGATCCCCCGCACGCCCGGCCACCCGACGCTGAAGAACGATTTTGTCGGCATCGGCCTGTTCGGCATCGCCATGGTCGCCATGGTCTTCCCGCTGGTTGAAGGCCACGCGCTGGGCTGGCCGACCTGGCTGTGGGGCCTGATGGCGGTGGGCCTCCTGTTTGCCGGCATCTTCATCATCTGGGAGCGGCACCGGGCTCGCATCGATCAGCCGCAGCTGCTCAATTTCAGCCTGATCAGCAACCCGAACTATCTGCTTGGCCTGCTTGTCACCACCATCTTCGCCTCCGGCGTGCCGGCCATGTTCATGGTCATCTCGCTGCTCCTGCAGTCGGGCTACAATTTCACTCCGCTCGAGTCCGGCCTCACCAACACGCCGTTCTCGGTCGGCGTGCTCGCCGTCTCCCTGTTCATCGGCCGGCTTGGCCAGAGGTATCTGCGCACCCGGCTGGCGCTCGGTGCGGCAATCCTCGTGGTCGGCATCACCTGGCTCGATTTCATCATCCGCGGGCTTGGCGACAGCGTCGACCACTGGGCCTTCCTGCCGCCGCTGCTGCTTGCCGGCCTCGGTCTCGGCCTCGGCTTTTCCGGTCTCTTCCAATCGGTATTGGCGGGCGTGCCGCCACGCGATGCCGGCGCCGGTTCCGGGGCGCTGCAGGCTTTCCAGCAGGTGGGCGGCGCCATCGGTGTGGCGCTGGTGGGGCAGATCTTCTTCAACCAGCTCGCCGCCGGTTTCGCCGCCGGCGATCCGCCGCACGTCGCCTTCGCCGAGGCGGCGGCGCCGGCCATCGTCTACCAGATCATCTCGTTCGGCCTGGTGGTGATCCTGGTGCCGTTCCTCAAGATCAAGCGCCCCGACCAGAGTGCCGGCGTGCCGGCGGCGCCGCCGGTCGTCGCCGAGGCCTGATACGAAGGGGCGCCACTGGGCGCCCTTTTCTTTTGCGCCGCCCATGGGGCGCCGCTCGGCGCCCCTTTTCTTTTGCGCTGCCAATGTCGATTCTGCCGTCCACGCCTCGACCACTCCGGTAAGCCGAAGGAGAGAGACCCATGCGCTACGTTTGCCTCGTCCACGTCGACCCCGCACTGATCGACGCCGCCACCCCGGAAGAACTCGCCGCCATGGACCGGGACAACCAGGCGGCGAATGCCGAGCTGACCGCCAGCGGCCATCTCATCCTCGACCTGGCGCTGAAGGAGCCCGGCACCGCCCGCATCGTTCGCTCCCGCGGCGGCAAGGTCTCGGCCACCGACGGCCCCTACATCGAAAGCAAGGAGCACCTGGGCGGTTTCTTCGTCATCGAGGCGCGCAACCTCGACGAAGCCGTGGCGATTGCCCGCCGCGAGCCCATGGCGCGCTTCGGCAGCATCGAGGTGCGAGCTGAGATGGGCATCTCCTGGCAGCAGCCGAAGCCGGCCTAGCGCGCTTTGGGAGCGCGCCAATCGAAGACCTAGCCCGTTTGCAATTGGCTAACCATTGCTGACGACTTTCCATAAAATGCCACATGTCGGTCGCTGTGCCGGCCAAGTGCGGCTCCATCTCGCGTCTCACCAAACGCACAGGAGTCGTCGTGAACAGCCTCGCCATCTTTGGCATCACCGCCGCCACCATCTTCGGGCTCGCCACGGCTCTCGCCGGCAACGTCCAGGCTGCCGAGAACTTCATCTACACCGGCAATGGCGACCTCGCGGCGGCAGCGGCGATCCTCGAGCGCACCGACATCGCCGGAGCTCAGGTGGTCTACAACTGGCGTGCGCTGGAGCCGGCAAAGGGCGAGTATGACTTCTCGGCCATCGAGCGCGACCTCGAGCAGACCGGCAAATTGAACAAGAAACTCTTCATCCAGGTGCAGGACCGCTTCTTCTCGCCCGAAGCCCGCAACATCCCCGACTACGTGCTGGAAGGCGCCGAGTATGGCGGTGGCCTCGTGCCGCAGCTCGATAACCCGGGCGAGGGCAAGGCCGAGGCCTATGGCTGGGCCACCATGCAGTGGAACCCCGCCGTGCGCGCCCGCTACCAGGCACTGCTCAAGGCGCTGGCGACCCGTTTCGACGGCAAGGTCTACGGCGTCAACCTGCCCGAAACCGCGATCGATATCGACATGAAGGCCGACAAGACCGGCTTCAGCTGCGACGCCTATTTCGCCGCCGAGCTGGAGAACCTCACCGCCGCCCGCGAAGCCTTCGCCAGCTCCAAAGTGATCCAGTACGTGAACTTCTGGCCCTGCGAGTGGGAGAACGACCACAACTACATGGGCCGCCTGTTCGAGCGCGCCGCCGCCAGCGGCATCGGGCTCGGCGGCCCCGACATCGTGCCTTACCGCAAGGGGCAGATGAAGAACTCCTACCCGTTCTTCAACCAGTACAAGGGCAAGCTCGATTTCGTCGGCATGGCGGTGCAGGAGCCGACCCTTACCTACAAGAACGACAAGACCGGCAAGCCCTTCACCAAGGACGAGTTCACGGCCTTCGCCACCGACTATCTCGGCGTCGACGCCATCTTCTGGAGCATCGAATCCCCGTGGCTCAAGCCGTGAGCGCGATCATGAACAGCCGCACCGAAAGCCGCCAGCTGCCGCACACCAGCCGCCAGCCGGGCGAGACCCGCCACGCCCGGCGGGTGGGACACGATCTGACGGCGAGGTCCGAGAGACCGAGCGATTGGATGGGGTTAAATAATCCCGCCTGACTGCGCCGTCTCGACGCCGCCGCGTCCACCGGCCTCGTCTCCCCCTTGGCGGGGGAGAAAGCGAAAACTTGGGCCTAGCGCAGCTAAGTCCTTAGTTTTCGCCAGAAAGGGGGGCGTGGGGAGGCACCGTGCTCGCCCAAAATCCCCTCTCTTGGATTTCTAAGGCTTAGCGAAGTAGCTAAGCCCAAGAAATTCCATTCTCCCCCGCAAGGGGGGAAATGGGCATCGAGCTTGTCTGCGAAAGGGTGCGCTCTTACCTTACGATCAGCGTGCCGGCGCCATGCGCGGTGAACAGCTCGACCAGCACCACGTGCGGGGTCTTGCCGTTAAGGATCACCACGCCCTCGACACCGTTGTCGAGCGCTTCGAGGCAGGTCTCCACCTTGGGGATCATGCCGCCATTGATCGTGCCGTCGGCGATCAGCGCCCGCGCGTCGCGGGCCGAAAGCTCGGGGATCAGTTTCTTGTTCGCGTCCAGCACGCCGTCGACATCGGTGAGGAACAACAGACGCTTGGCGCCGAGCGAGCCGGCAATGGCGCCGGCAAAGGTATCGGCATTGATGTTGTAGGTCTGGCCATCGCGGCCCGGCGCCACCGGCGCGATCACCGGGATCATCTCCGAGCGGGCGAGGAGGTCGAGCAGCGTGCGGTCGACTTCCACCGGCTCCCCGACAAAGCCGAGATCGAGCACCCGCTCGATGCTCGAGCCGGGGTCCTTGACGGTCTTGGTGGCCTTCTTGGCGAAGACCATGTTGCCGTCCTTGCCGCACAGGCCGATGGCCCATTCGCCCTCGGCGTTGATCAGCGCCACGATCTCTTTGTTGATCGAGCCGGCCAGCACCATCTCGACGACTTCCATCGTCCGCTTGTCGGTGACGCGCAGCCCGCCCTCGAACTTCGATTCGATGCCGAGATTCTTCAGCATCGAGGCAATCTGCGGGCCGCCGCCATGCACGACGATCGGATTGACCTTGGATTGTTTGAGCAGCGCGATGTCGCGCGCAAAGGCCTGGCCCAGCGCCACGTCGCCCATCGCGTGGCCGCCGTACTTCACCACGACGGTCTTACCCTCGTAGCGCTGCATATAGGGCAGCGCCTGCGACAGGACGGCGGCGTCGCGGGAAAAGCTCTCGATGTCAGGCATGGCGCGCTGTGTATCCATTGTGTCCCGTCCTATAGCGCATTCCATTGGAGTCGAAAGCGCTTTTGAGCCCCTGCCGAAGCGGATCGGGAAAAGTTCAGAGGCTTTCCATCTCGATCCCACGACCCGGCACGGGCATCAACAGAACAAACACGAAGATTTCGTGACCGGCAGCAGCGGGGATAGGCATACCCACAGCCTTTGGCTAAGTTCGCGGCCATGAGCAGCAACGCCAGCCTCGAGATCGCCGACCTCATTGCCCGTTGTGCCTTGCGGGATCGGGCGGCATTTCGTGATCTCTACACCCGCACCAGCGCGAAACTTTTCGGCGTCGTGCTGCGTATCCTCAAAGACAGATCGGAAGCCGAAGAGGCGCTCCAGGAAGTGTACGTCAAGATCTGGCAGCGCGCCGACCGTTACGTGGCGGGTGGCTACAGCCCGATCAGCTGGCTGGTGGCGGTCGCCCGCAACCACTCGCTGGATGTGCTTCGGGCGCGTAAGCCGGTAAGCGATGATATCGACCTCGTGCTTGACCTCGCCGATGGCGGGCCTGACCCAGAGCAGGCCACCATCGACAGTTCGGAGCGCACGCGCATCGATGGCTGCCTCGATGAACTCGAGAGCGACAAGGCCGATTGCGTGCGCGGGGCCTATCTCGACGGCTTCAGCTACGAGGAACTGGCGACGCGCCATAGCGTGCCGCTGAACACTATGCGAACCTGGCTGCGGCGCAGCCTGTTGAAACTGAGAGAGTGTCTCAAGGCATGAGCACGGAAGGTCACAGCGGCGGCAGAGAGGACGACCAGGTTCTGGTCGCCGAGTACGCACTTGGCCTGCTGGAAGGCGGCGAGCGGGCGGCCCTCGCGCGCCGTATCGCCGCCGAGCCGGCGCTCGCCTCCGACCTGCGCCTTTGGCGCTCGCGCCTCGCGTCGCTCGACGACGAGTTCGCCGAAGTCGCGGCGCCACCGGGCGTTCTGCCGCGCATCGAGAACCGCCTGTTCGGCGCCACTGCCGCTTCGTCCGGGGGCTGGTGGAACTCGTTGGCCTTGTGGCGCGGTCTCACGGCAGCTGCCGCGGCGGTGGCGGTGGTCGCGATCGGCGTCAACCTGCTGCAGCCACGCGTCGATCCCAATGTTCTGGCCACCCAGTTGGTCGCTGCGATCCAGGCGCAGGAGGGCAGCGGCGTCGAGTTCGTCGCGCTTTACGATCAGGCTTCCGGTGAAGTGCGCATCACCTCGCTCAAGGGCGCCGCCATACCCGATAAGGATTTCGAGCTCTGGTACATCAAGGGTGAGCAGCCTGCCGTGTCGATGGGCGTGATCCCGGTCGACGAACGCCTGGAGATCCCGCTCGACGCCGCCGCCAAGGTCAATATCGCGCCGGGGACCGTCCTCGCTGTGACGCTGGAGCAGAAGGGCGGCTCGCCCACCGGCGTCGCCCAGGGACCGATCGTCGCTGTCGGCACCGTCACGCCGATCTGACGTCGTTCAACGCCATTCGGCAGCGGCGGCCCGCCTCCCCCGAGGCGGGCCATTTCCGTTCATCTTGCCGGCCGCTGCGCGCATACGAGCCGAGGTCGCGAATAGTTTCGCGCCATGTCGCGAATAAAGCGCTCCGGACGAAAATGTGATCCGAAACTGCCGCGAGACCCCTTCCGTATCTCCCGCTGTCCCATCGCAAGAACACTGCGGACACTGCCAAAAGGAAGGAACCAACAATGAAGCTCTCCACTCTTCGCGTACTCGCCGTCTCGGCCATGCTGTCGGTCTCTGCTCTCTCGGGCGTCGCCCTTGCTGAGAACCCGATGGTGGGCGGCGCGCCGATGTCCGAGACCAAGGACATCATCGATAACGCCGTGAACTCGGCCGATCACACCACGCTGGTCGCGGCGGTGAAGGCCGCTGGCCTGGTCGAGACGCTGAAGGGCGCCGGGCCGTTCACCGTGCTCGCCCCGGTCAACGCCGCTTTCGATGCACTGCCGGCCGGCACCGTCGACAACCTGCTGAAGCCCGAAAACAAGGATCAGCTGGTGAAGATCCTCACCTGCCATGTCATCGCGGCCAAGGCCATGGCTGCCGACATCACCAAGATGGCGATGGACGACGGCGGCACCCATGAAGTGACCACGGTCGGCGGCTGCAAGCTGTGGCTGAAGGCCGATGGCGGCAAGGTGACGATCACCGACGAAGCCGGTGGCGTCGCCAATGTGACCATCGCCGACGTGGTGCAGTCGAACGGCGTGATCCACGTCATCGACAAGGTGCTGCTGCCCAAGATGTAACCTTCGCAGTCCGCGCTGCGAATATCACATCGTGAACCGCTTCGTGTCCCGCGGGTTGCCTCGTGGGACACGCGCTTTTGAGATGCACCCGCCGGCAGGGCGGATAGACTGCCGGCAATCGCTGAAAGGCCTCATCCATGCAAGTCGATCGCCGCACTTTCCTGTTTGGCGGCACTGCCGTAGGCGTACTTGGCGTCGCGGCCCTGATGTTCCGCCCGATGGGCTCGAGCCGCGCTGCCGAGGGCACCTTCGAGATCAATCTTACCGAAGACGAGTGGAAGGCGAAACTGCCGCCAAAGGTGTTCGAGGTGCTGCGCCACGAAGCCACCGAAGCCCCGGGCTCCTCGCCGCTGCTCTACGAACACCGCGCCGGCATCTTCAACTGCGCCGGCTGCGAGCTGCCGCTGTTCGATTCCAAGACCAAGTACGAGAGCGGCACCGGTTGGCCCAGCTTCTACCAGCCGCTCGACAACGCGGTCGGCGAAGCCACCGACACCACCCTCGGCATGAGCCGCACCGAAGTGCACTGCCGCCGCTGCGGCGGCCATCTCGGCCACGTCTTCGACGACGGCCCACAGCCCACCGGCCTGCGCTACTGCATGAACGGCCTCGCCTTGACCTTCACTCCGGCCTGACGGGGGTCTTGATTTAGTGCCTACCCTCCGACTGGCCCTTCATTCCCGCGTCAAAGTTTGACGCTTCGGGATGGAGGGCCTTCTTCCATGCAACAGGGCATTGCCGTTCGGCCATCTTGCCAAGCCCGGCAAACCGCCCCATTTCTTGCCGCGCCATGAAGCTCACCATCATCCAGACCGGCGACGTCCCCGCTTCCCTCAGGCCGCAGTTCGGCGCCTACCCGCCCATGTTCAAGCGCATGTTCGACGAGGCAGGCCAGCCGTTCGAATACGAGACGGTGGCGATTTATGACGGTGCCGAATTCCCCGATGCGGCGAAACTGGATGGCATCCTGATCACCGGCTCCGCCGCTGGCGTCTACGACGACCATGCCTGGCTCGATCCGCTCCGCGCCTTCATCCGCTCGGCTTACGCCGCCAGTACCCCGATGCTCGGCATCTGCTTCGGCCACCAGATCATGGCCGACGCGCTCGGCGGCGACGTGCGCAAATCCGAGAAGGGCTGGGGCCTCGGCCGCCACACCTACGAAGTGAAGTCCCGTCCCGGCTTTCTCGCCACCGACCTGCCGGCGCTTTCCATTGCCTGCTCGCACCAGGACCAGGTGATCGTTCCGCCCAAGGAGGCGGACGTGTTCCTCGGCTCCGAGTTCACCCCCAATGCGGGGCTCGTCTATGCCAACGGCACGGCCCTCAGCCTGCAGCCGCACCCCGAATTCCTCGACGACTACACCCTGGCGCTGGCCGAACTCCGGCGCGGCAAGGCCCCGGATGTCGTGGTGGATACGGCCCTCGCCTCGGTCGCAACGCCATCGCACAGCAGCGATGTAGCGAGCTGGCTGGGAGCATTCCTCAGCCGCTAGTGCGCCAAGCACGCGGAGCCCTCAGTGCTCCATCAACTGCCGGATCTCGGCGCGTAGCTGCTCGAGGCCGACCTTCTCCTCGCTCGAGGTCAGGATGATCTCGGGATGCGCCGCCGGGCGCTTGGCGATCGCCGCACGCGTTTTCGCCAGCGCCGCTTCCAGCTCGGTCTTGTTCGGCTTGTCAGCCTTGGTGACGACGATCTGGTAGCTCACCGCCGCCTTGTCGAGCTCGTTCATCACCGTCGCATCATTGGCGTTCGGGCCATGCCGGCCATCGATCAGCACATAGACGCGCCGGAGGTTCGGTCGGCCGGTGAGATACTGGTGGATCAGCCGCGTCCACTGCTTCACCTTGTCCTCTGGCGCCCTGGCATAGCCGTAGCCGGGCATGTCGACGATCCGGAGTTCGTCCGACTGGCTCTCGAAGATGTTCAGTTCCTGTGTCCGCCCCGGCGTGTTCGAGGTGCGCGCCAGCCCGGTGGTGCCCGTCAGCGCATTGATCAGCGACGACTTGCCGACATTGGAGCGCCCGGCAAAGGCGACTTCCATCCGGTCGGCCGGCGGCAGGTCGGCAATGCGCACACAGCCCTTGATGAAGACGAACGGCCGCGCGAACAGCAGCCGCCCGGCCTCGATCTGATCTGCGCTGAACTTCGATTGTGTCTCGCTCATTGGCGTTCAATAGAGGAGGGCGGCGGAGAAAGGAAGGGGAGCGGAGCGTAGACTGAAGCAGACGGCCCCCTCCCGACCTCCCCCATGATGGGGGAGGTGAAGAGTCGAGGCTCTGTCTCAGATCGTGCCCACAGCTCGATGCGGCACCTCCCCCTTCATGGGGGAGGATGGGAGGGGGCCGTCTCTATCGGTTGGCCGCCCCTCACACCGGATACCCGAAAGCCCGCTTCTCCAGCCCCTGCGCCACCAGCGCCCTGGAGAAGGCCGGCCAATTGTCGACCTTGTCCGCGGCTGCCTTCACCCGGTCCTGCTTGACGAGCCCGGTTGTCGTCAGCGTCGCCGGGACCCTGAGCGTCACCCCCACCTGCGCCGCCGCCGCCGAGAACCGGCGCAACGCGCCCTCCGGCGGCAGGTCGATATCGGTCTCGTAGCGGAGGATGGGTGAGGGCAGGAACCGCCGGTTCAGCCAGTTGCGCCAGTGATCGAACCAGCGCTCCTGCGCGTCCATCCAGGCGGCGAAATCGGCGATGTCGAGGCTGAGGCGCACGGCTGAGGTATCGACCTCCTGCCACTTGTGCACGTTGATCGCCTTGCACCAGCTGACATAGGCGTCGATCTGCCGGCGCACCACGAAGATCACCCGCAGGCCGGGGCGCGACAGCACCAGCTGCTCGACCGTCTCGGGTTCGAGCGTGTCGTGCCAGAGCTTGAAGGCGAGGACGCGCTTGTGCTCGGCATGGGCCGAGGCAACCGCCTCGTCGAGCACATGGTCCGGCTCGATCCGCTCGGCGAGGCTGTTGAACAGTTCGGGGAAGGTCTTGAGCTCGGCGAAGTTGGCGCCGAGCTGCATCAGGTGATTGGCCCCGCTGCGGGGGCCGGTGATCAGGCAGAGGGTGTCCAGCACCTGATCACCTGTTGCGTCAGCTGGCCTTGCCGCCGGCCGGCTTTTCTTCGACCTTGGGCTTGCGCTTGAAGGTCGCTGCGATGTTGCCGAGCAGGTCCACTTCGGCGCCGTGGCGCTTCATGATGAACCACTGCTGCGTCACCGAGAGCAGGTTGTTCCAGGCCCAGTAGATCACGAGGCCGGCGGGGAACGTGCCCAGCATGAAGGTGAAGATGATCGGCATCCAGTTGAAGATCATCGCCTGCGTCGGATCCGGCGGCGGCGGGTTGAGCTTCATCTGCACCCACATGGTGATGCCCATGATCACCGGCCAGACGCCCAGATGCAGTAGTCCGCCCACCACCGGCAGGGCAACCGGGTTCCACGGGATCAGGCCGAACAGGGTGAAGATGTTGGTCGGATCAGGCGCCGCGAGGTCGACGATCCAGCCGAAGAACGGCGCATGCCGCATCTCCAGCGAGATGAAGATGACGGTGTAGAGCGAGAAGAACACCGGGATCTGGATCAGGATCGGCCAGCAGCCCGACAGCGGGTTGATCTTCTCTTTCTTGTAGAGCTCCATCATCGCCTGCTGCTGCGCCGGGCGATCATCCTTGAAGCGTTCCTGGATCGACTTCATTTCCGGCTGCACGCGCCGCATCGCCGCCATCGAGGCATACGAGCGGTTGGCCAGCGGGAAGAACAGGCCCTTGACGATCACCGTCACCGCGAGGATGGCGAGGCCGAAATTGCCGAGGATCCCGTAGAGGAACTGCAACAGGAAGAACATCGGCTTGGTGAGGAAGTGCAGCCAGCCCCAGTCGATCAACAGCTCGAGCCGGTCGAAGCCGTAGGTCTTCTCATAGCTGGCGATGACGCCTTCGCGCTTGGCGCCGGCAAACAGGTAGGTCTTGTTTTCGGCAGTGCCGCCGGCCGGCACCAGCACCGGCGTGGTCTCGACGAAGCTAGTCTGGAAGATGTTCTGGGCGCCCGAGGGCGTCGCCGAGAAGCGGGCATTGAGCGGCGCGCCCGGCACCGACAGCACGGCCGTCGCCCAGTACTTGTCGGTGATGCCGACCCAGCCGCCGGTGGTGCTGGAGACGTCGATCTGCTTCTCGTTGACGACGTCGTCGTACTTCTTGGAGACGAGGTTGTTAGAGCCGAGCACCCCAAGCGGGCCCTCGTGCTGCACGAAGAAGTTCTGCACGTGCGGCTTGCCCTGGCGCACGATGCGCGAGAACGGGTAGAGCGCCACGTCACCCGAGCCGGTGTTCTCGACCGACTGCGCCACTGTGAACAGGTAGTTGTCGTCAACGCTGATGGTGCGGCGGAAGATCAGCCCGGCGCCATTGTCCCATTTCAGCGTCACCGGCGTCGCGACGGTCAGCGTCTGCGCGTCGCCTTCGACCGACCACACCGTGGTCTCGCTTGGCGTTGCCGCAGTGCCGCCTGCCGCCGGGACCCAGCCGGTCTCGGCGTAGTAGCCCCCGGGGGCGCCCGAGGGGATCAACAGGGTAATGATCGGCGAATTGGGATCGACCGTCTCGGTGTACTGCTTGAGCTGCAGGTCATCGAGGCGGGCGCCGGTGAGGTTGATCGAGCCCGACAGCGATGGGGTATCGATCTTCAACCGCTGCGGCGACGCCGCCAGCGCGGCCGCGCGGTCTGCGAACGTCCCCGTGGCTCCGGTCGCAGCCGCCGCCGCGGGCGTGCTGCCGTCGGCAGCCGGGGTCGCGAGCCCGGTATCGGTCGCTGGCGCCTGTGCGGCCTGCTCGAGCGCGGCGCGCTTCTGGGCCTGCTCCAGTTGCGGGCCGGCAATGAAGAACTGCCATCCGAACAGCACCACGACGCTGAGCACGATCGCAATGATCATGTTGCGGTTGTTATCGGACTGCATCAGCTCTTCTTCTTCAGGTGGACTTTGGAAATGGCGGCGGCCAGGTCGTTGACCAGCTGGCCGTACGGAATGCTCAGCGCCTCGCGGCGACCGACCAGCACGTAATCATGTTGGGGTTCGAACCCGCCGGCGCAAGCCTTCGCGGCAGCCCGGAGGCGCCGGCGGATGCGGTTGCGTTCGGGCGAGTTGCCCATCTGCTTGGTAACCGTGAAGCCGATGCCGGGCTCATCGAGGTCACGCGCGTTCGCCTGCAGCGAAAACGCAGCGCGCCCGACGCGTTGGCCCCGGGCGGCTTTCAGGAATTCGGACCGGTTCTTGAGGCGCCGCAAAGCGCCGTCCCGTGGCATGGCCGTGTTCACGGCCAAAACCTTAGGCCGAGAGCTTGGCGCGGCCGACAGCGCGGCGGCGGTTCAGGATCTTGCGGCCGTTCTTGGTCGCCATGCGGGCGCGGAAGCCGTGCCGGCGAGTGCGGACGAGCGTGCTCGGCTGGAAAGTGCGTTTCGACATACGATCTGACCACGCCGGCGCGCGGTTCCTCTTATACTTGAGAGCAGCAAGGTGCTTGCCGGCTGGGCCCTTGTCTGGGCGCCTACGGCAGATTGGGGCGGCTTATAGGGAATTGGTTCGGTGAAGTCAACGCGAGGACCGTGCGGCAGAACGGCATTGGCCGCCCCCGAAATCCGCTGATTTCCACACTGCCTTGATCCCGCCCACTATTGTCCGGCTGCCAGCCGGTGATAATGAGGCGCGGGGCCTTAGTCGAGAGAGCGAGATTGGCCGATATCCTTACGCCCGACCTCTGTGTCATCGGGGCCGGATCAGGCGGCCTGGCCGTCGCCGAGGCCGCTCGCGCCTATGGCGCCTCGGTTGTGCTGGTCGAGAAGGCTCGGCTGGGTGGCAACGCCCTCCACGCCGGCGCGATTCCGGCCAAGGCGCTGGTTGCCGCTGCGGCCCACGCCCAGGCACTGCGTGATGGCGCTGCCTTCGGCATCGCGGCTGACGAGCCCAAGATCAATTTCCGCCGGGTGCACGACCATGTCGAGCAGGTGATCACCGCGCTGGCACCACACAATGCCGCCGGCCGGCTCGAGGCATTGGGCGTGGAGATCGTGCGCGGCGCCGCTCGCTTCATCAACCGCAAGGCCCTTGCGGTCGGCGATACCGAAATCCGTGCCCGCCGCTTCGTCATCGCTACCGGCGCGCGGCTGCCGATCCCCTCTATTCCGGGGCTCGACGCGGTGCCGTATTTCACCAGCGAGACCATTCTCGACAATACCAGGAAACTCACCCACCTCGTGGTCATCGGCGGGAGCGGCGTGGCGCTCGAACTGGCTCAGGCCTACGCCCGGCTCGGCACCGAGGTCACGGTGATCGAGAATGGCCCGATGCTCGCAGGCTTCGACCCCGAACTCGCGGCTGTCGCACTGAAGCGGGTCGAGGAGGAGGGCGTCAGCCTCCGCCCGCACGCCACCGTCACCGCCATCCAGGCCCGCTCAATGGGCATCGGCGTCGCAGTGCAGAACGGCGAAACCGACCAGTTGCTCGACGCCTCGCACATCCTCGTTGCCGCCGAACGCATGCCCAACCTTGCCGGCCTCGACCTCGACAAGGCCGGCATTCGGATGAACAAGGCCGATCCGCGACTGCTGCAACTGTCCCCCAGCCTCAAGACCACCAATCCGCGTGTGTACGCGGTCGGTGATGCCGCCGGCGGCCAGTCAGTGCAGGCGGCGGTGCGCCAGGCCGAGGCGGTGGTTCGCAGCGTCCTCCTTGGCGCCATGGCCAAGCCCGATGCCCTGCGCGTCCCGCGTGTCGTCTCGACCGACCCGGAGCTCGCCGAGATCGGCCTCAACGAAGCGCTGGCCCGCACCAGGCACGGGGTCGGCTTCCGCGTCACCCGCTGGTCCTATGCCGACAATGATCGGGCCCGGACCTCTCGCGCGACCTATGGCCTCGCCAAGCTGATCACCGATCGCTCCGGCAAAATCCTCGGCGCCGGCGTCGTCGGTCCCGGCGCCAGCGAGCTGGTCTCGCTGTTTTTGCTCGCCATGACGGGTGGGCTCCGGGCCGACAAACTCGCCGAGCTGGTCGCGCCTTATCCCTCTTACGCCGAGATCGCGGTGCGGCTCGGCGAGGAGTTCCGCCGGGGCGAGACGAACAAGCCGCTCATCCGGCAGTGGATCAGCCTCAACAAGCTGTTCGGCTAGCCCCGTTTGTCATGTGTTGACGCTGGAAAGCGACGGCTTTCCCCGCTAATCATCGCCCAATGGCCAAACAAAACCGCGCGATGCCGGGTCCGTTCTCCGGGCTGTCCGTCAAGATCATCGCCACCATCATTGTGGTGATCCTCGCGGTCGAGATCGTGATCTACCTGCCATCGGCCGCCAACTTCCGCCAGAGCTGGCTCAACGACCGCCTGCGCGTCGGCGTCGTCGCCGCCCGCGTGCTCGACGCGGTGCCCGACGCCATGAACCTGCCGCGCGTGCTGACCGACCGGCTGCTCACCTCGGCCGGCGCCCTCGCCATCGTCTATCGCCGCGAGGGCCAGAGCCAGCTGATCGAACTCGAGAACGTCACCATGCCGCGCGAGGCGGTGACGGTGGATCTGCGCCAGCGCGATCCGGCCTCACTGATTCTCGGTGCGCTCGAGACGCTGGTGCTGGGCTCCAACCGCACGCTGCGCATCGTCGGCGAAGAAGACGGCATGCCCGACCGGGTCATCGAGGTGCTGATGCCCGAGGCGCCGTTGCGCAGCGAGTTGCTGCTCTATTCGCGCAACCTGTTCTTCCTGTCGCTGATCCTCGCCATCATCACGTCGGCGGTGCTCTACGTCTTCGTCTCGCGCATCCTGATCGCGCCGATCCGCCGCCTCACCGGCAACATGGTGGAGTTCTCCGAGGCACCCGAGAACGCCGCGCTGATCGTCACCCCGTCCGATCGGCGCGACGAGATCGGCATCATGGAGCGCGAACTGGCGGCGATGGAATCGGACATCTACTCGATGCTGCGGCAGCGCCGGCACCTCGCCGATCTCGGGCTTGCCGTCGCCAAGATCAACCACGACCTGCGCAACACCCTGACCTCGGCGCAACTGCTCAGCGACCAGGTGGCCAATCTCGACGATCCCAAGGTGCAGCGCCTCGCCCCGCGCCTGGTGCAGTCGATCGACAAGGCCATCGGCTTCGCCCAGTCGGTGCTCGACTATGGCCGCCAGAGCGCCACCCCGCCACGGCCGGTGCCGGTCGACCTGCACCTTCTGCTCGACGAGGCCGCCTTCGATGCCGGCCTCGTCGGCCACCCCTCGATTCGCTGGACCAACCACGTGCCCGATGCGGTGTCGATCTCTGCCGACCCCGACCAGTTCGCCCGCATCTTCGACAACCTGCTGAAGAACGCCCGCGAAGCGCTCGAGGCCGCCGGCAGCAAGATCGAAGGCCCTGAGGTCGAGATCACTCTCGCCGAAACGCCCGACTGGCTGACCCTGTCGGTCACCGACAACGGCCCCGGCCTGCCGCCGCGGGCCCGCGAGAACCTGTTCGTCGCCTTCGAGGGCTCCGCCAAGGCCGGCGGCACCGGCCTCGGCCTCGCTATCGCCCGTGAGCTCACCGAGGCGCATGGCGGCAAGCTGAGCTTCGTCGACCAGCCGCTGGGCACTCGTTTCGACGTCACACTGCCGCATTCCATCCGCATCGCCTGAACTGTCACACCCGCGTCAAAATTCCTCGCGCGTCGATGCTTGCAATGCTGCGGCGGCCCATGTATGGGTCACGCCGTTCGCCGGAACACCACCGGCGTGCGCGCCCTTAGCTCAGCTGGATAGAGCACCAGACTACGAATCTGGGGGTCAGGAGTTCGAATCTCTTAGGGCGCGCCAATCCCTCCCCGAGCCAGGCCGGGGCCCTCCGAATAGCTCTTTCTTGCAGACGGCTCGTTGCCGGCAGGTTGGCGATATCACGCCGCTGCTTGCCGCAGTTGGCTCGGTACGCGGGCCCACCATGGCAGGACCCGCGTACCGACGGCCTCAGGTGATCGAGCCGACCACACCTTCGATCAGGTAGTCGGTGCCCCACAGGGCGCCGTCGTAAAGGCCGAGTGTGCCTTCGATGACGAGTTTGCCGGTGTTGTCCTTGAGCGGGCCGACAAAGATGGGGGCGCCGGCCTTGGTTTCGGCGATGGCGTTGGTGGCTGCGGCGATCGCCGCTTCCGTTGTCCCCGCGCCGAACGGAGTGGAGAAGACCATGTCCTTGTCGTAGCCACCCTCGTTGACGTTGGGCAGTTTCTCGCCGGCGGCGATCAGCCTGGCGTACTCGGTGTAGACCGTGCCCCACTTGAGCTCGGCGCCGGTGATGAAGCCGTTGGGCGCCAGCGACGCCTGGTCGGCATTGTGGCCGCAAGTCTTGGCGCCGCGCGCCTCGGCCGTCTCGACGATGACCTTGGGGCTGTCGACGTGGCAGGCGATGACGTCGCAGCCGGCATCGACCAGTGCATTGGTCGCCTCGGCCTCGCGGACCGGCAGGCTCCACTCGCCGGTGATGATGAGACGCACTTCGGCGTTGGGGTTCACCTTCTTGACGCCCAGCGTGAAGGCGTTGACGTTTCGCAGCACCAGCGCGATCGGCTTGGCGGCGATGAAGCCGATCTTGTTGGATTTGGTCGAGAGGCCGGCAGCGACGCCGTTCACATAGTGGCCCTGGTCGAGGTAGCAGAAGTAGCCGCCCAGATTGAGCGGATCGGTATCCTTGTTCCACAGCGAGGTTGGGTGGCGGAACTCCACATCCGGATGCTTCCTGGCTGCCTCTTTCATGAACGGGTCGAAATAGCCGAACGAGGTCGGAAACAGCAGCTTGGCGCCATCGAGGTTGATCATCGATTCCATCGATTGGGCGACCGCGTCGGTCTCGGGGACATTCTCCTCCTCCACCACGGTGACGTCGGGCAGCGCCTTCAATGCGGCCGCGCCGACCGCATGGGCCTGGTTCCAGCCGAAATCGGTGACCGGCCCGACATAGATCATGCCGATGGTCAGCGGCGTCGCGGCTTGCGCCTTCATGCCGCTGGCGAGCAGCAGCGATCCGGCAGCAGCAGTGCCGAGGAAATGTCGGCGGTTCATTGAGAAGTTGGACAAGGTTGCACCCCCATGAGTCCAGGTTTCATCGTCCGGGGAGCGCAGGATGCGCTCACCGTCTCGGCCACGCGTGCGCGCGGGCGTTCGGCTTAGTCGGGTCGTTCCTGCGCGCGGCTAGGCGGCGCCGGTTTCAGTCACAAGGCGGTCGGCCTTGAGCTGTTCGTATTCGCCCACGCTGAGCGTCCGGATGTCGAACTGGTCGCGCGTGCGGGCATAGCCATGGCCGCCGAGACGGCCGATCGCGTCCATCTTGATCTGGTCGACGTGCAGGCGTGCCGCGTCGACGAGGTCGGCGCGGATATGGATGCCGAGCACCTGGCCCAGCACGATCTCGCGCGCCTTGCCCACTTCGATGGTCATGTGCCGGCGGCATTCGAGCGCCGCGGGGGCCGAGACGATGCGCGGGCTGCGCACGGCCTTGCCGGGCACCGTCTCGAGACCGGCCTCGGTGAGTTCATCGACATCGGGGCCGAACTTGATGGCGCAGATCTCCATCTGCGCGGCCAGCGCGTCATCGACGATGTGGACCGTGAACTCCTCGGTCTCGCGGATATTGCGCGCCGTGTCCTTGAGGCGCATGTCCTCGTAGTTCTCGATGCCGATGGCGACGATCGCCGGATCGTGGGTGAGAACATTGAAGAAGCTGAACGGTCCCGCGTTGCGCCGGCCGTCGCGGCTCAGCGTGGTGATGAAGGCGATGGGCCGCGGGATCACTGTCCCGATCAGCAGCTTGTAGCGCTCGCGCGGGTCCAGTTCGGCAAAGTCGAAATGCAGATGGCTGCTCATTTGGCGCGCTTGCGCTTGAGCGGGATGGCGCCGGCGGGCGCAGCGATCGCGCCGGCATAGCGGGCAAGGACATCGCCGAGCGCTGTGCCGGCCGGGTCGGACTCATGCAACGCCCGGCGCTCGACGGCCGCCATGTGCACATCCATGATGGCGAGCGCCTTGGCGGCGTCGCCGGCGCGTAGCGCAGCGATGATCTCGGTATGCTCGTTGGGGCCGCCATGATCGTGCGTGTGAGGCGAACCGTAAACCGCGAGGATCAGCGAGCAGCGGGTCACCAGCTCGGACATGTACTGTTCCAGCAGCACGTTGCCGCTGAGCTTGGCCAGTCGGATATGAAACTCGCCGCCGAGGCGCCCGGCGACATGTTCTTCGTGCCGCTCGCGCGCTGCATCTTCCTCGCGCACCAGGCCCTCGAGTTCGGCCCCGAAGCTGGGCTTCCAGCGCTTGATGACAAGGCCGACCGCCTGGGCCTCCAGCGCGCGCCGCACTTCGAAGACGTCGCGGGCTTCCGCCAGCGTCGGTTGCGCCACGATCGCCGTACGCTTGGGGCGGGCGTCGACCAGCCCCTCGGACTGCAGCTTGGCCAGCACCGCACGCACCAGCGTCCGGCTCATGCCGAAATGCGCACCGATCTCGTCCTCGGGCAGTTTGGTGCCCGGCTGCAGCGCGCGCTCCAGGATCGCCTGCTTCAGCGCCTCATGAGCGATATTGATGCGTGGAGACGGTAGGGTCATTCAAGCCTCGCGCTGTTGACCTCATTCATGCATACGAGATTGCGCGTGACAAGTATGCAGGAATTGGCGCGGTTCCGACCTAAATGTGCCTGAATGTCAGTGGGTTACCGCTGGAATGCGAGAATCGCATGGCTGATTTGCGCGAAATCGGATCGTCACCCGCCCAATCAGGTATACAGTTGTGGTATCCGAGAAATGGAGAGACGCATGCCGGCCAGAACCATCATTCTCAAGCTCAACCAACAGCAGCTCGAACTGATCGATCGCACGATCGCCCAGGGCGCGGCAGTCGATCGGGCGGCGCTGGTGCAGCGCGCCATACGCGAACAGTCGGGGAAACTCGCCAAATGAGGACGATGCTCCGGGCCCTCATGCTCGAGCCGGGCACCGGCAAGGCAATCGAACTGCTCGCCGGGCAGATCCTGCGCATCGAGCAGGTGGAGGGCGGCCAATGCGTCGATTTCAACGCCTTCAACCTGCACGACTACAAGGAGTTCATGCATTGCGGCCGTACCCGCACCGTGCATGGCTTCAACCCCACCGAAGGTGCGTTCCTGTGGAGCCAGCCGTCGCGGGAGCGGGCGCTGCTCTATATCCTCAAGGATACCGTGAAGCGTAACGACGTGCTGTTCCCGCGCTGCTCGGCCTATCTCTACGAGAGCGCCTATGGCTTTCACGACCACACCAACTGCCACGACATCCAGTCCGAGGCGCAGCGCGAGTATGGCCTGACCCCGGACGACGTGCATGACAGCTTCAACTTCTTCATGAACACCGAGATCGGCGCCGATGGGCGGGCGACGATCACCCGGCAGTCGAGCCGGGCAGGGGACCATGTCGATCTCCTGGCGCTGACCGATGTGCTCGCCGTGCCCAATGTCTGCGGCGCCGACGTCATGCGCACCTCCAACTTCTCGCTGAAGCCGATCCGCCTTACCGTGTTCGAGGCGACCGAAGCCGATCTCGCCACTGTCCCGCCGACGCCGGTCCTGCGCAGCCAGCGGACCCCCAGGGACTTCCGGCAGCCCCACATCAAGGCCGACCGCGAACTCACCCGCGACCCCGCGTACACGCCGGCCTTCACCAACGTGCCGATCCGCGTCGAGGAACTCGCTGTCACGCTGACCGACGAAGAGGCCGCCCTGTTCGACGCGGTGCGGCTGCCGCTCTACGGCGACGATGAAGGCGCGGCGCTCCGCGACCTGCTCTTCACCTGGTGGGAGGAGCGCTACCTCGGAGCCAATGCCGGAGCTCCTGCCATCACGAAATGACTTGCACTGCACAACGCAGGGGCAGCGCCTACATTATGTGCACAGTGCCCCTGCATTCGACGCCAGGCGTAGCGTCCGGTAACCGGTGAACTCTCCAGTGCACTGAAATATAACGATATTCAATTCTGGCACGGCCCTTGCTCCATTGTATGCAGAGTTAGGAGCTAGGGTTCCGGCGCCATCTTTCCGGCGTGTCTGGTCCGAGAGCACCCACCGGAGCGGGAGACATCCCTCCGGGACACGGCGGGACAAAAGCCCGGGAGACCTCGTAAGCCAAGGGATTGGCAGCGCGGGTCTTTACGCGCTTCGCCGATCCCCAAGTCGAAACAGGGGATGCGCATGAAGTTCACCAGACTGGTTTCCGCCCTCGCCCTCGCGATGCTCGTTGCCGCCGCAGGCACCGGCGCTGAGGCGCAGCAGAAGAACGACTTCAAGGTTGCCTGGTCGATCTATGTCGGCTGGATGCCCTGGGGCTACGCCGCCGACAACGGCATCGTCAAGAAATGGGCCGACAAATACGGCATCACCATCGAGGTCACGCAGTTCAACGACTACGTCGAGTCGATGAACCAGTATACCGCCGGCGCCTATGACGCGGTAACCCTCACCAACATGGACGGCCTCTCCATCCCTGCCGCCGGCGGGGTCGACACCACTGCCGTGATCATCGGCGACTTCTCGGCCGGCAACGACGCGGTGATCCTCAAGGACAAGACCTCGCTGGCCGACATAAAGGGCCAGCCGGTCAACCTAGTCGAGTTCTCCGTCTCGCACTATCTGCTCGCCCGCGCCCTCGAAAGCGTCGGCCTGACCGAGCGCGACGTCAACGTCGTCAACACCTCCGACCCCGACATGGTCGGCGCCTTCCAGACCCCCGATGTCAGCGCCATGGTCACCTGGAACCCCATGGTCTCGGAAATCGTCGCGTTGCCCGGCGCCACCAGCGTGTTCGACAGCGCGCAGATCCCCGGCGAGATCATCGACATGATGGTCGCCAACACGCAGGTGCTTGCCGACAACCCCGCTTTCGGCAAAGCGCTGGCCGGCATCTGGTACGACACCATGGCCATCATGACTGCCCAGACGCCCGAGGGCGCCGCGGCGCGCGCTGCCATGGGCGCAGCTTCCGGTACCGATCAGCAGGGCTTCGAAGCGCAGCTTGCGGCGACGAAACTGTTCCCGACGCCCGCCGAAGCCGTGGCCTTCGTCACTTCTCCTGACCTCCAGACCACCATGGACAAGGTCCGCGCCTTCCTGTTCGACAAGGGCCTGCTTGGCTCCGGCGCCGCTTCCGCCGACGTCATCGGCATCGAGCTCCCCGGCGGCGAACTGCTGGGGGATCCGGCCAACGTCAAGTTGCGGTTCACCGACGTCTACATGAAGGAAGCGGCGGCAGGGACGCTGTAAGTCCGTGCTCCCCACCCGTCTCGCCGCGCTCGGCGCCCTCGCCCTCAGGGGCGAGGGAAGTCGGTGACGTCTCAATCATCCGAGCCACTCCATGCGTCTCATCAACCTCAAGCCATCGCGAACCAACCAGTTGATCCTGGCGCTGCTGCCGTTTGTTGCGCTGCTGGTGGCCTATGCGCTGGGCTCGGCGGCTCGGCTCGCCGACAACCCCTCCGACAAGCTGCTGCCGGCGCTGACCAGCCTCGCCGATGCGGTCAATCGCATGGCTTTCGTCCCCGACACCCGCACCGGCGAATACCTGTTGTGGTCCGATACCTGGGCGAGCCTCGGCCGCCTGTTCTCGGCGCTGGGCATTTCAACGCTCATCGCCCTGGTCTTTGGCATGATCGTGGGCATGTTCCCCTACGCCCGGGCACTGCTGGCGCCGTTCTTCGCCGCCGTCTCGATGGTGCCGCCGCTGGCGCTGCTGCCGATCCTGTTCATTGTCATGGGGCTGGGCGAAACATCCAAGATCACCCTCATCGTCATCGGTGTCGCGCCGATCATGATCCGCGACCTGGCGCTCAAGGTCATGGAACTGCCGCGCGAGCAGACGGTGAAGGCTGAAACGCTTGGCGGCAACTCATGGCAGATCGCCATCCGCGTGGTCCTGCCACAGGTGCTGCCACGGCTCATCACCTGCCTCCGCCTGCAGCTTGGCCCGGCCTGGCTGTTCCTGATCGCGGCCGAGGCGATCTCGGCAGATTCCGGGCTTGGCTACCGGATCTTCCTTGTCCGCCGCTACCTGTCCATGGACGTGATCTTTCCGTACGTGGTCTGGATCACGCTGCTGGCCGTGCTCACCAACGTCCTGCTCGATCTGCTCCGCATCCGGGTCTTCCCCTGGTCCGACCTGGGGAAGGCGTCATGATCGTCGTCGACAATGTCTGGAAGGAATACGGCGACCAGATCGTGCTCGAGAAGGTGTCGCTCACCATCGAGGACCGGGCCTTCGTCGCGCTCGTCGGCCCCTCGGGCTGCGGCAAGACCACCTTCCTCAAGCTGCTGCTCGGCGAGGAACGACCGACGCAGGGGACCATCACACTCGATGGCGAGCCGCTGTCACCCGAGCCGGGACCCGACCGCGGCGTGGTGTTCCAGCGCTATTCGGTGTTCCCGCACCTGACCGTGCTGGGCAATGTCCTGCTCGGCAAGGAATTCGCTGCCTCCCGCTTCCGCGCCCGGCTCGTCGGTCCGGCGCGTCGCGCCGCCGTCGAGGAAGCCAGCGAACTCATCGCCGAAGTCGGCCTCGCCGGCAGCGAAACAAAGTTCCCGGCCCAGCTCTCGGGCGGCATGCAGCAACGCCTTGCCCTGGCGCAGGCGCTGATCATGAAGCCGCGCGTTCTCCTGCTCGACGAACCGTTCGGCGCGCTCGATCCGGGCATCCGCGCCGAGATTCACGTGCTGATGAAACGGCTGTGGAACGAGACCAACCTCACCGTGGTGATGGTCACCCACGACATGCGTGAGGCCTTCACGCTCGGGACTCGCGTCATTGCCTTCGAGCGGCCTCGCAACCGGCCCGATGAGCGTGAGCGCTACGGCGCCTCGCTCAGCCGCGACATCGATATCTGGCCGCCGCGCCGCGCCGGCCTCATCGATCCAGACGCATTTGCCGACAGCCCCGATCGGGACGACCCGATCCACCAGGTGGGCACCGGCCGGGACGACCCGGCGCTATCCCCTCAAGGAGATCCGGCATGAGCCGAACCCCAGAGCAGATCGCCGCCGACCGCGCCCGCTACGAGGAGCACCAGAAGAAGGGGCTCGCCTTCGCCACCAGGGCATTGCCCGAGGCCAGCGCGCTGCCGGCCTCGCCTATCGCCCCGGACAGCATCGTTGCGACTGAAACCATCGCCGGCGGCTGGTACTGGTCGACCCTGCTGCGCAAAGGCGAAGCGCTACGTGTTGCCCAACCCCATGGTCCCGCCTCGGTCGCCCTCGTCTGCTGGAATGCGCACGATACCAGCGAGCGGCTCAATCTGCCGGACACCGTCAAGGTGCAGTGGGACACCCGCACCCAGAAGGGGCGAGTGCTGTTTTCCGATATGGGCCGGGTGATGCTGTCGATCACCGAGGACTCGTCCGGCGGCGCCCATGATGTGCTCCTTGGCGGCTCCACCGCCGCTGCCAACGCCGCGAAATATCCAGGGACAGCCACCCGCAACACCCGCGACAATATCGTTCTCGCCGCCGGCAAGCTTGGCCTGTCGCGCCGTGACATCCCGATGGCGCTGACCCTGTTCGCCCCGATCCGCGTCTCTGACGACGACGGCCATTTCGCCTGGCAGACAGGCCTGCTCAACGGCAACGATTATGTCGACCTGCGCGCCGAAATGGACCTGCTTGTCGCGTTCTCCAACTGCCCGCACCCGCTCGATCCCGGGCCGGCCTATGCGCCGAACCCCGTCGAGGTGACCCGTTATGTCGCCGAGGTCACGGCTGATGATCTCTGCCGCATGGCCACCGCCGAGGCCGTCCGCGGCTTCGAGAACAACGCCCGCGCGGAGGCCTGAGATGCGCACCGAGGATACCGCCATCCAGTTCCACCTGATCCCTGCCGAAGCGCCGTGGTCCGGCATCGTCAAGCAGGGCCAGACCATTCGTATTGTCGACAGCGAGGGCCAGCAGGCCGTCGACACCATCTTCTATCGTGCCGACGACTTCGCCGAACGCTACAGCGCTCAGGATACCCTGCGCACCCAGGGCTCGGCCTATATCGGGGTCGGCACCAAACTCGTCTCCAACGAGGGCAACACCATGCTCACCGTGGTTGCCGATACGTGCGGCCGCCACGACACCATGGCCGGCGCCTGCTCATGCGAGAGCAACACCGTCCGCTTCGGTCACGACACGCGCTACCTGCACGCCTGCCGCGACAACTTCCTTATCGAGGTGACCAAACACGGCATGAGCAAGCGGGACATCGTTCCCAACATCAATTTCTTCATGAACGTGCCGATCTCGCCCTCGGGCGAAATGACCATCGTCGATGGGCTGAGCGGACCCGGCGACTACGTCGAGCTCGTTGCCGAGATGGACGTCCTCTGCGTCATCTCCAACTGCCCGCAGATCAACAACCCCTGCAACGGCTTCAACCCTACGCCCATTCAGGTCCTGATCTGGGACGCCCAGTAATGTTCACCAAGGTCCTGATCGCCAACCGCGGCGAGATCGCGGTCCGCATCATTGGCACGCTGAGGCGCATGGGGATCGCCTCGGTCGCGGTCTATTCCGATGCCGACCGCTTCACCAAGGCGGTGCAGCTCGCCGACGAAGCCGTGCGGCTTGGGCCGGCTCCCGCCGCCGAGAGCTACCTCGATGTCGAGGCCGTCATCGCCGCCTGCAAGGCGACCGGGGCTGAGGCTGTCCACCCCGGCTACGGCTTCCTGTCGGAGAACACCGGCTTTGCCCGCCGCCTCGAAGCCGAGGGCATAACCTTCATCGGCCCGACGCCCGAGAACATCGAAGCGTTCGGCCTCAAGCACACGGCGCGCGAACTGGCCAAGGCCAATGGTGTGCCGCTCCTTCCCGGCACGGAGCTTCTCGCCACCGCCGCGGAGGCGCTCGCCGCGGCCGATGCCATCGGCTACCCGGTCATGCTCAAATCCACCGCCGGCGGTGGTGGCATCGGCATGTCGCTGTGCGCCGACGCCGCAGCGTTGCATGCTGCCTTCGACGGCGTGCAGCGCACCGCCCGCGCCAGCTTTGGCGATGCGCGCGTCTACCTCGAACGCTTCGTGTCGGATGCCCGCCATGTCGAGGTCCAGCTGTTCGGCGATGGCAAGGGCAGGGTGATTGCGCTGGGCGAACGCGATTGCTCGCTGCAGCGCCGCAACCAGAAAGTGGTCGAGGAGACGCCGGCGCCCGGCCTCTCCACCACCACCCGCTATCGGCTGCACGAGGCCGCGGTGAACCTCGGCCGGGCTGTCGGCTACCGTTCCGCCGGCACCGTAGAGTTCATCTACGATCCCGATCGCGAGGCGTTCTATTTTCTCGAGGTCAACACCCGGCTGCAGGTCGAACATCCGGTCACGGAAGCCGTTTTCGGCATCGATCTGGTCGAGTGGATGATCCGCCAGGCCGCCGGCGAGGAGGTGATCCCCACGCTGCCGTTTTCCCCTAGGGGCGCGGCCATGGAAGTTCGGCTCTATGCGGAAATCCCGCACGCCGACTTCCAGCCCAGCGCGGGCCTCCTGACCGAGGTGAAGTTCGGCGACGCGCGGGTCGACACCTGGGTCGAGACCGGCACCGAGGTCACCAGTTACTACGACCCGATGCTCGCCAAGATCATCGTCGCTGCGGCTGATCGCCCCGCCGTCATCGCGAGGCTCCAGGCCGCTCTTGCCGATACCAGCATCGCCGGCATCGAGACCAATCTCGACTATCTCCGAGCCATCGCGGCGTCCGACCTCCTCGCCTCCGGCAAGGTGGCGACCACCGCGCTGCGCAGCTTCGCCTTCATGCCCGAGGTCGTCGAAGTCATTGCACCCGGCGCGCAATCCTCGCTGCAGGAACTGCCCGGTCGGCTCGGCCTCTGGCATGTCGGCGTGCCGCCTTCGGGGCCGATGGACGAGCGCAGTTTCCGCCACGCCAACCGGCTGGTCGGCAATGCCGACGAGACGGCCGCGCTGGAGCTCACCGTCTCCGGCCCGACCCTGCGCTTCCACGCCCCTGCCATCGTCGCCCTCGCCGGGGCGCAGATGCCGATGAAACTCGATGGCGCACCGCTGCCGCACAACCAGCCGATCAACGTCGGCGCCGGACAGGTGCTGAGCATCGGCGCGATCGAGGGGCCCGGCCAGCGATCGTATCTCGCGATCTCCGGCGGTCTCGCCGCTCCGGAAGTGCTCGGTTCCCGCGCCACCTTCGCCCTCGGCAAGTTCGGCGGGCATGCTACCGGCACCCTGCGCACCGGCGAGGTGCTGCATCTCGCCGGCCTGCCGCAGGTGGGCCGGCCCGCCAACGACCCGGTAGTGTTGACGCGCGCCTGGGACGTCGCCGTGCTCTACGGCCCGCACGGCGCTCCCGACTTCTTCCTCGAAGCGGATATCGAGGCGCTGTTCTCGACGGCCTACGAAGTCCACTTCAACTCGGCCCGCACCGGCGTGCGGCTGATCGGCCCGGCGCCGAAATGGGCGCGCCGGGATGGTGGCGAGGCAGGGCTGCACCCCTCCAACCTCCACGACAACGCCTACGCCGTCGGAGCCATCGACTTTACCGGCGACATGCCGATCATCCTCGGCCCCGACGGGCCAAGCCTCGGTGGCTTCGTCTGTCCCGCCGTCATGGCGCGGGACGAACTGTGGAAGCTCGGGCAGTTCAAGCCCGGCGACACCATCCGCTTTGTCCCCGTCGCTCGCCCTGATGACAGGATCGCCGGCCCCGCGGTTCATCGGCCAGCTGAAGCCGGCTCCCCGATTGTAGGGTATTCCGACAACGGGCCTGTGCCGGTCGTCTACCGGCGGCAAGGCGACGATAACCTCCTGGTCGAGTACGGTCCGATGGCGCTCGATCTCGCCCTGCGCCTGCGCGTTCATCTGCTGATGGAAGCCGTTCACGGGGAGGGCAGGCTCGGCGCCGGGAACGGGATCATCGATCTCACGCCCGGTATCCGTTCGCTGCAGGTCCACTACGATTCGACCCGCCTCTCCCGCGACCGCCTCCTCGGCCTGCTGGCCGAGATCGAGCAGTCCCTCCCCGCTCCGGAGCAGGTCACCGTTCCCTCCCGCATCGTCCATCTGCCGCTCAGCTGGAACGACCCAGAGGCGCAATTGGCCATGCGGAAGTATCAGGAGCTGGTTCGCTCCAATGCCCCGTGGTGCCCGGACAACATTGAGTTCATACGCCGTATCAACGGCTTGCCCGACCTCGGAGCGGTGAGGAAAACCATCTTCGATGCCAGCTATCTCGTGCTCGGTCTCGGCGATGTCTATCTCGGTGCGCCCGTGGCGACCCCGATGGACCCGCGTCACCGGCTCGTCACCACCAAGTACAACCCGGCCCGCACCTGGACCCCCGAAAACGCCGTCGGCATCGGCGGCGCCTACATGTGCATCTACGGCATGGAGGGCCCGGGCGGCTACCAGTTGTTCGGCCGTACCATTCAGGTCTGGAACACCTGGCGAAAGACGCCTGCCTTTGCCAGGTCCCCGTGGCTGCTCGACTTTTTTGACCAGATTCGCTTCTTCCCGGTCAGCCATGACGAACTGACGGAAGCTCGCGCGGCCTTCCCGCACGGCGGCTATCCGATCCGCATCGAGGAGACCAGCCTCTCCTATGCCGATTATGCCGCCGAACTCGCGCGCAACGCCGGCAGCATCGCCGCCTTCAAGCACACGCAGCAGACGGCGTTCGAAGCCGAGCGCCAGCGCTGGAAGGACGAGGGTCTCGACAGCTTCGTGGCGGAGGAGGGCGCAAGTGCTTCCGATAGCGCCGAAATGCCGTCCGGCCACTTCGGCGTCGCGAGCTCGGTCCCGGGCAATATCTGGAAGATTCTGGTCGAGACCGGCGCCCACGTCGAAGCCGGCCAGCCGGTCGCCATCATCGAGTCCATGAAGATGGAAATCACCGTCACCGCTCACGCCGCCGGCGCCGTCCGCGACGTCCGCGCCGGCCCGGGACGCAACATCAAGACCGGCGACGTCATCATCGTCCTAGAGGAGATCTGAACATGCCCGAAAACCAGGCTGAGAGCCCGCTCCCCATCGTGGTCGTAGGTGCCCACCTCACCGGCCTGCCGCTCAACACGGAACTCACCTCCTCGGGCGGACAACTGCTCAAGCGCTGTCGCACCGCCCCGGATTACCGGCTGTTCGCACTCCCCAACACCACCCCACCCAAGCCGGGGATGGTGCGCGAACCAGGCTTCGACGGACCCGGTCTCGAGGTCGAGGTGTGGTCACTGCCGTCCGACGCGTTCGGCCGCTTCGTCGCGAGGATCCCCGCGCCGCTCGGCATCGGCAAGATTTCCCTCGATGACGGCACGGCGGTTTCGGGCTTTCTCTGCGAGTCCCATGCCGTAGCCGAGGCGGAGGAGATCACGCGCTTCGGTGGTTGGCGCGCATTTCTGGCGGAGCGCGCACAATGAAGGCGCTCAGCCGTGCCGCGCGGTGGCTTCTGCACCGCCTGCGCGACGGTCTCGCCGCGCGCAAAGGCATTGTCCGGCCAGGAAAATTCCCGACGACGAGATAGCCTTCCCGTCCCTGCGCCGTCCTGGAGAAGTCGCTCTGGTGCCGGTCAGGCCTTACCGAAAGCTACGACCCTCGCGCCGGGGGCCGCCCCGTCAGGATGTCTGCCAGCTTCTTGCCCGAGCTTTCGCGCTCCGACAGGTCGAGCCCGGAAAGCAGGTCCACCAGGTGGCTGGTCATCAGTTCCGACGCATCGAGCGCGCTGCGCTTGGCGATGGCATCGACCAGCGCATGATGGGCGTGACTTTCGCAGATCGTGTCGCGCCGTCGCCAGTAGAGCGAAATGATCAGTGACGAACGCGAGCAAAGATCGCGCACCATTTCCGTGAAGATCGACTGACCGGCGATCTCGGCAATCGCGACGTGGAACTGCGCCGAGAGCATCACCGCCTCGCCATCCTTGCCGGCGCGCACGGCCTTGTGCTCCTCCTCGAGGTGCTGGTGCAGCCGCTCGACATCGGCATGCGTCGCGATCCCTGCCGCGAGTGCGGCGACCTTGGGCTCGACCAGCGCTCGTGCCTCAAAGACTTCACGGGCTTCGGTGCGCGTCGGCTTGGCGACGAAGGCGCCCCGATTGGGCTCGAGCCGCACCAGCCGGTCATGCGCCAGCGCCTGCAGTGCGGCGCGAACCACGGTGCGACTTACCGAATAGATCGCGCCCAGCTCGTCCTCGGGCAACTTGGTGCCCGGGTCGATCCCGTGCCCCAGGATGCCGTTGCGCAAACCGAGATAGAGCGCGGAGCGACGCACCGCAGGGCGCCCCTCCCGCTTATCGATCTCGTCGCTTTCCAGCATGCCGAACTCCCAAACCCGTTGGAACCTAGCCGAGAACTGAACACACCGCTATCGGCGTTTCGTATACAAAATCTGCCAATATCGCATGCAGTCGCCTATGTTTTAGGCAATGCGAAGAAATGGTGCAGATGGGCGGGCGGCCTTTCGCCCGTGAACCATCGCGTGATTTCAATGACATACGGCAACACCCATGGGGCGTCGCGCACTGGCACAGCTCTTGCAGTTGCTAACCCGACGGCCAAGAGGTGGCCTACGGGGCGGTGCATGGCGCAGGGCGACCTGGAAGTTGTGAAACTGACCAAGCGCTACGGCGACGCGCTTGCGGTGGATTCGATCGATCTCAAGGTGCCCGCCGGCACCTATTGCTGCCTGCTCGGACCATCGGGCTGCGGCAAGACCTCCACCCTGCGCATGGTTGCTGGACATGAGGCCGCGACCGACGGCGACATCATCCTCTCGTCGACCAATGTCACCGACCTGCCGCCGGCCAGGCGCGGTACGGCGATGATGTTCCAGTCTTATGCGTTGTTTCCGCATCTCGACCTCATCGACAACGTGGCCTTCAGCCTCAAGATGAAGGGCATCGAGTCGGCGCCGCGACAGGCCAAGGCGCTCGAGCTGCTCAAGCTGATGCAGATGGATGGCTACGCTTCGCGGCGGCCGGCCCAGCTTTCCGGCGGCCAGCAGCAGCGCGTGGCGCTGGCCCGTGCCCTGATCACTGATCCCGAGGTGCTGCTGCTCGACGAGCCGCTCTCGGCGCTCGATCCGTTCCTCAAGATTCGCATGCGCGCCGAGCTCAAGAAGCTGCAGACGCGGCTGGGCATCAGCTTTGTCCATGTCACCCACAGCCAGGAAGAGGCCATGGCGCTGGCTGACCTCATCGTGGTGATGAACAACGGCCGGGTCGAGCAGGCGGCGGCGCCGCGCGAGGTGTTCGAGCGGCCCGCAACGGCCTTCGTCGCCCGCTTCATGGGGGATCATAACGTCGTCACCGGCAGCGCCCGATCGGTCGCCGATGGCGTCGTCGTCGTAGAGGTGCCGGGCGGTCGCAGCTTTGCCGCCTCGGGGGCGCCGCTCGCCGTCGGCTCACCCGTCGATGTCGGCATCCGCACCGATCACGTGCGCGTCGGGACGCCTCCTGCCGAAGGTCTCGGCTTCACCGGCATCGTCTCCAACATCGAGTATCGCGGCGCCTCGGTGAAGCTCTCGGTCGACGGCGCCGGCATCGAGGATTTCACCGCCATCGTCGACGACAAGAGCTTCTTTGCGAAGCCGGTCGCCGTCGGCGACGCGGTGCCACTCCATTGGGATGCCGAGGATGCCATCATCCTCGGCCGCCCCAATTCGTAAAAGCCATCAGCAACAGGGGTTTTAGGCTATGACTGAATCCAGCAAGACGGCCAAAGCGGCCATGATTTCGCGACGCAGCATGCTCAAGGGGGCTGCCGCGTTGGCCGGCGCTGCCGCCGGCGCCGGCGCCCTGGGTGGCTTCCCGACGGTCTGGGCGCAGAACCCGATCACGCTGCGCCAGTTCGGCACCGGTGTGTCGAACCTCAACGCCATTGCCGAAAAGTGCAAAGCCGATCTCGGCATCACCCTTGAGATGACCGCGACCGATTCCGATGCCGCCGCACAGCGCGCCGTCACCCAGCCCGACAGCTACGACATCGCCGATATCGAGTACTGGATCCTCAAGAAGGTCTACCCGACCGGCGTGATCCAGCCGATGGATGTGACCAAGCTCAAGTACTACGACAAGATCGTGCCGCTGTTCAAAACCGGCAAGTTGACGCCCGACAGCGTTATCGCCCAGGGCACCGCGCCGCACACCGTCGGCTATGTCGATGCACCGGATTCGAAGGAATTCGCCAAGGCGGAGACCGGCTTGTTCACCATGGTCCCCACCATCTACAACGCCGACACGCTGGGCATCCGCCCCGACCTCGTCGGCCGCGAGATCACCACCTGGGCCGACATCATGGACCCAGCCTTCAAGGGCAAGACCTCGATCCTCAACATCCCCTCGATCGGCATCATGGATGCGGCCATGATCATGGAGGCGATGGGCAACATCAAATATGCCGACAAGGGCAACATGACCAAGGCGGAGATCGACGCGACCATCGATTTCCTGATCAAGGCCAAGCAGGATGGCCAGTTCCGCGCCTTCTGGAAGAGCTTCGACGAAAGCGTCAACCTGATGGCGTCGGGCGAGGTGGTGATCCAGTCCATGTGGTCGCCGGCGGTCGCTGCCGTGCGCTCCAAGGGCATCGCCTGCAAGTACCAGCCGCTCAAGGAAGGCTATCGCTCGTGGGGCGGCGGCCTCGGCCTCGCCGCACACCTCTCGGGCGCCCAGCTCGACGCGGCCTACGAATACATCAACTGGTACACCTCCGGCTGGGTCGGCGGTTACCTCAACCGCCAGGGCTACTACTCGGCGGCCATGGACACCGCCAAGGAGTACATGTCGGAAGACGAATGGGGCTTCTGGATCGAGGGCAAGCCGGCGGTCGGCGACATCCTGTCGCCTGATGGCGCGGTGATGGAAAAGGCGGGCGCCGTGCGCGATGGCGGTTCCTTCCTCGAGCGCATGGGCCATGTCGCCTGCTGGAACTCGGTGATGGACGAGGACCGCTACATGGTCACGCGCTGGAACGAGTTCATCGCAGCCTGATGACCCACCGACTGCCACCCGCCCCCCTTGCGGGAAGGGCAGCGCAGCTGGGACCGCCAGGTCCGTAGCGAAGCTAGGGTGGGAGGCCTCATGCTCGGAGCGTGCTGCTCCCCCCATCCCTCCCCGCAAGGGGGAGGGTGACCCGACTGATAGCCCGGAGCCAACATGGCCGTCGCCGATCAATCCATCGCCGTGCCGACCAGCGAGCCGAAAACTCGCAAAATGCCGCTCTCCTTCGGGCGGTTCGCTTCATACCTCCAGTCGATCCCGCTCTGGCTGATCCTCGGGTTCTTCCTGCTGCTGCCGATCCTGCTGCTCGTCTTCGTCAGTTTCTGGGACTATGATTTTGCCCGGATGTATCCGGGCTTCGTGCTCACCAACTATGTCGAGACGCTCGGCTCCTGGGTCACCTGGAAGACCTATCTCAACACGCTGAAATTCGCGGCCATCGTCTGGGTGCTGACGCTCTTCATTGGCTTCTGGGTCGCCTATTTCCTCGCCTTCCACATCAGGTCGGCGACCATGCAGATGGTTCTGTTCCTCGTCTGCACCGTGCCGTTCCTCACCTCCAACATCATCCGCATGATCTCGTGGATTCCGGTGCTGGGCCGTAACGGCCTGGTCAATTCGACGCTGGTCGAGATGGGGGTCATCTCGCAGCCGATCGAATGGCTGCTCTATTCCGATTTCGCCGTGGTGCTGGCCATGGTGCACCTGTTCACGCTCTTCATGGTCACCCCGATCTTCAACACGCTGATGCGTATCGACCGCTCGCTGATCGAAGCGGCGCGCGACGCCGGGGCCAATGCCTGGCAGATCATGTGGAACGTCATACTGCCGCTGGCCAAGCCCGGCATGGCGATCGGCACCATCTTCGTGGTGACCCTGGTGATGGCGGATTTCTCCACCGTGCAGGTGATGAGCGGCGGGCAAAGCGCGTCCGTGGCGCTGATGATGAAGAACCAGATGTCCCTGCTGCAATATCCCGCCGCCGCGGCCAATGCCGTCGTGCTGCTCGTGCTGGTGTTGCTGCTTGTCGGGGGCATCCTCCGCATCGTCGACATCCGCAAGGAGCTTTGAGATGCAGCAGCGCGAGAAACGCCCGTTCAGCTTTTATGTCCTCGCCGCCTTCTTCGTGCTGTTCGTGCTGTTCCTCTACGGTCCGATGTCGGCGATTTTCATCCTCTCGTTCCAGGGGCCCAACGGCGGCCTCACCTTCCCGCTCAACGGCGTCTCGGTGCACTGGTTCGGCAATCTGTTCGAAAAGCAGGCGGTCGGCGATTTCGGCGCCAGCTTCAGCCGTTCGCTGCTGCTCGGGCTGATGGTCATGGTCTCGACCGTCCTCGTCGCGCTGCTCGCCGGTCTCGCCTTTCGTCGCAGGTTCCTCGGCGGCACGCCGCTCTTCTACCTGACCATCGCCAGCCTCGTCGTTCCGTCGATCATCGTCAGCCTCGGCATCGGCGTGCTGTTCCAGCAGATCGGCTTCCGCCCCGCCTGGTGGACCTCGGGCTTCGGCGCGCATCTGACCTGGACGCTGCCCTTCGGCGTGCTGATCATGTTCGCCGTCTTCAATCGCTTCTCGCCGTCCTATGAGGAGGCGGCGCGCGACCTTGGCGCCTCACCATGGCAGACCTTCCGCCACGTGCTGTTGCCGATGATCGCCCCCAGCCTGATCGGCGTCGGATTGTTCGGCTTCAGCCTGTCCTACGACGAGTTCGCCCGCACGCTGATGACCGCCGGCACGTTCAACACGCTGCCGCTCGAGATTTATGGCATGACCACCAACGTAACGACTCCGGTGCTTTACGCCCTGGGAACGGTGACGACGCTGTTCTCCTTCGCCGTGATCCTCGTGACGCTGGGGATCATCCTGCTCATCAGGCGGCAGCGGGCGCGGGCCTAGTTGCGGCTGTTGCTCCTCAACCTGCCGGTGATCCGATGGTGTCGCCGCTGCAGTCAAGCTTGCCGAAAGGTTGGGGGTGCTGCGCCCGACACCTCGCGATCGGGGCCGTTTGCGCCTACGCTGGCGGCATGAACCTGACTATCCGACCAATGACTCCGGGCGACCTCGCGGTGGCGCTCGGCTGGGCCCGCGACGAAGGCTGGAACCCGGGGCTCGACGATGCCGGCGCCTTCTACGCGCAGGATCCCGGCGGCTTCCTGATGGGCTGGCTGGGCACCGTTCGCATCGGCTGCATTTCGGTCGTCAAGTATGGACCGGACTTCGCCTTCCTCGGCCTCTACATCGTCCACCCGGCGCACCGCGGCAAAGGCTACGGCAAGGCCATCTGGGACGCCGGCATCGCCAGCGCCGCCGGCCGCACCATCGGTCTCGATGGCGTCGTGGCGCAGCAGGACAACTACCGCAAATCCGGCTTCGTCTTCGCCCACAGGAGTGTGCGCTGGGGCGGCTCGCTTCGCGGCCTGGTCACGACCCGCTCCTTCGTCCGGCCGATCGAGGCCACCGACATGGACGCCGTGCTGTCCTATGACCGCAAGCACGTCGCCGCCGACCGCCAGCGCTTCCTCAAAGCCTGGCTTGCCCCGTCGCCGTCGCGCCAGACCGAGGGCTATTTTGAAGACCGGACGCTGCGCGGCTTCGGCACCGTCCGCCGTTGCGTCGCCGGCTGGAAGATCGGCCCGCTCTTCGCCGATACCCCGGCGATTGCCGAGACCTTGCTCGCGACGCTGGTGACCCCCGCGGCCACCGACATGATCTTCATCGACATCCCAGAGCCCAATCACGCCGCTGCCGCGATGGCCCGCCGCCTCGGCCTCACCCCGGCCTTCGAAACCGCCCGCATGTATCTCGGCGCAGCGCCCCACCTGCTGCTCGACGAGATATTCGGCGTCACGACCCTGGAACTCGGCTGACACCTGCGGCGCGTGAGCCAAGGCGCTTCAGCCAGTTGCTCCTTGCGCGTGGACCGCGGCTGCGACTAGCATGCCGGTACCGGCTTGAGGGCGGACTATGCGCGCAGCGGCGGTTGCGAAGTGGACGTTGGGCATTCCGGCCCTAGTGCTCCTGAGCGCCTGCCAGCCTGCCGCCGAGATCGAACGCCAGGCGCCGCTGGTTCGGGTCGCCACCGTTGCGTCCGTCGACCACATGGATCAGCTGCTGCTCACCGGGGCGATCGAGGCGAGGGCCGAGACCCCGCAGGCGTTCCGCGTCGGCGGGCAACTCACTGCAATTGCCGTCGAGGTCGGGGCCAGGGTCAAGGCGGGCGACCTCCTGGCGCAACTGGCGCCCGAAGAGCAGCAGGCCGATGTCGATGCGGCGCGGGCGGCGCTGACGGCAAGCCAGTCGCAACTCACCCAGGCCAAGTCGACGCTCGATCGCCAGACGTCGCTGTGGCAGCAGGGACTGACCACGCGCAGCAGCCTCGATGGCGCGCAGACCGCCTACGACACCGCCAACAGCGCTGCCGCCAGTGCCTCTGCCCAGTTGCAGGCAGCCGAGGAGGCGCTCGGCCACACGGAACTGCGGGCCAGCGCTGCCGGCCAGATCACCCGCAGGCTGTTCGAGGTAGGTGAGGTCGCGCCGGCCGGGTCTCCCGTCTTGATCCTCGCTGAGGATGGCCCACGCAATGCGGTGTTCAACCTGTCCGAGTCGGCGCTCATCGATCGTTCTCCGGATCAACCGGTGGACGTTGCGCTGGTCTCGAACCCAGAGGTGAAAACCACCGGCCGGGTCTCCGAGATTGCTCCGGCTCTCGACCCTCAGACCGGCACCATCGAGGTCAAGGTGGCGATCGACGCACCCGCCGAGATGGTGCTGGGCGCCCCGGTGATCGGCACCACCGGCTCGTTGCCCCATAAGCGCGTCATCCTGCCTTGGAGCGCCTTGTGGTCGAGCGATGGCAAGGCGGCAGTCTGGGTCGTCGAGGCGGATGGCAGCGTCGCTATTGTACCGGTCGAAGTGGCCGAATACGCCACCGGCAGCGTCGTTATCGCCGCGGGGCTGAACGACGGCCAACTGGTGGTGACTGAAGGCGGCAAGCTTCTCACCCCGGGCCAGCACGTCACCACCATCGAGGGGAGTGCACCATGAGCGTCGTCCGGCTGTTTGCCGCGCTCCCGGTGCTGATGGTGCTCGCCGCCTGCCAGCAGGCGGACGCGCCGCAGCCGGCGGCCCGGCCGGTGCTTTCGATGCTGATCGCGCCGGCGGCCACCGCTGAGGCGAGCTTCGTCGGCGTCGTCTCGCCACGCATTTCGGTCACCCAGGCCTTTCGGGTTGGCGGCACGCTGATCAACCGTACGACCGGGGTGGGTGATCAGGTGCAGGCCGGCGCCGCGCTCGCCGACCTCGACGCCACCACGCTCGACCTGGCGGTGGAAACCGCGCGCGCCAACCTGCAGGCCGCCGAAGCGCAATATGCCAATGCGGCCGGAGCCGAGGGGCGGTTGCGGGCGCTGACCGAGAGCGACGTGACCACCGTCGCCAACCTCGAGCAGGCCGAGCAGCAGAGCGCTGCGGCACTCGCCAACGTCGTACAGGCCCGCTCACGCCTCACCCAAGCGACTGAGCAGCGCTCCTATGCCAGCCTCGCCGCACCTTTCGACGGGGTGGTGACCGCCGTCGGCGCCGAACCCGGCGCCGTGGTGGCGGCGGGTCAGACCGTCCTCAACATCGCCCGCACCGACAGCCGCGATGTCGTGATCGACGTGCCCGAAAGCTTCGTCCAGAACCTCGAGGTCGGGACGGTGTTCCGTGTTGCCCCGCAGCTCAGTCCGACGACAGTCGTCGATGGAACGCTGCGCGAGATCGCGCCGGAAGCCGACCCGGTCACCCGCAGCTGGCGCCTCAGGATCGGCGTCGACAACGCGCCACCGCAGTTCTGGCTCGGCACCACGGCCACCGCCAGCCTCGCCGTGGCGTCCGCCGATCCGGTGATCCGTGTTCCCGAGGCGGCGATCAGGCGCAGCGCCGGGGCAAGTTCGGTGTGGGTGGTCGATCCGGTTGCCAACATCGTCAATGCCCGCCCGGTCGAGCTGGGCGCCGCGGCGGACGGGCAGGTCGAGATCCGCTCCGGCCTCGCCGTCGGCGAGCGCATCGCTATTGCCGGCGTCAACAGCCTGGCCGAGGGCCAACTCGTGGCCGGTCAGGGAGAGCTGCAGTGAAGTCGTTCAACCTCTCCGACTGGGCGCTCGAGCACCGCTCGCTGATCTGGTATTTCATGCTGGTGGCGCTGGTGGCCGGGGTTTTCTCTTACCTGCACCTGGGGCGCGAGGAGGACCCGGCCTTCACCATCCGCACCATGGTCATTGCCGCGCAATGGCCGGGCGCCAAGGCCGAAGACGTAGCCGTGCAGGTCACCGAGCGCATCGAGCGCGAGCTGCAGGACCTGGAGACGTTGGACTACACCCGTTCGGTGACTACCGCGGGCAAGACCACCGTCTTCGTCTCGCTGCGCAACGAGACCCCCGCGGCGACCGTGCGCTCGGTCTGGCTGCAGGTCCGCGCCATGATCGGCGATATCGCCCGTACCTTTCCGCAAGGTGTGCAGGGACCGTTCTTCAACGATCGCTTCGGCGACGTGTTCGGCAACATCTACGCCTTCACCGGCGACGGCGTCACCCAGCGTCAACTGCGCGACTATGTCGAGGATGCGCGCTCCAAGGTGCTGACCCTGCCGGCGGCCGGCAGTGTGGACCTGATCGGCGCCCAGGACGAGGTGGTGAACCTCGAGTTTTCGACCCGCCGGCTGGCGGCGCTCGGGATCAGCGCGCAGCAGGTCATCGCCACCCTGCAGGATCAGAACGCTGTCGCCGCGTCGGGTGTCATTCAGGCCGGTCCCGAACGGGTCGCGGTGCGGGTCGGCGGCCAGTTCACCTCGGAAGAGAGCGTCCGGCAGATCAACCTCAGGGTGGGCGAGCGGTTCTTCCGGCTCGTCGACGTCGCCACGGTCAGCCTCGGCTATGCTGATCCGCCCAGCGCGCTGTTCCGCTACAACGGCTCGCCGGCCATCGGGCTGGCGATCGGCATGCGCGCCGGCGGAAACCTCCTCGAGTTCGGCGAGGCGCTGGACGAAGAGATGCAGAAGATCACCGCCGAATTGCCGGTCGGCGTCGATGTGCACCTCGTCTCCGACCAGCCCAAGGTGGTGGAGGAAGCCGTCGATGGCTTCACCCGGGCGCTGTTCGAAGCAGTCGCCATCGTGCTGGTGGTGAGTTTCCTGAGCCTCGGGCTTCGCGCCGGACTGGTGGTGGCGTTCTCGATCCCGCTGGTGCTCGCCATCACCTTCCTCGCCATGAGCTATTTCGGCATCTCGCTGCAGCGGGTGTCGCTGGGGGCGCTGATCATCGCGCTCGGACTCCTGGTCGATGATGCGATGATCGCGGTCGAGATGATGGTGTCGCGGCTCGAGGCCGGCGACACGCTGCGCAAAGCCGCGACCGCCGTCTACACCTCGACCGCCTTCCCGATGCTGACCGGCACGCTGGTCACCGTGGCGGGGTTCATTCCCATCGGCCTCAACCCCAGCCAGGCCGGCGAGTTCACCTTCACCCTGTTCGTCGTGCTGGCCGTTGCGCTGCTGGTTTCCTGGGTGGTCGCCGTGCTGTTCACGCCGTTGATCGGCGTCACCGTGCTGCCCAGGCAGATGAAACACAAGGCGCATGGCCGCAGCCGGTTGATGGGTGCCTTCATCGGCCTCATCGAGCTGGGGATGCGGTGGCGCTGGGTGACCATCGGCATTACCCTGGCCATCTTCGCCCTGGCGCTGGGCGGCCTGACGCTGGTGCAGCAGCAGTTCTTCCCGTCCTCGGACCGGCCCGAGCTGATTGTCGAGTGGGACCTGCCGCACAACAGCTCGATCGCCGAAACCTCGGCCCAGATCGCCCGCTTCGAGGCGGAGGCGCTGGCCGGTAACGACAAGATCGATCACTGGTCGAGCTATGTCGGCGAGGGCGCGCCGCGCTTCGTGCTGGCGCTCGACATTCCCGTCGCCATGCCCTCGATCGGCCAGACGGTGATCGTCACCAAGGGGTTGGCCGAGCGCGACGCCGTCAAGGCCGAGCTCGAAGCCTATCTGGCCCGCACGTTTCTCGGCACCGATACCAATATCAAGACTTTGTCGCTTGGGCCCCCAGTGGGGCGGCCCATCCAGTATCGCATCAGCGGCCCTGACATCGAGACCTTGCGAACTCAGGCCCAGTCACTTGCCGCGGTGATGGCGCAGAGCCCGGAGCTCGGTCCGGTGCGCTACGACTGGATGGAGACGGCGCGCGTCATCGAGGTCGATGTGCTCGAGGACAAGGCCCGTCAGCTCGGCATCACCAACAACGACATCGCAACCGCGCTCAACGGCGTCACCTCCGGCCAGCCGATCACCCAGATCCGCGACAGCATCTACCTCGTCAACGTCGTGGGGCGCGCCGAAGACGCCGAGCGCAGCTCGATCGAAACGGTGCGCAACCTGCAGCTGGCGACCGGCGATGGCCGCTCCATCCCGCTCGCCACCGTCGCCACCTTCCGCTACGCCCAGGAACAGCCGGTGGTCATCCGCCGCGACCGGGTGCCGACCATCACCGTCAGCGCCGCTGTCGAGGGCGCGCGCCAGCCGGCGACGGTGGCGCAGCATCTGCAGCCGGCCATCGATAGCTTCGCCGCCGGCCTGCCGGCCGGCTATCACATCGCAGTGGGCGGCACGGTCGAGAACAGCGCCCAGTCGGTGGCGCCGATCGTCGCCGTGGTGCCGTTGATGCTGTTTGTCATGGCGACGGTGCTGATGCTGCAGTTGCAGAGCTTCTCGCGCATGTTCCTCGTCGCCGCGGTGGCGCCGCTCGCCCTCATTGGCGTGGTCGCCGCGCTGCTGCCGTTCGGCAAGCCGATGGGATTTGTCGCCATTCTTGGCGTCCTGGCGCTGGTCGGCATCCTGATCCGCAACTCGGTGATCCTGATCGTGCAGATCGAGCACTTGCGGCGGGAGGGCGTTTCGGCCTGGCGCGCCATCATCGATGCGACCGAGCATCGCGTGCGTCCGATCATGCTCACGGCTCTTGCCGCCAGCCTCGGCCTCATCCCCATTGCCACCGAAGTGTTCTGGGAGCCGATGGCCTACGCCATGATCGGCGGCATCCTCGTCGGCACGCTGCTCACCCTGATCTTCCTGCCGGCGCTCTACGCCGCCTGGTTTCGCATCCACCCGGACCCCGAACCGGTGCAACCGGAGCTGGAGCCAGCGCCGGCAGCGGGGGGCGCTGAGTAGGCACCGGGCATCAGAATGTGCCGCTGGTGCGCGCTGACCCCCACCCCCAAGAAAGGGGAGGGAGACCCTCATACTGATATCGAGACTAACGTCTCCCTCCCCATGTTTAGGGGGAGGGGACAGGGGTGGGGGGTGGCAACCACCGCTGCCGGCGGTTTGGCGTATCAGCCAGCAGCCCCCAACGCGACGAGTTCGGCGCGATGCCGTTGCATCGCCAACTGGATGCGATAGTCGCGTTCGAGGCCCATCCGCGCTTCGGGGTGAGGCGAAAGCTCAGTGCTGGGCTGCGCCATTGCTGCGCAAGCTGAGGGCAGATCGGCATGCAGGCCCGCCGCGGTGACCGCCACCATGGCGACGCCGAGCAAAGTTGGGTCCTCCGCCTTCGACACCACCACCGTGCAGCGCGCTGCGACATCCGCTTCGGCAAGTTATGGAGTCAGCGCCCTATGTGGTCTAGCTGACCACCGCAATCGCCCCATCCACGGGGGCATCCCAGCGAAAGCTGGAACCCATCCCACCGCCTGCGCCAACTGATGGTCGGGTCCAGCTTTCGCTGGGATGACAGTCGGTAGGTGGGATAGATCGAGCCCAACCACGGCGTCGGTGACTACATAAGTAGGCCCGCCTAGAGGGTCCCACCGAGATACGCTTCGAGCGTCGCTTTGGTCCCACGTGACCAGAGGCTCGACAGCGCCGTGGTGAAGGCCGCGACATAGGTCGGGTTGGTGGCGAGCGACCCGAAGATATCGCCCATCGACAGCCACGCCACCGGATCGGATTTGGCCTCGGTGGCCAGCGCCGTCAGCCGCTCCCAGTTCGGGTCGTTCGGTGGGATCGGCTTGCCGCTGTCGCTTTCGCCGTAGCAGTAACGGGCCCAGAGCGCCGAGACCAGCGCCAGCCCGGTCACCGATTGGCCCGCCGCCAGCCGATCCGCCGCTGACGGCAGGATGAATTTGGGCTGCCGGTTCGAGCCGTCGAGGCAGAGCCGCTGGATGGTGTCGCCGATCTTGGGGTTCGAGAACCGCCGCTCGATCAGCTTGTAATAGTCGCCGAGATCGGTGTCGGGCACCGGCGGCACCACCGGCACGATCTCCTCGCGCTCGACCTTTTCGAGGAAAGCCCGGATCAACGGATGCTCCATCGCCTCGTGCACGAAATGGATGTCGAGCAATCCGGCCGGGTAGGCGATGGTGGCGTGCCCGCCGTTGAGAATGCGGATCTTCATGTGCTCGTAGGGCGCCACGTCGGGGACGAACTGCACCCCGACCTTCTCGAGCCCCGGGCGACCGGCCGGGAAGTGATCCTCCAGCACCCACTGCTTGAACTCTTCGCAGAACACCGGCCAGGCATCGACGATGCCGAAATCGGCCTCGAGCGCATCGCGCTCGCGCTGCCCGGTTGCCGGAGTGATGCGATCGACCATGCCGTTGGGGAAGGCCACCACCTCGCGCACCCAGGTGGCGAGCTCCGGGTTGATCAGCTCGGCGAGCCCCGCCACGGCATTCTCAGTGACGTGGCCATTGCCGGGGATATTGTCGCAGCTCATCACCGTGAACGGCTGGATGCCGCGCTCCCGGCGCAACTGCAGGCCGAGGAGGATCAGCCCGAACACCGTCCTCGGCGCCTCCGGGTTGACACTGTCGGCGACGATATCTCGATGGTTGGCGTCGAACCGCTGCGAGGCCGGATCGATATAGTAGCCGCCCTCGGTGACGGTCAGCGAGACGATCCGCACTTTCGGGTCGGCCAGCGTTTCGCTGATCGCGGCGAGGTCTCCGATCGGCAGGAAGTCGATCATCGCGCCGGTGACGCGGGCGCTGGCTTTGTCCGCTTCCTGCTCCACCACCGTGGTCAGGTAGTCCTGCCCCAGCAGCTTCTCGCGCATCTCGGCGTCGTTGGCCCGCACGCCCGCGCCGACCAGCGCCCAATCGTGGTCAAGCCCTAGGTTGAACAGGCTGTCGAGATAGACGGCCTGGTGGGCGCGATGGAAATTGCCGACGCCGAAATGCACGATGCCTGCGGTCAGCGAGCCGCGCTTGTAGTGCGGCACGCTGGCGCTGGCAGCGATCTCCGGCAGGGCTTCGGCGGAGAGTGGAATCGGCATGGCGGTCTATCCTGGGTGGTCAGCGGAGCGCCTGGCCGGTGCGGTCGAGTCGACTTGCCGCACCCCGAGGGCCCGACGAATACGACGAACTCGCCATCCTCGATTTCGAGCGAACATCGGGACGAGCCATGAAGCTTTGCCCTCCGAGTGGGCGGATACTCATCGAGCGGGCGAATAATCGCAAGCCCAAATCGCCCCGCCGCCTTCCAAGCCCGCTTCTACAGCAGGGGCAGGGTGATGCGGAAGCAGGCGCCCTGGCCACCTCCCGGCAGCAGTTCCAGTTTGCCGTTCATCCGCTCGATCAGCTGGCGCGAAATGGCAAGGCCGAGGCCTGCGCCCGCGGGGGCGGTAACTCCACCCGATTGGCCGCGCGCGAACTTCTCGAAGATCAGTTTGCGCTCGGATTTGGGGATGCCGGGACCGTTATCGGCGACTTCGATGAGATAGCGACCGCGCCCGGTGCGGGAGCGGATTTCCACGATCGGTTCGGCCGCATCATTGTACTTGATGGCGTTGGAGATCAGGTTGATCAGCACCTGACACAGCCGATCGGGCTCGCCCGAGATCACCGCGCCGGGCGCCCGGGTGCCGATGGTCAGTTGCATGCGGCGCTGCCGCGCCAGCGCCGAGCAGACTTCGATGGCGCGATCGATCGAGTGTTCGGCCTCGATCGCGGCGTTGTCCCAGCCACGTTCACCGCGGTCGAGCGCGCTCATCCCCAGGATGTCGTCGAGCAGCTTGGTGAGCCTGAGGCTCTCCTGATGGATGGTCCTGACGAAGCGCTGCCGTTCGTCGGCGGTCAGCCTCTGCTCGTCGAGCAGGATTTCCGAGAACGAACGGATCGAGGTCATCGGGGTACGCACCTCGTGGCTGACCTGGCTCAGGAACTCGTCCTTCTCGGTGTCGATGGCGCGCAACTGCACGTTGGCTTCCTCGAGCTTCTGCGCCGTCGACCGCAGCTCGGCAGAGGTTCGCTCCAGCTCCTGCGAATACTCGATCACCTGTCGGGTCTCGCCGGCCATCTCGAAGACTTCCTCGAGCGACACGGCGTCGCCCGAAACCACCTTGCTGAGCATGACATGCGCCGACGCAGAGCCGATCGAGCCGGCGAGTTCGCGCTCCAGCCGATCGATGAACTGCGGCGGCGGCGTACTCCCGACGCCGTCGAACAATGCCTTGGCGCGCGGCGAACCCAGCACCCGCTCAGCGACGAAGTAGAGATCCTCGACCGTCGCCGAGCCGCGGATCACCGCCGGCGCGCCGGTCCCTGGGCGGCGGAACAGATCGGCAAACAGCGCGGCCTGCACCCGTTCGAGCGCCGATTGCGAGGTGAAGAGCGAAACGACCACCAGCGTTGCGGTGTTGAGCAAAAGGCTCCAGAACACCGCGTTGACCAGTGGGTCGATATCCTCGATGCCGAACAGCGCCTCTGGCCGCAGCCAGGTGAGGCCCCAGGGCCCTTCGGCCATGATCTCAGCCACCAGTGGCGATGAGCTCTGGAACGACGGCATGAAGCTCGACCAGGCCCAGACCACGAAGCCGACCGCCACCGCCGATGTCGCGGCCTTGAGCGAAGCCTCGCGCCAGAACAAAGCCGCGATGATGGCGGGGAGGAACTGCGCCACGCCGCAGAACGAGATCAGCCCGATCGGCGCCAGCGCGTCGGAATCGCGCGTCAGGTAGAAATACAGGAACCCCAGTAAGAGGATCAGCGCGATCGAGAAGCGTCGCGAATTGAGCAGCAGGCGACTGACGCCGCGGGCACTGGCAACGCCATGCCCCTGGGTAACGCGCAGCACGATCGGCATGACTATGTGGTTGGAGACCATGATCGAGAGCGCGATCGACTCGACGATGATCATCGAGGTGGCCGAGGAGAAGCCGCCGATGAAGCTGAACAGCGCCAGCCCTTCCTGCCCGGCCGACAGCGGCAGGGTGAGGACGAACATGTCCGGGTTGGCGCCCGTCGGCATCGAGGTCAACCCGAACAGCGCAATCGGCAGGGTGAAAAGGCTCATCAGCAGCAGGTAGGCGGGAAAGGCCCAGCCGGCGGTGCGGAGGTGATTTTCGTTGGAGTTCTCGACCACGGTGATCTGGAACTGTCGGGGCAGGCAGAGGATCGCCGCCGCCGAGAGCACGTTCATCGCCACCCAGCGGTCGTCGAAATTGCCGGTCGAGTAAATGTCGATGCCGGCGGCCTCGGCGCGCGAGAAGATCGCTTCGAGCCCGCCGCCCGCATAGATGACGAAAATGCCGATCGCCAGCAGCGCCGCCAGCTTGACGACGGCTTCGAAGGCGATGGCGGCGACGACGCCGTGATGCTGCTCCTTGGCATCGACATTGCGCGTGCCGAAGAGGATCGTGAACAGCGCCATCCCGGCCGCCACCGCCAATGCCAGGCCGACCTCGTCGATGCCGCGCAGCGTCCGGCCGGGAAACTCGCCGACGCCGGCAATGGCCTGCAGCGACGAGGTCACTGCCTTCAGCTGCAGCGCGATATAGGGCGCGATGCCGATCACCGCGATGACGGTGATCAGTACGGCGAGCCGGCTCGACTTGCCGAACCGCGCCGATAAGAGGTCAGCGATCGAGGTGATGCGCTGCTTGTGGCTGATCCGCACCAGCCGCCGGAGCACGAACCACCAGCCGATGAACACCAGCGTCGGCCCGAGATAGATGGCGAGATATTCGAGCCCGTTGCGCGCCGCCGAACCGACCGCGCCGTAAAACGTCCAACTGGTACAATAGACCGAGATGGCGAGCGTGTAGATGAAGGGCGAGCGCAGGAACGCCGCCTTGTGGTTACGCGCCTGGCGGTCGCTGACATAGGCGATGAGGAAGAGCAGGCCGACGTAACCGATGGCGACGGCGATGACCACGTCCGGCGTCAGCATCAGCCCTCGCCCTCGGATGGCGGTTCGGCCTCGGCTTCGCGCGGCAGGCGGCGACCGAGCCAGAACGCGGCGACGATCAGCCCCAGCCAGCAGACGAACAGGTAGATCACCTCGAGCGGCACGCCGAACAGGCGTCGCTCGAGCTGGAACACCACGGCGAGCGGCGGCAGGATCAGCAAAACACCCAGGAGGCTGAGGAACAGCGCCGCGCTTTCGAGCTTCCGGCGCTCCATGGCCTACTCCACCGCCGGAGCGAGGCCCATCAGTTCGCGCACCGCCCCGACCACCTCGGCATTGGCATAGGGCTTGGTGACGAACCGGTCGGCGCCGAGCTCTTCGGCAGTGCGGCGATCCTGTGCCTGCCCCTTGGCGGTGAGGATCAGCACCGGCAATTGCCGCAAGGCGTCATCGGCGCGGATCTGCTTCAGTACATCGAAGCCCGAGCGCTTGGGCAGCATCACGTCGAGCACCAGCACCCTCGGCATGCTGCGGCGCACCGCGCTGAGCGCGGCGTCGCCATCGGTGACCGCTTCGATCGACCAGCCGGCGCGGCGCAGGATGAAGTCGAGCGATCTCAGAATGCTCGGCTCATCCTCGGCGATGAGAACATCGACAGCCAAATCTCCCCCTCCTGCCCGACCTCCCAATCAGGCTTTACTTAACTTAGGCATATCTAGTCCGGCTCGCCAATGTCGAAACGCCGAGGCACCAGCGGCGCCCGAATGGCGGCCGGCTCGCCCGCCGTGGTGAAGGCTTCTTCCTGCCGGTCGGCGCAATCGCGCCGCGGGCAGAGCCGGCAACTCGGACCCACCGGCACGTCGGCGCTGCTATCACCGAGGTCAAGGCCGGCGCCATAAACCGTGCGATCGGCATGCAGCACATCGCAGGCGAGCATCACCGAGGTCGGAATGGCGTGGTCGGCATAGCCGGCGCCGGAGCGGGCCTGGGCGCTGGCGATGAACAGGTAGCGCGAGCCGTCGGCGAACTGCGCGATCTGCCGGGCGAGCGTCCGCGGCGTGCGGAAGGCGCCATAGATCACCCAGCGCGGGCAGGCATGGCCGGCGCTCGGTAGCGGTAGGCCGGGCAGGGGGAAGTGCTTGGTCAGCCGCCCCGCCGCATCGGAGCGGAGAAACCCGAACGGCAATCCGGGATCAGCAGGTTTGCGCAACGAAACCAGGCGATGCGCCACCTGCTCGAAGCTCGCGGTATAGAGCTGGCGCAGCGTCTCGATGTCATAGCGTTGCGCTTCGGCGTCGGCGAGGAAGCGCGCATAGGGAAAGACGATGGCGCCCGCGAGATAGGAGCTGAGCGCCCGATAGCCGAGCCGTCGCGCCGTGCCGGTCGAGAGCTGCGGGGTGTCGACTTCGCGCTCGATGGCGTCGGCGGCACTGAGTTCGGCATAAAGCCGGGTGAGCTGGAACTGCCGGGTGGCAGCGCCTGCACTCGCCTGGAACCACATGGTGCGGGTGTTGGCGTTGAAGTGATACTGGCCCGGGAACCCTGCGGCATCCACCTCGCGCCCGGCGCTGCGGGCAATGCTGACCCCGAACTTCGCTGTCAGGCAGGCGGAAAGCGCCGCTTCCCCGAACGGCGCCTCGGCTTCGATCTCGGCGCGCAGCTCGGCGGCGACGGCCTCGAGCCGCGGGAAGTAATTGTCGCGCTCGAAGATCAGGTCGTCGAGCTCGCGGATCGGCGACAGGGTGCGCCGGGCCCTGGCATCGACTTCGAACTGGCCGATCAGGCTGCGCGTTACGTCGGTGAGCCCGCGCGTCTCGCGCGTGATGGTCGCAACGAACCGGTTGCGCTCCCCCTCTTCGAGATCGGTGACATCCTCGAGAATTTCAGCGGTGGAGCGGACGGCGGTGATGCCGGAAAGGATGCGGTGCAGCAATTGCGCCAGCAGCGGATCGGTCCGCAGCCGGTCGGCGTAGCTGTCGGCATTGGCAGTGGCGCCGAGATAGGCGCGGCGGAGGCGAGCGATGGCGCGTGCGGCGGCCGGCTGCTGCGCCACCAGATCGCGCGCGGCCGGCAGGTCGATGCCCTCGAGGACTGGATCGGCGAAGGCTTCGTCGAGTTCGGCGATCAGCCGGTGCTCGGCATCGCCGCTGAGTTCGCTCAGTTCAACGCCGAGTTCTTCGGCCAGGCGGATCAGCAGCGAGCCGCCGACATGGCGTTTGTTGCGCTCGATCAGGTTGAGATAGCTTGCGGAAATCCCGGTCCGGCGGGCGAGCGCAGCCTGCGACACGCCCAGGGCCCGGCGACGTGAACTGATCTTGAGGCCGATCGGCGCGCGCATGCATCCCCCTTGGCTTGTCAATGTATTGACACATCTGCAGTTGAGCAAGGCCAACGATTTACAGAAATGCTGAGCAATATCAGTCACGTATTGCGCAGCTTTGCAGGTCGCCGGATAGTGGTGCATCGCTGTGAGGCGCATGGCAATGTACCGTGCCCCGCCGCGCATGAGGAGGAGCTAATGACCAATTCTGGGAACTTCAGCCGCCGTGGCGTGCTGAAGGGCGGCCTTGCCGGCATTCTGGCGACCGGCGTCTCGCCGCTGATTTTCACCCGGGGCGCCTATGCCCAGGAATTCTGCAACGCGCCGACCGGTGACACCGTCACCATCGGCTTCAACATGCCGCTGACCGGCGCCTACGCCGATGAGGGCGCCGACGAGCAGCGCGCCTACGAACTCGCCGTCGAGCACTTGAATGGCGGCGGTGACGGTGGCCTGATCCCGTTCTTCTCGTCGAAGACTTTGAAGGGCAACGGCATTCTCGGCAAGAAGGTGGTGGGCGTCACCGGCGACGACCAGACCAAGGCTGACGCTGCCCGCGACTCGGCCCGCCGCATGATCGAGCGCGATGGCGCGGTGATGATCACCGGCGGCTCTTCCTCGGCGGTGGCGATCGCCGTGCAGGGCCTGTGCCAGGAGAAGGGCGTCATCTTCATGGCGGCGCTCACCCACTCCAACGACACCACCGGCAAGGACAAGAAGCGCTACGGCTTCCGCCACTTCTTCAATGCCTATCAGTCGGGCATCGCGCTTGGCCCGGTGCTCGGTGAGGCCTATGGCAAGGATCGCGTGGCCTACCACCTGACGGCCGATTACACTTGGGGCTGGACCCAGGAAGAGTCGATGAAGAACGCCACCGAGGCGCTCGGCTGGAAGACCCTGGCGCCGGTTCGCACCCCGGTGGGCGCGGGCGACTTCAGCCAGTATCTGACCCCGGTGCTGAACTCGGGCGCTGACGTCTTGATCCTCAACCACTACGGCTTCGACATGGTGAACTCGCTCACCCAGGCGGTGCAGTTCGGCATGAGGGACAAGCAGGCCAACGGCAAGCAGTTCGAGATCGTCGTGCCGCTGGTCTCCGATCTGATGGCCAAGGGCGCCGGCGATGCCATGAAGGGCATTTACGGCACCTCGAACTGGGATTGGCAGTTGCCCGACGATGCGTCGAAGGCCTTCACCAAGTCGTTCGGCGCCAAGTTCGGCCAGCCGCCGAGCCAGGCCGCCCACACCTCCTACGTGCAGGCGCTGCTCTATGCCGACGCCTGCGAACGCGCCGGCACCTTCTATCCGCCCGAAGTCATCAAGGCGCTGGAAGGCTTCGAGTTCGACGGCATGGGGAACGGTCCGACCAGCTACCGCGCCGCAGACCATCAGTGCTTCAAGGAAGTCTATGTGGTGAAGGGCAAGGAAGCGCCGGCCAACCCGTTCGACCTGCTCGAAGTGGTCGCCACCGCCTCCAAGGAGAGCGTCACCTACGATCCTTCGATCTTCGGCGGCGAACTCGGTCCCGACACCGCGATCGCCTGCTGACCGAAACCTGAGGCCCGCTCCGGCTGCGACCCAGCCGGAGCGGATATTCCGGACATCAACGGGGCAGCGGACCATGGACGCCATACTCGCGCAACTTCTCAACGGCCTCGACAAGGGCGGCGCCTATGCGCTGATCGCGCTCGGGCTGACCCTGGTGTTCGGCACCCTCGGCGTCGTCAACTTCGCGCATGGCGCGCTGTTCATGCTCGGCGCCTTCTGCGCCGTCACCTTCCGCTACCTGATCACGCTCGAAACCGTCACGGTCGACCCCACCCAGACCACGGCTTGGGGGACCGCGCTCGAGGTGCGCACGCCGCTCGCCCAGACCTGGTTCGGCGATTGGGGCGCCGTGCTGATCGATTGGTCGGTGCCGCTCTCGATCCTCCTCGCCATCCCGGTGATGCTGGTCATCGGCATTGTCATGGAACGTGGCCTGATCAAGCATTTCTACAAGCGCCCGCATGCCGAGCAGATACTCGTGACCTTCGGCCTCGCCATCGTGCTGCAGGAGATCGTCAAGGCGATCTTCGGGCCCAACCCGATCAGCCAGGCCATGCCCACTGCGCTGCGCGGCGCCGCCGATGTCGGCGCGCTGATCGGCCTCGCGCCGGGCGCGCTCACCTATCCGCTTTGGCGGCTGGTGTATTTCCTGTTCTCGGCCGGCGTCATCGCCGCGGTGTTCGGCTTCCTGCGCTTCACCACCTTCGGCATGGTGGTGCGCGCCGGCATGGCCGATCGCGAGACGGTGGGCCTGCTCGGCATCAACATCGATCGGCGCTTCACCATCATGTTCGGCCTCGCCGCCGTGGTCGCCGGGCTCGCCGGCGTGATGTACACCCCGCTGCTGCCGCCCAACTATCACCAGGGCATGGATTTCCTGGTGCTGAGCTTCGTCGTCGTGGTGGTCGGCGGCATGGGCTCGTTGCCGGGCGCTGTGGCTGCCGGGTTTCTGCTCGGGATCCTGCAGAGCTTTGCCTCGATGAACCAGATCAAGTCGATCATTCCCGGCATCGACCAGATCATCATCTACCTGACGGCAGTGGTGATCCTCCTCGTCCGTCCGCGCGGGCTGTCCGGCCGCCGCGGCATGATGGAGAACTGACCATGGCGCTGTTCCAGCTCTCCCGCCGCGACGCGCTGATCCTCGCGATCTTCGCCCTGGTCGTGGTCACCATGCCGGTGTGGACGGCCCCGTTCGGCGCCAACTACCCCGGTCTGATGCAAAAGTTCGCGATCTACGCGATCTTCGCCATCGGCTTCAACATCCTGTTCGGGCTCACCGGCTACCTGAGCTTCGGCCACGCGGCATTTCTCGGTGTCGGCTCCTACACCGCGGTATGGTCGTTCAAGCTCCTGACCATGGATGCGCTGCCGGCACTGCTCCTCGCGGTACTGATTTCGGGGCTGTTCGCGCTCGCCATCGGTTTCCTGAGCCTCAGGCGGTCGGGGATCTATTTCTCGATCCTGACGCTGGCCTTCGCGCAAATGAGCTACAATCTCGCCTACTCGGTGCTCACCCCGATCACCAACGGCGAGACCTCGCTGCAACTGACCTTGCAGGACCCGCGCCTCATCGACCTCGCCTTCGCTTCCCGCGGCGCGGGCCTGCCGACAGCGAGTCTGTTCGGCGTGCCGCTGAGTGGCCTCAGCGGCTTCTATTTCTGCGCCGTGGTGCTGCTGATCGCCTTCTTCTTCGCCCAGAAGGTCTTCGCCTCGCCCTTCGGCATGATGCTGCGCGGCATCAAGTCGAACCAGATGCGAATGAGCTACACCGGCTTCAACACCCGACCCTACGCGCTCACCGCCTTCGTCATTTCCGGCATGTATGCCGGGCTTGCCGGGGCCTTGCTGGCGGTCACCGATCCGCTTGCCGGGGCCGAGCGCATGCAGTGGACGGCGTCGGGCGAGGTGGTGCTGATGACCATCCTCGGTGGCGTCGGCACGCTGATCGGGCCGGTGATGGGCGCCTGGCTGATCAAGTACTTCGAGAACATCTTCTCGTCCTTCAACGAGGGCATCCTGAGCCGCTTCTTCGACTTCATCCCCGCCCCGCTGCACGACACCATCGTCGCCATTGCCAGCAAGTTCGTCGGCGAAGGCTGGCAGTTGACTCTGGGGCTGCTGTTCGTGCTCGTCGTGGTGTTCCTGCCGGGCGGCATCATGGAGGGCGTGCGCCGCATCGGCGCCTTGTTCCGCCGCCGCGGCAGCCCCCCGAAAACCGGCGCCATACGCGTCCAGCCGGCGGAGTAGCATGAGATGACAACTTCCGAGCGCAATGTCGTTCTGCATGTCGACGACGTGAGCAAGAATTTCGGCGGGTTGCATGCCCTGTCCGATATCGACCTCGAGGTCGAGCAGGGCAAGACGCACGCCATCATCGGGCCGAACGGCGCCGGCAAATCCACCCTGCTCAACGTCATCATCGGGCGGCTCGCGCCGACCAGCGGCGCCGTGGTGTTCGATGGCCAGGTGCTCACCGGCCGGAAGCCCTACCAGATCAACCAGCTCGGCGTCGCCCGGGTGTTCCAGACGCCGGAGATCTTCCCCGAATTGACGGTGCTGCAGAACGTCATGGTGCCGGCATTCGCCAAGCGCGACGGGGCCTTTCGGGTCAATGTCCTACGCAGCGTCGATGGCGAAGCGGCGCTGCGCGACGAGGCCGAAGCGATCATCGAGGATGTCGGCCTTTCCGATCGCCGCCTTTCCCATGCCGGCGCCCTCAGCCGGGGCGACAAGCGGCGCATGGAACTGGCCATGTGCCTGATCCAGCATCCGCGCCTGCTGCTGCTCGATGAGCCCACCGCCGGGATGTCGCGGCACGACACCAACACCACCATCGACCTCTTACAGAAAATCAAGGCGCGCGGCATGACCAAGGTGATCATTGAACACGACATGCATGTCGTGTTCTCCTTGGCCGACAAGATCTCCGTCCTGTCGGGCGGCAGGATCATTGCCGAGGGGCTGCCCGATGAGGTGCGTGGCAATATCAAGGTGCAGGAGGCCTATCTCGGCGGCGCCCACCGGCTCGAGGCGGTGCACTGATGAGCGCGATCGCCATGGACGCTGATCTTACCACCACCCGCAGCACCGAGCGTGTCGTGCCGCACGACACCCCGTTCTTTGCGACGAAGGATATCCACGCCTATTACGGCGAGAGCTACATCGTGCAGGGCGTCAGCTTCGACATCCGGCACGGCGAAATTCTCGCGCTGCTTGGCCGCAACGGCGCCGGCAAGACCTCGACGCTGCGCACCATTGCGCGCGTCGACAACCCGACGCTGCAATCGGGCGAGATCTGGCTCGACGGCCAGCCGGTCCACAAGATGAAATCCTTCGAGGCGGCGCGCGCCGGTATCCAACTGGTGCCCGAGGATCGGCGCATCATCCAGGGCCTGACGGTCGAGGAAAACCTCACCATCGCGCAGGTCGCCCCCGGTCGCGGCTGGGAGCTCGAGCGGATCTATTCGCATTTCCCCAGGCTTGCCGAACGCCGCCGACAGGAAGGCGTGACGCTGTCGGGCGGCGAACAGCAGATGCTGGCCATCGCCCGGGCGCTGGCGCGGGACCTGAAGCTCCTGCTGCTGGACGAGCCCTATGAAGGGTTGGCCCCGGTCATCGTCGAGGAGATCGAACGCATCCTCAACGAGATCAAGGCGCTCGGCATCACCACCATCATCGTCGAGCAGAACGCCGTCGCCGCGCTCCGCCTCGCCGATCGCGCCGTGATCCTCGACACCGGCGAAGTGGCCTTCACCGGCCTCGCCGCGGACGTGCTCGCCGACGAAGCGCTGCGCCGCGAGTACCTCGCGATCTGAGGGCCTGCGCCACGTGCCATGGGGTATCGCGCGACAGGGGCGGCCTTGCTGCATCACGCCGCACCCGGTTCCCTTTCCACTCCGAGTCTGCTTTGACGTGCGCATTCAACGCCTTCTCGGGAGACCACGCCTTGACCCAGTCGCCGCTCGATGCCTTTGCCGAGGCGCTCGCCACCTACCGGACCGAGCGCGATGTCGGGCTGGCGCTGCATCGGCTGGCCGAGGCGCTGGTCGGGGTGAAGCTCTTCACCATGACCGCCGACAACCCGGCGGGCGGTTATGTGCGGCGGGTCTATTCGAGCGACGAGGTGGCCTATCCGGTGCTCGGCACCAAGCCGATCGTCTTCGATGACACCTATGAGAAGATGCGCACCGAGCGCTTCATCTACTCGGCCAACTCGGTCAAGGCGATGGAGCAGGATTTCCCCGACCTGACGCTTATCCGCTCGCTCGGCTGCGGCTCGGCCATCAACATCCCGGTGGTCGCCGGCGGCGAAATGCTGGGGAGCGTCAACCTGCTGGAGGTCGAGGGCGCCTATCCGGCCGAAAAGGTCGAAGCCGCCCGTGCCCTCGTCATCCCGGCCGCCGCCTGCTTCCTGATCCTGCGCAGCCGTTTCACCATCTGACCAGTTGCGCCGGCGCGGCCAAGGTGCTGATATGTCCCGATTATAGTGGGGCTAAAGTTTTGCGAGTCCGGAGCCAAGCGGGCCCGTCCAAGTGACGGCCTATGTTGCGCAGCGTCTGTTACTAATGCTGGTGACCTTGTTCGCCATCATCACGCTGACCTTCTTTCTCATGCACGCCGTGCCCGGAGGCCCGTTCACCTCCGAAAAGATGCTGCAGCCCGAGATCCAGGCGGCGCTCAACGCCAAATATCACCTCGATGATCCGCTCTGGCTGCAATATCTCAACTACCTCCGGGGCGTGCTGAGCCTCGATCTCGGCCCGTCGTTCAAATATGCCGGGATGAGCGTCAACCAGATCATCGCCGAGGGCCTGCCGGTCACCATGAAGACCGGCGCCCTGGCGCTGATCTGCGTGGTGGCGCTCGGCGTGCCGCTCGGCATCGTCGCGGCGCTCAACCGCAACCGCTGGCCCGATACGCTGGTGATGGTGATCGCCACCATCGGCGTCGCCGTCCCCTCCTATGTCATCGCCACCGTGGCGCTCTATGTGTTCGCCTTGCGGCTCGGCTGGGTGCCGACCTTCGGGCTCGATGACTGGCGCGGCTATTTCCTGCCGGTCTTCGCGCTGTCGGGGTTCTGGATTTCGTTCATCGCCCGGCTGGCCCGCTCGAGCCTGCTCGAAACCCTGCAGCAGGACTACATGATGACCGCCAAGGCCAAGGGGCTGAAGCGCGGCACGGTGCTGTTCAAGCATGGCTTGCGCAACTCGCTGATCCCGGTGGTGACGGTGCTCGGCCCGGTGGTCGCCAACCTCCTCACGGGCTCCTTCGTCATCGAGCAGATCTTCGCGCTGCCCGGCATCGGCCGGCACTTCGTGCTGTCGATCACCAACCGCGACTACACCGCCATCATGGGCATCACCATCTTCTATGCCGCGGTGCTGATGGTGATGATCTTCATCGTCGACATGCTCTATCTCGTGCTCGACCCGCGCATCAAATATCGGGCCGACGCCAAATGACCGACATTGAGATCGCGCCTGAAATGTGGGCCCCGGCGACGCGCGACGGCGCCGCCGCCGAGTATATCGCGGCGCCCAGCCTCACCTTCTGGCAGGATGTGCGCAAGCGCCTCTGGGCCAACAAGCCGGCCATGCTGGGGCTCGGCTTCATTATCCTCCTGGTGCTCGCCGCGATCTTCGGGCCGATGCTGTCGCGGCACACCTATTTCGAGCAGAACCTCAAACTCTCCAACGTGCCGCCGCTGTTCCAGACCTATGCGGTGACCGACGGCACCGGGGCGACGACGCGCTTCTTCTTCAACTCCGGCAACCTCAACCTCTACGAGGTGACCCCGTCAGGCGAAGTCGCCGGGCTGATCCGGCCGGCGAAGAAAGACCTCATCAAGAAGCAGCAGCAGTTCAAGTTCGGCGATCGCGAAGTGCTGCTCGATACCGCCAAACAGCAGCTGGGCTTCGCCGATGGCGCCGCGCTCGCGCCCAGCGGCTGGCAGTGGAACATGAGCAACTTGCTGGGCACCGATCAGCTCGGCCGCGACGTGCTGGCGCGTCAGCTTTATGGCGCCCGCATCTCGCTCACCGTGGCGTTCGTCGCGACGCTGGTGAACTTCTTCATCGGCGTGTTCTACGGCGGCCTCGCCGGCTATCTCGGCGGCAAGGCCGACACCATCATGATGCGCATCGTCGAGGTGATCTCGACCATCCCGCTGACGCTCTACGTCATCCTGATCATGGTGGTGTTCAACTCTGGTTTCCTGTCGGTGGTGCTGGCCATCGGCTCGGTCTACTGGGTCGACATGGCGCGCATCGTGCGCGGCCAGATCCTGACGCTGAAGCAGCAGGATTACGTCGCCGCCGCCCGCACCATGGGCGCCTCGACGCCACGCATCCTCGTCCGGCACCTGCTCCCCAACTCGGTCGGCCCGATCCTCGTGACGCTCACCATGCTGATCCCGAGCGCCATCTTCATCGAGAGCTTCATGAGCTTCATCGGCCTCGGCGTCACCCCGCCCGAAGCCAGCTGGGGCACGCTGACCTCCGAGGCGGTGGAGACGCTGCGCGCCTATCCCTACCAGCTGTTCTTCCCGGCCGCTGCCATCAGCCTCACCATGTTCGCCTTCAACTTCCTCGGCGATGGCCTGCGCGATGCGCTCGACCCAAGGCTTCGCACATGACCACTCCGCACATGAGCACGCCCTTGCTTTCGGTCAGCAACCTCTCGACCAGCTTCTTCACCTCGCGCGGTGAGGTGCAGGCAGTCCGCGGCGTCTCGTTCGAGCTGCGTGCGGGGGAGATCCTCGGCATTGTCGGCGAGTCCGGTTCGGGCAAGTCGATCACCTGCATGAGCCTGATGGGCCTGTTGCGCAGCAGCGGCCGTGTCATCGACGGCAGTGCGCTGTTCGAGGGCCGTGACCTCTTGACGCTCGACGAGGACGAACTCAGCGCTTTGCGCGGCAACGACATCTCGATGATCTTCCAGGATCCGATGACTTCGCTCAACCCGACGCTTACCGTCGGCGAGCAGGTGATCGAGACCATCCTGAGGCATCGCCAGGTCACCCGCGCCCAGGCGCGCGCCCGCGCCATCGAACTGTTCGAGCTGGTCCGCATTCCCTCGGCGACGAAGCGCCTGAAATCCTATCCGCACGAGTTCTCCGGCGGCATGCGGCAGCGGGTGATGATCGCCATCGCGCTGGCCTGCGATCCAAAACTGCTGATCGCCGACGAGCCCACTACGGCGCTCGACGTCACCATCCAGCGCCAGATCCTGGCGCTGCTCAAGGAGTTGCAGGGCCGGCTCGGCATGGCGGTGATCCTCATCACTCACGATCTCGGCGTTATCGCCGAAACCGCCGACCGGGTGCTGGTGATGTATGGCGGCATGGTGATGGAAGAGGGGCCGGTGCGTGAGCTGTTCGCGCGGCCGTCGCATCCCTATACGCGCGGCCTCCTCGCCTCGATCCCCGACCTCCGCGACGACAGCCACCACCGGCTGACGCCGATCGCCGGCTCGCCCCCCGATATGCTGCGCCCGCCCAAAGGTTGCCCGTTCGCGCCCCGCTGTGGGCACGCCATGGCGCAGTGCAACGCTGCGCTGCCGCCGCTCTATGACGCTGGTCCGGCGCACCGTGCCCGCTGCTGGCTGCACCACCCTGAAGCGCCGCGTGTCGCCGGCATCACCGCCGAGCTCGTCCCCGCATGACTGATACCCCGCTGGTCGAACTCAGGAACCTCACCAAGCACTTCTCGCTGCCGGGCGACCTGTTCGGCCGCAACCGGCCGCTGCTGAAGGCGGTGGATGGCGTCGATCTCGAAATCCGCCGCGGCGAGACGCTCGGGCTGGTCGGCGAAAGCGGCTGCGGCAAATCCACCCTGGCGCGCACCCTGATCCGGCTGTTCCAGCCGACCTCCGGCCAGATGCTGTTCGATGGCGTCGATATCGCCGACTTGCCGGAGCGGCAGCTGGTGCCGTATCGGCGGCGCATGCAGATGATCTTTCAGGATCCCTATGCCTCGCTCAACGGCCGCATGACGGTACAGAGCCTTATCGCCGAGCCGCTGGACATCGCCGGCATCGGTACCGCCGCCTCGCGGTCGCAGCGGGTCGCCGAGCTCCTGGCACGGGTCGGGCTCAATGCCGACCATGCGCATCGCTTTCCGCACGAATTCTCCGGCGGCCAGCGCCAGCGCATCGGCATCGCCCGCGCTATCGCGCTGAACCCCGAGCTGGTGATCTGCGACGAGCCGATTTCGGCGCTCGACGTGTCGATCCAGGCCCAGGTGGTCAACATGCTCGAGGACCTGCAGGCCGAGCTTGGCCTCACCTACCTGTTCATCACTCACGACCTGTCCATGGTGCGCCACATCTCCGATCGCATCGGGGTGATGTACCTGGGCAAGATCGTCGAGCTCGCCTCCAACGACACGCTCTATCGCGCGCCGGCTCACCCCTATACCCAGGCGCTGCTCGCCTCGATCCCGGTGGCCGATCCGGAAGCGCGCCGCGACGTCGCGCCGATGCGCGGCGAGATCCCGAGCCCCATCGATATCCCGTCTGGGTGTCGGTTCCGCACCCGCTGCCCCTTCGCCACCGAGCTCTGCGCCCGCGTCGAGCCGCCGCTCAGCGATGTCGGCGACGGGCACCTCGCCGCTTGCCATTATGCGGCTGAGGTGATGGCCGGCCGGGCGGTTGCCGCCTGAACCGTTTTTTGACTTTCAACAGGGCCGGACAACGGCCGCAAAACAGGAGAGAAACTTATGCTGAAGCGATTGCTGCCGCTGGTTGCCGCGGCTCTGCTGGCCTCGGTCGGTCCGGTCTGGGCCGCCGGCGAGCTGACCTACGTGGTCAACAACGAAGCCGCCGCCTACGATCCGGGCACCACGGCCGAGACCTTCGCTACGCCGATCATCGGCAATGCCTTCGAGGGCCTGGTGAAATACGCCTCGGATGGCGCCGTGGTGCCGGCTCTGGCCGAGAGCTGGACCATCAGCGATGATGGCCTCACCTACACCTTCAAGCTGCGTGCCGATGCCAAGTGGTCGGATGGCAAGCCGGTCACCGCAGGCGATTTCGTCTATGCCTGGAAGCGCGTCCTGACCCCCGCCTCGGGCGCCAAGAACAGCCAGATGCTCTATGGCATCGTCGGCGCCGAAGAGTTCTACGCCGATCAGTCCAAGGACAACGTCGCGGTTTCGGCCACCGACGACCACACGCTGACCTTCACCCTGAAGCAGCGCGTACCCTACATGCTGCAGCTGCTCGGTTTCTCCACCTTCTACCCGGTGCGCGAGGATATCGTCGCCGCCGATCCCGAAGGCTGGACCCGCAAGCCCGCGACCTATATCGGCACCGGCCCGTTCCGCGTTACTGCGATGAACTTCGGCGAGTCGATCGTCCTCGAGAAGAACCCCGAATACTACAACGCCGCCAATGTCAGCCTCGACAAGCTGACCTTCCGGCTGATCCCCGATCCGGCGACGGCGCTTGCCGCCTATGAAGCTGGCGATGTCGATGGCGTCGAGGCCGTGCCGGCGCCGGATTCCGCGTCTCGCTTCCGAGGACAATAACGGCTTCCTGGTCGTGCCGGCGCTCGGCACCACCTACGCCTTCTTCAACCCGCACCAGAAGCCGCTCGACGACGTGCGCGTCCGCAAGGCGCTGTCGATGGCGATCGACCGTGAGGAGATCGTCGAATTCGTGCTGCAGTCGGCTGATATCCCGGCCATGGCGCTGGTCCCGCCCGGCATGAACGTCGCCGGTGAAGATTTCCGCGACGGCTCGGACAGCTTCGGCCTCGCCCCCACCGCCGAAGTCGATGCCGCCAAGGCTTTGCTCGCCGAAGCCGGCTACCCGGATGGCGCCGGTTTCCCCGACACGGTGTTCGTCACCTACTCGTCGCCGCCGATCGAGAAGCTGCTCGAAGCCATCCAGCAGATGTGGAAGAAGAACCTCAACATCGACGTCAAGATCCAGGCGTCCGAGTGGCAGGTGTTCTACCCTGAAGTGCAGAAGGTCGAGTACCAGATCGCCCAGATGGGCTGGGGCGCCGACTATCCGCACCCGATGACCTTCCTCGACAACTTCGTCACCGGCAGCCCCAACAACCTCGCCAACTGGTCGAACGCCGATTACGACAAGCTGATCGCCGACGCCAAGGCGACCAATGACGAGAAGCAATCTCTCACCGACATGCGCCAGGCCGAGGCGCTGATCATGAACGATGCAGTGATCCTGCCGCAGTATCACCGCAACCAGTACATGATGATGAAACCCTACGTGAAAGGCTTCTGGCGCTCGCCGCTGAACGTGCCGTATTTCGACGCGGTCACCATCGAAAAGTAAGCGCGCTGGCCCTGCTTGCTGCGACCCCGGTCTCGCCAGAGGCCGGGGTTCTTTGTTTGTGGGCACTGGTCGGCGAGCCGGCTGGGTGCGCCGGTGCTTACCCACTGCGATAACCCCACGCTCGGTGTCATCCCTGCTTTCGCAGGGATGACAGCCGGTGGGTGGAACGAGACCAAGCCCAACCAGCTTCCGGCTCGCACGACAGCCCTTCATCCCATAAACATGAGTTGACAAATCATGTTTTCGGCCGGAGAACATGCCGCCAATCAGCCTGGGGTCATCCATGTTCAGCAGAGCCATCCTCGCCGCGCTCGCGGGCGTCATCATGCTGGCCGTCGCGCCTCTGGCGCAGGCGGTCGAAATCAAGCACGACCTGGGCACCACCGAGGTGCCGGATGCACCCAAGCGCATCGTCGTGCTCGAATACAGTTTCGTCGACAGCCTCGCCGCCGTGGGCGTCGCCCCGGTCGGCATCGCCGACGACGACGCACGAGAGTCGATCGTGCCTGCCTATACCGCGATCATCGGCGACGACTGGAAATCCGTCGGTACCCGCAAGTCGCCGAGCCTCGAGGTCATCGCCTCGCTGCAGCCCGACCTGATCATCGCCGATACCAGCCGGCACGAAGCGATCTATGGCGCCCTCAGCGAGATCGCCCCGACCATCGCCTTCGACAGCCTCACCGGCACCTACCAGGTGGCGCTCGAGGCGGCGAAGACCATCGCCCATGCAGTCGGCAAGGATGCCGAGATGGAGGCGCGCCTCGCCGAGCACAGCACGAAGATGGAGGGCTTCAAGGCCGCCATCGGCGACGTCTCGGCCTGGTCGGCGCAGTTCATCGTCGACAATGGCGAAGGCATCTTCCTCCACTCGCCGGTGAGCTATAACGGCTCGCTGCTCGCCTGGTTCGGCTTCAAGAACAATATGCCGACGCCCGACGGGCACACCTACGAGGAAGCCATCGTCAAGACCTCGCTGGAGCAACTGTCCGAGATCAACCCGCAGGTGATCATCCGCGGCAAGTATGCCGATCCCGGCCTCACCGACAGCTGGGTCGGCCAGCCGCTCTACGACAATGTCGAAGCGACGAAGACCGGCAACCTGTTCGACGTGAACGCCCACGAGTGGTCGCGCCTGCGCGGCGTCATCGCTTCGGAAGCCAGCGGCGCCAACCTCGTCGAGATCGTCAAGAACCTCAAGAAGTAAGCTTGCCAGTCGCCTTCCGCTTCGCGCTCCTTGCGGCAGCAGTGCTCATCGCGGCACTGCTGTCGTTGACCATTGGGCAGCGCAGCGATGTCGGCATTTCCAACGTGCTGCAGCTGCTGTTCGTCGATGACGGCAGCCTCGCCCGCTCGGCGGTCGTCGACCTCAGGCTGCCGCGCACCCTGATCGCCGGGCTGATCGGCATCAATCTGGGGCTGGCCGGGCTGGCGCTGCAGGCGGTGACGCGCAACCCGTTGGCCTCGGAATCGGTGCTGGGCATCAACCAGGGTGCGGCGCTCGGAGTGGCGCTGGCGCTGGTGTTCCCGGCGCTGCTGATCGGCAACCTCGACACCATGGCGATCATCGGTGCAGTGGTCGCCGGCGCCGTCACCTTCGGCATCGCCGGGGGCTTAGGTGGCCGGCTCGACTCGATGCGGCTGATCCTCGCCGGCGTCACCGTGGGCGCCTTCAGCTTCGCCTTCGTGCGCTTCACCTTCACCCTCGAGGACAACCTCTCCCGGCTCGTCCTCAGCTGGACCTCGGCCGATATCTCCGCCGCTCGTTTCGACCAGGCGCTGCCGCTGCTGTTCTGGGCCGCCGGCGGGCTCACCATCAGCACCTTCATGGCGCATAGCTTCAACATCCTGGCGCTCGGCGACGGCGCCTCGCACGGGCTGGGCGTCGATCCGCGCCGCATGCGCTTCATCGGTGCCATGCTCGCCGCCGTGTTGACTGGCGCGAGCGTCGCCGCAGCCGGGCCGGTGATGTTCGTCGGGCTGGTGATCCCGCATCTCTGCCGTCTCTGGTTCGGCTCCAACCATCGGCTGCTGGTCCCGGCGGTGGCGCTGGGCGGGGCAGGGCTGGTGCTGTTCGCCGACGTGGTGTCGAAGCTGGTGCGCTTCCCCTATGAAACCCCGCTCGGCGTCATCTGCGCGCTGATCGGTGCGCCGTATTTCCTCTATGCCACGGTCCGGGCGAGGCACATGGCATGAGCGCCGTGGTGCACGTCCCGGCAAGACCTCGCAGCACGCTTCGCGGCCTCGTCCTGATCGCCGCGCTCGCCGTGCTGGTCATTGCCGCAGCGCTCTGGAGCCTCAGCGTCGGCGCGGTGCCGATCCCCACCCAGACCATCATCAACACGCTGTTCAACCTCGATGGCGAGCAGCAGACCTACATCATCATGAAGTCGCGCCTGCCGCGCATGGTGCTGGCGCTGCTGGCGGGCGGTGCCCTGGCGCTGTCCGGCGCCATCATCCAGGCGGTGATCCGTAATCCCTTGGCGAGCCCCAACATCATCGGCATCAATTCCGGCGCCGCGCTGTTCGCCCTGGTGCTGGTGCTGGTCTTCCCCGAGATCCCGCAAGTCTGGATGCCGCTCGCCGCCTGCATCGGCGGCCTCGTGGCCGCCGCCTTCGTCATGGTGGTGGCGCATTATCGCAACCTCTCGGCCATCCACCTGGCGCTGATCGGCGTCGCCGTCGGCTTCGTCTTCGAGGCCGGTGTCGACTACCTGCTGATCGTCTCCAATGACAGCGAGAGCTCGGCCCCGATGATCTGGCTCACCGGCTCGCTCTGGGGCCGCACCTGGGCCCATGTGGCAGTCAGCTGGTCGCCGCTCGTCGCCCTGAGCGCCGTGGCGCTGCTGCTCTCCTACCGGCTCGACCTGATCGCGCTCGGCGAAGCGACGGCCACCGGCCTCGGCCTCAACGTGCCGCGCCAACGCCTGCTGCTGCTGCTCGTCGCGACGCTCCTTGCCAGCGTTTCCGTCGCGGTGGTCGGGGTCATGGGCTTCATCGGGCTGATGGCGCCGCATATTGCCCGGCGGCTCGTCGGCGGCTCGCACCGGCTGATGCTGCCGCTGGCGGCGCTGGTCGGCATGCTGCTGGTGGTGTTGGCTGACGGCATCGGCCGCGCCATCGCCCCGCCGATCGAGGTCTCCGCCGGCATCCTCGCCGCGCTGATCGGCGCGCCGTTCTTCATCTACATCATGCTGACCATGACTTCGGAGCAGGACTCATGAGCATCCTGGTCAAGGGCGTCACCGCAGGCTATGGCCGCGACCGCGCCATCGTCGAGAACATCGACCTGACCATCGCCACCGGCGAGGTGACCATCCTGATCGGCCCCAACGGCTGCGGCAAATCCACCTTGCTCAAGACCATCGGCCGGCTGCTGAAGCCGCGCACCGGCACCATCCACGCCGATGAACTCGATGTGCTGCGCAACCACCCCAAGCGTGTGGCGCGCACCATCGCCTATCTGCCGCAGAGCCCGGTCGTGCCGAGCGCGATCACCGTCGAGCAGCTGGTGGGTTATGGCCGCGCCCCGCATCAGTCGCTGCTCGGCCTCCGTTCGCCCCGGGATATCGAGCTGGTCGACCAGGCCATCGCCGCCACCGGGCTCGCGGAGTTGCGCTTCAAGCCGGTGGCCGAGCTTTCCGGCGGGCAGCGGCAGCGCGCCTTCATCGCCATGGCGCTGGCGCAGGACACGCCCTACGTCATGCTCGATGAGCCGACCACCTTCCTAGACATCAAGCACCAGGTCGAAACCCTCGACCTGGTGCGCCAGCTGCATGGGGCAGGGCGCACCAGCATCGTCGTCCTCCACGACATCGCCCAGGCCGCCCGCTACGGCGACCGGCTGGTGGTGATGCACGAAGGGCGGATCGTCGCCGAAGGCAAACCCGCGGACGTCGTCACCCCCGAGCTGATCCACAAAGTCTACGGGCTCGACTGCGAGGTCTACGCGGATCCGGTCTCGGGCACGCCGGTGGTCACGCCGCGGTAGGGCGATCGCTGACCTCGAGAGGTGGCCTTCTCCCCTTGTGGGAGAAGGTGGCCGAAGGCCGGATGAGGGGTATCTCTCCGCGTACTGGATCGCTCCTCGCTTCGCTCGGAGCGCGCTACACTTCGTTTCACGGTACCCCTCATCCGCCCTTCGGGCACCTTCTCCCACAAGGGGAGAAGGCGATCGCTGCGCCGTCCATGGCTGCTCAAATGCGATTGCCCTGTCTTCCTGGATAGGGCCCCTAACCGCTTCCCCTCGCAGTGCATTTCCCATCCGGCCGACCATCGACTGTCCTAGCTTATCCCCACCCAAATCAAAAAGTTGCATAGTCAATTTTGATTAGTTACGAATGTGCGTCCGTTGGAGGTAACGGACGTGACTTTGGGAGGACTCCTTGTCTTACGAAACCAATCGGGCAGGGCGCTTGAGCGCTCGCCTGCTGCTGAGCTGTGCAACCCTGGCGCTGACCATTGGCGGTTTTGCCGTCACCACCGCTCAGGCGGCCGGCGAGCTGCCGGCCAATGTGCTGATCAGCGCCGACGAGTGCGAGCGCAACAAGGCTGCCGGCACCATCACCTACATCTCGGGCTACGGCTATTCGGCCAGCGCCGGCCAGGTCGACGTGTTCCTCGCCAAGGAGCTCGGCTATTTCGATGCGCTCTGCCTTTCCGTCGACATCAATGCGGCAGGCGGCAACGGCCAGTTGCTGGTGTCCTCGGGCCAGGCACAGTTCACTGCGCTCGGCTCGGCGTCTGACGTGATGCTGGCGGCCGCCAACAGCCGCAACCTCACGGCCGTCGCCACCTATGGCAGCACCTCGCCGTTCTCCATCTTCACCAATGAGGCGGTGAAAAGCCTGAAGGATCTCGAGGGAAAGCGCCTCGGCTACTTCATCAACATCACCCCGATCGCTGCGGCGATGCTCGATGCTGCCGGCGTCGACATGTCGAAGGTCGAGCTGATCAAGATGACCAACTACGACCCCACCGTGGTCACTCGCGGCCAGGTCGATGCCATTGTCGGCTATGCCTCGAACCAGCCGCAGACGCTGAAGGCCATGGGCCTGCCGTTCAACCAGTTCCTGCCCGCCGACTTCGGCCTCCAGGGCACCTATAACGTCATGGAAGTGAACTCGAAGTTCCTCTCCGAGCATCGCGAGGTGGTGGCCGACTTCATGCGCGCGAGCCTCAAGGCGCTCGAGTTCTGCCTCACCGAGGAGGACAAGTGCGTCGACATGATCAGTCAGCTCGCCGCTGACAATAACCAGGGCTCAGCCTTCCCAAGGGATCAGCAGGCCCGCACCTGGGGCGTTGAGTCCGAGTGGGTGCGCACCAGCCAGTATGGCGCGCCGGGCGTCCAGACCATCGCCGAGTGGGAGAGCGAGTACCAGATGGTGCAAAGCTTCGGTGGCCTGAAGAACCCGCCGCCGCTCGCCGACATGATGGATGCCGACCTCGTCGCCTCGCTCTACGCCGACGGCAAGCTGATCTGGCCGGAAAAGAAGTGATCGCGACGATGCCTGCAGTCTCTCATCTCCAGAGCACGCCGGCCGCCTACCCCGATGACATCGGGGTAGAGGTCTCCAACGTGACCAAGAGCTTCGGCGGCGACGAGTCCCGGGTGACGGTGCTCAACGGCGTGTCGCTGTCGATCAGGAAGGGCGAGTTCGTCTCGCTGATCGGGCCGAGCGGCTGCGGCAAGTCCACCCTGCTCAAGCTGGTCGCCGGGCTCTCCGAAGCCAATGGCGGCAGCGTCTCGATCAACGGCAAATCGGTGCGGGAAGCCGCCAGGAACAAGGCTATCGGCCTCGTCCCGCAGTCTCCCGCACTGCTGCCCTGGCGCACCATTCTCGACAATGTCAGCCTGCCGATCAGCATCAACCCCGGCGCCAATGCCGGGCGGAAACTGCGCGATCCCAGGGAGATCCTGCAGAGCTTCGGGCTCGGCCACGCCCTCGACCGCTACCCGGCCCAGCTTTCAGGCGGCATGCAGCAGCGCGCCGCCATCGCTCGGGCCTTCGTCTTCGATCCCGAGATCCTGCTGATGGACGAGCCGTTCTCGGCGCTCGACGAAATGAACCGCGACCAGCAGCGCATGGGCCTGCTGGATTTCTGGCAGTCCAACCGCAAGTCGGTACTGTTCGTCACCCATTCGGTCCCCGAGGCGATCATCCTGTCCGATCGCATCGTGTTGATGGCCTCGCATCCCGGCCGCATCGCCGAGATCATCGATGTCGACCTGCCGCGACCACGCAACGAGGCGCTCTACGCCACCGACGCCTTCCGCGACCTCGAAGGCTATGTCCGCTCTGCCCTGCGCAAGGTGATGGAGGCTGCCCGTGTCTGACACTGTCGCAACCGCGCCGCGGCGCAACTCATCCGGTTTCACCATGGCCCGCATCGTTTTCGACTGGGGCCCGCCGGCCGTAACCTTCGTCATCGTCGCCGTGCTCTGGCAGTTGGTGGCGATCAACAATCCCTACGTGCTGCCGACGCTCGATGCCATCGGCAACAGCCTCGCCAGCGACCCCCAGATGTACTGGGCCAACCTCCTCGTCACTTGCCAGGAGGTGGTCATCGGCGCCGGCGCCGGCATTATCTGCGGCTTCCTCCTCGCCGTGGCGATGAGCGAGTTGCCGATCGTCGAGAAGGCGGTGATGCCGCTGATCGTGGTGATCATGGTGACGCCGGTCGTCGCCATCGCTCCGGCGCTGGTCGTCGCCTTCGGCTTCGGCATGCTGCCCAAGTACATCGTCACCGGCCTCGTGGTGTTCTTCCCCATGCTGGTCAACTCGCTGGCTGGCCTCAGGGATGTCGACCAGAAGGCGCTCGATGTGTTCAAGACCCTGCATGCCAGCCGTTGGGAGATCTTCCGTGATCTCCGGCTCCCCGGCTGCATGCCCTTCGTCTTCGCCGGCCTTCGCATCGCCATGCCACTGGCGGTGGTCGGCGCAGCGGTGGCCGAATTCGTGGCCGCCGGCCAGCAGGCAGGGCTGGGTTCGCTGGTGACCATCGCCGCCGCCCAGGCCAACCTGCCCGTGACCTGGGCGAGTATCGCCCTGCTCTGCCTGCTCGGCGTACTTCTCGTGTCGCTGCTGGCCCTGCTCCGCAAACGCCTCCTGTGGTGGAGCGACGAGGACGTCATCGGGCGCTGAGGCGCCCGATCCGGACCCAACTCTGACGAAAGACATTGCTATGAAGAAGCTACGCTTTGGGCTGTTTGAAAACGCCCAGACCAACGACTCCGGCACGTCCACCTGGCGGCATCCCGACAGCGAGCGGCACAATTTCGACCGGCTCGACTACTGGGTGAAGATCGCCCGCATCTGCGAAGACGCGAAGCTCGATTTCCTGTTCCTCGCCGATGCCTGGGGTTGGGCCGACGTCAAGGGCACGCGCCCCGACATCAGCACCACCGAGGGCCTCGACTTGCCGCGGCTCGACCCCGCCATTGTCGGCGCGGCGCTGATCGGCGCCACCGAGAAGCTGGGGATCGTCATGACCGGCTCGACTTTGCTCGAGCAGCCCTATGCCTTTGCCCGCCGCATGCAGACCCTCGACCACCTGTCGAACGGTCGCATCGGCTGGAACGTCGTCACCACCGGCACCGCCGAGACCGCAGTCGCCGCCTTCGGTGTGCCGATGGTGGCGCATGACGAGCGCTACAACATGGCCGACGATTTCATGAGCCTCGTCTACAAGCTGTTCGAAGGCGCCTGGGAGCGCGATGCGCTCGAGCGCAACAAGCAGGGGCGTTACGCCGACCCGGCCAAGGTGCACCGTATCGCCCATGACGGCCCGTATTTCCGCTCGCATGGCTTCGGCAACACCGCCTACTCGCCGCAGGGCACCCCTGTGCTGTTCCAGGCCGGCTCGTCCGATCGGGGCAAGCAGTTCGGCGGCAAGCATGGCGAGTGCATCTTCCTCGGTGGCGGTTCGATCGAAAAGCTCGCCGGGCAGGTGAAAGCCATCCGCGACGAGGCCGCCGCCAATGGCCGCGATCCCAATTCGATCAAGCTGATGAGCGCCTTCTCCTGCGTCGTCGCGCCGACCGAAGCCGAGGCGCGCGCAAAGCACCAGGCCATCCTCGACGCCCAGACCCCGGATGTCGCCGTCGCCTCCTATGCCTGGTTCACCGGGCTCGACCTGTCGTCTTACGATCCCGCGACCAAGATGAGCGCGCTTCACACCGAGCTGTCGCAGACCCAGGTCGCCCGCTTCGGCGACAAGACCGTCGGCGATGTGCTGAAGGATTGGCATGCCCATGGCGTACGCACCAACCCGTTCGTCGGGACGCCCGAGCAGATCGCCGACATCATGTGCGAGATGGCCGAAGGCGCCGACCTCGACGGCTTCCTCTTCACCCCCCTGATCCAGCCGACGTCCACTCTCGATTTCGTTGAACTGGTGATGCCGGTGCTGCGCGCCCGGGGCGTGGCGGCGTCGGACTACGAAGGGGAGAGCCTGCGCGAACGGCTGGTGGGCACCGAAAGCCCGATCCTGCGCACCGACCACCCCGGCGCCAGCCACCGCCAGCTGCAGTAATGACGGTGTTGGGGGGTGGACCAGTTCACGTCTGATTGGCGACGAATGGACTTCCCCTCACCCCGACCCTCTCCCCGGAGGGGAGAGGGGGCGATGTGGCACTGCCAGCGGTCTCGCGTCCCCTCTCCCCTCTGCGGAGAGGGGCAGGGTGAGGGGCAGAACGAGCCAACTAGGCTAGGATTCCCGCGCTACCGTGCCGGCGGGGATCTCGTCGGCAAATGTATAGGCACCGCCGAGGATGCGGTCGTAGAGGCCGCGCGCCCATTCCTGCTCGGCCCTCAGCCGAAGCGAGGAGAGTTCGAAGATCTCGCGCACATAGGCCGGCGTCGTGCTCGACTTGGCCACATCGCTGATATCGAAGCCGTTGCTCGCCACCTTGGCGTCGATCTCGGCGATCCTGACCTTCAGCGCCGCCACCACTTCGGCGCGGCTGAGCAGGAACATGAACGAGGTCAGCGCCATCACCGGCTTGGTATCGAAGGTCTCGACCGTCCACAGCGTCTGGCGCAGCAGCCGCATCAGCTCGACCACGCCGTTGGGGGTGGTCTGGTAGATCGTCCGCTCCGGACGCTTTCCGGCAGCTTCGGTGCCGTTCTCCTGGATGTAGCCGTCCTGCTTCAGCGATTTGAGCGCGTTGTAGATCGAGCCGGGCTGGATATTGGCCCACTCGTCGACATGCCAGGTCATCAGTTCGCGGCGCAGGAAATAGCCATGCACCGGCTCGAACTGGCGCACGGCGCCCAGCACCACCAGGCGGGTAATGTTCGACATGCTGGCTCCTGAAACCGGGGAAGGCGCTTGTCTCCCTCTAACAAATTGACTAGCTTCAGTCCAATTATTCAAACTTGACTATACGGGAGGAAATCACGGTGCAGGCAGGTGAGGCGACGCTGGCCCTGAGGAGGGCCTTCTCGATGTTCCCGACCGGTGTCGTCGCCATGTGCGGCATGGATGGCGCGGCGCCCGTCGGCATGGCGGTGAACTCGTTCAGTTCGGTGTCACTCGATCCGCCCTTGGTCTCGGTCTGCGTGGCGCGCCAGTCCGCCACCTGGCCGCGGCTCAACCGCCTGCCGCGCATCGGCCTCAGTGTGCTGGGATCCAGTCAGGAGCAGCTCTCCCGTCAGCTGTCGTCGCGCAACGGCGATCGTTTCCGGGGTGTCGAGTTCGAGGCCACGCCCGATGGCGCGCTGTTCGTCAGGGGCGCAGCGCTCTGGCTCGATTGCGCCATCAGCGATCGGCTCGAAGGCGGCGACCACGAGATCATCCTGCTCGAAGTGCGCGAGACCAGCCTCTTCCCGCACATCCCGCCGCTGGTCTTCCACCAGAGCCAGTATCTTGCCCTCTCCAACGCCTCCTGAACTGGTGATCAGCGGCAGCGTCGTTCACGGCGAGAAGCGCGGTCGCGCCCTCGGCTTTCCCACCGCCAACATCGCGCTGGCATCGGGCAATCCGTTCCCACCCGAAGGGGTCTATTGCTGCCTGGTGCGGTTCTCGCATCGCGACACGCTCTATGGCGCCACCGTCAGCGTCGGTACCAATCCGACATTTCCCGATATCGCCTCGATCCGCGTCGAAGCCCATATCCACGATCTCGACGAGCTGCTCTACGGCCTCGGCGCCGAGCTTCGCCTGCTGCGCCGCCTGCGCGACATGCGCCGCTTTGCCAGTGTCGAAGCGCTGATCGCCCAGATGGCAAGCGATGTGCAGCAGTCGCGGCAACTGCTGGTGGACCTCGGGTGCCTGCCCGGCTCCCGCCAGGGCAGGGATAGGGGTTGAAGACATCCAGCGGCACTCGCGCCGCAACGGGGCCCAAGGGATGGCCGCCGCCCCGCGATGGTGTCGGTTCGATGGAATAAACCACCACAGCAAGTGTTGACCCTGAGTGCCCAGGGAACAGTGCTCTCCGCTCCCTTGGGTCTCAACCGAGGAGCCATCATGTCTGCCAAGGCCTATGTGAACAAGATCGCCGTCGCGGTGCCGGATTACGATGTGCACCGTTTCTCCATCGGCTTCGCCGCCTCCCAGCTTGCCGACAACCCCAGGCGCCAGGCGCTGTTCACCCGGATGGCCGAAAGAAGCGGCATCGAGCATCGCTACTGCTGCTTCCCCTCCGCCGACGACCCCAACGGTCCGGCGGTCGACGGCGCCGGCCGGTTCACCCGCGGCAACTTTCCCTCGACTGCCACGCGGATGGACCTCTTCGCCCAGGCCGCCCCGGTACTGGCGCAGAAAGCGGTGGACCGGCTGGAGCTCGGGGCCGACGTCGCCCGGATCACCCATCTCATTGTCACCACCTGCACTGGCCTCGCCTCGCCCGGGATCGACATGGAGATCATCGAGCGCTGTGGCCTGTCGTCCTCGGTGGAGCGAACCATCGTCGGATTCATGGGGTGCTATGCGGCGGTCAATGCCCTGAAGCTCGCCCATCACATCGTCCGTTCGGATCCGGAGGCGCGGGTGCTGGCCGTCAATGTCGAGCTCTGCACCCTGCATCTGAAGGAAACCACCGATATCGAACGGCTGCTGACCTTCATCCTCTGGGGCGACGGGGCCGCTGCGGCGCTGGTCACGGCCGAGCCCACCGGCATCGCGCTCGACAGTTTCCGCGCCGTCGTTGCCCCCGACAGCCGCGAGCTGATGACCTGGACGGTGCGCAATGACGGCTTCGATATGGTGCTGTCCGGCCAGGTGCCCGCCGCCATCCATGAGACGCTGAGCACCCGCATCACGGACATTCTGGGCAATCGGGGGCTCAACAATGTCGACCTCTGGGCCGTCCACCCGGGCGGCAAGTCCGTGCTGGATGCCGTCGAGCGATCGCTGGGTCTCGACGGCGAAGCCCTGCGCCCATCGCGTGAGGTGCTGCGATTGAACGGCAATATGTCCTCGGCGACGGTGATGTTCGTGCTTGCCGATATGCTGGCCCATCGACAGGCCGACCAGGTCGGCTGCGGCATGGCCTTCGGCCCCGGGCTCACCGCGGAGACCTTCATGTTCCACACCGCCGACGCCGCCTGAAATGGCCGGGGGTCTGGCGTTGCGCCAGCTGTCGTCGGAACTGCTCGATCACCTGCCGGCGAGCGATCCGCAGGCGATCGGGTCACGCCGCGACCTGGCCCGGATCAACGCCATCATGTTCCAGGCTGCCATCATGTGCCGGCGACTGAGGCGCGACGTACAGCCGCCGCCGCGGCGCATCCTCGAGATCGGCTGCGGCGACGGCAGCTTCATGCTTGCCGTGCTGAGGCGTATGCGGCGGCACTGGCCGGGCGGCGAGATCGTGCTGCTCGACCAGCAGGACCTGGTGTCGTCGCGTCGACTGGGCGCGTTCGCCAGGCTCGGCTGGCAGGCCGAAACGGCAACCGCCGATGCGCTCGTGTGGATGGAACAGTCCCCGAGCGCCGGGTTCGATCTCGTCACCGCCAACCTGTTCCTGCATCACTTTGCCGAGGCCGGACTGATCCGCTTGCTGGCGGCAGCATCGCGGCTCGCGCCGGTGTTCGTTGCAACCGAGCCAAGCCGGAACGCTGCCGCACTCGCCGCGACCGGGCTGCTGCGCGCCATCGGCGCCAACGCCGTGACGCTGCACGATGCGGCCGCGAGCGTCCGGGCCGGTTTTGCCGGGCAGGAGCTTTCTGGACTGTGGCCCGGCGGTCAGGCGATGGCTATGCGGGAGGGGACCGTCGGGCTGTTCACCCATGTCTTCTCCGCGCGCTCCACAGCCTCCGGTGCTGCACGATGAGATATGATGCGGTCATCATCGGAGGCGGTCCGTCCGGGGCCTCGGCCGCTATCGCCCTGGCATCCCAGGGGCGCGCCGTCGCCATTGTCGAAAAGAGTGCATTTCCGCGCAGCAAGGTGTGCGGCGAGTTCATCTCCCCGGTGAACCTGGCGCTGCTCGACCGGCTGGGCGTCGGGGACCGGGTCCGCGACCTCGCCGGTCCGGAAGTTCGCCGCCTGGCCCTGTTCGCCGCCGGACCCGGCATCGAAGCGCCGATGCCTCGTGGTCGCGGCGACGCCTTCGGCCGTGCGCTGGGCCGCGACGTGCTCGACACGCTGCTGCTCGACGCGGCCGCATCGGCCGGAGCCACGGTGCTGCAGCCCTGGCAGGCCACTGCGACCGTTCGCGACGGCGACGACATGGCCATCAGCATCGAGCGTTCCGGTGAGCGGCGCACGCTGCTGGCGCCGGTGCTCATCGCTGCTCATGGGTCGTGGGAGCCTGGCGGGCTCCGCAGCCAGCCGAGGCGGCAGCACCTCCCCTCGGATTTCCTCGGCTTCAAGGCCCACTTTCGCGGCTCCACGCTGCCGCCCGACATGATGCCGCTGCTGACTTTCCCCGGCGGCTATGGCGGCATGGTCTGGGCCGACCAGGGGCGGATGTCGCTCTCGTGCTGCATTCGCCGCGACCGGCTCGATGCCATCCGGGCGGCACAGCGTGGCTTGCCGGCAGGCGAAGCGGTGTTCCGCCACATCGCTGCGGCCTGCCCGAGTGTCGCCGACGTCCTGCGGCACGCCACGCTCGATGGGGGATGGCTGGCTGCCGGTCCGATCCGGCCCGGCATTCGCGACTGCTACGCGCACGACATCTTCGGCGTCGGCAACGTCGCCGGTGAATCCCATCCGATCATTGCCGAAGGCATCTCCATGGCGCTGCAATCGGGCTGGCTGCTGGCGTCGGAACTGGCGCGCATCGCCGAGTGGAACCGGGACGGACGCGAACTCGCCGGCCAGCGCTACGCGGCCGCCTGGCACAAGCAGTTCCCGCTGCGCATCCTCACCGCGTCGGTGCTGGCCGGCCTTGCCACCCGCCCGCTCACCGCCGGTCTGATGCACCGGTTCGTCAGCGCCTTCCCGGCGAGCCTGTTCGTCGGCGCGCGGCTCAGCGGCAAGGTTTCACCGGTCCCCGGCATCGGGTGACCCAGCAACCGGTGCAGCCCGGCGGAAGTCGCTCGACCAGCGGCATGACTCGCCAGCAGAGGGTCCTACTGCTCCACCCCAGCCGCTTCGCGCACGAAATACTCCGGATGGGCTGAGCGGATCGCGTCGAGTTCGCGCATCACCGAGACCAGATGCACCGCCATGCTTTCGTCGGCGCCCTTGGCGTCGTGCGCCTGCAGCCGCGCCAGGATTTCCTCGTGCTCGCCGACGATGAAATACATGTGCTCCTGGCTGAGCAGCGACAGCCGGCGGATGCGGTCCATGTGGAACTTGGCTTCGCGCACATCGTCCCAGATGCTTTCGAAGCCGGCTGCCTTGGCGATCAGTGCGTGGAAACGGTCGTCCGACTGCAGGAAATCCTGGTCGTCGCCAAGCCCGGCAAAGGTCTGCTGCAGGACGATTTCGCGCTTCAGCAGCGCCGCAATTTCCGGCGTCAGTCGCTCGGCGGCGAGCCGGGCGAGGGGGCGCTCGAGCGCCTCGCGGATGAAACGGGATTTGGCGATCAGGTTTTCGCTCAGCGGCGAAACGATGGTGCCGCGCTGCGGCAGGATTTCCACCAGCCCACGTCGCGCCAGCCGGGCGAAGGCTTCGCGCACCGGAGTGCGACTGACCCCGAACTCCGCGGCGAGCCGCGCTTCGGAGAGTTCCTGGAACGGCGGCAGCTGCATATCGAGGATCTGCTGCATCAGCCGGTCATAGACCTGGCTCGCCATCGAGCCGCCATCCTGCCGCGTGCCGTAGCTGGCCTCGCTCCCGAACTCCGCCGCCACCGCTCTCCCCTTGGGGGCCTTCATTGTCGTTCCGCCGTCATTTGGTCCCCAGCTGCAATCCTGCCATGAAGTACTTCCGCAAGGCGATGAACAGCAAGACCGTGGGGATACTCGAAATCAGCGTCGCGGTAATCACCACATTGGGTCCCAGCGTCGAATAGGTGCCCTGCAGCGATTGCAGCGCGACCATGATCGAGCGCACCTCGATGCCATTGGCGAGGATCGAGGAGAACAGCAGGTCGTTCCAGATGAAGGTGAACTGCAACAGGAACAGCGCGATCAGCGGGCCCATGGCGTTGGGCACGATCATCGAGGTGAACACCCGCCACTCGCTCGCCCCCTCGATCCGCGCCGCCTCGTCGACCTCGCGAGTGATCGCCGAGAACGAGTTGCGCAGCACCAGCAGCGGGAACGGAATGCAGATCGCCACATAGACCAGCAGCATGCCGAACCAGGTGTTGACCAGCCCGACCCGCTGATAGCCGAACAGCAGCGGCACCAGGTACATCTGGAACGGGAACAGCGTGCCGGTGAAAATCAGCATGAACCAGCCGTTCGAGCCGAGCAGGTGCAGCCGCGTCATGCCATAGGCCGCCGCGGCGGCGAAGGCTACGGCCAGCGCAGCGCCGATCAGCGCATAGCTGAACGAGTTCATCGCTGCCTGGCCGAGGTTGGCGATGGTCCAGGCCTGCACCACGTTGTCGACGATCGGCGCCAGCCCGGCCGGCAGCTCCAGCACGCCCTTGGTGGCATACTCCTCGGTGGTCTTGAACACCGTGACGAACAAGTAATAGAGCGGCGTCAGGTAAGCGATGGTGAGCGCCAGGATCGGGATCACCAGCCAGCGGCCACCCTGCCGTTGCGCCCGCTTCTCCTTCTCGATCAGGCCCGAGATGAACGCCTTGTCGGTGATGTCGACTGCCATGATCTGCCTATCGGATGTTCTTGCTGACGCGCGCCTGCACCACGGCGAGCAGTGCGCTGACGGTGATCACCATGGCGCCCAGCACCACGGCCACGGCCGAACCATAGGCCCAGGCGCCGTTCGAGAAGCTCTCGTAATACATGTAGACCGCCAGTGAGAGCGTGCGCTTGCCGGGGAACGAACTCGCCATCACCCAGAGCAGGTCGAAGGTGGTGAAACCGGCCGCGACGTTGAGGATGGTGACCACCAGCACGGTCGGCAACAGCAGCGGCCAGACGATGTGGCGAAAAATCTGGAAGTTCGAAGCGCCGTCGACGCGCGCTGCCTCGACCGGATCCTTGGGAATGGCGGCCAGCCCGAGCAGCAGCAGCACCATGGTGATGCCGACCGTCTGCCAGACGAAGGTAACGATCACCGAGCCGGTGATAGTCGTCGGGTCGAACAGCCAGCCGAAATCGAATGGCGTGCCGGTGATACCGGAGACGGCCGAGTTGAGCACGCCGGTCGGCGCGTAGACATAGTACCAGATGGCGCCCACGGCGGTCGGCGCCAGCACGCGCGGCAGGAAGAACAGGCTCTTGAAGGTTTCCTGGAACGGGATGTTGCGCAACAGCAGCGCCAGCCCGAGGCCGACCGCGAGCGGGAAGATGACGGCGCCCACCACCCAGATCGCGGTATTGCCCAGCGCCTCCGAGAAATAGGGTACGCGGAACAGCCGCGCGTAGTTGTTGAAGCCGGCGAACTGGTCGAGCCCGGTGAACTTCTGCCACTTGGTGAAGCTGAGGATGACGTTGAAGATCACCGGCAGGAGCAGGAACAGCGCCACCATGATCACGGCCGGGGCGATGAACAGCCAGGCGGTGCGCGTCTGCTGCCAGGCAACCCGGCGCTCGCGCCGGCGCGCTTCCTTCAACACTTCCGGGGTGAGCAGGGCTGAGGCGGTGACGTGCATCGTCTGGCTCCGGGGCAAAACAAGGGTGCCGGCCGCGCCGAAGCGCGGCCGGCGGGAGGAAGCCCGCGTTACTTGCTGGCCCAGTAGTCGGCGTTGATCGTCTGCATGGTCTTCATCGACTCGGTTGCCTGCTCGGGCGTCGGGTTGAACATGAAGGCGCCCATGGCGGCGACCAGGTCACCCTGGATCTGCGACGGGACGGCTTCCCACCAGCGCACCAGGGCGCGCGGCTTGGCGGCAGCGACGAGCTCCTTGTTGGCCTCGATGGTGGCGTTGGGCGCCTTGGCCTTGAGGTTGCCGTTGTAGACCTGAACGGTCGAGCCGAGTGCATTGGCGGCATCTGCCCCCATCAGCGACTGCACGGCCTTGCCCAGGTTCGGATCGGCATCGAGCGCCGCCTTCGAGACGACGATCGGCGACGCCTCGACGATCACCGACTGCTGCACATCCGGCGACAGCGACGGCATCAGGAAGGTCTTGAAGTCCTTGCCCGGCTCCATCCCGGCCTCGGCGAACGAGCCCGAGTGCCAGTCACCGACGAGGAACATCGCTGCAGACTTGTCGACGAAGAACTTCTGGTCGTCCTGCTCACGCGGGTCGGTGAAGTAGCCCTTGGCATACATCTCGCCCCACACCTTGAAGGCGTTCTGCACGTCCGGGCTGTCGTACGCGACCGTACCGTCAGTGAGGCCGACGAACGAGTCGGGGTTGGTGCCCAGCACGAGCTGGCTGAACCAGATGAACGGCATCCAGCCGCCGGAGGCCGGCCCGTTGATCGGGGTGAAGCCTGCCGCCTTCAGCTTGTCGCAGGCATCAATGAATTCCGCCCAGGTGGTCGGCGGAGCGGCGATGCCAGCCTTTTCGAAGGCAGCGGTGTTGTAGAACATCACCCAGTTGGCGACGTTGAGCAGCACGCCGTAGGGATTGCCATCCACCGACACCAGTTCCTTCTGGTCAGCCGAGAAATCGCCGTCGGCGATCGCCTGGTCCCAATAGGGGGTGAGGTCGGCGGCGATGCCGGTGGCAACCAGATCGCTCAGCTGCTGGCCGTTCCACCAGGTGAAGAAGGCCGGGGCGTTGTTGCCGGCGATCGAGGTCTGCATGAACGCCTGGTACTTATCGGTCGGCGTGATTTCCTGCAGCTTGATCGTCGCGCCCGAGGCGGCGCTGGCGCCTTCCGCCAGCTTGGTCATGCCGGCGTTCCACGGGGTCTTGTCCGAATAGAGGGCGAGATCGGCGGCGAACGCCGTGCCCGTCGAAAGCGCCGCAGCCAAGCTCACGGCGGTGATAGTCTTCATAAACGACATGTCTCTCTCCCTTGTCGTTGTTGCCGCTGCCCCTTAGCGGAGCAGCGAATTCTGGCTCTCGTTGTCGAAGACGTGGACGCGCGCGCCGTCGATGCGGAACCGGACCTCCTGGTTCGGCTCGAGCGCGCGCGGGTGCTGCATGCGTGCGACGATCTCGGTATCGCCGAGGTCGGCAAACAGCAGGCTTTCGTTGCCGAGCATCTCGGCGAAACTCACTGTGGCGCTGAAATCGGCGCCGAGCTGCGGTCGCGTGCCGTGCCCTTCCGGCACGATATCCTCCGGTCGGATGCCCAGCGTTACCGTGGTGCCCTGCGCCGGCAGGGTGAAGCGATCGGCCGGCACCGGGATGTCGATCCCCGCGGCGCGGATCGTGTTGCCTGGCCCGACCTCGGCCGCGAGCATGTTCATTGATGGGGCGCCCATGAAGCCGGCGACGAACATGTTGGCCGGGCGTTCGAACACCTCGAGCGGCGTGCCGATCTGCGCCACGCGACCGTCATTGAGCACCACGATCTTGTCGGCCAGCGTCATCGCTTCGACCTGGTCGTGCGTGACGAACACCACGGTGGCGCCGAGCTGGCGCTGCAGCCGCTTGATCTCGATACGGGTCTGGTTGCGGAGCTTGGCGTCGAGGTTGGAGAGCGGCTCGTCGAACAGGAATACCTTGGGCTCGCGCACCATGGCGCGGCCGATGGCAACGCGCTGCCGTTGCCCACCGGACAGCTGGCTCGGCCGGCGGTCCATATAGGGGTCGAGCCCCAGCATCTTGGCCGCCTCGCCGCGGCGCCGGGCGATTTCGTCCTTCGGCACGCCGCTGATGCGCAAGCCGAAGCCGAGATTGTCGCTAACGCTCATGTGCGGATAGAGGGCGTAGGACTGGAACACCATCGAGATGCCGCGGTCGCGCGACGGCAGGTCGTTGACCAGCTTGCCGTCGATCTTCAGCTCGCCGTGCGAGATGGTTTCGAGCCCGGCGATCATCCGCAAGATCGTCGACTTGCCGCAGCCGGAGGGGCCGACCAGCACCACGAAAGTGCCGTCCTCGATGTCGAGGTCGACGCCCTTGATGGCGACGTACTCGCCGTAGATCTTGATGATGTCGCGGAGGGTAACGGTTGCCATGGCGCCTCTTATCGTCCGGCTGGGTCGGCGTAGCGCATCTCGGGCTGGATCGAGTACCAGTCCGGACGCTGCGGATCGCGGTCATAGGTGTAGCCGCCGACCTCGCGGTAATAGGCGGCGTATTGGGCGAGCTTGTCGCGGTCGACTTCGACGCCGAGCCCCGGCCCCTTGGGCAGCGCGATCTCGCCGTCGACATATTTGAGCTTGCCGCCGACGATGATGTCGTCGAGCAGGTGATGGTAATGCGCATCGGCGGCAAAGCTCATGTTGGGCAGCGCCGCGCCCAGATGCAGCATCGAGGCAAGCTGGATGCCGAGCTCGCCGGAGGAATGGACACTCGCGCCGAACTGGAAGGTTTCGAGCACCTGGCCGGCCTTATAGGCCTGCCGCAAGCCGCCCCAGAACGTGGTGTCGAGCAGGATCACATCCACCGCGTCATGCTTGATGCACGCCGCGAGCTGCTCGAAATTCACCACCACGGTGTTGGTGGCGGTGGGAATGGAAATGCGGTCGCGCAACCGCCGCATCCCCTCGAGCCCGAAACACGGGTCCTCGAAATAGTCGTTGCGGATGTGCTCGATTTCCTTGGCCACCCAGATCGACTCTTCCACCGACCACACCGAATTGGGGTCGAGCCGGAAGCGGTCGCCGGGCAGCGCCTCGGCAATCGCCGAGAACACTTCGACGTCATGCTGGGGGGCGAACACGCCGCCCTTCAGCTTGTGCGACTTGAAGCCATGCAGCTGTTTCTGCCGCTTGGCTTCGGCCACCAGCGCGTCGGCCGAGAACTCGTCGCCAAAGCCCTGCTCTTCGTTGCCGTAACGATAGAACAGATAGCTCGCGAACGGGATCGACTCGCGCAGCGCCCCGCCGATCAGGTCGCAGGCGCGGATGCCGAGCGCCTTGCCGGCCACGTCCATGCAGGCCATTTCCAGCGCCGCATGCACCTGCATGCGTGAATTGTAGAGGCTCGCCACCGGGTTCATGATCTTCCAGCGCAGCTGTTCGAGCTGCAGCGGGTCATGCCCCTTCAGGTAAGGCAGCAACCCTTTGACCGCGGCTTCGGCGCTCTCGCCACCGCCGCCCAGCTCGCCCCAGCCGGAAATCCCTTCGTCCGTCACCACCTCGACGATGGTGCGCACGAACCGCCCCCAATGAGCGCCCGACGCATGCCGCAGCGGCGCCTCGAGCGGCACGGCGACGGTGGTGGCCTTGATATCGACGATCTTCATTCGGGCGGAACTCTCGGCGTTTGAACAGGCAGGGGGCGCTCAGTTGCCGATCCGGGTGCTGCTTTTGTCGCATCCCGCATCGGTGTCGTCCTCACTTGCCAAGACGTTGTAGGTCTACCATACTAGTTGTGTCAACTGCCCTCGATCCTGTTCCAAACGAACGGGCTTGGCAAGCGCCGGCAGGGCGCAACGGGCAATGACGGGGAAAAGCGGGAGGGACGTCGTGCCGATTTACGCATTCACCGGGAGCCTGACGCGCGCGATGCCGCAATACGGCGCAGCCAATGGTCAGGGCATCACACGCCTGAGTTTCGACGACGAAACCGGCCGCCTGGGTGCGGTGGATCTGGTCGGCGGCGTTGACGACACCGCCTGGCTGGTGACCGACGCGGCGCGTGGCCGGCTCTATTCGACTTGCGAGGTCACCGGCACCCGGGAGAGCGCCATCGCCGCCTATGCGGTGGAGCCGGGCGGGCTGCGGCTGATCAACCGCCAGCCGACACTCGGCAACGAGGCCTGCCACGCCAGCCTCTCGACCGATGGCCGGTTCCTGCTCGTCGCCAACTACAATGGCGCCAACCCCGAGGGCTGGCCCGACGCGGCGCTCAGCGTCTTTCCCATCGCCGGCGACGGCTCGCTCGGCCCCGCAGTCGCCAGTGTCCGCCACACCGGCAGCGGTCCTAACGCGGCGCGCCAGACCACCGCGCACGCCCATTGCGTCGTTTCGGCTCCGGCAGGGGACATCGTCTATGTCGCCGATCTCGGCATCGACAAGCTCGCCGCCTATCGCCTCGGCGCCGATGGCAGCCTGACCCACGAGTCTGCCCGCGATTTCAGCCTGCCACCCGGGCTTGGCCCGCGTCACCTGGTGTTCTCTAGTGATGGCAGCGCCATCTTCATGGTCAGCGAACTGATCCCCACCGTGGTCAGCCTCGCCGTCGATCCCATAACCGGCGCGCTCTCCCAGCGCGACGCCTTTGCGATCCCTTCGCTCGATGGCGGCGTCGTCCAGCCATCAGGCATCGTGCTCAGCGCTGATGGCCGGCACCTGTTCGTCGGCTTGCGCGTCTGCAACGACATCCTGGCGCTCCGTATCGACAGCGCCACCGGCAAGCTCGCGCAGACCGGCCGCTGGCCGAGCGGCGGCGCCACGCCGCGTGATCTCGCCTTCTCGCCCTCGGGCCGGCACCTCGTGGTCGCCAACCAGGATTCCGATCGGCTGACCGTGTTCGCCGTCGATCACGCCACGGGCACCCTGTCCGAACCCCTGCAGCATTTCGATGTCGGCACGCCGATGTCGGTCAAACTCGCCGCCTTCTAGGCGGCTGCCCCTTCACCCCGTTCATCAGAGCCACCCATGATCAACGAAATCCTCTTCGTCCATCACAGCCATACCGACATCGGCTACACCCACCCGCAGCCGGTAGTGATGGAGCTGCACCGCCGCTTCATCGACGAGGCGCTCGATATCGCCGAGCGCACGGCCGATTACCCCGATGACGCAAAATTCCGTTGGACCTGCGAGGTCACCGGCGGAACCATGGATTGGTGGGTGCATGCCGGGAATGCCGACCGCGACCGTTTCCTCGCCGCGGTGAAGCGCGGGCAGATCGAGGTCGCCGGCATGGGCTGGCACATGACCCCGCTGATGGACCACTCCATGGTCCTCGATGTGCTGAAGCCGCTGGAATTCTTCCGCGAGCTCGGCATTCCCGTGCGCTCGGCGATGAACACCGACGTCAACGGTCTGCCCTGGGGTGTGGTCGATGCGCTGCTCGACAATGGCATCACCGGTATCTCGATGGCCATCAACGAGCACTATGGCCACGCGCTGAAACCCTGGCCGCGCGCCTTCAACTGGCAGGCACCGGGCGGCCGCACCATCACCGCCTATAACGGCTTCATCTACGGCGTCACTTCGGACCGCAGCCTGCAGATCCCGACCAACATGGAAGAGGCCCGGGCCCGGGTGCCGCGCTGGGCGAAAAAGTGGGAGGCGACCGGCTACCCGCATCCCTTCCTGATGATGCAGATCACCAATGTCCGCTACCACGACAACGGTTCGCCGCAGGCGGCGCTGCCCGATTTCATCCGCAACTTCAACGAGGGCAATGCCTCGACCGGCGGCATCAAGCTCAGGCTCGGGACGATCAGCGAGTTCTTCGACCGCGTTCGCCAGCAGCCTGCCGACACCATGCAGACGCTGCGTGGCGACTGGACCGACTGGTGGAATTTCGGCGCCGGCTCCACGGCGCACGAAACCGCGCAGGCGATGCGCGGCCAGCGTGACCTCGATGCCGCGACCGGCCTCGACGCCTGGCACCCGACCGAGGCGCCGCGCCGCCGCGCCATGCTGCACGATGTCGCCCGCAAGGGCCTGGCGCTCTATGCCGAGCACACCTGGGGCGCCGACCGCTCGATCACCCAGCCATACTCGCCCGAAACCCGCACCCAGCAGCTCTTGAAGCTGGCGACCGTCGCCGAGGGCGCCAGCGTCGCCCGCATGCTGCGCCGCGACGGGCTCGAACGCCTCGGCATCGAGGCCGGCGGCGACGAGCCGACGCTGCTGGTCTACAACCCGCACGGCTTCGCGGTGAAGCAGTCGGTGCGGCTGCCCTACCTGCCGCCGATGACCGATGCCCCCGATCCCAAGCGCGGCTTCGGCCTCGAGGACCTGGTCCCCACCGGCCCCTCGTCGCACCGCATCCAGCGCCAGGACGTGGTGACCTCCGACCTGCCCGAGCACGGCGCCTACTACACCGCGCCGATCGAAATCCCCCCGCTGAGCTATGTCACCATCCCGGCCGCCAAGGCCGCCGTGATGCCCAATGGCAAGCTCTCGGCCAAGGACGGCGTGCTGTCGAACGGCCGCCTCACCGCCAGCCTCGACGCCAAAGGCGGGCTCACCTCGCTCAGGCTCGATGGTACCGAATACGCCGGCGCCGCCAGCGAGCACCTGAAGTTCGGCGTACCGGTGCTGGAACGGGTTGCCTCAGGCATTCGCACCGACATGTTCGGCCAAGTCGATCTCGAGTCGCCGGACTGGCACCTTGCCTGGCATCGCGATTGGCAGGCCGAGCGCCTCGACGGCAAACTGGTCACGACCAGCGAGGCGGTGGAACGCGGCAATGCCCGCATCGTCCAGAGCTTCGAGCTGCCCAATGGCGACAAGGTCGACGTGCTCTACCGCCTCGTCGGCGATGAGCCCGTGCTGCATGTCGAAGCTACGGTCAAGAAGCAACCGATCGTCGAACCGCACGCCATCTACCTGCCCATGCCCACCGCGCTCGCCGCGGGCTGGGACGCGCATTACGAGACTGGCGGCGCCGTCGCAAAGCTCGACGACGAGCAACTGCCCTATGCCAGCCGGCACTACATCACCGCGCAGCGCTTCATCCGCATCGGCGACGCCAAATCCGAAGTGACGGTCGCCTGCCCGGATGCGCCGCTCTGGCAGGTGGGCGGCTACACGTTCGGCCGCTTCGGCGATCCGGATGGCCGCGTTACCCGCGAACGCCCGACCTTGGTTGCCTGGCTCACCAACAATTACTGGAGCACCAACTTCCAGGCCGATCAGAGTGGCCAGAGCAAATACCGCTTCACGCTGGTGCCGGCGCCGCGGCGCGAGCTCGGCGCCTCGGCCCAGGCGGCGCTCAGCTACGCCCAGCCGCTGGCGACCCATGTCTACGCCGAACGTGGGCCGGTCCGCAGCACCGCAGCGAGCCTGCTGACGCTCGACCTCGGTACCGCTCTGCTGACCCGGCTCGAGGCCGACGGCGATGGGGTGGCGCTCACCGTGCTCAACCCCGGCGATGTCGAGGTGAAAGCGAAGGTCGGGGCCGGCAGTTTCAAACCCGGCAAGGCCAGCCGCACGCCGCTCTCTGGCGGTGCCGGTGAAGCCCTGCCGGTGGTCGGCGGTAGCGTCGGCTTCACCATCGCGCCGCGCGCCTGGATCCGCATTGCACTGAGCTAAATCTACTCTCTGGAGGAGGAACCCCGTGAGCAAGATCAAGACGATCTACATCTGCAACCATGCCCACACCGATATCGGCTTCACCGATTATCAGGAGCTGGCCTTGCGCCAGCATGGCGAGTTCGTCGGTCAGGCGCTCGATCTGATCGAGGCTACCGACCGCTATCCGGCCGAGGCGCAGTATCGCTGGACCGTCGAGACCACCGGTCCGTTCCTCCGCTACCTCCGGCAGGCGAGCCCCTCCGAGGTGGCCCGCTTCCGCCACTGGCACGAGCAGGGCCGCATCGACATTGCCGGCATGCAGTACAACATGACGCCGCTGCTCAATGTCGAGCAGATGCACCGCTCGCTCTACCCGCTGCGGGCGCTGCGCGACGAGTTCGGCTTCCATGTCGAGGCCGCCATGCAGGACGACGTCAACGGCGTCAGCTGGCTCTATGCCGACCTCCTCGCCGAGCTCGGCATCAAGTTCTACACCGCCGCCATCAATCCGATCCGCGGTGCGCGGCCCAAACCGTTCCCCGGCGCCTTCCGCTGGGAAGGCCCGAGCGGCAAAAAGGTGCTGGCCTGGAACGGCTACCATTACCTGTTCGGTCGCAGCCAGGCCGGGCTCGGCAACTGGGATCTGGTCGATCGGCTGCTGCCGCGCTGGATCGACGAACTCGAGAACGACGCGAGCTACCCGTTCGATTTCCTCTATTGCGAATCCACCCACCCGGTGCGCGTCGATAACGGCCCGCCCGATGCCCGCATGCCGGACTTCGTTCGCCGCTGGAATGACGAGCGCAAGAACGTCCGGATGGAGTTCATCACCGTCACCGATTTTGGCCGGTTGCTCGAAGAGAAATACGCCAAGGTTATCGGCACGCAGCGCGGCGACTGGACCGATCACTGGGCCGATGGGGTCGGCTCCTCGGCCTTCGAGGTCGGCGTCAACCGCGCCGCCCACGAGATCGTCGGCATCGGCGAAGCGCTCGAGGCCTGGCGCCGCAGCAAGGGGCAGGGCGACTGGAATGCCGATCGGGCTGCCAGCATCTACGAGTCGATGACGCTGTTCGACGAGCACACCTGGGGCGCCTACTCTTCCGTGGAAGCGCCGCATTCGCTGTTCAGCCAGGCGCAGTGGAACCGCAAGGCCGGCTTCGCCTATACCGCGGCGATGGAAGGCCACGGCACCGTCGCCAAAGCCGCCAATGCGCTGGCGGCGCCGCTCGGTACGAAGGGGCCGGAAGGCATCTTCAACCTCGGCAACCTCGATCCCAAGGAAGCCTTCAAGGCTTCGGGCATTGATGAGGTGTTGGTGTTCAACACCCTGCCCTGGGAACGCCAGGTCATCGTCGAGGAGCCCGAGCCGCGCGGCGGCGCCGCGCCGGTCGGCATGCTCGATACCTTCTTCAACCGCCGCAGCACCTGGGGCGGCCCGCGTCCCTATCCCGAGATCCGCCGTGTCGCTGGCACCATCCCGCCGATGGGCTATGCCTTCCTCGACCTCAAGAAGGGCGTGCCGGCGGGCGACCTGAAGGCCAATGGCGATACCATCGAAAACCGGCACTACCGCATCCGCATCGACAGCAAGACAGGCGCCATCGCCGAGCTGTTCGACAAGGCGCAGGGCCACGATTTCGCCGGCAAGTACCAGGGCTGGGGCCCGGGCGAATATGTCTACGAGACGGTGGACTCTCCCGACGATCGGCTGGCCATCGCCGATATCAGTTTCGACAAGCCGGAATTCTTCACCGGCCACACGGACACGCCCTGGAAGCGCGAGACGGCGACCAAGGTGACACTCGACGCAGCGCAGATATTCGAGGGCCGCGCCTCGATCACTATCCAAATCGAAGCACCGGGCGTCTCTGCTGCAACGGTCGTCTATGCGCTCGATGCCGATACCAAATGCGTCGTCGTCGACTGGAGCATCGACAAGCTCGAGCACGCCGATGCCGAAGCGGTGTTCGTCGCCTTCCCGTTTAACCTCGGCAAGCCGGAATTCCTCGTCGATCTCAACGGCATCCCATCGGTGCCCAACACTGATCAACTCGATGGCGCCGCCAAGGACTGGTACCCGGTCGGCCGTTGGGTCGATGTCAGCGACAAGCAGCGCGGCGTCACCGTGGTGCCGCTCGACGCACCGCTGGTGCATCTGGGTGGCATCACCACCGGCAAGTGGAACCGCACGCTCGAGCCCGAAGGCCCGACCATCATGAGCTGGGCGCTCAACAACCACTGGCTGGTGAACTTCAAGTCGGCCCAGTCCGGCCGCATCCCGCTGCGCTATCGCCTCACCACCCACGAAGGTCCAGCCGATGCGACCGCTGCGGCAAAGTTCGCCGCCGAAGTCGCGACCCCGCCGGTGGCAATGCGCGACATCAAGCCGACGGGCAAGCTGAGCGACAGCTTCTTCGGCACCGACGAGACATCGCCTGTCCTCGTCACAGCCAAACCCGGCGAGGATGGCGGCTGGGTGGCGCTGCGCCTACAGAACCTCTCGGCCAAGCCGGCCAGGCAGACGGTGACGTTCACCGGCAATCCGGCAGCCGCCCGCAGCGCCGACCCGATCGAGCATCCGGGCGCGGCGCTGGAGCTCACGGGCAAGGCGCTGACCGTTGAGGTGCAGGCCCGGGCGATCAGGACGGTGCTGGTGCGGTTTACGCCGGAGGGGTGAGGGTCGCGCGTTTGAGCCGTATCGTGCCCCACGCGCCGAACGGCACCTCCCCCCTTGTGGGGGAGGTTGGGAGGGGGGTGCCACAAGCACCGGCATCGCGGTTGTTGTTCACACCCAGATCGCTCGTGCGGCACCACCCCCTCCGAGCTTCGCTAAGTCGCTGAAGCGACAAGCTCCGCTTGCCTCCCCCATCAAGGGGGAGGTGGGGGCCGGTGGGCGAGGGGCGATCCAGCCCTACGCCAGTTCCGCCGCCTCCACCGCAATCCGATAACGTGTTATGAATCGCTCACCCGCACTGAACCAGCGAGCCGTCCTCGTGCCTCGCCTTGAGATCGGATTGTCCGTCCCGGAGATCTGCGGGCCAAGATCGAAGGCCGAGCAGATCGGCTCGAACCCCAGCGCCAGGTGTCGGCCGTTCCACGGCGCCATCTGTCGGCCGCGGTTCGACATCCAGAGCAGGGCACTTGGATAGTGCTCCTTGTTCCAGCTGAGCCGCACCCGATAGCCCTCGGCGCTGTTCCACAGCGACGCCGTCCCCGGCATGTCGAGCAGTTGCAGGATCTCCTCGGTCGCCCGTGCCAGCGGCACCCGGGCGACATCGAGCCGCGACCCGTCCTTCAGCGCCACGTCGCACCATGGCGTCTGAAACCGGCCCTGTTCGAAGATCGAGGTTTCATCGACCGGTCCCGGGAAAGTGGCGCCGGTGATCTCGTCCCCCACTTCGATATGCATGGCGCCGACCTTGGCCGGCAGCCGGAACGAGGGATGGAGGCCCAGCGGCAAAGTGCAGTCGGCCCCCACCTCGATGCTGAGTTCGAAGTCGAGCGCTGTCGTCTGCGGATCCGGGGTGACGCGCCGGTGAAGCGCCTTGATGGGGTGGGTCTCAGGGTAGGCGATGCTCAGCGCAATGCTGCCATCGGCTGCGGCGTCGAACTGCCAGTCATGGTTGGAGCTGAAGCCATGCGGGTCGGTATCGACCGTCGGGCTGGCCGTCGACCCCGGCCAGTCGCCCTGCGCCGGACGATCCCCGTCGACCCCGAACGGCACGCACGGCCACTCGCCGCGCAGCCGCTTCAAAATGCCGGGCAACGCCTCGCCGCCGGGCTCGTTCGCCCAAGGCGCCACCTGGAACGGCGCTACCTGCCGGCCGTCGGGCAGGATAAACAGTGTCGGCCCGATCATCCCGCCCAGACTCTCGACGCTGACCACGCCATGCGCCCAGACCAGCGATCGGGTTTCACCCAGTTTGGTCATCGTCACTCCCTCGTTTCTCATCCGCCCGACACTCGCCTATGGCGGCGGCGCCGACAATCCGTCGTTCAGCGAAGGGTCGTCTCGAAGGCCGCGAGTACAGCAGCCACCGTGCCACGGACGTGTTCGGCGTTGATCCGCGCGGCGGCCTCCGGGTCGCGGCGGCGGAACGCCTCGAGCAGGGCGTGGTGCTCGGCGCGCACCCGCTCGGCGAACGCCCTGTCGCGACCGCGCTTGTTCATCAAGCCTTCGCTGAGGCCATAATAACGCGCTATGAGGTCGGCCGCTTCGATGTTGCCGCCATGCGTGTTGATGAAGCGGTGGAAGGCGCGATTGGCGGCGTCGATACGGGCCCAGTCCATCGCCTCGATCGCCGCATCGTGCTCGACCTGCAACGCCTCGAGCTGGCGCAGCGCCGACAGCGACGCCTCCTCGGCGAACTGCCGGGCGAGGTAGGATTCGAGCGCCTCACCGATCTCGCTGGAGTGGACCAGCCGGTTGCGGTCGAGCCGGCGAACGCGCGCCCCGTGATTAGGGATCATCTCCACCAGCCCCTCGCCCTCGAGCTGCTGCAGCGCCTCGCGCACCGGCTGCACGCTGACCCCGAAGCGGTCGGCAATCGCTGTCATCGTCAGCCGACCGCCGAGGGGGATGTCGCCGGCGAGGATTTCGGTGCGCAGCAGGTTCGTGACCCGCTGGTAGCTGGTCTCGGTCTTCGGGTCGGCATCGCCGCGGCGCTTACGAGGGGCCGAACTGTCCTGGATCATGAAAACCTCACATCGTATACGATGTTGACACATTTGATACGATCTTGCATCGTCCTATACGTTGCGCAGGACGGGGAGGTCCAGCGCATTCCCGATGGGCCGCGCATCGCCGCCTGATCCAAACACAAGGCAATACCCATGGATCGCAACGACTACCGCGGCATCTTCGTGATCGTCACGACGCCGTTCACCGACGACTTCCGGCTGGATGAGGCAGCCCTGGAGAAGACCCTCGACTTCTGTCTCGCCGCCGGCGTCCATGGCGTCGTCGCCAATGCACTGGCCAGCGAAGGTGGCTATCTCAGCGAAGCCGAGCGCCGGCGCGCCGCCGAGATCGTCGTCAAGAAGGCGAAGGGCAAGGTGCCGGTGATCGTCGCCGTCTCGGCGCCGCACTATCACCTCGCCGTCGAATTCGCCCGCCACGCCGCGCAGATCGGCGCCGACGCGGTGATGTCGCTGCCGCCGACGCTGCACCCCTCGAGCCCGGCCGATATCAAGGCGCACTACCAGGCCATCGGCGCCGCCACCGCGCTCCCCCTGGTGATCCAGAACGTCTCGGGGCAGGGCGCCTCGCCGCTGAGCGCCGGCCTCATCGCCGAGCTGGTGAGCGAGATCCCCACCGCCCGCTTCGTCAAGGAAGAATCCGGGTACCCGGCCCAGACCGTCGGCGAGATCATCCGGCTCTGCGGCGACAAGCTCGAGGGCGTCATGGGCGGCAAGGCGGGCAAGACCCTGATGGAGGAAGTCCGCCACGGCGTCTCCGGCACCATGCCGGCCTGCGAGATCGCCGATGTGCACGTGGCGCTGTGGAACGCCATCGAAGCCGGGGACGACAAGCGCGCCCGGAACATCTTCCAGCGCCTGCTGCCGTTGCTCGACATGGAGAGCAACTACGGCATGCCGCTGATGAAGGAGGTGCTGAAACAGCGCGGCGTGATCCCCAGCGATGCGGTCCGCCAGTCCGGCTTCCGCGCGCTCGACGACGCCGCCCGCGCCGAGGCCGCCGCCATCATGGACGATCTCGCCGACCTGATGCTCCCCGCCTACACGCACCGCTGCTGAGCGGTAACCCCTTTGCCGGCGCCGCCGGCTGTGACCAACCGAGAAAGCCAATGACCGACAAGCAGCTGGGGCGGATCGAAAACGCCATAACCACCCACTCCAACCCGTCCGAGCTCCGCATTACCGACATGCGGCTCGCCGTGGTGGCCGCCAATTACGACTACCCGATCCTCAGGATCGATACCAACCAGGGCGTCTACGGCCTCGGCGAGGTGCGCGACGCCGGCCACGCCGTGAACGCCCTGCAGTTCAAGTCGATGCTCATCGGGCAGAACCCCTGCAATGTCGACATGATCTTTCGCGCCATCAAGCGCTTCGGCAACTGGGGCCGCGAAGGCGGCGGCGTCTCGGGCATCGAGATCGCGCTGATGGACCTGATCGGCAAGGTCTACGGCGTGCCGTGCTACCAGCTGCTCGGCGGCAAGTACCGCGACAAGGTCCGGCTCTATGGCGATACCCCGACCCCCGACGATCCGACGCCAGAGGATTTCGTCGAGGCGGTGAAGGGCCGTCGCGACCGTGGCCTCACCTGGATCAAGTTCGATCTCCGGCCCTCGCTGTTCGAGACCGGCGACAGCCCGCTGATCGGCCACGATGCGCGGCATGAGACCGATTTCGAGATGGGCAAGTGGTTCAAGGCGCCGATGGCCGGCCGTGGCGTCAAGCTGACCGAGGAAACCATCGAACGTGCCGCGCACGTAGTGTCCGAGGTGCGCAAGGCCGTCGGCAACGGCATCCAGCTCTGCGTCGATCATTTCGGCGAGAACTATCTTACTGCCGACGAGGTGATCCGGCTGGGCAAGGCGCTCGAACCCTACAACCTCGCCTGGATGGAAGACCCGGTATCGCGCTTCGACATCCCCGGCCACAAGGTGGTGGCCGATGCGCTGCTGACCCCGATCGCCGCCGGCGAGGATCTCTACCTGCGCGACGGCTTCCGCGAAGCCATCCAGACCCGCGCCTTCGACATCGTCCATCCGGACCTGCTCACTTCGGGCGGCCTGATGGAGACCAAGCGCATCTCCGACGATGCCGAGGAGCAGGGCATCCCGACGGCGCTCCACTGCGCCGGCTCGCCGATCGGCTTCATGGCCAACATCCACACCGCCGCGGCGATTTCGAGCTTCCTTGCTTGCGAGCATCACGGCCTCGACCTGCCGTTCTGGGAGGGGCTCGTTACCGGCCTGCCGGAAAACTACATGGCTGACGGCTACGTCACCGTGCCGGACAAACCGGGCCTCGGCATCGACCTCAACCTCGAGGCGATCGAGGAGAACCTCCGCACTCCGGGCACCATGTTCCTCCCCACCGACGAGTGGAACACCCCCAAGCTGGGCTTCTGGCGCCCGGACGATCGCTGGCCTGAGTAACCCAGCCATGCGACATCGACGCTGGACTTCGGCCGAAGCTGTCGCTATGTGAACGACGTCATCGGGCTTCGCCGCCCGCTGGCTGAGGCCCAACTGGAGATTCCACCTCCTGGTTGGGCCTCTCTATTTTCCGAGCTACTTCGTCGTCACCGGCGCGGTCGAACCGCGCAGCCGGAATTCCGGATCGATCAGCACTTCGGCGAGCGGTAGCGAACGGTTCGCCGTCAGCGCCACGATGGCACGGGTGGTGTTCTCGGCGATGCGCTCGACCGGTTGGCGCACCGCGGTCAGCGGCGGGTCGGTGAAATCCAGCATGTAGGAATCGTTGTAGCCGATCACCGAGATGTCGGCGGGAATCCTGAGCCCAGCGCGCTGGATGGCGCGCATCGCGCCCAGCGCCATATCGTCGCTCGACGCAACGATTGCTGTCACGCCCATCTGCAGCAGTTCCTCGGCGGCGTGCCGGCCACCCTCGACATTGTAGTACTGTCGCACCACGAAATCCTCGGAATTGGGCAGCTCGCGCCGATCCATCGCCTGCACGAACCCCTCGACGCGCCGGTCGGCCGGCGTATTGCCCACCGGGCCGGCACACATACCGATGCGACGGTGCCCAAGGTCGTAGAGGTGCGCCACTGCCATCTCGGCGGCGCGCCAGTCGTCGGTCGAAAACACCGGTGACGGGGTGTCCGGGAAGCCGCCATTGACGCAGAGGAACGGGATGCCGCGCGCCTGCAGCAGTTGTCGCGCCACCGGATCGGCATTGCGCACGGTATTGCTGGAGGAGAGGAACACCACGGCGGCGATCCCCGCGTCGATCATCGCCTCGACATAGTCGCGCTCGCGCTGCGTGCCGGGGCAGATCACCGCGCGTAAGCCATAGGGCGCAATCTCGTTCTCGATCGCCTCGCACATGTCGGCAAAGATCTGCTCGGCCACCCCCGGCACCAGCAGCAGCACCAGTTCACCCTTCAGCTGCCGCTCGTAGCCGGCCTTGCGCATGGCCGCTTCGACCGCCTCGCGTGTCGCGGCGGAGACGCCATATTTGCGGTTGAGCACGCGGCTGACCGTCGCCTCGCTGACCCCGGCGAGCTCGGCCACCGTGGCAAGCCCGATATTGGCAGCCGGCGAACGGGGGCGGGGCCGATGCGCCGCGCCCTCTGTCCCACCGGTGCGGCCGCGCTGTTGGCGCGGCCCTGTGCTGTCGTCGGACCTGTCCACGATTCCTCTTGTCGTTACTCGTTCAAGACCTTGAGCGTCGCGATACCAGACACCGGAATGCTGAGTTCGGTAAGCCCCTCAGTTTCGACTTCGAGCGGCAGACCGACATCGCCGCGGGCGGAATGGGCGATCCCGCTCAGCCGTCGCGGCTTACCGGTCCATCGCACAACGATCCGTTCGCGGGAAGTCGCATTGAGCAGCCGCACTTCGTCGACGCCGTCGAGGTCGATCTCGACCACCAGCGGCTGGTAGACGCCGACCACCAGCCGCTGCTGGTGCCGCGCCTGCACCACCGGATATCCCTCGGATGGCAGTCCGGCACCCAAGCGGCCGAACAGCACGGCCTCGCGATCTTCCATCCAATTCTCGAGGACCGTCTGCACCGCGTCGCGCTGCACCGGCGGCAGGCTGGTAAGATCCATCGAGACCTGCGGCACGCTGAAATAGGCGTTGAGCAACTGCCGCGCCGCCGGTTCGGCGCCGGCGCGGTGGTCCCACACGGTCGGGTCGGAGTGGATCACCTGGCCAGCCGCGATCATCCGCATGTTCACGGTAGCGCGGCGGTTCTGGTTGGCATCGACCGGACAGTCGCCCACCCGCAGCAGGTTGCCATAGGGCGCCGTGGCCGGCCCGATATAAGCCTGCCGGAACTCGATCAGCACCTCGTCGAGCCCGGCCGCCTGCAACTCCGCCTTGAGCTGCTTGAGCGTCGCATGCAGCGCCTGCCCGACATCCGGGATGTCGCCGCCGGTCGGCGTCCCCTGATAGGCGACGACGCCGTCGAGGAAGTCGATCTTCAGCCCGTCCACGCCGTAGTCGCGCACCAGCCGGATGCAGGTCGAAACGAAATGGTCGCGCACTTCACGGTAGCGCGGGTCGAGCGCGGAAGCCCGCCAGCCGTCGGCATTGTGGTAAGGCGCGAACGGCTTCAGCCGTGCATAGACGTCACTGTTCTCGCCGAGCAGCAGCGGCGCCACCCAGAGGATCACCGACAGCCCGAGCTCGTGCAGTTTCGCCACGTGCCCGCGCATGTCGGGGAATTTCTGCGGGTCGGCCACCCAGTCCCCGCACCCGGCATACCAGCGGCCGGTGCCGAGTTTCTGCCAGCCATCATCGATGATCACCGCCTTGCAGCCGAGCTCGGCGGCCAGCGCTGCGTCGCGCTCGATCTTTTGGGCGTCGATGTTCTGCGAGTAGGCGTACCAGGTGCAGTAGACCGGCACGGTGCCGGCGTAGGGCACCGGCAGCGGGCTGCCGATATCGTCGCGCAGCCAGTCGCGCAACAGCCCAACCGCCTCGGCATGGTCGAGCCCCGCCCGCGCCGTGGCGAGCCGAATGGTGCGCGGCCCCTTGGGGTCGTGCTCGTAGTAGATGACGAAGCTCTTGTGCTCCTCGGAGACGCCGAAGCGGAGCTGGCTCTCCTCGATCTGCTGGTCGAAGCAGAAGGCGAGGATGGCCTTGCCGTGCCGGTCGTAGACGCAGCCGAGCGGGCTCGACGAGATGATGCTGGTCTTGTCCCGCCCGCTCCAGTCCGCCGGCAGGGCGCGCATGCTGCCATTGGGGTACCAGTAGCCCTCGACGTCCCCCAGCGGCACCTCGAGTGAAACCCGGATCAGCGCGCCGTCCGTCTCGATCGTCGTGATCTCGAGTTCGCCGACGGTTTGTTTCCCCACTACCCGGCAGCCGGTGCCGATCGTTACCTCGACGCCGGGGATGCCGGTGGCGGCAGGGGCCATGACGGATGCGTAGTCTTCCAGCAGCACGGTGCCAGTCTCCCAAGGGTTTGCAGAGTTGCTATTGCTTGACCGCGCCGGCGAGGATGCCGGCGACGAAATGACGTTGCAGGAACAGGAACAGCCCGAGCACCGGCAGTACCGACACCATCGTGCCGGCGAGCAACTGGCCGTAATCGGTGTCGCTGAGCCCCTGCAGCGAGGCGAGGGCGACGGGCACGGTGTAGGCGTCCGAAGTCCTCAAGACGATCAGCGGATAGACGAAGTCATTCCACTGCGCGAGGAACAGGAAGATGCCGAGCGCCGCCAGCGCCGGCCGCATCGTCGGCAGGACGATCTGCGCGAAGATGCGGAACTCGCCGGCGCCGTCGACCCGCGCCGCCTGGATCAGTTCGTCCGGCACCGACTGCATGGTCTGGCGCATCAGGAAGATGCCGAAGGGCAGCGCCAGGTTGGGCAGGATCAGCGCCTGGTAGGTGTTGAGCCAGTTGAGCTGCACCATGATCTGGAACAGCGGCACCAGCGTCACCTGCGACGGCAGCGCCAGGATCACCAGCACGATGCCGAACAGCACGCCCTGGCCGGGGAAGCGGAACTTGGCGAAGGCATAGCCGGCCGCCGTGCAGACGAGGCCGCCGAGCAGGGCATAGATGGTCGCGACCAGGGTGGAGTTCAGCACCGCCTGGCCGAAGCCCTCGCCGACGAACAGGTTCGTGAGGTTGACCCACAGCTGGTCGCCGGGCACGAGGTTCGGCGGGTTGGAGAAGATGTCGCTGGTGCGGTGTGTGCTGGCGATGATCAGCCAGTAGAACGGCGCCAGCATCAGCACGCCGCCGATGGCGATGACGGTGCTGACCGCGAGGCTCGCGGCGCGCGCCTGAGGGCTGCGATCGGTCCTCATGCCTCTCTCTCCCTCAGGAACCGGAACTGGATGAGCGCGATCACCCCGATAATGCCGGTCAGCACGTAGCCGATGGCCGAGGCGTAGCCGAAGTCGAAGTATTTGAAGCCGTTCTGGTACAGGTACATGCCGATGGTCAGCGTGGCGTTGTTGGGCCCGCCATTGGTCAGCACATAGGGCTCGTCGAAGAGCTGCAGCGTACCGATAGTCGAGAGCACGACGGTGAGGGTGATCGCAGGCCGGAGCCCGGGCAGGGTGATGTGCCAGAAGCGCTGCCACGCCGTGGCGCCATCGATCTCGGCGGCTTCATAAAGTTCGCCGGGGATCGATTGCAGCTGCGCCAGGTAAATCACCGCACTGTTGCCGGTATAGTGCCAGGTCAGCGCGATGATGATCGACACCTTGGCCCACACCGGATCGGCCAGCCACGGCACCCGCGGCAACCCCACGGACTCGAGCAGGAAGTTCACCAGCCCGTGGTGGCTGTTGAGCAGCGTCGAGAACAGGATGCCGTAGGCGACCAGCCCCATGACGATCGGCACGAAATAGGCGGTGCGCCAGAAGGCGCGGAACTTCAGCAGCGCCGAGTTGAAGGCCACGGCGAGCAGCAGCGCCAGCCCCAGCATCAGCGGCACCTGGGTGACGAGGATGATGAGCGTGTTGGTGAGCGCCTTGTAGAAGATCGGATCGGTCGCGAGCCGTCCGTAATTGCCCAGCCCGACAAAGGTCGTCTGACCCTTGATGATCTTGGTGAGGCTCAGCCATGCCGCGTAGAGGTACGGGTAGACCTTGAAACCGGCGAACAGCACCAGCACCGGCAACAGGAACAGGTAGGGCGTGAGGCGCGGCGCGGAGCCTCGCCAGCGCCGGCGGGTGGCCGGCTGCAGCTTGGACGTCATCTGAACCACCGAAAGGGAAGGGGTGGCGGCAGGACCGGGAGGAAACCCATAATCCTGCCGCCGTAACGCTCAGGCGGAGCGTATCAGTTGGCGATGGCGCGACCGGTCTGGCCCGCGACCAGCGCGGCGGCCTCGTCGAGCACCGTCTTGGGGTCGGCGCCGCTCAGCAGCACCTGCGTCTGGGCGTCGGTATAGGCCTTGAGCGCCCGGGCATAGTCGGTGGTGTAGTTCACCACCGGGGTCTTCTGGCCAAGTTCGTCGATGAAGAATTTGTTCACCTCGGCGTCGAAGTAAGCGCTCTTCTTGACGAAGCCGTCGCTCTCCAGCATCGGCTTGAAGCCGGGGAACATGCCGCCGCCCGCATAGGTCGCCTGCTGGCCCTCGAGCGTGCCCATGGCGTATTTGACGAACTCCCAGGCCGCCTCTTTGTTCGGGCTGGTGCCCGCTACCGAGAGGTAAGTGCCGCCCGAGATCGCCGCGGTCAGCCCGCCGGGCTCCACTGCCGGCGGCAGCCTCAGGCCCCACTTGCCAGCCATGTCGGGCGCTTCGTTCTCGAACACGCCGGCCGCCCACGATGCCGCCGGGATCACCGCGACATTGGTCTGTCCCTTGATCTGCAGCATGAAATTGTCCCAGCCGCCCGGGATATCGGCGACGACGCCGGCGTCATTGGCCTTCTTGATCCACTCGAGCGAGCGGAGCCCCGCCGGTCCGTTCATGGTGATTTCGCCGGCGGCGTTGAAATAGAAGCTGCCCTGCAGGTTCGTCAGCAACTGCCACAGCCCGGCGGAGTCGGCGACAGTCGCCGCCTTGTCCATCGAGATCAGCGGCGCCCCGGTCACCTCCTTGATCTTCTTGCCGGCCTCCAGCAGGTCATCCCAGGTGGCGATCGAATTGATGTCGACGCCCGCCTGCTCGAACAGATCCTTGCGATAGAAGAAGCCCGACGTGTTGACCTCGTAGGGGATGCCGTAGACTCCGCCGTCGGCCGACGAGCCGCTGGCCCACATGCCCGAGGGGAACTGCGCCGCAAGGTCGTTGGCGCCGACTTCGCTCAGGTTGACGAGGCCGGTGGGGAAGGTCTCGATGTAGTTGCCGATATAGTCGATGCCGATATTGAGCACGTCGGCGAGCCCGGCGCCGCCGGCCGCCATGCCAGCGGTGATCTTGTCCCAGATCGCCGGGTTGCCGACGTCTTCCACCTTCACCGTCACGCCGGGGTGCAGCTTGTTGAAGCCGGCGACCGCCGCTTCGAGCCCGTCGGCGGGCGCCGTCCAGCTCCACACCGTGATAGTGCCGGTCAGCTCCTCTGCGGGGGCGGCCGTGACCAGCGTCGCGATCGCAGTGGTGGCAAGGGCCAGCCGTGTCAGGCGCCCGGTTGCCGCAAACAAACGTCCTACCGTGTTGTCCAGTTTTTCCTCCTCAGGATTCCTCGGTCCCCGATCGTCCCGTGCGGCTGGCCACCAGACTTCGCTGGTTGGTTTTCACCGTGCCGCCGGGATCGGATCGTGCCGGACGCTAGCAGCGGAAATTCCGCCTTGCAATAGTTCGTTGCAAATTTGCAGAAATCTGGACAACGCAGTGATGCGATTGACGAGGGGCCAGAACGCGTGGTCACTGCCGCGGGGAGCAAAGGGGGCCGTGCTGAATACCGACGTCGTCGACACTGGGGCACCGCGCTTCGACTACATCGTGGTCGGGGCGGGCAGTGCGGGCTGCACGCTGGCCAATCGGTTGACGGCCTCGGGCCGGCATTCGGTGCTGCTGCTCGAAGCCGGCGGCAAGGATGACTGGATCTGGTTCCACATCCCGGTCGGTTACCTCCACGCCATGGGCAACCCGCGGGCCGACTGGTGCTATCGCACCGAGCCGGTGCCTGGACTGAACGGACGCTCGCTCGGCTATCCGCGCGGCAAGGTGATCGGCGGCTCGTCGGCCATCAACGGCATGATCTACATGCGCGGCCAGGCCGCCGACTACGATCACTGGCGCCAGCTCGGCAATCCCGGCTGGGGCTGGGACGACGTGCTGCCGCACTTCCTGCGCAGCGAACGGCGCGAGGGCGAGCCGAGCCCGCATCACGGCCAGGATGGCGAGTTGCGCGTTGAAAGAATGCGGCTCAGCTGGAAGGTGCTCGACCTGTTCCGTGCCGCTGCGATCGAGCAAGGCATCCCCGGGACCTCCGATTTCAACGGCGGCGACAACGAGGGCGTCGGCTATTTCGAGGTCAATCAGAACAAGGGCCTGCGCTGGTCCGCGGCTTCGGCCTTCCTCAAGCCGGCTCTGGGCCGCCCGAACCTGACGCTATGGACCGGTGCGCAGGCCTTGCGGCTGGTGACCGAGGGGCGCCGGGTTACCGGCATCGAGGTCCGGCATCAGGGCCAGACCAAGCTGCTCAGAGCCGGTCGCGAGGTGGTGCTCTCGGCCGGAGCGGTGAACTCGCCGCAGTTGCTGCAGCTCTCCGGCATCGGCAACCCCGAGCGGTTGGCCGAGCACGGCATCGTCACGGTGCACGAGCTGCCGCAGGTGGGCGAGAACCTGCAGGATCACCTGCAGTTGCGCATGATCTTCAAGGTCAGCGGCCTGCCGACGCTCAACGTCTCGGCCAATAGCCTTGCCGGCAAGGCCGGCATGGCGATGCAATACGCACTGGCGCGGCGTGGGCCGATGACCATGGCGCCCTCGCAGATGGGCGGCTTTACCCGCTCGTCACCGGAGCGTGCCACCCCCGACCTGCAGTTTCATGTGCAACCGCTGAGCCTCGACAAGTTCGGCGAACCACTGCACCGCTTCCCGGCCTTCACCGCGACGGTTTGCAACCTCCGTCCGCACAGCCGCGGCCACATCCGCCTCGCCAGCGCCGACCCCTCCGCCGCGCCGCTGATCCAGCCGAACTATCTGTCCGAAGCTGCCGATCGCGACGTGGCGGTGGAGGCGATACGGCTGGTGCGGCGCATCGTGCTGGAGAGCCGGGCCCTCGCACCGTACCGACCCGAGGAGTATCGGCCGGGGTCAAGCTTCAGCAGCGACGCCGAGTTGGAGCAGGCGGCCGGCGATATCGGCACCACCATCTTCCATCCAGTCGGTACCTGCCGCATGGGCAGCGACCCCGCCGCGGTGGTCGATCCGCGTCTGCGGCTCAACGGCCTCGCCGGCCTCCGCATCGCTGATGCCTCGGTGATGCCGACGATCACCTCAGGCAACACCAATGCGCCCACCATCATGATCGCCGAGAAAGCCGCGGCGATGATGCTTGAGGATGCCGGTTAAGCAGTCACGAGGGCTCTGTTTCCCAGCGACTTGCTGCTGATATCAGACGGCTCGTCCCTCTCCCCTGAGGGGAGAGGGTAGTGTAGCTAGGACCGAAGGACCGTAGCGAAACTAGGGTGAGGGGTTCAGCTTCTCAGCGAGCGCGTGTTGCGCCGCTTCACCCCTCAACCGGCGCTCCGCGCGACCTTCTCCCCTGAGGGGGAGAAGGGAAGAACATCACAGCCGGTACTTCAGCCGCGTCGCTCGGTTCACCCCGCCTCCACTTCCAGCAGCAGCGTCGCGATCTCGAATGGCCTGAGCTGTAGCGTCACGCTGTTGCCGTTGACCGCTACCGGCTCGCCACCCTCTTCCATCAGGTTCACCAGCTTCGCCGATTTCACCGGCACGCCGAAGCTGATCGTGGCGTTGGCGCGGGCGTTGGCGTGTTCGAACACCCGCAGCACCAGGCCATCGCTCTTTTCCGCCTTCTTCACCGTTTCCAGCGTGACGTTCGGCTTGTCGACCGAGGCGAAGGAGAAGCTGGTGCTGTCCGTCGGGACGGAGGCCTGCGCCGAGGCATCGCCGATCACCGCCACCGGGTTGTTGAACCGCTCGGCCGCCACCGGCACGTCTGAGAGGTCGCTGACCCCGTCATGCACCAGGAGCGCATATTTGATGCGGTGTTCGCCGCGGTCTGACGCCGGGTCGGGGAAGGTGGCGCCGCGCAGCAGCGTGATACGCACCAACTGCTCCACCGCGTCATAGCCATACTTGCTGTCGTTAAGCAGCGCGGCGCCGAAATCCGGCTCGCTGATATCCACCCAGCGATGCATGCTGGCCTCGAACCGCGCCCGATCCCAGCTGGTATTGCGGTGCGTGGCGCGCTTCACATGGCCGAACTGGATCTCCGAGCGGATCTCCGAGATATTGAGATCGAACGGGAACTCCGCCTTCAGCACCGTCTGGCGCTCCTGCCAGTCGACGAAGGTGTCGAATTCCACCTGCCGGGCGTCCGCTTCCAGCGACACCACCTGCACCACTTTGGAGCTGAGATACTGCCGCTCGATGCGGAGCGCCGCGCGATAGGGGCCGGTCTCCACCACCTCGATCTTCGCCTTGTTGGCCGAGAGCAGCCAGAACTGCTCCTCAAAATAGCGGTCGATGTCCCAGGCGTCCCAGTTGAGCGGCTTGTCCTCGTAGGCGACAAGCCGGTTCGCCGTCTCGCCCCTGGCGATCAGCTCGCGGCCATGCTGCTTGTCGAACACCGAGGTGATCTCGCCGTTGCCGTCGAAGCTGACGCGGACGAATTCGTTCTCGAGTCGCGAGGTCGAGGCCGCAAGGCTCGATTTGGGCGCGGTACCGTCGGCCACGAGTGTCGCCGAAGCCCAGCCCAGCGCCGGCAGGTCGGCCGGCGCCGCGAGCGTCGAGCTGCCATCGGCGCCGACCAGCGCCTGCAACGGCAGTGCCTCGCCGCCCTGGCTGAGCGCCGAACCCGCGACCGCGCCATCGATGCGCACCAGCGCCTTGTTGCGCGCGTGGCCGGTGAAGTTGAACAGCTGCAAGCCGCCTTTGCCGGTCGGCGCGATCGCTTTCGCGGCGCTGTGCCAGGGGCCGTTCCCCGACGCCAGCGTCGAGAACAGCCCGGCATATTCGGCATCGCTGTCGACATAGACCTCGGTGATCGAGGTGCCCGGCAGGATGTCGTGGAACTGGTTGATCAGCACCAGCTCCCAGAACTCGTTGAGCTTTTCGCTGGGGTAGGGCGTCCCGGTGCGCATCGCCATGGCGCTGAGGAACTCGAGTTCGCGCAGCACCCGCTCGGCCCGCCGGTTATTGGCCTTGTTCTTGGCGACATTGGTCAGCGTGCCGCGGTGATATTGCAGGTAGAGCTCGCCGTTCCAGACGGGGAAGCGCCCGGCGTTCTCGTCCATCTTCTTGCTGAGCCGCTTGAGGAACGGTCCGATGCCCTCGAGTTTCACCTTCGGCGCGCCCGGAATGCCGCGCTCCAGCCGGGTGCCGCGCTCGATCATGGCGCGGGTCGGCCCGCCACCGCCATCGCCATAGCCGTAGCAGACCAGCACCTCGTCGTTCACCGACTTGGGCTCATAGCGCTTCCAGGCACCCATCACCTCGGAGACCGAAAGGTCCGAGTTGTAGGTGGTGAAAATCCGCTCGCTGTCGAACTTCTGCGCCGTGATCAGCTGCGCCTTGGTTTTGGTGCCGTCGATGCCGCGCCAGAAAAACGTGTCGTAGGGGTGCCGGTCGGTATCGTTCCAGCTGAGCTTCGACGTGATGAAATACTCGAGCCCCGAGCGCTCGAGGATCTGCGGCATGTTCGCCGAATAGCCGAACGTGTCGGGCAGCCATACGGTCTTGGGCACCACGCCAAAATGCTCGAGGTGGAAGCGCCGGCCGCGCATGATCTGGCGGACCATGGATTCGCCCGAGACGATGTTGGCGTCGGGCTCCACCCACATGGCGCCTTCGATCTCGAACTGCCCCGATTTCACCCGCTCGACCACCCCGGCCCAGATCTCCGGGTAGTCCTTCTTCAGGAAATCGAACAGCACCGACTGGTTGTACATGAAGACGAATTGCGGGTACTCGGCCATCAGCGCCAGCACCGTCGCAAAGCTGCGGCCGGTCTTGTCGCGGGTATGCATCACCCGCCACAGCCAGCCGACATCGAGATGGGTATGTCCCACCGCCGAAACCGTCGGCTGCACCTCGGTATCGACCAGCTCGTAGATCTGGCCAGCGATCTTCTCGGCCGCATCGAGCGAAGCTTCGAACTCCGGCGTCACCCCGCCGCGCCGATCGAGTGTTCGCAGCGACTGCTCGACCAGGTTCATGATGGCATGGCGGCGGCCATCGATCTGCGTCAGCCGGGTTGCGACTTCCAGCGGCGTCAGCAGGTCGAAATAGAGCTGCTCGGCCCGCGCATGGCGCACCAGCAGTTCGACCTTGAAGCCGACCAGCGGCCGGTCGAAAAAGGTGAAGGCGTTGACCAGCAGCGTCCTCTTGGTGCCCGGAACCGCGTCTTGCGCAATCACCAGTTCGGTGTGGTTGCCGTCGATCGCCTGCGCCACGTGGCCGTCGAGATAGGCCAAGCACTGCGGATCGGTGGTGCCGGGGCGGTCCTGCCACTGCGAGGAAAAGCGGAGCACGAAGGTCTTGCCGCGCGCCGCCTCGGGCACCGTCACGTCGGCGGCGAACCAGGTGTGGCCCTGCTTCTTGGCCCATACGGTCTTGTTGGTGAAATCCTGCCAGCTGCCGGTATCTGCCTTGAGCGCCTCGTCGGCGCTGAGTTCGGCTTCGGTGTAGCGCCAGGCAAAATCGCCGGAGATCGGCGTCAGGATCTTGCTGCGCAGGTCCTCGCACAGCCGAAAGAGCTTCTCCTCCTGTTTGATGTCATCGTCGAGGAGGCCGAGCTTGCTCGCCAGTACGTTCATTTAGTCTATCCCTTTACCCCGACACCGGCGAAACCGGTGTTCATGTTCCGCCGCAGCAGGAAGTACACGCCGACCGCCGGCGCTGCATAAATGATGGAGAATGCGGCGAGGAACCCGTAGTCGATGGCTCCCATCCGCCCGAACGCGCCATAGAGGCCCACCGACATCGGGAAGGCCGCCTCGACGCGCGAAAAGATCAGCGGCAAGAGGAACTCGTTCCAGGCGCCGGTGAAGCTGAAGAACCAGACCACTGCCAACCCTGCCCGCGACATCGGCAGGACGATGCCGGTAACGATCTGCCAGAGCGAAGCGCCGTCGACATAAGCCGCCTCTTCGAGCTCGATCGGCACCGTGTCGAAAAAGTTCTTCAAGAGCAGCAGCGTGAAGGGCAGGTTCAGGCAGCTCAGCGCCAGCATGACGCCAAACTGATTCAGCAGCCCCGACCGCTGGGCAGCGAAATAGAGCGGCACCAGCACGCCCACCGACGGCAGCATGCGCAGCAGCACCAGCGTCCACAGCAGGGCGTTCTTGCCCGGCATCCGCAAGCGCGACAACGGGTAGGCGGCGGCGGCGCCGACAACCACGCTGATGGTTGCCGTTCCTGCCGCGATTAGCAGCGAATTGAGGAACATTCGCCCGGCATCGCCACCGATGGCGCCGGTGAAGTTGTCTATGCCGAAGCTTTGCGGCCAGGCCAGCCGCCCGGTGGCGGCAGTATCGAAGGCGTTGCTGAACAGCCAGGCGAAGGGGCTGACCCAGATCACCGCCATGAAGGCGAGCGCGATCGCCATCGGCCGCGAGAGCGTCGTGCGTTCCATTACTTGGGCTCCCGCAGCATGCGTAGATAGACGGTGGAAAGGGCGCCGACGATCAGCAGCATGGCCACCGAGATGGCGCTGCCGAAGCCGAGATTGCCGCGGGCAAAACTCTGGTTGTAGAGGAACACCGCCAGCGTTTCCGTCTGCCGGCCCGGCCCGCCGCCCGTCATCGCGAAGATCAGCGGGAAGTAGGTGAAGGTCCAGATGGTGATGAACAAGAGGTTCGTGGCGATGTGCGGCCGAATGATCGGCAGCACCACCAAATAGGCGCGCTGCCAGCGGGTCGCGCCGTCGATCTTGGCGGCCTCGATGATCTCCCTGGGCACCGAGTCGAGCGCCGCGACGAACAGCAGGTAACTCCAGGCCGTGCCCTTCCAGATATTGGCGATCGTCACGACCGGCAGGGCGAGATCGTTGATGAAGTTGATCGGCTCGAGGCCGAACGGAACGACGAACAGCGAATTGATCAGCCCGGTCTGCGATGTGGTGGCGGACCACAGGAAGGCCGCGACGATGTCGGGCAGCAGCCAGCCGAGCATGATGCAGATTTCGACGACACTACGGGTGGTGGAGAACGTGCCGCGCAGGGTCGCCGCAAGCAGGAACCCGAGGACCGACTGGCCGACAATCGCCGAAAAGAAGACGAAGACCACCGTGGTCCAGAGCGACTCGAGGAAGCCTTTGCGAGTGAACAGCCGCTCGTAGTTTTCGAGGCCCACCCAGGACCATTCGACCGCCTTGCGGCCGGTCAGACCCAGGTCGGTGAAACTGAAGGTGAAGGCCCAGCCGGTGAAGTAGAGCAGCGCGCCGACCAGAGCGATCGCGGGCAGCATGGCGGCAGTGAGCAACCATAGGTTGCTGGTGATCCAGGGGTTGGCCTGGTGTCTCATGGACGGCTCGTTCGAACAGAGGACGAAACTGGACCCGCGCCGGCATGGCCGACATCAACCGTCACGGCGGCGCCCGCTCGTCTGGGCGCCGCCGCACCGGGAGGATCCGCTTATTCGTACGTGATCACCTTGTCCTCGCCGAACTCGTCGACGAGTGCGTCGTGGTAGTTCTTCACTGTGTCTTCGACGCTGGCGCCGTCGAGGATTTCAGTGGTCATCTGCTGCACCAGGGCCGAAACGGTCTGGTAGCCGGGGATGGTGTCGCGACCGGTGGTGTCGGCAGCCAGCGCGGTCGCCTTGGCGAGGTACGCATCAGCCATGTATTCGGGTGACTCGGAGATGTCGGTGCGGACGCCCATCCGATGGTTCTTGATGGTCCAGTCTTTGAAGTTCCCGACGTCGAAGATGGTGGTGAGCAGCTGGAACGCCTTGGCCTTGTCGGCGGCCTTGGAGTTCACCGCGATGGTCCAGCCACCCGAGATGTTGGTGGTCGCTTTGGTGCCCGGATCGCCCGAGCCCGGCCATGGCGTCCAGCCGACCATGGCGTCGCGCTCTTCGCGGCTGGGCAGGTTCACCCCGTTGCAGTCCCACAGGCAGGCATCTTCCCACGAGCCGGAAGCGAGAATGCCGAGCTGGTCGTTGGCCAACGCCTCGCGCACCGCGGCGCCAGTGTCGGCGGCGTAGTTGAGGTCGGCCGGCTGGCCGATGTCGTGATAGACCTTGCGATAGAGCTCGAGCGTCTTGCGGATCGCCGGGCTGTCGCCGATCCACTGGCCCGTTTCGCGGTTGAGCAGGCGGTTGCGATCGCCCTCAGGCACGTCGGCGCCGAGCAGCGCCATATAGAAGCCCTGCATGGTGGCGCCTTCGCCCTGCTTGATGCCGGCCGGTAGCTGGAACGGATACTTCACGCCCGCGTCCTTGAGCTTCTGTGCAGCGTCGAGCACGTCGGTCCAGCTCTTGGGCTCCCATGGCAGCGCGATGCCGGCTTTCTCGAAGTTGGATTTGTCGTACCACAGCATGCGCACGTCGGTGTCGGTCGGCAGTGCATAGACCGCGCCGTCATAGGACGCGACGTCCAAGAGGCCCGGCATGTAATACTGGTACTGGTCCCAGCCCTTGGCCGATTCCGTCAGGGGCTCGAGGTAGCCGGACGAGGCGAACTCGGAGACCATGAACGAGTCGAGCTGGATCACATCGGCGGCGGTGCCCGCAGCGAGGTCGAGCGAGGTGCGCTGGTCGTAAGCGGCACCCGGCAGCTTGATCGCCTCGACCTTCTCGCCGGTCGCGGCTTCGTAGTTGGCGATACCGGGCTCGACCAGAGAGGCCAGCCACTCGGCGTACATGATGCTCACCGCCTGTGCGGGGGCAGTGGCTGCCAGCAGCGCCAGCGCCGCCGCAGACGCCAAGAGAGTCCGTTTAAGCATGAATTCCTCCTCCAAGGGTTTGGCGTCGCAACCCTCATGCGTGGGCTGCGCGGCACCTCCTGAGTGCGCGCAGAGCTAAGCGCATTTATTGCAACGTTGCAATGATTGGTGCGGAATTCTTCGAGTGACGTGCGTCATGAAGAATTTGATGTTGAAATTCAATATAATAGACGTGGATCTGGCTGCTGATCCGCCATCTGCATCGTTTGCATCGATGCAATTTTCTGCAGTTCCCGCCACCCAGTGGCAGGTGTATGAGGAGGCGGGGTTCAAGAAGCGACGATGACGAAGTTCAGGCCAGAAACCAGCAGGGGCATCCGCAAGCCTTCGGGCAAGCGGGCAACGCTGAAGACCATCTCGGAACTGACCGGGCTGAGCCTGTCGACGGTGTCGCTGTCGCTGCGCGGCGGCGCTTCGCTGAAGGAGGAGACCCGCCAGAAGGTGGCCGAGGCGGCAGCGCAGGTCGGCTACGTGCCGGATCGCGCCGGGGTGCGCCTCAGGACTGGCAAGACCAACGTCATCGCCCTGGTGCTCGACGGCTCCGACGAAGCCATCGACTTCTCACGTCACATGATCCGCGGCATCGGCGACGCCATCGGCGGCACCCGCTACCACCTGACCGTGATGCCCGAGTTCGACCGCAACCGTTCGGTCGAGACTGTCCGCTACATTCTCGAGAACCGCACCGCCGACGGCGTCATCATCACTCATACCGGCGCCCGCGACCGTCGCGTGCAGCTGATGATGGACCATGATTTCCCGTTCGTCAGCCACGGCCGCACCGAGTTTTTCACCCCGCACGCCTTCCACGATTTCCATTCCGAGGCGTTTGCCGAACTGGCGGTGGAGCGGCTGGCCGATACCGGCGCGCACGACATCCTGCTCTCGGTCGGCGACGGCACCACCAACAACTACCACAACATCGTCCGCACCTTCGAACGCACCGTGGCCCGCCGCGGTATTACCGGTCGCGTCGTGGTGCAGGATGGCATCCGCCCCGCCTCCGCCGAAATGCGCCAGTTCGGCCGCGATCTCGCCGACAAACCGGACCGGCCTGACGGCATTATCTGCGACAGCGAAACCCGCGCCATCTCGATGCTGTGCGGCCTCGAGGATGGCGGCGTGCTGCTCGGCCGCGACATCCGCTTCATCTGCAAGCAGACCTCGGACATCCTTTCGACCGTCTTCCCCAACGTCGATACCATCGAGGAAGACGTCTATGCCGCTGGGCTGGAACTCACCCGCCTGCTGTTACGGCGCATCGACGGCGAGCCGGCGGAGTCGCTTCAGACGCTGAGCGAACCGGTGGCGCACTGGCGGAGCTAGAACTGACGGTGCAGTCGGCGACTCCTCGCCCCTGAGGGAGAGGGTAGTGCAGCTAGGACCTTTAGGTCCGTAGCGGAACTTGGGTGAGGGGTTCAGCTTCTCAACGAGCACTCGTTGCACGGCTTCACCCCTCAACCGGCCTTCGGCCACCTCTCGGCGAGGGCTACGCCCTCGTCCGGTTCCCCCTAGGGGAGAAAGGACCCAGCCGCTGGTGTCGGGGCTAGGCGCCAACGCGGCCGAGAAACCTCAGCACTTCCCGGTTGAACACCTCCGGCCGCTGCAGCGGTGCGAAATGGCTCACGCCAGGCAACTGCACCAGTTCCGCTCCCGGGATGGTCCGCGCCAGATACGCCGCGTGCTCGGGCCGGATGAATTCGTCGTGCTCGCTTTGAGCGACCGTCACCGGCACGCGGATCGCCTCGAGGTCCTCGGCCGTGTAGTTCGGCTGCGTCCGCTGCATCAGTCCCACCGCATCGGCGAATTCACTGAATGCATCGGGTGTCGCCGAGAGCCGCGCATAGTCCTTCACGTGCCGCCCGAAGCAGCGGTCGATCACCGGCGTTGGCGTGAACGGGTAGGTGCCGCTGGGGTCGACGTTACAGGCGAAGTAGAACAGCCCGCGCACCCGCTCCGGCGCCCTGTCGGCCATGATCAGGCCGATCACAGCGCCATCGCTCCAGCCGACGATCGCAGCGCGCTTGAGCCCCAGCGCGTCCATCACCGCGAAGACGTCGGTCGCCATCAGCTCGTAGCTGTAGGGGCGCTCGTCGCGCGAACTGTGGCCATGGCCGCGGCTATCGACCACCACTACCTGGTGGCCGGCATCGACCAGTGGCTGCACCTGGTGCTGCCAGTTGCCGGCATGCCCCATCCCACCATGCAGCAGGATCACCGCCGAGCCGGAGCCAAAACTGGCATGCCATATCTGCGCTCCGTCATTGTCGACGTAAGCCGAGATGCCACCCGGCGGCAGCTCCGCGCCCACATCCTCGAAATGCTTCAGTTCGTCATCGCTGAACGTCATGGTCCCTGCTTGCTCGTTTCCGGTTGGCAACGCAACTGGTCGAGCGGGCTAGGGGCTATTCGACATTCCAGTGTGGTCGCGCTCTTCGAGCCGGAAAAGTCTGCAACTTCTCCTGAAAGCGCTCGTCAGGCCAACTGTTTTCCGCCGACCCAGATGCCGCGGATCACCGGCTGATCGCCGACCAGCCGGACCCGCAGCAGATCGGCCCTGAGCCCCGGCGCCAACCGACCGCGATCGGTCATACCGATGGCATCGGCAGCGTTGGCAGTGACCTTGGCGATCGCCTCGTGCAGCGGCATGCCGCGCCCGGCGAGGATGAACGGCGCATGCAACAGGCTCGCCGGCACATAGTCCGAGGTGAGGAGGTCGAGCAGCCCGGCATCGGCAAGGCTGGCGGCGCTGGCATTGCCCGAGTGCGAGCGGCCGAGCACCACATTGGGCGCACCCATGACGATCTGCATCTTGAGTTCGCGCGCCCGCTGCGCCGCCACCAGCGTGGTCGGAAACTCGCTGATCGCGATGCCGTCGGCATAGGATTCCTCGACATCGGCGATGCTGGTGTCGTCATGGCTGGCGATGCGGAGATTGCGCGCCCGACCCAGCGCGCCGATCGCGGCGCGGCCGGGCACCACATAGGTGGTCTGGTCGGCCCGGCGTCCGGCGAGATAGGCGTCGAACTCCTCGTCGGTCCACACCTGCGAGTTCTTCTTGCGTCGGAATTCGCGATAGAGCTGGGTGTTGTGCCACTGGCGCTGTCCCGGCGTGTGATCCATCACGCTGAGCAGGCGCAGCGCCGGATTGTCGATATGGCGCTCGACGATCCCCAGCAGCGCCGGATCCGACAGCTCGCAGCGGAAATGCAGGTAGTGGTTGGCCTTCACCAGCCCGGCGTCGCGCGCCTCGGTCAGCCCGGTGATCGCTGCGTCGAGCATCGCCGTGCGCGCCCCGCCGCTGTCATAGTCACCGAGCGACAGCGCATCGAGCACCGTGGTGACGCCGCCGCCCAGCATCTGCCAGTCATGCGCCAGGACGGCCGAGAGGGTCGATGGCCAGCGCACGCCCGGCCGCGGCTGGAAATGGTGCTCCATATTGTCGGTATGCAGGTCGATCAGCCCCGGCAGCAGCAGGTCGCCCTCGAAGTCGATATCAAGGCCACCGCTCGCCTCGCCCACCGCCGCGATCTGGCCATCGGCAATGCCGAGCTCTCCCTCGATCACGGTATCGGGCAAGACGAGGCGGGCATTCCTGAAGGTGGTGTTCACGAGCATATCTTCCAGGGTCTGGCAGGCAGCGCGGCACAGACTCACGGCGCGGGGAGGGCGAGAAGCGCTGCCTGATATGACATGTCCATGACGAATTGACGTCAAAGAGGCCCGGCGGTTCGATCAGCCGCGCCCGGCGAACCCCGCACCCCTCACTTCACGCTCGAGAAACTCGTCGGCGTCAGGAACTGGCTCGACACATTGGCGAGCAACGGCCCATTCACCTCGGACGCCTTGCGCGCCGCCTGCCATTCCGGGTCAGCCATGAACGCCGCCCATTTGGTCTCGCGTTCCGCCATGGAGTTCCAGCGGATCATATAGGTGAGGTCGTTGATCGAGTTGCCGATCGTCGTGGTCCAGAACCCGGCCTGCTCGATGCCGTGCCGCTTCCAGATACCGAGCGTGTGGTCCTCGAACCGGCGTTGCAGGTCGGCCATCCGGCCCGGCAGGCAGGTATAGATGCGCAACTCGTAGATCATGCTAGCTCCTTCGGCGCCCGTTTCTCGCGCCCGCCGCAGTTAGCCCACTGCCGGCGTGATTGACAAACTCTCCCGCACCGCCATTAGCAGCATAGACGCCCCATAAAGATTATAATAGCATACCATTATAAGAAACGGACCAAGTCCGTCGGAGGATGCTTCGCTGAGGGGCGGAGCAGAGGGCTCGATATCGATCGTCGGGACACGTGACTCGAGCGAGATCAGGAAGAGTTGCAGACTTTTCCGGTTCGATCTCGCGCCAAAACTACGCCGTCGGCGGCCCTGCGCCACCGGACGACGGGGATGACTTGGCGCATTTTGGGCATCTGGGAGGGAACACATGCCAAATCGATTGAAACAGGTTGTGGCCGGGCTCGTAATGGGGCTCTGCGCCATACTGCCGGCCGCCGCTTCGGCGCAGACCGTCGATGAGATCATTTCGCGCGGCAAACTGATCATTGCCGTCGACACCACCACGCCGCCCTACGGCTTTCTCGATGCCGAGCTGAAGCCGACCGGCTTCGATATCGAGGTCGCCAACAGGATGGGCGAGGCGCTGGGCGTACCGGTGGAGTTCGTCACCGTCACTTCTCCGGGCCGCATCCCGGCGCTGCTCACCAAGCAGGTCGACGCCGTGGTCTCGATCTTCTCGATCACCCCGGCCCGCGCCATCCAGATCGATTACTCGATCCCCTATGCCGGCCAGTCGGCGGTGGTGATCGCGCCCAAGAGTACCGAGATCAAGAGCCATGCCGATCTCGTCGGCAAGAAGGTCGGCCTCACCCGCGGCACCGCCGAGGACGGCATCCTGACCGCCGCGGCCGAGGCCAATCCGGGCATCGAGATCCTGCGCTTCGACGACTATGCCTCGCTGCTGCAGGCCATGGTCTCAGGCCAGATCGACGCCATGGGTGGCGGCGATTACGGCGAGATCTATCTGAAGAAGGCGCAGAACGGCGACGACTTCGAGCAGAAGTACAAGCTCAAGACCTTCTACTTCGGCATCGGCGTCGCCAAGGGCAACGACAACCTGCGCCAGTGGCTCAACACCTGGCTGTTCACGCTCAAGTCCGACGGCGTGCTCGCCGACCTGTCGATGAAGTACCGCAACCAGCCGTTGCCGGATCTGCCGGTCTTCTGATCGCCGCTTTCGCACTCGCGGGCGGGGTCAGTTCAGCGGCCCCGCCAATTTCCCCGTATTCGACAGGACGCGCATGCAAACCGCCCTGCAATTCGGACCGGTCCTCATCCATCTCGACCGGTTGCTCGTCGGCGTCGGGCAAACCATCCAGCTCGCCGTGCTATCGATCCTGCTGGGTAGCGTTATCGGCACGCTCGGCGCCATCGGCCGCAGCTTCGGGCCGCGCTGGGTGTCCTGGCCGATCGCTGCCTATGTCGAGCTGATCCGCAACACCCCGCTCCTGATCCAGCTCTACTTCGTGTTCTTCACTCTGCCGTTGATCGGACTGAAATTCTCGAGCGGCACCGCGGCGATCCTGGCGCTGTCCATCCACCTCGGCGCCTACGCCACCGAAATCCTGCGTGCCGGCGTGCAATCGGTGCCGGTGGGCCAGTTCGAAGCCGCCAAGTCGTTGGGCCTCAGCAGCTATCGGATCATCCGCCATGTCGTGCTGGTGCCGGCAGTGCGCGCCGTCTATCCGGCGCTTTCGGCACAGTTCATCCTGCAACTGATGGGCACCTCGATCGTCGGCGCCATCGCCGCCGAGGAGCTCACCGCCATCGCCAACAACCTGGTGATGCAAACGTTCCGCAGCTTCGAGGTCTATATCGTCATCGCGGTCATCTATTTCGCGCTGGTGCAGGTGGCGAGCCTGATCTTCGCCGGTCTCGGGCGTCTCCTATTCCGCTGGAAGAGCTGACATGAGCCTCCGCGATTTCGGCCCCAACGAGCTTATGTTCTTGATCATGGCGACGCGCTGGACCATCCTGCTTGCGCTGATCGCGTTCGCCGGCGGCGGGGTGATCGGCCTGATCGTTGCCGCGTTCCGCGTTGCACCCATCCCGCCGCTGCGCTGGCTTGCGGCCGGCTACATCCAGTTCTTCATGGGCACGCCGATCCTGATCCAGCTGTTCATGGCCTACTACGGCTCGTCGCTGCTCGGCTTCCGGCCCGACCCATGGGCTGCCGCCGCCGTCACCTTCTCGCTCAATGGCGGCGCCTTCTTCGGCGAGATTTTCCGCGGCTCGATCGATGCGGTACCCAAGGGCCAATGGGAGGCCGCGACCGCGCTCGGCTTCCGCTTCCTGCCGACGCTCCGGCTGGTGATCCTGCCGCAGGCGGTGCGGCTGATGCTGCCGCCCACTGTCGGCTTCATGGTGCAGATCGTGAAGACCACCTCGGTTGCCTCGCTGATCGGCCTCACCGAACTGGCCCGCGCCGCGACACAGGTGAACACCGTCACCTTCCAGCCGGTGCTGGTGTTCGGCACGGTGTCGCTGATCTATTTCATGCTGTGCTGGCCGCTGTCGCTCTATGCCGGCTACCTCGAGCGCAAGGTAGGGCAAGGGCTGCAGGTGAAGACGAAAAAGCCGCTGTTGCTGGCGAGCTGATCGTCACCCATTGCCCAACCCACCGGCGTCATTCCCGCGAAGGCGGGAACCTGGTGGGATGCCGCAGCATCCGTTGGCGCTGAGGGATCGCACTGGGTCCCCGCCTACGCGGGGATGACGCCGGTGTTTGGGGCGATAGAACCGTGGGTGGGAGAAAACAGTGCCCCCTCACCCCCCAAACGCCGGCAGGACCAACCCCTTGGTCCCCACATCGATGGCGAACAGCCCGCCCGGATTGCTCTGGCCGACGAAATGCTCGGCCGGCCGCTTCAGCACTGCGGTGGTGACATAGAGGATGTCGAGGTCGTCGCCGCCGAACTCGCAGCAGGTGGGGAGGTCCGTCGGCAGGACGATCGACCGCATCAGCTTGCCCTGTGGGTCGTACTGGTTCACTCGGCTCGTCACCGGGATCGTCACCCAGTAGCAGCCATCCGCATCGACCGTCGCGCCGTCGGCGATGCCGCCGCTGCCGTCGAGATCGATGAAGGTGCGCTGGTTCTCGATGTCGCCGGTGACGGGATCGAAATCATAGGCGCGGACGATCGTTGTGTGGCTGTCGGAGAAATACATGGTCTTGCTGTCGGGGCTCCAGGCCAGCCCGTTGCAGCAGCCGACGCCCTCGATCATCCGGTGCACCGAGAGATCCTTGTCCATGCGGTACAGCGAGCCGATGAACTGCACTTTCTTGCCCGGCGCTTCGAACATCGAGCCGGACCAGAAGCGGCCCTGCCGATCCGGCTTGCCATCGTTGAAGCGGGTATCGGCGAGGTGCGTCTCGGGATCGACGATCGCCTCGAACGCGCCGCTCTGAGGGTCGAAGAAATAGAACCCCGACACCATGGTGACGACGAGCCCGCCTCTCTCGCGCAGCCCGATGCAGCCGAGGAATTCCGGTGACTCCCAGGTGTCGTCCTTGCCGGTTCTCGGGTTGTAGCGGTGGATCAGCTTGCTCCAGATGTCGATCCACCACAGCACCCCCGCCTTGGGGTCCCAGATGGTGCCCTCGCCGAGCTCGGCTTTGGCGTCGACGACGCAGGTGATGTCCATGAGTTACCCTTTGACTGCCCCGGCGCTGAGCCCGGCGACGATGTAGCGCTGGATCAGCAGGTAGAAGATGACCGGGAAGATGGAGAAGAACAGCGCTGCCGCCAGCACGCGGTCGATCGGTGTGTCGAGCATCACCTTGAGTGAGGCGAGGCCCACTGCCACCGGCCGGATATCGGGCGAGGTAACCAGGGTGACCGCGAACAGGTACTCGTTCCAGGCGTAGAAGAACGACACCACGCTGATCGCCACCAGCCCAGGCGCGGACAAGGGCAGGAGCGTCCGGACTAGCGCCCCGAGCGGCGAGCAGCCGTCGATTAGTGCGGCCTCATAGATTTCCTCGGCGATCGAATCGAAGGAGTTCTTCAGGATCCAGATGCAGATCGGCAGGATGAACGCCGCGTCCACCAGCGACAGGGCCGGCAGGCTGTCCGACAGACCCAGGTTGCGGTACATCGCGTAAACCGGAATGACCACCAGCGCCTCGGGCAGCATCTGGGTCATCAGCAGTAGCAAGCCGAACGCCGCTTTGCCGCGCCACCTGAGGAACGTCATGGCAAACGAGCCGAGCACCGCCAGCGCCAGGACGATCAGCGTCGTCATCCCCGCCAGGAGCAGCGAGTTCACCAGCCAGCGCGCCACCGGGAAGTTCTCGAACAGCGTGGTGAACGGCAGGAAGCTGATCTCCTTGGGGATCAGCGGCGGCGGAAACTGCATGCCGTGGCTCAGCGGCTGGATCGAATTGACGACCATCCAGTAGACCGGGAACAGCACTGCGGCGCAGAAGCCGAGGATGAGGGCGTAGAACGCCACCCCCTTACCAAGCCGGCGCAGCTTGTGGACCGCAGCAGTCGAGGATGCCGCCATCTCAGCGCCTCCTCGCGCGGTCTTGCCGCTGTTGGGCGTAGACGAACAGCAGGGTGAGCCCGAGAACGATGACGAAGCCCGAGACCCCCAGGGTCGCGCCATAGGCCAGGTCGAAGAACCGGAAGGCCGTCTGGTAGATGCGCAGCACCAGCGTCTCGGTGATGCCGCCGTAAGGGCCGCCGCCGGTGGTCAGCCAGATCAGTGTGAACTGCTTGAACGAGAAGATCGACATCAGCACCGCCATCAGCAGCAGGGTCGGGGTGATCTCGGGTATGGTGATGTGGCGGAGCACCTGCAGCCGGTTGGCGCCGTCGACCTCTGCCGCTTCGTAAGTTTCGCGCGGCACCGCCTGCAGCGCCGCGAGGATGACCAGGAAGGTGAACGGAAACGCCTTCCAGATCGACAGCGCAATAACCAGCGGCATTGCCAGCTTGGGGTCGGACAGCCAGTTGAGGTTCGTGTCGATGCCGGGAATGAGCCGGGCGAAGACGTTCATCACGCCGAAGGTCGGATTGCACATCCAGAGAAAGACGAGGACGGCGGAGATTTCGGGAAAGGCCCAGGGGACGGCGATGGCGCTCCGCGCCAGGTTGCGGCCGCGGAATTTGCGGTTCAGCAAGAGCGCGGCGAGCAGCCCCAGCGACACCGCTCCAACGACCACGAACGCCATGTAGGTGAAGGTGACCTGGACGGCGAACCAGAAATCGTCATCCTCGAACAGACGTTCGTAGTTGCGCAGGCCCACCCAGGTGACCTTGTCGACGCCCACCACATTGTTGGAAAAACTGGTCAGGAACTGCTGGGCGATCGGGAACAGAATGAACACGCCCAGATAGGCGACGATCAGGAAGACCAGCGTATAGGGCAGGGAGTGGTGTCGGCTCCATCCACGCGGTCGCCTCGAGCGTTCTTCCACCGCCTCTGCAGTCGCTGATTGAAACATTGGCTCGATATTCCCGGAGGTCGACATGAGGGGCGAAAGCAGCCTCTCGTTCCAGACACCATCGGGGGCGTTCCGTGGAACGCCCCCGACAAGCACAGTTCGGCTCGTTACAGGGTAAAACCTTCGAACAGCCGCTCGGACGCCTTCTCCAGCTCCTGCTGGGCGTCGGCCATGGCGTCCTCGACCGGCCGGTCGGCGACCAGCACTTCGGAGAACTTGTCCATGACGACGTTGCCGAACTCCTGGTTGAAGAAGATATAGTCGCCCATGATCTCGAGCGGCGTGATCGCCTTGCCCTTGAGGTACCCTTCGGCCCAGAACTGCTTGTCGAGATATTCCTGGCGGATCGCCTCGGGATAGGGCGGCACCACGTCGAGGCACCGTTCCATCAGTTCCTGATAGTTCTCGGGCTTGTACAGCCACTCGACAAAGGCCTTGGCAGCGGCCTTCTCGTCGTCCGAGGCGTGGGCGTTCACGCAGATCGGGTGGATGCGGGTGATGGCCTTGCCGCTCGGGCCGGGCGGCACCACGCTGCGCAGCGAGGGGTAGATATCCGGCCCGGAACTCGACCAGATGTTGACCGCGGCTGAGACGATCAACTGCTGCCCGATGCGGCCATTGGCGTACATCTGGTTGGCCGTCGCCGTGTCGGTGCCCTTCGGCATCGCCTTGTCGTACATGGTCTTGAACAGCTTCAGCCCTTCGATCACCGGAGCGGTGTTGACCAGTGGCTTGCGCCCATCTGCCCAGACGCCGTCGAACATCACCGCCCATTGCTGCAGGATGAACCAGAAGTCGCCTGGCTCGCTCATCAGGTGGGGCGAGTAGATGCCGAACTGGTCCGGCGACTTGGTCAGCGCGGTCGACGTCTCCACCCATTCCTCGACCGAGGACGGCGCTCCGACGCCGGCCTTCTCGAACATGGCCGAGTTGTAGAGCAGGCCGAATTTCACCGTGACGATATCCAGCCCGTGCACCTTGCCGTCGACGCGCAGGTGGTCATGCGCGGCGCTCAGCTTGTCACCGATGCCGAGCTTGTCGACGATATCCTGCAGCGGCTCCAGATGTCCGCCGCGCAGCAAACGCACGACTAGGTCAGGGGTGGTGTGGAACAGGGCGCCGTTGATCTTCCCGGACTGGGACTGGATCAGCATGTTGTTGGTGAATTCGTTGAACGGCGCGCCGGCTTCCTCGATGAAGACGTCGCTCTGTTCGGCGTGGAATTTCTTGAGGATCGCCCGCCAGGCGTCGCCACGGCCCGGCTCGTTCCACATCCAAGACACCAGCGGGATCTTGATCTTCGCATTCTGGGCGAGCGCTGGCGTCGCCAGGGCCGCGGCGAACCCTGCCGCTGCGGTCCGCTTCAGGAAGTCACGGCGCCCCATGCTCATCGAGCGTGGGAGCAACAGGCCGTTGCCTGGCTTGTTCATGTTTGTTCCTCCTCATGGAGCCCGGCGCGACGGTCATTCGCCATCTCTGCGCCAGGTCCGACCACATTGATACCGGTACCAAACGTCACTACCTGCTTGCCGGCAGCGAATGGCCGCCAGCGACAGAAACGATGTGTTCAAGCTTCCCCTCGTGACGCGGCAGCTCCTCAACTGTCGCGCTCCGGCCGGACGAGCGGAAACAACCCATCCAGCAGCTATGATGCTATTATAATTCTATAATGCTGTCCATGCCGATGCTGTCGTGGCATCGGACTTTCGATGCGCGATCAGGCCAGATCGTTCGGTGCGTCGTAAGTGATCGAGAATATGTCGGCCGGGTGCCGGGCGATGGAGAATTCGACGTTCTGCTGATCGGAGGACTGATACAGCATCTCGACGGCGAGAATGGCCGATCCCTTGGCCACGGCCAGATCCGCGGCGACATCGTCATCGGCGATTTCGGCGCGCACCGTACAATGCGCCACCGCCATGCGGATGTTGAGCCGGCGTTGCACGGCACGGAAGATCAGCACGTCGTTGAAATCTTCCTTCTTCAGCTGCCCGCCGAGGTCAGGTGGGAAGTATGTGGTGACCTGCGCTTTGCGCTGCTTGCCGACCGAAAGGATGGAGCGCAGGCAGAAGCCCTGCTCATCCTTGCTGAGCCCGAAATGCCGCTGCAGCAACGGCGAGCTTTCCTTCTTGTACGATTTGATCTTCAGCGACGCGTCCTTGGTGAAGGCGGCCATGTCGGCGAAGTTCTTGAAAGTCCAGCTCAAGGTCACCGGCGGCGCCGCCGAGGTGACCACCGCAGGCTTGGCCGACCGCTTCTTGATCAACCCATCTGCCTCGAGATCGCGCAGCGCCTGGCGCACCGTGATCAGGCTGACCCCGAACCGCTCGGCGAGCATCGCCTCCTTGGGCAGTTCGCCGCCGACCGGAAACGCGCCCGATACGATCGGCTCGCGCAGGATATCCGCGAGCTGCCGGTAAAGCGGCCCCTGGGCCCGCGCCAGCGCGCGCTTCGGCAGGAGATCGATCGTTGCGTTCAGGTCGTCCATGTACTCAGCCATGCCTCATAGGTGTGGCTATGATAATAGCACGAACTATGACTCGCGAACGGACGTGTTCAGCTCGTCCCCGAGTAAGTGGAGCGGTCTTGCCTTCGCTCCATCCGCACCCGGTGGTGGTTCAACGGATCGGCACAATCACTCCTACGCCAACAACCGCAGCGGCAGCTCCAGATACGCCTTGAACCGCGTCAGGAACGCTGTTGCCGCATCCTCGCTCACCTCCGCCGCGTCGAACGACAACAGGCACTCGCCCGTCCCCGGACCCGCCGCCAGCACCAGCCGCATATTGCGGCCGGGTTTCAGCGGCATCATCACCGGCCGGATATCGGAGGCCGCCAGGAGCTTCAGCGACAAAGCCGCCGGCTCTGCCGATTGATCGCCACCCGCCTCGATGGCTTTGAGCCGCCGCGCCCGCAACGGTCCGAGCGAGCCCTTACGGATATCGGCGAACACCAACTGCCCCGCCTGCTGTTCCAGCGCCACCGGCGCTCCCGCGAGGCTGGCGCTCTCCGGCACGTCGTCCAGCGCACATCCGGCCGCCCGCAGCACTACGTCCTCGAGCGTGAACGGCGTATCGGCGTCGGCGAAGCCGGCGAGCAGTTGCAGCAGTGTCGCCAGCTGGATCGTCGTGCCGAGCGCAGAAGCCTGCGGTCCGCTGGCTGCTAGCGGGGCAGGGGGGCGGGCGGTGTAAGCCGCGATATCCGCCGCGACGATCCGGCCGTTCGGCCCGCTGCCGGTGAGCATGTCCAGCTTGAGGCCGCGCTCGCGCGCCAGCCGGCGGGCATAGGGTGAGGCGGCGCGGCGGGGCTGGAGTGCGGTGGCGGCCATCAGCGCTTCAGGTATTCGCGGTTGACGCAGTTGGTGAGCCGGCCCTCGGTCAGGTAGGCGTGGATCACCTCGATCGACTTGAGGCGCAGGTCGATCATCGAGGCCGGGCTGTAGAACGCCGCATGCGGGGTGACGATCAGCCGGTCCTTGATCCAGGGCTCATTGGCGCGCCACGCCTTGATCAGCGGATGGTCGAGATCGCCCGGCTCATTCGGCAGCACGTCGAGCCCGGCGCCCGCCACAGTCCCCTTGCGCATCGCGGCTTCCAGCGCCGAAACGTCGATGATCGGGCCGCGCGCCGTATTGACGACGATCAGCCCGGGCTTGGCCGCGGCAAACGCCTCGGTACCGAGCAGCCCGCGCGTCTCGCTGCTGAGCGGGGCATGCACCGACACCACGTCGGCCCTGGCCATCAGTTCGTTGAGCGAATGCACCCGCTCGTAGCCGGTCGAGAGGTCGACGCCCGACAACAGATGCGGATCGTAGAACACCACCTTCATGTCGAAGGCTGCGGCCCGGCGTGCCGCGGCGAGCCCGATGCGGCCAAGCCCGATGACGCCGAAGGTGGCGTTCTTGTGCCGGCGGATCAGCGGCGCCTTCGAGAAATGCCAGCCCTCTAGCCCGTCGACGGCGATCTCGGCCGGATAGGTATAGGTGCCGCGGGTCAGCGCCAGCATCAGCGCGATGGCGTGGTCGGCGACTTCGGTGGTGCCATAGTCCGGCACGTTGCAGGCCGGAATGTTGCGGGCGCCCCAGCCGGCGGTGTCGATATTGTCGAAGCCGACACCCGAGCGCACCGCGATCTTGGCATTGGGAAACGCCGTCGGCGGCAGCGGCACGTTCAGCGTCGGCGAGTGGTTGATCACCGCATCGACGGTTTTCGCGACTTCCGGGTCGAGCACCGCCGCGACATCCGCGGTCGATCGGGCGAGAATGAACTCGACATCCGGGTAGTGCTGGCGTTCCAGCTCGGCATCATCGGCAGCCTGCCAGTTGACGCACAGAATCTTCATCGCTTCCTCCGCTGCCCTCGGCAGTCGCTGGTTATTTCCGAATGCCGCCGATGCGGCCGCCCATCGGCACCACCGCACCGACCGGCTGGTCGATGGCGCTCAGTGTACCCGAAGCCGGGGCCTCGATCTCCACCACCGCCTTGTCGGTCTCGATCTCGGCGACCACGTCGCCTTCCTTCACCGTGTCGCCGACCGCCTTCAGCCACTTGACCAGCGTGCCCTCGGACACCGTGAGGTCGCCGAACGGCATGTTGATCGGCTCGTCGTCGGAGTTGCTGGCTGGAGCCGGCGCGGCAACAGCAGGTGCAGCGATCGGGGCAGGGGGTAGCGCCGAGGCCGCCACCTCGGCGACGATGCCGGTGGTGTGCCAATGGTCCGGCACCGGCGCCTTGCCGGCGATGACGTTGCGCACGCCTTCCATGATCCGTGCCGCGTCGACCAGCATGGCGCGCTCCAGCACCGGTGCGAACGGATGCGAGACCGGCGCGGTATGCAGCCGTCCGACCGGGCCGTCGAGCTCGTCATAGGCCAGCTCGTTGATCGTCTGGGCGATCTCGCCGCCCATGCCGCACATCGCCCAAGCCTCGTCCACCACCAGCAGGCGGTGGGTCTTCTTGACGCTCTCGACAATGGTGTTCACATCGAGCGGCATGATGGTGCGGAGGTCGACCACCTCGACGTCGATGCCCTGCGCCGCGAGCAGGTCGGCCGCCTCCAGCGCCCGCGTCACCATCTGCCCGGCCGCGACGATGGTGATGTCCTTGCCGGATCGGGCGATGCGGGCCGAGCCGAACGGCACGTAATGATCCTCGCCCACCGGCACCGGGCCCTTCGAAGCAAACAGCGCCTTGGGCTCCAGCATGATCACCGGATCGCCGCCGCGCAGCGCCGTCTTCATTAGTCCCTTGGCGTCGGCCGGATTGGACGGCACGCAGACGATGAGCCCCGGCATATGGGCAAACAGCGGATGGTACATGCCCGAGTGATGCGGGCCGGAGCTGCGCAGCGCTCCGGCGCCGGCGCGCACCACCATCGGGGCGCTCATTTCGCCATTGCTCATGTAGCGGAGTTTTGCCGCCTGGAGGAAAATCTGCCCGGTGGTTTCGAAGGCGAAGTCGGCGAACATCAGGTCCGACACGGTGCGCGTGCCGGTCGCCGAAGCGCCGACTGCCGCGGCGGTAAAGCCCTGCTCGGAGATCGGCGTATCGACCAGCCGCTCCGCGCCGAACTCGTGCCAGAGGTTCTTGGTATGGGCGAAGCTGCCGCCGCGCTCACCGGTGCCTTCGCCGAAATAGAGAATGGCCGAGTTGGCCCGCATTTCCTCGGCGATGCCGTCGCGCACCGCTTCGAGCCAGCCCTGCACCCGGGTCTCGCCGGCCGGCCGCACCGTCAGTGCTTCCGGCGGATTGATCGGGTTGGCATAGACATGCCGCCGCACCGTCGCCGGATCGGGCTCCGGCGAGTTGCGCGCGAACTCCAGCGCCTCCTGCACCACCTTGTCGATATGGCTTTCGATATCGGCGAGATCGTCGGCATCGGCGATGCCGTAATCCTCGACCAGGCGCTTGCGGAACATGTCGATCGGATCGCGCTTGATCCAGGCGTCGACCTCTTCCTGCGTGCGGTAGGTGCCGATCACCGGGTCGCCTTCGTGGTGCCCCACGGTGCGATAGGTCTTGGCCTCGATCAGCGTCGGGCCCTTGCCGGAGCGGGCGCGCTCGGTGGCCTCCTTCATCGCCAGCCACACCGCGAACACATCGTTCCCGTCCACTGCGACGCCCGGCATGCCGTAGCTGTCGGCCTTGCTGGCGATCTCGGGGTTGAGGGTGATGGATTTGAGCGGGGTGGCCGTAGCGTAGAGGTTGTTCTCGCACACGAAGATCGCCGGCGCGCGGTTCACCGCCGCGAAGTTCAGCCCTTCGTGGAACGCCCCGTGGTTGGCGGCGCCATCGCCGAAAAACGCCACGCCGATATCGTCGCGGCCCTGCGCCCGGGCGCTCATGCCGATACCGACGGCGTGGCCGATGCCGGCCCCGACAATGCCATTGGTCCCGAACAGCCCGACCGAGCGGTCATAGAGATGCATTGTGCCGCCGCGGCCGCCGCAGATGCCGTCGGCCTTGCCGAACAGCTCCGCCATCACTCGCCTGGGGTCGGCGCCCTTGGCCAGCGCGTGCCCGTGCCCGCGATGCGTCGAGGTGACCCAGTCGGACCGGCGCAGATGCGCGCAGACGCCGACGCCGGTCGCTTCCTGGCCGATATAGAGATGCAGGAACCCGGGGGTTTCGCCCTTGCGGCACGCCACCTGTGCGACGCTCTCGAACTTGCGCAGCAGCACCATCTGCTCGAACAGGCCCATCAGCACCTGCTTGTCGGGCAGATTGCCCGCGCCAGTCTGCTGTGCGCCTTTGCGCATCGCCGAAATCGCCACCGCTGAGCCTCCCTGCGTCGTCCCGATTCCGGGTACTGTTCGCATCCTCACAATCGAGCATAGATTATAATAGCATAATGTCTAGGCGGAAAGTTCCCGTCGCCTCGGCTGGCAGCACGGGCTAGGAAAGGGCGCGAAACAGGGAGGTCTGTCATGCCGTTGTCGCCGCTTCGTGCGCGCCTCAAAACCGCTGTGCCGCTGCTGGCGCCGTTCTCGATCATTCCGTCGGTGGAGCTGGCAGAGCTGGTGGCGCTCGCCGGCTACGACGGCATCATCCTCGATCTCGAGCACGGCGCGCATGGCAGCGAAGCGCTCGGTCCGCTGATCCTCGCCGCCATGGCGCGCGGCATCTATCCGCTGGTGCGGGTGCGCAGCAGCGAGCCGACCGAGATCGGCGCCGCGCTCGATGCCGGCGCTGCCGGGGTGATCGTGCCGCAGATCGGCTCGCTCGCCGAAGCCGAGCGCGCCGTGCGGGCTGCCCGCTTCGCCCCCGATGGTAATCGTGGCGCCAACTCCTTCGTCCGTGGCGCCGACTATTCCGGCCGCGCCGAGTGGTTCACTGAGGCGAACCGAGATGTCGCAGTGCTGCTGATGGTGGAAGGCGCCGGCGGCGTCGCCGCGCTGCCGGAGATCCTCAAGCTCCCGACCCTCGACGGCATTTTCCTCGGGCCCCTCGACCTGTCGCATGCCCTCGGCGTGCCGGGCGAAATGGGCCACCCCAAAGTGGTCGCGACGATCGAGCAGGTGATCGACGCCTGCAAAGCCGCCGGCGTCACCACCGGTATCTTCGCCGGCACCAGCGAAGCCGCCCGCCGCTGGATCGCTCGCGGCGTGACGCTGGTGGGGGCAGGGGTGGATACGGCGCTGGTGCTCAAGGGGTTGAAGGCGGCGGTCGGGGAGTTGCGGGGCTAGGTTTGGCCAACCCCACCGGCCCACACCTCCCCCTTGATGGGGGAGGCTGGGAGGGGGTGGGGCGGCAGGCTCGATGTCGGGTATCCGTACACATGCCAACGCTGCGCAAGTGCGCGTGGCCCCCCTCCCAACCTCCCCCACAAGGGGGGAGGTGCGGTCCCGCGTCTGTGGCCAGCACTTCACTTAAGCAGCCCCCGTCCGCCGCACCGTTGCATCCGGCCGCGTGAACAGCTCGTCGCGCAGCCGCATCCCCAGCCCGGCGCCGTCGAGCGGCGCCACCCGGCCCTCGGTGACCGGCGGCAGGTCGGCGACGATCTCGGTGTACCAGCCGGTGAAATAGGCTCGCACCGCCTCCTGGTAGATGGCGTTCGGCAGCGTCGCCGACAGCGCGCAGCTGGCGGCATAGACGATCGGCCCGGTGCAGTCGTGCAGCGTCACTGGCAGCTCGCTCGCTTCTGCCATATTGGCGATCTTGCGTGCTTCCGACAGCCCGCCGCACCAGGCGAGGTCGATCATGATCACCGAGGCGGCGCGCTTGTCGATCAGCTGCTTGAACATCTGCCGCGAGGCCAGCCGCTCGCTCGCCGCGATCGGCGTTGAAGTGTGCCGCGCCAGCTCGGCCATCGCATCGAGTTCGTTGTAGCGGATCGGCTCCTCCAGCCACGCCACGTCATAGGGCTTCAGCGCCTCGGCGATACGCAGCGCCGGCGGCAGGGTCCAGAGCCCATGCAGCTCGACCATGATTTCCATGTCGCGCCCGACCGCGTCGCGGATCCGCTTGAACGGCTCCAGCGCCGTGTCGAGTTCGCTGAGCGAGATGTGGGTGCCGTTCGAGGCCTCAGCGGCGATGTCGAACGGCCAGATCTTCATCGCGCCTATGCCTTCGGAGAGGAGGCTCTTCGCCAGTTTCCCGGCGTCGAACCGCCAAGCCAGCAGGTCTTCATACGGCCCATCGTTCGGGTCGCCCGCCTGCAGCGACCAGTCCTCGGTGCGCTCGAACAGCGAGTTCCTCTTGCTGGCGCGGACATGCCTGTAGCCGGCGCAGGTATTGTAGATCGGCACCGACTGGTGCGTCCGCCCACCCAATAGCCGCCACAGCGGCTCGCCTAGCGCCTGACCATAGATATCCCACAGCGCAATGTTCACCGCCGAGTTGCCGCGCACCTCGGCGCCGGAATCGCGCGCCCCGACATAGACGCTCCCCAGCGTCCGGTCGTGCAGCTCGATATCCCGCGCGTCCTTGCCGATCAGGTAGGGCGCCACATTGTCGTGGATGTAGCTCGCCACCGGTCCCGGCGCCCAGAATGTCTCCCCGGTCCCGACGATCCCCCCGTCGGTATGCACCCTGAGCCAGAACAGGAACGGGAACTCGGCGATCGTCAGTGTCTCCAGTGCGGTGACTTTCATTTGAACCCTTCCAAGCCCGTTGACAGTCATTTATGGTACCGGTATCAGTCGCGTCAAGACGTCCCGGGGGAGGCTGCGGATTTTGGCTCAGAGTACGAACAAGGCGATCCTGAAGCGCGCTTTGGTGACCGGGGCCGCCGGCGGCTTGGGGCGAGAGGTTGCCATCCAGCTGGCGGCTCGCGGTTGCGCCGTCGGCATTGCCGACATCAACGCCGCCGGCGCCAGCGAAACGGCGCGACTGGTCGAAGCCGTCGGCGGGCAGGTGCTGGAGATCGTCGGTGATTTCACCCTCGAGGGGGCGCCCGAAGCGGCTGTCGACAAGGTGGTGGCACGCTGGGGCGGCATCGACATCCTCGTCAACAATGCCGGCTACGGCGTCATCGAGCCCTTCCTCGAGTCGAGCTACACATCCTGGACCCGCACCCTGGCGCTCAACGTCACGGCGCTTGCCATGGCATCGAAGGCTGCCGGCCGGGTGATGCGCGAGCAGCGCGCCGGCCGCATCGTCAACATCACTTCGCCGGGCTCGCGCATGGCGCTGCCCGATTACACCGCCTACACCGCCAGCAAGGCCGGAGTGGATTCGATCACCCGGGCGCTCGCCGTGGCGCTGGCCCCCTATGGCGTGCTGGTAAACTCGCTGGCGCCCGGCATGATGGACACCGAGATGCAGCGCTCGACCGAGGTTGAGCTGGCCCGCGTCAATGGCCGCAGCAACGACCTCCAGGCCTTCCTCGACGAGCGCACCCGCCGCGTGCCGCTGGGCCGTCGCGCCGAGATCGCCGAGGTGGCGGGGTCGGTGGTGTGGCTATGCCTCGATTCACCGCCTTACATGACCGCCGAGCGGCTCAACATGTCCGGCGGCCTCGACAAGGATTGACCTGATGACCCGCAACTCGCCTCCGGCCGAGGCCGATGTCGCCGCGCTCAAGGCACGCGCCACCGCGCTGCGCCGCCACATGCTGACCATGGCCCGCGGCCAGGGCGCCGGCTATATCGGCCAGGGCCTCGGCATCGCCGATGCGCTCACCGCGCTCTACTTTCACGAGCTACGCTACGACCCCGAGAACCTCGGCTGGGCCGACCGCGATCGCTTCCTGCTATCGACCGGACATTACTCGATCGCGCTCTGGGCCGCCCTCGCCGAAGCCGGCATCATTCCGGTGGCCGAACTCGTCACCTATGGCGCCGACAACAGCCGGCTCGAGATGTCGACGCTCGATACGACACCCGGCGTCGAGGTAATCGGAGGCTCGCTCGGCCATGGCCTGGGGCAGGGGGTCGGGCAGGCACTCGGGCTGCGGCTCGATCGCTCGGAGGCCCGGGTCTTCGTCGAGCTCTCCGATGGCGAAATGCAGGAAGGCTCGACCTGGGAGGCGGCAATGTCCGCCAGCCATTTCCGGCTCGATGGGCTGGTGGCGCTGGTCGACTGCAACGGCATCCAGGCTGATGGCCCCGTGGTGCTCGACATGGAGCCGGTGGCCGACAAATGGCGGAGTTTCGGCTGGGAGACTTTTGAGATCGACGGCAACGACATGGATGCCGTGGTCGCAGCGCTCGCCGGGGCCCGTCAGCGCAACGGCAAGCCAAAGGCCATCGTGCTCCGCACGTTGCCGGGCAAAGGCGTCCGGCGCATCGAGCAGAGCGAGAAGTCGCATTTCTTCCGCGTCGATATCGGCCAGTGGGACTCGATCATCGACGAGTTCGAGCACAGCGTGGGAGCCGGGCGATGAGCCGCGCCATGGAAGCCGGCCGCACGCTGGCAATGGGGGAGAACGAAGCCGCCGGTGGCGGCCGCCAATCGGTCGATGCGCCATTCGGCAAGGCGCTCGCCCGTCTCGGGCAACAGCGCCCGGATATCGTCGGGCTCACCGCCGATCTCGGCAAATACACCGATATCCATCCCTTCCGCGACGCGCATCCGGACCGTTTCTTCAATGTCGGCATGGCCGAGCAGAACCTCGTCGCGGTGGCGGCCGGCCTCGCCCGCACCGGTAAGCAACCCTTCGCCACCACCTATGGCGTGTTCGCCAGCCGTCGCGCTTTCGATTTTGTCGCCATTGCGTTGGCCCACTCCAATCTCGACGTGAAGATCATCGCCGGCCTGCCCGGGCTAACCACCGGCTATGGCGGCACGCACCAGGCGATCGAAGATCTGGCGCTGATGCGGATGATCCCCGGCCTCACCATCATCGATCCGATGGACGCCACCGAGATCGACGCCGCCACGGTGGCGATGTCGGACCATCGGGGGCCGGTCTACATGCGCCTGTTGCGCGGCGCCGTGCCGGTGGTGCTCGAGCCCGGCTACAAGTTCGAGATCGGCAAGGCGCGGCAGCTGCGTGACGGCGAGGATGTCGGCATCATCTCGACCGGCCTGATGAGCGAGCGCGCCATCGACGCCGCAGCGCTGCTGGAAAAGCGCGGCATCTCCGTCGCAGTCCTCCACGTCCCAACCATCAAGCCGTTCGACGCCGAAACCGTCGCCGAATTTGCCGCGTCGGTCGGCCAGGTGGTGACCGCCGAGAACCATGTGGTGGTCGGCGGCCTCGCCAGCCTGGTGGTCGAGACCTTGTTCGATGCCGGGATAGCGAAGAAGGTCACCCGCATCGGGCTGCCCGACCGTTACATCGAATGCGGCGCCGTCCCGACCTTGCAGCAAAAGTATGGGCTGACGGTCGAGGCGGTGGTTGAGAGGATAGCGGGGCTAAGTTGAAGCACACACCGGGTCATTCCCGCGAAAGCGGCAAACTCCGTTTGCGGTGTCCGCTGCGCACGCAGAAAACAGAGGTTCCCGCTTTCGCGGGAATGACCCGGTGAAAGGACGGCAAGTCCACGGGTTGTGAGGAGTCGAGCATGAAAATCACCGAGATCGAAACCTTCACCGTCGGTGCCGGCTGGAAAAACTGGTTGTTCGTCAAGGTGCATACCGACGCCGGCATCTATGGCATCGGCGAGGGCACGTTGAACGGCTTCATCGCCACCACCGAGGCCGGCGTGCATGAATTGAAGCACCTCGCCATCGGCCAGGACCCACGTCGGATCAGCGCGCTGTGGAAACGCATGCTCGACAGCGTGTCGCTCGATGGCGGCCATATCCATCGCACCGTGATGGCGGCGGTCGAAGTCGCCTGCTGGGATATCCTCGGCAAGAGCCTCGGCGTGCCGATCCATCAGTTGCTCGGCGGTCAGGTGCGCGACAGCGTGCTCGGCTACGCCAATGGCTGGTATCGCACCGAGCGCACCCCCGAACACTTCCTCGAGGCAGCCAAGGCCGTGCTTGCCAAGGGCTTCAAGGCGTTCAAGCTTGACCCCTTCGGCACCGCGCAGGGTTTCATCTCCCGCGAGGAACTCGAGCTCAGCTACGACATCTGCCGCAAGCTGCGTGACGAACTGCCCACCGACACCCGCATCCTGATCGACGTGCATGCCCGCTTCACCGAGATCGCGGCGATCAAGGCAGCCGAGCGCTTCGCCGACCTCGACATCTACTGGTGGGAGGAACCGACCTCGCGGGATCGGCAGGAGACGGTGCATGAGGTGGCGCATCGCTCGCCCATCCCGGTGGCGACCGGCGAAATGTTCGACACCGTCGGCCAGTTCTACGCGCTCGCCGCCGGCGGTGGCGTCAACATCTTCCAGCCCGAACCGATGTCGCTGGGCGGCATCGGCCCGTCCATGCAGGTCGCCAACCTGGCGCTGGCGCATGGCAGCCACATCGCCCCACACCAGAGCGGCGGCCCGGTGGCGACGGCGGTGTGCCTGCAACTGGCGGCAGCGGTGCCGAACTTCCTGATCCAGGAGCACTTCGATGCCTTCAACGACGCCTGGACCTTCGACCTCGTCACCTGGCGGCCAAGCGTCGACCCGCGGAACGGCCATCTGTCGCTGCCTGATGCACCGGGCCTCGGCATCGACCTCAACATCGACGCCATCAAGCAGCACGCGTACGACCCGCACGCCTATCTCAATGTGCACGCCGAGGGCTGGGAACAGCGGCTGGGTACGGACGCGCAGAACAAGGCGAAGGGTAAGCGGTAGCCTGCCGGTGCTTTTGGCCCACCCCCCTCCCAACCTCCCCCACAAGGGGGGAGGTGCCGTTCGGTGTGTGGGGTACATTCCCGCCAGTTCGGCCGGCCCCCACCTCCCCCTTGATGGGGGAGGCAAGCGAAGCTTGTCGCTTCAGCGACTTAGCGCAGCTAGGAGGGGGTGGGGCCGCAGGCGCTATCCGTCGCCTAAGCACTCTCCCGATCGACAATCTCGAACCCGAGACTGGTGATTGTCGCGAGCTTCTGCTTGCCGCTCAGCCGGTCGAGCAATTGCCGCACGGCGCGCCGGCCCATCTCGTAGCGGTTCACCTTCACCGTGGTCAGCGGCGGGTAGAGCTGCGCCGCGAGGTCCATGTCGCCATAGCCGGCAATGCCGATCCGGCCGGGGATCGCCCAACCGCGGCGGTGGCATTCCTGCACCGCGCCGATCGCCAGCGTGTCGGAGGAAAAGAAGATCGCGTCGATATCGGCGTGCCGTTCGGTCAGCGTCACCAGTGCCTCGGCGCCGCCGGCGGCGGTGATCGGCACTTCCACTTCCAGCGACGCGTGGTTCTCGATGCCGAGCTCGGTGAGCGCTGCATGGTAGCCGGTGCGCCGCTGTTGCAGCCGGTCATTGCCGTGGATCGGCGTCGAGACGAACCCGATGCGCTTATAGCCCTTGGCAGCCAGGTGCATGGTCATGGCATAGGCAGTTTCGAAGTTCGACACGCCCACCACCATGTCGATCGGCTGCCGCCCCTTGATCTCGGAAATCTCCACCACCGGCGCGCCGCTCGACACCAATAGCTGCCGCGCCACCTCGCTCTGCACAAAGCTTTGCAGGATCATTCCCGCCGGCCGCCAGCCGAGCAGGGTGCGGATCGAAGATTCTTCCGCCTCGGTGGTGAACTCACCCTGCACCAGCAGCATCGAGTAGCCGCCCTGCTGGCACTCGTCCGACATGCCCTGCACCTGTTCGGCGATGCCCGAGTTGATCAGCGGCGGCACCACCGTGCCGATGATCCGGCCATTGCCCTTCATGCTCGAGGCCAGGCGGTTGGGCACGAACCCTGCCGCTTCGATGGCTTCGAGCACTTTGGCGCGGGTCGCCGGGGCGACCATGTCTGGGTTCGAGAGCACGCGCGACACGGTCATCGGCGCGACGCCGACCCGCTTGGCGATCTCGCGCACCCCCAACCGCTCCAGCGGCTTCTTGTCGCCGCCGTCTTCCGACCTGGCCATGCGCTACTCCCGAAAACGCGCGGAATCATAGTCGTCACAATCGCTTCGCGCCAGCACTGGTTCCGGTACCATTTCCTTTGACGTTAGCGGATGGTTCCGGTACCATAACTGCGGATCGTGGCTCGCAGGGAAACTGGTCAGACCAGTGCACGAGAGGTCTTGACACTTATAATAGTATAATAGCTGATTGGGGCACGGCGAAGCGCTGACCGGATCACTCCGCAACAGCGCCGCCGCTCAGGGAGGAAAAGCATGAACAGCGCGGCGCCCGCCACGACCGAGCAACCGACCACGCCCTCGTTGCGTAACCGGCTGATCTCCTTCATCGCCATCGGCGAGGTGGGGGTGATCGCTGCACTGCTGCTGCTGGTGGCGTTCTTCTATTTCCTGCAGCCGGCCTTCCTGTCCGAGCGCAATATCCGCGCCATCCTCAACGTCGTGTCGTTCGTCGGCATCATCGCCATCGGCCAGACCATTCTGCTAGTGGCCGGCGAGTTCGACCTGTCGGTCGGCTCCGTCGCCGGCGTCTCCGCGGTGATCGCCGCGCAACTGATGACGGCGCTCGCCTGGCCGGTACCATTGGCCATTCTTGGCGGCATGGGCGTCGGCGCCCTGATCGGGCTGATCAACGGCATCATCGTCGTCAAATTCAGGATCCCGGCCTTCATCCAGACCCTGGGCATGCTGTTCATCGGCCAGGGGCTGATCCAGCTCGTCACCGGCGGCTATCCGGTCTACCCGCTGCCCAAGGAAGTCTCCGATTTCGGCATGAGCACCTTTGCCTTTGGGCTGGGCTGGAGCTTCGCCTTCTTCATCGTCGCCGCCATCGTCGCCGATTTCGTGCTGCGCCGCACCGTGCTCGGCCGCAACCTCTATGCCACCGGCGGCAACCCCGAAGTGGCGCGCCTCGTCGGCATCAACACCACCATCTACAAGATCGGCGCCTTCATTGCCGTCGGCGCGCTCTCGGCCGTGGCCGGCATGTTCGTCATGGCGGACCTGCAATCCGGCACCACCTCGATCGGCTCGGGCTGGGAACTCATCGTTATCGCCGGCGTGGTGGTTGGCGGTGTGAGTCTCTTCGGTGGCGCCGGCACCATTGCCGGCGGCGTGGTCGGCATCCTGATGCTCAAGGTGGTGCAGTCCGGCCTCGTGGTCATCGGCGTCAACTCCAACTGGCAGCAGATCGCGGTGGGCGTGATCATGGTGCTGGCGGTCGGTCTCGACATCCTGCGCCGCCGCTACTTCACCGTCGGCGCCGGCGCCAAGACCGCAGCAAGGAAGAAATCCGACAGCAAGACATCCGGCGCCTGAGGGGGCGCCCGCACAACCGTTCACGCCACGCGGCAACCCGCGGGCCAATGGAGGAGAGGAACCATGAACATCTCGAAGAGGACACTGGTGAAAGGCCTGCTCGGCGCCGCGGCGCTGCTGGCAAGCTTCGGCACCGCTGGCGCCAGCTATGCCCAGGACGTCAACCTGCTCTGGGTGCAGGCGATGAAGGATCACCCGGTGCATCGGCTGATGCAGGCGGGCTTCCTCGATAAGTGCAAGGAGCTCGGCTACACCTGCGAAGTGGTGGGCGATCCGTCTGCCACCAACTGGGACATCCCGGCCACCCTGCCGCTCGCCGAGGCGGCCCTGTCGCGCACCAAGTTCAACGCGGTCGGCGTCTACGGTCCCGATCCGGCGATCTACTCCTACATCACCAAGCTCGCCAAGGAGGGTCTGCCGGTCGTCACCTGGCACGTGCTGCCGCCTGAGGGCACTGTCGATGGCCTGAAGGCCGCCGCCGCGCAGGATATCGCGGCCGCCGGCACCAATGCCGCCATCGCCATCGGCGACAAGCTCGGTGGCAAGGGCACCGTCGCCCTCACCCAGGGCGCCTCGAACGACACCGAAAACGCCATGTCGGACGCCTTCCGCAAGACCATCGCGGAAAAGTACCCGGACATCAAAGTGCTCGAGACCCAGATGGAAGGGTTCGAACCTTCCGCTGCCGAGGGCAAGGCCATCGCCATCCTCCAGGGCAATCCTGACGTCACCGCCGCCTTCGGCACTACCGGCAACTCGATCCAGACCTGGTCGGGCGCGGCCCGCAAGGCCGGCCGCGACGTGGTGATCATCGGCATGGACTACATCCGGCAGAACCTTGACCTGGTGAAGTCCGGCGCCGCCTACGGCATCGTGGCGCAGCCACTCTACGAGGAAAGCGCCAAGGTCGCCGAACTGCTCGGCGCTTTGGCCAAGGGCGAGACTGTCGAGTACATGAACGTGCTGCCCTCCAAGGTCATCACCGCGGCCGATCTCGACCCCTACTACGCCATGCTTGAAAGCGCCGGCCAGTAAACCGGCTCTCCCGCCGCGCCGGCCTTCCCTGACCCGGAGGCCGGCGCGGTCTCCTACCGAATAGGTCAACCAAGGCAGCCCCATGGACCCGATCTTTTCTGCCCGCGGCATCGTCAAGGCCTTCGCCGGCGTGCAGGCGCTGCGCGGCGTCGATTTCAACGTGCTGCCCGGAGAAATCCATGCGTTGCTGGGCCAGAACGGCGCCGGCAAGTCGACGCTGGTGAAGATCCTCAACGGTGTCCATCCGGCCGGCTCCTACACCGGCGAGATCACCCTCGCTGGTCAGCCGGTGAGCTTTGCTTCGCCGGCCGCGGCGCGCGCCGCCGGCGTCGGCTACGTGCCGCAGGAGATCGAGGTGCTGGAGCAGCTCTCTGTGGCTGAGAACGTCTTTGCCGGCCATACCGGGCTGGGCGAAGGCGTGCTGATCTACCGACACAAGCTCGAGGAGCGCACCCGCGCCATCCTCGATGATCTCGGTCTTGCGATCGATCCCAAGGCCATCGTCGCCTCGCTGACCTCGGCCCAACGCCACCTGGTGATGATCGCCCGCGCCCTGGCACTGAAACCGCGCGTGCTGATGCTTGATGAACCGACCGCGTCGCTCTCCGGCACCGAGGTCGAAGCGCTGCTCGAGGTGCTGCGCCGCTTGAAGCGGCAGGGCGTCACCATGATCTACATCACCCACCGGCTGCCCGAAGTGCTCGCCGTCTGCGACCGCGCCACCGTGCTGCGCGATGGGCGCGTTGCCGCCGAGCTTGGGCGCGAGGAATTCGAGGAAGACCGCTTCATCTTCGCCATGTCGGGCCAGCGGCTGCAAAAGCTGTTCCCGCCGCACGAGGCGCCGGTCGGCGCACGCCCCATGCTGAGCGTCGAGCACTTGAGCGTCGCCGGCAAGCCCGGGGCCATCTACGGTGCGCGCGATGTCAGCTTCTCGGTGGCAGCGGGCGAGATCGTTGGCCTCGCGGGCCTCCTCGGTTCGGGCCGCAGCGAGATTTTGCACGGCATTTTCGGCCGCGTCCCCGCCGAGGGCACGGTGAAGGTCGATGGCCAACCCATCACCATCCGTTCGCCGCGTGATGCACGCGACGCCGGCATCGCGCTCCTCACCGAGGATCGGAAGCGCGACGGCCTGCTGTTCAATCTGCCGGTCGGCGCCAACATCACCATCGGCAATCTCGACCCGCTCTCTGCCCGCGGCATGGTTCGCGGCGAGCGCGAGCGCAGCGCCATTCTCGAAGCGATGCGCCAGCTCAACGTCAAGGCGTCGTCGCCGCAGGCCTCGGTCGCCCACCTCTCGGGTGGCAACCAGCAGAAGCTGTTATTCGCCCGGGTGCTGATGCGCGCCCCAAAAGTGCTGCTGCTCGACGAGCCGACCAAGGGCGTCGATGCGGCGACCCGGCAGGAGATCTACCGGCTCGTCGTCGAGCTCGCCGGCAAGGGCGTGGCGCTGGTCGTCGTCTCGTCGGAGCTCGAAGAAGTGCTCGGCCTCTGCGACCGCTGCCTCACCATCGCCGATGGCCGCATCGTCGACGAATTCAAGCGCGGCGAAGGCGGTGAAGATCGCGTGCTGCGTGCGGTGGCTGCGGCGCAGGCGGAAACGGTAAGGGCGGCTTCGTAGCTGAGGAGCCGGAGCGGGCTGACCCCCACCCCTGTCCCCTCCCCCTCAAACAGGGGGAGGGAGACGATAACCTCGAGGTCAGTGTTTTGGTCTCCCTCCCCATTCTTAGGGGGAGGGGACAGGGGTGGGGGTCAGCCCGAACCGGCGCTAGCAATGTCAAATCCGAAACGGCTCGAACCGCAAAGTCCCCTCAGCACTCTGGCCCGGCCCCAGCACGATCACCCCATCCTCCGGATCGCCGAACCCATCCGGCCGGTTGAACGAGCCCGATGCGTTGGTCTGCGGCTCGACACAGAACACGTTGAGCGCCGGATCGGCGTAGAACATCACGTGCTTGTAGGGCGCATCGCCCTGCATGGTGATGCCGGCGCCGCGACTTGGGAAGCGCAGCGTCGCGCTGCCGTCCCAGCCGCCATAGTCGCTGCAGCGCCAGTAGATCGGCAGAGGCGCGGCCGTGTTGAAGGATACCTCCGGCGGCAGCGACACCCGCTGCCCGATCATCCCCTCCGGCTCGTTGAGATGGAAGCTCGTGGCCCCGAACTGCAGCGTCGCATCCGCATCCCGGTCGAACCACGGGTGATGCCCGAAGCCGAACGGCATCCGGCGTTCGCCTGAATTGGTCACCCGCGTCACCAGTTCGAGCCCCGTATCGGTAAGCGTGAACCGCTGCTCGGCGCGATAGGAATAGGATGAGGGGTCGGCCACCTCCAGCGTCAGGACCGCGTGTCCGGGGGCCGACTGCTCCGCCGCCCATGGCCGGTGCCAGGCAGTGCCGTGCACGTGGTAGATTTCCGGCGGGTTGTTCGCGGCAAAGTCATAGAGCCGGCCTTCGAACGTGAAGGCATTGCCGCCGATCCGGTTGGCGAACGGGATCATCGGAAAGGACGCGACACCCAGCACGTTGCCGGCCTGCCGGTTGGCGTCCGAGAGCGGCCGCATCACATCGATGCCGTCGATCCGGAAGCGCGCAATGCTGCCGCCGATCGCCGGTGCGAGATCGATTGCCAGCGTCCCGGCCCTGAGTTCGAGATGCTCAGAAATTGCGGCCATAGCCGGCGCTCCATCCCCCGTCGACCGACAGCATCTGACCCGTGGTGTAGCTGTTGAGCGGGTCGCAGAAGAACAGCGCCGTATCGGCTACTTCCGCCACCGATCCCGGCCGCTTCACCGACGCATGCCCGATCATTGCCGCATCGCCAGCCACCAGCGGTTCGCCAATGGCGCCGACGCCCAGCGCGTTGACCAGGACATTCGGCCCGAGTTGCATCGCCATGGTGCGCACCGTCGCTAGCACCCCGGCCATTGCCACCGAAAACTCGGCATGCCGCCGCATCGGCATCCCGGCTGCGGCTGAAACGAGAAACAGCACGCGCCCGCTGCCGCGCGCGAACATCGCCTCGCCCGTCGCCCTGGCCGACTGCAGCTGCGCCGCCGGATCGTAACCGGCAACCGGCAGCAGCGGCAGCGACACGATCAGGATGTCCGGCACCGGCGCCACCGCGCCAACCGTCGCGCCATTGCTCCTCAAGGCGTCGAGCACCGCAACGGCGATCGGGTTCTGCTCGCCGCGAAACTCGACAAATGTGTTCTGGAGTTCGATCCGCATCTGCCGCCTCACATCATGTAGCCGGCGGTCCAGCCGCCATCGACGGCCAGCACCTGGCCGTTGATGTAGCTGGCGCCGGGCGAGCTCAGAAACAGCACCGCCTCGGCGATTTCCTCGGGCGTGCCGGGGCGTCCGAGCGGCAAATGCTGCATGAACTCGGCGGTGCGTCCGGCGAACTTGCCGTCCGCGCCATAGAACAGCGAGCGCGTCCCCTCGGTCATGATCGAACCCGGCGCGATGGCATTGGTGAGGATGCCCTGCGGCCCCAGTTCCAGCGCCATCGAGCGGGTCATGTGGATGATGCCGGCCTTGGCCGCGACGAACGGGCTTTGCAGCCGCATCGCCGCCAGCCCTACGACCGAGGCAATGTTGATGATCCGTCCGCCTTCGCCCTGCCTGACCATCGGCTGCAGCGCCGCGTGGCTCATCAGGTAGAGGCCATCGAGGTCGATACGGGTGATGCGCTCCCACTCCTCGAGCGGAAACGTGTCGATGTTGACCCGGTGCACGAAGCTGTTGACCCCGGCATTATTGACCAGGATGTCGATCCGGCCGTAACGGGCGATCGTCTCCGCCACGCCGGCCTCGGCGGAGTCACGGCTCGAGATATCGATCACTGCCGCCATCGCGCCGGGGAGCGTCGCGGCGTAGGCTTCGGCCCCCTCACGATTGATGTCGGCGACCACGACGCTGGCGCCATTGTCGCTCAGCCGCCGCGCGATGGCACGGCCGATCGCGCCCGCCGCGCCGGTGACCAGGGCCACCCGCCCGTTCAACTCCACCTGCATTGGCACGACTCCTCCAGCCCCGCGCCAATGCTATTATAATATCTGGTGCGAAGCGGCAATTGCGCTTTGGGCTAAGGGGGGAAGTACGAGTCCCGCGCCCAGGGTTCCGAAGCCGGTCGAGGGCACCAAAGTCACCCCACCCATGGCGTCACCCCGGCCTTTGCCGGGCGCCACCGTGCGCGGGGAAATTTCGGTGCCAATGGAGCGGCAGCGGGAGCAAGACGTAGAATTCGCGGACCGCTCAATTCGCCCGTAGCAGCGTCAGGCCCAGCGGTTCGCCGTCGGCATTGAACGCCTCACGCTCGCCGGTCACCGAGTCGCGATGCCATTCGGCCACTGCGCCCGCCTTGAGGTGCAGGTGAAAATCCGACCGCATCACGTTGATGAAGCCCATTGCCGGCTTTACCGTCTCGATGGTGCCGCGCCAGAACTGCTGGAAGCCGGGCCGCCTGAAACCGATCACCACTTGCGCCTGCGCCGCCTGCGCGTCCTCGAGCGGCAGGCGGCCGGGGTCGGTTTCGCTCGCCTCGATGCGCTCGCCCGGTGGCGTGTCGGGCTTGGCGTCAATCGCCGTGCCGGCGCCGAGCGGCGCCACGGCCGCATCGAACGGCTCGATCCCGTCGAACCCGACAATGCCGCAGATATAGCTGCCATCGGCGCGGTTCAGGTCGATGCGCGGATAGGCCTTGTCCTTCATCACGCTGGTGCGGTCGACGATGATCTCGGCAACGCTCGCGAGCTCGATCCGGCTCTCGTGCTCGGCGCCGCCGATCACCGCCCAGCCGTCCTCGAAGCTGACGCTCTCGACGGCGCCGATCCGTTCGTGCGTGGCGCCGAGGTGTCGCGCCGTCACCATCAGCCTGCCGATCGCGGGCAGGGTGGCGAGCACGTCGCGGGCGCTGGCATCGAGGCGGGCACGAGGCAGGGAAAGAGGCAAAGGGGCTAACGTGTCGAGCATTGCAGAGGTCCTTAGGCAGGTACGGGTTCGAGAGGTGTGGCGGGAGCCGTCGGAGCGACGCCCAGTTCCACGGTGGTGAGCGCGCCGAGGCCCTGGGGCTTGCGATGGGCGACGAGGATGAAGGCAGTCTCCGGCAGTTCGCGCCGCAGCAGCGCCAGGAGCTCGGTCTCGGCGGCGACATCGAGCGCGCTGGTCGCTTCATCGAGGAAGGCGAAATCCGGCCGGTGCAGCAGCAGCCGCGCCAGCGCCAGCCGCTGCAACTCGCCACCCGACAGCCCACCCGTGCCGGCCTCGCCGGTGCCGAGGGCCACGTCGAGCCGATTGCCGAGGCCCACGGCCTCGAGCGCTGCCTGGCGCGCTTCCGGCGAGAAGGCCTCGGCCCTCGCCGGATAGGACACGGCATCCATGATGTCGCCAATCGGCACATAGGTGCGTTGCGGCAGGAACAGCATGCTGCCCCGAGGCGTCTCGATCCGGCCATTGGCGTGCGGCCAGAGCCCCGCGATCGCCTTGACCAGCGTGGTCTTTCCCAGCCCCGAGGCGCCGGCCAGCCACGCGGCTTCACCCGGCGCGATGGTGAGCTCCTTCACCCCGAGCAGCGCCCGGCCATCCGGCAGTCTCAGCTCCAGCCCCGAGATACGCAGCGGGCCGTCATCCCCTTTGACCACGGATGCTATCCCGCCATCCGTCGAGCGGAGGAAGCCGTCGAGACGGGAGGACGCAGCGACCAGATCGGCAAGGTCACGATACGAGAAGATGAACCACGAGAGGGTGGTGACGACGCTCGAGAACGCCGTACTCACTTCCATCAGCCCGCCGAAATTGACGCTACCGGCGAGGAAGGCGGGCAGGGCTACGAATAGCGGGATGCGCAGCACGGTGTGCTGGTAGGGGTAGGTGAAGCAGCTGAGGATCAGCTCGCGGTTGATCAGCCGGCGCCAGTTTCCCATGATCCCGCCGAAGCGGTTGTCGAGCGTGCGGCGCTCGGCGTCTTCGCCGTTGAGCAGTGCGATCTCGTCGACGTTCGAGCGCATGCGGGCCAGAGCAAAGCGGAAGTCTGCTTCGTGGCGTTGCTGCTCGACATAGAGCTTTTTCAGCGGGCTGCCGAGCACATGCGTCAAGAGCGAGCAGAGGCCGACATAGACGAACGCCGCAACCAGCATGTAGCGCGGGATCTCGAAGTCGATACCGATGAAAGCAAGTGACAGCGGGAACGACGACAGCTGCCAGAGCAGCGCCACATAGGAGAAGATGGCGACGATATTGGTGATGAGGTCGAGCGCCTCGCTCAGCATGCCGCTGACGAACAGCCGGCAGTCGTCGGCGATGCGCTGGTCGGGGTTGTCCACCCCGCTGCCATCGGCCATCCGCCAATAGGCCTTGCCACGCAGCCAGCGGTCGCGCACCGCTTCGGTCAGCGATTTGCGCCAGCGGATCAGCACCAGCTTGTTGAGGTATTGCGAGCTGAGTTCGCGGATCGAGTTCAGCAGCACGATGATGCCGAAAATGCCGATCTGCGTCAGCGCCGCATTGGCATCTACCGCCTCGAGCGCCGAGTAGAAATCCTTGGTCCAGGAGATGATCCTCAGCGTCGCATAGACGCCGGCCAGCTTCAGCGCCACCACGGCAACGAACAGCACCAGCCCGAGCTTGCCGCCCCGCCCGCTGATGCAGAGCCGCAAAAGGTGCCAGAATTGACCAAGCACGCGGGTCATGACGAGGATCTCCGGATAACAAGAAGCGGGAGAGCCATGGACGAGGCCCTCCCGCGGAGTAGGTGTGGCTAGAAGGTGACCTTGGCCCCGACCTTGAAGGTGCGGCCCGGCGCGACCTGCTGTTCCAGCGGGTTCACATTGGCGACCGCCGGGCTGTCCGGTGTGTTGGCGTATCCCGTCAGGGTGTTCGGGAAGTAGCGGGTATCGAAGATGTTCTGGATGCCGGCGGTCAGCTCGATGTTTTCCGCCGGCTCCCACTTGGCGTAGGCGTCGAACACCGCGTAGCCGGCCGGCTTGAAGGCGTTGGGGTCGCTGCGCTCGGTGACACCGCTCGCGAACGTACCGATGACCTCGAACTCGAGCCCGTTGTCAGGCAGCTCGTAGCGCAGCCCGGCCACCAGCGTCAGCGGCACTGCGCCGTCGAAGGGGGTCTCGGTCGACGAGCTGTTGGCCTGCTGCACGCCCTTGCTGTAGGTCAGGGTGCCCGAGGCGAAGAGGTTCTCGTAGACCTCGAACTCGGCACTCGCCTCGATACCCCACAGCTTCACCGTGTCGAGGTTGTCGTAGGTCACCACGTTCGACGGTTGGCCGGCGACCGGCGCGAAGCTGCGGATGAAGTCGGTGTACTCGCTGTAGAAGCCGCCGACCGACAGCCAGCCCTTTTCGAACTCTCCGCGGAAGCCCGCCTCGTAGCTCGCCACCGATTCCGGCCTGAGATTCGGGTTTGGGATCACCTTGTTGCCGCTGAAGATGTCGTTGACCGAAACGAACAGCTGCTGGCTGGTGGGCATTTTGAACCCCTCGCCATAGCCGGCATAGACCGACCAGCTGTCGTCGAGCTCGTAGATCGCGCCGATCCGCTTTATCAGCCGGGTACTTTCCTGCACCTGGGGCACGAAGCCGGGCAGCGGCACGTAGTCGTCGTCGCCGGTTGGGTCGATCGAGTAGGTGGCGATGCGCACGCCGGGTGTTAGCGTCAGGCGCTCATCGAGGAGTTTGATCTCGTCCTGCAGGTAGAGGTCGGCGCGAACTGTATCCACCTCCGGGAAGTTGAAGCCCTGGTTGGGCGTCACGGTCACGGTGCCGGTTGTTACGTTGCGTGTGGTGTTGACGCCGTCGTAGCTCGACTGGGTGAAGTCGCCGTCGAACCCATAGGTGAGGTTGTGCGACATGCCGAGCAGCTCGAACGACGAGTTGAGCTGCACGTCTGCCTCGAGGAAGGTCTCGCCGTAGTCGCGCAGCTGGTTGCGCTCCTCGGTGCGAAGCGCGTACTTGCGCATCTGGTTGCTGTCGGTGATGCGCCGTTGCGGCGAGTAGGAAATGTTCCACTTCACCGAGTCGAGCCAGTCCGCGCCGACCTCCCACTCATGCCCCAGCGCCAGCCGGTAGCGTGTCATGTCCAGGTCGCGGATGTAGCTCACGCTGTCATAGGTGCCACCCGCTGTGTTGGTGCCACCGGTCGGTACGCCAGTCGTTTCGGTCGAGTCCCAGACCTGGTTGACCTCGGTGTTGCGGTCAAAGAACTCGCCGGTAAGGGTGAACTGATGCGCGCTATCAGGCGTCCACACGGCCTTGAGCAGGCCGTTATAGATGCTCGTATCGGCGGGGAAGAGTTTGTCGCAGCGGAAGGAGGCCGGGCGCGTGCAGCCCCAGATGCCACCGTTGGGGTCGGCCTTGGTGAGCTCGGGCTCTTCCGCGCTCATGTGTCCGAGGCTGCCCAGCACCTGCAGGCCGTTGCCGAAGTCGTACGCCCCCGTCACCTGCTTGCGGAAGCTGTTGTCGTAGCTGTCCCAGGCGGTCTTGACCTCGACTGCCCATGGCTTGTCCTGCCCTTCTAGCAGGTCGGCGGGGTCGCGCGTCCGGAACGACACCGTTCCGCCCAGCGCATCTGAACCGGTCAGCACCGAGTTCGGCCCCCGCACCAGCTCGACCGCCTTCATGTTCCACGGGTCGACGAAGTCGCGACTGCCGTCGGTGGTGATCTCCTGCACCCTGCTGCCGTCGACCAGCATCTGCACGCGATTGCCGCCGACACCACGGATGGTGAACGAGGTGAGTTGGCCCCAGGGGTTGGTAATTGAGGTCTGCCGCGTCACGGCGATGCCCGGCTCGTAGCGTACCAGGTCCTGGATATCGCGCACCTGGCGCTTCTCCAGCGTTGCCTGGTCGATCACCGTGATGGTTTGCGGTACATCCAGTACGTTCTTGCTGCCGCGCGAAGCGACGACCACGATCCGCTTGAGGATCGTCGTCTGCGCCGCGGTGAGTTGCTGCGCCGCAACCGGCTGCGGAACTGCGCAGAGCAGCGCCACGACGCTGATGCCGATGAGATGCCAAGGTGAGATATTCGCGCGTGCCGATGCACGCGCGACATGCGGCCGATAAAGCATGCCTGCCCCCGAAAGAAACCAAAGTTGTTGGCTGGCTGTCGGCGCGCCGCACGCCGCTTGGCTTGCTGTTCCACGACCCGCTACGGGCCGGTGTTCACGCTCTATTAAAGTTGAGTATGTGAGTCAACATTAAACGCTACTGGGCGAGTTCCGCCGTGCGGTTATAGGCGGCGGTGAAGCCGGCGAGCGACAGGGTCACAGTGACCGGCTGACCGTCGTCGACCTTCACGCCGGTAACCTCGAGGGTTGTCCCGACCTTCATGGCGCTGAGCGCCACCTCGTCGAAATCGAGCGGCACCAGGCATCCGGTCTCGACGCAGGTGAGGAACGGCCGGGCCTGCCCCAGTTGCTGGCCGTCGATGCCGAGCTGCACGCCGGCATCGAGCCTCAGCCCGAATGCGGTCAGCAACATCCCCTCGACCTTGTTGCCGGTAGGCGCCGCCAGCTCGACCGCGACCAGCGCGCTGCCGGTCTGCGGGTTGCCTGCGGTCTGTGAAAACGCACAATCCTTGCCGGCTTCGACCAGCGCGCAGTTCACCGTCCAACTGCCATGCGCCTCGTTGAGCGCCGAGGCGCCGCCCGGCAGGCTTGCCTGCTGCGCCAGTGCCGGTGATGCTGCGAGCAGCAGGGCGGCGGAGACGAGGGCCTTCATGACGCGGCCTTCGCGTCCTTCAGCGGCCGGTTGAGCGCCCGCCGCGCTTCGCCGGCCATCTTCACCAGCGTCATATGCATGTCCTTGGACGAGGTGAGCTCACTCTCGAACCAGATGCGAAGGATGTCGTCGCCGTCGGCGAGGTCCATGCCTTCGGCATCGACCCCGATCAGCCGCCACTTGCCCGGCGCCGCCTTGGCGAAGTGCTCGGCATAGAGCCCGACGGCCTCGCCGTGGTCGTCGTTCATGTGCTCGATGGCGTCGGGCTCACTCGCCGCCAGCTCCGGATTGGCCGGGTTGGCATTGAGGAGGTTGTCGCGGGTCAGCGCATAGGCGCGGCCGAACCCGGCATTGAATGAGGCGCTCTTCGGCTCCAGCCGGAAGTAGCGGAAATCGCCCAGGCCCGAATAGAGCTTGGCCTTCTGCTGGTGGATCAGGTAGCGCGTGTCGAGCCGCTGGTGCTCGGCGCTGTCACGCTCTACTTCGCGGGCTTCGCAGGCGATGGTGACGCGGGCATGCGCCAGCGGGTCGCCTTTGCCGGGATAACCGATCAGCAGCGAGCAGCGCGGATCGGCGAGCAGGGCGCCGGTATGGGCGGCCAGCCTCGAGATCAGGATGATCGGCGCGCCGTCATAGTCGGTCGAGACCCCGACGCGGGTGGCGATCGGCCAGCCGGTCCCCGGCTCGATCGTCGCGATCGCACCCGAGCGTGCCGAGCGGATCAGCGTCTTGGCCTCGCGCACCGCATCGGCGGTGGTCTCGAGCAGCACGTCCTTCTTCTTTTCATCCATCTGCAAAACTCACTTCTTGAAATAGACCGGCACGGTGAACGACCAGCTCGATCGTCCCGCTGCCTCGGGAATCGGGGGAAAGGGCGCGGCGCGGTCGACCGCCGCCAGCGCGGCATGGTCGAGCGCATCGTTTCCCGAACTGCGGGCCAGCGCGACTTTCGTCACTGTACCACTGGCGCCGACGGTAAAGCTCACCAAAGCTTCGCCCGCATCGCCGCGCGCCTTCGAGGGGTACTTGGCGGCGCGGGTGACTTTGGCCTGCACCAGGCCGGGGTACTTGCTCGCCGCGGCGCTGCCGCCGTCGTTCTTCTTGCCGGCGCCGCCGCCCGATTTCTTGCTCGCCGCGCTGTCGGCTTCGGCGTTGCCGCCATTGCCAAGGCTCGCCTGCTTCGATGGCGGCTTCTTCTGCGGCTGTTTTTTCGCCTGCTTCGACTTCTCGGCCGGCTGGTCCTTGGGCGGCTCTTTCACCGGCTCGGCCTTGGCTTCGGGCGGCTTCCGCACGATGCGCGGCTTGGGAATCGGCGCCACCTGCAGCTCGTCTTCGATCACCGGCGTGAGGCTTGCCGTTTCCAGCGGCTGCACCACGTCAACTGGCTTAGCCAGCGTCGGCGGGATCTGCTGGATCGCCGGCTCCGGCGTCAGCTGAGCTATCGTCGCGGTGCGTACCTCTTGGAGCGGATCGGACTGCGACGGCGCCACGCTGTCGGCAACCACCGTCGCTGCAGCATCCACCGTCTGCGGCATCGCCGCTTCGACCGGCGCGATCGGATCCGCCGCCGCGGTCAGCACCTCGGCCGAGGCGATCTCTTCACTCTCGACCGGCGCGATCTCTGCCACCTCGACCGGCGCCGCCACGGCTTCGACTGCCTTGGCCGGCTCGGCCTCCGCCACCTCGACCATTTCGGCCTCGGCAGTCTCCGGCACCTCTTCCGCCTCGACCTCGGCGCCAGCCGAGACCAGCGTCTCCGTCGCCTCGCTGATCTCCTCGGTCGGATTGCTCGTTGCCATGTCGACCGAGATGATCTCGACCGCCACCGATTCCGCCGCCGTCTCGTCGATCGATGGCTCGAGGTTCAGGAATACGAACGCCCCGGCGATCAAGCCGATATGGAGACTGGCGGAAGCGAGCGCGGCCTTCTTCATCTTACTGTTCGCGCTGCTGGGTGATCAGCCCGATGCGGGCATAGCCGGCGCGACTCAAATCGCCCATCACCTGCATGATCAGGCCGTAGTCGGCGGTCGCATCGCCCCGGATATAGAGCCGCTGCTGCGTGCCGGCGTCGCCCGCCGCTGCCGCCACCGAGCTCAGCAGCGTCTCGAGCGAGATCTGGTCCTCGCCGAGATAGACTTGGCCCTCAGGCGTCACCGAAATGGTGAGCGGCTTGGCTCCCTCGACCTTCATCTCCGGCGCGTTGGTCTGCGGCAGGTCGATCGGCACACCCGAGGTGAGCAGCGGCGCCGTCACCATGAAGACGATCAACAGCACCAGCATCACGTCAACCAGCGGCGTCATGTTGATCTCGCTGATCGCGCCACGTCGGCCGCGCTTCCCACGGGCACTCTGCAGCGACATGCTCATCAGGCATTCCCCCGCGCATCGAGCTGCCGCGACAGCAGCACCGAGACCCGGTCGGCGAACGCCTCGAGCCGGCCGATCAGCCGCCCGGCATCACCCGAAAGCTTGTTATAGGCGATCACCGCCGGAATGGCGGCCAAGAGCCCGAGCGCCGTGGCAAACAGCGCTTCGGCAATGCCCGGCGCCACCACCGCGAGGCTGGTGGATTTGGCCGCGGCGATCGAGGTGAAGGCGTTCATGATGCCCCACACCGTGCCGAACAGCCCGACGAAGGGCGCGGCGCTTCCCACCGTGGCCAAGAGCGACAGACTGCGATCGAGCTTCTCGCTCTCGGCCGCCACGGTCGTGTCGAGCACGATGCGCAGCCGCGCCTGCAAGCCGCCCGAATTGGCGGCATTGTCGGCATGGCTGCCGTTCCACTCTTCCATTGCCGCGGCAAACAGCGCCCCGAGCCCGGTGCGCGGGCCGTCCTTCAATCGTGCGTAGATCTGGGTCAGCGGCTCGCCCGAGGCGAAGATCTTATCGAACGCCTTCATCTCGCGTCTGGCGCGGGCATAGGCGGCGGCCTTGGCGAAGATCACCGCCCAGCAGGCGATCGAGGCGAACAGCAGCCCCAGCATCACCGACTTCACCACCCAATCCGCCTGCATGAATAGCGCGAACATCGACATGTCGTGTGCCGCCGCGACCGGCTCCACCGCTTCGATCACCGTTTCCATCAGATGCCGAACTCCACGCCGTCGAGGCGCGACGCGGTGCTGAGGCCAGCGAGGCAGACCTTGGGATCGAGCCCCGTGCCCTCGCAGGCCACCACGTCATTGATCAGCACCCGGCTCACCTTGTCGCAGCCGAGCTCGCCGATATCGAACTGCAGCACCCGGGTCTTGCCCTCCGGCATCGCCTTGAAATCCAGAGACACCAGCCGCTCGATACCGCCGCCGGCGCCGAACAGCGCAATTTCGAAGGCCGAGCGGGTGAGCTCGGTGCCGAGCGTGTTGGTCGCGAGGAAGGTGACGCGGCAGCCGGTTTCGCTCGGGGTCAGCGCGTTCAGTTCGAGCGCCAGGCCAGGGGCTGGTGGAGCGTCCTGGGCCAGGGCCGGCGTGGCGCACAGCGTCGCCATCAGCAATGCATGGGTGAGGCGCATGGGCGCTCCTATTTGTTGAGGACGAGTTTGCCCTGCCGCGTGATCCGCAGCCGGTAGGTGAGGCCCTGGTGCGCAATGCCGATTTCGGTGGCGCCGCCGAACAGTTCCTCGGTGGTGAAGCTCGGCACGCCGACCTGCGCATCGGCCTTGGCCGTCGTTTCCGGCAGCGCCGTCATGTCCTCTGGATCCTCAAGTCGCACCCTGGTCACCCCGACCGCCTGCCGTCCGTTTAAAACATGAGTGTGATTATCAGAATTACGTCGACACGCAAGCGCCACAATGTCGCTCGGGAGTGGAGAGGGGTGAGGAGTTGGGATCAAACCGGCCGAGGTAGGAGCCCCCTCTCCCCTGAGGGGAGAGGGTAGTAGAGCTAGGACCGAAGGTCCTTGGCGGAACTGGGTGAGGGGTTCTCAGCGAGCGCGAGTAGCGCCGCTTCACCCCTCATCCGGCCTACGGCCACCTTCTCTCCTGAGGGGGAGAACGGACGAGGCTGGCTGCGCTACGCTCAAGCCGGACAGGCGCACGCTCGCCCTAAGCGATCCGCCCGAACCACAGCATCGACAGCCCTGCCGCCGCCATCGCCAGCAACGCTCCGGCGCCGGCGAAGATGAAGGCGATCTCGGTCAGCTTCTTCTCGCTGATCAGCCGGGTGGAGAGCGAGTCGTAAACCCCGGCGAGGTCGGAGGCGCTGGTCGCCTCGTAATACTCACCCTCGGTGGCGTCGGCGATCGCCTGCAGCGTCGTCGCGTCGAGCTGCGCCCGCATCGAGCGCCCGCCAAAATCCACCACATCGCCCGAGGCCGAGCCGAACCCGACGGTGAACACCTTCACCCCGTAGTCGCCAGCCAGCCGCCCCGCGGCCACCGGATCGGGTCCGGTGGTGGTGGCGCCATCGGTGAGCAGGATCACCACGGCGCTGTCATACGAGCCGGGCTCGACCGGGATATGCTTGGCCGGCGGCTCGGTCGCTGCCCCGCTCAGCAGCCCGTCGGCCCCGCCGGCCGCGCCGAGGCGTTCGCCGCCGAAGCTGGGCAGCCCAAGCTGGTCGCGCTGGTTGCCGCTGCCGTCGAGGTCGAAATTCTGGTCCGGGAAGATTGTCGCGAGCGCGACCAGCACGCCGGAGCCGACGGCGGTGCCGCGCCTCAAATCGAAACTGTTGATCGCCTGGTACAGCGCCTCGCGGTCGATGGTCGGCGCCTGCACCAATACGGCCGCCGAGGCAAAGGCGACGATGCCGACCTGCACATCGGCCGGTTGCTTGCGGATGAACTCCTTGGCCGCCTCCTGCGCCGCGACGATGCGCGACGGCTCGACGTCGCGGGCCCGCATCGAGCCCGACACATCCATCGACAGGATCACCGTCGCCCGCGACGAAGCGAGCTCCACCACGGCGGCCGGCCGGGCCACGGCAACGATCAGCACCGTGAGCGCCGCCAACAGCAGGGCAGGGGGCACATGCCGGCGCCAGCCGACGCCCTTGCCCATCGCCTGCTTGACGATGGCGAGGTTGGCGTAGCGCAACGCCGCCTTCTTCCGGCGCCGCAGCAACCAGATGTAGGCGCCGATCAGCAGCGGCACCAGGAGCAGCAGCCAGAGCATGTCCATCCAGATGAAGGTCATCGCATCACCCGTTCGCTAAACTCGCCATCTCGGGCAGGTTGCCGCCACCGCCCAGCCGCGATTGCACCTTGCGCATACTGGCAAAGCGCATCACCGCATCGACCAGATCGTCCGAGGTCGAAAGCTCCAGCACGTCGAGGCCCGCCGCCGCGAAGGCCTCCATCTGTGCTTCCTCGTTGGCTGCCGCCGCGGCGACGAAGCGCCGCCGAAAGCCTTTGTCCACCGTGTCGACGAACAGTTGCTCGCCGGTCTCGGCGTCCTGAAACAGCAGCATGCCGACATCGGGCAGCGCCATGTCGAGCGGGTCGAGCAGCCGTACCGCCACCGCTTCATGCCGCTGGCTGAGCCGGAACAGCCCGCGCTCCCAGCCCGGCTGCGAGATGAAATCGGAGACCACGAAGCAGATCGAGCGGCGTCGCATCACCGACATCGCCCGGCCGATGAAGGCGTTGAGATCGGTCTGGGGCGAGCGCAGCAGCCGCGGGTTGGCCAGCACCTTGTCGATCAGGTGCAGCACATGCCGCCGTCCCGTGTGCGGCGGGATCACATAGTCCGATTGCCCGTTGAACAGGATCGCCCCGACCTTGTTGCCCTGCCGGGTCAACAGCCGCGCCAGCACCGCCGCGAACTCGGTGAGCATCTGCCGCTTGGTCACCTGGTCCGAGCCGAAGTCCACCGACGGGCTGAGGTCGAGCAGGAACCAGGCGGTGACGTCGCGGTCCTCGTTGTAGATCCTGACATGCGGCACCTGGGTGCGCGCCGTGACGTTCCAGTCGATATGCCGGACGTCGTCATAGGTCTGGTATTCGCGCAGGTCGGCGAAATCGAGCCCGAAGCCGCGGAACAGCGTGCGATAATCCCCCTGCAGCAACCCGTCGAGCTTGCGGATCACTGTCCACTCGAGGCGACCGAGGAGCTTTTCAGCCTGCTGCGGCGATGCGGACATGCGCCTCCAGGGGTTTGTCGGGTGCGGGAATGGCCTTGAGCACCTGGCCGATGATCTGGTCCGGTGTGATCGATTCCGAGATCGCCTCGTAGGAGAGGACGATCCTGTGCCGCAGCACGTCGGGGGTGACGTCGAGTACGTCCTCGGGCAGCACGTATTCGCGGCCGCGCAGGAACGCCAGCGCCCGCCCGGCCTCGATCATGTTGATCGAGGCGCGTGGGCTCGCGCCATAGGTGAGGAACCGCTGCATGTCGCCCAGGCCCGCCGCTGCAGGGTTGCGCGTCGCGCTCACCACCTTGACCGCGAACTGGATCAGCGAGGGGTCGACGAACAGGCTGTGGCATTTGGCCTGCAGGGCAACCAGTTGCTCGGTGGTCGCCACTCGCGTCACCGCCTGCATGAGGCCGGTGACGCGCGAGACGATGACGAACTCCTCCTCTTCGCTCGGATAGCCGACGAGGACCTTCATCATGAACCGGTCGACCTGCGCCTCGGGCAGCGGATAGGTGCCCTCGGTCTCGATCGGGTTTTGCGTCGCCATGACGACGAACGGGTTGGGCACCTTGTGCGTTTCGCCGGCGATGGTGACCTGACGTTCCTGCATCACCTCGAGCAGGGCGCTCTGCACCTTGGCGGGGGCGCGGTTGATTTCGTCGGCGAGCAGCAGGTTGCAGAACACCGGACCGAGCGTGGTCGAGAAGTCGCCGGTCTTCTGGTTGTAGATGCGGGTGCCCACGAGGTCCGACGGCACCAGGTCGGGGGTGAACTGCACCCGCTTGAACTTCCCCTGGATCACGTCGGCCAGCGTGTTGACCGTCAGGGTCTTGGCCAACCCCGGCACGCCTTCAACCAGCAGGTGCCCCTTGGCGAGCAGCGCCACCAGCACCCGCTCGAGGAAATGGTCCTGCCCGACCACGACTTTCTTCACCTCGTACAGCACCTGCTCCATCAGTGAAGCGACGGCGGTGCCGGAGTCTTTCGATGTGTCGACCATTTTCTCCGTCGGGGTTTGCGTGAACTAGAGCGGGTTTTCTCCTGCCGCCGCGGCGGCGTTTTCGATCGGCACGGCAAAGCCGATACCGGCAAAGGTCCTGAGGCCGGACGGGTTCAGGATGGCGGTGACGATTCCCACCACCTCGCCGTCGCCATTGACCAGCGGTCCGCCCGAGTTGCCCGGGTTGGCCGCTGCGTCGAACTGAATGAGGTTCTGCAGCTTGGGCTGCCCATCCTCGGCCAACGCCCGCCCGAGCCCCGACACCACGCCGGCCGAGGCCGACGGGCCGATGCCGAACGGGAAGCCGACTGCCACCACTTCGTCGCCTGGATTGAGGCCGGCGCTGGTTGCCAGCGTCGCCGGCTCGAGTTCGTCGGGCAGGTTCAGCGGCCGGATGATGGCGAGATCGCTCTCCGGCCGGGCGCCGACGATCATCGCCTCGGATTCGCTGCCATCCCAGAACTGCACCCGGAGCTTCTTGGCAGCGCCGGCGACGTGCAGATTGGTGAGGATGGTGCCCTGGTCGTCGATCACCACGCCGGTGCCGACCGCGGTGAAGCGTTCGTGGAAATCCTCTTCCACCTTGCCTTCGGCAGGGATCTCGGCCTGGCCCTCGGGCTTGGCCGCAGATGGGTCGTCGGTACTGTCCTCGTAGCCGTCGACCCGCACGACCGACTTGATCACCGTCGCGTAGGCTACCGACTCGATCGATGGCCCACGCGGCCGCTCGTCCACCACCTTGTTGACCGCAGTCATGAACTGCCAGTCGCTGATCCGCTGCGGGTCGGGGGCAATGAGGTCATAGGCGCCGATCAGCACAAGCGTCACCAGCGCTCCGGCGCCCACCAGCACTGGACCCTGGTGCCGCTGGTAGAGCCTGCTCCACCATTGACTGACACGTAACCGCCATGTCGGCTGGGTATCGTCTTCGGGACTGTCGAGATAGACCGGGCTTACACCATCGCGCCCCACCCAAGCGGAACCGACCCCAGCAGAACCGGCCAAGTTCCGCGGCCTTTGTGACCGGCTATAGAGTGGTCGCCGTCGGGTCACCAAACGCTCCCGCGCTCGAGTACAGGCAATCCCCTCCCTCGATCAGCAGGCTAGTCCCTGCCGCAGCCATGCAGCAAGGCGCAAGGTTGCATCAGCTGTGGTCGCTCTCTGAAATGTGAGAGTTGTGTCAGCCCGTCGGGCGAGCCGCAGCGCGCGCCATTTCCTGTGTGCGGGTCAGCACATAGGCGAGCCCGACCAGGAGCAGCAGGCCAGCGCCGAGCAGCAGCGTATCGAGCAGCAAGCCGCCCGCGATACCGGTCTTTACCACCTGCAGGAACAGGCTCAGCACGGTCCCTGTCGCGAACACCGCCAGCCCCTGCCGTCCCATCAGTCGCAGTGGCGCCATGAGCCGCGATTCGGCGATCCGGTACATCATGGTAAGCGAGGCGACGACATAGAAGAGCGCCAGCGCATGCAGCAGCCGGGGCAGGGCGAGAAAGGTCTTGTCGAACCAGGTGACATAGAACGGCAACCCAAGCTTGCTGAGCAAGCCGAGCCCCTGCCGGCCCACATCGCCCAGTGGTGGGACCTTCACCCACAGCAGCACGAACAACAGGAACGCCGAGGCGAGCCCGAACAGCACAGGGCTTTTCGGCACGAACCGACGCCCCTGCTTCATCGCCATGCCCGACAGCAGGCCGATGACGAACAGGATCTGCCATGAGAACGGATTGAAGAACCAGCCGCCCTGCGTCGGGAAGTTCGGCAGGTTGATGCGGAACTGTCCGGCGATCACCCAGACCAGGATCGAACCAAGCATCGTCTGCACCGGCCAGCGCAAGCCGGCGACGATCACCAGCGGCGTCAGCAGCAGCAGCGTCATGTAGAGCGGCAGGATGTTGAGATAGCCCAACTGGTGGGTCAGCAGCGGCAGCCCGATCATCGTCTGCAGCGGGAAGCCGAATATCGGCGCGATATTGTTCTTTTCCAGCACCTCGCCGAGCCCGAACCACCACGCTGCACCGGCAAAGATGGCGAGCGCGATCATGGTGATGCTCAGGTGCACGAAATAGAGCTGCCGCGCCCGCGCCCACACCTTGGCGATCGCCGGCCACAGCGGCCCGCTGACGAAGCGCCCGGAATAGGCGAGCCCGGCGGCGAGCCCTGACATGAACACGAACGCCTCGGCGGCATCCGAGAAGCCGAAGTTCCGGCTGGTCAGATTCTCGTAAAAGGTCCCCGGCACGTGGTTGATGAAGATCATCACCAGCGCCAGTCCGCGGAACATGTCGAGCCGCGCATCGCGTCCTGGGCGCGGCGCGGCAATGGCCGTATCCGTCGCGGCGAAACCGACAAAGGCCTTGAGCCGCTCCAACAGCGGAGCGCGCTTCAGCGTGGCGAGAGTCTCAGGCATGGACAGTGGCCGTTCCGGCAATGGCAGGCTCGGCAAGGGCCGGCCCCGCCTGCGTCCAGCTCAGGAAGATCCGCTGCTGCTCGATGATGATGGGCGCCGGCGCACTCTCACTGGTGGTGGTAAAGAGGATCGGCTTCCGCCCGCTGGAAATACCATGCGAGGTCGCTGCGATCAGCAGCGGTGCGCCGATCGCCGGCAGCGCCACCGGCAGTAGCCATGGCACCAGGTCGCTCGCGAACGCCGTCGAGATCGCCAGCACCGCGGCGCCGGCCACGGTCACCCACCAACTCGCCGCAAACGCCGTGGATAGGCTCACCCGGCCTTCGTCGCGGTTGGTCGCGGGCCAGCCGCCGTCAAGCCCGAGCAGGATCTCGATCACCGCCTTGCTCTGAAAGCACAGCATGATCGGCGCCAGCAGCGTTGAGATGACGATCTCCGATATCACCGACAGCGCCGCCCGGATCGTTCCTCCGAACCCCTTGTTGCGACCGCCCAGCGTCGAGCGCATCAGGATCAGGAATTTCGGCAGGAGCAGCGCGATCGCCACCGCCACTGCCAGCACCCAGATGCCGGTCTCGTTGTCGCGCCACCAGTATTTGCTCGGCAGCGCCGCCGCAAGAATGCTCGCCGCCAGCAGCGTCAGCCAGAGCGGTGACGCGGCATAGGCCATGATGCCCTGCACGAACGTGAAGCGGCTCCAGACCTTGAGGTCCGGCGCGCCCAGCACTCGCCGGTGCTGCAGGTTGCCCTGGCACCAGCGTCGGTCGCGCTTGGCATACTCGATCAGGTTCTCCGGGCCTTCTTCATACGAGCCGCCGAGGTAGGGGTCGACCTCGACCTTCCAGCCGGCCCGCGACAACAGCGCCGCCTCGACATAGTCGTGGCTGAGGATGTGCCCGCCATGCGGCGGCTTGCCCGAGAGCACCGGCAGCCCGCAGCTCGCGGCGAAGGCCGGGACCCGCACGATGGCGTTGTGCCCCCAATACGGGCCTTCCTCGCCCTGCATCAGCGCGGTGCCGCGCGCGAAATAGGGCGAGAGATAGGCCGCCGAGAACTGCATCACCCGGCCGAACAGGCTGTGCGCGTGGATCACCTCGGGCACCGTCTGCAGCAACCCGAGACGCGGATCGTCGTCCATGCGCCTCGCCATTGCGGCGATCGTCGCGCCGTCCATCAGGCTGTCGGCATCGAGGATCAGCGCATAGTCGTACGCGCCGCCGGAGCGCGAGATGAAGTCCTCGATATTGCCGGCCTTCTTGCCGACGTTCCGCTCGCGCCGGCGATAGAACATCCGGCCCTCGGCCATCGGTTCGCTCCGCAACTGCTCGAACCAGACGATCTCCTCGGCCGCCACCTCTTCCCGGTTGGTGTCCGACAGGATGGCGAAATGGAAGCGGTCGGCGAGCCCCAGGCTCACGATACTGCGGTTCATCGCCGCGACACGCGAAAAGCTCGCCGCCGCGTCCTCGTTGTAGACGGGCATCAGGATCGCGGTCATGCCCTGCGGCCGCCCGGTGCTGCGCTTGACCCGCTTGGGTGGGGCGAGAATGCCGAGCACTCCGGCGACGCCGCCCCACACCAGCCAGAACCCCACCAGCGTGAACAGCGCCGTGCGCAGCACGTCCAGCAGGCTGGTGCCGTCATTGCCGATGAAGCGCATGTACAGCCAGCCGCCGCCAAGGCTCAGGAGCGCCGAAGCGCCCAGAGCCAGGGCTCGGGTCACGTTGGCTCGTGCCATCTATCGGGGCCCTGCGGACGGCATGGGTGAGGCTCCCTACCGTCAGAAGCGCGGCAACGCGGCGGCGAAGGCGGCGCGCAGCGTCAGGAACAGCGAGCTGCGACGCCGCTCCAGCACCTGCTTGGGCATGGCCATGGGAGCATCGGGAAGCGCGCCCGAGAAAACGTCGGAACGGTCGTGCTTCATGCCAGTGCCCTCCACTGATAGAGCCAGGTTTCGCTGATCGTCCGGCCGGTGCTGACGATGTTGGCCTTGAGCTCGACTGGCTCGCTGCCCTCGATCATCACGTCGAGCGCCAGCCGCCACACGCCATTGGCGTCGACCTTCGACAGCGCCGTCGAGGTGATCTCGCCCGAGCTTGCCGTGGCGACGACATCGAGCTTGGCCTCGGTCGGCATGGCGGTCAGTTCGCCGCCGGCGAAGTCGATGACGAACTTCCTGAGTTTCACGTCATTGGCGACGCCCGACACACCGCCTTGGCCGGCACGGGTTTCCACCACATGCGCCAGCGGCGCATCGTCCCTAGGCAACAGGTCGCCCCAGATCAGCCGGTAGCGGAACTCGCGCGCGTCGCCGGCCTTGATCGGGTCAGACGGCACCCAGAACGCCACGATATTGTCCTCGGCCTCGAGCCGCGACGGCGCCTCGATCAGCCGCACATTGCCCTGGCCCCAGTCGCCGACCGGCTCGACGCGGGCCGACGGACGGCGCTCGTAATGCGCGCCGGCATCCTGGTAGGTCTCGAAGCTGCGGTCGCGCTGGTAGAGGCCAAAGGCTCGCGGGTTGTTCTCCCACAGGTAAGAGTTGCCCAGCTGCGGCGTATTGTTGAGCGGCCGCCAGAACACCTCGCCGCCGTCGCGCTCGACGATCAGCCCGTTGCTGTCATGCACCTGCGGTCGGTAGTCGTCGAAGCTCGAGCGATTGGTCTCGGCGAACAGGAACATCGAGGTGAGCGGCGCGATGCCGATCTCGCCGACATCGGCGCGGAAGAACAGCCGCGCGGTGACATCGATCGCCGTTTCCTGCGCCGTGTCGCTCGCCGGGGTGATTTCGAAGCGATATGCGCCGGTGACGCTCGGGCCCTCGAGGCTCGCATAGGCGACCAGCGGCTTGCCCTCGCTCGGGCGTTCCAGCCAGAACGCCGAAAAGCGCGGGAACTCTTCCGGTCCTGCCTGCCAGGAGTTGATCGCGAGGCCGCGGGCGCTGAGCCCGTAGATGTTGTTGCGGCCCAGCGCCCGGAAATAGCTCGAGCCGAGGAACGAGACCAGCTCGTCCATCTTGTCGGCGACGTTCACCGGGTAATTGATGCGCACGCCGGCGATTCCGGGGAATGCCTCAGCCGCGGCTTCCTCGCCCATCGCCTGGTCGTAGAACATGAAATCGGCGTTTGAGAAGCCGAACGGCGATGCCTTGCCGTCAACCACCTCGAACACCCCCACCGGCTCCTTGAACAGCCAGCCCATCGGGAAGGCGTGCACCTGGAAGCCCGAATTGTTGTCGAGCCAGCGTGCGTGCTGCGCGTCGAACTGGATCTTGCGGTAGCCGTCGTAATCGAGGCCCGCGAACAGCTTGGGCAGCTCCGGCACCGCCGCATCGAAAGGCTCGGCGGCCTTCGCACGCATGCGCTCGGTCAGCACATCGTAATCAAACGCTTCCGCTTCGCTCTCCTGAGCGAAGGCGACGCGGGTGAGGGAGGTGGTGGTGAGCAGCGCCGCCGTTACAGCAGCGGCTCGGAGAAAGGCTCGCCGATCGAGCCGATGGTGAGGAACAGAATACATGCACAAACGCTATGGAGGGATGGGGACACCAAACACGAATTCCGCAACGCCGTTGAGCGCCGAAAGTTGTCGCATAGGAGGTATGCACCGGCGGAATGGATATGATTTCGCCGCAATGCGTTAGGAGTTCTGGCTGTTTCCGCACCCGGAATCCTTGAATGAGCGACGCCGTCGCACTGCGTCCCCCCCGAACCCTGCCGCTTGGCGTCGTCCTGATCATGATCCCGCTGGCTCTGGCCATCGCCGGGCTCGTCATCCGCTACCTGGCCTTTGCCGCCACCGTTCCGGATGCCTCGATCGCCAATTTCGCGCAGGGCATGTGCCGCTGGGATTGCTCCTGGTACGTGAAGCTGTCGCAGACGGGCTACGATCCGTTCCCGGTGCCGACGATGATCAACGCCGGCAATTGGGCCTTCTTCCCGCTCTACCCGATCCTCGTCGCCATCGTCCGCACGCTGACGGGCCTGCAAACCATCGTCGCTGCCACCGGCCTGTCGATCGTCCTTTGTATCGCCTCGGCCCGCGTCGCCTGGCCGCTGCTCGGCAAGGACCTCCGCGCCTACACGCTGTTCTCGGCCTTCCTCCTGGCCGGCCCGTTCTCCATCTGGCTCACCACCTTCTATACCGAGGTGCTGTTCCTGTTCCTCAGCCTCTGCGTCTTCGCGGCGCTGCGGAACAAGCAGTTCCTGCTCGCCGGCATCTTCGCCGCGCTGCTCTCGGCCACCCGCATCGTCGGGGTGTTCATCGTCTTCGCCATTCTCATCGAGATCTGGCAGGCCCACCGCACCAATGGCGGCAGCTGGCGCGATTTCGTTCCGGCCGTGCTGAAACGCCCCGAACAGCTGCTGGCGCTGTTCATCGCTCCGCTCGGCCTCTTCGCCTACATGGCTTACCTCCACTTCCACATCGGCGACGCCCTGGCCTTCAGCCACGTGCAACGCGCCTGGTCCCGTCCGACGGGCAACCCGGTGGTGTTCGTCTGGAACGCCCTCACCAGCTTCCCGAGGGACGGGTGGGTGCCGACGCCGTCGCAGCAGCTGGCCGTAGCGGTGCTGGTCGGCTACGCCCTGTCGATCGTCCTCCTGGTGAAGAAACGCTACGGCATGGCGGTCTATTCGCTGATCTGCCTGACCCTACCGCTATTCGCCGGCATGGCCTCGGTGCTCCGCTTCACCGCGGCGCTGGCGCCGATGCCGCTGATGCTCACCGAGTTGCTCGCCAGCCGCCGCTGGCTCTTCGCCTTGGCGCTGCTCGGCCTGCTCGCCGGCGGCTACTTCACCACCATCGGCTGGCTGACGGGATATCTGAGCCTTGTCTAGCCCGCTTCGCCTCGCCGCCTACATCCTCGTCGGTCTCCTCGCGCTGTTCGAACTCGGCGTCCTCTGGCTGATGCTGCACCCCAACGTGCCGGCCGATTACCGCGCCTACTACATCGACAAGACCACCACCTGCCTCAACCAGCCGGTCAGCGGCAGCTACACCCTTGGCACCACCGTCCGCTTCACCCCCGAGGACAAAGACGCCGCCAAGCGGATCCGGGTCTGTGGCCTCGAAGGCCCGACCGGCGACGGCAACCATGCCGTCGGCACCAGCGCCCGCCTGCGCTTCACCTATGCCGAGCCCGCCACGGCGCTGACCCTGCAGCTGGCGATGGTCGCGATCCAGAAAGGCGGGGTGACCATCCCGCAACGCGTCGAGATCGTCGCCAACGGCACGCTGCTCGACACCGTCTCGCTCAATGGGCCTGCCCCGCAGCAGTTCTCGCTCCCACTCCCGGCGCCTGCCGATAGCAAGCTCGAGCTGGAGCTGCGCTTCCTCGATGCGGTGCAGATGGGCCCGACCGATCCGGACAACCGCCTGCGCTCGATCAAGCTGCTGTCCGCGGCGCTTCTCCCTACCTGACAGTTTCCTTAACCGATCGGTTGACAACCCTCTTTGTGGGGTGTATTCAACCAATAAGTTATCAACTGAAGGGTTGAGAAATGGACTGCGTCGAACTCACCGGCACCGCGCCGACCAAGACTTCCGCCGTCACCACGCCGGCCAACGATCCTGTTATTCTCATTGCCCGCAGCTTCGAGGCGCCGCGCGCCCTGGTCTGGCGCTGCTACACCGAGCCGCGCCACCTGGTGCACTTCTGGGGCCCCAAGGGCGCCACCAATCCGGTGAGCGAAGTCGACCTGCGCGTCGGTGGCGCCTGGCGCCAGGTGATGCGCTTCGCTTCGGGCAACGAGTATGGCTACACCAGCGCCTATCTCGAGATTTCTCCCGTGGAACGGTTGGTCTGGCGCGATGCCCCCGAGGGTCACCGCTTCGGCGACGAACTGCCGCCGGCCGAGATGGTCACCGAGATGACCCTCACGGAGCAGGGTCGCCTCACCAGCGTCCACATAACCGTCCGCTTCACCTCGCTCGCTGCCCGCGACCAGGCGATCAGCCGCGGCTTTGCCGCCACCGTTTCCGAGGGCAGCGACAAGCTCGACCTCTACCTCTTCACCCTCAGCGCCACCGCGGCGTTCCAGCAGGAGTAAGCGCCATGAACACCTTCACCTCTCGCGACGGCACCCGGATCGCCTACGACGTGCGCGGCTCCGGCCCCGCCATCATCCTGATCGACGGCGCCTGGTGCGGCCGCAATATGGGGCCGATGCCCAAGCTGGCGCCGCTGCTCGCTCCGCACTTCACCGTCTACAACTATGACCGCCGCAGCCGTGGCGACAGCGAGGTCTCGACCGACTACTCGCCCGACCGCGAGTACGAGGACCTCGCCGCGCTGATCGACATCGCCGGCGGCTCCGCCAGTCTCTACGGTACCTCGTCCGGTGGTGCGATCGCGTTGTTTGCCGCCGCCCGCGGCCTGCCGGTCGATCGGCTCGCCATCTTCGAGCCGCCTTTCACCGATGTCCCCGGCGGCCGGCCGATGCCGCGTGGCTATCAGGCCGAAGTCGAGCGTCTCGCCGCCGAGAACCGCCGGCCCGACCTCGCCAGGTACTTCATGGTCAAGATGATCGGCATGCCCTCGATCATGATGCCGATGATGCGGCTCAATCCGCACTGGAAGGCGATGCTGCACAACGCCCTCAGCCTGCCGCACGATACCGCGGTGATGGAAGGCTACGGTTTCCCCACCGAGGCGGCCCGCTCGATCCGCGTCCCGACCATCATCATGAGTGGCGACAAGACCTTCAAGCAGCTCAAGGAACCGGTGCGCCTCGCCCGCGAGACTATCCCCGGCGCCCGCTTCGCCTCGCTGCCGGGCCAGAGCCACGATGCGGCGGCCGAGCTCGTCGCCCCCGTGCTGATCGACTTCTTCTCCGGCGCCGATACCGCGCGCGCCGCTGCCTGACACCAAGAGACCGAAATGACCGACCACCTGTCCACCACGCTTTCCGCCCTCGCCGACCCCACCCGTCGCGGCATCCTGGCCCGGCTGGCGCTCGGCGAGGCCACCGTCAGCGAACTGGCCGAGCCCTACGACATGTCAATGGCCGCCGTCTCCAAGCACCTCAAGGTGCTCGAAAAGGCCGGGCTGATCTCCCGCGGCAAGGAAGCCCAGTGGCGTCCCTGCCGGCTCGAGGCCGCTCCGATGGCCGAGGTCGCGGACTGGGTCGAGAACTACCGCCGCTTCTGGGATGAGAGCCTCGATCGCCTCGGCGATTACCTGGCCGAACTGCAGAAGGGCGACCCCGGCGGCTCCCGGAACTAGCGGAGCGTGATCAGCAAAGGTTGCAGACTTTTGCGGTTCGATCGCGCGACCAACTAGAGATTTTCCCGGGGCTCGCGGAGCCGAAACAAGGATGCAGCGACCCAAGGTCATAGCGCTCTCGGACTACCGCCGGCAGCGCGACGGCGAAGCCTTGCGCCGGAAGCTGGGGCAGGGCGCCGGAACGGAACACTGGTTCGTACTCTACTGGCGGTATTGGGCCGAAAGCCTAGATCGCCTCGACGCCTACCTGATGAAACTCAAGGAGCTGAAAATGGCACTCGATAACTTGAAGATCGAAGCCCCGGCGAACGAACCCATCGTCATCGCCACCCGTGATTTTGCCGCCCCGCGCGCCTTGGTCTGGAGGGTCATGACCCAGCGTGAGCATGTTGCGCGCTGGTGGGGCATGGAGGGACAGAAGAACGTCATCACCGCACTCGACGTCCGCCCCGGCGGCAAGTGGCGCATCGAGTCCCACGCCGGCGACGGCAATGTCTACATCTTCGTCGGCGAGTACCGCGAGGTGAACGAACCCGAGAAGTTCGTCTGGACCTTCGGCATGGAGAACATGTTCTTCGGCAAGACCCTGCTCGAGACCCATACCTTCGAGGAAGACGGCGCCGTCACGCATTACAAGTCAGTCTCGAACTACGACAGCATCGCGGATCGCGACGGAATGGTCGCCTCCGGGATGGAAAAGGGCATGCGCCATGGCTTCGCCGTCATGGACCAGTTGCTCGCCGAACTCATTCAAGAAGCCTGAACCATGCTCTCCGACCCCACCAGCATCCCCAGCGACCGTCGCCTCGAGATCGAACGCGAGTTCGATGCCCCGCGCGACCTGGTCTGGATGATGTTCGCCGATCCGTACCACCTGAGCCAGTGGTGGGGTCCGAAGGGCTTCACCAACCCGGTGGTAGAGCTCGACCTTCGCCCCGGAGGCCGCTGGTATCACGTGATGCGCGGCCCCGACGGCAAGGACTACCCGGCCGATAGCGAGTTCATCGAGGTGACGCCTCCGGAACGCATCGTCTACCGCAACCGCCAGCTCGAGGCTGAAGCCTTCGGCAACAACCCGCCGCCGAGCTTCTTGCGGATCATTACCCTCACCGACCTCGGCAACGGCCGCACCCGGCTGACGCTCGACGCCTATTTCGATACCGCCGCCAACAAGGACGCCGTCGTCCGCCGCGGCTTCCGCGAAGGTGTGCTGGAGAGCTTCGACAAGCTCGCCGACCACCTCACGACTGGAGCAACGAGATGAAGTTCACCACCACCATCCTCCTGTCCGGCAACAATACCGGCATCATCGTGCCGCCCGAGGTGCGCGATGCGCTCAATGGCGGCAAGAACCCGTTGGTCGTCGTCACCCTCGCCGGCCACACCTGGCGCAGCAAGGTGGCGACGATGGGCGAGTGGCTATTGGTCGGGGTCAGCGCCGAGATCCGCGGCATCACCGGAGTCAAAGGCAACGAGACGCACGAGGTCGAACTGATCCTCGACGACCAGCCCCGCATCGTCGAAGCCCCGGGCGACCTGCAGGCCGCGCTCGACGCCGACCCCGTCGCGCTGGCGGCCTGGAACAAGCTGGCCCCCAGCCACAAGAAGGCCCACGTCACCGCCATCGAAGGCGCCAAGGCCCCCGAAACCCGCCTCCGCCGCGTGCAGAAGGCCATCGAAATGCTGACCACCTAGCCCCGAACACCGGCCTCTCCCTGATCCTCCCCCGCGTGGCGGGGGAGGGGGACCACCCGAAGGGTGGTGGAGGGGGCGGCCAAACCCTCAATCATCACCTCCACCAACCCGCCACCCCGCGGGACCGGCGGAGCCATATCCAACCAAGGAGACTTCCAATGCTACGTCGTACCGTCCTTGCCATCGTCCTCCTCACCGGCTTTGCTTCCGCCCTGCCGGTCCTCCCTGCAACTGCTCAAGAAGGAACTGCTCCCATGCTCACCGCAACCACATCCGGCTATGTCCCCGTCACCGGCGGCAAGGTCTACTACGCCACCTATGGCGAGGGCGCGCCGCTCGTCCTGCTGCATGGCGGCCTGATGACCATCGATGCCTTCGGCCCGGTCCTCTCCGGCCTCGCCGCCAGCCATCAGGTGATTGCCGTCGAGGCGCAGGGCCACGGCCACACCGGCCCGCTGGATCGGCCCATGAGCTTCGACAACATGGCTGCCGACGTCGCCGAAGTGATCAAGTCGCTTGGGCTGGAGAAAGTCGATGTCGTCGGCTATTCGATGGGCGGCACCATCGGCTTGCGCCTGGCGCTCGCCCACCCCGAACTGGTCGACAAGCTGGTCATCGCCTCGGCCCCCTTCGCTTTCTCCGGCTGGCACGATTACAACCAGCGGGGCATGCGCGGGCTCAACGCCAGCCAGTTCGAGATGATGAAGCCGTCGCCGCTCTACCAGGGTTTTGCCGCGGTGAACCCCGACCCCGAGGTGAACTTCCCCAAGCTGCTCGACCAGATGCAGTATATGGGCAAGGACTACGACTTCTCGGCCGACGTCCCCAACCTCAAGGTTCCGACCCAGCTGGTTTACGGTGACTGGGATGCCGTTCGGACCAGCCACGCCGCAAAGTTCTTCGAGCTGCTCGGCGGCGGCCTGCAGGATGCGCTGTGGGACGGCTCCGGCATGAACCAGAACCGCCTCGCCATCCTCCCCGGCGTCACCCACTACACCATGATGAACTCGCCCAAGCTGGTTGAGGTGGCGCTGGCGTTCATCGACCAGCAGTGAGCGTGGGCCTCGCCCCCTCCCAGCCTCCCCCTTCATGAAGGGGGAGGTGTCCGCCGGCGAGTGAGGCACCATCCCCGCCCACTCACCGGCCCCACCTCCCCCTTGATGGGGGAGGCAAGCGCAGCTTGTGAGCGTAAGCGAACTAGCGCAGCTCGGAGGGGGTGAGCCGCACGCGCCGCACCCAAGGCCCTTGACCCCAAGCCGCAAACTTCCGACTCATTCAGCCATGCTTGAGTCGCTCTTCGACACGCCGCCTCGCGACCCCGCCGAAATCCTGCGCACCGTCTTCGGGCACCAGAGTTTTCGCGGCCAGCAGGAGGATGTTGTCCGCCACGTCACCGGCGGCGGCGACGCGGTGGTGCTGTTCCCCACCGGCGCCGGCAAGTCGATGTGCTTCCAGGTTCCGGCGCTGGCGCGCAAGGGCGTCGGCATCGTCGTTTCTCCACTCATCGCGCTGATGCGCGATCAGGTCGAGGCGTTGAAGCAAGCCGGCGTCAATGCCGCGACGCTCAACTCCTCGGTCAGCTCCGAAGACTCCTCGCGCACTTTCCGCGATCTCAAATCCGGCAAGCTCGACCTGCTCTACGTTGCTCCGGAGCGCCTGGTGCTCCCCGGTTTCAAGTCGATGATGCAGGGCGTCGAGATCTCGCTCATCGCCATCGATGAGGCGCATTGCGTCAGCCAGTGGGGGCACGACTTCCGCCCCGAGTATCGTGAACTCGCCTCGATCGCCGCCGATTATCCCGGCGTGCCGCGCATCGCGCTCACCGCTACTGCCGACCCCACCACCCGCGACGATATCGTCGAGCGGCTCGGCCTCACCGATGCGCGCATCTTCACCACCAGCTTCGACCGGCCCAATATCAGCTACTCGATCGTCGAGCGCGACAATGCCCGGGCACAGCTGAAAAGCTTCCTCGCCCGCCATACCGGCAATTCCGGCATCGTCTATTGTCTGAGCCGTGCCAAGGTCGACTCGACCACCGAATGGCTGAACAAGCAGGGGATACGTGCGCTCGCCTATCATGCCGGCATGAATGCCCGCGACCGGGCCGCCAACCAGGATGCCTTCCTCAAGGAAGAGTCGCTCTGCCTCGTCGCCACCGTCGCCTTCGGCATGGGCATCGACAAGCCGGACGTGCGCTATGTCGCCCACATGGATCTGCCCTCGTCCATCGAGGCCTATTACCAGGAGACCGGCCGCGCCGGCCGCGACGGCCTGCCGGCCGAGGCCTGGATGTGCTACGGCATGGCCGACGTGGCGCAGCGCCGCCGCATGATCGACGAGGGGAACGCGCCCGACGAGGTGAAGCGCGTCGAGCGACTGAAGCTCACCGCGTTGCTCGCCGTCTGCGAAACCCCCGAATGCCGCCGCAAGGCCATCCTCGCGCATTTGGGCGAGCCGCATCCCGGCAACTGCAACAACTGCGATACCTGCCTCGTGCCGGTCGAAACCTGGGATGGGTCGGACGCCGCCATCAAGGCGTTGGCCTGCGTCTATCGCACCGGCCAGCGCTTCGGCGCCGGGCACATCGTCGACGTGCTGTTGGGCAAGGTGACCGACAAGGTCACCCAGTTCAGCCACCAGGACCAGCCGGTGTTCGGGCAGGGCAGGGATCTCGACCAGCGCTCTTGGCAATCGGTTATCCGCCAGCTCACCGCCATGGGTTTGATCACCGTCGATCACGCCTTCGGCGCCCTGCACCTGGGCGAAGGCTCGCGCGAAGTGTTCAAGGGCGAGCGCAAGATCACCCTTCGTCGCGACCGCCCGCGTAAGGCCACCGAAACCCGCCGCGCCCTGCAGAACGCCGTGCAGTTGCCGGCCGCCGCGCAATCGTTGTTCGAAGCTTTGCGCTCCGAACGCGCCGCCCTCGCCAAATCCCAGGGCGTCCCGCCCTATGTGGTCTTCCACGACACGACGCTCCGCGCCATGGCGCTGGAACGGCCGCAGACCATGGCCGAACTTGGCACCATCCCTGGCATCGGGGAGAGCAAACTGAAGCGCTACGGGGCGGAGTTTCTGGCGGTGCTGCGGGCGGCTGGGCCGGTTTAGCCATACTGATAGAGACGACCCCCTCCCATCCTCCCCCATAAAGGGGGAGGTGCCGCATCGAGTGATTGGCACGATCGAAGACAGAGCCTCGACTCTTCACCTCCCCCTTTATGGGGGAGGCCGGGAGGGGGCCGTCTCTATCAGTGATCGCTCACGTCCCCCTCGGCTTTGCCCTTGCCGTCGCCGCTGCCTCCAGCGGGTTCTCCGGCCAGTAATGCCGCGGATAGCGGCCCTTCAGGTCCTTGGCCACATCCTTCCAGCTGCCGCGCCAGAAGCCGGGCAGGTCGCGCGTCGTCTGGATCGGCCGATGCGCCGGCGACAGCAGCACCAGCAGCAGCGGCACCTTGCCGCCGGCAACGCTCGGATGCTTGTCCAGCCCGAACAGCTCCTGCACCCGCACCTCGAGCGCCGGCCCGTTCTCTGCGCCATAATCGATCGGCAAGTGCGAGCCCGACGGCGCGTCGAAATGCGAGGGCAGCAGCCGTTCGATCTCCTGTCGTCGTGCCCAGGGCAGCAGCCCCTCGAGCGCCCCGCCCAGATCGTCCGCCTCGATCTCGCTCAGCGCCGTCTTGCCGATGATGTGAGGCACCAGCCAGGCCATGTCCGCCGCGAGGCCGGTATCGGAGAGTTCCGGCCATGCCTCGCCCAGCGTCGCGCGCAGGTAGCTCGCCCGCGCCCGCAGCGCCTGCTGCTCCTTGCTCCATGGCAGCAGGCTGACCCCGAGCCCGGCGATGCCCTCGGCCAGCGCTGCCGCTGCCTGCTGTAGATCGGCTATCGCCACCGGTGCCTCGTCCAGCCGCAATGCCCCGAGCCGCCTCAACCGCCGCGCCCGTACGCTGCGCGAGCCGCGGTCGAACGCCATCACCACCTCGTCGACGATGTCGCCGGCGAACAACTCCTCGATCGTCGCCCGCTCGATTGCCGCCGCCGCCCGGATGCGGCCGGTCGCCGCCGCGCCGGTGATATCGGTCACCACCAGGTAGGGAGCACTCGCCAGCCCATCGCTTTCCTCGAGGCTCGCCTGCCGCCCATTGGCCAGCCGGAATCGTCCGCGGGCGCCGGCCTGCTGCGCCACTCGGTCGGGGTAGGCCCGGGCCAGGTGCCGTCCGACCTCGCCGCCGGAACCTGTATTGCCGACCATCCCGGCCCAGCGCCGCGCCAGCCCATGCGCTTCATCGGCCCGCTTGCCGCGCTCCCGCCCGAAGCGCTCGAGCCGGTGCGTCAAGTCAGTGCCGTCACCGCCGAGCCCGCGCTCGCCGAGCAGCACCGCCAGTTGCGCCGCCGTCAGCGCATCATCCTCTTCCGCCGCGCGGTGGATCATGTGCCCCAGCCGTGGGTGCAGTGGCAGCCGCGCCAGCGCCTTGCCCTCGACGGTGATCCGCCCGCTTTCGTCCAGTGCCTCAAGCCCTCTCAGCAGGCTCACTGCCTCATTCCAGGCGGGCGCCGGCGGTGGATCGAGGAATTTGAGCTGACCCGGATCGCTGACACCCCAGCCGGCGAGGTCGAGCGCCAGTCCCGAAAGGTCGGCCTCCAGCATCTCCGGCGCGTCGAACGCCACCAGCGCCGCATTTTGGCCCTCGCCCCATAGCCGGTAGCACACCCCCGGCTCGACGCGGCCCGCGCGCCCGCGCCGCTGGTCGGCCGAAGCCCGCGACACCTTTCGCGTTTCGAGCACTGACAGGCCGGTCGCCGGCTCGTAGGCGGGAGCGCGCCTGAGGCCACTATCGACGACGATCCGCACCCCCTCGATGGTCAGCGAGGTCTCGGCGATCGAGGTCGCCAGCACCACCTTGCGCCGACCCGGCCGGGCCGGCTGCACGGCGCGATCCTGCTCTTCCGGCGTCAGCTGGCCATAGAGCGGCGCAATATCGACATCACCGGCCACCCGCCCGGCCAGCCGCTCCGCCACCCGCCCGATCTCCGCCTGCCCGGGCAGGAACACCAGCGCCGAGCCCGGCTGATCGCGCAACGCTTCGAGCACCACGCTGGTCACCTGGTCCTCGATCTTCACCAGCGGGTCGCGGTCGCGCCAGATCGTCTCCACCGGAAACGCCCGCCCTTCGGAGACCACCACCGGCGCGCCGTCGAGCAGCTCCGCCACTCGCGCCCCGTCGATCGTCGCCGACATCACCAACACACGCAGGTCATCGCGCAGCGCCGCCGCATCGAGCGCCAGCGCCAGCCCCAGATCGGCATCGAGGCTGCGTTCGTGAAACTCGTCGAACAGCACCGCGGCGATGCCGGTGAGCTCCGGATCGTCGAGGATCATCCGGGTGAATACCCCTTCGGTCACCACTTCGATGCGCGTTCGCCTGCTGACCCTGGCATCGAGCCTGACGCGATAGCCCACCACCCCGCCGACCTCGTCGTCGAGCGATTGCGCCATCCGCCGCGCCGCCGCCCGTGCCGCCAGCCGCCGCGGTTCCAGCATGACGATCCGGCAGTCGCCCCGCCAAGGCGCATCGAGCAGGGCCAAGGGTACGCGCGTTGTCTTGCCCGCGCCCGGCGGCGCCACCAGCACCGCGTAGGGTCCGGCCGCCAGCGCAGCCAGCAACCGGGGCAGGGCCTCATCGATGGGGAGGGGCGGCAGGTTCATGCCGCTTCAATCGGGGAAAACGGCAGTGCCGTCAAACCACCGTCTTCAGCATATCGAGGAGCGAGCCGTCGAAATCCTCGACCGGCGCGGTGACCGGGGCGGCGCTCTTGGTGGTGGCGATTTCGGCCCAGCCGATGGTGACAGTGATGCCACCCACCTTGCGATCCGTCGCGAACCACGGCCGGATGATGGTGTTGAAGGCCACTGCGGTGCCGGTGCTGGGGCTCATGAAGCTGCGGCGGGTCTTCACCGTCTGGCCCTTCAGGGCCGCCTCGTACTCGGCCGCCTGCTCGGCCGGCATTTCGGGGTAGAGCTGCGCCAGCGTCTTGCCGATCACTTCCCGCCGCTCCACATAGCGGTGCGCCTTCAGCCAGTAGAGCGAGCAGTCGACCACCCGGAGTCTCTCGTCCAGCACGGCGATCGGCGCCGGCATGTCGCCGACGAGATCCTGCACCAGCTTGAGCCGGCCCTGCACCTGCAGCTCGCGCTCCATCTCGGCGGTCACGTCGCGGCTGGCGCCGAACAGCTCGATCACCCGCCCATCCCGGGTGCGGAGGTCAGCGATGGTCTCGATCATCCGGATCTCGCCGTCGCGCCGCTCGATCCGGAGCCGGCAGCGGAAGCCCCGCCGATCCTGCAAAGCCTGCGCGATCAGCGTCAGCAGCTTGCCACGATCTTCGGCGACATAGAGCTTCACCATGTCTTGCAGCGGTACCGGACCATCGACGGCCAGCCCGTAGATCAGCGCCACCCGGTCCGACAGCACCACGGTGCCGGGAAAGATCACCTTCCAGAGCCCGTAGCCTTCGTGCAGCTCGTAGAGCTGCAGCACCCGGTCGGCGTCGGTGATCGGCGCCGCCGGCTCGATCTCGGCAAGCGATTCCGACGGCGTGGCGATCAACTGCTTGTCGAACATCGGGGTCCGTGACGGGGGCAGGAGGGAAGTGCCGGAAACGCTAGCCGCAGCCCAGTTAAGTATTGGTGTGTATCAGCCCTGGTGTTGCCGGTGTTTGGCGAGCACCGGTTGCGCCTCGACGTCGGATTTCGCCAGCGCCCGAGCTTCCGCCTGCTGCAGCGGCGGGCTGAACAGGTAGCCCTGCGCCTCGTTGCAGCCCTCCGCCCTCAGCATCAGCAACTGCTCCCAGCTCTCGACGCCCTCGGCGGTGACCCGCGTCTTCAGCGAGCGGCCGAGTCCGAGGATGGCGCGGACAATCGCCGCCGAGTCCTCGGCCCCCGGCAGATCGACGACGAACGAGCGGTCGATCTTGATCTTGTCGAAGGCGAAACGCCTGAGATAGCTCAGCGACGAGTAGCCGGTGCCGAAATCGTCGAGCGCCACCCTTATGCCCATCCGGTGCAGTTCCTCGAGCGAGGCCAGCGCCTCGGCGCTCTCATCGAACAGCACCGACTCGGTGATCTCGAGTTCCAGCCGCGCTGGCTTGAAGCCGGTCTCTGCCAGTGCATCGGTGACGGTGCGCACCACGGCGCGGTTGCGGAACTGCGCCGGTGACAGGTTCACCGCCAGCGACAGCGCCTCGGGCCAATGTGTCGCCTCTGCGCAGGCCTCGCGTAACACGAACGCGCCAATCGCATCGATCAGCCCACTCTCCTCGGCCAGCGGGATGAACACCATCGGCGAGACTACGCCATGCGCCGCACACTCCCAGCGCAGCAGGGCCTCGAAGCCGACCAGCCGGTTGCTCCCGATATCGATCTGCGGCTGGTACACCACCGACAGCTCGCCCCGACCCAGCGCCAGCGACAGGTCTCGCTTCATCTCGCGCCGCTCGCGCAGCGCCTGGTCCATCGCCGGCTCGAAGAAGCGGAAGTCGCGACCCTTTTCGCTCTTCACCCGGTAGAGCGCCACGTCGGCAAATTGCAGCAGGCTCTCGGTGGTCAGCCCGTCGCGGGGCGCGATGGCAATGCCGATGCTGGCGCCGATACTCACCGTTTCGCCGTCGATCTCGAACGGGATGGCCAGCGCCGCGAGGATGGCCTGTGCGGTGGTCGCGGCATCCTCCGGGCGCTCCACCGGCATCAGCAGCGCGAACTCGTCGCCACCGAGGCGGGCCACCAGGTCGCGCTTGCTGGCGCACCGGTTGAGCCGCCCGGCCACCTCGCGCAGCAGCACGTCGCCGGCGAGGTGCCCTAGCGTGTCGTTCACCAGCTTGAAGTCGTCGAGATCGATGGACAGCACCGCCAGCGTCCCGCCGGTATGCAGCCCCAGCAGCGCCGCGTCCATCCCCTCCTGGAACTGCATCCGGTTGGGCAGGCCCGTCAGCGTATCGTGCCGCGCCAGGTATTCGAGCCGCTTCGCCCCGGCCACGACCTCGGCCTCGTTCTGCTTGGCTTCGGTCACATCGCGCGACAGCGCCAGCAGCCGGGCCACCTGGCCGTCGGCACCGAGGATCGGCGATACGCTGATGTCCCACCAGCGCGCCTTGCCCTTGGCCGTCGGGCCGAACAGCGTATGGCGCACCGTTTTGCCCTGCTGCGCCGCCGCGATCGCGGCGCGGACGGTCGCGCGTTGGTCCAGCGGCCAGAACTGCTCGAACGGCAATCCCCGGATCGCCTCGAAGTCATCGACCTCCATGATGCGAACGCCCGGTCCGTTCATGAAGATCAGTCGACCCGCGCCATCCAGCACCTCGATCGCCATGGTGCTCGCCTCGAGGATCGAGCGGGCGAACTCCTCGCTTTCGCGCAGCGCGGCCTCCGCCACCCGCCGATCATGGATATCCTCGAGTGTGCCGTACCAGCGCAGGATCTGCCCGAGCTTGTCGCGCCGCGCCGCCGCCCGCGCCCGCATCCAGCGATAATCGCCGCTCTTGAGCCGGATGCGATAGGTGATGTCGAGCGGCTCGCCGCTTTCAAGCGAGCGGGTCCAGTCGGCAATGGTCGGCTGGAGGTCGTCGGGGTGCACCACGCTCGCCCAGCCCTGGCCCAGCGTCTCCTGAGTGTTGAGGTCGACCATCTCGAGCCAGCGCGGCCCGAACTCGATGATGTTGCCCTCGGGGTCGGCGAGCCACATTACCTCCGGGTTGAGGTCGACGGCCGTGCGGTAATGGTCCTCGCTCTCGCGCAGCGCCCGCTCTGCCAGCGTCGTGCGCGTCACGTCCTGCACGATCACCTGCACTTCGTTAGGCCCGAGCGGAAAGTGTGCGGCGCTGTATTCGCGGGCCGCCCCGCCGGCCGGCAGGCTGCGGAACCGGAAGACACCGGATTTGCCGCTGCGCACCGCCGCCTGCATCCGCCGCCGCACCCGCGCCCGATCCGAGGCATGCAGGTTGGCAAGGGTCGTTGCAAGCGGCACACCCTGGTCGAGTGCTTCGCCGCGAATGGTGGTGGCCGAATGGTAGACCTGGTCGGTCAACGCGTGCCAGGTCCACACCGAAATGCCGGTGGCGTTGCCGATCTGGCGCAGCGTCTCTGCCGCAGCCTCGGCCGGCGGTGTGCCCCTCGACACGGTGCCTGTGTTGCGCATGCGATCCTCAGCCTCAGCTGGATGCTACGCAGCGGAAACGCGCCAAAACATTAATCGCAACACACGGAACGGCGGCGAATCTTCGCCGCCGTGATGACAACTGTGCCCTTGGTTAAGGTTCGCTGAACGCGGGTCCAGCGTATCCTCTCGATCAGGCCCACTCGCCCTTGCGCATCACCGGCACCTTCGAGCCGTCGGCCTTGAGGCCGTCGATGTCGATCTTGTCCGAGCCGATCATCCAGTCGATGTGGATCAGGCTCTTGTTGCCGCCGCGGCTGGCGATCTCATCCGGGCTCATCTTGGTGCCGTTGATGAAGCAATCGGCATAGCATTGGCCGAGCGCGATGTGGCTCGCGGCATTTTCATCGAACAGAGTATTGTAGAACAGCACGCCGCTCTTCGAAATCGGCGACGAATGCGGCACCAGCGCCACCTCGCCCAGCCGGCGCGAGCCTTCGTCGGTGTCGAGCACCTTCTGCAGCACTGCCTCACCCTTTGAAGCCTTGGCTTCGACAATCCGCCCGCCCTCGAACTTTACCTCGATATCGGCGATCAGCGTGCCGTTGTGGCTCAGCGGCTTGGTCGAGCGGACATAGCCTTCGACGCGCTGGCTGTGCGGGGTGGTGAACACTTCTTCGGTGGGGATGTTCGGGTTGCAGGTGATGCCGTTCTTGGCCTCCGAGGCGCCGCCCTTCCAGCGGTGCTCATCGGCGAGGCCGATGGTGAGGTCGGTGCCCGGCCCGGTATAGTGCAGCGAAGCGAACTGCTGGCCATTGAGCCAGGTCCAGCGCTCCTTGAGCCTGGCATTGTGCGCCTTCCAGGCGCCGATCGGATCCTCGACATCGACCCGGCTCGCCGCAAAGATCGCGTCGGCGAGCTTCTTCACCGCCACCTCTTCCGGATCGTTGGGGAATACCAGTTTGGCCCAGCTGGCATTGGGGTACGACACAATGTTCCAGTTGATGTCGAAGCCGGTGATCTTCTCCAGCGCCGGCTTGTAGGCAATCGAGGTCGCGCGGTTGGCGCGTGCCACCTTGGCCGGGTCCTCGCTCGCCAGCATCATCGGGTTGTCGCCTGAAATGGCGAGCCGCGCCGCATTGCCGTCGAACGCCTTGGCCATGCCCTCGAACAGCCAGCCCGGCGCCTTGTCGAAGCTGGCATCCGCTGCGTAGCGGTAACGGTTGAGCGTGATCTCTTCGTCCGAAAAGATCGGCTGCACGATGCCGGCGCCGGCCTTGTAGGCGTGCTCGGTAATCTTGCGCACCAGCGGCAGCGCCGCCATCGGCGCCGTCAGGACCAGGTCCTGCCCGGGCTGGAGCTGGAGCCCCACCTTGATCGCGACTTCCGCGAGCTTGTCGAGTTTGACCGGATCGATAGGGGTGTTGCCCTGAGCCATTGGAAAACCTTCGCGAAAATTGAGGCACGACCCTTACCCCTCGCGTCCGCCTGCTTCAAGGCGGCGAGATGCCGTAACTCGTCATCGCCGCGCTCGATTCCGGTCCCGATGCCCAGTGCCCATGCCCGCCGCGCCGCCAGCCGCTCCATCGCCTCGTCTTCGGGCCACTGCATCCCCATCCGCGTCCAGTCCATGTCCATCTCCTGTGGTTCTCACAGGGATGGTCGAGCTGGCTTTGGAGGATTCGACATTTTGGGAATCGAGCGCGCCAAGCACACCGCTATCAGAGTGTCGGCGCCCGGCCCGGCATCCGGTTGAACGCATCGAGCGCCGCGATCTTGTAGGCCTCGGCGAGGGTCGGGTAGTTGAAGGTGTTCTCGACGAAATAGTCGACCGTACCACCGAGGTTCAGCACCGCCTGGCCGATATGCACCAGCTCGGTCGCCCCTTCGCCGATGATGTGGCAGCCCATGAGCTTGCGATCGTCGAGCGAGAACAGCAGCTTCATCATCCCCGATTGCAGGCCCATGATGTGCCCGCGCGAGGTCTCGCGAAACCGCGCCACGCCGCACTCATAGGGGATGCCCTTGGCCTTGAGCTGCTGCTCGGTCAGCCCGACCGTCGAGATTTCCGGCACCGCATAGATGCCATAGGGGAAGTATTCCGGGGCAGGGGGCATCGGCGCGCCGAACGCGTGGCAGGCGGCGATCCGGCCTTGTTCCATAGAGGTCGAGGCAAGCGAGGGAAAGCCGATCACGTCGCCTGCCGCATAGATATGCGGCACCGCGGTCTGGAAAGTCCGCGCGTCCACCGTCAGCCGGCCGCGATCATCCGCCGTCAGCCCGCAGGCTGCGAGCTCGAGCGCCGCTGTCGCGCCCACCCGGCCGGCGCAATAGAGCAGCGCCTCGGTGCGGATCTGCCGCCCGTCGCTCAGCGAACTCACGGCGAAGCCGGCATCGTCGACCTCGACCTTTTCCACCTTCACACCGAGCCGCAGCTGCATGCCGCGCTTCCTCAGCTCGTGCACGAACTCATCAATGATCTCGCGGTCGATGAACTCGAGGAAGTTCTCGCGCGGCTCTACCAGCGTCACCGGCACGTCGAGCGCCGAGAAGATCGTCGCATACTCGATGCCGATCACCCCGGCGCCCACCACGGTGAGGCTCTTGGGCACCCGGGGGTCGGACGCCACGTCGTCGCTGTCGAACACATTGGTCTGGTTGAACGGGATATGGCTGGGCCGGTACGGCGCCGTGCCCACGGCGATGACGAAGCGCTCGGCTTCGTACTCGCTTTCGCTGCCGTTCTTGATGGCGATCCGGTGCGGGCTGACAAAGCGGGCCCGCCCGGCCACCGTCTTTACCCCGTTGCGGGCGAACTGGTGCTCCAGCACGTCAATCTCGTGGTCGAGCGTCATCCGCAGCCGCGCTCCGAGATCCTTGCCCTCGATTTCCTTCTTCACCCGGTAGGCGAGCCCGTAGAAACCGCGCTCGCGCCAGCCCGAGAGGTTGAGCACCGTTTCGCGCAGCGTCTTGGAGGGGATGGTGCCGGTATGCACCGACACCCCGCCGACCCGCAGCCGGTTCTCCACCACCAGCACGGCCTTGCCGAGCTTGGCGGCCTGAATAGCCGCCCGCCGCCCCGCCGGCCCCGAGCCGATGACGATCAGATCGAATGTGTCCATGCCACTGTCCCCCGAGCACTGACTGTTGCACGCAGCAGATGAAGCTCACATGGCGATGGCCGCATGGCGGGAATGCACTTAGGCGCTGGTGCGCGTTGAGGGAGACGCTTCCACAATGGCCAGTTCCGGTCGCCCTCCCCCTTGCGGGGAGGGGACAGGGGTGAGGGCCACAGCCACCGGCCGATCTGCCTCAATAAACCTCCGGCACATAGAGCTCCGGTTTCACCGCGTGGCGCACATAATCGGCATGCCGCACCCGGTCCGGCAACTGCACGTCCTGCTTGGGCACGTCCTCGTAGTTCACCTGGCTCAAGAGGTGCGCGATGCAGTTGAGCCGCGCCCGCTTCTTGTCCACCGCCTGCACCACCCACCAGGGTGCTTCCTCGGTGTGGGTGCGGTCGAACATTTCTTCCTTGGCCTTGGTGTACTCTTCCCAGTGCACCCGGCTTTCGAGGTCCATCGGGCTGAGCTTCCACTGCTTCAGCGGATCGTGCAGCCGCATCTTGAAGCGGAATTCCTGCTCCTCGTCGGTGATCGAGAACCAGTATTTCACGAGGATGATGCCCGAGCGGACCAGCATGCGCTCGAACTCCGGCACGGTGCGGAAGAACTCTTCGAGCTCGTCCGGCGTGCAGAAGCCCATCACCCGCTCGACCCCGGCGCGGTTGTACCAGGAGCGGTCGAACAGCACCATTTCGCCTGATGTCGGCAGGTGCGGCACGTAGCGCTGGAAATACCACTGGTGCCGTTCGCGCTCGGTCGGCGCCGGCAGCGCTACTACCCGTGCTACCCGCGGGTTGAGCCGCTGCGTCACCCGCTTGATGGCGCCGCCCTTGCCGGCGGAGTCGCGGCCTTCGAACAGCACCACCATCTTGAGCTTCTTGTAGGCCACCCAGTCCTGCAGCTTCACCAGCTCATGCTGCAGCCGGAACAGCTCGCGGAAATACACCTTGCGGTCGATGGTATCGTCGGCCGGGCCGGCCATGCCTTCGGCGACCAGCTCGTCGAGCCGGTCGTCTTCCATCTGCATTTCCAACTCTTCGTCGAAATCGTCGGCGATCGCCTGCTTGATCCGCTCGAGTTCGGCCGGGGTCTTGGCGTCGTGGTCGTTCATCGGTGCACCCATGGATAGCTCGCCGGGAGGGGTGCCCGTTCCATATGAACCTATTGTGACCGTTTGCCGGGCAGTCCCCGGTGCGATGCGATTACTGCTCGGCGACGCCCGCGAGCCGCAGCCCATCGAGGATCGCCTGCGTCCGCGAGGCATCCTTCTGCGGCTGCGCGGCCCAGACCTGCGCGATCGTTACGCCTGGCGACAGCCGCTTCAGCGTCACCAGGTGGCGCTTGGCTTCGTCCATCCGTCCCAGATGCGCGTTGGCGGCGACCAGCATCCAGTAGGTGCACACGAAGCTCGGGTTGGCCGAGACCGAACGCTTGGCCCAGACCAGCGCCTCTTCGTAGTTCCCCTTGATCATCTGCGCATGCGAGATGGCCGTCAGCGGCCAGTGCGCGCCATCAAGGCTGGGGCTGAGCCGGATCGCGTGCTCGCTGAAGGCGATCGCGTCATCGACATTGCCGATATGCAGGTGCGTGATCCCGGCGAAGATCATCACCGTGAGGTTGTTGGGGTTGGCCTCCACCGCCCGCTGCGTCAGCATCAGCCCGCGGTCGTAATCGCGCAGGTTATGGATCAGCATCATCGAGCTGAGCGACAGCGCCACCGCATCGTCGCGCGCATTGGCCAGCGCCCGCTCCACCAGCTCGATGCCATGCGCCGTGTCGTCGGTGCCGATCGCCGGCCAGCCCATGGTCGAGCGGTGCAGCATGGCGTTGCCCGCATAGACGAGGAAGGTCGGGTTGTTCGGCTCGAGCTCGATCGCGCGAAGCAGCAGGGCGATCGCCTCGGCATTGGCGTCGCGCGTCTGCGACAGGTGCATCGGCAGGGCGCGCAGATAGAGGTCATAGGCCTCGACGCTGTCCGGCCGCTCGCGCCGCGAGCGCTCGATCTCGGCCCAGCGGATCGTCGGTTCGGCCACCGAGGCGACCTTGAGCGTGATCTGGTCCTGGAACTCGAACACGTCGTCGAGTTTGCCGTCGAACTTGTCGGCCCACAGGTGCGCGCCGGTCATCGCGTCCACCAACTGTGCGGTGATGCGCAGCCGGTCGCGAGCCCGCCGCACGCTGCCCTCGAGCACGTAACGCACCCCCAGTTCGCGCCCCACCTGCCGCACGTCGACGGCGCGGCCCTTGTAGACGAAGCTCGAATTGCGGGCGACCACCGCGAAATCACGGAAGCGGCTCAAGGCGGTGATGATGTCCTCCACCACTCCGTCGGCGAAATACTCCTGTTCGCTGTCCCCACCCATATTGTCGAACGGCAGCACGGCGACCGTCGGCCGCCGCGGCGTCACCGGACCGAACTCCGGCGACCGGGTACTTCGGCCGACCCCGGTCACCACCTCGAACACCCGCACCGGTCGCGCGATGTTCTTCAGCTCGCGCTCGCCCAGGTCGCGGAACCCGGTCTTCATCCGGTCGCGGACCTCCTCGAACACCTTGCTCGAAACGTAGACGCCGCCGGGCTCGGCAATCTGCTGCAACCGCGCCGCGACGTTGATGCCGTCGCCATAGATGTGGGAATCATCGTGCACCACATCGCCCTGGTTGACGCCGACGCGGAAGATCAGCCGCTTGTTAGCCGGCACGTCGGCATTGCGCTCGGCCATCAGCGCCTGCATGGCGACTGCGGCTTCAACGGCTGAGACTGTGCTGGAGAACTCCGCCACGATGCCGTCACCGGCAAGGTCGACCACCCGCCCGCCATGCCGCTGCAGCAGCTGGAGCACGGCCGTCTGGTGTCCCTTCAGCGCAGCGACAGTGCCGGATTCGTCAGCGCCCACCAGGGCGCTGTATCCCGCTACGTCCGCACACAACACCGCCGCCAGGCGGCGCGACAAAACATGTTCCATTTCCGCTTCCTAGGCGGAGTCACCGCGCCCTGTCTCAGGGTAAAGCGTGGAGTTGTTACTTGGAAGTGGAAACGTAAGCTCACTCTGCTTTCGGGATTAGCCGAAAATCCGGCAGATCCCGCAGTCCGAGCTCGGGTCCGGCTGGCGAATAGACCACGAACAGCTGCATCGGTCCGCTCCCGGTATTGAGCGTCGAGTGGAATCGGTCCTCCGGCACGAACACCGTGCAGCCCGGTCCGACCTTCTGCACCACCGGCACGCCTTCGGGTGTCTCCACCATCTGCTCACCCTCGCCCGAGATCACGAAAATGATCTCTTCGGCCCCCGGATGGTTGTGCCGGCTGTGCCCCTGGCCCGGCGGCAGATCCACCACCCCACCGGAAAACCGCTTCGCCCCATTCAACTCCGGCGCCACCGTCAGCGCCAGCTTTCCCCAGTCGAACCCGAACGCGCTCACATCGCGCGGATAGACGAAATTGTTCTCGGCCATTGTTTGCTCCTCCTGAAATTCGCTACGCCGTGCAACCTGACCCCACCCTTGATCCCTCCCCGCAAGGGGGAGAGAGACGCGTGCTGCAATGTCGGTGTGAGGGTCTGCCTCCCCCTTGCGGGGAGGGGACAGGGGTGGGGGGCCACAGCCACCGGGCGTTGCAGCCTTACGCCCCGGCCCGCAGCCCCTTGAACCCCTCCACCTGCGCCTTGATCGCCACTTCCACCGGCAGCCGCTCCATCGAGCTCGCCCCGTAGAACCCGTGGCAGCCCTTCACCCGGTCAAGGATGAATTTCGCGTCGTCGGGCATCGAGATCGGCCCGCCATGACAGAGGACGATCACGTCATCCCGCACCCGGCGCGCCGCCGCGGCGATCGCCTCGATCTCGGTCGCACACTGCTCCAGCGATTTCGCCGCTGTCGCGCCGATCGCGCCGCCGGTCGTCACCCCCATATGCGCCACGATGATGTCCGCCCCCGCCTTGGCCATCGCCACCGCTTCGTCGGGGTTGAACACATAGGGCGTCGTCAACAGGTCCAACTTGTGCGCCTCGGCGATCATCTCGACCTCGAGCCCATAACCCATGCCGGTCTCCTCGAAGCTGACCCGCATCACGCCGTCGAACAGCCCGATGGTCGGAAAGTTCTGCACCCCCGAGAACCCCATGGCTTTGAGCTCAGCAAGGAACTGCGGCATCAGCACGAACGGATCGGTGCCGTTCACTCCGGCTAGAACCGGGGTGCGCTTCACCACCGGCAGCACCTCGCGCGCCATCTCCTTGACGATCTCGTTGGCGTTGCCATAGGCGAGCAGTCCCGCCGCCGAGCCGCGTCCGGCCATGCGGTAGCGCCCCGAATTGTAGATGATGATCAGGTCGATGCCCCCGGCTTCTTCGGCCTTGGCCGAAATGCCGGTGCCGGCCCCACCCCCCACGATCGGCTGCCCGCGGGCCACCATGTCGTGGAATTTGTTCAGGATTTCGGCGCGCGCGATGGCAGCCATGCTGTCTCCCAAGAGGTTATTATGAGGTGATTTCGTGAAAGGCGCGCACAGCGGCCTCGGCAAAACTGGGGTCGTTGATGTGACAGTCGAGCCGGATCAGTTGCCGGTCGCTGCTCCATTGCACCGTCCGCTCGATCGCTTCGAACAACTCGGCATCCGCCTCCGCGTCGCGGAACGCGCCACCTCCGATATCGAGCGCCGAAACGCCCCGCAGCGGCAGCAGGAAGCGCACCGGCCCGACCGCGGCATTGAGCTTGCCGCCGATCCATTCCCCGATCGCCCGGCACTCGTCGGCACTCGTGCGCATCAGCGTCACATTGGCATTGTGCGCGTAGAACAGCCGGTCGGCATAATGCGGCGGCACTGTCTCCGGGGCCCAGAAGTTGACCATGTCGCAGGCTCCGACTGAGCCGACATAGGGCACCGGCCGCCGCGACAGGCAGTCGAGCCGCTCCGGCCCCGCCGGCAGCACGCCGCCGAGCAGGTAGTCGCAGACCTCGGTTGTCGTGACATCGATCAACGCGCCGACCAGCCCGGAATCGACCAGCATCTCCATGGTCTTGCCGCCGGTGCCGGTGGCATGGAAGACCAAGGGCTCGACCGCCCCGGTCAACAGTTCGACGATCTGCGTCACCGCTGGCGTCGTCACCCCGAACATGGTGAGCCCGACCGCCAGCTTGGTCGCCGGTTCCACCATGGTCGGGTTGGCGCTCATCGCCACGACCGCAAGCGCTGCATTGGAGAGGATAACACGCGATATCCGGTTGAGCCCGGCAAGGTCGGTCACCGACGGCATCATCACGATATCGCTGACCCCGACATAGGGCCCGACATCGCCCGAGGCGAGGGTGGAGACCATCACCTTGGGCAGGCCGATCGGCAGTTTCCGCATCCCTGATGTGACGATCGAGGTGCCGCCACCGCCGCCGATCCCGACCATTCCGGCGATATCATCACGTGTTATGACAAACTGCGCAAATGCCTCCGCCATGCCGGCCACGGCGACGCCGCGGTCGGTGCCCTCGAGCAGTCCGGGTGGTCCGAACTTCGCCACTTCCGCCGCTCCGACTTCCGGCGGAATGGTCGGCGCGCGGGTCCCCACATCGACCACCAGCGGATCGGCGCCGAGCGCCCGGATTTTCTCGGCCAGGAAAGCTAGTTCCTCGCCTTTGGTGTCGGCTGTGCCGACGACGTAGATGCGCTTCATCGCACCCCTCCCGACACCGTTCGGGTGACGCCCGCCGGTGCTCTCGCCGCCCTGTCATGGCAGAGGCCCGGCGCCATTGCAAAGCATTTTGAGATGTGCGTATCATTTCGATATGGACGTCTCACAACCCGATGAGCAGCAGGTCTCCGAGCCGAAGGGCGCCAGGGCGCGCACCCGTAAACTCATGCTCGAAACCGCCATCGCGCTGATGCAGCAGGGCCAGACACCCTCGGTCAGCGATGTCGCCGAAGCCGCCCAGGTGTCGCGCGCCACCGCATATCGGTACTTTCCGAGCCAGGCGGCCTTGGTCCACGCCGTCGTCGATGAGGGGCTGGGGCCGATCCTCAACTGGAAGAGCGCCAGCGACGATCCCGAGACCCGCGTGCTCGACCTCCTGGCGCTCACCATGCCGCGCGTGGCCGAGTTCGAGGCGACCTTCAAGGCGGCGCTCAAGCTGTCGCTCGAGCAGTGGGCGCAGCGTCGCGCCGGCACCCTCGGGGCAGAGCCGCCCTTCAAGCGCGGCCATCGCGTCGAGCTCTTGCAAATGGCGATAGCGCCACTCAAGAATAAATTGCCCGAGGCCAAGTTCCAGCGACTCGCAAAGGCGTTGTCATTGGTCTACGGTCTCGAAGTTCTCATTGTTCTCAAAGACTTGTGGGGCCTTGAGTTCGAGGAGACTACCGAGATCGCGACCTGGGCCGCCTCGGCGCTAGTCCGCGCCGCGGTCGCAGAGTCCGCTGCCTGATCCGGCAAAGGAAACTATTTTCCTAAACCGGAACTCGACTTGCATAAATGCTAGCATGTTAGCTTGACGAGGCCAGAAAAACGTTGAACTTGTAGTTCTGACGCACGTCGATCAAGGAGGGAGATCGGAGGCGGAGCAGGAAGAGTTGGGAGACTTTTCCGGTTCGATCCGCGATACGCGAAAGTACTTGGAACTGAGTGCGTTTGAGGAAGCGCAATCAGTTTGTGCGACGGGCGCTTGGAGGAGCGCCATAGCCGGTGACGGCGCGGGCCTTGGGAGAGGCCGCCGCTGCTGTCCCGGTGATGAGGGAGGGGCTATCCCGCACGTCGCCAGAGAACGGCCGGCCGTCGAAGCTTGGGAGAGCTTTTGGCCGGTTCGCTGCTGTGAAGGCCCCCGGCAAGGAGGAGGGGCTTCGGCTGGTGCCGCATCTGCCGGCCGTCGGAAGCGCTAGAGGGAGGACCATAATGCGCACTGCTACCAAGGGCATGCTGGCCGGTTTGGGCCTGATGCTTGCGTCGAGCACATCCGTGCTGGCGCAGGAACTGACGATCTTCTGGGCCGAATGGGATCCGGCCAACTACCTGCAGGAGCTGGCCAACCAGTACGAAGCCGAGACCGGCGTGAAGGTCACGGTGGAGACCACGCCGTGGGGTGATTTCCAGACCAAGGCGTTCACCGAATTCAACGCCCAGGGTTCCGCCTACGACATGATCGTCGGTGATAGCCAGTGGCTCGGTGCTGCGTCCGAAGCTGGCCATTACGTCGACCTGACCGACTTCGTGAAGGAGAACGGCGTCCTCGACAAGATGGCTCCGGCCACCATGAAGTTCTACGCCGAGTACCCCGGCAATTCCGGCAAGTACTGGTCGATCCCGGCCGAAGGCGACGCCGTGGGCTGGGCCTATCGCAAGGACTGGTTCGAGGATCCGACCGAGATGGCCAACTTCAAGGCCAAATACGGCTACGACCTGGGGGTTCCCAAGGACTGGAAGCAGCTCACCGACATCGCCGAGTTCTTCCATCGTCCGGACCAGAACCGCTACGGCGTGGCGATCTATACCGACAACTCCTACGACGCCATGGCCATGGGCTTCGAGAACGCGCTGTTCTCCTATGGTGGCGAGCTTGGCGACATGGCGACCTACAAGGTCGATGGCTACATCAATGGCCCCAAGGCCGTTGCCGCCCTCGATGCCTACAAGAAGCTTTACAGCTTCACGCCTCCGGGCTGGGCCAAGACCTTCTTCGTCGAGAACAACCAGGCCATCACCGAAAATCTCGCGGCGATGTCCATGAACTACTTCGCCTTCTTCCCGGCGCTGATCAACGAAGCCTCCAACCCGAACGCGGCGAACACCGGCTTCTTTGCCAACCCGCCGGGCCCCGATGGCGATCAGTACGCTGCCCTCGGCGGGCAGGGCATCTCGATCGTCAGCTACAGCCAGAACAAGGACGAAGCCTTCAAGTTCCTGAAGTGGTTCATCCAGGACGATACGCAGCAGAAATGGGCGGACCTCGGCGGCTATACCTGCTCGGCCAAGGTGCTCGAGAGCGAAGCCTTCCGTAATGCCACCCCGTACAACGAAGCCTTCTACCAGACCATGTTCAAGGTGAAGGACTTCTGGGCGGTGCCGGAATATGCCGAACTGCTGACCCAGATGAACCAGCGCGTCTATCCGGCGATCGTCGGTGGTGAAGGGACCTCGCAGGAGACTCTCGACGCCCTGGCTGCCGACTGGAAGGCGACCTTCGCCAAGTACGGCCGCGGTTCGTAAATCGCGATTTGCCCGGGGAGCTTCGGCTCCCCGGGATCCGCAAGCAGAACGCGATGGAGCCTTCACCACCGGGTCATTCCCGCGAAAGCGGGAACCTCCGTTTCGGGACGATCAGCGCCCACCAGAACAGAGTTTCCCGCTCTCGCGGGAATGATCCGGCGGAGATGGCGGCAACGAGCCGGTGGCAGAGCACACCGTCAGGGGAAGGGCCTACCTTGAACAACATGATCACCACGCTCGATCCGCATTCGCGGGCCGCCTACCGCGGCTGGAGCGACATCACGATACGCAACCTGTTCGTGATCCCGACGATCCTGTTCCTGATCGTCTTCAACATTTTTCCGCTGCTCTATTCGCTCGGCTACTCGTTCACCGATTTCCGTGCGTCGACCAAGGACCCGGTCAATTTCGTCGGCCTCAAGAACTACATGGATCTGCTCAGCGATCCCAACATCTGGTCCAATTTCACCATCACCGCGCAGTACGTGATCGTCTCGGTCTCGGGCCAGGTGATCGTCGGGTTCGGCCTGGCGCTGCTGCTGAACCGGAGCTTTCCGCTCAAGGGCCTCATCACCACGTTGCTGCTGCTGCCGATGATGCTCTCGATGGCGGTGGTCGGCCTGTTCTGGAAGCTGCTCTACGACCCCAACTTCGGCATTATCAACTACTCGCTGGGCCTGGGTAAGCTCGAGTGGCTCGGCGACCCCAACATTGCCCTCTATGCGGTCGCCCTCACCGATATCTGGATGTGGTCGCCCTTCGTCATGCTGCTGTCGCTGGCCGGGTTGTCGGCCGTGCCCAAGCACCTCTACGAGGCGGCATCGATCGATCGCGCGAGCCGGCTCTACACCTTCTTCCGCATCACCCTGCCGCTGGTCGCACCGATCCTGCTGATCGCCATCATCTTCCGCACCATGGAGGCCTTCAAGACCTTCGACCTGGCCTACGTGATGTCGGGTCAGCCGACCACCGAGGTGGTGTCGATCCGGCTCTACAAGATGGCGTTCCAGGAGTGGCAGACCGGCAAGAGCTGCGCCCTCGCCTACATCGTGCTGATCATGGTGCTCTGCATCACCAACGTCTACGTCAAGTATCTCAACAAGGCGAAGGAACGCTAGCGATGGCCGTCGTCTCCTCACGCGGTCAACGCGTCGGCAACCTTCTCGCCATTGCGGCGGTGATCGTCGTCACCTTCATCATGCTGGCGCCGATCTACTGGATCGTGTCGACCTCGTTCAAGCCGCGCAATCTTGCCACCACCAACCCGCCGACCATTCTGTTCGAGCCCGAGGTGTCGCCCTTCGTGAAGCTCTTCACCAAGCGCGTGCAGCTCAAGCCCAAGGAAGTCGTCGACTATGAAAACGCGCCTTGGTTTGAGCGGCTGGTCTTCGACGGCGGCGAACGCATCACCCGTTCGGGCAAGGGCGAGATTCAGCTCTCGGGCTATCCGGATCGCTTCATCAACTCGCTCATCGTCGCCGTCACCTCGACGCTGCTGGCCGTCTCGATGGGCACCATCACCGCCTACGGTTTCTCGCGTTTCAAGGTGAAGGGCGAGGCGGACCTGCTGTTCTTCGTGCTCTCGACCCGAATGTTGCCGCCCATCGTCGTCGCCATTCCGATGTTCCTGATGTACCGCGCGGCCGGGCTCAACGATTCACACCTGGGCCTGATCATTCTCTACACCGCCTTCAACGTCTCGTTCGCGGTGTGGTTGATGAAGGGCTTCATCGACGAAATTCCCAAGGAGTACGAGGAGGCCGCGCTGGTCGACGGCTACACCCGCATCCAGGCCTTCTTCAAGATCGTGCTGCCCGAAGCGGCGACCGGCATCGCCGCCACTGCCGTGTTCTGCTTCATCACGGCGTGGAACGAGTATGCCTTCGCGCTGATCATGACCAACCGGCGCGCCCAGACCGCGCCGCCCTTCATCCCCAGCCAGATCGGCGCGGGCTTGCCCGACTGGACGGTGATCGCTGCCGGCACGTTCCTGTTCCTGCTGCCGGTCGCCATCTTCACCTTCCTCCTGCGCAACCACCTGCTGCGCGGCATGAGCTTCGGAGCGATCCGCAAATGAACCTGCGCGTGTTCAACCAGAAGTTCCTCGAGCCCGGCTCGATGACCCTGATGATCCTCGGCATCATCTTCCTCTGCCAGCCGTGGATCGAGGTGCTGCACCAGTACTCGGTGACCATCATGCTGATCGGGCTGATCGGCTTCAATGTCGCCGTCCACATCCCGGCGCCGGAAAAGCAGGTGATCGACGAGGACGATACCGGCCCGCTCTCTGCCGGCATGCATGGGGGTACCCATGGCTGAGATCGAACTCAGGCACATCGACAAGCATTTCGGTCTCGTCCACGTCATCAAGGACGTGAACCTGACGGTGAAGGACAAGGAGTTCGTCGTCTTCCTCGGCCCTTCCGGCTGCGGCAAGACGACGACGCTGCGCGCCATTGCCGGCCTCGAGGAAATCGACAGTGGCGATATCCTGCTCGACGGCAAGCCGATCCAGGGCCTTCGCGCCGCCGATCGCGACATCGCCTTCGTGTTCCAGAACTACGCGCTCTACCCGCATTTTACCGTCTACGAGAACCTCGCCTTTCCGCTGCGCGCCGTCGGCACCGCCAAGGATGTGGTCGATCGCACTGTGCGCTCGGTCGGCAAGTCGCTCGGCATCCTGCACTTGCTCAACGCCCGTCCATCGGCGCTGTCCGGCGGCGACATGCAGCGCGTCGCCATCGGCCGCGCTTTGGTGCGCCGCCCCAAGGCGCTGCTGCTCGACGAGCCGATCGGCTCGCTCGATGCGAAGCTCCGCGAGACCATGCGCATCGAACTGAAGCGCCTGCATTTCGAGAACGGCTCGACCTCGATCTACGTCACCCACGACCAGGTCGAGGCCATGTCGCTCGCCGACCGCATCGTGGTGATGAACGATGGCGTGCTGCAGCAGGTCGGCACCCCCTCCGAGGTCTATCTTTATCCGGCCAACCTGTTTGTCGCCCAGTTCATCGGCTCGCCGGTGATGAACATCGCCGCCACCAAGGTCAGCGAGGCCGACGGCGGCGCCCGCATCGCGCTTGATGACGCGAGCTTCGACCTGCCGCGTGAACTGCTTGGGATGCTCGAACAGAAGCAGGCTGCCTCCGACCTCTCCCTCGGCGTCCGCCCGGAGGGCGTCATCGTTAGCCGCGAGGACAAGCCGGGCTACCGTCCCGCCGAGGCGCACATCATCCAACCCTTCGGCGGCTTCGACATCATCGATCTGAAATTCGGCGAAAAGACCCTGCGCGCCCGCACCGCCTCCGGCTATGTCGACAAGCCTGGCGCCACCGTGTTCGCCCGGATCGACCCCGCTCAGGCGCATTTCTTCGATACCCGCTCGGGCGCCTCGCTCGGCATCCGGCTAGGCAACTGACATGGCCCGCATCCACCTCGAAAACATCACCAAATCCTTCGGCCCGCACGTCGCGGTCGATCGGCTCGATCTCGATGTCGCCGATGGCGAGTTCTTCGTGCTGCTCGGCCCCACCGGCGCCGGCAAGACCACGACGCTCAGGATGATCGCCGGGCTCGAAAAGCCCACCGAAGGGGCCATCCATATCAACCAGGTCAACGTCAACGCCTGGGGGCCGGCCGAGCGCGACGTGGCTCTGGTGCTGCAGCAATATTCGCTCTATCCGCGCCTCACCGTGCGCGACAACCTGGCCTTCCCGTTGCGCTCGCGCATCCGCAAGATGAGCGAAGCCGATATCGACAAGCGCATCGACTACGCCAGCAAAACCCTGCGCATTACCCACCTGCTCGATCGCAAGACCGACCGTCTCTCCGGCGGCGAGATGCAGCGCGTTTCCATCGGCCGGGCCATCGTGCGCGAACCGCAGGTCTTCCTGATGGACGAGCCGCTCTCGGCGCTCGACGCCAAGCTCCGCGAGTCGCTGCGCTCCGAGCTCAAGGACCTGCAGATGCGGCTCGGCGCCACCTTCATCTTCGTTACCCACGACCAGGTCGAGGCGATGACCATGGGGGATCGCATCGCGGTGCTCAACAAGGGCAAGATCGTCCAGGTCGGCACGCCACGCGACGTCTACACCAACCCGCGCGACACGTTCGTGGCGAGCTTCGTCGGCTCGCCTGCTATCAACCTGTTGCCCGGCAGCCTCGCCGGCGATGTGGCGAGCGTCGCTAAGGCCTTTGAGATGCCCATCACCCGAAGTGCCGCGGTGGAGGGGCCGGTCACCTTCGGCATTCGGCCGGAAGATGTCGAGGTGGCCGCCGGCGCCCCGAACGAGGCGCGCATCCACGATGTCGAGAACCACGGCATCGAAAAGATCGTCACCCTGCGCGTCGGCGACAACCTGATGCGCGCTGCCGTCCCGGCCCGCGTCGAGGTCAAGGTCGAAGAAGCCGTGCGCTTCAGCTGGAACCCCGACAAGGTGATGCTGTTCGATGCCAAGACCGGCCTGAACCTCAGGGGGCAGGCAGCGTGATGATTTCGGCGTCCGGCTCGCACCAGCGCCGCGTTAAGAATTTCGACAAAGTAATAATCCCCAGGGGAGGGGGACCATGGCATCCAACAACTACCCGAAACTCCACAACGCCACCTGGCCCGGCGTGGTCGGCAAGGGCGCTCCCGGCGCTGAGCCGATCATCCCCCTCGATACGCTGCTGAAGCTCACGGCCAATGCTGAGGTCGATGGCCAGAAGTTCGACGGCGTCGATCTGTGGCTAGCCGACCCGCACATCTCGATCGATTCTTCCAAGGACGATGTGAAGCGCATGGCCGAGCACATCGCGAGCTTTGGCCTCAAGGTCGGTTCGTTCGTGGCTCCGATCTGGGGCGGCGCCGGCGGCGGCTCCGCCATGGGCGATGCCGATGACGTCAAGCGCTTCCTTACCCAGGTCGAGAAGGCCTGCCGCATCGGCCAGCAGATGCGCGAGCTCGGCATCCGCCCCACCGGCGGTGTCCGCGTCGACAGCTCCACCGGCGTCGAAGCCTGGGACAAGGACCCCACGGGCAACACCAGGAAGATCGCCGATACCTTCCGCGAAGCCGGCCGTATCGCCCAGCATTATGGCGAGTACATCGTCGCCGAAGGTGAGATCTGCTGGGGCGGCATGCACTCCTGGCGCGAGAACGTGAAGCTGCTTGAGCTGGTCAATATGCCCGGTGTGGTTGGCTACCAGGCCGACATGGCGCACTCGATGCTGTTCGTTCTCGGCGCCAATGCCGAAAAGGACCGCATCTTGCCCACGGATTTCGAGTGGAGCGACAAGGCGGCGCTCGATGCCGCCTATCACAAGGTTGCCGACGTGCTCCGGCCCTGGACGCTGGATTTCCACGTTGCCCAGAACGACGGCACCACCTTCGGTTCCGGCGACCACGAAAAGACGGGGCGTCACTGCCAGATCGACGATCCCAATGGCCGGCTCGATGTGGTGAAACACGCCGGCTACTGGCTGCGCGACGACAAGGGCGAGCTGACCAGAAAGATGCGCCACATCTGCTGGGACGGCTGCATGTTCCCCAACGCTGTGATGGAGCAGCAGGAGACCTGGAACAAGATCCTCGGCGCCATGCTCAAAGTCCGCGAAGCCCACGGCTGGCGGGAATAGCCATCGTGGGGAAGAGGCGCTGCACTTTCCCCACCCACCGGGTCATCCCCGCGAAAGCGGGGATCTCCGTTTGCGATCTCTCGGCGTGCGCCCAAACAGAGGTTCCCGCTTGCGCGGGAATGACTCCGTGGGTAGCCGCGAACTAGGAACACTCCAATGACCAAACAACTCAATATCGGCATGGTCGGCTACGGCTTCATGGCCCGCTGCCACTCGCACGCCTGGGCCTCCGTCAGCCATTTCTTCGATACCGGCTATCATCCGGTGCTGAAGGCGGTGGCGGCGCGCAATGACAGCAAGGTGCGCCGCTTCGCCGAGCAGTGGGGCTATGAGAGCGTCGAGCATGACTGGCGCGCCCTGATCGAGCGCCGCGACATCGACGCCATCGACATCTGCGTGCCCAACGACCTGCACGCCGAGATCGCCATCGCGGCCGCCCAGGCTGGCAAGATGGTGCTCACCGAGAAGCCCCTGGCCCGCACCGCCGCCGAGGGGCAGCCGATGGTCGATGCGGTCGAGAAGGCCGGCGTTGCCAACCTCGTCTGGTACAATTATCGCCGCGTCCCCGCCGTCACGCTGATCAAGCAACTGGTCGACGAGGGCAAGCTCGGCCGCATCTTCCACTACCGCGCCAAGTTCCTGCAGGATTGGACCATTTCCCCTGATGTGCCGCAGGGCGGGCAGGGCACCTGGCGTCTCGATGTCGATGCCGCTGGCTCCGGCGTCACCGGCGACCTCCTCGCCCATTGTCTCGACAGTGCACTGTGGATCAACGGCGATATCGCATCGCTTACCGCGATGACCGAGACCTTCGTCAAGGAGCGTACCCACGCCGACACCGGCAAGAAGCAGACCGTCGGCATCGACGACGCGGCCGCCGTGCTGACCCGCTTCAGCAACGGCGCGCTCGGCACCTTTGAATCCACCCGCTATGCCCGCGGCCACAAGGCCGCCTATACGCTCGAAATCAACGGCGAGAAGGGCTCGCTCGCCTGGGACCTGCACGACATGAACCGCGTGCAGTGGTTTGATCATTCGACCGAGGGGCGGCTGCGCGGCTGGACCAACATCCTCGTCACCGATGGCGACCATCCCTATCTCGGCAAATGGTGGGTCCCGGGCCTCATCATCGGCTTCGAGCACAGCTTTACCCACACCGCAGCCGATTTCCTCGAGGGGCTGAAGACTGGCAAACCGGCAGCGCCGACATTCAGGGATGCGCTGGCGACCAACAAGCTCTGTGACGCCATCATCAGCTCGGGCAAGTCGGGCAGCTGGGTGAACTTGTAGCCGGGGTGCCACAACCCCTCATCCGGCGCTACGCGCCACCTTCGGGCGAGGGCTGCGCCCTCGTCCCGCGACCCCGACGGGGAGAAGAACCCGGAGGGCGCGGCGATCACCTCTTTTCCTCTCCCCGTCGGGGAGAGGGTGGCTCGGCCGAAGGCCGAGGCGGGTGAGGGGTTGAGCCACCTACTTTCAATCGTGAGAACACCATGAAACTCGGCTTCAATCTCCTGCTCTGGACCACCCACGTCACCGACGAACACTGGCCGATCATCGAGCGCCTCAAGGCGGTGGGCTATGACGGCGTCGAGGTTCCGATGTTCGAAGGGACGCCCGATCATTACGAAAAGCTCGGTCGCCGGCTCCGAGATATCGGTCTCGGCGCCACCGGCATCGGCGTCATGCCCGGCGGTGGCAAATCCGCCGTCTCCCCCGATCTGGCCGAGCGCGCCGGTGCCCTCAGCCACCTGCAATGGCTCACCGATTGCACCGCCGCGCTCGGCGGCACCCTTGCCGCCGGCCCGTTCCACCAGCCGCTCGGCGAGTTCACCGGCCGCGGCGCCACCCCTGACGAGAAGTCCCGGGTCCGCGACATCCACAAGCAGGCGGCGCAATACGCGGCGAAGCAGGGCGTCGCCCTCTCGGTCGAGCCACTCAACCGCTTCGAGTGCTACTTCCTCAACTCGGCGGCCCAGGCCGCTGAGCTGGTGAGGGCGGTCGACGAGCCGAACTACGGCTATCTCTACGATACCTTCCACTTCAACATCGAAGAGAACTCGATCACGTCAGTGATCCCGGCCACCATCAACCAGATCAACCACGTCCACATTTCCGAGAACAATCGCGGCGTTCCCGGCGCCGGGCACATCGATTTCCAGTCGGTATTCAACGCTCTGAAGCGGGCTGGTTACGACGGCTGGATGACCATCGAAGCCTTCGGCTCCGCGCTGCCGGATCTCGCCGCCGCCACCAAGATCTGGCGTCCGCTGTTCGGTTCTGAGGCTGAGGTCTACGAGAAGGGCTTCAAGCTGATGCGAGAGGGCTGGGACCGGGCGCGCTGATCGCCTGAACGCGCCGTTCAGCGCCACGACATCGGCCGAGGCGCACCCTCAAGCCCGACGCGCAACCCGCGCGGGCTCCAATGAGGGACATCGATCATGAAAACGCTTCTTGTTCTTGTTGCTGTACTTGGGCTCACCACCGCTGTCGGTGCTACCGACAATGTCTACCAGACCTCGAAGACCCTGAGCCTCGGCCAGTATGGCGCCAACTGCGCCAGCATAGGCGGCACCTACGAGTCGCACGACGACAATACCGGGACCTGTTCGAAATCGGGCGGCTACAACATCACCTGCTCGCGCGACGAAGGCATCACCACTTGCGTCGGCTACGACGCGAAACAACCCAAGGCGCCGCAATAGATTTCGGCCGGCGAGTCTCGTAAGAAGCTTGCCGTGAACGCGGCGCTCCCCGTCCCGCGTCGAGCGCGAGGAGGAGTGCCGCGTGACCAAGATTGAGCTGCTGTCCGGATCCTATACCGGCCCCAATGGCGAAGGCCTGAAGCTGCTGAGCTTCGACACCACCAGCGGCGACATCGAGCTGGTCCGCAGTTTTCCCGGCACGCCTGACGTCTCGTGGATTGCCTTCGCGCCCACGACGCGCACTGTCTACGTCACCGACGAAATGGCCGAGAAAGCGGGCGCCTTCACGCTGGCCGACGACAACAGCACGGTCACTGCGCTCGGCTACCAGGCGACCGGCGCCAAATACCCCTGCTATCTCCGCATCAGCCCCAAGGGCACCAAGCTCGCTGTCGCCAATTACGGTGACGACTCGACCCCGGTGTTTTCGATCGATGCCGCGACCGGTGCGCTCAAGGCCGACCCCATCGTACTGCGTAGCGCGCACGCCCACGACAAGGGCCACGCCCACTGGACCCAGTGGTCGCCCGAGGCGGACCGGCTCTATGTGGTCGATCTGGGGCACGATGAAGTGCGCAGCGTCCGCTACGAGGCCGGCAGTTTCGTCGGCGGTCCGGAGACGGCGTTCGCGACGCCCAAGGGCGCCGGTCCGCGTCACCTGGCGTTCCACCCCAACGGCAAGTTCGCCTACCTGTTCACTGAATATGCCGAGACGGTCACCGCGCTCGCCCGCGAGCCGGGCGGCAGGCTCACCGAGCTCAACACGCTGTCGGCGCTCCCAGCCGACTTCAAGGGCGAGTCCACCGGCGCCCATATCCAGATCAACGCTGCCGGCACCGTGGCCTACGTCTCCAACCGCGGCCACAACTCGCTCACCGCCTTCGCCATCGCCGCCGATGGCACGATCAGCCTCAAGCAGAACATCGATTGCGGCGGCAACTGGCCCCGCTTCTTCCTCCTGCTGGATAAGCACCTGATCGTCGCCAACCAGGAAAGCGAAGATTTGGTGGTGTTCGAGGTAGCAGCCGATGGCACGCTGAGTGCGACTGGCAAGGTGTTCAAGCTACAGAAGCCGGTGGCGTTGCTACAGATCTGACTGAGAGAGACGGCCCCCTCCTATCCTCCCCCACAAGGGGGGAGGTGCCCCGCTGGTTCGCTTGGCACGATCGAAGACAGAGCCTTGACTCTTCACCTCCCCCTTTATGGGGGAGGCCGGGAGGGGGCCGTCTGCTTCAGTCAGCGCTACCGCACCTTGTGCTGCATCTCGGGCAGGAACACCGTCAGCAGCCCGGCTAGCGGCATGAACGAGCAGAGCCAGAACACGTACTGGATGCCGGTCACGTCGGCCAGCGCGCCGAGCGCGGCAGCGGCGATACCGCCGGCGCCGAAGGCGAAGCCGAAGAAGATCCCGGCGATCATCCCGACCCGGCCCGGCAGCAGCTCCTGCGCAAACACCACTATGGCCGAGAACGCCGACGAGAAGATCAGCCCGATCAGCACCGTCAGGATCACCGTCCAGGTGAGGTCGGCATAGGGCAGGGCCAGGGTGAACGGCAGCACGCCGAGGATCGAGAACCAGATCACGAACTTGGCGCCGAAGCGGTCGCCGATCGGCCCGCCCAGGAACACGCCAACCGCCGAAGCGCCGAGATAGACGAACAGCAACAGCTGCGCGTCCTGCACGCCGACCTGGAACTTGTCGATCAGGAAGAACGTGTAGTAGCTCGAGAGCCCCGCCATGTAGGCGTTCTTGGTCAGCGTCAGCACCGTCAGCACGGTGAGCGCAATGGCGGTGGTGCGCTTGTCGAACAAGAGCGCTGTGCTCACTGGCGCCTTGCCGGCATTGGCCTTGCGGTGTGCCGCGTACCACATGCCGACGCGGGTCAGGATGAAGATGCCGACCAGTGAGCCCGCCGCGAACCAGGCAACGCTCGATTGGCCGCGCGGCAACACGATGAATGCCGCCAGCAGCGGCCCGATCGCCGAGCCGACATTGCCGCCCACCTGGAACAGCGACTGGGCGAGGCCGTGCCGCCCGCCTGAAGCCAGCCGCGCCACCCGCGAGCTTTCGGGATGGAAGATCGCCGAGCCCAGCCCGACGAAGGCCGAACCGACGAGCAGCAGCCAGTAGCTCTGCGCGAACCCCAGGATCAGCAACCCGATCAGGCTCGAGGCCATACCGACCGGCAGCGAGAAGGGCAGGGGGCGTTTGTCGGTATACATGCCGATCGCCGGCTGCAGCAGCGACGCCGTGCACTGGAAGGTCAGCGTCAGCAGCCCGATCTGCACATAGTCGAGCCCATAGCTCTCCTTGAGGATCGGGTAGATCGCCGACAACAGCGATTGCATGGTGTCGTTGATCAGGTGGCAGACCGACACGGCGATGATGATCGAGAGCGTGGTCTTGCTGGCGATCGAAGTCGCCGGTGCCGAAGCTGTGGCCGTCAATTTGGGAATCCAGGAATGCTCAGGGATCGGCGGATGCCGATCAGAAACGAATACTTGTCCCTAACATGTCAGTCGACCCGAGTCGTTAGCACTCAAGCGATTTTCCGTTCGGTTGGGTGACTGTTGTAACCAGCACTCTCCACACCACGGGGTCACCCCGGCGAAGGCCGGGGCCCATCCTGAGGTGGTGCGGGTCAAGCGCTGGAGCCGGAACATCTCAGGATGGATCCCGGCCTGCGCCGGGATGACACCGGTGGAGTTGGCGCGATCGACGACACTACCCGGGACCGCGGGGGCCACGGTCACCGGACACTGCGGCAAGCCTAAACGCCCCGCCACCCCCTGAACCATTCGCAGAACGCACGCACCCCATCCTCCACTTCGGTCTGCGGCACCTCATCCACCAGTGCTCGCAGCAGGCCTACGTCTGCCGCTGTCTCCGTCACATCCCCCGGCTGCATGGGCAGCAGCTCTTTCTTTGCCTCGCGTCCCATCGCCCTCTCGATTGCGCTGACGAACCGCATCAACTCCACTGGCCGGCCACCGGCGATGTTCACCACCCGCCAGGGGGCGACCGGCGAGAGCGAGTCAACCGCCGACACCGGTTGCCCTTGCACCGGCGCAACCCCGATCAGCCGATCGATCGCCGTCACCACGTCATCCACATAGGTGAAATCCCGCCGCATCCGGCCTTCGCCATAGATGCTGATCGGCTGGTCGCTGGCGATCGCCTCGGCGAACCTGAACAGCGCCATATCCGGCCGGCCCCAGGGTCCGTAGACCGTGAAGAACCTGAGGCAGGTGACCGGCACCTCGAACAGGTGCGCGTAGGAATGGCTCATCGCCTCCGTCGCCTTCTTGGTCGCTGCGTAGAGCGACACCGGCCGGTCGGTCATGTCCAGTTCTGCTGAGGGTTTTCCAGCCATGCCGTAGACCGAGCTCGACGAGGCGATCAGCAGGTGCTTGAGCGGCGTTCGGCGCGCCGCTTCGAGGATGGCGAGCGTCCCCGTCACATTGCTGTCGGTATAGCTGAACGGCGCCTCGTGGCTGTAGCGTACCCCTGCCTGTGCCGCGAGGTGCACCACTACCTCCGGCGCCTCGGAGAACGCCGCATCGATCGCCGTCTCATCCTCCAGCCGCCCGACCACCGCGCGAAACCTGCTATTGGCCTCGAGCATAGCGTGTCGCTGCGCCTTGAGCTCGATGTCGTAATAGGGGGTCAGCGCGTCGAGGCCGATCACTTCGTGCCCTGCCGCCAGCAGCCGCCGGCTCAGGTGAAAGCCGATAGATCCGGCACTGCCGGTGACCAGAATGCGCACCCCGTCCCCCCTGAAGCCGCTGTCACACAAGGCGTTTCCTGCTGCGGCGCTGTCGAAACTACGCGCTCTCGTTCGACAATGCCAAGACCACCAGCAGCGCCTCCGTACCTGCCCCTTGAAGAATCTACTTGCGCCTCCGATTTGGTGTGCTACATAACTAGCACACTACCAAGGCATCACGCATGAGCCAGTTCAACGACAGCCAGCCGATCTTCGTACAGATCGGCGAAAGGATTGCCGACATGATCCTGAGCAAGACCACCAAGGAGGGGGAGGCGCTTCCTTCGGTGCGCCAGATCTCCGCCGACCTCTCGGTCAATCCTCTGACCGTCACCCGCGCCTACCAGTCGCTCGTCGATATCGGTGTCGTCGAGTCGCGCCGTGGCATGGGCATGTTCGTGGCCGAAGGTGGCCACCAGCGCCTGCTCGCCCACGAGCGCCAGAAATTTCTGACCGAGGAGTGGCCGCGCGTCATGGCGCGCCTCGCCGCCCTCGATCTCGATCCCACACAGTTGTTGAAGCAAGGCGGTAAAGATGAATGATCTGGCTCAAACCACAGCTGCTCCGATCGTCTCGGCGCGTGGCCTCAAGAAGCACTTCGGCCGCACCGAAATCCTCCACGGGCTCGATTTCGACATCCCCGCCGGCCGCATCTACGGCCTCGTCGGCCACAACGGCGCTGGCAAGACCACCACGCTGAACGCGCTGCTCGGCCTCACCTCCTACGAAGGCACCGTGCGTGTCCTCGGCGAGGATCCGTACCAGAAGCGCGCTTCGCTGATGAAGAACGTCGCTTTCATCTCCGATGTCGCGAGCCTGCCGCGGTTTTTGCGGGTGCGTGAGCTGTTCGCGCTGCTCACCAACATCCACCCCAACTTCGATCAGGCGAAGGCCCGCGGTTTCCTCGAGGGCACCGACGTCAAGATGGACGCCCGGATCAAGAACCTGAGTAAGGGCATGATCGCCCAACTCCACCTCGCGGTGGTGATGGCGATCGATGCCAAGCTCCTGGTGCTCGACGAGCCGACGCTCGGCCTCGACATCACCTATCGCAAGCGCTTCTACCGGCGTCTGCTCGAGGACTACATGACCGAGGAGCGCACCCTGCTGATCACCACCCACCAGGTGGATGAGATCGAGTTCATGCTCTCTGACATCATGTTCATTCGTGATGGTGAGCTGATCCTCCACATGCAGATGGAGACGGTCTCCTCGAAGTTCAGCCAGGTGCTGGTTCGCCCCGATCAGGTTGCCGCCGCCACGGCGCTCGGCCCGATCTACAGCGAAACCCGCTTCGGCCAGACCGCCATGGTCTTCGACGGCGTCGATCGCGACCAGCTCGCCCAGTTCGGCGACGTCACCACTCCCACTCTCAGCGACCTGTTCGTCGCCCTCATGCAGCGCGGTCCCGCCAAATGAAGTCTCTCGTTGCCCTTATCAAGCGCGAGTATCTCGAGCATCGGGGTGCGTTCCTCTACGCCCCCGGCGTGATCCTCGGCATCATGACGCTGGTGCTGGTGTTCGGCATCGCCTCGAACCGTTTCCAGATGCATCAGGAAATCGGCGTCCCCTCGGCGCTGAAGTTCTTCGAGTTCGGCTTCCTCGCGGTGGCGGCGCTATGGAGCATGTACCTGTTGGCAGCGCTGTTCTTCTACTACGCCAACGCCTTCAGCGCCGATCGTCGGAACAACGCTATGCTGTTCTGGAAGTCGATGCCGGTCACCGATTTCAAGGTGCTGGCCTCCAAGTCCCTCGCCGGCATGACCATCTTCCCGGCGCTGATCTTCGGCGCGTACCTGATCACCGGCGTTCTCATCTACGTGGTCACCATGATCACCGCCATGATGCTGCCGCGCCTCGGCGTCCCCGGGATCTTCGAGTTTCTTTCCTCGGGTTTCCAGATCGCCGCCTTCGCGCTCGTCTGCCTCGTGACGGCGTTGCTCTGGTATGCCCCGTTCTTCGCCTGGGTCGGCGCGCTGTCGACCGTGTTCCGCCGCTGGTCGATCCCGCTCGCCTTCCTCATCCCCGGGCTGATCGGGCTCGCCGAGAACCTGATCTTCAACGATACCGGACCGCGCGCCGGCTACTTCCTCAACTACCTCAACGAGCGGCTGAAGTTCGGCGCCGACAACCTGCACCTCGAACGCGAGATATTCGCCGATGCCCAGTTCAACGCCATGGCGATGATCCCGCGCTTCCTTGCCACGGTCGACTGGGCGCAACTCGTCGGCGGCCTGATCGCCGCCGCCCTGCTGGTCTACGCCGCCAGCGAATACCGCCGCCGCATCGTCGCCACCTGACCTCGGCGCCGTCGGCTGCAGTACGGCCACCACTCCCTCCCCACCATCCATCCCCAAACGGGGATGGGGGTGGTGGTCGTTTTCCGCACCGGCCGTGCAGTGATCCTCCCCCGCGTGGCGGGGGCCACCCGGAGGGTGGTGGGCGGCCGCACCATCGGTGTAGCCAATCCACCTGACAACTGCCTCATTCACGCATATCTGTATCGACTGTCCGCATTCGCGACACCATTGGCTTGCCCCTCGGCCTCCGCCATATCAGGGTCAACACAACGCCCGTCGCGAGACCCCATCATGATCACAGTCGAATCCCAGGCCGCGGTCCGCTCCGCCCCGACGCTGCCGCTCACCACCCATCTCGGCGCTGTCCGTATCGGCGTCACCGATCGCGACAAGGCGCTCGCCGTCTGGCGCGATGTCGTCGGTCTCGAGCTCATTTCCGAGGATGCCGAAGCGCTGCACCTGGGCGCCGGCGGCCGAGAGCTGATCACTCTCGAGCTCGGCGCCACCAGCCCTTTCCCCGATCGCTCGCTCGGCCTCTACCACATCGCCGTGCACGTCCCGACCCGCAAGGCGCTGGCCGAAATGGTGGTGCGGGCCCTGATGCGCCGCGTCCGCATTTCGCCCACCGATCACCTCGTCTCCGAGGCGATCTACCTGTGGGACTACGACAATAACGGCATCGAGATCACCTTCGAGACGCCGTGGCGCGGTACCATCGGCGACGGCGAGGACGGGTTCTACGTCAAGACCGTCGATGGCTCGCCGCATTCCGGTCGCGAGGCCATCGATGTCGACGACCTGCTCGCCGAACTCGATGACGTCAACGCCGTGCCGGCGCTGATGCCCGAGGGCACCCGCATTGGCCACATCCACCTGCACGTGAACGATCTCGAGCAGGCCATGCGCTACTATCGCGACGGCCTCGGCTTCGGCGGCCTGTTCATCATGCGCCGCTTCGGCATGGGCGATCTCGGCCTCGACTATCCGCCGCACACCATCGCCTTCAACATCTGGTCCGGCCCGAACGCCGCCCAGGCGCCGAAAGGTTCGGCAGGCCTGCGCTGGTTCCACGTCGTGGTGCCGGATCAGGCGACGCTGGACGCCGTGAAGGCCAGGCTGACTGCAATTGGCGCGGGCCACGCGGAAACGAATGAGGGGATCGAAACGCGCGATCCGGCCGGCAACCTGGTGAAGGTGGTGGTGGGCTAGATGTCGCCGCAGCGCATCTCCCCCTTGGCGGGGGAGAAAGCGAAAACTTGGGCTTAGCGCAGCTAAGTCCTTAGTTTTCGCCAGAGAGGGGGTGCGGAGCCATAGTGCCCTCCAGGACCCCCTCTCTGGCGATTTCTAAGGCTTAGCGAAGGGCTAAGCCCAAGAAATCGCTTTCTCTCCCGCAAGGGGAGAGATGACCGAGAGGCCGGTGGTCAGAGCGCCGCCAAGAACCCGTCCACGTCCGCCTCGGTCGTCGCCCAGCTCGTCACCAGCCGCACCAGCGTCTCGTCCGCCGCGAGCCCGTTACTTGGCCACTCATGCGCCGCGCCGCCTGCCGCGCGCACTCGCGCCAGTGCTGCCTTCGAAATCACCGCGAACACCTCGTTCGCCGTGTTTTCCCAGCCAAGCCGCGCCACCCTGCTGGCCCGGATCCCGGCGCGCAGCCGATCCGACATGGCGTTGGCATGCCCGGCCCGACGCAGCCAGTTGCCATCCTCGAGGTACCCCTCGAACTGCGCCGCAACGAACCGCGCCTTGGAGAACGTGTGTCCGGCCCGCTGCCGCCGTGCCTCGAAATCCCCGAGCAGTCCCGGGGTAAACACCACGATCGCCTCTGCCGCCCAGCAGCCGTTCTTGGTGGCCCCGAACGACAGGAAATCTACCCCGGCCTTCCAGGTCAGCTCGGCCGGCGTCACGCCCAGCGCCGCCACCGCATTGCCGAACCGCGCTCCATCCATGTGCACTTTGAGCCCGCCGGCGCGCGCCATCGCTGAGAGCTCAGCCACCTGCGCCACCGAATACACGGTGCCCCATTCCGTCGCATTGGTGAGGCTCAGCGCCACCGGCACGCTGCGCCCACCGGGCGAGTGCTTGCCGAGCGCCGTCGCGAACGCTCCCGCATCGATCAATCCGAGCGGGCTCTGCACCGGCGCCAGCTTCATGCCGCCCGACTGGAACTCCGTCGCGCCGCTTTCGTCGGTGTGCACATGCGCATCCTCACCGCAGAACACCACGCCGCCCGGCCGGCTCAGCGCCGCGAGACCAAGCGAGTTCGACGCCGTCCCTGTCGCCGTGAACCACACCTCCACTTCGCGCTCGAACAGCGCCGAAAAGCGCTCCGTCACGCCGAGGCTCAGCGGGTCCCCGCCATAGGCCGGCGAGTATCCGTCATTGTGCCGCGCCAAAGCCGCCATCACCTCAGGTGTCGCCCCGGCCCAGTTATCGCTCGCAAAATTCACGCTGAAATACCCCACTAAAGACGCGGGGTTTGTAGCCTGCCGGGTGCTTGTGGTGAAGCCACGCCCCGCTATGATCTCTCCAATAGGAGACCCCATGCGAGCCATATCCTGCACCGCGCCCGAGCAGCTGGCGCTGATCGACATCGACCGTCCCGAGCTGAAGCCCGGCTGGGTTCGCGTTGCCATCCGCCACATCGGCATTTGCGGTACCGACTACCACATCTTCGAGGGCAACTTTCCCTACTTCGAGTACCCGCGCGTCATCGGCCACGAACTGAGCGGCGTCGTGGTCGACCCGAACGGCGAAGCCTTCGGCGCCGGCGATCCAGTGGTGATCAACCCCTACCTCAACTGCGGCCATTGCCCGGCCTGCCTCGAAGGCCGCGCCAATTGCTGCGAGACCCTCAAGGTGATCGGCGTCCATGCGCCGGGCGGTATGGCCGAAGAGATCGTCATGCCATCAGGCAACCTCTACAAGGCCGAAGGCCTGAGCCTGCGCGATGCGGCCATGGTCGAGTTCCTCGCCATCGGCGCTCACGCCGTCCGCCGCACCGCCGAGCTGAAGCCCGGCTCGCGCGCGCTGGTGGTCGGGTCCGGTCCGATCGGGCTCGGCGTCGCTTTCTTCGCAAAAATCGCCGGAGCCGATGTCACCGTCATCGATGCCGCCCCGGACAAGATCGAAGCCACCCGGGCGCTCGGCTTTCGCACCTTCTCGCCGGCCGATCTCGAGGGCAGCGACTTCACGCGCATCAAGTCGACCGGCTTCGACGCGGTGTTCGATTCCACCGGCTCGATCAAGGCGATGAACGCCTCGCTGTTCCATCCCCGCAATGGCGGCAGCTACACCCTGGTCGGCGTCATCAAGGGCGATCTGGTGTTCCCCGATTCAGAAGTGCACCGGCGCGAACTCACCATCCGCGCTTCGCGCAACGCCATCCGCGCCGATTTCGAGCACGTCATGGAGTCGATCCGCCAGGGCAAGGTCCCCACCGACAAGCTCGCCACCCACGCCACCACGTTGGACCGCGTGCCCCAGGATATGCCGGTCTGGGCCCATGACCGCACCGGTGTCATCAAGGCGATTGTGACCGTGTAGGGCAATTGTGAGCAGCGACAAGACCCAGCGAGAAGAGTTCGAAGACAGCTGTCGGCTGCACCAGGCAACGTTCCCCGAACTTGAGGGAGCAGCTTCGCTCGTTCGTCTCTACGATGGGGTGCCCTCGTTTCATGATGCAGAGATCACCGACCTCAACCTGCGGCAGGCAGGCGGCAGCTCGATCCGGCTGTGCAACCTCTACCCCACAGCCGTCGACGATGGCCGGGTCTTTGTCACCATCGAGATTGCTCACCTCATCGATGTCGAGCTCGATGGTTACAACCACGGTCAGAATGTCATAAATGCCCTGCACGTGCGACCCGCCAGGTCGAACGCTGTTCGCGACACCTATCGCGTCGAACCGGGCGACCTCGAGATCGAGCTGTTCTCGATCCTCGGCTTGGGTGGTCTATTGGTCGGGCGTGGCCTGAAGGTCGGCTGGACCATGGACCGCCGCGCCCGCAACGCAAGCAAGCGCCCCGCGCTGCTCGGGCAGTGATCAGCCCCGGTTGATCATCCGGGGCGTCACGTCGAGCTCGATTTCTTCCATCCCGAGCAGCCGCGCCACCACTTCGGGCGGGTCCTTCACCACGTGCACGCCCGACACCGTATCGATCTTGGTGTCGCGCAACCCCTTCACCACCGCCACCACATGCTCGGGGTTGACGTAAATGATGCCGTCAGGCGTATCGAGCTTCACGAGCCGCATGGAAATCTCCTCAGTGCTGCCCCACATAACCCAGCGCCGTGCGGCCGGTGACATCATGCCCCGCCCATGGACAATGAACCGTGAACCTCTTTCGTCACCTCCCGATATGCAGGAGGTAGGGAGGGGTCGTCTGTCGAAGGTGCGCAGCTCATGACCTCCCCCGATGAAATCCTGAACTTCTGGTTCGTCGAGCATGGCGAGCCGGACTGGTTCGGCGGTAAACCCGAGTTCGACGCGCTGCTCGCCGCGCGCTTCAGCGAAACTTATGCTGCCGTCGCCCGTGGCGAGGCCGCCTGGTGGCGCGCCACCCCGCCGGGTCGGCTTGCCGAGATCATCGTGCTCGATCAGTTCTGCCGCCAGTTGCACCGCAAGCGCCCCGAGGCCTTTGCCTCCGATGCCATGGCGCTGCGCCTCGCACAGGAGGCGGTTGCCGCCGGCGACGACATGCGGGTCGAGCCACGGCGCCGGATGTTCTTCTATATGCCCTACATGCATTCGGAGGACCTCGCGGTGCACGACGAGGCCGTTCGGCTGTTTACCGCGCTCGGCGACGAGGACACGCTCAAGTACGAGATCATGCACCGCGATTGCATTGTCCGCTTCGGCCGTTACCCCCGCCGCAACGCCGCCCTCGGCCGCACCTCCACTCCCGAGGAGATCGAGTACATCAACTCCGGCGACGGCATGTTCTGACGCGACGCAACCCGCAAAGTCATAATACGACTTATGAATAACCACTGAACCGCTGGGTCCGCATCGGTTCAGCCGAACCCCACTAGTCCTCTCTCACCCGCAGGCAATCGGTGCCTGCCCCAAATGGAGTGGACAACATGTTCGCACGTCTCAATAGCTTCGCCCGCCCGACCTTTGCGGCCCTTGCTCTCTCGCTGGTTGCCGTTTCTGGCTCCCCCGCCGTCATGGCCGGCGAACTGAAGCCGGTCTTCGAGGAGAAGCACTACGACGACGACTACGATTGCCAGAGCGTCAAGCAAGCGATCCGCTACCTCAAGAAGCGTAACTACAAGATGATCGAGAAGCTCGAGAAGGAAGCCGAGGAGGGCATCTACCTCTTCTCCGCCAAGAAGAAGAATTACGAGCACGAGTACGTCGCCTACTACATCACCTACGACGCCTGCGACCGCGAGATCGTCAGCCGCACCCCGGTGAAGGAAGAGAAGATGCTGTAACGGCCGCTGGCCCTGAATTGCTCCCACTCGGACGTCAGCGGTCGGGTGGGAGCGGTTTTGGACGACGCCGTCTTCTACCCACGGGTGTCATCCCCGCGCAGGCGGGGACCCAGTGGGATGCTTCAGCGTCCACCAGCGTTGCGAGATCCCACTGGTTTCCCGCCTGCGCGGGAATGACACCGAGTTCGCCCGCTTGACCCCGCAGCCAACTCCCGTTCAACTCGCTCGGGTCATCTGCGCGAGGCTCCCATGGACCATTTCCTGCCGCTTTTCGCCATTCTCGGCGCCCTGTTGCTCGGCGCCATCAGCCCGGGCCCGAGCTTCGTCTTCGTGGTTCGCACCGCGGTCGCTCAGTCGCGCACCGAAGGGCTCGCGGCTGCACTCGGCATGGGAGTCGGGGCCATGGTGTATGGCGCGCTCGCCGTGCTCGGGCTGCGCACCCTGATGCAGGATGGCGGCCTGTTGTTCACCGCGCTGAAGGTCGCCGGCGGGCTCTACCTTGTTTACCTCGCCTGGAAGATCTGGAGCCACGCCGCTGATCCGATCACGGTCGAGGCCGGCGCCGCCCCCGCTGCCAATCCGCGCAAGGCCTTCAGCTTCGGCCTTCTCACCCAGCTCTCCAATCCCAAGATCGTCGCGGTGTTCGGCGCGGTGTTCGCGGCGCTGCTGCCGGCCAACCCCGAGCCCTGGCTCTACTGGGCCCTGCCGCCGCTGATCTTCCTGCAGGAAACCCTGTGGTACAGCATCGTCGCCATCGCCTTCTCGGCGACGAAACCCCGCGCCATTTATCTCAGCGCCAAGCTCTGGGTCGATCGGGCCGCCGCCGCCTTCATCGGCATCCTTGGCATCCGCCTTATTGTCGAAGCCCGCTAGCGCCTCTTCCCAACCCGCAGCTCATGAAAAAGTACGGACGAACCTACCACCTGCCGATCTCGCCTGGGGCGACCAGCGACGACAAGGTCATGGCGAGTCTGGACGGGCTGATGGTCGGCGACCTCCTCGTCACCGAGAAGATGGATGGCGAGAACTCTACCATTCATCAGGGCGGTTCGCATGCTCGCAGTCCCGACAGCCGCTACCACCCGTCACGCGATTGGCTGAAGGCCTTCGCCGCCGGGATCAGCCCGCAGTTGGACGATGGCGAACGCATCATCGGCGAGAATCTCTACGCTCGACACGCCATCAGTTATGCGGAGCTGCCATCGTATTTCCTCGGTTTTGGGTGGATCGTCGGTGACGAAGTCCAGTCGTGGGATGCGACGCTGGCGCGGTTCGAGGAACTGGGTGTCGCGCCGGTGCCGACACTCTATCGAGGGCCGTACAAACCAGGCCTGTTCGAGGATCTCGCTGCAGCACTCGACCCTACGAGGCAGGAGGGCTTTGTCGTCCGGGTCGCTGGCGCCTTCCCGGAACTCGAGATGCCCGTTCGCATGGGCAAGTATGTGCGGGCCGGCCATGTGCAGGACGAGGAGCACTGGATGAAGGCGGAACTCATCCCCAATCATCTGGTAAAGTGAGATCGGGCGCCGACCCGGCACCTGGCTGATCGTAGCGGCGGCATAGGCCCGAGGAACCCATGAACCAGCGCGTCTACTCGTACAGCATCGCCAAGATCTATCCGCTCTACGTCGCCAAGGCGGAGAACAAGGGGCGCAGCAAGGCTGAAGTCGATGCGATCCTTCGCTGGCTGACCGGCCACACCCAGCAGTCGCTCGAAGCCGAGATGGCCAGGGGTGTCACGCTCGAAGCCTTCTTCGCCTCGGCGCCGCAGCTCAACCCGGCGCGCTCGCTGATCACCGGCGTCGTCTGCGGCGTCCGCGTCGAGAACATCGAGGATCCCACCATGCGCGAGATCCGCTACCTGGACAAACTCATCGACGAGCTCGCCAAGGGCAAGGCGCTGGAAAAGATCCTGAGGGCTTAGGTCGGGCCATTCTCGTCCCGCCGATCTCCCATTCTCTCATTGCACTTGCCCGCCTGTTGCGTCGGGCGTATCTGCAAAGCGTCGCGAAAAGCGACCGCCTCCCTTGATCCGCTCAGTGGCGGAGTAAACAGGTGGACGAATAGTCGTCCAGGTGGTCAAGCACACGCCAGTTCATGCCCTGCGCATGGCCTGGTCAGCGTCTCCCAAAACCCCAGTCGCCCGCATTGTCGGGCAAGATCGCGTAGCTGTCGTCGCCTGTGTGGCGTCCGCCTGCTTCGCGTGGAGCAAGCTTGCCATGCAGAGATCCCTCACCGTCATCTACACTGCCATTGTCCTCGATGCCGTTGGCATCGGCCTCATCTTCCCCATCCTACCCTCGCTGCTCGCCGAGGTGACCGGCGCCCAGAACGTCGCCGCCTATATCGGCATCATGACCGCGCTCTATGCCGTCATGCAGTTCGTCTTCGCGCCGATCCTCGGCGCCCTCAGCGATCGGCTCGGTCGCCGCCCGGTGCTGTTGATTTCGCTCGGCGGCGCGGCGATCAACTACCTGTTTCTCGCCTTCGCGCCGAACCTCTGGCTGCTGTTCATCGGTCGCGCCATTGCCGGGCTGACCAGCGCCAATGTCTCGGTTGCCACCGCCTACGTCACCGATATCTCGCCTGAGGAAACCCGGGCCCGCCGCTTCGGCCTGCTCAATGCCATGTTCGGCATCGGCTTCATCATCGGCCCGGTGCTCGGCGGCGCGCTGGGTGACTACTGGCTGCGGCTACCCTTCATCGCCGCCGCCGTGCTGAACGGCGTCAACCTGCTGCTCGCGCTTCTCGTGCTGCCCGAGTCGCGTACCCCGAGCCGCGACAAGCTCGATCTCGGCGCGCTCAGTCCGCTCCGCTCGCTGCGCTGGGCCCTGTCGCTCAAAAGCCTGAGGCCGATGATCTTCATCTTCTTCGCCTTCGCCGCCACCGGCGAGGTTTACGGCACCTGCTGGGCCCTATGGGGTAGCGACGCCTTCCAGTGGAACGGCTTGTGGATCGGCCTGTCGCTCGGCGCATTCGGCGTTTGCCAGACGTTGGCGCAGGCCTTCCTCCCCGGCCCCGCGGTAAGACTGCTCGGTGAGCGCGGCGCTATCCTTGGCGGCATTGCCGGCGCGTGCATTGCGCTCGTTGTCATGGCCTTCGCCACCCAGAGCTGGCTGATCTTCGCCATCATGCCGGTCTTCGCGCTAGGCGGCATCGGCGCCCCGGCGCTGCAGTCGCTCGCCACGCGGCAGGTCGACGAGAGCCAGCAAGGCCAGTTCCAGGGCGTCCTCGCCTCGGCGGTCAGCCTCGCCTCCATCTGCGCGCCGCTGCTGTTCTCGAGCCTCTATTTCGTCTTCCGCGACCACTGGCCCGGCGCCATCTGGCTTTCCGTCGTCGCCCTTTACGCCGTGCTGGTGCCGCTGGTCTTCAGCCTGCGGCTCAAGCCGGTCTCTCCGACGCCTGAAGCTCCCAGGAAAGCCGCGACCGGCAGGTCGGTGTCGGCGCGCCCCTAGACCCCCCGCACCAACTCCGGATCCACCAATGCGCCCTTGTGGCCGATCACCACGCCGGCCACCCGGTGGGCGCGCTCGGCCGCCTCGACCGGCGACAGGCCGCGGGCCCGGCCGCTGAGATAGCCGCCGTTGAACGAGTCGCCGGCGCCGGTGGCGTCGACAACCTTGTCGGCCTTCGGCGCCGGCACGTATTGGCGCACCCCGTCGGCGGTGGCGACGAAGGCAGGCTTTGAACCGTCCTTGGCCACCACTTCCTGCGCCCCGAGCTTCAGGTAGCGCTCCGCCGTTGCCTCGGGCGAGGCATCGCCGAACAGCGGCGCTTCGTCGGTATGGGTCGGCAGCACGATGTCGGCGATCGCCGCCGCGGCCGTCAGCGTCGAGGCCATGATCTTCGGACTGGTCCACAGCGCCGGCCTCAGATTGGTGTCGAACACCACGGTCGCGCCGGCGTCGCGCGCCTTCACGATGGTGCGCATCAGCTTGCCGCGGGCTCGCGGCGCGAGGATCGCCATCGAAATTCCCGAGAAATACACCGTATCGGCGCCCACCACCGCGGCCTCCAGTGCTTCGACATCATCGGCGAGAACCTTGGCTGCCGATTGGCCGCGCCAATAGGTGAAGTGCCGGTCGCCCTTTTCCTGGTGGATCATGTAGAGCCCAGGGCGGCGGTTGGCGATCGTCTGTATCCGCTCGGTGCCGATCCCCGCTTTCTTGATGAATGCCCGCATCTCGGCCGAATACATGTCGTCGCCGAGCGCCGTCACATAGTCGACGTCCCAACCTTCCGGCAGCAGGGCCCGTGCGTACCAGGCGGTGTTCAGCGTGTCGCCCGCATAGCCGAGGCGGTACATGCCGCCTTCGCCGCCAGACATTTCGATCATGGCTTCGCCGATACTCACGAACCGTTTGGTCACGCCGTCTTTCCCCTCAACTGCCCATTGCTTATGCCGGGGATATTTTGCCCACGCAACCGCCTGGTATGGCAGTCCCCGACATGCTCCGTTATTGATGCACGTCGCCCACCTGATCCCACCCCGCGCCGCGTGGTGGAGAGGGCCGTCTGCCTACGGGAGGAACCGCCGCATGCCACGCCTGTCTATGTCCGAAATCCGTTCAGACGCCATCCACACGCGCGGTATCCACGTGATGGATTACGACCGATCGACGGTCAATCCGGGCATCGTCCACCTCGGCATCGGCGCCTTTCATCGCGCCCACATGGCCGCTTATGTCGACAGCCTGCTGGCCAACAACCCCAGTTGGGGCATTATCGGCGCCTCGCTTCGCCGGCCCGATACCCGCGACGCGCTGCAGCCGCAGGATTTCCTCTACACCCTCGCCATCCGCGATGCCTCGGGCACCAAACCGCGCATCATCGGCGCCATCCTCGATGTGCTCGATGCCAACACGCAGCGCGCCCAGCTCATTGAGACCATGGCGGATCCGGCGATCCGCATCGTCTCTCTGACCGTCACCGAGAAGGGCTATTGCCACGATCCCTCGACCAGCGAGCTCGACGAGAAGCACCCCGATATCGTCCACGACCTCGCTCATCCGGAGACGCCGATCAGCGCCCCCGGCATCATCGTCGCCGCGCTCGACCTCCGCCGGCAGCGCGGGCTCGTGCCCTTCACCGTGATGAGCTGCGACAATCTCCCGTCGAACGGCAGAACCGCCGGCCGCATCGTCCGCCGCTTCGCCGAGCTGCGCGGAGCCGGGACGAGTCTTGCGGACTACGTCCAGAACGTGAGCTTTCCCTCGACCATGATCGATCGGATCGTGCCAGCCACCACCGACGCCGACCGCAGCATCGTCGCCGAGATCACCGGTCTTGAGGACGCCTGGCCGATCATGACCGAGCCCTTCACCCAGTGGGTGATCGAGGACGATTTTCCCGCCGGCCGACCGCCCTTCGAAACCGTCGGCGCCGAACTGGTCGAAGATGTCGAGCCGTTCGAGCTGATGAAGCTCAGGATGCTCAATGGCAGCCACTCGACCATGGCCTATCTCGGCTACCTCTCGGGCTATCAATACGTCAACGAAGCCATCGCCGATGCCGGCATCGCGAAGCTCATTCACGGGCTGATGACGGAGGAGGCGATGCCGACCCTGCCGATGGCGCGCGCCACGCTCGAGGCCTATCGCGACCAGCTGCTGGCCCGCTTCGCCAACCCGGCCCTCAAGCACCGCACCTGGCAGATCGCCATGGATGGCACACAGAAACTGCCGCAGCGCCTGCTCGGCACCATCCGCGACCGGCTCAAGGCGGCGCAGCCGTTCCCGCGGCTGGCGCTGGGCGTCGCGGCCTGGATGCGCTATGTCACCGGCATCGACGAAGCCGGCCAGCCCATCGATGTCAAAGACCCGTTGGCCGCGCGGTTGCGCGCGATCGCCGACGAGGCAGGACGTGATCCGGTGAAGCTGGCGGACGGCCTTCTCGCCGTGACCGAAGTCTTCGGCGCCGACCTGCCGCAGGTCGCAGTTTTTCGCGACACCGTCACCAATCACCTGAAATCGCTGCTGGAAAACGGCGCGAAGGAGGCGGTGCAGCGGCTGAGCTGATCGCGTCCGGCGAGGCGAACCCCGTTCGCAAGCATTGACGAGCGGCCGGCTTTGATGCCCTCTTCGCTCGGGGACCGATAGGGGGATGGGTCGTGCGTAAGCTATTGATTGGCATCGCGATCGCGGTGCTGTGCAGCAGCGCGGCCAGTGCCGCCAGCACGTCCGGGGTCCGCTGTGAGGACCCACAGGTCATCGACTACATCAAGACCAACCTCAAGGGGATGAAATCCGAGGACGGACAGCAGCTCTCCAGATATCTCGGCGACAACTCCAAGCTCAGCGCGACCACCATTTCGGCGCACCGCGACGGGTTCGTCTGCAAGATCAGCCTCAGTCTCACATTCGGCGGCAACACCCAGACGATCCGCGGCCGGTTCGTCTACCGCCAGTTTTCAGGCGACCGGGCAAGCGCAACGTTCATCCCGTTCTAGATTTCGTTGGCTTGTTGCGATCCCGAACCGCAAGGGTCCGTTTTGCTGAAGGCCTCCAGGTCGAGACGGCTAAAGCCGCCCCTCCATCGCCCGGTCGAAGATTTCCAGCGCCAGCTTTTTGGTCAGCTCCACCGGGTTGCCACCCGCCGTCGGGTCGACGATCGCCATGTCGCCGATCAGCTCGCGCTTCTCCCCGCTCACCTTGAAGTCCCTCAGCGTATTGGGGACGTTGAGCTTGGCGCGGAGGCCATTGATGGCGCTGAGGAACGCGTCGAAGTTCGGCGGGAGACCGCAATAGGCTGCGAGCCGGGCGATCTTGGCTTCGATCGCATCGCGGTTTGCCACCAGTACATAGGGCATGAACACCGCATTGGTCATGCCGTGGTGCGTGTCGTAGAGCGCCCCGACCGGGTGGCTCAGCGAATGGATGGCGCCAAGGCCTTTCTGGAAGGCAGTCGCGCCCATTGCCGCCGCGCTCATCAGGTGACCGCGGGCTTCGATATCGTTGGGGTTCTCCACTACCTTGGGCAGGTTCTCGAGCGCCAGCCGCACCCCTTCAACGGCGATGCCGTCGGCCAGCGGGTGATACCCCTTGGCGCAATAGGCCTCGAGGCAATGCGCCAGGGCATCGAACCCGGTGCCCACCGTGATGAAGGTCGGCATGCCGACCGTCAGCTCCGGATCGGCGATCACCACCTTGGGCATCATCAGTGGATGGAAGATCACCTTCTTGGTATGCGTCGTCTCGTCGGTAATCACCCCGGCGCGGCCGACCTCCGAGCCCGTCCCGGCGGTGGTCGGCACCGCGACGATCGGGAAAATCCCCTTGGGGTCGGCGCGGGTCCACCAATCGCCGATATCCTCGAAATCCCACATCGGGCGGGTCTGCCCGGCCATGAAGGCGATGACCTTGCCGGTATCGAGGCCGGAACCGCCGCCGAAGGCGATCACCCCGTCATGCCCGCCCTGCCTGAGCACTTCGATGCCGGCGTTGACGTTGGCCGAGATCGGGTTGGGTTTCACGTCGGCGAACACCCCGACCTCGAACCCGGCATCGCGCAGCAGTTTCAGCGTGTTCTGCGTCACCGGCAGGTGCACCAGCCCGGCATCGGTCACCAGCAGCGGCCGCGCAATCCCGGCAACCTTCAGTGCCTCCGGCAGCTCGGCAATACGGCCGGCGCCGAACTTCACGGCGGTGGGATAATTCCAGTTGGCCTTGGTCGTCATGTTCCCGGTCTCCCGATAGCCCAGTTCTCCACCGGGTCATTCCCGCGAAAGCGGGAACCTCTGTTTATGTCTCACCACCCAAACGGGTTTTCCCGCTTTGCGGGAAGGACCCGGCAAGGGTGGCATCACCATGCCCCAAACGAAGTGGCGGGGCCCTAAACCTTCTTCAGGTGATAGCTCTTGGGCTGCGTCAGGTTCGCGTAGCCGATCTCGCTCAGCGCGCCGCCCTTGCCGGTTTCCTTGACCCCGGTCCAGACCAGTGCCGGATCGAGATAGTCACAACGATTGGCGAACACCGTGCCGGTCTCGACCTTGCTGCCAATCTTCGCCGCCACTTCGAGGTCCTCGGTCCAGATCGAGGCGGTCAGCCCATAGGGGCTGTCGTTCATCAGTTCGATCGCCTCGGCGTCGTCGCGCACCTTCATGATGCCGACCACCGGCCCGAAGCTTTCCTCGCGCATCACGGCCATCTGGTGGTTGACGTTGGTCAGCACTTCCGGCGCGAGATAAGGCGAGCTCTCCTCGTCGAGGTCGTGCTTCGAATTGAGATGTGCCTTGGCGCCCTTGCGCAGTGCTTCCAGCGTCTGCCCACGCACCAGGTCGGCAAAGCGTGGCGTCGCCATCGGGCCGACCATGGTGTCGGCGTCGAGCGGGTTGCCCAGCGTCCAGCCCCTGGCGTTCTCGACAAAATCCTTGACGAAGCGGTCATAGACCGAGGCGTGCACGTAGATGCGCTCCACCCCGCAGCAGCTCTGCCCGGAGTTGAAGAACGAACCGTCGACCAGGTTCTCCACCGCGTGCGTCAGGTTCGCATCCTCGCGCACATAGGCCGGGTCCTTGCCGCCGAGCTCCAGCCCCAGCGTTGCAAAGGTCCCCGCCGCGGCGCGCTCGATGCGCCGCCCGCCTTCCACCGAGCCGGTGAAGTTGATGTGGTCGATCTTGCCCGAGCCGATCAGCTTTTCGGTATCGGCGTGGTTCAGCACCAGGTTCTGGAACAGCCCATCCGGCATTCCGGCCGCCTGGAACGCCTCGGCGAAGCGTTCGCCCACCAGCAGCGTCTGCGAGGCGTGCTTCAGGATCACTGCGTTACCCGCCATCAGCGCCGGCACGATCGTGTTGATCGCCGTGAGATAGGGGTAATTCCACGGCGCGATCACCATCACCGTGCCCAGCGGCTCGCGCGCGATCCAGCGCGTGAAACCCGGCTTTTCCGGCCGCATCGACGGCTTGAGGCTCTCCTCGGCGATGCCGATCATATGGCGCGAGCGTTCTTCGACGCCGCGCTTTTCGCCGCCATAGCGCACCGGCCGACCCATCTGCCAGGCCAGTTCCGGTACGATCTCGTCGTTTTTGGCGAGCAGGGCATCGAGGAAGTGCTCGAGGAACTTCACCCGCTCCTTGACCGTCACTTCGGCCCAGACCTCGCGGGCCCGCCGGGTCTTGGCCACGGCGGCGTCGATCTCGGCGCCGGTGGCGACCTTGCGCTCGGCATACACGCGCCCATCGATGGGCGAGACGATCTGGACCCTGTCGGTCATCTGTCACCTATGTGGTTGTGCCGGGAGTTCTAGCTGCGCTCGAACCCGCGCTTCAACTCCCAATCGGTGACGCGCCGGTCATACTCGAACTGCTCCCAGTTGCCGGTATGCACGTAATGCCCGATCACCGGCTCGCCGAACGCCTCGCGCAGCATGCTCGAGTTCTGCATAGCGGCCACCGCGTCGCGCAGCGTCTTGTGCACTTCGCGCAGCTTCTCGCCAACATAGGCGTCGCCGGTGAAGGCTGGCTCGAGCGGCAGCTTGTCCCCAACCCCCTTCAGCCCCGCCGCGATCAGCGCCGCATAGGCGAGGTAGGGGTTGAGGTCCGCCCCGCCGATCCGGCACTCGACGCGCACCCCCTTGGTGTTCTCGCCGCAGAGCCGAAACCCTGCCGTGCGGTTGTCCGACGACCAGATCGCCTTGGTCGGCGCGAAGGTGCCGGCCTGGAAGCGTTTGTAGGAGTTGATGAACGGCGCGAGGAAATAGGTGATGTCGCCGGCATAGGTCAGCAGCCCCTGCATGAAATGCTTCATCAGGTCGGACATGCCGAGCTTGTCCTTGCTATCGACGAAGGCGTTCTTGCCGCCTTTGGCGAGGCTCATGTGGATGTGGCTCGACGAACCGGCGAGCCCGAAGTCCCACTTGGCCATGAAGGTGATAGCCTTGCCGTGGTTATGCGCGATCTCCTTCATCGCGTTCTTCATCACCACATGTCGGTCCGCCATGGTCAGCGCATCGGCGTAGCGCACGTTGAGCTCTTCCTGCCCCGGGCCCCATTCGCCTTTCGAATTCTCTACCGGAATGCCCGAGGCTTGCAGCTGCCGCCGCATGGCGCGCAGCACCCCTTCTTCCTTGGTGGTCTGGAAGATGTGGTAATCCTGGATGTAGTAGCCGGCGGTGGTGAGGTTCCTGTAGCCCTTGTCCCAGGCCGAGCGAAAGCTCTCGTCGAACAGGTAGAACTCCAGCTCCGAGGCGAAATTCGCCGTCAGCCCCAGCTTTTCCAGCCGTTTCAGCTGCGCCTTGAGGATGGCGCGCGGGCTGTGCGGGATCGGCTCGTGATGGTGGTGGTCGACGAGGTCAGCGAGGATGATCGCCGTGCCCTCCAGCCACGCCGCCTTCATCAGCGTCGTGAGGTCCGGCTTCATGACGAAATCGCCATAGCCCTTGGCCCAGTTGGCCGCCTCGTAGCCGGGTACCGGCTCCATATCGATATCGTTGGCGAGCAGGTAGTCGCAGCCATGCGTCTCGTCGATCGCCCCGTCGAGGAAGAACTCGGCCTGGAAGCGCTTGCCGATCAGTCGGCCCTGCATGTCGGGAAACGCCACCAGCACGGTGTCGATGGTGCCGGCTTTCACGTCGGCCTTCAGTTGATCGAGCGTATAGGCGGCTTGTGCCATGGCAGAACTCCCTCGGAACGCTGGTCTTGTTGTTGGTTGGGAGGGGACCGCGGCGCCTGGCCGCGATCCCCGGGGTCCCTACTTGTTGGCGTGTGCGAGCGCGAACTCTTCCTCGGGCGAGAGGATGAGCTTGTGCCGGCCGACCAGCGCGAAATAGACGATGCCGACCGCGCACCAGACGATCACCCAGATCACGCCCTTGAAGAAGTTCGGATCCTGGATCTGGTAGCCCAGCGTCACCGCCGCGATGATGATGGTCAGCACGGCGCCGGGGACGCCCACCGGGCTCTTGAACGGCCGCTCGATGTTCGGCAGCTTGCGGCGGAGGATGATGAAGCTCAGCGCCTGCGCGATGTAGCTCAGCATTGCGCCGAACACCGCCATGTTGAGCAGCACCGAGCCGATGATGTCGTCACCCAGCTGTGTTTCGCCCGGCCCGCCGCCCCCATTGGCGAACCAGATCACTAGCATCACGCCCAGCCCGAGCAGCGAACCGGCGATCATGGCGAAATGCGGGGTCTTGTACTTGGCATGCGTTTCCGACAGCGCCGATGGAAAATAGCCGGCGCGGCTCAGCGAATAGACCTGCCGCCCCTGGGCGTAGAGAATGGTGTGGAACGAAGCGACGAGGCCGATCAGCGCCACGACGCCGAAGGCCGAAGCCGCCCAGCCCACATCCGGGAACATGGCGCGGATACCGTCGAGCGCCGGCTCCAGCGACGAGCCCAGAGCAAACGAACCGACGCCGGCGATCGAGGGGTTGAGCAGCACCACGAGGAACGCCGACAGCGCCAGCGTGGCAAAGCCCAGCATGATGCCACGCGGCATGTCGCGCTTCGGATCGACCGATTCCTCTGCCGCCAGCGGCACCTGCTCGATGGCGAGGAACAGCCACACCGCGAAGGGCAGGGTGGCGAGCACGCCGCCAAGGCCCTTGGGGAACCACTCGCCGCCGCCTTCCGGCAGCTCGGAGCCATCAGGGGCGATGTTCAGCGCCCAGCGCGAGAAGTCGATATGGCCAAAGGCGCTGATGTAGAAGAGCGCCAGGCCTGCCAGCGAGATCAGTGTCACCGCCAGCGTAACCTTGTAGCTCAGCGCCACCCCGAAGATGTTGAGCGCCAGGAAGATCGCGTAGAACACGATCCATAACACCGGGTAGAGCGAGGTATCCAGCCCGGTAATCGAGCCGAAATAGGCCGAGATGAACGTACAGATCACCGCGGGCGTCAGCACGTACTCGACGTTCTCGAACAGACCGGTGACGAACCCACCCCAGGGGCCCATCGAGCTGCGGGCGAACGAGTAGGCAGCGCCGGTATGGGGCAGCGCCGGGCTCATCTCGGCGATCGAGAAGGTCAGGCCCAGATACATGATGGCGATGATGATGCCGGCCACCAGCATGCCGCCCCAGCCGCCGGTGGCGAAGCCGAAGTTCCAGCCCGAGAAGTGACCCGAGATCACCGCGCCGACGCCCAGCGCCCACAGCGACCAGATACCGGCATAGCGCTGCAGGCCGCGCTTTTCGAAGTAGGTCTTGTCGCGGGTGGCGTATTTCACACCACCCGCCTGCGTGCCCGTGGCACTAGACGGAATGTCAGCCATCAAACCCTCCTGTGAACTGACGTGTTCTGCTCGGTCGGTGATGTAGCCGCTGCCCAGCCGCGCGACCCAAGCGCGGCGGTGAGGCATCGGGCCAGCCGGGCGGCCCATAGGCTCACCCCTTCTGGTTCGAGAATTTCGTTGTGTCGGATCTCGATCATCGACGATTCGAGCCCCCGTCCGTCGCCGTGATGCTCCAGCGTGTAAGTGACGCCGTTGAGCGCCGAGTAGGGCTGGTTCCAACCGATGTCGAGGCTCGCCTCGTCGGCCGCCAGCGCGTCACGCAGCGCCGCGGTGAACCGGTTGTCCCGCCCATGGATCAGCCCGATCGGCCACGGCCGCGGCACATCCTTGTAGAGCGGGGTGAACGAATGCACCGTCACCAGCACCGTCTCCACTCCGGCCGCCTTGCGGCGGTCGAGCACATCCTCGAGCGCCGCGTGAAACGGCGCGTGATAGGCCCCGATCCGCTCCGCTCGCTCGTTGTCGCCTATGCCCTGGTTGCCGGGAATGTCGGTCCGCTCCGACACCACCGGGATCAGGTCCGGCGCGTCATGGTCGCGGTTGCAGTCGATCACCAGCCGGCTGACCGTCGAGGCCACCAGCGGCGCGTCGAGCAACTCGCTGAGCTCGAGCGCCACCGCCATGGCGCCCGGGTCCCAGGCGACATGCATCAGCCGCTGGTGTGGCGTCAGGCCAAGATCACCATAGCGGTCGGGGAAACGGTTCGAGGCGTGGTCGCAGGCCAGCACGAAAGGCGATCGCCCCTCGGCGTTGAACACCAGCACTGGCGGAATGACGCTCGCCTCGTGGCTCACGCCGGCCTCATGGCCCACCATACTGACCCCTGTGGGACGTGCCGGCCCCCAAGCCTTCGCCCCTGCTGTCTGATCCGCGCGAGGCCCTCTCGGGCGGATCGTTAACGGGCAGTTGACGGGTTTTTGACCGTCTGGTCAATCCACCCGCTACATCTCGCTGTGGGACTTCATGAAGGCCTGCGGGGAGACGATGATCTTGCCGTCCACCTCGCCGATCAGCTTGTCGTCCTTGCCCTCGTAGCTGAGCGCGTGCAGCACGGAACGGATGATCCCCAGCCGTCCGCGTTTCTTGTCGTTGTTGAACACGATTCGCCACGGCGCGTGCTCGGTGTGGCTCGCCTCCAGCATCCGGTTGCGCGCCTTGGTGTAGTCATCGAAGCGTTTCAGCGCTTCGAGATCGATGGGCGAGAGCTTCCACACCTTCAGCGGGTCATGCCGCCGGTCGTGGAAGCGTTTGAGCTGCATTTCACGCCCGATGGTGAGCCAGAACTTGAACAGGTGGATTCCATCGTCCACCAGCATCTTCTCGAAATCCGGCACCGCCCCGAGGAAGCGGTTGGTTTCTTCGGGCGTGCAGAACCCCATCACCGGCTCGACGCCGGCCCGGTTGTACCAGGAACGGTCGAACAGTACCTGCTCGCCTGCCGCCGGCATCCAGTCGACATAGCGCTGGAAGTACCACTGCGTGCGTTCCCGGTCCGACGGCTTGGGCAGCGCCACGGCCATGTTGAAGCGGGGGTTGAGGTTCTCGAGATAGCTGGCGATCGAGCCGCCCTTGCCGGCCGCGTCGCGCCCCTCGAACACGACGACGATGCGCTTGCCGGTCTTCGATTGATCGTGCTGCAGCAGCGCCAATTGCCGCTGTACCTGCAGCATTTCGGTCTCGTAGACGTCCGAGTCGAGCTTTTCATCATAGGGAAAGCCCCCGGACTCGAGCGCCCTCTTCTTGATCGAACGCGGCAGCACCGGGTCTTCGAGGTCGAAGCCCTCCAATGCGTCGGACATGAACGAACTCCGTGGCCTGTCATGACGGTGTCACAACCGTGCTATGAACACCCCGATCTGGCAAGCCGGGGTGAATCGCCCCAGGGCTCCAAGGAAGGCTCGATGGCGGAAGAAGCGCAGCGCTCGGCAACGGGGATCACGTGGCTCGATACGGTCAGGGCCCGGCTTTACGGCCGGTTGCTGATGTTGCTCGCCATGGGGCTGGTGTTCATGACCCTGGCCGGGCTCAACCTCATCGATCCCTGGCTCGATATCCTCGCCTACGCCATCATCGTCGGCATCGCCGCCCTGGTCCCTGAAACCAGTGAGTCCGCCACCGGCGCCGCCCCTGGCGCCAGCACCACCGAGCTGGCCTTCGCCGATGCCGTCCGGCACTTTGCCGATGCGCTGCCCGACCCCTCGATCGTCATCGACCGCCGCAGCGTCATCGTCCATCTCAACGGTCACGCGGCCCGGCACTTCCCGGGCGTCGCCGCCGGCAGCCCGATCGCCTTCACCATGCGGTTTCCGCAACTGCTCGCCGCCATCGAGGCCGCACGGCTGGGCGCCTCGCAGACCATCGAGCTGCATCAGACCGTCCCGACCGAGACCTGGTACAAGGCCACCGTCGCGCCGCTCGCAGCCGGCGATCCGCTCAATGATGGGGTGCTGGTCATCACGTTGCAGAGCCAGACCGAGGAGAAGCGCCTCGAGATGCTGCGCACCGATTTTATCGCCAACGCCAGCCATGAGCTCCGCACCCCGCTGACCTCGCTGGTCGGCTTTATCGACACGCTGCTCGGCCCCGCCGCCAACGACAAGGAAGCCCGCGAACGCTTCCTTGGCCTGATGCGTGGCCAGGCCGCCCGCATGGCCAAGCTGATCGAGGACCTCTTGTCGCTGAGCCGCATCGAGATGCGCCAGCACATGCGCCCCACCGCCCCCGTCGAGCTGGGCGCGCTGCTGCGCGAAGTCGCCGAGGGCCTGCATAAGCTCGCCGAAGACACCGACACCAAGCTCAGGGTCCAGGCGCCGGACGAGCCGGTCACCGTCAGCGGCGATCGCGACGAACTCTACGAGGTGTTCGAGAACCTTATCGATAACGCCATCAAGTACGGCGCCGACGGCGATACCATCGACATCACCCTGTCACCGGATGCCGGTCGTCGTGGCTTCGATGCCATCGTCTCGGTGGTCGATCACGGCGTCGGTGTCGCCGCCGAGCATGTGCCGCGCCTGACCGAGCGGTTCTACCGCGTCGATGCCGATACCAGCCGCAAGAAGAAGGGTACCGGCCTCGGCCTCGCCATCGTCAAGCACATCGTTACCCGCCATCACGGCGTGCTGTCGATCAAGAGCCAGCCGGGGCAGGGCACCCGCGTCGACGTGCTGCTCAGAAAATGACAGTCGCCCGGGTTTCCACAGGCCGAAATCCGCAGAGATAAAAATAATCGTTATAGATCAACGATCTAGGCTGTCACAGAAATGCAATCCCAGTGTCATAAAACCTTGTGACAACGCCCCTAGGTTCCGCCTTGCAGACAGGGCGGCCGGAGGAACCGGGACCGTCGACTGGCCTGAAGGGGCCGATCCTTCCGAAAGGGAACATCATCATGAAGATTGCAGTTTTCGCGAGCGCCGCGGTTATCGCGCTTGCCGCCGGCCTTGGTGCGGCCGCGGCGCGCGACCAGGTCCAGGTCGCCGGTTCGTCCACCGTTCTCCCCTATGCCAAGATCGTCGCCGAGTCGTTCGGCGAGGCCTTCCCCGACTTCAAGACCCCGGTCGTCGAGTCCGGTGGGTCGGGCGCTGGCATCAAGCAGTTCTGTGAAGGCGTCGGCGAAGACAAGATCGACATCGCCAACTCGTCGCGTCCGATCAAGGCCGAAGAGCTCGAGACCTGCAAGACCAACGGCGTCGCCGACGTCGAGGAAGTCAAGATCGGCTACGACGGCATCGTCTTCGCCACCGACATCGCCGGTCCGGATTTCGCCATCCAGCCCGCGGACATCTACAAGGCGCTCGCCGCCCAGGTCGTGGTTGACGGCAAGCTCGTCGACAACCCCTATACCAAGTGGAACGAAGTGAACCCGGCGTTCCCCGAGTGGGATATCGCTGCCTACATCCCGGGCGAGAAGCACGGCACCCGCGAAGTGTTCGAGACCAAGCTGCTCGACGCCGGCTGTGACAAGGACGCCCTGAAGGCCGCTGGCGTGGCTGACGATGCCGTCGCCAAGACCTGCATCGCCATCCGCAAGGACGGCAAGGCCGTCGACATCGATGGCGACTACACCGAGACCCTGGCGCGCATCGACAGCAACAAGACCGGCGTCGGCGTCTTCGGCCTCGCCTTCTACGAGAACAATGCCGACAAGCTGAAGGTCGCGACCGTCGGCGGCGTGGTGCCCTCGACCGAGACCATCTCGTCGGGTGAATACCCGGTCAGCCGTCCGCTGTTCTTCTACGTCAAGAAGGCGCACATCGGCGTCATTCCGGGCCTCAAGGAATATGTCGACTTCTTCATCTCGGACGACATGATCGGGCCGGACTCGCCGCTCGCTCAGTATGGCCTCGTGGCGGCCCCCGACGCCGAGCGCGAAGAGATCCGCGCCAAGTTCGAAGCCGGTACGGCTCTCTGATACGACATCTCGGCGCGGGCCTCGGGCCCGCGCCGTCTCCCGCGCATAGCGCGGGTCTACCCGCCCGTAGCGGCGGTCTAACCGGGGCAAGTGAGGCGTCATGTCAGCAGGCTGGGTAGTAGCAATCGTTCTGGCCATTGGTGCCGTGGCTTATTTCTTTGCCGCCCAGCGCGCCCGCGTGCAGCGCGACGGCACCGACCGGTCCAAGGAAGTCGCGCACTCGCTGCCGACCTATCACGGCTGGCTCGCCTTCATCTTCGCCACCGTCCCGGCGCTGCTGGTCTTTCTCGTTGTCAGCTCCGTCTCGGCCGGCTTGCTCGATAGCCGCATCCGCTCGGAGGTCACGGCCCACATCGCCGATCCTGCAGCCGCCAGCCTCTCCATCGGCATTGTCCGCAATGCGTCGAACGCGCTGACCCAGCTCAATCTGTCGGGCGCCAATGTCCCGACCTCCTATGCCGCGCTGCGCGATATGGCGACGTCGGCCGGCATCAGCCTTGCCGAGAGCGGTGAGGACTACATGGTGCCGCTCGCTGCCGGCGTGAATGCCGACGCAGGCGTTCACAAGCTGATCGGCCAGGGCCTGACGCTGCTGCTGTCGCTTGCCGGCGCCGCCTTCGCCTACTCCCGCATCCGGCTGCGCCTCAGGGCCCGCAACCAGGTCGAACGGGTTGTACTCTGGTCGCTGCTGGCTGCATCCACCGTCGCCGTCCTCACCACCGTCGGCATCATTCTGTCGATGCTGGGCGAGACCATCCACTTCTTCTCCGACGTCAACCCGCTCACCTTCTTCTTCGGCACCGTGTGGGATCCGCGTTTCGCCGCAGCTGGCTCCAGCGGCAGCGAGGGCCAGTTCGGCCTCATCCCGCTGCTCATGGGCACGCTCTATATCGCCCTGGTCTCGATGCTGTTCGCCGTGCCGGTCGGGCTGATGGCCGCCGTCTATATGGGCGAGTACGCCTCCAACCGGGTACGCTCGACCGTCAAGCCGCTGCTCGAACTGCTCGCCGGTATCCCCACCATCGTCTACGGCATCTTCGCCGTGGTGACGCTGGGGCCGTTCTTCCGCGATCTCTCAGCGGCGCTCGCCGGCGGGTTTTCCTTCATCCAGGCGCAGTCGGTGTTCACCGCCGGCATCGTCATGGGCGTGATGCTGATCCCGGTGGTTTCCTCGCTTTCCGATGACGTGATCACCGCGGTACCCCGTTCCATGCGCGACGGTTCGCTGGCGCTCGGCGCCACCCGGTCGGAGACCATTCGCAAGGTGATCCTGCCGGCCGCGCTCCCCGGCATCGTCGGCGCGCTGCTGCTCACCGCCTCGCGCGCCATCGGCGAAACCATGATCGTGGTGCTCGCCGCCGGTGTCGCCGCCCGCATCAACTTCAACCCGTTCGAGGCGATGACCACCATCACGGTCAAGATCGTCAACCAGCTCACCGGCGACCTCGAGTTCAACTCGCCGCAGACCCTGGTTGCCTTCGCCCTCGGCCTCACCCTCTTCACGCTGACGCTCGGCATGAACGTCTACGCGCTCTACATCGTGCGCAAGTATCGGGAGCAGTATGAATGACCGACGCAGCCTTGCCCCACGCCACCGTGGCCACCACGGCTTCGGCCCGTCGTGATTTCGGCCTGAAGCGCCGCCACGCCGCCGAGTTCCGCTTCCGCCTCTATGGCATCGTAGCTATCGTCATCGGCCTCGGCTTCCTCGCCATCCTGCTGGTTTCGATCTTTTCGAAGGGCTACACGGCCTTCGTCCAGACCGCGATCACCGTGCCGGTGGAGTTTTCGGCCTCGATCATCGACAAGGACAATGAGCGCGCCACCAACCCGCGCGTCCTCGTCTCCGCCAACTACCCGATCATCGCCCGCAATGCCGTGGCCAAGGCGCTTGGCGTCTCGACCGACGACAAGGCGGCGATGCGCGATATCGGCAAGTTCGTCTCCGACGGTTCGCGCTCGACCCTGCGCGAGATCGTCGTCAACGACCCCTCGGTGATCGGCACCACCCGCAACGTCACGCTCCTCGCCGCCGCCGATATCGACAGCGCCAACAAGGGCCAGATCGATCTCAGCGTCCCCGAGAGCAAGCGCAAGGTCTCCGACCAGCAGGTCGCCTGGCTCGATCAGCTCAAGCAGGAAGGCGCCATCTCGACGCCGTTCAACTGGGGCCTTCTCACCTTCGGCGCCTCCAGCCGCCCGGAGACCGCGGGGCTCGGCGTGGCGCTCGTCGGCTCGCTCTACATGATGGCGATCGTGCTGCTCTGCGCGCTCCCCATCGGTGTCGCCGCCTCGATCTATCTCGAGGAATTCGCCAAGAAGAACCGCTTCACCGACTTCATCGAGGTGAACATCAACAATCTCGCTGCCGTGCCGTCGATCGTCTTCGGCCTGCTCGGGCTGGCGGTGTTCATCAACTTCTTCGGCATGCCGCGTTCGGCGCCGATCGTCGGTGGCCTCGTCCTCACGCTGATGACCCTGCCCACCATCATCATCGCCACCCGCGCCGCGCTCCGCTCGGTGCCGCCCTCGATCCGCTCTGCGGCGCTCGGCATCGGTGCCTCGAAGATGCAGATGGTGTTCGACCACGTGCTGCCGCTCGCCACCCCGGGCATCCTCACCGGCACCATTATCGGTCTCGCTCGGGCACTCGGTGAAACCGCGCCGCTGCTGCTCATCGGCATGGTGGCGTTCGTCGCCGACCGCCCGACCACGCCGCTCGACCCGGCGACCGCTTTGCCCGTGCAGATTTACATGTGGGCCAACGAGGCCGAGCGCGCCTTCGTCGAGCGCACCTCGGGCGCCATCATCGTGCTGCTGCTGTTCCTCGCCCTGATGAACCTTGCCGCCATTCTCCTCCGCCGCCGCTTCGAGCGCCGCTGGTAACCTCTGACCTGGATGACCGACATGTCCCTCGAATCCGCTGCGACCATTGCCGCTCCCGTCTCGCGTCCCAACGCTCTGCCGAAAATGACCGGCGAGAATGTCGGGGTGTTCTACGGAGCCAAGCAGGCGCTGTTCGACGTCAACCTGAAGATCGAGCAGTTCAACGTCACCTCGCTGATCGGCCCCTCGGGCTGCGGCAAGTCGACCTTCCTGCGCTCGCTCAACCGCATGAACGACACCATCGACGGCTGCCGCGTCACCGGCAAGATCAACCTCGACGAGGACGATATCTACGATCCGTCGATCGACGTGGTGGAACTGCGCGCCCGTGTCGGCATGGTGTTCCAGAAGCCCAATCCGTTCCCCAAGTCGATCTACGAGAACGTCGCTTACGGCCCCAAGATTCACGGCATTGCCCGCAACAAGGCCGATCTCGACGAGATCGTCCACTCCTCGCTGCGCCGCGCCGGCCTGTGGAACGAAGTGAAGGACCGCCTGCAGGAGCCGGGCACCGGCCTTTCCGGTGGTCAGCAGCAGCGCCTCTGCATCGCCCGTGCCATCGCCACCAAGCCCGAGGTTCTGCTGATGGACGAACCGTGCTCGGCCCTCGATCCGATCGCCACGGCCGTCATCGAGGAACTGATCGACGAGCTGCGTGAGAACTTCACCATCGTCATCGTCACCCACTCAATGCAGCAGGCCGCCCGCGTCAGCCAGAAGACCGCGTTCTTTCACCTCGGTAAGCTCATCGAGGAAGGCAAGACCGAGGACATCTTCACCAATCCCAAGAACAAGCAGACGCAGGACTACATCACCGGCCGTATCGGCTGATCCGAGAGGAATTCGAGAATGGCATCGCTCAACGAGCACATCGTTTCCTCTTACGAGGACGAACTCACCAACCTCAACAAGGCGATTTCCGAGATGGGTGGCATGGTCGAACAGGCCATCACCGAGTCGGCCGTCGCCTTGCTCAAGCTCGATCACAAGCAGGCCCAGGACGTGCGCCTGTTCGACAAGAAGATCGACGATATGCAGCAGCGCATCAACGACGCAGCGGTGTCGATCATCGCGCGTCGCCAGCCGATGGCCGCGGACCTGCGCATGGTGGTGACCTCGATCCAGGTCGCCAACGATCTCGAGCGCACCGGCGATATGGCCAAGCAACTGGCCAAGCGCGCCATGCAGATCGAGTCGCTCGGTCTCGCGCCCAAGTTCTATAATGGTGTCAAGCACATGAAGGAACTGGTGGCGCGGCAGCTGAAGAGTGCCATCGACGCCTACCTCAATCGCGACTCCGCCGCGGCCGTCGAGGTCTGCAGCCGCGATGACGAGGTCGATGCGATGTACAACTCGCTGTTCCGCGAACTCCTCACCTATATGATGGAAGATCCGCGGAACATCACGCAGTGCACGCACCTGTTGTTCTGCACCAAGAGCCTCGAGCGCGTCGGCGACCACGCCACCAACATCGCCGAAGCCGCCTACTATCTCGAAACCGGCCGCCACCTCGGCGCCGACGAACAGCAGCGCCAGCCGCGCTGAATCCCTTCGCCGTCTCATTGCGACGGCGAAGGTCTAAGCCTTTGATTTCCAGAGCTTTCAGGTCCGTAGCTGTTCTGAAAGCACTCTAGGGGTGATCCGATGTCCGCTACCATCCTGATCGTCGAGGACGAAGCCGATCTGGCCGTCCTGCTGCGCTACAACCTGGAAGCCGAAGGCTTCCGGGTCGCCACCGCCGCCTCCGGCGACGAGGCGGTGGAGCGCATCCGCGACGGCGTCCCGGATTTGATCCTGCTCGATTGGATGCTGCCCGGCCTTTCGGGCATCGAACTCTGCCGGCGCTGGCGCTCTCGCGAGGAAACCGCGCGCACCCCGATCATCATGATCACCGCGCGCGGCGAAGAAGAGGAGCGCGTCCGTGGCCTCGCCACCGGCGCCGACGATTATGTGGTGAAGCCGTTTTCGATCCCCGAGCTCCTCGCCCGCATCAACGCGCTGCTCCGCCGTTCGAGCCCACAGCTCGTCACCGCGGTGCTGAAGGCCGGTGACCTCGAGCTCGATCGCACCAGCCACCGCGTCCGTCGCGGCGGCCGCGAAGTGCACCTCGGCCCCACCGAGTACCGCCTGCTCGAATACCTGATGCGCCACCCCGGCCGCGTCTACTCCCGCGAGCAGCTGCTCGACGGCGTCTGGGGCAACGATGTCTATGTCGACGAGCGCACCGTCGACGTGCATGTCGGGCGCCTGCGCAAGGCCATCAACCGCCACCGCGACGCCGACCCCATCCGCACCGTCCGCGGCGCCGGCTACGCCTTTGACGAGCGCTTTGCGGCGGTGAGTTGAGCGCCAAACCCACCGGCGTCATCCCCGCGAAGGCGGGGACCCAGTGGGATGTCTCAACGCCAGCGAGGGCCGATAGTCCGCACTGGGTTCCCGCCTGCGCGGGAATGACGCCGGTGGGTGGAAGCAACCGAGTCCCCTAAATCACCCGCTCCGCACAGATCCGATAACTGTCCGCCCACGGCCGCAGCTGTTCGAACGTCGCGCTGGCCGCCAGTACATCGGCATCGGCGTAGCGTCGCCCGATGATCTGCATGCCGACGGGCAGCCCATCCACCAGCCCGGCGGGGATCGACGCGGCCGGATGCCCGGTGAAGTTGAGCGGGTAGGTGAGGCACCAGCCGATCCCCTGGTCGACGGCCTCGCCGTTCACCTCGCGCGGCCCGTGCGTGTTGCCGCCGGCCTCGTTCCTCACCGGCAGCGCGGCGACCGTCGGAGTGATCACCAGGTCATAGGTGGCGAAGGCGGCCTGGAACGCGTCGTAAATCTCCGACCGCATCGCCTGGTCGCGGCGGAGGTCCGCCGCCGTCATCGTCTGCCCGTAGCTTTCGATCCAGTGCAGGTACTCCGGTGGGAAATCCCCGCGATGCTGCCCGAGCAGGTCGAGCCCACCGGCTTTCACCGCCTCCAGCGTTCCCAGGTTGAGCGGCATCATCAGCCGTAGCCAGAGGTCGCTCAGCTCGCGCTGCGAATAGCGGATGCCGAGCTTGATTTCCTCGACCTCTGCGCCGGCTTCGCCGAACGCGGCGACGGCCCGCTTCACCGTCTCCGCCACCCGCGGATCGACCGGGAACACGTCGAGATTGGGGCTGTAGCCGATCCGGAACCCCTTGATCGACTTCTTCAGGGCGCCGAGGTAGTCAACCGTTTCGTCGAGGCTCAGCGGGTCGCGCGGATCGTAGCCGCCGAGCACGCTCATCGCCAGGGCCGCATCCTCGACCGTGCGGGTGATCGGTCCCTCGAACACATAGGGCAGGTCGCCGGCAAACGCATTGGGCCGCATCACCACCGGCACGCGCCCGAAGGCCGGCTTATAGCCATAGACCCCGCACCACGCCGCGGGGATGCGGATCGAGCCGCCGGCATCGGTGCCCTCGGCAATCGACACCAGGCCATCGGCGACGATCGCTGCGCTGCCACCGGAGGAACCGCCCGGGTTGCGCGTCGTGTCGAACGGGTTGCTGGTCGGCCCGAACAGGTAGTTGTCGGTCACTCCGCGCAACCCCATCACCGGCGCGTTGGTCTTGCCCACGAGGATGGCGCCGCCTTTTTCGATCCGCTCGGCGAACGGGCAGTAGAACTGCGCGATGTTGTCCCTGAGTGCCCGCACCCCGCCGAAGGTTGTCGGCCAGCCCGGCTTGAAATCGAACAGGTCCTTGATCGCTGACGGCACGCCATGTAGCGGCGGCAGGACCGCTCCGCTCATCACCGCTGCCTCGGCCGCCTTCGCCTCGCGACGCGCATCGTCGAAACCGAGATAGATCAGCGCATTGAGGCTGGGGTTGCGCGTTTCGATCCGCGCGATCGTTGCTTCCATCACCTCGACCGGCGACACTTCGCGCTGGCGGATGCGTCGCGCCATCTCGGCAGCGCTCACATAGGAATAGTCACTCGACACGTCGCGTCCCCCTCTTGTTTCCGGGCGGGATACTCGACGGGAAAGCGTGCCCCGCACAATGCACCGTTCGACGGGGAACGCTAATCTACCATACCAATTCCTGCTTGCCTTAACCCGCTGCTTTTGTTCAGGTCCACGGCCGGTTGCGGCGAGGGATGAGGAAGATGAAGACAGCGTTGGTCGTATGGGGTGGGCTCGAACTGCACGAGCCCGAAAAAGGCGCGCATATCGTGCGCGAAATCCTCGAGGGCGAGGGTTTCGAGGTCGACGTCACCGGCGACTACACGGCGCTGGGCGGCGAAAATGTCGGCTCCTACGACCTGATCGTGCCGCAGATCACCGGCGGCGAACTCGACCGCGAGAACTCGATCCGCTTCTGCGCCGCCATCGAGGCCGGCACCGGGCTCGCCGGCTTCCACCACGCGCTGGCCACCAGTTTTCCCGGCAATGCGCGGATGCGCTTTCTCGGCGGCTGCACCTTCGCCACCCACCCGGGCGACATCATCAGCTATCAGGTGGACCCCAAGGTGACGGACGACCCGATCATGGCCGGCATAACGAGCTTCGAGCACACCTCGGAGCAGTACTACATGCATGTCGACCCCACCGTTGAGGTTCTCGCCACCACGACCTTTTCGGGCGAGCACGCCTTCTGGAAGAAGGGCGCCGAGATGCCAGTGGTCTATAAGTCCGCCTACGGCCACGGTCGCGTCTTCTACACCGCGCTCGGCCACAAGCCGGCCGAGCTGGACAAGCCCGAGATCAAGACCATCCTGCACCGGGGGCTGCTATGGGCAGCCCGCTGATCCCCTCCCGTCCGGTCGGCGCGACCGGTCTCGACATCAGCCGCATCGGCTTCGGCGGCGCGCCGCTCGGCGACTTGAAGCGGGCGCCGACCGATGCCGGGGCCCGCGAAGTGCTTGAGGCCGCCTGGGATGCCGGCATCCGCTACTTTGACACTGCCCCGTTCTACGGCGCCGGCCTGTCGGAGCGTCGGATCGGCGATTTCCTGCGCGACAAACCAAGGCAGAGCTACGTTCTGTCGACCAAGGTGGGGCGTCTTCTGGTCCCAGACCGCGCCTTTGCGATGGAACGCCACGGCGATCCGCGCGCCCTGCCGTTCCGGCCGAAGTTCGATTTCACTTACGACGGGGTGATGTGCAGCTACGATAACTCGCTGCAGCGGCTGGGGCTCGAAAGCATCGACATCCTGTTTCTCCACGATATCGGGGCCTTCAGCCAGCGCGAGCGCCATGCCGAGACCATGAAGCAGGCACTCGAAGGCGGCGGCATCCGTGCGCTCGAAGAGTTGCGCGCCTCGGGTGCGGTGAAGGCGATCGGGGCAGGGGTCAACGAGTGGCAGATCATCGATGAGCTGATGAACCATGCTCGCTTCGACATTTTCCTGCTCGCCAACCGCTACACCCTGCTCGACCAGCAGGTGATCGACACGCTGCTGCCGCGGGTCAGGCGCGAAGGCGTAGCGATCGTCGACGGCGCTCCGCTCAACAGCGGCATCCTCGCCACGGGTCCGGTTCCCAACGCGATTTACGACTACGCGCAGGCGAGTCCCGAGATGATCGAGAAGACCCGCCGCATCGAGGAACTGTGCCGCAAGCACGGCACCACGCTGATCCACGCCGCACTCAACTTCCCGCTCGGCCACGACGCGATCACCGCCATCATCCCTGGCTTCTCCAACGTCGCCGAGTTCAACGACAACCTTGCCGGCTATCGCAAAGCCATCCCCGACGCACTCTGGGCCGAGCTACGGTCGGCAGGCCTGCTGCATCCGAATGCGCCGGGCCCCGTTACCCCGATACTGGCGTAGGATACGCTCGAAACTTCCAACCACCCCGGAGGCCCCCATGGGCGAACGCATCAAACTCACTGCTTCCGATGGCTTCGTCCTCAACGCCTACCGCGCCGCGCCGGAAGGCAAGCCGCGCGGCGGCGTCGTGCTGATCCAGGAGGTCTGGGGTCTCAGCAACTGGGTCCGCAGTGTCGCCGACCGCTGGGCGCGTCACGGCTACCTGACCATCGCTCCGGCGATGTTCGACCGCGCCGAATACGGCTTCGAGAGCGAGAACTATGGCGCCGACCACTTTCCCCTGGTCGGCGAGCTGATGAAGAAGTTCTCGATGGAGACCGCCAGGACCGACGTCGAGACCGGCATCAAGGCCGCTTCCGAAGCCGGCAAGGTCGGCATCACCGGCTATTGCTTCGGCGGCCGCGTGAGCTGGATCGCTGCCAGCAGGCTGTCCGGCCTCAGCGCCGCATCGGCCTACTATGGCGGTGGCGTGCCGAACTACATCGAGCTGACGCCCAAGGTGCCGATCGAGATGCATTTTGGCGATAAGGACCAAGGCATTCCGCTCGAGCAGGTCGAGCAGTTGAAGGCCCGCCACCCGGAGGCGGATATCTACGTTTACAGCGGCGATCACGGCTTCTGTAACAGCGACCGTCCGGACAAGTTCGACGAAGCCTCCTGCACCAAGGCCTCGGTACGCTCGCTGGAGTTCTTCCATAAGCACCTTGGCTGACCTCGCCCGCCACCTCGGCTATCTTGAGGAGGCGGTGGCCGACGCCCGAACGGCCATACTGTCCCGCAGGAAAGCGATGCTGGCGGCCTATCTGGTCGATGCCTACGCCGACCGGTTGTTCAGGGCGAGGGCCGAGCCGGCGGCCGATGTGCTGGAGTTTCGCGCCGCGCTCGCTGGCGCCCACCCGGCACTCGCCAGCCTCTTCGATCTCGTCGGCGGCCGGGCCGAACTCGTCACCGAAGCCGTCGAAGTGCCGCTCGCCAAGTATAGCAAGCTCGGCGTCGAGGACTTTATGGTCAGCCTCTACAACGGCCACACCGTGCAGCGCCTGCGCATCATTGGTCCGGATGGCAGCCGGCAGGACGTGCACGAGGTGCTGGCGGCGGCGCTGGAGGCCTACCTTGGAGAGGGCGGCACCACCCCCTCCGAGCTGCGCTAAGTCGCTGACGCGACAAGCTGCGCTTGCCTCCCCCATCAAGGGGGAGGTGGGGGCCGGTGGATTGGACTGGATCGCGCCACATACACTGAACGGCACCTCCCCCTTGATGGGGGAGGATGGGAGGGGGGGCGACAGGCGAGATGTGGCGGTTTGAGGGGGCTCGAGCGCGACTACCGCTCCATCGCCTCCAGCAATTCCAGCAGCTTCCGCGTCGTCTGCCAGCTGCGGATGGTCATCGATTTGTAGAGCGGCGACTCCATGATCCTGCTGAGCCGGCTTTTGGTCCGTTCGGCGCTGAGCCGCTGCGAGTAGATCATGCCCTCGCCGGGCCACACCTTGTCGACGCCGTCGCGCGGTTTGAACACCGCGAAGGCCTCGTCGCGGTCGATATCCATCAGGAATATCGCGTCGCTGTGATACGTGTCGGGTTCGTCGCCGAACCCCTTGGGCCGTTTGTCGACAATGGCCCTGAGCTGCTCGCGGCTGAGCACCAGCACCTTGACCAGCTCGTCATCGAGCTTGAACGTCGCCGTCAGCCCGTCCTCGATCTCTCTGGCAATGTTGGGGGCCGCGAGTTTCGAGCGGAACATGGCGTTGCCTGAGGCGATGTAGGTCGAGACATCCTCGAGCCCGATCTCTTCCAGCAGCTTTTTCAACCCCGCCATCGGCACCTTGTTCTTGCCGCCGACATTGATGCCACGCAGCAGCGCCAGGTAGGTGGTTGTCGCCATGCTGTCCTCCCGCTTCGTCGAGACCCTCAAAATGACAAAGGCCGGGATCGCTCCCGGCCTTTGTTGAAATCAATGCGACGCTCAGCGCTTCTTCTTGTCGATCTGGTGGTAGGCCCGGCGCGAGTGGAACTCGCAGTAGGGCTTACCCTCGTTCGAGTGCTGGCCGCAGAAATAGAAGTCCGGGGTCAGCGGATCGCCGATCGGCCACTTGCAGGTGTGTTCGCTGAGCTGCAGCAGGGTCAGCCGTTGCTCCACCGGGATGAAGAGCTCGGCCGCCTGCGGCGCCATCTCCATCTCGACCGCGAATTCCTCTTCCATCTTCAGGGCCGTTGCGCCCTGAATGGCGCCACCGCCACCACCGCCGCTCCCGACATTCATCGAGTTGCGGGTCTTCATCACCGTGCCCAACCCGCTCGAACGCGAGGTGCTGGCCGGCGAGGAAACGCGGCGGGCGGCGGGACGCGGTGCACTGCGCACCCGCGGCGTCGACGTCGCCGGCTTGGCGCGGCCCGAGAGCTTCAGCCGATGCACCTTGCCGATCACCGCGTTACGGGTAACGCCTTCGCCCAATACGCCCGCGATCTGACTGGCGCTCAGCCCCTCAAGCCAAAGTTTCTTGAGCAGCTCGACGCGTTCTTCAGTCCAGCCCATCAACTATCCGCTCCTAAACCGCCATTCAGGACTCTGACAGACTCCTCAGCCGTGCCGTTGCCTCAGCAACAGCCCGATACGCTACGCATCGTAGGTCTGATGGGTCCGCCACACGAGATATCGTGTCCCAATGCCTTGATACTACACGGGTCGCGGAATCCGGTGCAAGAGTCGCTGCCGTTTTACACGGGGAAAAAGCGTCTGCATTTTGGCGGCGGGCGGAAGCGGCTTCAAATCAGGCACTTGAGGGCCCGGAGGCCCGTTTCCGTTGACTTAAGTACTCCACAAAGGCATATGGAGAGCCTGCAACGCGCCGCATTTTCGCAGCGCGTTTTTGGTTTTTGTGGGGCTTTTGCAACAGTCCCCAAACGAGCCCATGAAAGGGGTGCGAAGATGTCTGCGCTGTACGGTACGTATGCCCGGTCCGACCTCGCTTTTGAGCGGGGCGAGGGCGTGCGATTGTTCGCGCAGGATGGCACGCCCTACCTCGATTTTCACGCCGGCGTGGCGGTCAACGCATTGGGTCACGGCGACCCGCACATGGTGGCGGCGCTGAAGGCGGCCGCCGAAAAGGTCTGGCACACCGCCAACACCTTCACCATTCCCGAGCAGGAGCGGCTGGGCCAGCGGCTGGTCGAGAACACCTTTGCCGACGCCTGCTTTTTCACCAACTCGGGCACCGAGGCGGTGGAGTGTGCGGTCAAGACCGCCCGGCACTATTTCTGGGCCAAGGGTGAGAAGGACCGTTACGAGATCATCGCCTTCACCGGCTCCTTCCACGGCCGCACCATGGGCATGATCGCTGCCTCGGGCAACGAGCACTATCTCGAGGGCTTCGGCCCGCCGCTTGCCGGCTTCAAGCATCTGGCGCCGGGCGACCTCAAGGCCGTCGAAGCCGCCATCACTCCGCAGACCTGCGCCATCCTGATCGAGCCGGTGCAGGGCGAGGGCGGAGTCACTGCGATGACGGCCGAGTATATGCGGGGCCTCCGTGCGCTGTGCGACAAGCACGGCATGCTGCTGATCCTCGACGAAGTGCAGTGCGGCTATGGCCGGACCGGCAAGTTCTTCGCCTATGAGTGGAGCGGCATCGAGCCCGACATCATGGCCGTAGCCAAGGGCATCGGTGCCGGCTTCCCGCTCGGCGCCTGCCTCGCCAAGGGCGAGGTGGCCAAGTCGATGGTCCCCGGCACACACGGCTCGACTTATGGCGGGAACCCATTGGCCTCGGCCATCGGCAATGCCGTGCTCGACCGCATGCTGGCGCCCGGCTTCTTCGACCATGTCGAAAAGATGGGCCAGCGCCTCAACTGGCACCTGCAGCAGCTGGCGCAGCGTTTCCCGAGCCAGGTGCTCGAGTTGCGCGGCAAGGGCCTGCTGGCCGGTATCCGCATCGCCTCGCCGGTGCGCGATGTGGCCGCCCGGCTGCGCGACGAGCACCACATGCTGGCCATGACCGCCAACGAGAACGTGCTGCGCCTGTTGCCGCCGCTGGTGGTGACCGAAGCCGATATCGAAGAGGCCGTCGGCAAGCTTGCAGCCGTCTTCGAGGCCATCGAGGTCGAGGCCCCCGGCAAGGCGACAGCCTGATCCCATTCACGGCACGCGATCTGAAGGGCGGGAGACAGCAGCTCCCGCTCGGCGCGTTCCGAAAAGGAGAGGTCCCGAAATGACCGCTACCCCACCTAGGCACTTCCTCAATCTCGACGATTTCGATGCCACGACGCTGCGCGGCATGCTCAACCAGGCCGTCGAACTCAAAGAGCGACTGAAAAAGGGCGATCGACCGCAGCTCCTTAAGGACAAGGTGCTGGCGATGATCTTCGAGCGCCAGTCCACCCGTACCCGCGTCAGCTTCGATGTCGGCATGCGCCAGCTCGGCGGCGAAACCATCTTACTCACCGGCCAGGAAATGCAGTTGAGCCGGGAAGAGACGCTCGCCGACACCGCCAAGGTGATGTCGCGCTATGTCGATGCGATCATGATCCGCATCCTCACTCACCAGGATCTGCTCGATCTGGCCGAGGCCGCCACCGTACCGGTGATCAACGGCCTGACCCGCCGCGCCCATCCGTGCCAGGTGATGGCCGACGTCATGACCTTCGAAGAGCACCGCGGCAGCATCAAGGGCGCCAAGGTGGCCTGGGTCGGCGACAGCAACAACGTGCTGGCCAGCTGGGTGAACGCCGCCGAGCTGTTCGGCGCTGAGCTGACCATCGCGGTTCCCGAGGAGTACGCCCCGGAAAAGGACCTGCTCGCCGACATCAAGAAGGCCGGTGCGGCGGTCAAGCTGATCGAGGATCCCCAGGAAGCGGTGCGCGGCGCCGACCTCATCATCACCGACACCTGGGTGTCGATGGGCGACACCGACGCCGCAGAACGCCGCCGGGCCTTGAAACCCTACCAGGTGAATACCCAATTGATGGGCTTGGCCGACAAGGACGCGCTGTTCATGCACTGCCTTCCGGCCCATCGCGGCGACGAGGTGACCGACGAGGTCATAGACGGGCCGCAATCGGTGGTCTTTGATGAAGCCGAGAACCGGCTTCACGCCCAGAAGGCGATCCTTTGTTGGGCCCTGGGCCAAGACCGGCAGAATATCTGACCGGCAGAACATCTAGCCGTTCTGCGACACTGTTATGCGCGACACGAACCAGCGCGGGACCCCGATCCGATAGCGGAGCGGGGTCGTTCCCGCGAGATTGGATTATGGATGACTCAGACTGAGCTCAGCACCTATGGCCTCGATCGCCCGGAGTCGGGCGATGATGTCGTGGTGCCCTTCACCCTCGAAGGGCTCGATAGCCGCGGCCGCGTGGTCCGCCTCGGGCCGGCCCTCGATGCGATCCTCACCCGCCACAACTACCCCGCTCCGGTGGCGCGCCTGCTTGGCGAAGCCGTGGTCCTGGCCTCGCTGATCGGCTCGTCGCTGAAGTTCGAGGGCCGCTTCATCATGCAGACCCAGACCGATGGTCCGGTGAACCTGATCGTCGTCGACCTCGATGCGCCCGATGGCCTGCGCGGCTATGCCCGCTTCGATGCCGACGCGGTGATGATGGCGATCGAGCGCGGCGAGACCAAGCCGGGCCAGCTGCTCGGCAAGGGCCACCTCGCCATGACCGTCGACCAGGGCGTCCATATGGAGCGCTATCAGGGTATCGTGGCGCTCGAGGGCGGTACGCTCGAGGATGTGGCGCACGCCTATTTCCAGCAGTCCGAGCAGATCCCGACGCTGGTGCGCCTCGCTGTTGCTGAGCATTCGGTGCGCGGCGCCGGTGGCCCGCAATGGCGGGCCGGTGGCGCGCTGGTGCAGTTCCTGCCGCCGCACGGTCAGTCGGTGATGCCGGACCTGCCGGGCGACGGCGATTTCGACAACCCCGAGACGGCCGATCCGGATTTCGTCGAAGACGACAAGTGGACGACCACCCGGGCGCTGCTCTCGACCGTCGGCGACGACGAACTGGCCGACCCGGATGTCTCCGCCGAGCGGCTGTTGTTCCGGCTGTTCCACGAAACCGGCGTCCGCGTGTTCGAGCCGATCGCGCTCGAGGAGCGCTGCACCTGCTCGGCCGAACGGATAGAGGCCATGCTGCGCGACAATTTCTCGGCCGAGGAGCGCCAGGAGATGGTGGTCGACGGCGAGATCGAGGTGGTGTGCGAGTTCTGCTCGGCCGACTACCACTTCAAGCCGCACGAGTTCGACGAGCAGCACTCGCACCAGCATTAGGACTGCCGTACCTGGTAACCCGGGTGGGCGCGATGTTGCGCCCCCAACAAGGTGTCATCCCAGCGAAAGCTGGGACCCATTCATCCACTTGCGCTGCGGCGAGTTGGGTCCCAGCTTTCGCTGGGATGACACCGAGTTTGGATGAGCTCTCCGTTCCTCATCCATCGGGCAGCGTAGGGAGGGCCGGTGTGCATCGCGCGTGACTTCGCCTCAACAACGGGAGTAAAATCCCCTTGTCTGCGGAGGCCTCCCATGTCCGACGCCACACATCCCAGGTTCGGTTCCGACGAGTACCGCGCGCTCGGCTCACTCGCCATCACGCTCCTCGTCATGGCCGCGCTGCTGTTCCCGCCCGCGGGCACGCTCGCCTGGGACCGTGGCTGGTGGTACCTCGCCAGCTTCGTCGTCGCGATCCTCGTGGCGATCGTCTACATCTGGCGCGTCGACCCCGAACTCTTCGCCGTCAGGCGGAAGCCCCAGGCTGGCAGCAAGCCATGGGACCTCGCCTTCGTCGCCGTAACCCTCACCTCGATGGCGGCCATCCTGCCGGTGGCCGGACTCGATTACCGCTTCGGCTGGTCGCAACTGTCTGATGGTGTGGTCTGGCTCGGCTACCTGATCTTTGCCGCCGGCTTCTGGCTCACTGCCTGGGCGCAGGGCGTCAACCGGCACTTCGAACTTACGGTGCGCATCCAGACCGATCGCGGCCACAAGGTCATCGACGCCGGTCCCTACGCGACGGTCCGCCATCCCGGCTATGTCGGCGGCGTGGCGCTCGGCATCGGTACGGCGCTGGCGCTAGGCTCGCTGGTGGCAGTCATCCCCGCCGTCTTCTGCGCTGTCGCCCTGGCCTTGCGCACCCTCGCCGAGGAAGCGACCCTCAGCGAGGAACTCGAGGGCTATACCGACTACATGCACCGGGTCCGCTTCCGCTGGATCCCCGGCATCTGGTGACGAGGCGGTCGCTTCACTCGCTCGCCAACGCCACCACCGGATCGAGCCGCGCCGCCGCGCGCGCCGGCATGAAGCCGAACAGCACGCCGATCAGGCTCGAGGAGACGAAAGCCGCGATGATCGTCGTCGGCGAGTAGATGAAGCTCAGCCCGCTCATCAGCTTTTCGACGCCGAAGCCGATCCCCAGCGACAACAATACGCCCACGGTGCCGCCGATCAGGCAGACCAGCACCGCTTCGATCAGGAACTGCTGCAGGATATCGCCCTGTCGCGCCCCCACCGCCATGCGCACCCCGATCTCGCGGGTCCGCTCGCGCACCGACACCAGCATGATGTTCATCACCCCGATGCCGCCGACGATCAGCGAGATCACCGCAATCGCCGAAATCAGCAGCGTCAGCGTCTGCGAGGTTGACTGGATGGTCTCGCGGATCGTGTCGGTGTTCTGCAGGCTGAAATCCACTGTCCCGTGCCGCTGCTCGAGCAGCGCCTGGATCTCCGCCTGTGCCTCGGTGACATCAGCGCTGTCGGCGACGCGGACGGTGATGGTCGAGAGCCAGCTCTGCCCCAGGATGCGCGACATTGCGGTGGTGTAGGGCATCCAGATGCTGATCGCGTTCGACTGCGGCCCGAAATTGTTGGTGCTCGCCGCAACAACGCCGATGATCCTCAGCGGCACATTGCCGACCAGCACGACTTGACCGACCGCATCTTCGTCATTGGTGAACAGGGTATCGCGCCCCGTGGTGTCGATCACCGCCACCTGGGCGAGCGAACTGGTGCTGGCCTCATCAAAGGCGGCACCCTCGACGAAGCTGCGGTTGTTCACCCGGAAGTAATCGGCGCCAACACCCTGGATCTGCGCGGCAGCACTGACATTGCGATAGCGCGCCTGGCCGCTGCTCGACACCTGCGGCGTGACGCTGTCGGCATATTTCTCGGCCGCAATCGCCGCTGCATCTGCAGGTACCAGCGTGCGGATCGCATCGCGCCGCCGGTCGGCGGCGCTGGTACCGGGCATGACGTTGATCGTGTTGGTGCCGATCGAGCTGATCCGGTCGAGCACCGTCTGCTGGCTGCCTTGCCCCAGCGCCACCACCGACACCACCGAGGCGATGCCGATAATGATGCCGAGCATGGTGAGGAAGGTGCGCAGCCGATGGCTCGACAGCGCCCGGAGCGCCATCTGGAACGCCTCGCCGACCCGGTCCAGCGCCTCGCGCCAGCGCGGGATCCGTCTGATCGTCTCGGCGGCCTTCCGCACCGGCGCGGCGGCGTTGTCCTTGCGTCGATCGGCGATGATCACGCCGTCGCTCAGCTCCACCACCCGGTCGGCCTGCGCCGCCACGGTCGGATCGTGGGTGACGATGATGATGGTGTGGCCTTCGGCGTTGAGCTCCTTGAGCAGCGCCATCAGCTCCTTGCCGCTCCTCGAGTCAAGCGCTCCGGTCGGCTCGTCCGCGAGGATGATCTCGCCGCCGTTGATCAGCGCCCGCGCCACACTCACCCGCTGCTGCTGGCCGCCGGACAGCGCATTGGGCCGATGGGTGAGCCGCTCGCCCAGCCCCAGCCGCTCCAGCAGCTTATGCGCCCGCTCCCGCCGCGCTTCCTTGCGGGCCCCGGCATAGATCGCCGGCACCTCGACATTCTCTAGCGCATCGAGATCGGCCAGCAACTGGTAGCGCTGGAAGATGAAGCCGAAATGCTCGCGCCGCAGTTCCGCCAGCTCGTCCGGCGCCAGCCGGGCGATGTCGCGTCCGGCCAGCCGATATGCGCCGGTCCAGCCATTATCGAGGCAGCCCAGCACGTTCATCAGCGTCGATTTGCCCGAGCCCGACTGGCCGATGATGGCAATCATCTCGCCGGCCTCGATGTCGAGGTCGATATCCCTGAGCACCGTGATGCTCTCGGCGCCGACCGGGTATTCCCGGCGCAACTGCCGGATGGAAATCAGCGGTTCGGTCATCGCCTCCGCCTCAGCGCCCGAACCCAACCGGCGGGCCACCGCCGGCGAGGATGTTCCGGTTGGCGCCCTGGCCGTTACCGCTGCGGGTCGCCGGAGCGGCTGCTGTGGTATTGACCACGAGATCGCCCTCCTCGAGCCCCGAGAGCACCTCCGCCGTCACGTTATTGTTGAGCCCGATGGTGACCTGCCTGGGCTCGGCGGCCTCTTGCTGCTGGTCCCAAACCTGAAGCGTATAGCTGCCGTCGCGACCCTTGCGACCCAGCACCGAGGCGGGCACCGTCAGCACGTCATCGGCCGATTTCAGGACGATCGTCACCTGCGCCGTCATCGAGATGCGCAGCTTGTGGCCCGGATTATCCACGTCGAACAGGCCATTGTAATAGACTGCAGTGCTCGACGAGCTCGATGTGGCGTCGTCCGAGGCGATCGAATCCGGCGCCGGCTCGACGGCGCGAAGCGTCGCGTTGATGCGGGTATCGGGGTCGCCGAGGATTGTGAAATAGACCTGCTGTCCCGGCTCCACCCGCGGCACGTCGGCCTCCGAGATCTCGGCCTTCACCACCATCTTGTCGAGGTTGGCGAGCTTGACGATGGTCGGCGAGGAATTGTTGGCGTTGACCGACTGTCCCACTTCCACCGACACCGCGACCACCGTGCCGTCGGATGGGGCCACGATCTTGGTGCGGTCGAGGTTGAGCTCTGCCGCTTCGACATTGATCTGTGCCTGCTGGATCTGCGCCTCGATCGCCTGCAACTGGCCCTCGGCCGTCTGCACCGCCAGTTGCGCCGCCTGCAGGTCGGCGTCCGAGATCAGCTTCTGCGGGCTCAGCTTCTCGGCCCGCTCGAGTGCGGTTTTGGCCTGTCCGAGGTTGGCGGTCTGGATGGTCTTCTGCGCCTCGGTATTGGCGAGCGAGGCCTGCGCCGCCTTCACGGCGTTCTGCTGGTTCAGCGAGTCGATTTCGGCGATCACGTCGCCGGCCTTCACATCGTCGCCCAACTGGACGTTGAGTGTCTTGATCCGGCCCGAAACCTCGGCGCCGACGCTGACCAGCGAACTGGCCTGGATCACCCCGGATGCCAGCACCGTCTCCTCGACATTGCCACGCGCCACCGGCGTCGTCCGCGGCACCTCATCCTTGGCAGGCGCGCTGAACACCAGCCAGCCGGCGCCGCCTGCGCCGAGCAGCACCACCAGGACGATCCATTTCAACCACCGCTTCATCGCCGCACCTTGGAAGCCCAATGCCCATTGCACCTAAAGTAGAGCGTGCCGGTCAAGAAGTCGCATTAGGGCTTGGTAAGGTGAGTGAATTCTTCGCAAGGTCGGGCGAGTTCAGCCAACTGTCAGGAAGGTTTCGCTATCCTGGGGCATCGCGATCCCAGCTCAGGCGATGGAAATGTCGATGCCCAGATATACCGTCACGCTGTACGACTTCCGGGCCAAGCCACCCAGCGTCAGCCTGCCGCAGACGGTGGAGGCGCCCGAACCGATGTCGGCGGCGCGTCAACTCACCGACCAGCCCCTGGCGCTGAACGGCCATTTCGGCAACCTGATCGCCGAAGTGACGCGCTTCGAGGGCAAAGAGCTTGCCCAACGGGTGATGTTCTACCGCAAACCCTAGACCTGGCAGTTGCGGTTCGGGTCGACTCTGCAATGGCTGACCGCAGTCGCCATGTTGAACGTCGCGCTTGCCGCCCGGCGAGTTGCGGGCAATCCTTCGAGCCGTCGAGTCCAGGCACAACGCGACGTTTGCGGCACCACGTTCAAAACCATTCAGACGTGGCCTATGCAATCGCAACTATGGACACCAACGGAGCCAGGGTTTGATCCAAAAGTTCTTCGATCTGCAGGGCGCTTCGCTGCGCGTCACCGCCACGCAGCCGGTGCTGGTGGATTTCTTTGGCCGCATCTTCGCCGGTCGTTCGCGACCCTTGCCGACCGCGCCGCTGGCCTATGGCCTCACAATCACCTCCGGCGAACCGCTCGTCATGCCCGAGGCAACCGAGCCGCTCTATCAGGGGCCGGTTCGCGATGAGGGGGGAGCCTGCTTCTGGCAGGGACCGGATGGACCGATCCTGGTATTCCCCGGCCTCATCTCGGTCACACTCTCGGCGACGGCGCGCGAGGCCACCATTATCGTGGCGCCGGGCGCCGAAGAACGCATCGTTATGACCTGCGGGCAGCTCGCCCTGCAGTCCGCGCTGCTGGCCGCGCGGCAGTTCCTGGTCCATGCCGCCGGCCTTACCCTGCCGGATGGTCGCGTGGCGCTGATCTTCGGCCGCAGCGGCGCGGGCAAGACCACGGCGACCCTCGCCCTCGCGGCCGGCGGGCTCGGTCTGTGCTCCGATGACGCAATGGCATGCAACGTCAGCGCCGAGCGCCCGACCGCCTGGGGCATACCGCGCAACCTCAAGGTGCGCCGCCACACCGCCCAAATGCTGCCTTGGGTGCGGCCGCTGCTGAGTGGCGAGTGGAGCGCTGAGGAGGAACGGCCGGTGACGCTGGCGTCGCTCCGCACCGTGGTGAGCGTCGAGGGCGTCGCGCCACGTGAGATCGCCGCGATCTTCGTGCTCGAGCGCAGTGGCGCTTCGGCAAGCCTCTGCGAGCCGGTCAGTAAGGCCGAGGTTCTCGCCTTGGCCGGGGCTGAGAACGTGCCCTTCACTCGTCTCGGCCTGCCCGATGCCGAGCGGGAACTGTTCGAGCGACTCGGCGGACTGGTACGGATGCTGCCTACATATCGGCTGTCGGCCGGCTCCGGCCTGTCCGACCTCGCGCCGGCCGTGCTAGCGGCGCTTGGTATCGAGAAGATCACCGCGTGACCCGGCTCCAACGATTTGCGTCTCGCCTCGTCGACGGCGCGGCAACACCGGCTGCGCCGACGGCGCTTGTCTCGTAGGTCTGCCGCGGCGTCCGGAGAGCCGCCGAGCAAACTAGACCTGGCTGAGCCCGTACTCGAGGTCGCGGATCAGATCGTCCGCATCCTCCAACCCCACAGACAGGCGCAGCAGGCCTGGGGTGATCCCCGATTCCAGCCGGACCTCCTCGGTGAACCGGGCGTGGGTGGTGGTGCCCGGATGGGTGATCAGCGACTTGGCATCGCCAAGATTGTTCGAGATCAGGATCACCGCCAGCGAGTCCGACAGCGTGAACGCCGCCTCGCGCCCGCCCTTCACCTCGAACGCCACCAGCGTCGAGCCATTCGCCATCTGCCGCTTCGCCAGCTCGTATTGCGGGTGCGAGGGGTGGAATGGGTAGGAGATGCGCTCGATCTTGGGATGGTTGGCGAGGAAGTCGGCTACCCTGGTGGCGCTCTCGGTCATCTGCCTGACGCGGATTGGCAGCGTCTCGACCCCCTTCAGCAGCACCCAGGCGTTGAACGGCGACAGCGACGGCCCGGTCTGCCGCAGCAGGGTGTGCACGTCTCCTTCGATCAGCGCTTTCGAGCCGAGCACGATGCCGCCCAGCGCCCGGCCCTGGCCATCGATATGCTTGGTCGCCGAATAGGTGACGAGATCGGCGCCCAGCTGCAGCGGCTTCTGCAGCATGGCGGTGGCGAACACATTGTCGACGATCAGCTTGGCGCCATGCGCCTTGGCAATCTTTGCGACCGCGGCGATGTCGACCAGCTCGAGCGTCGGGTTGGTCGGCGTCTCGATGAAGATCACCTTGGTATTGGGCTGCATCGCCCGTTCAAAGTTCTCGGGGTCGCGCCCATCGACCAGCGTCGAGTTGACCCCGAACCGCGGCATCAGGTCTTCGACCACATAACGACAGCCGCCGAACAGCGCCCGCGCCGCGACGATGTGATCGCCGGCCCGCACCTGGCTCATCACCGCGTTGGTGACGGCGGACATCCCGGTGGCGAAGGCTCGCGCCGCTTCCGCCCCTTCGAGCAGCGCCATCCGGTCCTGGAACATCTCCATCGTCGGGTTGGAGAAGCGCGAGTAGTTATGCGCCGGCTTGTTGATCTTGTTGAGGAACAGGTCCTCGGCATACTGCGAGCTCGGGTAGGAATAGCCCGAGTTCATGAAGATCGCTTCCGAGGTCTCTTTGAACTGGCTGCGCTGCGTGCCGCCATGGACGAGCATCGTGGCTGGGGCGCGGTTTTTTTCGTCGCTCAGCGGGTTCTTCGACTTCGACATGTCCTTGCCTCGAAAACAAAAAAGCCGGCACGCATGGGCGGCCGGCTCGAAGGTCCCTTTAGCGACTTGTTTTAGGTGGCTGCAATCAGACCGGCCAAATCACCACCATGCACCAAGCGTCACCGCAAAGGCGCATAGCGTGGATATACGACCCATGCCGTCTTGGCGTCAACGCCTCAGGTTGCTAGGGGAGGGGGGCGGAGCGCTTTCAGGACTTTCCCGTCTCGGATGCGCGATGAAATCAAAGCTCTGCGGGGTAGACCATTGGATAGTGAGCTTTGGGCCAAGGGCGTGTTTCCCGCCCGTTTCATCGAGCGTCTGGCGGCGCGCGGCAACATCGTCACCGATCGCCCGTTCGACGCCGATCAGGTGCAGCCGGCGAGCCTCGACCTGCGGCTGGGTAAGGTCGCCTATCGCATTCGCTCGAGCTTCCTGCCGGGTCCCGAACACACCGTGGCCGAGCGCATCGAGACGCTGAAGCTGCATGAGCTCGATCTCACCAACAGCGCCGTGCTCGAGCGCGGCTGCGTCTACCTGGTGCCGCTGCAGGAAAGCCTGAACCTGCCGGACACGGTGTCGGCGGGCGCCAACCCCAAAAGCTCCACCGGCCGGCTCGACGTCTTCACTCGCGTCATCGGCGACCACGCCCGCGGCTTCGATACCCTACCGCACGGCTACAAGGGCCCGCTCTATCTCGAGATCAGCCCGCGCACTTTCCCGGTGCGTGTCCGCACCGGCTCGCGCCTCAGCCAGATGCGCTTCCGCGTCGGCGACAGCCGGCTGACCCTGTTCGAGCACAAATCGCTGCACAATGTCGAAACCCTGGTGTTCGACGCCAACGCCGAGGTCGGTGACGGCGTGCTGTTGTCGATCGACTTGAAGGGCGCCGACCGCAACGGTCTGATCGGCTTCCGCTCGAAGCGCCACACCCCGGTTATCGACATGGACATCAAGGATAATCTCGATGTGCTCGATTACTGGGAGCCGCTGATCAAGCGCGGCGCAGACGAGTTCATCCTCGATCCCGACGAGTTCTATATCCTCGTATCCCGCGAGAGCGTGCACGTCCCGCCGGCCTATGCCGCCGAGATGGTGCCGTTCGATCCGCTGGTCGGCGAGTTCCGCGTCCACTACGCCGGCTTCTTCGATCCCGGCTTCGGCCATTCCGCCGCCGGCGGCACCGGCAGCCGCGCCGTGCTCGAAGTCCGCAGCCGCGAAGTGCCGTTCCTGCTCGGCCACGGCCAGACCATCGGCCGCCTGATCTACGAGCGCCTCGCCGAAGCCCCTGATCGGCTCTACGGCACGGGTTTGGGCTCGAACTACCAGGCCCAGACGCTGAAGCTGAGCAAGCACTTCAAGCCGTTCGCGCTGTAGAGTTTTTCGGTTCGAGAATACAATAGAATAGATGACTTAGACCCTTTCACCGTTTCACTTGAACGGTGAAAGGATCAAGGCTGGCTAACGCCGGCGCAGCGGCTCGCCGGGTGGTAGTTCGATGTCGTCGATGAAGCAGTAGCGCCAGGTCTCGCCGATCTCGTAGGACTGGATCACCGGATGGCCCGTGGCGTGGAAATGCCGGCGGGCGTGGCGGTTGGGCGATTCATCGCAGCAGCCGACATGGCCACAGACGAGGCAGACCCTCAGGTGTATCCATTCGTCGTCGCGCGCCACGCACTCGGGACAGGTGTCAGCCGAGCTCGGCTCGACATCGCGGATCAACGCGTCATGGGCGCAGCGCCCGACCTCATCGAACGACATGGGGCTTCTCCGGTGTCGCCGGGCGACCGAGCCGCAGCGGCAGCACAATGCGGAATTCGGTCCGTCCGGGGTGCGAAGTGAAACTGATGCGCCCGCGGTGCCGGTTGACCACGATATTGTGTGCGATGTGGAGCCCGAGACCCGTGCCGACGCCCTGTGCCTTGGTGGTGAAGAACGGCTCGAAGATGCGCCGCCCGACCTCCTCGGGGATCCCCGGTCCGCTGTCGGCGATCAGCACTTCGACCTCCTCGCCCAGCCGCTTGGCCCCCACTTCGAGCCGGCCCTCGCCGCCCATCGCCTGCACGGCGTTGTCGATCAGGTTGGTCCACACCTGGTTGAGTTCGCCCGCATAGGCCTCGATCCGGGGCAGGGCCGGCTCGTACATCCTCGTGACCGCCACGCCATGCTTCAGCTTGTGATTGAGGATCATCAGCGTGTCGTCGAGGCTCATGGCGATGTCGACATCCTGCACCGGCGCCTGGTCAAGGTAGGCATAGGCCTTCACCGACTTGACGATGCCCGAGATGGCCTTGGAGGCGACCTCGATCTCCTCCATCAGTTGCTGCGCTGCCAGCCCGCGCCCGAGCCACTGCAGCACCGGATCGACATGCGCCGTCGCAAAGGTGGCCAGCACCGGCTCCAGCCGCTCCACCGACCAGCCATAGGCCGCCATGGCCGGAGCGATCTCCCAGGGCTCGGCGATTCCGAGCGCTTCGAGCCGCTGGCTCAGCCGCGACTCGATCCGTCGTGCTTCGGCATCCGAGCAGCGGGTCGCCCGGCAATCGGCGATGCTGCGCTCGAGTTCCGCCAGCCCCTGCCGCTCCTCTTGTGTCATCTCCAGCATGCTGAGTTCGACCGTGCGGCGCCGCCACCCCTCGAACGCTTCGCTGAGATATCCGGTCGAGCGCTGGATCGCTGCGGCGGGGTTGTTGAGTTCATGCGCCAGCCCGGCGGCCAGGGTGCCGAGCGCCGCCAGCTTGTCCGACTGCACCAGCGAGGCCTCGGTGCTCCTCAGCCGCGAGGTCACCGTGCGCAGCAGCGTTGCCGCCGCCTCCGGCCGGCGCGCCAGCAACTGGCGGAACGCCTCCGAGCCGATGGCCAGCAACTCGCTCGGCTCGGTGGCCCGCACCGATGCGGTGCGGGGCGCCTGCTCGAGCAGTGACATTTCGCCGAGGAACTCGCCTGGTCCGCGCGTCGCCAGAGTCACCTCGTGACCGCCATCCTCCTTGGTCACCTCAACCGCGCCCGCGAGGATGATGTAGAGCGAGCCGCCTTGCTCGCCCTCGCGGATGAAGACCTCGCCGGGGGCGACGTTGACCCGCTGGCCGGCATGCCAGAGCTCGCTGGCTTCCGCCTCGCTCAGTTCGGCAAAGATCGGCACCTGGCGGATCAGGTCGGTGCTGTGCCCAGCGTTGGTGGCGGCGGCGGACATGGCTCAGCCACCGGTTGCCGGCGGTGGCCGTTGCGCCGGGGCAGGGCCGCGCAGATGCTGGTGGACGAAGGTTACCGCCATCGCCCCTTCACCGACCGCCGAAGCGATGCGCTTGGTCGATTGCCGCCGCACGTCGCCGGCAACGAAGATTCCCGGCACGCTGGTTTCCAGCCAGAACGGCTCCCGCTCCACGAGCCAACCCTCGGGCTTGCGGCCGGGTTCGCGCACCAGGTCCGGCCCCGAGAGGATGAAGCCTTGCGCGTCGAGCTGCAGCTTGTCCTTCAGCCAGTCGGTCCGCGGCGAGGCGCCGATGAACACGAACACCGCCCGCGCCGGCACCTCGGTGACCGACCCGCTGGCGCTGTCGAGCACCGCTACCGCCTCGAGACTTTCCTCACCGATCAGCGCACTGATCGAGGCGCCGGTCTCTACTGCGACGTTCTCGGCCTCCTCGATCCGCTCGATCAGATACTGCGACATGCTGTCGGCCAGCGATTTGCCGCGCACCAGCAACGTCACCGAGCGGGCGAAACGGGCCAGGTGCAGCGCCGCCTGTCCGGCGGAATTGCCGGCGCCGACGACGAAGACATCCTGTCCGGCGGTGCCCATCGCCTCGGTCATCGCCGCGCCGTAGTAGAGCCCGGCACCCGATAGGCGCTCCGCCCCCGGCACGTCCAGCAGCCGATACGACACGCCGGTCGCGACGATCAGGGCCTGCGCCGCGACCTTGTTGCCGTTGCTCAGCGTCAGGATGTGGTAGCCGTCCTGCGTCTCGAGGTTCAGCGCTTCCACCGGCGTCAGGATTTCGGCGCCGAAGCGCCGCGCCTGCTGCACGCCGCGGCGCGCCAGGTCGGCGCCGCTGAGCCCGACGGGAAAGCCGAGATAGTTCTCGATCCGCGAGCTGGTGCCCGCCTGCCCGCCGGGCGCCTCGCGCTCGATCAGCAAGGTCCTGAGCCCTTCCGACGCTCCGTACACCGCCGCGGCCAACCCTGCCGGGCCGGTGCCGACGACCACAAGATCGTAGGTCTCGGCCACGGCGTGGGTATGCAGCCCGACCTTTTCGGCCAGCGCCGCGATGGTCGGACGCGACAGCGCCGTGCCGTCGGCGAGGATCACCAGCGGCAACGGTTCAGCCGCAGCCCCCGCCAGTTCGCGCAGCGTTGTCGCCTCGGCGTCGGTCTCGATGTCGAGCCAGCGATACGGCACCAGGTTGCGGGCGAGGAAGTCGCGCACCCGATGTCCGTCGGCCAGCCAGCGATGGCCGATCACCCGCACCCCTTCGAACACCGGCTGATAGTTGGCCCGCCAGTCGTCGAGCAGGTCGTCGAGCACCGGGTAGAGCTGCTCCTCCGGTGGGTGCCATGGCTTCATCAGGTAGTGGTCGAGCTTCACCTCGTTGATCGCCCGGATCGCCGCGTCGGTATCGGCATAGGCAGTGAGCAACACGCGCCGCGCCTCGGGATAGAGCTCCATGGCCCGCGCCAGAAACTCGACGCCGCTCATCTCAGGCATCCGCTGGTCGGCGATGAACAGGGCGATCACCCGGTTGGCAAGCTTGAGCTCTCCCAGCACCTCCAGCGCCTCCGCCCCGGAGGCTGCGCGTTCGATGTCGTAATTTGCCGCGTAGTGCCGCCTCAGGTCGCGCGTCACCGCGGCGAGAACCGAAGGTTCGTCGTCGACGGCAAGGATCACCGGTTTTTCCATGGGCTAGGCCTGGAGAATCTGCGGCAGGGCGGCCGCCGGCGGAGGCAGTTTGATCTCGTCCCTGAGGCTCGCTGCCTCCTCGCGCGCCCCGGCCGCCGCCTCCCGCTCGCCCAGCGCATCGGCGACGTCGCCGAGCACGCTCAGGGCGTTGGCGAGATATGGCTTCAGGTCCATGCGGCGGAAATAGGCGATCGCCGAACTGATGGTGTCGCGCGCCTCGGCCGCCCGGCCGAGCCGCAGCAGCGCCCGCGAGAACGGCATGGCCAGCGCCGCGACCACGAAATCGTCGTCGGTCGATCGGGCGCTGTCTATGGCGCCGCGCAGCTTTTCGACCGAATCCGTCGAGCCCTTCTCGAACTCGGCCTCCGCCACGCCGGCGCGGATCAGGTTGATGTAGTAGTCCATGCCCACGGCGTCGGCGAGTTTCAGCGAGCGCCGAAACTGCGCCAGCGCATCGTCGATGTTGCGTTTGTCGAGTTCGCCGCGGCCGACGCCGAAATAGCCGGCGCAGGCGCATTCGAGCCCGTTGGCCGACATCGCCAGATCCGCCCCGATATGCGCGTGCTCGAGCCCCGTCTCGATGTCACCCATGTCGTAATACGCCATGCTCGCGCCGATATGCACGTCTGCGCGCTTCACCGGCGAGCCAATGCTGGGGATCAGTGCCAGAGCCTCCTCGACCAGTGCACTGGCCTCGTCGAACTGGCCCAATCGCGCCAGCGCAATCGCCCGATAGGTCAGCGCGTGGCCAAGGATATCCGGCGCGTCCTGCTTGCGCGCCATCTCGATCACCTCGGCCAGCTTTTCCTCCCCCGAGCGGGCATCCCGCTCCACCAGCGACCAGGTGGCGATGAACAGCGGCAGCAGCAGCACCTGGTCGTCGCCGGTCTCGGCTGCCAGCGCCTGCGCCTCTTCGAGGTAAGGGAAGCCGCGTGACGGGAAGCCGGTGACCATGTGGACGTTGCCCACCCACGACAGGGCGAGACCCAGCCTCCGCTTGTCGCCGAGCTCGCGGGCGATCTGCACCGCCCGCTCCATCTTTTCCAGCATGCCTTCGTACTGGCCGCGGCGGTTGCGCACCCAGGCCCATTCGAGCACGGCATCGATCAGGTCGGCGGGCATGGCGCCCGGCATCTTCTCGAGCGTCGACAGAATCCGGTCGCGATGCTCGAGCTCTTCACGCACCGCGTAGAGCCGGCGCGCATTGTCGGCGGCGACCCTGGCATATTGCAGCGTCCGCTCGAGATCGCCGGCTTCCTCGAAATGGTGCGCCAGCATTGCCGCGAACTCGTCGCGCCGCTCGGCGAACAGCAGTTCCAGCGCCGAGCCGCAACGCGCGTGGAGGTCCTTGCGCCGCGACCGCAGCAGCAGGTCATAGGCCGCCTCGCAGGTCAGCGCGTGCTTGAAGATATACTCCCGCTCGGGGTCACGCGCCTTCTCGCGCACCAGTTGCTCGTAGCTGAGCGTCGCCAGATGCGGCTCGATATGCTCGATCCGCTCCAGCGCCGGCCCGCTATGCAGCACCGATTCCAGCACCCGGTGCTGGAACACCCGACCGATCACCGCCGCCGTCTGCGCCACTCGCTTGGTGGCGTCGGGCAGCCGGTCGATGCGCGAACTGAGCACGCCCGCCAACGTATCGGGGATGGTCGCCTCGAGGATGGCGCGGGTGGCGCGCCAGTGTTCGCCTTCGCGCACCACCTGGCCGCCGTCGATCAGCGATCGCAGCACCTCCTCGAGGTAGAACGGATTGCCCTCGGAGCGCTCGAGGATCTGTGCCCGGATGCTTTCGGGCAAGTCCTCGATGTGGAGGAGGTTTCCCAGCAACTCGCTCGAACCCGCCGCATCGAGCGGCTCCAGGTCGATGCGCGAGAAACTGCTGCCGAGGCTCCCCTGCAACCGATCCAGCAACTGCCAGCTTTCCGCCTTGCGGTCGGGCCGCATGATGGTCACCAGCATGATCGGCTCGAACGCTGCCAGCGTCGCCACCTGGGCGATCAGTTCCAGTGTCGCCGAGTCCGACCAGTGCAGGTCATCCATCACCATCACGTAAGGCGTCATGCCGCCGTCGGCGTGCATCACGGTCTTGATGGCGTTGACGATCGCCGCCGCAACGCCATTGACCACCGCCTCACCGGACATGGCGCGGAGCGCCATGCGGCTGGCGTCGCCCTCGACCGCAATCATCGTTTCGTAGAACGGGATGTCGCTCTGCTTGAGCCCCAGCCGCGTCACCCATGCGGCGATCTTCTCGCGCACGGCGGGCGCCGCGTCCATGTCGTCGGCCCCCACTATGGCCCGGCCCAGCTGTCGCCATGGGTAGTAGGGCACCGACTGACCGTAGGAGATCGCCCGGGATTCTCGCCAGATCGGCCGCGGCTCGGGCAGCGCATCGCGCAGGTGCTTCAGCTCCGCGATCAGCCGCGACTTGCCGAGGCCGGCTTCGCCGATCACTGCCACCACCGAGCCGATGCCCATCGTCAGGTCACCCAATCGGTCGCGCAACAGTCCGATCTCGCGTGCGCGCCCCACCAGCGGCGACGACAGCCCCTCGAGCCCCCGCGTCGCTTCGGGCACCGCCTTGATGCCGGTGACCTCGTAGGACTCGACCGCCTCGGTCTTGCCCTTCATTTCGATCCTGCCGCGCGGCCGGAAATCGAACAGCGCGTGTACCAGCTTGTAGGTGTCGGCGCTGATCAGCACCGTACCTGGTTCTGCCGCCGACTGCAGTCGCGCCGCGACATTGGCGGCGTCGCCGAGCGCCGTGTACTCGGTCTTGATCGCATCGCCGACGAACGCCAGCACCGCCATACCGGTATTGATCCCGACCCTCAGGTCGAAATCGACGCCGTGCTGCTGCCTGATGCCGCCGGCATAGCGCATCGCCGCGTCCTGCATCTCGAGCCCGGCGCGCACCGCCCGCTCGACATCGTCCTCATGCGCCACCGGCGCCCCGAACAGCGCCAGCACCGCATCGCCCATCAGCCGCGAGACCGTGCCGCCATAGTGGGAGACGGCAGCATTCATGAAGGCGAAGGCGCCGTTCATGATGCCGGCCCAATCCTCCGGATCCATCTGCTCGGCTATGGCGGTGGAACGGGCCACGTCAGCGAACAGCACCGTCGCAAAGCGGCGTTCGCCTTCCACGGATCGCGCGACCTCGAGCGCATTACCGCAATTGGCGCAAAACTTAGCCGCGTCCGGGTTGCTGAAACCGCACTTGAGACACGTCTGCATCGCCATCTCTCGATGGACCTGCCGATCGGACATCAAGCCCATCGGCTACAAGTCCTGTCGGTACCTTAGCGTTCAGAAGAGACCCAAACAAGCCACGGCTTCGGGAGCGCTGTGCTGCTGTCATCGGGGAGGCTGCGAGAATAGGTCGCAATTGACAAGCCCGTGTGCCGATGTGATCATCAAATCCTAAGTGCCGGTGCCTAAAGCAAATATGGCTCCGATTCTAATTGGCCTCAGACCATCCGGGCCATGTTTGCTCTGTAGCGATGCGCCACGCATAGCTGAAGACGAGCAGAGCCCCTGCCTCGCCCGATGTCTGTTTTGCGCCCCGCATTAGGCGCCGACTGCCTCATCGTCTGCCCTCTGGAGGAGGAGTGGGATGGTCGTAGCAGTCGTTCTCGTCCTGATCGTCGTCGGCTCGGTGGTATTCCACTTCCTGAGCCCCTGGTGGTGGACGCCGATCGCCTCCAACTGGGGCTATATCGACAATACGATCATCATCACCTTCTGGATCACCGGGGCGGTGTTCACAGCGGTGGTGCTGTTCGTCGCCTATTGCGTCTGGCGCTTCCGCCACAAGGAGGGGCAGAAGGCCGATTACGAACCTGAGAACAAGCGGCTCGAGAGCTGGCTGATGGGGCTGACTGCGGTTGGCGTCGCAGCCATGCTGATCCCCGGCCTGTTCGTCTGGGGCCAGTTCATCAGCGTGCCGGCCGAAGCCACTCAAGCCGAAGTTGTCGGCGCGCAATGGCAATGGGCCTACCGGTTGCCTGGCGCCGACGGCAAGCTGGGGCTCTCCGACACGCGCCTCGTCGCCGCCGACAATCCCTACGGCATCAAGCCCGACGATCCCAACGGCCACGACGACGTGCTGATCGAGGCCGATTACCTGCATCTGCCGATCGGCAAGCCGGTGAAGATGCTGTTGCGCTCGGTGGATACGCTGCACGATTTCTACGTCGCCGAGTTCCGCTCCAAGATGGACATGATCCCCGGCGCCGTCACCTATTTCTGGTTCACCCCCACCCGCACCGGCCAGTTCGAAGTGCTCTGCGCCGAGCTCTGCGGCACCGGCCACCCCTACATGCGGGGCGGCGTCGTGGTCGACACCCAGGAAGATTACGACGCCTGGCTCGCCGGCCAGCAGACCTACGCCCAACTCTATGCGCCGGAGGTGCTCAAGACGGCCGATATCAAGTAAGGCCGCCGGAACTTCCGGGCGCGATTTCGCATCAGATGACGTGCGAGGAGGCACTCTGATGGTCGACGCCACTCACGGGCCCGATGCCCACGCTGCCGAGTTTCCGGATGTCGAACTCTACCATCCGCGAAGCTGGTGGACGCGCTACGTCTTCTCGCAGGACGCCAAGGTCATCGCCATCCAGTATGCCAGCACGGCGCTGGCCATCGGCATGCTGGCGCTGGTGCTGTCATGGTTGATGCGCATGCAGCTGGCCTTTCCCGGCTTCCTCACCTTCATCGACGCTGCCGCCTACTACCAGTTCATCACCATGCACGGCATGATCATGGTGATCTACCTGATCACCGCGCTGTTCCTCGGCGGCTTCGGCAACTACCTGATCCCGTTGATGCTGGGCGCGCGGGATATGGTGTTCCCTTACGTCAACATGCTCAGCTACTGGACCTACCTGCTCGCCGTGCTGGTGCTGGTGGCGAGCTGGTTCGTCCCCGGTGGGCCAACCGGGGCCGGCTGGACGCTCTATCCGCCACAGGCCATCCTCTCCAATACGCCGGGGCAGGAGGGCGGCATCGTCTTGATGCTGGTGTCGCTGATCCTGTTCGTCATCGGCTTCACCATGGGCGGGCTCAACTACATCGTCACCGTGCTGCAGGGCCGCACCCGCGGCATGACGCTGATGCGCATGCCGTTGACGGTCTGGGGCATCTTCATCGCCACGATCATGGCCATGCTGGCCTTCCCGGCGCTGTTCGTCGCCTGCGTCATGATGCTGTTCGACAAGCTGCTCGGCACCAGCTTCTTCATGCCGGCGGTGGTCGAGATGGGGAACCTCCTGCCGCACGAGGGCGGCAGCCCCATCCTGTTCCAGCACCTGTTCTGGTTCTTCGGCCACCCCGAGGTCTATATCGTCGCGCTGCCGGCCTTCGGCATCGTCTCCGACCTGATCAGCACGCACGCCAGGAAGAACATCTTCGGCTACCGCATGATGGTCTGGGCCATCGTCATCATCGGCGCGCTGAGCTTCGTGGTCTGGGCCCACCACATGTATGTGAGCGGCATGAACCCCTATTTCGGGTTCTTCTTCGCCATCACCACGCTGATCATCGCGGTTCCGACGGCGATCAAGGTCTATAACTGGGTGCTCACCCTGTGGCGCGGCGATATCCATCTCAACCCGCCCATGCTGTTTGCGCTCGCCTTCATCGTCACCTTCGTCAATGGCGGCCTTACCGGGCTGTTTCTCGGCAACGTGGTGGTCGATGTGCCGCTTTCGGACACCATGTTCGTCGTAGCGCATTTCCACATGGTGATGGGGGTTGCGCCGATCCTCGTGATCTTCGGGGCCATCTATCACTGGTACCCCAAGATCACAGGCCGCATGCTCGACAACACGCTGGCCCACGTCCATTTCTGGGTCACCTTCCTCGGCGCCTACCTGATCTTCTTCCCCATGCACTATCTCGGCATCATGGGGGTGCCTCGGCGCTATTTCGAATCCGGAGATATCTCGTTCCAGCCGCCTTCGGCGCATGACCTCAACATCTTCATCACCGTGATGGCTCTGATCGTCGGCGCGGCGCAACTGGTGTTCGTCTTCAACCTCATCTGGTCGATCCGGCACGGCAAGCCTTCCGGCGGCAACCCGTGGCGCGCGACCACGCTCGAGTGGCAGACGTCGCAAACGCCGCCCGTCCACGGCAATTTCGGCCGCGAGCTGCCGGTGGTCTATCGCTGGGCCTATGACTACAGCGTGCCCGGCGCCGCTGAGGACTTCATCCCGCAGAACCAGCCTGGCACCAATCCGCCGCACACCGAGAAACCTGGGAAGCGCAAGGGTGCCAGGCAATGAGTGTCGTGGTGATGTTCTTCGCCATCCTGGCCGGCCTCGCCGGCTGGTGGCTGGCGCGCCAGCGGCTGACCGTAAAACCTTGGCTGGAGCAGGGGGTGATCGAGGGCGTCCCCGATTTTGAGGCCTCGCGCGATCCCGCCAAGCGCGTCGGCCTCGGCTTCCTGCTCGCCGTCGTCGGTTCGCTGTTCGCCTTGCTGACCGGCGCCTATTTCATGCGCCGCGAACTCGGCGATTGGCAGCCGCTGCCGGTACCGCCGATCCTCTGGTTCAACACTGCGATGCTGGTGCTGTCGAGCCTCGCGCTCGAATGGACCCAGCGGGCGGTGCGTCAGCGCAACCAGACGCAGCTCCGCCTCGGCCTCGCTGCGGCGGGCGGGTTCGCCATCGCCTTCCTTGCCGGTCAGCTCATCGCCTGGGGCGAGCTGTCGGCCTCTGGGTATGTCGTCGCGGGTAATCCCGCCAACAGCTTTTTCTATCTCGTCACGGGCCTGCATGGCCTGCACATCCTCGGCGGCCTCGTGGCGCTGGGCTGGGCGGGCATCAAGGCCTGGGGCAAGGGGGGCGTCGATAGCGTCCGGCTCAATGTCGAGCTTTGCGCCACCTATTGGCTGTTCATGCTGTTTGTCTGGATGGTGCTGTTCAGCCTGCTGGCCGGCTGGGCCAGCGATTTCATCGCATTCTGCCAGCAGTTGCTGAGCTGAGGGGGAGCCTCACATGTCCGATCCGGCCGTGACCCACACCGACCCGCAACCAGGCCTAACCGGTTTCGTCTCCGACTGGTCGTCGGACAAGACCGCCTTCAAGACCGCCTCCTGGGGCAAGGCGATGATCTGGATCTTCCTGCTCTCTGACACCTTCATCTTCAGCTGCTTCCTTATCGCTTACATGACTGTACGGATGTCGACGGCCGAAGCCTGGCCGAACCCGTCCGAGGTGTTTGCACTCGAGATCGGCGGCGTGCAGGTGCCATTGATCCTCATCGCTATCATGACCTTCGTGCTGATCTCCTCGAGCGGCACCATGGCGATGGCGGTGAACTTCGGCTATCGCCGCGACCGGGTGAAGACCACAGTGCTGATGCTGCTGACGGCAGCGCTCGGCGCCACCTTCGTCGGCATGCAGGCGTTCGAGTGGACCAAGCTGATCTCCGAAGGCGTCCGCCCGTGGGAGAACCCCTGGGGGGCGCCGCAGTTCGGCTCGGTGTTCTTCATGATCACCGGCTTCCACGGCACCCACGTCACCATCGGGGTGATCTTCCTCATACTGATGGCCCGCAAGGTCTGGCGCGGCGATTTCGACACCGGCAAGAAGGGCTTCTTCACTTCGCGCAAGGGCCGCTGGGAGATCGTCGAGATCACTGGCCTCTACTGGCACTTCGTCGACCTGGTGTGGGTCTTCATCTTCGCGCTGTTCTACCTGTGGTGAGAGGCAAATCATGGCTGAAGCACACATGAGCTCGGAAACTCTGGCTGCCCCGGCGGCTCACGCCGAGGGACAGCAGCATCCCATCCGCCTCTATCTGATCGTCTGGTTCTGGCTGTTCGTCCTCAGCGCCTGCTCGTACGCCGTCGACCTGCTGCAGTTCCAGGGCTACCTGCGCTGGGGCCTGATCCTCATGCTGATGCTCGGCAAGGCAGGGCTGATCATCGCGGTGTTCATGCACATGGCGTGGGAGCGGCTGGCGCTCAGCTACGCCATCCTCGTGCCGCCGGTGCTGGTGCTGATCTTCGTCGTCATCATGGCGTTCGAGGCGGATTACACCTTCTTCACGCGCATGGAATTCTTCGGCGCGAGCCCCGCGGTGCCCGCGCCGGTTGTGCACTGATTCCGGCCCGGCCTATTGGGCGGGCGGCGGGGAGAGTGTCGCGAGGTAGGCGATGACGTTCTGCGCGTCTTCGGGCTTGGGCAGTCCGGCGAAGCTCATCTTGGTGCCTTTGACGAAATCCCTGGGCTTGGCGAGGAACTGCGCCAGGTTCTCGGGCGTCCACACCAACCCGCCGGCGCCGGCATCCTTCATCGCCTGCGAGTAGCTGAAGCCCTCATAGGTCCCGGCGGTCCGTCCGACCACGCCGGTGAGCACCGGACCGACCTTGTTCGTTGCCCCTTCGCCTGCTGCGTGGCAGGCCATGCACTTCTTGAACACCGTCTCGCCCAACGCGGCGTCGCCGCCCTGAGCCAAAGCTCCTCCGCCGCTCAGCATGAGAACGGCAATTGCAATCGCAGTCCGAACCATCTCACGACCTCCTTGACCGACCCCGCGCCCGAAATCAGCTCCGGGTACGCCCGGGTCAGCGGCAGGACTATAGCGCAAGCGGAGGCGAGAGGATGTGCTTTTGCGTACGCGACGGTTCCAGGCACCGCGCTCCCGGCCGCTGCAGAAGGCGACATCGCCGAACGGCCTTCAGCGCAGTGAGCGGTGCGTCGCCGGGAAATTGCGGAGCAACCATCGCGCCAGGTCCTTTCACCGTTCAAATGAAACGATGAAAGGACATCTATTTTGCAGCGCTTTCCGAGCGCTCGGTCGTTCTTGTCCCCTCGGGCGCGAGGCCGTCTCACCTCACCCGCTTGACGCCGCGTCCGGCTTTCGGCACATACAACCGCGTCGCGGGTGTAGCTCAATGGTAGAGCAGAAGCTTCCCAAGCTTACGACGAGGGTTCGATTCCCTTCACCCGCTCCAATCCTTCATCCAGGTTCGTCCGAGTAGACCGCGAGACCATTGGTTGTGCTGGGCTTTGCCTGGCGCGTGAGGCGCCGAGGTGCGGTCGCGGCATTGGCACCGCGCCGGCCCCTGTCCTCCTTCCTCGAGCCGGCCGAGCAGTTCCGGGCGGTGAAGCTGCACGAGCGGGAAGCGGCGACCGAGGCCGATCAGTAGGTGACGCTGGAGCGCGGCACGTAGAAGCCGACGGGCGTTCCGGCCTCCATCCTCTCTGGCCCGATGCTCCGGGCGCGGCGGCCGGCGGTCCGGTCCGTGCTCAGCCGTTCGCCAGCAGGGTATCGCGGTCGATCTCGGGGCCGATAAGCGCCAAGCTCTGGCCCTGCGTGACGGCCGGAAGGGTGCGCAACCCGATGAGGTAGCCGGTGACGGGGGAGAGGAGGTTCCTTGGGGGGCGGCTCGGATCCTCGGGTGACCAGATGCGACCGACGGGCTGGCCCTCCAAAACGGGACTGCCAGGCTCGAGCAAGACTTCGAACAGGCCGCCCACCGGCGCGACGATAGCGTCAAAGAGACCGCTGGCGACGGAGCCGACCTTGCCATCGTCATAGCGGCAATCGACCAGCGTGGCGGGCCGCAGGCCGAGAGAAGCGCGGGTGACGACCTCTCCCTCAAGCACGCCGAAGTGGCGCAGCACATTGGTTAGCCCGCTCCAGGCGAGCTCCTGCACTTCAACGGGGATGCGACTGCTGCCGCCGAGCTCGGTGGTGACGACGATCTTGCCTTGGCGCTCGGCCTCGTTGGGCAGGTAATTCCCGTCGGAGGTATAGAAGAAGTGGAAGTCCGAATTCCACGCTTCCATCGCTTCGAGCATGGCCTTGCGCTGCGCCGGGTCGCGGGGGACGCACATGTGCGAGCAGGGCGTGATCCAGCCGATACCGCCTGCCGAATGGAGGTCGATCACGATATCGGCGGCCGGGAAGAGCACGGTGGTGAAGAAGTGCGACAGGCGCTCGATCTGCCGCCCATCCGGGGCGCCGGGGAAGGAACGGTTGAAGTTCTCGCCGGAGGGCCACAGGCGGGTGTGTGCCCTGGAGGCTTGGGTAGAAATGACGGGAACGATGATCAGGCGACCAGCCACACGCGCGGGCTCGATCTCGTGGGCCAGGCGCAACGCGGCCAACTGCCCCTCATATTCGTCGCCGTGATTGCCGCCCGAGATGAGAACGGTGGGGCCGCTGCCATGGGCGATGGTGACAATGGGCACGAGCGCTTCGGCGGCGCCGGTGAGCGGATCGGCGGGGACGCGGAGGGTGCCTGCCTGCCTCCCGGGTTTGCCGAAGTCTACCGGGTTGTTGATCAGCGACTTCTCGGCCCTGACGTCACGCATAGGGCATCCCTCCTCGTTCAGCTTGCAGTGAAGCATACGGTATACTGAATGTCCAGCATGCGATCCGCTCCGAAGTTCGGGCAGATCGCGGGATGCGTTGAGGCATTCGGGGATCATGGCGAGATCTCCTCTCGAGGGGACGACCATTGCTGGCAGGCTGGCGCCAGCGAGCAATATTCTTCTCAGACGTGCCGATGCCGACGGTCTACGCGGCGCAAACGCATCATCCGGGACTGCAACGAGCCCTTTGTCGGTCTGCTTGCCTCGACGCGCTCCGTCCGCAGGTCGCTCGTTCAAAACGGATCGTCTTCATGCGCGGAAAGACACGGCTCGAGCATTCGAGCCCCAGTTCGCGGGGAGGCGAGAAACTGGGCCCAGTTTGGGCCGAAAGTCGCGACACACCAAGTCTTTGACAGCACTGCGTGATTTGCCCCCATCTCTGTCGGCAGGACGGGACCACAGAGGGGATAGTGAGCCGTGCACCGGATCGCAGTGGATATTGGCGGCACCTTCACCGACTGCGTGCTGGTGGACGAGGAAACGGGCGCCGTCACGCTTCACAAGCAGATGACGACGCCTGACGATCCATCCCAGGCGGTGATCGAAGGGGTGCAGGCGCTGCTGGCCGCCGGCGCGATCGAGATCGCGGACATCTCCGCTCTCGTGCACGGCACGACGCTGGTGACCAACGCGCTGATCGAGCGCAAGGGCAGCCGGACCGGCATGCTGGTCACGGCGGGGATGCGGGACATCCTCGATATCGGCCGCGAGCGCCGCTACGATTTGTTCGACCTGCGGCTCGCTTATCCGCAAGCCGTAGTGCCCCGCAGCCTCAGGCGCGAGATCCCCGAGCGCATCAGCTTGGACCGGACCGTGACGGAACCGCTGAATGCGGAGGCGGTTGTCGCCGCGGCGCGTGAGCTGCGGGGGGAGGGCGTCGAGGCCATCGCGATCTGCTTCCTCAACAGCTTCGCGGACGATTCGCACGAGCAGGAGGCCGCCCGGCTGGTGCGGCAGGCGGTGCCGGAGCTCCTGGTGTCGGTGTCGGCTGAAGTGTTTCCTTACATCCGCGAATATGAGCGGTGGACCACGGCGACGATGAACGCCTATGTGCAGCCGTTGGTGGACCGCTACATCTCCCATATCGACGAGCGGCTGCAGGCCATCGGCTTCGGTGGCAAGTTCTACATCATGACCTCGGGTGGCGGCATGGTGACCCCGACGACCGCACGCCGCTTTCCGATCAGGCTGCTGGAATCCGGACCCGCGGCAGGGGCGCTGATGTCGGCCCACCACGGCAAGGTGGGCGGCATTGATAACCTGCTCTCCTTCGACATGGGCGGCACCACGGCCAAGGGAGCGCTGGTGCGCGACGGTCGGCCGTTGCGCAAATATGAACTCGAAGTGGCGCGCGTGCACGAATTCAAGGCCGGCAGCGGCCTGCCTGCAAAGGCTCCGGTCATCGACATGATCGAGATCGGCGCAGGGGGCGGCTCAATTGCGGCCATCGACGAGCGCGGGGTGATCACCGTGGGACCCCGAAGCGCCGGCGCCAAGCCGGGACCGGCCTGCTATGGCCGCGGCGGCACCGAGCCGACCCTGACCGACGCCAATCTGGTGCTTGGCTATTATGACGCGGCCTCGTTCCTCGGCGGCCGGATGGGACTCGATGTCGAGGCGGCTCGGCGGAGCATCGCGACCCGCATCGCCGAGCCGCTCGGGCTCGAGGTGATACGCTCCGCCTGGGGGATCCATGAGGCTGTGAACGAGCGCGTCGCCGGCGCCTTCCGTATCCACGCCTCGGAGCGGGCCTTCGACTACCGCGACTCGAGCATGGTGGCGTTTGGCGGCAGCGGGCCTGCGCATGCAGTGCGCATCGCTGCCAAGCTCAACGTGCCGCGCGTCGTGCTGCCACCGGGCGCGGGGGTGATGTCGGCACTGGGGCTGTTGCGCAGCCCGTTCTCCTTCGAGCTCGCGCGCTCGCAACGGATCGGCGTCGCGGCTCTCGACGACGCGGCCTATGCGGAGGCCTTCGACGGGATGGAGCGCAATGTGCGCGAAGTGCTTGCCGATGCGGGGCTGTCCGGCGAGGCTGTGTCCATCACGCGACGCCTCGACATGCGCTATCAGGGGCAAGGCTATGAACTGGAGGTGCCCGCCGGCGAAAGCCCCGACGGGCTGGCTGCTGCGTTCCTCAAGGTCTATCGCGCGGTGTTCTCATCCATCGAAATCGATGAGCCTGTGGAAATCGTCAACTGGAAGATCGAGGCCGTCGGGCCGGAGCCGATGGCAGGCCGGCCATTCCGCTACGACCGGGATTTCTCGCCTGGAGCGGCGCTCAAGGGCGAGCGGCTGGCTTACTTCCCGGAGGACGGACCGGTGCTGGTGCCGGTGCTCGATCGCTACCGGCTTCGGATTGGCGCAGTGGTCGAAGGGCCAGCCATCATCGAGGAGCGCGAGTCGACGCTGGTGCTCGGTTTCGGCGACCGTGCGACCATCGACCGCCATCTCAATCTCGTCGTCGACGTTTCTGGAGTGAGTCAGCAATGAGCGTCATCGACCCGGTCAGCCTGGGCATCATCTGGGACCGCCTCATCTCGATCACCGACGAGACACTGAGCAGCCTCGTCAGAACCTCGTTCTCGACCAATGTGCGGGAGAGCTACGACCTCTCCTGCATGCTGTTCGACAGCAAGATGCGGTCCATAGCGCAGGGCACCTACAGCGTGCCCTCCTTCACCGGCACGGCGCCCAACACCGTCAGACTGATGCTGGAAAAGCACCCGCCGCACACATTGCGCGACGGCGATGTGCTGGCCACGAACGACCCTTGGATCGGTACCGGGCACCTCTATGACATCAATGTGCTGCGGCCGATCTTCCATCGCCGCCGGATCGTTGCCTATTCGCTGTCGATCACCCACCTGCCCGATATCGGCGGACTGGGCTTTTCGGCTACCGCCCGGCAGATCTACGAGGAAGGCCTCCGGCTGCCAGTGGTGAAGCTGGTCGAACAGGGCCAGCCGAATCTGCTCCTGTTCGAGCTCATCGGCCTCAACGTGCGGGTGCCCGAGCAGACGCTGGGCGACTTCCACGCCAATATCGCCTGCAACGAGGTGGCGGCGCGCCTGCTGGTGGAGTTTCTAGACGAATACGGGCTCAGCGGCATCGACGATGTGGCCGACGCTATCGTCGCAAACTCCGAAAAGGCGCTGCGCGCCGCGATTTCTGCGATGCCGGATGGCAGCTATGAGCATGCCATCGACGTCGAGGGCGGCGAGGACAGCCTGAAACTCGCCATTCGGCTCGACGTCATCGGCGACCGGATCCATGCCGACTTCACCGGGACCAGCCCGGCGCTGAACATGGGCATCAACGTTCCGATCGGCTACAGCAAGGCGTTTGTGGTCTACGCGGTCAAGTGCGTCACCACGCCTGCGATCCCCAACAATATTGGCTGCGTGACGCCGATCACGGTGAGCGCGCCGGAGAACTGCATCCTCAACGCCTTGCCGCCCTACCCGACGGGGGGGCGCCATGTGATCGGCCACTTCGTCAATCCGCTGACCATGGGCGCCCTGGCACAGATCGTGCCGGACAGGGTGCAGGCGGAATCCGGCATGATGAGCCTCGTCAACATCCAGGGGCGCCATCGGGACGGGCGCGGAGTGTCCTCGATCTATTTTTCCTCGGGCGGGTTCGGAGCGCTGAAGGGGACGGACGGGCTGCCAACGATGCCGAGCCCCTCCAACATGACCGGGACGCCGGTCGAGGTGTGGGAAGACATCACCGGCATGACGGTGCGGCGGAAGGCGCTGCTGGCCGATTCCGGCGGAGCCGGTGCGTTTCGCGGCGGGCTGGGACAGGAGATCGAACTCGTCAACGATACCGGCAACGAACTCACCATCTCATGCCTTGCGGGCCGCACGCAGTTCGCGGCTCAGGGGCTCGCCGGCGGCAGGCCCGGAGCCCTCCGTGCCTGCCTCATCAACGGCGCACCGGTGCATCCCAAGGGGCGTTATTTCCTCCAGCCCGGCGATGTGCTCACACTCTTTGAGCCGGGCGGCGGCGGGTTCGGTGCGCCGGAGCGGCGCGATCCGGCGCGGGTCGCCGAGGATATTCGCGAGGGGTTCGTCAGTCTCGATGCGGCGCGGCGCGATTATGGGTACGGCGGTTAGCAAGTGGTGACCTACGACCTGCGTAGCGACTTTCTGGGGCCTCCGACCAAGGCCATGCTGGACGCGATGGCCAGGGCGGCCGCCGAGCCCGACGGCTTCGAGCTGCGCGAGAACCGCCATCAGCGTGAGCTGGAAGCCTATGCGGCGCAACTGCTCGGCAAGGAAGACGCGCTGCTGTTTCCCACCTGCACCATGGCCAACCTCGTGGCAGTGATGGCGCAGACGGCGCCCGGCGACATCGTGGTCGGCGACGCGCAGAGCCATTGCTTGACCTCGGAGGCGGGGGGCATAGCGGCCTTGGCGGGCACGATGACCCGAGGGCTGGATGGCGACAATGGTCAGTTGCCGCTCGACGCGCTGGCCGTGGCCCTCGGCGGCTCTCCGCATCCTCAACGCTCGAGCGCGCGGCTGGTGATGCTCGAGACAACCCACAATCGCGCGGGTGGGCGGGCGTTGCCGCTGTCCCATATCGAGGAGGTTGGCGAGTTGGCCCGCCGCGCCGGGGCGGCACTTCATGTCGATGGCGCCCGCTTCTTCAATGCGGCCGTGGCGCTCGGCCTTTCGCCCGCGGCGATGGCCGCGGCGGCGAACAGCGTTTCGCTTAGCCTCAACAAGGGGTTGTGCGCCCCAAACGGTGCGCTGCTGGTGGGATCGCGCGCGCTAATCGCGCAGGCAGTGACGTTGCGGCAGCGGCTTGGCGGCGGGATAAGGCCGGCGGGCCCCATCGCTGCGGCGGGGCTGGTGGCGCTCCAAACGATGATGCCGCAGCTGCAGCGTGACCACGACAATGCGCGCTTGCTGGTGGCGGCGTTGTGCCGGCTTGGCTTCGATGCCGGTCCGCACGAAGGGGGCAGCAATATCGTTATCGTGCAGACCGGTGACGGGGTCGAAGCGTTTGTCGGTGCGCTGGAAGCGGCCGGCGTGCGCGCCATTGGGTTCGGACCGGGCCGAGTGCGGCTTTGCATCCATCGCGGGATCGATGCGGCCAGGGTGACTGCCATCGCCGATGCGTTTGCGATGGCGGCGAGGGCGATGGGCAGAAAGCTGGAGGATTGAGAATGTCGAAATGGGGGCCGATGCCAGAGGACCTGCAGGCCGCACGCCGGGTTGTGGTGTCGCGCAACGTGATGATCCCGATGCGCGACGGAAAACGACTGGCTACGGACATTTACCGGCCGGGGCTCGAGAATGGCGATCCAGCACCGGGACCGTTTCCCGTCATCCTCACGCGCACCTCCTACGACAAGTCGAACGCAGTGATGCAGGTGGAGCCGGTGGGGCATTTCTTCGCCGCGCATGGGTATGCCGTTGCGATCCAGGATCTGCGTGGGCGCGGGGAATCTGAGGACGTCGGCAACTACCACCACGTGGCTAACCCTGCTGAAGGCGATGATGGCTATGACACCGTGGAGTGGCTGGCGGCGCAGCCCTGGAGCAACGGCCGAGTGGGCATGGTCGGAACGTCGCACAGCGCCGTGTGCACCAATGCCGCGGCGCTGAAGCGTCCGCCTGGGCTGAAGGCGGCGTGGATCGACTCGGCGCCGACAAGCGGCATGGACTGGCAATGCAGGCGCGGCGGCGCCATGGCGATGCAGATGTTTCCCGCCCTGTTCGTCCACGCCCATGACGCGCCGGAAATCCGCAATGACCCTGCTGCGCTGGCGCGCATCGAGTGGGGCGGACGACATGTGCGCGACCAGTTGCTCAGCATGCCCTTCAAGCCGGGGCAGACGGCGCTGGCCGCGGTGCCGAACCTCGAGCGGATCCTGTTCCACTATTACCAGGACGGCACGTTCAACGATTTCTGGGCGATGGAAGTGTTCGACAACAAGTCGCGCTGGGAACAGTTCGCGGACATCCCCTGTGTGCTCTCGACGGGCTGGTACGACCTCTTCACCGAAGAGGCGACGCAGCAGTTCGCCGAACTCGCGCGGCGGAAGACAGCCCAGATGAAGCTGATCGTGGGCCCATGGAACCACACCGCGATGCGCGGCGGCGGCAGCGTGGTGGGCGAGGTGGATTTCGGCGCCAGCGCCGCCTGGGGATACGCCCGCTACAACAGCGAACGGCTGCGCTGGTTCGATCGCTGGCTCAGGGACATGGAGACCGGGGTCGAGGACGACCCGCCCGTGCGCCTGTTCACCATGGGCGGCGGGGACGGTACGATCAGCGCCCCCACGGCGAGCGGGGCAGGTGTGTTCGGCACTGGCATCGCCGCCAGGGGTTATCTCGCCCATGGAGGTCGCTGGCGAAGCGAGGCAGAGTGGCCGCTGTCACGCGCTGCGCCTACCCCGTTCTACCTCCATCCGGGCAACCGGCTCTCGACCGAAGCACCGCCGGACAGCGCCGGCGCCGCCACCTGGACGCACGATCCAGAACATCCGGTGCCGACGCTGGGGGCGAGCGTTGCGCCGTTTCTCGAATTCGTGCCGCTGCCCAAGGGCATCTCGCCCGACTATCTGTCGACGCGCGGCCGGATGACCACTTTCACCTATGACGGCCCGATGCATCAGCGCGAACGGCCCGACATCTTTGGCTCGGCCGAGCCTTATCCGATGCTGTCGGAACGCGCCGATGTGGTGGTGTTCGAAACCGAACCGCTGGCGGGAGCGGTGGAGGTGACCGGGCAGATCAGGGTGAAGCTATGGGTCAGCTCCAGCGCGCTCGACACCGATTTCACCGCCCGGCTGATCGACGTCTATCCGTCCAGCCCGGAGGTGCCGGAGGGCTATCACATGAACATCGTCGACTCGATCCTGCGCGCCCGGTTCCGCGACGGCTTCGATGCCGAAAGGCTGATGGAGCCGGGCACGGTCTATCCCATCACCATAGTGTTGCCGCCAACCTCGAACGTCTTTGCAAGGGGACATCGCATCCGTCTCGACATCGCTTCCTCCAACTTCCCGCAGTTCGACGTGAACCCGAATACGGGCGAGCCGCTCGGTCGCCACACCCATACCGTGCGGGCGCGGAACAGCGTCCACTTCGGCGCGAGTCATCCCTCGCACGTCGTACTGCCGATAATGCCTGCGGAGGTGACAGGCTCGCCTGCCGCGCTATAGTCCGGTCTCCCGCACGGCCTCGCTGGTGAGGCGGTGCCCGACCATGCGCGCCATGAGTACCATCTACGACACCACCGGCCTCAGCCCCGAGTCCACTCGCCTCAGCGAACTCGAATATTCGATGATCGTCTCGATCAACGGCTTCTGGAGCTGGGTCTCGCACTGCGCCGAGGCGGCGGGAGGGCGGGGCATGGGGCCGCTCGACGTGCTGGTGCTGCATGCGATCAACCTGAGGGCGCGCAACAAGCGGTTGGCCGATATCTGCCTCGTGCTCAACGTCGAGGACAGCCACACCGTGGCCTACTCGCTCAAGAAGCTCGAGGACTACGGCTACGCAACGCACCGCGTGGACGGCCGCGACCGCATCTATCAGAGCTCTCCCGACGGCGATGCCTTCTGCGTGCGTTACCTCGAAGTGCGCGAGACGTCGCTGGTCGAAAGCCTCAAGGCCGACGAGGTCAATTTCGGCCAGCTCGACGACACGGCAAAAACCCTCAACCGGATGGCGCGGTACTATGACCACGCCAGCCGGACAGCGACGATCAGCAAGCGCCGCTAGGTCGCTTCACTGTCAGCCTGACGTGAGACGACGCAGGTGGCTTTCCCGTCCACGCGAGATGAAATGGTCTGGCCGGCGCCCGTTCAGCGCTCGCTGCGGTGGCGCGGATCGATGATGTCGCGCAGCCCGTCACCCATCAGGTTGAGGCCCAGAACGGCCACCGCGATCACGATGCCAGGAAACACGGCCACCCACCAAGCTTCCTGGATATAGGTGCGGCCATCCGCGATTATGTTGCCGAGCGATGGGGCTGGGGGCGGCGGGCCGACGCCGAGGAAGCTCATGATGGCTTCCGCGATGATCGAGACGGCGAAGACGAAGGTGAGCTGTACGATCAGCGGTGACAAGGCATTGGCGAGGATGTAGCGGAAGATGATGCGCCCATGCCCGGCGCCCACGGCCCGCGCCGCCTCGACATACTGCATGCCTTGCGCAACGAGCACCGCGGCGCGCACGACGCGGGCGGTGCGTGGCGTGTAGGTGACGGTGAGGGCGATGATCACGGTCATCTCCGACGGCCCCAGGGCCGAGGCGAGCGCGATCGCCAGCAGCACGCCCGGGAAGGCCATCAGCCCGTCGAGCACGCGCATGAGCAGACCGTCCAGCCAGCGCACATAGCTTGCGAGCGTCCCAAGGACGGTCCCGAGGATGCCGGTGAGCAGCGCCACGATGAGACCGATCGCCAGCGAGACTCGCAGGCCGTAGATGACCCGGCTCAGGATGTCGCGACCGAAACCGTCGGTGCCGAACCAGAATCGCTCCGATGGCCCCATCAGGATGTCGCTGTAGTTGCTCTTGTTCGGGTCATATGGGGCGACCCAGGGCGCCAGCAGGGCGATGGCGGTAAGGACGAAGAGGATCGTCGCGCCGATCAGGAAAGATGGGTGGATCGCAAGTTCGCGCACGAATGTCAGCATGCGGCGGCGCCGCGCGCGGCGCATCTCGCTGCGGAGCGATCCGCCGTCGTCGAGTGTTTCGATGGTTTCAGCGCTCATCGCGCACCCTTGGGTCGATCAGGCCGTAGAGCATGTCGACGACGATGTTGACGAAGACGAAAATCGATGCCGTTACCAGCAGCCCTCCCTGGATCACAGGAAAGTCGCGGCGCTGGATCGATCCGACGATCAGTCGTCCGACGCCCGGCAGGGAGAAGACCGACTCGATCACCACCGCGCCTGAGAGGAGCACGCCGGCGGTGACGCCGACGACGGTGACGATGGGGACGAGCGCGTTGCGGAGCGCGTGCTTGAACACCACCACGCCGCGGCTCATGCCCTTGGCGCGTGCGGTGCGGATGAAGTCCTGATCCAGCACATCGAGCATGGCGGAACGCGACATGCGGGCTATGACGCCCATCTGGGTGAAGGCCAGGGTGAGGGCGGGGAGCGTCATGTAGCGGACCCAGCCCCAGAAATCCTCGGTGAATGGCACGAAGCCGCCAGTGGGCAGCCAGCCCAGTGTAACGCCGAACAGGATGATGAGTACGAGCCCGAACCAGAAGTCGGGAATGGACAATCCGATCAAGGCGGCGACCATCGATCCCTGGTCGACCCAGCTGTTGTGACGGACGGCGGCGAGGACGCCGAGGAGGGTGCCCATGATGGTGGTGAGGAGCAGCGACAAACCGGCGAGCGACAGGGTGACGGGAATGCGCTCGAGCACGGCATCAACCACGGAACGGTTGAGCAGGTAGGAATAGCCGAGATCGCCTTGCAACAGGTCGCCATACCAGTTGATGGCGCGCTCGATCAGCGGGCGGTCGATGCCGAGCTGCTCGCGGATCTGCTGGATCTGTTCGGGGGTGGCGTCGGTGCCACCGATCTCAGCGGAGACGTCGCCGGGCACCAGCCACATAATGACGAAGGTCATCAAGGAGACGACGAAGAGCACCGGAATGGCACTCAACAGCCTGCGGGCAAGAAACAGAAGCATGGCTTTTTCACCCTCGGGCAGACACAGGTCCGGCGGAGCCTGAGGGCCCCGCCGGGGAGGACTTTTGGCCGCTGTTACTCGGCGCGCCAGATGTCGTAGACGCGCGGGAAGCGGAAGGTCTTGAAGCCTTCAATGTTGGCGCGCGAGGCCTGCATCTGGCCGGTGTCGCCCAGCTTGATGATGCCGAAATACTCGTAGAGGCGCTTCTGGATCTTCTCGAAAACCGCCTTGCGGTCTTCCTGCGTCGCACCGGTGATCAGCTCCTGGTACAGCGCTTCGAGCTGATCGTCCTTGGCGACGAAGTGCGGGCGGGTACCGGTGAGGGTCGATGTGATGGCCACAGGGCCGAGATACGGCTCGATGCCCATGGTCAGCGTCCAGGCGTTCCATCCGGTGTCCTGCATGCGCAGGTTCAGCACGGTGGGGAAGTCGACCTGGTTGATCACCGTGTTGATGCCGACCGCCGTGAGCTGCTCGGCGATCACGACAGCGGCGCGACCATGGAACGGAATGGTGTTGTCGGTGATGATCGTGAACGGCTCGTTGTTGTAGCCGGCCTCGGCGAGGAGCGCCTTGGCCCGCTCGACATCGTGCTTGTTGTAGTAGTCGGCAGCGCCGACATCGCCAACATCATAGGGCGTGCCCGGATAGGCCCAGTTGCCGTTGGCCTTGAACAGACCCTCGGAAGCGATGCCGACGATCGCCTCCATGTTCAGCGCCACCTGCACGGCCTCGCGGAACTTGACGTTGTTGGTCGGCGCCTCGTTGGCATTGAGGATCAGCGTGCCGAAGGCCCATTGCAGGTTTTCGTAGAGCTTGATGCTGGTGTCGTTGGCGAGGCGGCGGGCCGCCGGCACCGGAATCTGGTCGAGGATATCGACCTCGCCGGCCTCGAGCGCCGCGACCTGGGCGCCGGGCTCGGGCATGATGCGGAAGGTGACCTTGTCGAAGTAAGCCGTCTTCTTGCCGCCGAAACCGTCCGGCCCGTCGTAGCGGGTGTCCTGGCTGTAGTCGGCGAACTTCTCGAGGGTCACGTGGCTGTCGGGCACGTACTCGGTGATCTTGTACGGGCCGGTGCCGACGAGGCTGGTCTTGCCGGGCTCGGCATTTGCATCCTCTTCGGGAATGATCACGGCCGGCGAGCGCGGGTTCGAAAACGACTCGAGGAAGGTGGGCGTCACGCGCTTCATGGTCAGGGTGACTTCATGATCGCCCGTCGCCTCGACCTTTTCCACTGGCTCGAGATTGGGGGTGGCGCCGACCCTGAGGTAGCGATCGAGGGACGCCTTGACGTCGGCGGACGTCATTTCGTCTCCGTTGTGAAACTTCACTCCCGTGCGGAGCTTGAACACATAGGTCAGGCCATCCTCGGAAATCTCGACGCCTTCAGCCAGCATCGGGATAGGGACGACGTTTTCGTCGAAGCCATAGAGCGTCTCATAGACGTTCATGTTGATGTTTCGCGACGCGCCGGAGGACGTCGTCATGGCATCGAGGCTGGGCGGATTGGAGCCCTGCGCGACGACGACTTCGCCGCCGGAAACCTGGGCAACGGCCGAGCCGGCAGGCAGGATCGCAGCCAAAGCGATCACGCTGGTCATCGTCAGCGTGCGCAAGACGGAAGTTAGCCTTCTAGGTCTGAACATAGTCATCAAGTCTCCCCGTTTGATACCCTCGGATCATGGCTCAGTCCTCCCCTCGGGGACTTGCGGGTCGGGCGCTTGGTAGCGTATGACCAGCGGGCGATGATCGTATATTGCGATACAGTATACCATCTCATGACTAGAGCGCTGTCAATCCATCGAGCCCAAAATGCCCGCAACCGCATCTTCAGCTACAAGTGGCCGCCTCGCGGGTCTGACCCCGCTGGTCGCCAAGAGCCTGGTCAATCAGGTGGTCGACGCCATCGTGGAGGCGGCCGCGAAGGGCATCTTCCTGCCGGGTGACCGCATCGTCGAGGCCGAGCTGGCGCGATCGCTGAACGTCAGCCGCATTCCGGTGCGCGAGGCGTTGCGGCTGCTGGAGAGCCAGGGTGTCGTGGTGTCCGAGCGCTATCGCGGCATGCGCCTGATGAGCGTCGACATCGACCGGCTGGAGAAGATCCTCAAGGTGCGCCTGGTGCTGGAAAAGCTGGCTGGCGCCGAGGTCATGGCTCGACTGAAGACGACGCCGGACGTTCTCGGACCACTCGAAAACGTGCTGGCCGAAATGCACAAGGCCGCACGGGAAGACGACGGCTACCGGGTGGCGCGGCTCGATACCGAGTTCCATCAGGTGCTCTGCGCCCTGTCCGGCAATGAAGTTCTGCTGCACACCTTCGAGCAGCTGTCGCGACAGCTGACCATCATCTTCGGCCTGTCGACGATGAAGAAGGGCGTGCTGAGCATCGTCGAGGAACACGACGTGGTGCTGGAGACCCTGCGCTCCGGCGATCAGGCGGCCTTCGACGAACTGATGCAGGTCCATATTCTCGATTACTCACGAGCCGTCGACTACGAGCACTTGGTCGAGCAATTGCGGAAGCTGGAGGGCCGGCGGAAGACCGGCTGATCCCCGGCAGGCAATGATCCGCTTGCAAATCGTATATCTGTATACGATCATCGCGACAGACCGTACGTGGCTGGGGGCATCGCGACTTCATGACAACTAGTGCCTCCACGGTGCCCGCCGAAGTTCCCCTGCTCGAGGTCGAGAACCTCAGCGTCAGTTTCGCCCGCACGACGATCGTGCGCGACATCAGCTTTTCCCTGCAGCCGGGCGAGACGCTCGGCATCGTCGGCGAGTCGGGCAGCGGCAAATCGATGACGGCACTGGCGCTGATGCGCCTGTTGCCGCCGGGCGGGCAGCTCAAGGCCGACCGGTTCACCCTGCTCGGCGAAGACATGCTCCGCGCCGGCGAGGCGCGGCTCGAAGAGCTGCGCGGCTCGGCGATGGGCATGATCTTTCAGGAGCCGATGACGGCGCTGAATCCGGTTCTGACCATTGGCGACCAACTGATGGAAACGGTGCGGCGCCACACCGGAATCGGCCGGAGGGAGGCACGCGACCGCGCCATCGAGGCATTGCGGCGCGTGGGTATCCCTTCGCCCGAGCACCGGATCGAGGAGTATCCGCACCGTCTTTCAGGCGGCATGCGCCAACGCGTGATGATTGCCATGGCGTTGATCTGCAGGCCCAGGCTGCTCATCGCCGACGAGCCGACCACGGCGCTGGATGTGACCATCCAGGCGCAGATTCTCGACCTGATGCTCGGCCTGCAGGACGAGTACCGGATGGGCATCATCCTGATCAGCCACGACCTGCGCGTGATCTCGGCTTTCACCAACCGGGTGCAGATCATGTATCTGGGCCACGTAATGGAGCATGGGCCGGCCGCCGATGTGTTCGAGACGCCTCGCCATCCCTACACGGAGGCGTTGCTTGCCTCGATCCCGCCGATCGATCACGACGAGGAGCGCCTGAAGGCAATCGAGGGCACCGTGCCGATGGCGGCGGCGCGCCCCCCGGGGTGTCCGTTCGAACCGCGCTGCACCTATGCCAGACCGCCCTGCGCGGCCGCGGTGCCGCCGCTGATCGAGTTCGGGGGAGGGCACGGCGCCGCCTGCATCCGCGATAACGGCTACCAGTTCGTGGCGGGGGCAGCGCGATGACCGATACCAGCCCCAGCGCACAGCCGCTGCTCAAGGTTGACGGACTGAGCCGCAGATTCGTGCTGGGCAGCCGCAAGCCGTTTGCCGAGAAGCGATACCTTCATGCCGTCGACAATGTCAGCTTCAGCATCGCGCGCGGCGAGACGCTGGGTCTTGTCGGCGAAAGCGGGTGCGGCAAGACGACAACCGGTCGGCTGGTGCTGCGACTGATCGAGCCCACCGGCGGGTCGGTGAGCTTTCGAGGCGAAGACGTGCTGGCGAAATCGCCGCAGGAGATGCGGCGGCTGCGCCAGGACATGCAGATCATCTTCCAGGATCCGTTTGGCGCTCTGAACCCGCGCATGACGGCGGGTGAGCTGGTCGTCGAGCCGATGGTCATCCACAATATCGGCGACAGTGTCAGCCGCGAGAGCCGGCTGCGCAAGCTGCTGGACCTGGTGGGACTGACGCCGGCGCATGCCAGCCGCTTTCCGCACGAATTCTCCGGCGGGCAGCGGCAGCGCCTCTGTATCGCCCGTGCGATTTCCCTCGAGCCCGACTTCATCGTCTGCGACGAGGCCGTGTCGGCGCTCGACGTGTCGGTTCAGGCGCAGGTGCTCAACCTGCTGCAGGATCTGAAGCACGAGCTTGGACTGACCTACCTGTTCATCTCGCACGACCTCGGCGTCGTGCGGCATATCTCCGAGCGGGTCGCGGTGATGTACCTGGGCCAGATCGTCGAGATGGGGCCGCGGGCCGCCATCTTCGAGTCGCCCAGCCACCCTTACACACAGGCGCTGCTGAATTCCGTACCCTCTGCAGCAAAGGGACGGCGGTCCTTCTTTACCATTCCGGGCGACGTGCCGAGTGCCGCCAATCCGCCGAGCGGCTGCCGTTTCCACACCCGTTGCCCGATTGCCCAGTCCATCTGCAGCACCACTGCGCCGCCCGCCACTCAGCTCGGCCCTGGCCACACGGCCGCCTGCCACTTTGCAGCCCCCTTCAACGCCATTCCCGTCGGCGCGCCCGCCAGCGCCTGACGGTCTCTTGTGTCGTATGATTGTATACGATAATTCGGCGCGTCACCAATCGAGGAGCTTTCCATGCCTTTGGCCCCACGGGAAAATATCGGGCCCGTCCGCATTACCCGCATCGTTGCGGCGCCGCTGTTCGGCGAGAGCCCCAAAGGCGGATGGTCCGTCGAGATCAAGGCCGAGGACTCCATCCACGCGCTGATCGCCGTGCATACCGATGCCGGCATCACCGGGTACGGCAGCGTGTTCACCGACGGACGCCTGGTCGAGGCCGCGCTCGAAGTTCTCGAGCCCTATTATCGCGGCGAGAACGCGCTCGAGCCCGAACGCGTCTCCGAAAAGATGCACCAGAACACCTTCTGGATGGGGCGCGGCGGCACGCTGACCCATGCCGTGAGCGGCATCGACATCGCGCTCTGGGACATTCTTGGCAAGGTCACCGGACTGTCGGTCGGCCGACTGATGGGGGGACGCCACCAGGAGCGCGTCATGCCCTATTGTTCGCTGCTGATGGAAGAGCCGGCGCAGATGGGCGACGAGATCGTCCGCTGGCGGGAGCAGGGGTTCAAGGCGTTCAAGATCGGCTGGGGCCCGTTCGGCCGCCGCGACGACTACCGCCTCGACGAAGCCATCGTGCGCGCGGCCAAGGACGCCCTGCCGCCGGGCGGCCGGCTTATGGTCGATGCCGGCGCCAGCGACGCCTACTGGCCGAACGGCCTGAAATGGGCGCTTCGCACTGCCGACATGCTGGCCGACCACGACGTCGACTGGTTCGAGGAAGCAGTGAAGCCGGATGCCCTAGAAGATTTCGTCACGCTGCGCCGTGAAACCCGCGTCCCGATTTCGGGAGGCGAGGTGCTCACCCGCCGTCAGTCCTTCATCCCGTTCCTGGTGCAGGGGGCTTTCGACATCGTGCAGCCGGACGTCACCAAGGTGGGCGGCCTGAGCGAACAGCGCCGCATCGCCTGGATGGCGCAGGATTTTGGCGTCCGCTATGTCGGCCATGGCTGGAACACGGCGCTCGGCATCGCGGCCGACCTGCAGCTGGCATCGGCGCTGCCGAACGTCGATCTGGTCGAGTACATCGCCGGCAGCGCCTATGTGGACAACATCATGGCAAAGCCGTTCGAGCTCGATGCCGAGGGCATGCTGACGATCCCGGACAGGCCCGGACTCGGCGTGACACTCGATCCCGACAGGGTTGCCCGGTATTCGCCCAAGGCCAGCGAGCTATTCTAGGCCGGCGCGTACTGGTCACCGGAGCGGAGGGCTGCCTGGGGCGCAAGCTCCTGAAGGCCCTCCGCGCTTCAAGGCAACGCAGCTCTTGAGCGTTTCACCATTTGAATGAAACGCTGAACGCCTTTGATTTTGTTGCGCTTTCGAACGGGAAAAGTCTGCAATCCCTGCCATCGCGGGGACAGGCTTTTTCCTGAAAGTGCTCTGACTCACCGCGGAGGAGATCGTCTGCAACTGCGTCGCAGACGACAGCGTGGCCTGATCCGCGGGGCCTGCCATCCATCGAACGCTGGAGCGTGTTGACACACGGTATACCGTATGTCAGCCTCCCCTCTGTCTTGCGGTGACGTTAAGCAAGCAGGGAGAATGCAATGACCGACTTTTTGCGCGATGAAGACGGCATGGTGCCGAAGCTAAGTCGCCGCTCGATCCTCAAATCCGCCGCAGCGGCGGGCCTTTCCGCCACTGCCATTGCGGCGCTCGGCAGCATCATGCCGATGCGCGCCTTCGCCCAGGAGGGTGCACCCTCCGGCGCAGTCGTCTACGGCAATGCCGAGCCGCCAACCTCCAACTACTGGGACCCGGCCGCCGGTTTCGGCCTCGTCGATGAGCAGGTCGCCTCGCTGGTGCACGACACGCTGATCGCCTTCGACGTCGAGGGCAAGATGCAGCCGTCCGTCGCGACGGCATGGGAGCTGGTGGGCGACAAGCAGGTCAATCTCACGATCCGTGACGACGTGAAGTTCCATGACGGCACCCCGCTCACGGCTGAAGACGTAAAGGCGTCGATTGACCGCCTTGGTGCCGGTCAGCTGGCACAGTCCATGGTTGCGACGCCCGGCATCATTGCCAACATCACGTCCCCGACCACGCTCGAAGTGCTGTCCCCGACGGCCTTTGGCGTCGTGCTCAACATGCTGGCTTTCGTCAAGATTTTGCCCAAGGCCAACATCGACAACCCGGACAATTTCAAGAACGGCGCGCTGGGCTCGGGCCCGTACAAGTTCGTTTCCTACAGCGGCAACGACGTCGTGCTCGAGGCCAACGCGGACTACTGGGCCGGCGCCCCGAAGATCCAGTCGGTCACGTTCCGCTACATCGAAGACGCGCAGGCCCGCATCAACGCCTTGCTGGCCGGCCAGGTGGATATTCTCACCCGTGTGTCCTCCGAGGATCTCGCCCGCGTCGAAGGAAATGCCGATTTCTATGTCAACGGCCAGACGCCCCCGGCACAGGTCGTTGTGATCTACCAGCATAACGGCCCGCTCGGAGACCTGAAGCTGCGCCAGGCGATCGCTCATGCTATCGATCGCGAAGGCATCGCCAAGTCGATCATGAAGGGCACCAACCCGGTCGGCTTTTCCTCGCTCCCGACCAGCTCGACCTTCTACACCCCGCTCGAGCCCAAGTTCGAATACGATCTCGAAAAGGCCAAGGCGCTGCTCGCCGAATCCGCCCATCCGGATGGGGTGACGCTGCGCATGTCGACCTCGACGCTGGTGCCCAACCAGATCGAAATCGACCAGGTGATTGCTGCTTCGCTGCAGGCCATCGGCATCACGGTGGAGGTCGAGCGCCTCGAAGTGGGTGCGTTCCGGTCGTCGTACAATACGTACGACATCAACCTGAACACGCTGGGCGTGTTCAACAACGACCCGGACTTCCTGCTGGGCTTTTACACCGGTGGCACGGCCCAGGCCGTCTTTCACTACAGCGACCCGAAGTTCGACGAACTGCACGCCGTACAGCGTGCTGCCGGGCCGGACACGCGCGCCGCTGCCGTCACCGCTGCCGCGCAGTTTCTCTGGGACAACCAGGTAACGATGTGGCTCTCTGACGAGGTCTGGTACTTCATCGTCAACAAACGCGTCGTCGACTATGTCCGCGCTCCGCTCGTTGGCGAAAACCTGCTGCCTCAAGTCTCCGTCGCATCGTAGCCTCCCGGCGACGAGGGGCCGGAGCCATGCTCCGGCCCCACCTTTCCATTTGATGGGATAGAACCGCGTGAGCTCCTATGTCCTGAGACGACTGCTGCAATCGATCATCATCGTGGTGTTCATTGCCGTCGCGGTCTTCATCGTGCTCCGCCTGTCCGCCGGCGATCCCGCCCGCATCCGCGCGCCGGTATTCGCCCGTCCCGATGTCATCGAACAATATCGCCGCGACTTCGGTATCGACCGGCCGCTGCTCGAACAGCTTGGCGCCTTCCTCGGGGGCGCGATCCGCGGCGATTTCGGCCAGTCCTTCCGCTTCCAGGCGCCGGTGATGCAACTGATCCTCGACGCCCTGCCGCGCACCTTGCTGCTGGCGGCCGTCTCGCTCGTGCTCTCGCTCATCGTCGCCGTGGGCCTTGGCAGCCTGGCCGCCATGAAGCCTCGCTCGATCTGGGCCTGGATCTCCTCGGCCCTCGCCGCCCTCGGCCAGTCCGCCCCCGTCTTCTGGTCCGGCGCCGTGCTCGTCCTCGTCTTTGCGGTCGGCCTGCGCTGGCTGCCCTCGGGCGGGTTCAACGGTCCCTCAAGCCTGGTGCTGCCGTCCATCGCGGTGGCGCTCTCCATCCTGCCGACGCAACTGCGCGTGCTCCGCTCGTCGATGGAGGCCTCGCTCAAGGAAGAGTATATCCGCACCGCGCGTGCTTTTGGTCTGCGCCAAAGCCGCATCACCTTCGTCTATGCGCTCAAGAATGCCAGTCTGCCGCTGCTCACCGTGATCGGCGTCGATATCGGCTACCTGCTCGGCGGCGTCATCGTCGCCGAGGTCGTCTTCGCTTTTCCGGGCATCGGCGAGCTGGCGCTGGTGGCGCTCAATGCCCGCGACTACCCCCTGATCCAGGGCATCACCATCGTCACGGCGAGTACGTTCGTCGTGGTCAACCTGCTGATCGACCTCGTCTATGAGCGCATCGATCCGCGCATTCGCATGGAACGGTCATGAATATTCTCGCCATCGGAGCCCATCCCGACGACATCGAAGTCCAGTGTGCCGGAACGCTCGCGCTCTATGCGCAGGCGGGCCACAAGGTCTTCATGGCGGTAGCGACGAACGGCAACGTCGGCTCGCCCACCCACAGTCGCGAAGAGATCGGCGCCATCCGCAAGCAGGAACAGATCAACTCCTGCGCTCTGATCGGCGCCGAACTCATCTGGATGGAGTTCGACGACGAATGGCTGTTCAACGATCGCCCGACCCGCACCCGGTTCATCGATGCCATCCGGCAGGCGGATCCCGATGTGATGTTCATCCACGGCCCCACCGACTACCACCCCGATCACCGCATTTCCGGCCAGGTCGCCGAAGACGCGCGCATCCCTGCGTCGGTGCGGCTGGTCGAGACGAGCCTGCCCTACACCAAGAAAATCCCGCACATGTTCTACATGGACAACCCGACCGGGCTCGGCTTCGAGCCGGAGGCCTATGTCGATATCAGCGCCGTGATCAAGACCAAGCAGGACATGCTGCGCTGCCATGTCAGCCAGGACTCCTGGATACGCGCCGTCTATGGCGACGAGGTGTCGATTACCGACCTGATGGACAAGAACGCCATCAACCGGGGCCAACAGATGAACGTCGCCTTTGCCGAAGGCTTCCGCGAGGTCAAGACCTACCCGCGCACCGGCAATTTCGGCCTGCTCCCGGGCTTCGGCCGTTGAGCGTGGTTCAGGTAGAAGCGAGCGTGCCGCGGCTCGGCTGGATCAGCCGGCTGCGCCCGGGTGTGCCGCTGACCGTCGGCGTCATCATGCTGGTGCTGATCGTGCTGAGCGCGATCTTGGCGCCGCTGCTGGCGCCTGCCGGCCCGGCCGTCGTCGACCTCGCCTCGGTGCGCCTGCCGCCTTCGGCCGAGCACTGGTTCGGCACCGATGCGATCGGGCGCGACCTGTTGGCCCGCATCCTCTATGGCGGACAGGTCTCGCTGCTGGTGGCCGGCGCCGGCATGATCGGCTCGCTCGCGCTGGGCACGCTCATGGGCATGCTCGGCGCTTTCGGCGGCTACTGGGTGCGCGCCGTCGTCGATCGTGCCATCGATATCCAGCTCGCCTTTCCCTATGTGCTGCTCGCCATCGCCATCACCAGCGTGGTCAAGCCTTCGACGCCCGTGCTCATCCTGCTGATGGTGCTGGCGGCATGGGCGGGCGCGGCGCGCGTGGTGCGCTCCATTGCCCTGCAGGAACGCGGCAAAGACTACGTGAAGGCTGCCTCCGTCATCGGCGCGTCGCAGTTGCGCATCGCACTGCTGCATGTGTTTCCGAGCGTGTTGCCGAGCCTGCTGGTGCTCGCGGCGATGCAGATGGCGGCCATGATCGTGTTCGAAGCGACGCTGAGCTTTCTGGGCATGGGCGTGCAGCCGCCGACACCGAGCTGGGGCGGGATCATGCTGGACGGCAAGAACTACATCACCTCGTCCTGGTGGCTGACGACGTTGCCGGGTCTCGCCATTGTGCTCACCTCGATCAGCCTCGTGCTCATCGGCGACGGCATGCAGGCGCGCACCGACGCGTTGCGGTCTCGCGAAGGAGATGAATGATGGCGCCCGTCCTTGCAGTCGAAAACCTCTCGGTGAGCTTCCCCGGTACGCGGGGCCGGGTCACCGTCGTCGAGGACGTGTCGTTCACGCTCCAGGCCGGCCAGAGCCTCGTCATTGCCGGCGAATCCGGTTCGGGCAAATCCATGGTCTGCCAGACGCTCCTCGGCATCGCGCCGGGCGCCGCGTCGGTGACCGGGACGCGCATCGACTGGAAGGGCCGCGACCTGCTCACCCTGCGCGAGCCGGAATGGCAGGCGATCCGCGGCGCCGAGATCGCCATGATCTTCCAGGACCCGACGGCGGCGCTCAACCCGCTGATCACCGTCGAGAACCAGATCATCGACGCCATTCGCGCCCATCGGCGCGTCAGCCGGGCCGAAGCGCGGGCGCGGGCCGTCGAAGTGCTTGGTCTTGCCGGCTTTCCCGAACCCGAGCATCGTATGCGCAGCTATCCCAGCGAACTCTCGGGCGGCCTGCGCCAGCGCGTGGCCATCGCCCTCGCGCTCTCGTGCTCGCCCTCGCTGATCGTTGCCGACGAGGCGACGACCAACCTCGACGTCTCGATCCAGGCGCAAATCATCAAACTGCTACGCGAGCTCAAGGACCGGCTGGGCCTGGCCCTCATCTTCGTGACGCACGACCTTGGCCTCGCGGCCGAGATCGGCGGCGACCTGCTGGTGATGTATGCCGGCTGCGCCGTCGAGCGTGGACCAGTCAAGAACGTCCTCACCGACCCGTGCCACCCCTATACAAGGGGCCTGCTGCGGTCGGCGCCGACGCTGAAATCGAGCCGCGCCAATCCGTTGCGGCCAATCCCCGGGCAGATGCCCAAGCCCGGCTCGGTCGGCGCCGGCTCGCCGTTCCGCTCGCGTTGCCCGGTGGTGGTGGATGGCGTGTGCGCGGCGCAGCGCGCCGGGTGGACCAGCGCCGGTCCACGGCACGACGTCGCCTGCCATCGCTTCGCGCTCGAGGGACGGGAGGGCCTGCGATGAGCGGAGCACTGATCGCCGACCGGATCACCAAGACCTTCACCGTAAGCCGCGGCGGCACGACGCGTGAACTGCGCGCGGTCAACGACGTGAGCCTTGCCGTGGCGCCCGGCGAGATCGTCGGCCTCGTAGGCGAGAGCGGCTGTGGCAAGACGACCCTGTCGCGAATCATGATCGGCATCGAAACCGCTACGGCGGGCGAGATCAGCTATGACGGCCGCCCGGTCCGAACGCGGGCCGAGTGGCGCGCCCTGCGACGGTCTGTGCAATATGTGTTCCAGGACCCGTTCACCGCGCTTTGCCCGACCATGCGGATCGGCGACGCGCTGGCCGAGCCGCTCGCCATCCACGGCATCTGCCCGCCGGCCGAGCGCAAGGAGCGCGTCTCGCGCATGCTCGAGATGGTCGGCCTGCACCCCGACATGGCGCGGCGCCTGCCCAACCAGCTCTCCGGCGGTCAACGCCAACGCGTCAACCTGGCGCGGGCCCTAATGCTCGAACCCAAGGTGCTGATCTGCGACGAAATCGTCTCGGGTCTGGATGTGTCCGTGCAGGCGCAGGTGCTGGCGCTGCTGATCGCACTGCAGGAAGGGCTGGGGTTAAGCCTCGTGTTCATCTCGCACGATTTGCGTGTTGTCCGATATCTGTGTACCCGGGTTCTTGTGATGTACATGGGAGAAGTCGTCGAACAGGGCGATGTCGAAACAGTATTCGATCACCCGCAGCATGCCTATACACGGTCCTTGCTGGCCGCTATTCCCGACCATTCCCGCTTGTCGGCGGGTGCGACGACCTGACAAGAACGGCCCGGTGACTGGAGGAGCCACCCGCGATGCGTAATGCATCAAATCTGACCGCCAACACGCGTCGACCGGCGCTCTCGCCCATCGAGCGCGCCCGCACGACCACTGACGAGGTGGAGGAGCGGCTCATTCTCGCGATCGCCACCGGCGACAAGGCGTTCGGGGATCGCATCACCGAGGCCGAGATCGCCTCGGCCCTCAAGGTCAGCCGGGTCCCGGCGCGCGAAGCCATGAAGAACCTGCTGCTGCGTGGCGTGCTGGTCGAGGGCGAGCAGCGCGGGCTGCGCGTCTCCGATTACAGCGCCGCGCGGATCGCCGAACTGTTCGAACTGCGCCTCGCCATCGAGCGGATCATCTTCGAGCATGTGATGCGTGAGGGACGCGATCGCGGGCCGCTGCTCGAGCAACTGGAGGTAATCGTCGAGCGCATGCGGAGCCTCTCGGGTTCGGGCGATGCGGTCGCCCTGAGTTCGGTCGACCTCGATTTCCACCGCACGGTCGCCCGCCATTCGGGCAACGAGTTGGCCGCCCAGATCTGGGAAGGGCTAGCCCAGCACCTTCTCATCGTCTTTTGCCGCGACTGGTCGAGCGCCTCGGACCGCACCGGCGAAGTGCGGCTGCACGAGAGGTTGATCGAATTCATCCGCAAGGGCTCGCTGGCCGACCTCGACGCCGTGCTCAGGCTGCATTTTTCCGAGCCGGCGCAGCGCAGTTAGGAAGGTCGCACAGATGACATCACTGCTACCGGGTCGGCTCGACCGCCGCGTCGCGGTCGTGACCGGGGCTGCCCGCGGCATTGGCGAAGCGATCGCCGCACGCCTCGCGGCCGAAGGCGCCGCCGTGCTGCTGGCCGATATCGATGGCGATGTCGCCACCGAGGCCGCCTCGCGGCTGTCGCAGTCGGGCTCGCGGGCCGAGGGCGTGCAGACCGATATCACCAGCGAGGAGAGTATCGCCGACCTGCGCCGCAGGGTCGAAGCCGACCACGGTCGGCTCGATATCCTCGTCAACAATGCTGCCATCCTCGACGGCACGCCGCTCGATCGGCTCACCCGGCAGCGCTACGACCTGGTCCAGCAGGTCAACCAGAACGGCGCGCTGTGGACGACGCTGGGCCTCCTCGACCTGCTGAAGGCCTCGGGGCAGGGGCGCGTCGTCAATATCGCGTCCATCCTCGGTGTGCGGGCGGCGCAGGACTCGGTTGCCTATGCCACGGCCAAGGGCGGTGTCCTGAACATGACGCGGGCGCTGGCCGTCGACCTCGCCCCGCACGGCATCCTCGTCAACTGCATCTGCCCGGGTTTTGTGGATACGCGCATGGCGCTGCTGCCCGATGGCAGCGGGCACGAACACGAGACCGACTGGTTCCGCGACATCTACATCAAGTATGGCCGTATCCCGCTGAAGCGGGCCGCGCAACCGGACGATATCGCCGCGGCAACGCTGTTCTTCTGTGGCGACGATTGCCGCTATGTCACCGGTCAGTATCTGCTGGTTGATGGTGGCGTGTCGTCCACCTTCTAGGGCATTTCACCGTCTCTCCGAAGCGTCGAGATGCTCTAGGTCATTGATTTTGTCGCGCTTTCGAGGCGGAAAAAGGCTTCGAACCTTTCCTGAAAGCGCTCTGGCGGCGGTGGGGATGGTCCGATGGTTGAAGTCGTGCAGAGGCGGGTCGAGTTGCGGGCCGGGGACCTGCTGCTGGAACTGGCGCCGGAACTGGGCGGTAGCGTTCTGCGCTTCACCCATGCCGGGCGGCACCTGATGCGGCCCTTTGCCATCCCGGCTGGCGCCGCCCCGCACGCGCTCCATGCCGGCATGTTCCCCATGCTGCCGTTTGCCAACAGCCTGCGCGACAATCGCTTCGCACTCGACGGTCGGCAGTACGAAGTGCGGCCCAACGTGGCAGGGGTGCGGCTCAACTACCACGGCAGCGGCTGGCAAGCGGCCTGGCGGTTGGCCGGGAGTGGGGCCGACCATTGCCGGCTGGTGCTGGACGAGATCGAGGAAGCGCCCGGCTACGCCTTCAGTGGCGAACAGTGCTTCACGCTGCGGCCCGACCGACTTGACGTCGATCTGGCGGTGACCAATTGCAGCGCGCAACGGATGCCATTCGGGTTTGGACTGCACCCATGGTTCCCCCGCCACGGGGATGCGCGCGCGACATTTGCCGCGCGACAGGTCCTGCGCGAGGATGCCGACTTCCAGGCGCTCGAACTCGCCCGGATTCCCCCGGAGCAGGATTTCGCCTCGGGCATCGAGCCGCCGCGCAGTTATCAGAACCGCTGCTATGCCGGCTGGGATGGGATGGCTCGGATCGCGTGGCCCGGGCTGGGGCTGGCTCTCGTCATTGAGGCGGAGCCGGTTTTCCAGCACCTGATGTTCCATGTGCCGCCCCATGATTTCGAGACGTTCTGCCTCGAACCGCAGAGCAATCGCACCAGCGGCTTCGACGGGGTCGGCACCGACTCCGCTGCGCCTGGCGTGCATATTCTGGAGCGCGGCGAGACACTTGCGGGGCGCATCTCATTCCAGATCGAGGTCGCCTCCGCACAATAGCGGGCGCTGCAACAAAGCCACAACGCGTTGACTTTCGGCATATGGTATACCATGGTGCATTGCACCTGGGGGGTACATATGACGGCGCTGCAAATCGAAAAATCCAGAATCAGCAACCCCATAGACTTCGATAAGGATGGTCGACAAGCGGGCTATCTGCGTGCGCCGCTATCGCGAAATACTTCGGGTTGGGGCGTCATCGAAATCCCGATCATCTCGGTGAAGAACGGCAGGGGGCCGACAGTCCTGCTGACCGGCGGCGTCCATGGCGACGAGTATGAAGGCCCCATCGCCATTTCGCGGCTGGCGCGGACCCTTGATCCTGCCAAGGTGCAGGGCCGCGTAATCATGATCCCGGCCTTCAACATGCCGGCCGTGATGAACGATACGCGTTTGAGCCCCGTCGATAATCGCGACATAAACCGCTGCTTCCCCGGCAATCCTCGCGGCACGTTCTCGGAGATGCTGGCGCACTTCCTCGACGGCTATGTGCTGCCGCATGCCGATGTGTCCGTTGACCTTCACACTGCTGGCCACAGCATGGAGTCGGCCCTCTCCACCAACATGCACTATGTGCCTGATGCCGGTATCCGGCAGAAGACCATGGAGACGGCGGCGGCGTTCGGAGCGCCGTTCAACACCGTGTTCTGGGGCGTCGATGAAGGGGCGACCTTCACCTCCTGCGTGGAGCGACGTGGCATCGTGTCGATTGGAACCGAACTGGGCGGCTGGGGACGCGTCAATGTTGAGGGCGTGCGGCATGCGCGCCGCGGCATCGACAATGTGCTTAAGCACTGGGGCGTCATTGAAGGAACGCCCGATACGACGCAGCGCGATGGCAGCCCGACGACGCGCCACATGATGGTTCGCGACCCCGCGCTCTACAGCTTCTCGCCCGCAGCCGGCCTCTTCGAGCCCGCGAACGTAGCTGGTGATGCGGTGAACGCGGGCGACCCTGCCGGGTGGCTGCATTTCGTCGAGGATATCGACCGTGATCCCATCCAGATCAACTACCAGCGGGACGGCATGATCTGGATGGCGGCGGGACCGGGACGGGTTGCGCGCGGCGACGTCGTGGCCGTGGTGATGCAGGGATACGACGCCGATCTGGCATCCAACTGAGGAGAACCCATGCGCATACTTGTCGCCGAGTGCACGCAGGAAATTTCGTCGTTCAATCCGCTGCAATCGGAATATGCCGATTTCGCAATCGATCTCGGCGAAAGCCTGGCAAACCGGCGTGGGCTGAACACCCATATCGGCGGGGCCCTGTCGGTGTTCGACCAGCGGCAGGATGTCGAGATCGTGTGGACGATTTCGGCGCGGGCGCCGAGCACGGGGCCGCTTTCGGCGGGCGGCTGGGCGCGCCTGCGCGAAGAAATCCTGGGCGAGATCCTGCCGCATGCCGGAAAGGTCGACGCCATCTATTTCTCGCTGCACGGTGCAATGGGCGCCGTGGATGAGCCCGACCCGGAGGGCGCTCTGCTCGAAGCGGTGCGTGAGGCATTCGGCGACCTGCCGATCGTGATCTCGCTCGACCTGCATGGCATCCTGACCGACAAGATGCTGCGACAGATCGATGGCCTCACCATCTACCAGACTTACCCGCATGTCGATTTCGCCGACACCGGCGCGCGCGCTGCGCGGCTGCTGCTCGACATCGCCGACCGCGGGCTAAAGCCGGTCATCGCACGTGTCACGGTTCCGCTGCTTGCGCGCGGCGACGAATGCATCACCAAGACCGGCTGGTACGGCGACGTGCTGCGCGAAGGTCAGTTGATGGAGCGCAAGGGGCAGGCTCTGGCGGCGGGCGTCATGATCGGCAATCCATTTACCGATGCGCCCGAGCTATGCACTCAGGCGATCGTGGTGGCCGAGTCCGACGCCGCATTCGCGCAGGATGCCGCGACCCACCTCGCCAACCGCATGTGGGAGGGCCGGCAACGTCTCGTCGGCAAGCTGATCGGGGTTGAGCCTGCGGTCGAGCTCGCCAAGGGCATGCCGGGCACGGTGGTCTTCACCGATGCGGCGGACGCGACCTCATCGGGCGCCAGCGGTGACTCCAACGTGCTGCTTAAAGCGCTGCGCGAGGGCGGCTATGAAGGCCGGGTTCTGGCGCAGATCGTCGATGCGGCGGCCGCCGCGGCCGCTCACCGGGCCGGCGTGGGCAAGGCCCTGTCGCTCACCCTCGGTGGCACGGTCGACACGAAGCGCTTCAGCCCGATTCCGGTCGAGGCAACGGTCGAAAGCCTCTCGCGCGGTCGCGCACGGCTCGAGACCATGGGCCTGATGATGGATGGCGGGCTGACCGCGGTACTCACCTTCGACAATTTCACCGTCGTGGTGCTGAGCAAGCCGGCGTTCCTGATGGACCGTGCCTTCTACTATGCCAACGGCCTAGATCCGGCGGATTTCGACCTGGTGGTCGTGAAGTCACCGCACACCGAGTTCCACATGTACGACCTGTGGGTCACCAAGAACTTCAACGTCGATGCACCGGGGTCGACTTCCGCCAATGTCGCATCGCTTGGCCACCGGCTTTGCGCGCGGCCGGTATATCCCATCGAAGCCGACACGAGCTTCGTTCCCAAGCCCGTCGTCTATCGGCGGGCAGGCTGAGCGGCCGAACCAAATCCCAAACAAGGTAGACACCGACAATGAAGATCGATGGCGTAGACTTCTTCTATATTTCCATGCCGGAGGTGACGACTGCTGCCGACGGCAGCCAGGACGCGCTCGTCGTGCGAGTCACGGCCGGCGGGCATGCCGGCTGGGGTGAGTGCGAAGCGTCGCCGCTGCCCTCCATTGCCGCCTTCGTGACCCCGATGTCGCATGGCGCCTGCCGACCGGTATCGGCCTCGGTTCTGGGCGAGCGCCTCGACGGGCCGGACGACATCCGCCGCATGGCGGCCACTGTCGCCTATAACAGCATGGATCTGCTGCAGGCGGCCCATACCTGGTCAGGCATAGAGATGGCGATGTGGGACCTGCTCGGTCACGCCCGCGGCGAACCGACCTGGAAGCTGCTGGGCTACCCCCGTTCATTTCCCAAGACCCCCTATGCCTCGGTGCTCTTCGGCAGGGATGCGCAGGAGACGTTCAGCCGCGCCAAGGAGATCAGCGCCGCCGGGTTCCGAGCAGCGAAATTCGGCTGGGCACCCTTCGGTGACTCGCTGGAAGGCGACATTGCCCATCTCGACGCGGCGCGGGAGGGCCTGGGCCCCGATGCGTTCCTACTGATCGATGCCGGGCAGATCTTCAACGAGGATGTCGAAGCGGCGGCGCTACGGCTCGATGCGATGGAGCGCAACCGCGTCACCTTCTTCGAGGAGCCGTTTCATGGCTCGGCCTACGGGGCCTATGGCGAACTCAGCAAACGCGTGAAGACGGTGAAAACCGCGGGCGGCGAGGCGGCCCACAACCGCTACATGGCGGAGCACCTCATCGACTTCGGCGGGGTCGGATACATCCAGATCGACTGCGGCCGCATCGGCGGGCTGTGGCCGGCCAAGGAAGTGGCCGACTATGCCGTGAAGAAGGGCGTGACCTACATCAACCACACCTTCACCTCGAACCTGGCGCTGAGCGCGTCACTGCAGCCCTTCGCCGGTCTCGAGGACCATACGATCTGCGAGTATCCCACCTCTCTCAAGCAGGTGGCCACCGACCTGACAAAAAACCACATCGAACGCGACGCAAACGGCCAGATCAACGTGCCCGACGCTCCGGGCCTCGGCATCGAGATCAATCCGGCGGCGTTGACGCAGTACAAGGTCGACGTCGAGATCAAGGTCGACGGCAAGACCATCTTCCAGACGCCCAGCTTCTGAGGCGGCGAGGCAATGGCGCACGCCTCAGTGAGACGTGCGCCTGCCCCTTCGCTATCGGTTCGTCTCGCTCGATGGAATGACGGCCGAAGCGATCGACCAAGCGGGAACCAGCAAACTGCTTCCACGGTATCCAGCGCTTGTCATTGATACATGCCAGCCGCTCGATCTTCCAACCCGTCGGGAACCCTGTGGCGACCGGTTGGCGTCCCGTAATGCGCCAGAGCAGGTGACCGACACGGTCAGCCTGACCGCCGCTAGCCGGTCGTTCCCGGGTCGGCGACGGCGACCCAGCCCTGGGGCAGGAAGCCGCGGGCGTCGATCGGCCAGCTGGCGTTGGCGGGGAGTTGCGGTTTGCCGTCGACGCAGGCCCAGGTCCCGCTCGGCGCCAGCAATTGCTCGACATTGGGGTTGCGCTCGCAGAACTCGCGCATCTCCTGCACCGTCGGCGCCATGTCGCAGATCGGCCCGATATAGGACGTGCAGGCCAGCACCGCACCCTCGAAACAACGCCAGCGTACGCGGTCGCGGGCCGAGCCGGCAGGGATCAGCAGCGCGCTGGTTATCGCCGTGACGGTGGCCGGACCGCTGTAGCGATGGTCCACATAGTCGACCGTGCCCACGGCGCGGCAATAGGCGAACGGGTCGTCATAGCTTTCTGGCGGCGCCACGGCGGCGAGGCGCGTCGGCGCTGCTGCCGGTTCGCTGACCAACGGGGCAACCTGCGTGTCGGGTGCCGCTGCAGCGGCCTGCGGAGCGGAGAGAGCGGCGACGGCCGGGGTCGTCGCGGCAGGCGCGTCGAGCGACCGGGCGGCGGCAGTAGACGCATCGCTTGTCGTTGCCGGCGTCGCCGGCAGTTGCAGTTTCGCTGCCGCAACGGGCGCGGCGGCAGCCATCTGAGGTGCGGCGGCCTCGGGGGCGGGCGCTTCGCCACTGGCCGCGACCATCGGGGTGTTCAGTGGGCTGAGCAGGGCGTCGAGCGATCCGTCCCGGTAGATCAGGTAGCCGCCCGCGGCAATGATGGCGATCACCAGCACGGCGCCGACCGCCGCCAGCGCCGCGACCCAGACATTGCCGCGTTCGGTCCGCGCCGCGGTGCGCCGGCGCGGTGGTTCGCTCCGAGGTTCCGCTTCACGCCGCCGGGCCTCCGGCTCGTGGTGTCGTACCTCCGGCTTCCGCTCACGCCGCTCCGGCTCGCGTCGCCGCACCTCGGGTTCGTGTTCCCGCACCTCAGCTCGCAGTTCGGGCGCGACCCGGGCCCGCGCTGCTTCGGGTTCGGGCTGGAGCTGCTCGCGCCGCGCTTCCGCCCACATATCGGGATCGTGACGACGCGGCGGCTGCTGCGCATCGAGATTCTGCCAGCGCGGCGGCGCGCTCGTTGGCCGAGAGGTGACGGACACATCGTCGAGCGTCAGCGGAATGGCCCGCTTGGGCGGCGGCGGTGCGTCCTGCCGCGGCATCAGCATCGGGTCCATGCGCAGCGCTGCTTCGCGCTCGAACTCGCTATCGTTCTCTTCCGGCGCTTCTGCCGCCAGCCGCCGGTTGCGCCGAGCCTGCCGTCGGCGCCGGACCTGCAACTCGCCGGCGAGGAACGCGAACAGCGCGGCAAGGCCCGCTGCGCCAGCAGGCGCCAGCACATGGTAGGTGAACAGCTGCGGCACCGAAATGGCGACCCCGAGCCAGCCGGCGGCGGCGCCGATCAGCAGCAGCGCAGCGAAGCCCGGCGTCACGGTGGCGAGCACCCCGCCGAGTAGGGCGGCGCCGGCGATGGTGTACCAGATGATGGTGCCGAGCAGCCGCTCGTTCGAGCTGTGAGTCCAGAAGTCGAGGAATGGGGAAATCAGGTCTACGCGCAGCGCACTCGGCGCCAGGAGCGCAAACAGCCCCGCAATCAAGCCCAAGAACAGCGCGGCAATTCTCACCGTTTATTTCCTCGATGGTCTTTGTTGCGCCCCCGCGGGCGAAGCATGCCCATGGGCGCCGCCGAGCGCAAGCCGGCATGCGTGCCCGATGCACCGTAACCCGCCCATGTTGCTGTCGCGTATTGCCTTTCGGCCCGCTCTCGTGATCATGAAGGCATGAAAGTCCTCATCCTTGGTTCGGGCGTCATCGGCACCACCTCCGCCCATTATCTGGCGCAGGCGGGCCACGAGGTGACGGTGATCGATCGCCAGCCGGGGCCGGGGCTCGAAACCAGTTATGCCAACGCGGGCGAGCTGTCCTACGGCTACGCCTCGCCCTGGGCCGGGCCGGGCATCCCGGTCAAGGCGATCAAATGGCTGCTGATGACCGATGGCCCGCTGGTGCTCAGGCCCAAGCTCGATCCGCGCATGTGGATCTGGGGCCTGCAACTGCTGGCCAACTGCACCGAGCGTGCTTACGCCATCAACAAGGGCCGCATGGTGCGGCTGGCCGAATACTCGCGCGATATGATGATCGCGCTGCGCGCCGAAACCGGCCTCGCTTTCGACGGCCGCCAGCAGGGTACGGTGCAGCTGTTCCGCGAGCAGAAACAGCTCGATCATGCCGCTGACGACATCGCCGTGCTGAAACAGTACGGCGTGCCCTACGAGGTGCTGGACCCCAAGGGGTGCGTCGCCGCGGAGCCGGGACTTGCGACGGCCACGGTGCCGTTCGTCGGCGGGCTGCGCCTTGCCAACGACGATACCGGCGACTGCAAGATGTTCACCGAGGCCCTTGCGGCGCGTGCCGCCGGCCACGGCGTCGCCTTCCGCTACGGCACCACCATCGACCACATCGCCACAAATGCCGGCGCGGTGACCGGCGTTGCGACCGACAAGGGCATGCTGACAGCCGACGCCTATGTCGTGGCGCTCGGCAGCTATTCGCCGCTGCTGCTGCGCCCACTGGGCATCGGCCTGCCGGTCTACCCGATCAAGGGCTACTCGCTCACCGTGCCGATCACCGATGCCTCGGTCGCGCCGGTTTCGACCGTGATGGACGAGACCTACAAGGTGGCGACGACCCGGCTCGGCGACCGCATTCGCGTCGGCGGCACCGCAGAGATCGCCGGCTACGACACGGCGCTCCACCCCTCGCGCCGCGGTCCGCTCGACCGCTCGCTGCGCGAGCTGTTTCCTAATGCCGGCGATGCCGGCAAGGCCAGCTTCTGGTGCGGGCTCAGGCCCATGACGCCGGATGGCACGCCGGTGCTGGGGCGCTCGAAGTTCTCCAACCTCTATCTCAATACCGGCCACGGCACGCTTGGCTGGACCATGGCCGCCGGTTCCGGCCGGGTGCTTGCCGACATCATTTCCGGCAGGACGCCCGACATCGAGGTCGCTGACCTCGGGCTAAGCCGTTACGCCTAGTCCTCGGCGTGAGTCGCTACGCCTAGACCTCGGGCCGTGCCGTTACCCCTGGTCCCCGGCTTGAGCCGCTACGCCTCCTGATCCGCGCTGCGCCACGATCGGTCGAAAATCGAGAGCTTGGGAACAGCGGCCATCGGCCCTCGCCTTTGCCGGCGAATTGGGCGATAAGCCGGGGATCGCTCGCCCCGGGACGTCATGCGCGCCTTACTGTTTGCCCTCGCTCTGCTGCTCGCCCCGTCGGCGCCGGTGATGGCGCAGGCGCTGCCCTATCACATCGATCCCGGCGCGCGCGAAATTGTCCCCAGCCTTGCCGCGGTGCCGTCGATCCGGTTCCTCACCACTGCCGACTTCCCGCCGTTCAACTTCCGTGACGACAAGGGCGAGCTGGTCGGCTTCAATGTCGACCTGGCGCGGGCGCTGTGTGCCGATCTCGCCATCACCTGTACGGTGCAGGCGTGGCCCTGGGACCAGGCGGCGCGGGCGCTGGAGGACAGGCAGGGCGATGCGCTGATCGCCGGCCTGGCGCTGACGCGCGAGAATGGGGCGCTGTTCGACTTTTCGCAGATTTACCTGATGCTGCCCGGCCGCTTCGTCACGCCCGTCGCTGCCGCCTCCGGGTTCGAGCCGGCATCGCTCAACGGCAAGCGGGTGGCGGTACGCCGTGGCTCGACCCATGCCGAGTTCATCCGTCGCTACCTGCCGGAGGCCGGACTGATCGAGTTCGATAGCGAGATCATGGCGCTCGATGCGCTGTCGAAGGGCGAGGCGGACGCCTATTTCGGCGACGCGATGCGCGCCTCGTTCTGGCTCAACGAGCATGTCGGCTGCTGCGAGTTCGCGGGCGAGCCGTATTTCCGTCCCGACCTGTTCGGCGATGGTCTTGCCGTCGCCGTGCCGGCGGGCGCCGACGCCGTCCGCCAGGTCATCGACTATGGCCTCGCTCGCCTCAAGCGTTCAGGCGCTTATGACGAACTCTACCTGCGCTGGTTTCCGGTGAGCTTCTACTAGACTAGTGCGGAGCCCGACCCGCAGGCGGTGCCCCATTCACCGGGTCATTCCCGCGAAAGCGGGAACCTCCGTTTGCGATATCGGGTCCCAAAACAGAGGTCCCCGCTTTCGCGGGGATGACACCGTGCAAATGGCACCTTTGGACCTTGTCTCAGGCCGAGCGCATGCGGGCGCGGGCGCTCGCTTCGATCGCGGCGGTGACCAGCCGGTCGACGTCCAGCCGATCGCGCACCATCTCGAGCAGGCGCAGCTCCTCCTGTGGCAGTTGCACGTCGACCACCGCGACCTCGACGGCCAAGGCGTAGGCCGTATCATGCAGGCGCTTCGGCACGGCGGCGATGGCGTCGTCGAGCACGACGTCGAGGCCGGCGCTGTTGGTCTTGTCGACTGCCGCATTGGCGACCGCCGAGAGCCGCTCGAGGTCGAAATCCGCGAACACCGGCGAGCGCACCACCAGGCTGCCGATCACATCCAGTTCGTGGTCGGAAATGCCTTCGTCGGACGAGGCGGTGACCACCATGATGTGGATGAGAGCGTCCTGCAGGGAAATGGCCATCGGGTCCTCGGAGGCGTGATCAGGAAAAGTTACGGACTCTTCCGGTTCGATCTCGCGACAACCAAGACCTGACGGAAAGTCCCGCATAACTAGGCACCGCGCCGCTGCTTGGCAAGGCGGGGCAGGGCGCTTCCCATTGACGCCCGTAGCCGGCTGGTGCAATTGAGCGCCTTCTCCCCACTCAGCATCTGAGGCCTGCCGTGCCCGCGCCGCTTCCGACCCTCGACCCCGCCTTCTTCGACGCCGCCCAGACGGCGCGCGCCTGGCCGTTCGAGGAAGCCCGGAAACTGGTCGCTCGGGTCGAGCGGCTGGGGCTCACCGAAGTGCTGTTCGAAACTGGTTACGGTCCCTCGGGCCTGCCGCATATCGGCACGTTCGGCGAAGTGGCGCGCACCACCATGGTCCGCACCGCCTTCCGCCTCTTGACCCGCGACGAGATCCCGACCCGGCTGCTCTGCTTCTCCGACGACATGGACGGCATGCGCAAGATCCCGGAAAATGTGCCGGATCGCACCGCCCTCGAGCCCTATCTGCAGATGCCGCTGACATCTGTGCCGAATCCCTTCGGCGGCGACTATCCGAGCTTCGGCGACCACAACAACACTATGCTGCGGCGCTTCCTCGATACCTTCGGCTTCAACTACGAGTTCGCCAGCGCCACCGAATACTACAAGGCCGGCCGCTTCGACGAAGTGCTGCTGCGCGCTGCCGAGCGCTACGACCAAATCATGGCGGTGATGCTGCCCAGCCTCGGTGAAGAGCGGCAGGCGACCTATTCGCCGTTCCTGCCGATCTCGCCGATCTCGGGCCGCGTGCTCTACGTGCCGATGAAGCACGTCGATGCCAAGGCCGGCACGGTCACCTTCGTTGATGAGGACGGCCGCGACGCCACCCTGCCGGTCACCGGCGGCCATGTGAAGCTGCAGTGGAAGCCAGATTTCGGCATGCGCTGGGCGGCGCTGGGCGTCGATTTCGAAATGTTTGGCAAGGACCACCAGACCAACCAGGGCATCTACGACCGCATCTGTGCGATCCTCGGCGGCACCCCGCCCGAGCACTATGTCTATGAGCTGTTCCTCGACGACCTGGGCCAGAAGATCTCCAAGTCGAAGGGCAACGGGCTGACCATCGACGAGTGGCTGACTTATGCCGGCACCGAGAGCCTCAGCCTCTACATGTTCCAGAAGCCGCGGGTGGCCAAGCGCCTCTACTTCGACGTGATCCCGCGCGCCGTCGATGAGTACTACCAGCACGTCGCCGCCTATAATGGCCAGGACGCCGCGGCAGCGCTCGAGAACCCGGCCTTCCACATCCATTCGGGCAAGGTCCCGGTGGTCGACATGCCGATCACCTTCGGCCTGTTGCTCAACCTCGCCTCTGCTGCCAACGCGCACGAGAAGTCGGCGCTGTGGAACTACATCTCCCGCCGGCTGCCCAATGAGACGCCGGTGACCAACCCCGAGCTTGACCGGCTCGCGGGCTATGCCGTGCGCTACTTCAACGACGAGGTGAAGCCCACCAAGACGTTCCGTGCGCCCACCGACAAGGAGCGGGCGGCGCTTGCCGACCTCGCCGACCAGTTGGCCGGCAAGGAAGCGCTCGATGCCAAGGAGTTGCAGGACATCGTCTATGCTGTGGGCAACGCCCACTCGTTTGATCCGCTGCGCGATTGGTTCGGCGCCATCTACCAGGTGCTGCTCGGCGCCGATCAGGGCCCCCGCTTCGGCTCGTTCATCGCGCTTTACGGCGTCGCCGAGACCCGCAAGCTGATCGCCGATGCCCTGGCCGGCAAGCTGGTCACCGCCGCTGATTGAACGGTTGACGCTCAGTCGGCGCTGAGGAACGCCACAGAGCGTTCGAACGCCGCCTCGGCGGCGGCAGCATCGTATTCCGGCCGGTCGGCTTCGGCGAACCAGTGGGTGGTGTTGGGATAGACGATGGCAGCGCTCGGCGGGCCGGCGGCCTCGAGCTTCTTGATCATCCCGTCCTGATCGTCGGCGAACGGGTCGGTCTGGGCGAAGTGGCCGAGTACCGGCACCTTCAGCTCGGCCTCGCGGTCGGCGTAGTAGGTGACGACGCGCTTGAGCGGCACCTCCTCCTGCAGTTGCAGCAGTTGGAAGCCGCCGAACGAGAAGCCGAGCCCGTTGACGCCGCCGCTCACCGCATCATGTGCGGCGAGCGTGTGGACATTACCGGCGAGCAGGGCCGGGGCCGATTGCCAGTAGCGTTCCAGCAGCCCCTGCGCCGCCTCGCGGTCGGTCACCACGTTGCCGTCGAAGGCGTCAGCCAGCCCGACGACGAAGCCGCGACCGGCCAGCCGGCGGCCATAGTTCACCACCGTATCGTTGCGACCCCACCACGGATGAATAACCAGTACGCCCGGACCGCTGCCGCCTGATGGCAAGATGATCTCGAGCTGTTCCATTACTGGCTGGCCCAGACGATACGGCCCATGCCCTCGACGTCCTTCATTTCGAGGACGCGCGGCGGATGGGCGGGGTTGAGCGAGTGGAGCTCCAGCAGCTTGGGGGTCTGTCGGTACAGTACCTTGACCAGCACCTCGCTATCCTTGGTGCGCACCACCACGCGGTCGCCGCGGCGCATCTGGGCGGTGGGCGACACGACGATGATGTCGCCGTCGCGATAAAGCGGCTGCATCGAGTCGCCTGACACTTCGAGTGCGTAGCTGCCGTCCTCGGGCGCCGAGGGGAGGGCCACCTCGTCCCAGCCCTGTCCCTGCGGGAAACCGGCTGCATCGAAGTAACCGCCGGCGCCGGCCTGGCCGAGGCCGAGCAGTGGCACGCAGGACCGCGTAACGGTCGGCGCCCGCACCTGCACATAGGCGCCGCCACCGGCGAGAAAGGCATCGAAACTCTCGTTCGTCGCGTCCAGCACTTTGGCGACGCTCTCGGTCGAGGGCCAGCGCTTGCGGCCGTCCTTGCTGATCCGCTTGGATCGGTTGAACGCCGTCGCATCCAGACCCGCAAGCCGCGCCAGCCCGGACGCCGATAGCCCATGGCGCTCGGCGATCGCATCGATCGCGTTCCAGATGTCGACGTGTGACAGCACCTGTCCAGCCGTTTGCGAGGAAACTTGTCCCATAAGGAAACTAGTCCTAGTGTAAGGGCCGTCGTCGGGCTTGTAAAGTCGGCGTGCCGCCGTGGAGGGTGCGATGGGTGTAATGGATCTGGTGGCACGCCTTGCGGTCGCCTTGGCCATCGGCCTGCTTGTCGGGCTCGAGCGAGGGTGGAAAACCCGTGAAGAGGAGGACGGCCAGCGTGCCGCCGGCTTTCGGACCTTCGCGCTGTCCGGCCTGCTTGGCGGCATTGCCGCGGCCCTGTCGGCGGTCAGCCAGCCAATTGTTCTGGCTGCGATGTTCCTCGGCTATCTTGCCGTCTTTGCCGCTTTCCACTGGCTCGAGGCGAAGCGCGAACAGAACTTCAGCGCCACGTCGGTCGTTGCCGGCGCGCTCACCTTCGCGCTCGGGGCCTATGCCGTACTGGGAGAACTGACCGTGGCGGCCGGCGCGGCCGTGGCCATGACGCTGCTGCTGGCGCTGCGCACCCAGCTGCACGCCTGGGTCGCTTCGCTCCAATGGGGCGAACTGCGCGCCGTCCTGATCCTTCTGGCCATGACTTTCCTGCTGCTGCCATTCCTGCCGCAGCAACCAGTCGATCCGTGGGGCGTGCTCAACCTGTTCGAAATCTGGCTGTTCGCCATCATGATCGCCGCCATCTCGTTCGGCGGCTATGTCGCGGTACGGGTCTTCGGCGATCGGCTGGGCGTGCTGATGGCCGCCGCGGCCGGCGGCCTTGCCTCGTCCACCGCGGCCACGCTGTCGCTCGCCCGGCTCGGCAAGGACCATCCCGAGTCCGCCAAGCTTCTGTCGGCCGGAATTCTCATTGCCGGCCTGGTCATGGCGCTGCGCGTCGGCGTCGTCGCGGCACTGCTTAATCCGGCGCTGATCCTGCCGCTCGCCGGACCCATCGGCGGGCTGGCCCTCGTGCTTGCCGCTGCCGCCGCGCTCCTGCTGCTGAGCGGCAACCGCGAGAGGCGTTCGCCCAAGCTCGAGATCACCAACCCGCTCGAAATCGGCATGGCGCTGAAGCTCGCCGTCTTCATCGCCATCGTCACCATGGCGGCCGAGCTTGCCCGCCGGCTGATCGGCCCGACCGCCGTGCTTGCCGTGGCCGCCATCTCAGGCATCGCCGACGTCGACGCGGTCACCGTGTCGATCGCCCGCCAGGCCGGCCATCTCGGGCTCGATATCGCAACCCTCGCGATCATCATCGCGGTCGGGGTCAACACCGTTTCGAAGGCCGTCATCGCCACCGCTGCCGGTGGACGCATCATCGGCCTGCAGGTCGCCGCCGCCAGCGCCGCGGCGCTGGTCGCGGCGGGCCTCGGCTGGTTTTTCTTCCGCTGAGCAGTCCACCCGCTTGCCATCGCGCCCCCGGTCGCCCAAAAGGCTGCGGATGGTTACCTCGATGCACATCCCCCAGTTCATCTACAAGGTCGCGAGCCGCGAGATCTATGAGGCGTCGCTCGCTGCCGGCAGCTTCGTCGGTCAGCCGATCGATCTCAAGGACGGCTACATCCACTTCTCCACTGCGACGCAACTCGGCGAAACCATCCGGCTCTATTTCGCCGGGCTCGGCGATCAGGTGCTGTTCCAGGTGCCCACAGCGCCGCTCGGCGAGGCGCTGAAGTGGGAAGCCTCGCGCGGCGGCGATTTGTTTCCGCATCTCTTCGCCACCCTGCCGATGTCTTCGGTTTCCGACATGGCGCGGCTCGACGTGCCCGCCGATGGCATCGCCCTGCTGCCGGATTGGGTCAAATGATCTTCTCGCGCCTCTCCCCGCTGCTGCGCATGCCGCTGGTCTCGGGCCTGACCCGCGATGCGCTGTTGAAGATGGACCCCGAGATTGCGCACGGCGCCACCATCGCGGCGTTGCGGCTCGGCCTTGCGCCCGAGCAGGAGGGTGTCGATCCGCCCGAACTGCGTACGACACTGTGCGGTCTCGACCTCAAGAACCCGGTCGGCATGGCCGCCGGCTTCGACAAGAATGCCGAGGTGCCCAAACCGTTGGCCCGCATGGGGTTCGGCATGGTCGAGGTCGGCACCGTCACCCCGCGCCCGCAGCAGGGCAACCCCAAGCCGCGGCTGTTCAGGGTCAATCCGGCCGATGGCGTGATCAACCGCATGGGCTTCAACAACGAAGGCCATGATGCGGCGTTTGCCCGGCTGAAGGGCGCCCATGTCGGCGCCATCCTCGGGGTCAATATCGGGGCCAACAAGGACTCTGAGGATTTCGTCGCCGACTACGTCACCGGCGTCACCCGCTTCGCCGAGGTCGCCGACTACCTGACGGTCAATATCTCCTCGCCCAACACCCCGGGGCTCAGGAACCTGCAGGCCGACGAGGCGCTGACCCGCCTGCTGGCGGCGGTGCTGAAGGCCCGCTCCAAGGCCTCGGTGCGGGTGCCGGTGCTGCTGAAGATCGCCCCCGATCTCGACGAGAAGGCGCTCGACGGTATCGCGAGGGTGGTACTCGCCACCGATCTCGACGGGCTGATCGTCTCCAACACCACGCTGAGTCGCGACCCGGTGCAGGGCATGGAGAATGCCACCGAGACCGGCGGTCTGTCGGGTAAGCCGCTGTTCAACCTTGCAACGCAGAAGCTGGCACAGGTCCGCCAGCGGGTGGGCAAGCTCCCGATCATCGGCGTCGGCGGCATCCACTCGCCCGAGAGCGCCGTGGCCAAGTTCGAGGCCGGCGCCGACGCGATCCAGCTCTACTCGGCCCTGGTGTTCGGCGGGCTCGACATGCTCGACCGACTGAAGCGCGGGTTGACTGCCGCGGTGCGGTCGAGGGGGCTGAAATCGGTGTCGGAACTCACCGGGCTGACGACGGCGGAATGGGCGTCTGGGAAGGCGTCGCTGTAAGCGCTGGTGCGTGTTGACCCCCACCCCTTGATCCCTCCCCGCAAGGGGGAGGGAGACGATGGACCGCGAACTCAGTGTGAGGGTCTCCCTCCCCCTTGCGGGGAGGGGACAGGGGTGGGGGGCAGCCCGCACCGGTCCATCGAGACTAAGCGCTGAACAACCCCACCTTCTTCCGCTCCAGCGCCCACCAGTAGAAGCCGGCGCGGCACAGGAAGAACAGGTGGATCGAGATCCATAGTCCGGTATTGCCAAACTCCCCCTGCAGCACCACGGCAGCGGCGAGGAACAGGGCAAGCGCCAGCACCATGCCGTTACGCATCACCGTGTTGAGTGTGATGCCGACCAGAATGCCGTCGAAGACGAAGGCCGGCATGCCGGTGAGCGAGGAGAGCGCCGCGACCCACAGGAACATCCGGGCATATTCGCGCACCGGCTCGCTGGTGGTCATGAAGTCGATCAGGTACCAGCCGCCGGCGAACCAGACCAGCGCCAGCCCCACGGCGATCAGCGTGCCCCAGCGGAATGCCAGGGTGTAGGCTCGGTCGAAGGCCGGCCGCCAGTTGGCGCCGACCGCCTTGCCGCAGAGCTGCTCGGCCGCCTGGGCGATGCCATCGAGGAAAAAGCCAGAAATCATCAGGAAGTTGAGGAGGATGGCGTTGGCGGCGAGCGGCACCTCGCCCAGTCGCGAGCCTTGCGCGGCGAAATAGGCATAGGCGCCCATCAAGGCGATCGAGCGGATCATCAAATCGCGGCTGAGGCCGAACATCCGGCGAAGCGCATGGCCATGGAACAGCTCGTCCGGCACGATCAGCGCCGCTACCTTCCTGAACCCGCCGAAATGCCGGACCAGCAGCACGAGGCCGAGCAGGCACGCGGCCGCCTGGCCGATCACCGTGGCCAGCGCTGCACCATGCGGGCCCCAGCCAAAGCTCATCACGAACAGGATCGACAGCGGGATGTCGAGCCCGTGGATCAGCATCTGCAGCATCATGCCGGTCTTGGCCCGGGCCCGACCGTAGAACCAGCCGAGCAGCGCGTAGTTGATCAGTGAGAATGGCGCCGCCCAGATCCGCACCTCGAAATACTGCTTCAGCGCCTCGGCGACGCCTGCCGTCGGCGCCATCGCGAGGTTGGCCAGCGCCAGCAGCGGCAGTTGCAGCGCGATCATCAGCACGGCGGCGATCACCCCGATGCCGATCGCTCGCGCCACATGCAGAAGGCCGTCGCGCGGGTCGCGCGCCCCGATCGCCTGCGCCGTCAGCCCGGCCGTGCCGGTCCTGAGGAAATACGCCATCGAGAAGATGAAATCGAACACCAGCGCGCCCAGCACGACGCCGCCCAGCATCGCGGCGTCGCCTTGCCGGCCGATCACGGTGATGTCGACCAGCCCAGCCAGCGGCTCGGTGATGAAGGCCACGGAAGCGGGCAGCGCAATGGCCCAGACGTCGCGCGAGCGCACGTCGAACGGATAGGTCGGTCGGGTCAAGTCAGTGCTCGGTGAGAAGGTCTATGGCGATATCGGCACGGCCGCGGGAGCGTTTCACCAGATCATAATTGGCGAGGTCGACGCGCTCGACATGCTGCCGGTTGCGCTCGGCGGTGAACAGGCCATGCTCGGCATGCCGCGCCAGCAGCCGCGCCTTCACCGTGTCGCGCGGCAGGTCGATGAACACCGCAAGGTCGAGCAGCGGCCGCACCTGCCACCACGGCGCATTGGCCAGCAGCAGGTAGTTGCCCTCGACCACGAGCACCCGCGCGCCAGCCGGAACGATGAAGGCGTCGATCACCACGTCCTCGATCTCGCGCGAATAGCCGGGGCCGCTCACCTGCACCGCCGCCGCCTTCACCCCCGCGAGGAACTCGGCGAACGCCGCGCCTTCAAAGGTGTGCGGCGCGCCCTTGTCCTTCACCGTGCCGAGGCTCTCGAGCTTGGCGTGCCGCATGTGGAAGCCGTCCATTGGCACATAGGCGGCGAGGTTAGGAGTTGTCGCGTTCAGCGCCTCCACCAGCTTCACCGCCAGCGTCGATTTGCCGACACCGGGCCCGCCGGCGAGTCCGACGGCGATGCGCCCCTCGTAGGTAGTCAGGAGTTGCCGCACCCGCTCGACCAGCAACGCCAGCGCCGCCTCCGGCTTCAGCTGCAACACCTGCTGTTCGTTGTCGTTCATCGGGGAGTCCTCCGGCGATTGGCGTAGCGGATTCCATGCGCAGGGGGAACATCGACATGGTGCCTGCGGCCACCCCCACCCTTGATCCCTCCCTCTTGCCCCATTTCCCTCGCCACCCCATACTAGGCACAAACCGAGAACGCCCTTTGCCCCTCCGCTCAGAGATCATGGACTGGTTCGCCGGCAAAGGCTGGGCGCCGCGTGCGCATCAGCTGGCGGTGCTGGAGGCGACGCAAGCCGGTGACTCCGCCCTGCTGATCGCCCCGACCGGCGCCGGCAAGACGCTGGCCGGGTTCCTGCCCACCATCAACGACCTGATCGAAAACCCGCGGCCCGGGCTGCATACGCTCTATCTCTCGCCGCTCAAGGCGCTGGCGGTCGACGTGCAGCGCAACCTGATGACGCCGATCAGCGAGATGCGCCTTGGCATCCGGGTCGAGGCTCGCACCGGCGATACCCCGTCGCACCGGCGGCAGCGGCAGCGTTTCGATCCGCCGCAGATCCTGTTGACCACGCCCGAGCAGCTGGCGCTGCTGCTGAGCCACCCGGATGCGAACAAGCTGTTCGCTTCGCTCCGGCGCGTCGTGCTCGACGAGTTGCACGCCATGGTCACCAACAAGCGCGGCGAGCTGATGTCGCTCGGCGTCGCGCGACTCGGCACCATCGCGCCACAGCTCAGGATCACCGCGCTCAGCGCCACCGTGGCTCGCCCCGACCTGTTGCGCGACTGGATCGCCAGCCCCGTGCCGGGCGCCGAGGCGCGGCTGCTGATGGGGCAGGGCGGAGCGAAGCCGCATATCGAAATTCTGAAGTCTGCTGAGGTGATCCCCTGGGCCGGACACTCCTCGCTCTACGCCATCCCCGACCTCTACCGCACCATCAAGGAGCACAAGACGACGCTCTTGTTCGTCAACACGCGCAGCCAGGCCGAGATGCTGTTCCAGGAACTGTGGCAGGCCAACGAGGACATGCTGCCTATCGCCATGCATCACGGCTCGCTGGCGGTGGAGCAGCGGCGCAAGGTCGAAGCGGCGATGTCGGAGGGCCGGCTGCGCGCGGTGGTTTGCACCTCGACGCTCGACCTGGGCATCGACTGGGGCGATGTCGATCTCGTGGTGCAGGTCGGCGCCCCCAAGGGTGCGAGCCGCATGCTGCAGCGCATCGGCCGCGCCAACCACCGGCTCGATGAGCCGTCGAAGGCGCTGTTCGTCCCCTCCAACCGCTTCGAGGTGCTGGAATGCGAGGCGGCGCTGGAGGCGGTAGAGCACGGCTCGCAGGACAGTGAGGATCCGGTGTCGGGCGGGCTCGATGTGCTGGCCCAGCACATTCTCGGCAGTGCCTGCGCCGATGCCTTCGATCCGGTTTTGCTGCACGCCGAAATCCGCCGGGCCTGGCCCTATCGCGATCTCAGCTGGGAGCAGTTCGAGCGCACCGTCGATTTCGTCGCCACCGGCGGCTATGCGCTGCGCGCCTACGAGCGCTACGCCAAGCTCAGGCCAACCGGCGACGGCAAGTTCCGTATTTCCAACCCGCAGGTGGCGCAGCAATATCGGCTCAATATCGGCACCATCGTCGAGGAGCCGATGGTGAAGGTGCGGCTGGTGAAGGGGCGCGGCTTCACCAAGGGCGCCACCACCGGCCCGATTGGCCGCTTCGGCCGGGTGCTGGGCGAGATGGAGGAATACTTCTTCACCACGCTCACCAAGGGCGACACTTTCCTCTTCGGCTCCGAGATCGTCGCCTATGAGGGGATGTTCGAGAGCGAGGCCTATGTCTCGCGCTCGCAGGGCAAGGACCCGAAAATCCCTTCCTACATGGGCGGCAAGTTCCCGCTCTCCACTTTCCTCGCCGATGGGGTGCGCAAGCTCCTCGCCCACCCGGACGAGTGGCACCTGTTGCCCGACCAGGTGAGCGACTGGCTGCGCCTGCAGCAGGAGGCCTCGATCCTACCGGCCGAGGATTCGTTGCTGGTCGAGACCTTTCCGCGCGGCGCGCAGAACTACCTCGTCTGCTATCCGTTCGAGGGGCGGCTGGCACACCAGACGCTCGGCATGCTGTTGACCCGCCGGCTGGAGCGCGCCCGTGCCCGCCCGCTCGGTTTCGTCGCTTCCGATTACTCGCTGGCCGTCTGGGGGTTGGGTGATTTCTCGGCGTTGATCCGCACCAACCGGCTGTCGCTCGACGACCTGTTCGACGAGGACATGTTGGGCGACGATCTCGAGGCCTGGCTCGATGAGAGCCAGCTGATGCGCCGCACCTTCCGCAACTGCGCCATCATCGCCGGGCTGATCGAGCGCCGACATCCGGGCCAGAAGGAGAAGACCGGCCGGCAGATCACCGTCTCCTCCGACATCATCTACGATGTGCTCTACCAGCACGAGCCCGACCACATCCTGATCCAGGCCACCCGCCGCGACGCGGCGCGTGGGCTGCTTGATATCGAGCGGCTCGGCCACATGCTTGCCCGCATCAAGCGTCACATCGTGCACAAGCCGCTCGACCGAATCTCGCCATTGGCGGTACCGGTATTGCTCGATATCGGAAAGGTTCCGGTGGTCGGCGAGGCCCGCGAAAGCACCATGGCAGAAGCCGCCGAGGAACTGATCGCCGAGGCCATGGGCGTCAGCCCCGCGTCAAGCGAGATGAGGAAACGGGCGAATTGACTTCAGCCTGGGCAGCGCGCACTGCCCCGATCGACGACAAGGGCGACCCCGTGTACCTGCAGTTCGCCGGTCACAGCTTCGAGCCGCTCCCCTCGGGCGCCCTGTGGTGGGCCGCCGAGGGCGTGTTGCTGGTCGCCGACCTGCACCTCGAAAAGCTCTCGTCCTTCGCCCGACGCGGCAGCCTGCTGCCGCCCTACGATACCGCGCTGACGCTCCGCCGCCTCGAGGCAGACCTCGCCGAGACCGGCGCTGCCGAAGTGATCGCGCTGGGTGACAGTTTTCACCGCGACGAAGGGACTTCGACGCTGCAGCCGGCCGACCGGCTGCGGCTTGCCACCCTGATGGGCAAGGCTCGTTGGACCTGGATTTCGGGCAACCACGACCCCGCCCCGCACAGCCTCGGCGGCGTTTGCGTAACCGGCCTCAGCCGCGCCGGGCTGACGCTGACGCACGAACCAGCGGCGGGGCAGGGCGTCATCGCCGGTCACCTTCACCCCGCTGCGCATGTGGCGATGAACGGCCGCTCGGTGCGCCGTCCATGCTTCGTCCACGATGGCCGGCTGTTTGTGCTCCCCGCCTACGGCTCCGCCACCGGCAGCCTCAATATCCTCAGTCCGGCATTCGTTGGTCTGCTGCATTGGCCGACGCTGGAGGTGGCGATGATCGGGCGGGGGCGGGTGTACCCGGTGAGCCCCAAGCGGCTGGTGCCCGGCTACGAGTGGTAGCCGCTTGGCGACCTCGGTAAGCCGCTTGGCGACCTCTGGCCGTATCGACCCGACCAGCATTTTGGAGAACTGTTATCCGGCGGTGGGCCGTCCCCCCGGGCGCTTGACTGTGCCCGCAGTTATGGAGACCAACCATGCTGCATATCGCGAACGCGCGACTTCCGGTCCTTATCCTCGGTATCACCTTCGTCCTGTCATTTGGTGCCTCGGCCATCGCCGAGAGCCGGGTGGTCTTCCAGGCCAGCAAGGACGACGTCAAGAAAGCCTGCGACAACATCGAGGGCGGTGGCGGCGTTCCGGTGAAGGGTGAAGGCGGCACCGGCTATGGCTGCTACAACACCAATAACGGCGTTCTGGTCGCCTGCTCCGACGGCGGCACCTGCACCGGCTACCTGCCCAAGGGCGCACCACGCAAGAAGGCCCTGGGCAACGTGCTGAACTTCGGTGCTGGGGTTGGCGCCGCGCCCGAGGCGAAAAGCTCGGAAGGCGCCGGCGGCGACGGCAGCGGGGGTGGTGGTGCCGGTGGCGAGGTGCCCTGTGGGGGCCCCGACGGCTGCATCCAGTAGCTCGGCGCGCCGAAATAAACTGCTGTCTTGCTCTTGATCGGCATGTAACACACCACCCACGTGTCAGCCTCAAACAGGATGGGACGCCTGACATGCATGGGATCGTGAAACTTGCCGCCGCTTCGGCGGCTTTACTGTTGCTCGCTGCGCCGGCCCTCGCCGAGACGCGCACTATCGAGCTGCCGGCCTTTACCGCGCTCGATGTTTCCTCGGGCATCGATGCCGTTGTCAGCATCGGGGCGACGCAGTCGATCACCGCCGAAGCCAAGGACAAGCGATTGCTCGACGACCTGCAGCTCAAGGTCGATGGCAACACGCTGAAGGCCTATTACGACTGGAGCTTCTTCGACATCTTCACGTTCGGCAACCGCGACCAGATCAAGCTCACGATCACAGTGCCGGCGCTCGAAAAGATCGAAGCCAGTGCCGGCTCCGACGTCGTCGCCGCCGGGGTCTCCGGCGATGCGCTGGAGTTCGGGGCCTCGAGCGGCGCCGACTTGTCGCTCAGCGGCGTGGTGGGCAAATCCATCGACCTCGATGCCTCCTCCGGCGCCGGACTCAAGATCGAGGGCACCTGCGAGACGGGAAAGGCCAACGCCTCGTCCGGCTCGGATCTCGATGCCGAAGATCTGCTCTGCGCCACCATGGATGCCAACGCCTCCAGTGGTTCGGACCTCGAGGTCTATGCCTCGAAGTCGATCAAGGCGAACGCCTCGTCGGGCTCCGACCTCAGCATCTACGGCAACCCGGCCGAGGTGGACCAGGAATCGAGCAGCGGCAGCGACATCAAGATCGAGAACTAGGCTTAGGCACAACCTGGGCTTGGCTAAGCCCACCGGGGGTCATCCCCGCGAAAGCGGGGAACTCCGTTTGCGATCGTGCGGCAGGCACAAAAACAGAGGTTCCCGCTTTCGCGGGAATGACCCGGTGGGTGGGGCACGACCCTAACTTTGCGCGTATGCGCGCAGGTGGGGATGACACCGGCACGGGCGGGGAGGTCTCGCCCTAGCGCTTGAACACCACGCCGCCGAGCCAGCCGGTAAACAGCGCCAGCGCCACGCAGACGAGGCCGTAGAGCAGGGGCTGCGTGCGCGCCGATTGGCCGAGGAAGCGCTCGAAGCCGATCTTGCGGACCGAGAAGCCGTCGGATTTCTCGGCGATCACCTTGCCGTCCTTGATCAGGTAGGTATGCGCCAGATAGGGCCCCGGCGGCGCATCCGAGGGCAGCACGACCTGCGCGAAGTAGAAGGTGTCGGACCTGAACACCACGCCGTTCTCGTTGAGCTTGAACATGCCCCTCTGCTGCATCAGCCGGGTGAGTTCTCCGCCGAACACCGTGGCGTCCCACCAGCCGGCCTTGGCGGTGTAGCGCGCCTGGTTCTCGAGCGGGATTTCCTTTTCCGCCAAGGTGATCGGGTCGGTGATGTTGCTCAGCGGCGCATCGCTCAGCACCTGGTAGAACGAGGGGAAGCGCTCGAACTCGGCCTGCGAGGTATTGAGCCAGATGCCGAATTGGTTGGTTTTGCGCCGCGCCACCCGGTTCTGCAGCGGCCCGGTTACCGTGATGATCACGTGGTAGGGCCCCTCGACGAAGCGCTGCTCGGCGCCCACCTCCGGTTCGATCGATCCAAACAGCGTCAGCGTCTGGCCGGCAAAGCTCGAAGTGATCGACACCTCGTCCTGGCTCACCTGCGTCACCAGCCGCTCGGCAAAGGCCGGCGAGGCGGCGATAACCAGCGCCAGCGCGAGCAGCAGCCGGCGCATCAGATCACCCCCGACGCGCCGATCACGGCGGTCGAATAGACGTCGCCCGGCGTCAGCACCAGGCTGATGCCGAAGCGGATGGCGACGGCAAGAACGAGGATGGCGAGCAGCGCGCGCAGTTGTTCGCCGCGCAGGTACTTGCCGGCCGAGGCGCCGAACTGCGCCCCCACCGTGCCGCCCACCATCAGGCAGAAGGCGAGGAGGATATCGACGCTCTGGCTGGAGACGGCGTGGAGGATGGTGGTGGCCGCCATCATCGCCACCACCTGTAAGAGCGAGGTGCCGATCACCATGTTGCCGGGCATCCTGAGGATGTAGACCAGCGCCGGCACCAGGATGAAGCCGCCGCCGATGCCCAGCAGCGAGCCGACGAAGCCGATGGCGACGCCCAGCGCCAGCACCGGGATCACCGAGATGTAGAGCCGCGATTTCTTGAACCGCACGCGCCAGGGCAGGCCGTGGAACCAGTTGTGCTGGTTGGGCAGCTTCTCGCGTACGACGATGCCGGCGCGGCGCTTCATGATGGCGCGCGCCGCCTCGACCAGCATCAGCGTGCCGACGAAGCCGAGGAGGATCAAGAAGCCGAGCGAGATGACGAGGTCGAGCTGGCCGGCGGCGCGCAGCACCTGGAAGGTCGCGACGCCGCCGAACGCCCCGAGCACGCCCGACAGCACCAGGTACAGCGCCATGTGCAGGTCGATCTGCCCGCGCCGGTAGTAACTCAATGCACCGGAGGTGGAGGCCGCCACCACCTGGCCGGTCACCGAGGCCACCGCGACCGAGGAAGGGACGCCCGAAAAGATCAGCAGCGGGGTCAGCAGGAACCCGCCGCCCACCCCGAACAGCCCCGACAGGAACCCAACCGCGCCCCCGATCCCCACGAGGAAGAACAGGTTCATCGAAAGCTCGGCGATCGGCAGATAGACCTGCACGTGGGCGTCCAATAGCACTAGGGCATTCCCGAGGCTCTAGCGTGAGGCCGCGACGGAAATGCGACGGTTTTTCGCGAAATGCCACCGAGCATTAGCAGCAAAATACAAAGGCTAGGTTAGCCTACCGGGTCGGTCGGGAATATGGGACTTAAGCCGTTCCACCTCCCGACCAACTCATTCGAGCCGCTTGCGAAACTTCATCTCGGTGCGGTGCAGCTTGTTGCGCCGGATACGAACCTTTCGGCTTTCAGCCTGTGCCTTGGGGTCCTCCTTGCCGACCTGGAATTCCAGCTCGCGTTGCAGCTTGCCATAGGCGCGCCAGCGCCCGGCATCGAGGGCGCCGGTTGCCAGAGCCGCAACGATGGCACAGCCGGGCTCGCTGTCATGCCCGCAATCCCGGAAGCGGCATTGCGCGGCGAGCGCCTCGATATCGGCAAAGGCCGCGGACATCCCGTCGCTGGCTTCCCACAGGCCAAGTTCGCGCATGCCGGGCGTATCGAGGATCAGTGCTCCGCTGGGCAGCAGCACGAGTTCGCGGTGCGAGGTGGTGTGGCGGCCGCGGGCATCGTCCTCGCGTATCCCCTGGGTGGCCATTTGCTCCCGGCCGGCTAGGGCGTTGACCAGCGTCGACTTGCCGACGCCCGAACTGCCGAGCAACACGGCCGTTTGTCCGGGCTTGAGATAGGCCCGCAACGCTTCGAGCCCGGCGCCGGTGACTGCTGAGACGGCCAGCACCGGCACGCCCATCGCCACCGCTTCGATCTCGGCCGTACGAGCCTCGGCGTCGCTGCACATATCGGCCTTGGTCAGGACGACGACCGGGTTGGCCCCGCTTTCCCAAGCGGTGGCAAGATAGCGCTCGATGCGCCGCGCATTGAGATCGGCGTTCATCGAGGCGGCGAGCAAGGCGACGTCGACATTGACGGCGACAAGCTGGCCGCGCGCCGCACCCGGGCCGCTGGCGCGGCGCGTGAAGGTGCTGCTGCGTGGCAGCACATGTTGAATCGTCGCGCTCCGCTCGGTCGGCCGCGGCAGTACCGCAACCCAGTCGCCGGTGACCGGAAGCGTTCCGTCCTCAGCGTCATGGGCGAGCCTGCCGGCCAGCGTGGCCGTAAGTTCGCCCAGCTCCGTCACGATGTCATAGAGACCGCGCTGCTGCACGATAACGCGCGCCGGGATCAGGCCCGCGGCGGCATAGGCGGTGAATTGGTGCCGGAGCGCATCGCTCCAGCCGTATTGTTCGAGCAAGATGGAATTCCTTGGATCAGGGCCATGAAGGCGCCAGCCGGAATCCCGTGTGTGCGGAAGTTACGCGGCAGCGCGACGGAAGGCGGTTCCCACAATGTCTGTCATCGGAGCGCCTCCTCTCTGTTGCGCGGCGAGGGGAAGGCTAGCCTCCACCCGAGGGCGTGTCAACGCGATCGCGGCTGGCCGGACGCAGAGATTGCCGGAACGCCAGCGGGCTTTGCTTGGTCCATCGCTTGAAGCGCTGGCTGAAGTAGAACTGGCTATCGAAGCCCACGGTTTCGGCGATCTGCATCACCGAGAAGCCGGTGCGCGCCAACAGTTCACTGGCGCGCTGCATCCGGCGCATCTCGAGGTAGCGCTGCACGCTCTGGCCGGTCTCTTCAGTGAACAGATGGGCGAGCCGCGAGCTCGAGAGGCCGACGGCGGCGGCAACATCGTCGAGCAGAACCTTGCTGGCGAGGTTGCCGTCGAGGTAGTCCATCGCGCGGCGCACGCGCGCATCGTAATGCGACATGGCAGCGAGCGGGTTCATCAGGTCGCATTCGAGCAGCAGACCCTCCAGCGCATGCATGGCGAAAGCCTCCCGCTGTCTGAGGTCGCCATGCAACAACCGGTGCACCTCGTGGAAGCGCTCCGCGGCGTTCGGGGGGGCGGGCCGCAGCAGCATCAGGCCGGGTGCGATGGCCGGCCAATCGAGCCATTCCAGCCAATGGGCGCGCGGATGGAAGTGCACCCAGAGCAGCTCCCAGCCGGTTGCGGACGGGGCAACCGCATAATCGTGCAGCGTCCCCGGCCGGATCAGCACCCAGTCGCCGGGGCTGGAGATGAGGTCTCCGCCCGCGTGGCCAAACCGGCCGGCGCCGGCGATCGTCAAGATCAGCAGCCAGTCCCCGACGCCATCAGGTCGATATACCCGGTAGCCGGATGTTTCGCGGAAGTGCCCGGTCAGCAGGCGGAGGACAGGGGTATGTGCGAACTCTTGAGCTTGGGCCATAGCAGAATATTACATGCCGTCGACGCGATGTTCCATGTCGTTCCGCGGTCTCGCGGGGTAGCTTGCTGGCAAACAGGAGGAGTCCAATGGCGCTGTCGACCGAGCAGAAGCAGCAGTTCGAGCGTGATGGCTTTCTGGCCCTGCGCGGGCTGTTCAGCCGCGGTGAGATCGATGAGATCCGCGAGACCTTCATGACGCTGGCCAAGGATGGACCGGTGCCGGGTCTCTCCGACGTGCCCAAGGCGCGTGCCGGAGCGCCGGCCGCCTCGAGCGATCCCCTCGCGCGATATCCCAGGATGATGCATCCGCACAAGCACATGGACAAATCGGTGGGCCCACTCGCCTTGCGCTATATGCGCGACCCGCGGCTGCGGCCGATTCTCGCCGAGCTGTTCGGGGAAGATCCCTTCGCCTGCCAGTCGATGTTCTACTTCAAGCCGCCGGGCGCCCGTGGGCAGGATCTGCACCAGGACAATTTCTACCTCCGGGTGAAGCCGGGCACCTGCATGGCCGCCTGGGTCGCGGTGGATGATGCCGATGCCGGCAACGGCGGCATGATGTGTGTGCCCCAGACCGCCAGCCTCGACATTGCCTGCCCCGAAAAGGCCGACCCGACGCTGTTCTTTACGACTGAGCACGTCGAGCCGCCGCCGGGCCTCGAGCCGCAGATGATGGAGCTGAAGGCCGGCGACGTGCTGTTCTTCAATGGCAGCGTCATCCACGGCTCGACGCCGAACACCAGCACCGATCGTTTCCGCCGTTCGCTCATCTTCCACTACGTGCCGGCCAGCACCGTCGAGATGAGCCACTACTACGAAGCCCTGAGCTTCGACGGTGAGAAGCAGGATATCGCGGTCAACATGGATGGCGGCCCCTGTGGCACCACGCAGGATCTGCCGACCGGACCGCACTGAAAATCGCTGGGCTTAGGCCCGCGCGGCGCCGAAGCGGTCGCGATAGGCGCTGGCGGAGAGGCCGGTCACTTTCTGGAACACCCGCCGAAAGGCAGAAGGATCCTTGTAGCCGACGTTCCAGGCGATGCGCTCGACCGTGTCGCGGCTGAACTCCAGCCGTTCGCGGGCCAGTGCGATCCGCAGCGCCTGCACATACTCGGTCGGCCTGAGGCCGGTGGCCTTCTGGAAGCGGCGAAGGAAGGTGCGGGTCTCGAGTCCGGCTCGTTCGGCCAGGTCGGGGACATTGATCTCCTCGCTGCGATGCGCCTGCAGCCAGTGCTGCACCTTAAGCACCGCATCGTCGCCATGCGACAGCCGCGGCGCGAAGGTAGAATAGTGGCGCTGCTCGCGCCCCGCCGGGTCGACCAGCAGGAACTTTGCCGTGTCAGCCATCACCGTCGGGCCCAGCACCCGGTGGACGAGGCGGATCCCCAGATCGGTCCAGGCCAGCATGCCGCCGGCGGTGATGATGTCGCCATCCTCGACGATAATGTCGCCGGCAGTGACGTCGACATCCGGAAACGCTGCCCCGAAGGCATCAGCATAGAGCCAATGCGTCGTCGCCCGTCGTCCCGACAGCAGTCCTGTATGCCCGAGCATGAAAGCGCCGCCGCAAATCGAGGCAATGGTTGCGCCGCTGTCGTGCCGCTGCCGCAGCCAGCCGACGAAGTCTGCCGCTTCCTCGGCGGTCAGCGGATCGGCCAACCGACCAGGGATGACGATGTATTCGGGCTGCCCGGGCAGCCCGGGATCGCTGTCATAGCTGCGTTCGAAGCCGGCCTCGCCTACCCGCCAGTGGCTGGTGCGAATGCGATCGGCGCCGCCATGCTGGCGTGCATAGTCGTTGGCGACCTGGAACGCATCGGTGAGCCCGTGCACCGATGCCATGGCGCAGCCGGGGTATAGCAGGAGGCCGATCTCGGTGTGTCTCGACGCGTCCATCGTCTTTGTCACTTCTGGCTCCGACTATGTCAGTTGCGGCAATCGTCGCCGGTCAGGCTCAAGCTTAGGGTCATCACATCGCGGCGGACAAGGGTTCGCCCAACCAAGGAGAGACCCAAAATGACCAAGACAATCGTTCTGATCCACGGCGCCTGGCTCAACAGCCTCAGCTGGGAAAACGTCAAGGCCCGCTACGAAGCCAAGGGCTACACCGTGCTCACCCCCGACTGGCCGTTCGATGGTCGTGCCCCGTCGGCGCTCCGGGCCAACCCGGCCGCGGAACTGGCAAAGATCGGCCAGCGCGAGATCGTCGACCACTTCGACAAGATCATCCGCGCCCTGCCGGAACAGCCGATCCTGATCGGCCATTCGCTCGGTGGCGTGTTCGTCCAGCAGTTGCTGGCCCGTGGCCTCGGCGTCTCCGGCGTCGCCATAGACCCCGCTCCGACGCCCGGTGTGCCGCTCGGCCCACAGGCCATCGTCTCGGCTCTGCCGGTGTTCGGCGACCTGTTCAGCTGGAAGAAGGCCAAGCAGATGTCGCTGAAGTTCTTCTCGACCCGCTTCGCCCAGACCGAGCCCGACCCGGCCGCGAAGTATGACCGCTACATCGTGCCGACGCCGGGTAAGGTGTACTGGGATGGCTTGATCAGCCCGATGAAGATCGACTGGGCCAGGCAGAACCGCGCGCCGTTGCTGCTCATCGGTGGCGGCAAGGACCTGATCGCCGACGCCTCGATGACCGACGCCATCTACCGCCAGCAGAAGAAGGCCAGCACGGTGACCGAGCTCAAGATCTTCGATGATCGTTCGCACTGGACGCTGATGGACAAGGGCTGGGAAGCCGTGGCCGATCTCGCCCTCAACTGGGCGGTGGAGCACGCCACCGACAAGCGTCCCGCCCTGCGGCTGGCGGCTTGAATGGCAAAGCCCGCCGGTCCCGACGAGACGGCAGTCGGGACCGGCTGTCTCAAAAGTCCGCTTCGGCTCGAAGCGGACTTTTGCATTCAACAGTTTTCGCGATGCCCCTCTGCTGGGAGCCGTTTGCCGAGGGCTTCGCACGCCCACCGGCCGACATCCCTACGAAAGTCGGGACCCACTGCTCGGGGGGCTGGGTTGATGCGAACCGCGCCGGTCCATCACGGCTAGGTCGGATGGTGCAGTGCCGGTTGCATGGCCCGAGCACTGGGTCCCGGCCTCGCCGGGATGACGGCCGGTGAGAGAGGACGAGTCAGGGCTCGACTGGCTCGCAGCGGTATCGCCCCACCACTCAGACCGGCTGGCTCCCCAGCACCGCCAGCAGCCGCGGGTTGATTTCGCCGCTTTCGCTCATCCCGGTCGAGCGCTCGAAACTCCTGATCGCTTCGGCGGTCTTGGGGCCGGTCATGCCGTCGGGGGTGCCGATGTCGAAGCCGAGTTGGCGGAGCGCCATCTGCACACCCTTCACTACCTTGATGTTGGTGATCGGAGCGCCCGGGTCGAACGTGTCGCTCCAGGTGCCGATCGGCGCGAAGTTGGCGACGAAATCGATGGGTTGCGGCTGGAAGGCTGCAACCTCTGCCGTCACCTTCTGCACCGTCGCTGCATCGAGCGAGGCGGCGATATCGTCGCGCGACTTGGCCGCATCCTTGTCGCCCTTGTTGGCCGCGAGGCTGAACCACTTGAACGAGGCGGCGAGGTCCTGCTTCACCCCCAGCCCGCGGGCGTACAGCATGCCGAGGTTGAACTGGCTGTCCTTCATGCCGCGGCTAGCCGCTTCTTCGAACCACTTGGCAGCCGCGTCGAACTGCTGCGTGCCAAGCCCGCCGCCGGCATAGAGCGCGGCAAGGTTGTGCATCGCCATGCGGTTACCCGCCTCGGCGGCCTGCTGATACCAGAGGCGGGCCTGGGCGATATCCTTCTCCACGCCGCGGCCGTTCTCGTAGAGGTTGCCGAGCCGGTACTGCGCCGGGGCAAAGCCCTGGCCGGCGGCGCGCTCGTACCACATCGCAGCGGCCTTGAGGTCCTCCGGCACGGCGCGGCCTTCGGTGTAGATGGCCGCGACTTCGAATTGCGCCCGCGCATCGCCATTGGCGGCAGCAGCCAGCAGCGGCTCAGGGCCGACCGAAGCCGGTGGGCGGTCGACCTTGACCGGGCTCTCCATCGCGTCGACCAGCGGCTCGATCTTGTCGCTCAGGCTGGCAACCCCGGCCGGCGCCTTCGCCTCGCCGGCGGGCGCTTTCACGGCCACGGCGGTCGCGGCTTCGAAGGCCTGCGGCATCTTTGGCGCTTCGGCGGAGGCGACGAATTTCTGCGGCGCGGCGCCGCCGATCGAGGCGGTGGTCAGTTTGTCGAGCGTCGGGATCACCCGCGGCGTCGCCTTGCCGGGCTGCGCTGCGAAACCCTGCTCGGCCAGCGGCACCGGGGTGAGGGCCGCATCGCCGACATCCTGCGCCGCCTCGGTGGTCGGCGCCGGCGTTTCGGCTTCGGACGATTTCATCCGCTGGTTGATCAGGTTGATGGTGAGAAAGGCGAGCGCCACGACGCTGGCTGCGAGCAGGATCGGCTGCTTGTGGCGGAGCAGGAAGCTCTGCCTGGGCTTGGCGTCGTCCGCCGCGGGGCTGGTTTCTTCGGCGCCGAGCGCAACGTGGCTCGGCTCAGGGGCGACCGGCAGCACGCGCGCTGCCGGCTCATCCGGCTGCCACTGGCTTGCCGGTTCTTTGTCACCCGCCAGTTGGCGCGGCGCCTTGGCCTTGAACAATCCGGCGAACGGCAGACCGCTTTTGGCAGTCTCGTCGCCGACCGGCTTTGCGGGCTTGGTGTCCTGGGCCCTGGCGAGCTTTCCCGCCTTCACCGGCTTGCTCTTTTCCGCGGCCGGCTTGCTCGGCATCGTCACTGCCGGAGCGACAGCGGGCGCCTCGGTGTGGCTCGCCTGGAAGCGGGCGAAAGCCTTGCCGATCAGTGAGCCGCCGGCAGCGGAAACCGGTTCGGCCTTGCCGGCTGCCGCCTGGCGGGCAGCGCGACGATGCGCCTCGATGAAGGTGTTGCGGTTGGGCATCGGCGGCTCTTCGGCCACTAGCGCAGCCGGACGCAGCTCGGCCTTCGGGCTGGCGACGAACACCTCCTCGGCCGGCAGGTCGAGGCTGGATTTCGGCTGCGGCGGACGCTCGGCGAGGCTCGGGTCGAACGCCGGTTTTTCAGGTTCGTCTATCAGGTCGAGCGAGGGCACCGGCGCCGGCGGCAGTTCGGAGATCGGCTCGACGGGGCGCTTGCGCGGCCCATTCTTTACTTCGAGCGCCGTGCGCAGCGGGTTGGGGTCGTCGCCGAACGGCCTGTCGAGCAGCGGCGCATCGACGCTTGGGTCGCTCGGCATGCTGTCACCGAGGTCAACGCGCTGCGGGCGCGACGGCAGCTCGTCTTCGAACGACAGGTTGTCGAGCAGCGGCGCGATCGGGTTGACCGGTTCGCTGACCACCGCCGCGGGCGCCACCGCCAGCGGCTTGCTCTCCGGCTTCGCCATCTCAAGCTGGGGCGCCGGTGTCTCGGGGAGCTTGGCGAAACTTGCCGGAGCTGCAGCAGCTGGAGCAGGGGCCTTGGCCTCCAGCGAGGTCTCGAGCCGCTTCAGCCGCTCGTTCACTTCACGGATGGTGGCGTCGAGCGCGACGGTTTCGGCGGCCGGCTTCTCCTTGGCGGCCGCCTTCATCGCCTGGCTGACGCGCTTTTCGATCTCGGCATAGCCGGCCTCGTCGAGCCCGGTCTTGGTCGGCTGGTCGAGCTGCCGCATCGCGTCCGAGGTGCGCGCTGCCACCAGATCGGCGAGCTGGTCAAAGTCCGGCGCCTCTGCCGCGGCCGGCGCCGCATAGAGTTTTGCCAGCCCGGTGAGCTGCTCGCCGGTCTGGTCCATGCGCGCCACCAACTGGCGCACCTGCGCTTCGAGCTGGCTTATGCTGACCTCGGACGAGCGGTCGTCGACCTTGTCGCTCAACACTTCGAGCTGCTGTTCCAGCGCCGCGAAGCGCGGCTCCAGCGCCCCGAGCACAGTGTTGCGCAGCGCCTCCATATCGAGCTTGAGCTCGCCGACTTCGGCGTTCCGCCCCTCGATATCGGAGATCCTGACGTTCAGCGCATCGATCAGCTCGATCAGCCCCTGCGGCTGCTGCGGCGATTTCATCGCCTGCGCCACGCGCCCCAGTTCCTCGGTGATCTTTTCGAGTTCGGCCGGCGGCATCGCCATGGTCCGCTCGATCGCATCGACCCGGTCGTAGATGTTGCGGACGCCATCCTCGATGGCGCCCATCGCCTCCTTGAGGCCATCCTTGGGGCTGTCGACCCGGTTGGCATACTGCACCTGCAGGTCGGCGAGCCGGCCCACCGTGGCGCTGACGTCGTCGAGCCGCGCCGTCATGCCGCTCATGTCGGAGCGGTCGGCATAGTGCTTCTGCAGTTCGGCGAGCTTGCCGACCGTCAGCGACACGTCGTCAAGGCGCTGGTTCAGCGCCGTCATGTCGACCTTGGGGCCATCGGCGATCAGCTTGGCGAGCCCGGCGATGTGGCCCTCGAGCCGCTTCACCTGCCCGGTTTCGCCCACCGCGCCGGCCAGCAGCTCCACCACATGGCTGAGCTGGCCGACCTGGTCGGCGATCTCGCGCACATTGGCGGTCTGGCCCTTGGCCTGCACCCGAAGCTCGCCCTCGAGCCGCTCGAGGCGGGTGGAAATGCCGCCCACGGCTTCGGCCAGTTCGTCGAACTGCGGCGCACTCTGCGGCGGCAACTGCTGGTGCGGCAGTTGCGGGGCCGGAGCGACCGGCGCACCGAAATGGCGCGAACGAATCTGCTGGATCGCCGATTCGAGCGTGTCGCGCGGGTTGGTCGGCGCCGCCGGTTCGTCGCGGTCGGAGAACTTGTCGATGGCCCGCTGTACCGAGCGCAGCGCTTCGCGATGGCGCGTGTCGGGTTCGGCCTCGGTCACCTGGTGTCGCAGGTCCCGCATCCGTTCGGCGAGGCCCTGGTAAGACGGCTCAGGCCTTGCCGTGCGGGCGACTTGCGTCTCGACCTGGTCCAGCAGCGCCACCAGTTCGCCGCGCAGCTCCTGCCATTCACCGGAACCCGGCTGGCCGTAGTCTTGCGTCTGGAACGTGGAAGTCGCGCGGGCCATCGGTCGATCCCAAGCACCTGAAACGGAACACCTCAGACCCAGTTCGGGCCATGAGCAATCCGGTTACTCTTGGGAAAACATGGTAAAGATCGCGTTAAGCTCAATCGCATTTTGCGAATCGGCGCGAGGGAGCTGTGGAGAAGGCGAGCGCGCAAATCTCTGTCCCCACGCCCGTCTTAAGTGGGATACAAAAGCGGCAAGCTGCTTGTTAGGTAGGGCGCCCAGGAGTTCACGCGTAAGATGACCACCCGTCGCATCATCATCGTCGACGACCACCCGCTGTTCCGCGCCGCGCTGCGCCAGACGCTGGCCGGCGGCGATCCGTCGATTTCGGTCGAGGAAGCGGGCGACCTTGCGGCGCTCAGTGCCGCGCTCGAGGCCGATCGAGATTGCGACCTGGTGCTGCTCGATCTCAACATGCCCGGCGTGCGCGGCTTCTCGGGCCTGTTGCTGCTGCGCGCCCAGTACCCCGAAATCCCTGTCATGATCGTCACCGCCGTCGAGGATGGCGGCATCATCCGTCGCGCCTTCGAGCTCGGCGCCTCGGGCTACCTGCATAAATCGGTCGGCCCGGCCGATATCCGCCGCGCCATCGAAACCGTGCTGTCGGGCGAGGTGTTCGTCCCCGAAGGCATGGAGTTCCCGGCCGAGGACAACCAGTCCGCCCTGATGCGCCGCCTTGCAACGCTCACCCCGCAGCAGGTCCGTGTGCTGATGATGCTTTCGGACGGCCTGATGAACAAGCAGATCGCCTACGAGCTCTCGATCTCCGAGGCGACGGTGAAGGCTCACGTCTCGGCTATCCTGCAGAAACTCGACGTCGACAGCCGCACTCAGGCAGTGATCGCGGCGTCGAAGATCGAGGAAGGCCAGTTCGACGAGTTGCTGTCGGGCGCCTGAGACAGGTCGGTTGCGGTCGCCGGCGCATTGCGCTTATCGGCCCGCCCGAACTGCTCCCGAGATAACATGCTGGAAACTGCTCGCGCCCGCTGCTGCCAAGGCAAGTGTGGTCGATCCGCGTTCGGCTTGAGATGTCGCCCTCGGCGCTGGAGCTCGCCGCGATAGCGCCTGGGTCACTTGCCGTTCTTTCTGTCGGCAATCTGATTCTTGCCCGCGAGGGCTGGCGTTCCGTGGCCGTGGTGCATACGGTATAGCACGTCATCGATCTGCATTGCGGGATCTGACGAAGGGGGAGCCATGGCTGACTACGAGGGGCTCACTGTCCCGTAGTCCGGACGCGTTTCGCGCCGGCGTGCTGGTCGTTGCCGGCACAGGGCGCGCCCGCAAGCCGCAAACGGCCAACATCTCAAAACCACAACATGACAACGAGGGAAAACGTGACCACACCGAAATTCAAGCTGCTGCTCGCGACCGCGATCACCAGCATGCTGTTGTTTTCTCCGGCGATGGCGGAGACGCTGCGCATCTCTTATCCTGGAGATCCCAAGACCGCCGATGCGCAGATGACGTCGGATTCCTATACGCTTCCGCTCAACATCTTCGACCGGCTCATCGAAGCAGAAACGACCAGCCCGGGCCAGTCGGCCCTGGTTTCGGGCCTCGCCGAGACGTGGGACGTTTCCGCGGACGGCCTGACGTACACCTTCCATCTGCGGCAGGGCGTCAAGTTCCACGATGGCGCGGAACTGACCGCCGACGACGTGGTCTACACCTTCGACCGCATGCTGAACCCCGCGACCAAGGCGCTCGGCACCGACATCCTGACCTTCATCGCCGGTGCCCAGGATCGTCTGGACGGCAAGGCCGAAACCGTGTCGGGGCTCAAGGCTACGGACAAGTATACGGTCGAGATCACCCTGACCCAGCCCTATGCGGCGTTCCTCGCGCTGCTCGCCAGCCCGCAGGCCTCGATCTACAGCCGCGCCTTCACCGAGAAGGCCGGAGATCAGTTCGGCCTGACGCCCGAGACCACTAACGGCACCGGCCCGTTCATCCTGAATGCGTATACGCTCAACGAGAGCGAAGAGCTCAAGGCCAACGACAATTACTTCCGCGGCCGTCCCAAGCTCGACGGCATCCAGATCCGTGTCGTGTCGGACAAAGAGACGCTGCGCCTGCTGTTTGAGTCGGGCGAGATCGACGTCTTCGACCTGGACTATGCCCCTACGGCAGCGCCCTATTTCTACAGTTCTGACCAGTGGAAGGATCAGGTCCGGGCAGGGCCGCGCGTCGGCATTTACTATTACAACATCAACCAGGCCAAAAAGCCGTTCGACGACGTCCGCGTCCGCAAGGCGTTCCAGATGTCGATCGACCGGCAGACGATCCTCGACAAGAACTATTACGGCCGGGGCAAGCTCGAGGACGGCGTGCTGCCGCGCGGCCTTGCATGCTACGAGCCGTCTACGCCGATCGAATACAATCCCGAGAAGGCCAAGGCGCTGCTTGCTGAGGCTGGCTACCCCGACGGTGTCGAGATCAACCTCGAGCAGGCATCGACCTGGTCGAGCCAGTGGTCCGACATGAACCAGATCATCCAGGCTCAGGTGGCGGCGGCTGGATTCAAGGCCAACATCATCACCACCGACGAAGCGGCATTCCTCGCCGCTCGCAAGGTCGGTGACACCAATGCCTACACGCAGGTCTGGTCAGCCGACTTCAATGATCCGGACAATTTCTTCTACACCTTCTTCTCGGAGTCCGGCTCGAAGGTTCGCGCGTACAACAACAACGATCCGCAGGTGTTCGCGGACATCGACAAGGCCCGCGGCATGACCGACCCCGACGCGCGCTGCAAGCTCTATCAGGAACTCGCGACGCGCGTCGTCGATACGGACGCGGCGTGGGTACCGCTGTTCAGCCTCGACCACAGCTATGTCGTCTCGAAGCGCGTCAAGAACTTCGTGGTGCCGTGGAATGGCTGGAGCGACATGAACTACTACAAGGTCGACATCGAGTAATGCCGCCTTCGGATGGGCGCGGCGCTTTTGCGGCGCTGCGCCCATCCGGTCCGCGTTCCAATTGGGGCAGCTAGCCAATGTTGATGTTTGTGGTCAGGCGGCTGCTCGCCTCGATCCCAGTGCTGATCGGGATCACGGCGATCCTGTTCGTGATGCTGAACGTGGTGCCGGGCGATCCCATCGCCTTGATGATGAAGGAGCATGCGAGCCCCGACGTCATCGCGCGTGTCCGGGCCCAGATGCACCTCGACGATCCCATTATCGTCCGCTATTTCCGCTTCCTGTGGGGTGCGGTGCAGGGCGACATGGGCACTTCGATCAAGCTCAACCGCCCGGTTACCAAGTTGATCGCGGGCGCCTTTCCCAACACCCTGATCCTGGCTGCGAGCGCTGCATTGGTCTCGTGGGTCATCGGCATTCCTGTCGGCATCCTTTCGGCGGTGCGTCGCGACACGGTGGTCGACCATCTGTTCATGGGCATCTCGCTACTCGGCGTCTCGATGCCGATCTTCTGGTCGGCCCTGCTGTTCCAGTACGTTTTCGCCATGCAACTCAAGTGGCTGCCGGTCGCTGGCTTCTATGGCTGGCAGTACCTCATCATGCCGGCCATCGTCCTGGGCTGGAGTTCGGCCGGCGTGATCGCGCGGCTGACCCGGTCCAGCCTGCTCGAAGTGATGCGAAACGACTATATCCGCACCGCCCGTGCCAAGGGCTTGCGCGAGGCCGGCGTTATCACCCGCCACGCCCTGAAGAACGCACTGATCCCGGTCGTGACGATCATGGCGATCCAGGTCGCCTCGCTGTTGTCGGGCGCGGTCATCACCGAAGCGATTTTCGGCATCCCCGGCGTCGGGCGCATTTCGGTCGACGCGATTCAGTCGCGCGACATGCCGCTGCTGCAGGGCTCGGTGCTGTTTGCGACGGCGTTGGTGATCCTGGGCAACCTGGTGGCCGACCTTCTCTACGCGGTGCTCGATCCGCGCATTCGCTCCCAGATGCGAAAGACCGCGCCATGAGCGTGACAGTATCCACCCCCGAGACAATCGCGGAGCCCAGCCTCGTTCGGGATGGCATTGACGCCTTTGCGGGCAATCGCGTTGCCCTGGTCGGCCTCGCCTTTGTCGTCGTCCTCGTTGTCGTCGCGGTGTTCCTGCCCTGGATCAGCCCCCACGACCCCTACCGGGTCGCTCTCGACGAGCAGTTCCTGCCGCCATCGTGGACATTCTGGCTCGGCACCGACAATTTCGGTCGTGACGTTCTGACCCGCATTCTCTACGGCGCCCGCATCTCGCTGCTCGTCGGCACGGTACCCAGTCTGATCTCGCTGGTCATCGGCGCGGCCATGGGCATCCTGAGCGGCTATATCGGTGGCAAGACGGACGCCATCATCATGCGCATCGCAGACATGATGATCGCCTTCCCCTCGCTGCTGCTCGCGATGGTGGTGATGTACACGCTGGGCGCCAACCTGCTGAACATCTTCATCGCGCTTGCGCTCGTCGGCTGGGCCTCGGTGGCGCGTGTCGTGCGCTCGCAGACGCTGGCGCTCAAAGGCAAGGAGTTCATCGAGGCCGCCCGCGCCAACGGCACTTCGCGCACCACGATCATGCTCAAGCACATCTTCCCCAACGTGATCCCCACGCTGATCGTGCTGTTTTCGCTCTCTATCCCCGATGCGATCATGTGGGAATCGAGCCTGAGCTTTCTTGGAGTCGGCGTGCAGCCGCCAGAGGCGAGCTGGGGCCTGCTGGTCGCCAAGGGCAAGGAGTATCTCCTCCAGGCGCCGATCGTCGCCATTGCGCCCGGTGTTGCGATCCTGTTGACGGTTCTTGCATTCAACTTCATCGGCGACGGGCTGCGCGATGCGCTCGACCCCTCGATGAAAGACTAGTCGACCCATGGCGCAGCAGAACGAAACGGTGCTGGGCGTGCGCGGATTGCGCACCGAGTTCCACGGTGGGCGTGGCAATATCCGCGCGGTCGATGGCGTCTCCTTCGACGTAGGGCGCGGTCGCATTGTCGGCATCGTTGGCGAGTCTGGCTCGGGCAAATCCATGACGGCATTGTCGATCATGGGGCTGGTGCCTAAACCCGGTGGCCACGTGACCGCGCAGGGCATCATGCTCGACGGCACCGAACTCACCTCGCTCAGCCCGGATGGCCTCCGGCGCATCCGCGGGCGGGACATGGCCATGGTGTTCCAGGAGCCGATGACTTCGCTCAACCCCGTCCGCAAGGTGGGCGAGCAGGTCGGCGAGCCGTTGGCCATCCACAAGGGTATGCACGGCCGGCAGATCCGCGAGCGGGTGCTGGAAATGTTCGAGCTCGTCGGCATCCCGGAACCGAAGGCCCGGTTCGAAGCCTACCCGCACGAACTCTCGGGCGGCCTGCGCCAACGCGCCATGATTGCCATGGGATTGATCTGCGAGCCAAAACTGCTGATAGCCGATGAACCCACCACGGCGCTCGACGTCACCACCCAGGCGCAGATCCTGCGGCTCATGCTGGAGTTGCGCGACCGCGTCGGAACCTCGATCATCCTGATCACGCACGACCTCGGGATCATCGCCGAAATGTGCGACGAGGTGAACGTCATGTATGCGGGGCAGATCGTGGAACACGGCAGCGTCTTCGACCTGTTCGATCGCCCCGGGCATCCCTATACCCGCGGGCTGCTGGCCTCCATCCCCAAGGCCACCCAGGCGCGCACCGAGGGCCGTATGCCCAGCATTCCCGGCATGGTTCCCAATCTCGAGCGGCTGCCGCCAGGCTGTCGCTTCAATCCCCGCTGCGGCGACGTCATGCCGGTCTGTCACCAGACGGAGCCGGCATTGGCCGAACTCGGCAACGGCCACCTCGCCCGCTGCTGGCTGCATGCCCCCAGGGGCGAAGCGGCAGGAGAGCCGCGGTGAATCAGCCGGTATTTTCTACCCGTGACCTGACCAAGCACTACCAGCTCGGCGGCGGCCTGTTCGGCCGCCCACCCAAGCTGGTGCGTGCTGTCGATGGCGTCACCCTCGATGTCTACGAACGCGAGACCTTCGCGCTGGTCGGCGAATCCGGTTGCGGCAAGACCACGCTGGGCCGTGTCATGCTGCGGCTCCACGAACCGACTTCCGGGCAGATCATCTACCGCGAACAGAACCTGACGACGCTGGACGAGAAGGCCATGCGCGGGCTCCGCGACAAGCTGCAGATCATCTTCCAGGATCCCTACGCCTCGCTCAATCCGCGGATGCGTGTCGAGGAAATCCTCGCCGAGCCGCTGCGTGCGCATGGCTACGGCTCACCGGAAGCGATCCGTGAGCGCTGTGCCGAACTGCTCGATATGGTCGGCCTGCGCCGGCAATACCTGCGCCACTACCCGCACCAGTTTTCCGGTGGGCAGCGCCAGCGCATCGGCATCGCGCGGGCGCTGGCCAACAAGCCCGACTTCGTCGTCTGCGACGAGTCCGTTTCAGCCCTCGACGTCTCCATTCGCGCGCAGGTGCTGAACCTGCTCTCCGACCTGCAGCAAGAGCTGAAGCTCACCTACTTCTTCATCACCCACGATCTCGGGGTGGTCCGCCAGTTCGCCCACCGGGTGGGCGTGATGTTCCTCGGGCAGATCGTCGAGGTCGGCGCGGCCGAAGACATCTTTCGGCGTCCCCTCCACCCCTACACCATGTTCCTCATTTCGGCGGTGCCGGTGGCCGACCCGCACCAGCGTGGCCGGCAGCGCCCGGTCCTCACCGGCGATATTCCGAGCCCCATGAACCTCCCCACCGGCTGCCGCTTCCATACCCGCTGCCCGTTCGCGACCGATCGCTGCAAGACCGAAGAGCCCAGGCCCCGCGAGATCGACGGGCGCACGGTGAGTTGCCACTTCCCGCTTTCAGCCTGATGGAGATGTTCGTGGACCTGATCGTGACACGCACCGCAGACGGCTGGCAGGCGAGGTACGGCGAAAAGACCTGGCGCGCTGCCGTGGGTCGCAGCGGCATCCGGCGCGACAAGGTCGAGGGCGACGGCGCAAGCCCGGCCGGCCGCTGGCCGATCCGCCGGGTGCTCTACCGCGCCGACAAACTAGCGGCCGCGCCCGTATCGGTGTTCGAGGTTTCCACCATCGACCGCGAGGACGGCTGGTGCGACGACCCCGGACACCCCGACTACAATCGCCCGGTTCGGCTGCCCTTCGCCTCCAGCCACGAAGACATTTGGCGCAACGACGAGCTCTACGACATCGTGGTGGTGCTCGGGCACAACGACGATCCCATCGTGCCGGGCGCCGGCAGCGCTATCTTCCTTCACGTCGCCGGCGCCGGCTACGATTCGACTGCCGGGTGCGCAGCGATGACGCGTCAAGACCTGCTCGAGTTCCTCAGCCTCGCAGCGCCCGGGACCTGCCTGCAGTTTCAGGACGAGTGAGTTCCGCAGTGGGCAGGATCGATATGGCTGCTCTCGAAGCGGCGCTGAACCTCTTGCCGGGCCGGTATCGCGGGCCGGCGGGTGTCGCCGGGGTCGTGCACGAGGGCGCGGTCGTTGCGCGACGCGCCTGGGGTTTTGCCGACATGTCCGGGCGCGTTCCGATGACGGCCCAGCGGCGGCTGCCGATCTGCTCCATCTCCAAACACCTGACCTGTGCGCTGCTACTCGATCTGTTCAGCGATCCAGCAGAGCTCGACCCGCTGCTGCGTGACTTCCTGCCGGAGTTTCATGGCCAACTGCCGACCGTCGCGCAACTGTGCCACAACCAGTCGGGCCTCAGGGACTACTGGGCGCTCACGGTCCTCCATGGCGCCGAGCCCGAAGGCGTGGTCAGCGCGGCGGACGGGCTGCGGCTGATCGGGCAGGCTCGCACGGGCCACTTCACGCCCGGCACGCAATACTCCTATAGCAACGGCAATTTTCGCCTATTGGCCGAACTCATCCAGCGGGCTACCGGCCGGCCGTTCGGAGGCCTGCTCGAGGAGCGTATCTTCGCGCCCGCCGGCATGGCGACTGCGACCCTTTCCCCCGACACTGCCGCTCGGCTGGACGAAGTGATCGGCTACGAGGGCAATGACGAGGTCGGCTTCCTCCCCGCCAAGAGCGCCATCACCTGGTTCGGCGACTCCGGCGTCGCCGCTTCGCTCGACGACATGCTGGCCTGGGAGCGCCATATCGACGCGACCCGCGACGACCCCGGCAGCCTCTACAACCGCGTCTCGGGGCCAGCCTTGTTCACCGACGGAAAGCCCGCGAGCTACGGTTTTGGCCTGCGCCGCGATCGCCTCGCCGATCGCGACACCACCGGTCACGGCGGTGGTGCGCGAGGCTTCTGCTCGTATCGAATGCACGTAGCCTCCGAACGCCTCTCCGTTGTCGTCATGTTCAACCATGAAGCATCGGCCATGCGGGCGGCGTGGGGCTTGATGGAGGCTGCGCTCGGTTGCCGCATCGCGGCCGACCCGGTGCCGTCGAAGGGCTGGGAAGGGCTGTGGCTGGATGACGAGCAGCGCCTGTTCGCGAGGACCGCGGACACCGTATCGGGCATTCGGCTGAACTACGCCATATCTCCGGTGCTCGTCACTCCCGCCGGCGACGGTGCGGCGAAGACGTTGGGGCTTGCGCTGCGACGGGACGGTGATCGCCTCGTGATGGACCGCACGGTCGACAACCTCCAGGTCGACGCGCGGCGCCTCGTTCCCCTGGCATGGGCCGATGGCGCCGAGATCGCCGGGCGCTACCGCTGCGAGGAGCTTGATGCCTGGCTCACCATCGCCGCGCGCGACGGCGCCGCATATGTGGGCTTTACGGGCATGCTGGGGACCGGTCCCATGGAGCGGATGTATCCCCTGGCCGAGGACCTGTGGTCTATCACCACGCGCCGCGCCATGGACGCTGCACCGCCCGGCGAATGGACGGTCTTCATCCGGCGCGACGCCGACCGAAAAGTCAGCGGGCTCACCATCGGCTGCTGGCTGGCCCGCAACCTCGACTATCGGCTTGCAGCTGACACCGGAAAGGTCTGAACAGCATAGGCAAACTATCGACGCCAGGCTGATGCGCTGGCATCGCTCCCTGCCAATCGAGGTCGCTCGTACCTCGTCTCAGGACCGACCGGCGCGACCTGGCGCCGCGCTGGCTAGAGAGCGCCGCATGCGCACTGGCCGAATAGCTGCCAGGGCCCAATTCCACGTTGCTGAACAGGCTGGCGCCGCCTCCAGGCGCGACGTCGAGATCGAGTGCAGCAAAGCCGCGATAGCCGGTCCCCCACACCTTCCGCTCTGTTTCCGGCGCCGGTCACGCCGACGCGAAGGCCCCGGCGACAGGAAACAGCCATTCGTTTATGGGTGGTGCGCTGCAACGTGATTGACGACCGCTTTGGGCCCCACAAGCAGCCATCCTAGTATCGGCTCTAGGCCTCGACGCGCTTCCGGCCGCGCTGGCCGGCCAGCTGGCTGATCGTGGCGCGCAGCGCCGCCGGCTTCACCGGCTTGGTCACCACGGTGATGCCGCGATCCTCGGCGAGCGCCCGCACCGCCGGGCTGCGATCGGCGGTGACCAGGGCCGCGGGGAGGTGGCCGCCGACATTGTGGCGCAGCCACTCGATCGCATCGAGGCCGGAGGTCTGGTCGAGGTGGTAGTCCATCAGCACCAGGTCGGGCAGCCAGCCGAGCAGCAGCCCGTCCTTGTCGATGTCCTTGAGCGAGCGGGCCGAACGCACGTCGCATCCCCAGCCGCCAAGCAGCCCTTCCATGGCATCGAGGATGGCGCGTTCGTTGTCGACGCAGAGAATCCGCAACCCATTGAGGTTGGAGGTCGGTTCGCGTGCCGGCCCCTCCTCGGGCATCACCTTGAGCGAGCGATGGTGCGGCAGGTAGAGCGAGAAGCGTGAACCGCGCGCCTCCTTGCTCTCCAGCTCCATGGTGAGGCCAAGCGCTGTCACCAGGCGTTTGACGATCGACAGCCCAAGGCCGAGCCCCTGCGCCATCCGCGCCCCGTGCTCCAGCCGGCTGAACTCGGCGAAGATCAGCGCGTGCTGGTCCTTGTTGAAGCCAATGCCGGTGTCGATCACGTCGAACCGCACCCTGGTGCCGCGCAGTCGGGCGCCGACCAGCACCCGGCCGCCGGGCCGGGTATACTTGATTGCGTTGGAGACGAGGTTCTGGATGACGCGCGCCGTCAGCGCCCGGTCGCCCACCACGGCGAGCGAAGTGTCGACCAGCCTCAAGTCGATCTCCTTCTTCAGCGCCAGCGGCGCGAACTCGACATCGACCTTCTTCAAGAGGTCACGCACCTGGAACGGCATCGCCGCCGGCTTCACCGCACCGGCATCGATGCGCGAGATATCGAGCAGCGCCGCCATGATCTCTTCGACCGCGGTAAGCGAGGCTTCGATCGAGTGCGCCAACTCGTCGAGCCCTGTACCCCCGGCGCGCTCGACCAGCGTCGAGGTATAGAGCCGCGCCGCGTTCAGCGGCTGCAGCAGGTCATGGCTGGCGGCAGCAAAGAACCGGGTCTTGTCACGGTTGGCGGCGTCGGCCTTGGCTCGCGCCACTTCGAGCTCCGAGTTCACCCGGATCAGCGCCGCGGTGCGCTCCTCGACCCGGCCCTCGAGCGATTGGTTGATGCTGGCGAGCTCGGTTTCGGCATCGACGCGCGCCGTCACGTCGGCGAAGCTGATCACCAGCCCGCCATCGGGCAGGCGCGAGGAGTGGAACTCCAGTACCTGGCCCTTGGCGCCGAGCCGCTGGCTGACGGTGGTGTGCGACTGCGTCAGCGTCTGCACCCGCTGCGCGGCGAGCGAGATGGCGTCACCGGCGCCGAGATCGCCGCGCCGGGCGACGAACAGCGCCATGTCGTAGAGCGCCGTCCCCGCATGCATCAACTCGGCCGGCACGGCCAGCAGTTCGCCATAGCGCGAGTTGCAGGTGACCAGCCGCAGGTCGCGGTCGAACACCGCCACCCCTTGCGGGATGTGCTCGATCGCCTGTCGCAGCGAATCCTGTGTCTCGGTCAGCGTCTCGACCATCTCGAATTCCGTGCCCCACCCCAATATCTGCCCCGGCTCCCGCTGTCGCAAGGCCGCACAAAGTCGGGGCTGTTATCACGGTATCTTCAATGGGGGGTGGCAACGCCGCGCGGCCGACGCAACAGTTGAGTTGCTTTGTCGCCCAAACAGAGAAAAACTCAATCGAGGGCGCGGCTTGGGTCATCTGCCGAGAACGGGGAGGCCAGTCGGCGCCGCCAACCAAGGGGACTTACATGTTCAAGGAATTCCGCGATTTTGCCCTGAAGGGCAATGTCATTGACCTCGCCATCGGTGTGATCATCGGCGCCGCGTTCGGCGCCATCGTCTCGTCCATCGTCGACGACCTGTTCATGCCGATCATCGGCCTGATCCTCAACGGCATCGACTTCTCGAACCTGTTCCTCGTCATCTCCAACCCCAACAACGTCCCGGTCCCGTCCGTTGCCGCAGCCCGCGCCGCCGGCGTCGCGACGCTCAACTACGGCCTGTTCATCAACGCCGTGGTGAAGTTCACCATCATCGCCTTCGTGCTGTTCCTCGTGGTCAAGGGCATCAATCGCCTGCGCAGGAAGGAAGCTGCCGCTCCCGCCGCGCCGCCGGCCCCCACCACCGAAGAAAAGCTGCTCACCGAGATCCGCGACGCCATCAAGGCGCAGAAGTAAGCGCGTGACGTCTGCTGCGTTTGGAACGCACGCCGCTTGCCCGGCGTGCGTTTGCCATTTCAGCGCCGTTCGCAGGTGTGGACAACCTACCCCGGATAATCCACCTGCGTCTCCGGCCGGGCCGCGACGAACGCCGGCAGGTCGCGGCAGGACGCGTCGAGTGCCTCGAGCAGCGGGTAAGGGGCGAGGTCACAGCCGAAGCGGCGAGCATTGGCCATCTGCGGCACGAGGCAGGCTTCGGCGAGCCCGGGCGTGTCGGTGAAGCCGTAGCGGGTGGCGCGGATGCGGCGCGCCAACGCCGTCTCGAGGCTCTCGAACGCCGCGGCGATCCAGTGCCGGTACCAGCCGTCGATCTGCGCCTCGCTGGCGCCCATCGGACCGGCGAGATACTTGCGCACCCGATTGTTGTTGATCGGATGCACGTCGGCCGCGATCAACAGCGCGAAGGCCCGCGCCTCCGCCCGATCGAGTGGGTCGGCCGGCAGCAGCGGCGGGTCGGGATAGAGTTCCTCGATCAGCCCGATGATCGCCAGCGACTGCGCCACGATGCGTCCATCGATCTCCAGCGCCGGCATCAGCCCCTGCGGGTTGATGGCGCGGTATTCGGGGGAGCTGGCCGAGGGCACCGGCACGTATTCGTAGCCGATGCCCTTGAGGTTGAGCACGATCCGCACACGCTGGCCGGCGGAGTTCTGATAGCGGGAATGGAGACGGAGCTGCATGCCGACAAGCTTGGCTGCAGCCGTTGTCACAATCCAGCGGTTTGCAGGCTCGCCACGGTTTGACAGACTCGACGGCGCCGATATCTTAGCGGCAGGGCTGGTGCAGCCCGCCGCTCGCGCCCGCACGGGCAAGGTGAATGCACTACTGTCAAAGCCGGGTTTGAGCCCTTAACGGACAGCCCGTCGGCAATGCGAGCACTGACCCTACGCGCTGTCCGCCAGAGGATCAGACCATGCATTCCTTTCTCGATTCCAAGCATATGGCCAAGGCGCTGCGACAGGCCCTCGCCGAACGCGGCCAGGAGATTTCGCACTCCGACGCGCTCGAACTCGTCGCTCGCCAGTATGGCTTCGCCAACTGGAACATGCTGTCGGCACGCATCGAGGCGGCGCAGCTGAAGCCGCTCGACCTGCCGTCTGGCTGGCATGTCGCCGGCCACACCAATGAGGGCAACTATCGCCTTGGCATCGACCCACGGGCGCCGGGCACCGCCTTGATCGAAAGCCGCCCGGATCGTGACGAGGCGATCGACCGCCCTTCCGGTGAGACGGCAGTGCTGATGCAGTCGATTCTCGCCGCCCCCTGGCGTGGCCGCCGGCTGCGGCTCACGGCGGAACTGCGCACCGAACACGCCGAGACCGCGACGCTCTGGATGCGCGTCGATCCGGCCGAGGGACGGTACCTGCATTTCGACAACCTGATGCAGCGCCCGGGCGGCCCGCTCGCCGGCACCGTCGGCTGGACCGAGCGCCAAGTCGTGCTCGAGGTGCCCGAGGCAGCAGCGACCATCCATTACGGCTTTTTCTTGCGGGGAAGCGGCAAGGTCTGGGCCCGGCGCTTCAACCTTGAACCGGTAGGACTGGACGTTGCCACCACCGAGCCAGGGCCCCGCTACCTCAGCCGCCCGACCAACCTCGACTTCGGCGGCGAACAGCCAACGGCCTGAGCCAGTTGACTTCGCAGCGCCGAAGGTGAGACTGAGTGGCAGGCCCGTGCAGCCTGCCGCTCGCACCCCCTTGGGGACGGTGAACCGCGCGACTTCATCCTTGTGGTTTGACCTCGGGCAAGCCGTCAGCAATGCGAGCACTGACTCTTCTTGCTGCCCGGCGAAAGGTTCAGACCATGCACAGTTTCCTTGATGCCAAGCAGATGGCCCGCGCGCTTCGCCAGGGCCTTGCCGACAGAAAACTCGAACTCAGCCACTCCGACTGCCTCGAGCTGGTGGCGTTGCAGTTCGGTTTTGCCGACTGGAACACGCTCGCCGCCCGCATCAACGCTGAATCGCAACCGCCGGCGCTGCCGCTTGGCTGGACCGTCACCGGCATCGGCCGCGGCAATGCCTATCGCGCCGGGCTCGATCCCGACCTGCCGGGCGCTCTGCGGGTCGCCTCGACCAGCCCCAACGACATCGTCGACGTCGATGAGTTCGGCGGCCTGATGCGCACCATCTCGGCCGACGCCTGGCGCGGCAAGACCATTCGGCTCGGCGCCGAACTGATGGGCAAAGCGGTGGAACGCGGTGCCATCTGGCTGAAGCTCGACGCCGCCGACGGCCGCCCGATCAATGTGGCCAACACCCCGGCGCGCGGCGATTTCGGCTGGACCGGCCGCGAAGTGCTGATGGCGGTGCCGGAAACGGCTGCACTGATCCGCTACGGCCTGCAACTGGCAGGCGGCGGCGAAATCTGGGCGCGCGGGTTTCGGCTGGAAGAGGTGGTTTAGCTAGAGCCTCTCGGCGAGCGCCTTCTCCCGCAAGGGGAGAAGGCAAGCTGGCGCTCGGGGAGAGTTCGATGGGCGATCAGCCGCCGGCGCCAGTGAGCGTCAGGTCCCCGCTGATCAGCTTGTTCGAGCTGACCCTGGCCGTCGGGCGTTCGCGCGGCAACTCGAGGCTGGCCCAGACGCTGACCAGCGCATGGCGGAGTTCGATGATCATCTCATCGGTGTGGAGCGGCGTCGGCGTGATGCGCAGCCGCTCCGTGCCCTTGGGCACGGTGGGGTAGTTGATCGGCTGGATGTAGATGTTGTGCTTTTCCAGCAGCATGTCGCTCGCTGCCTTGCAGAGGCGCGCGTCGCCCACGATCACCGGCACGATATGGGTGTCGGTCTTCAGCACCGGCAGGCCGGCATCGCCCAGGATGTCCTTGGTCAGTTGCGCCTGGCGCTGCTGGCCGTCGCGTTCCACCGAGGAGACCTTGAGGTGCTCGATCGAGGCGCGCGCCGCGGCACACAGCGCCGGGGGCAGGGCGGTAGTGAAGATGAACTCCGGCGCATAAGAGCGGATCGCGTCGATGATCGCCTGGTTGGCGGCAACGTAACCGCCCATCACGCCAAAGCCCTTGGCCAGCGTCCCCTCGATGATGTCGATGCGGCCCATCAGGCCGTCGCGATCGGCAATGCCGCCGCCGCGCGGGCCATACATGCCCACTGCGTGCACTTCATCAATATAGGTGAGCGCGCCGAATTCCTCGGCGAGGTCGCAGATCTCGGCGATCGGCGCCACGTCGCCATCCATCGAGTACACCGACTCGAAGACGATCAGCTTGGGCCGCTTGCGATCGACCGACGCCAGGAGCTCACGCAGATGCGCTACGTCATTGTGGCGGAAGATCTTCTTTTCCATGCCCGACTGCCGCACGCCCTGGATCATCGAGGCGTGGTTGAGCTGGTCCGAGAAGATCACGCATTCGGGGAGCAGCCGCGCGATGGTCGAGATCGCGGCCTCGTTGGAGACGAACCCCGAGGTGAACACCAGCGCCGCTTCCTTGCGATGCAGGTCAGCAAGCGAACGCTCGAGCTCGACCAGCGGTCGGTTGGTGCCGGAGATGTTGCGCGTGCCGCCGGCGCCGACGCCAAGCCGCGCCGCGGTATCCTGCATGGCGGCTATGGTGACCGGGTGCTGGCCCATGCCGAGATAATCGTTCGAGCACCAGATGGTGATCTCGCGCTGGTTGTCGGCATTGTCCCGAAAGATCGCTCGGGGGAAACGCCCGGCGATCCGTTCGAGATCGGCGAAAACGCGATAGCGCTTTTCCTGCCGCAAGGTGTCGACGGCGTCCTCGAAAAACCCGCGATAGTCCATAATTCCACTCTCAAAGCGCAGGCCTTTCGCCTGCTGGCGACCTTACCGGCCAAGGAGATAGCTATTCCCCGGACTCTGGCTTTGACATAGGTCAATTCGCCGCGCGGCGGCTTATACAAGTCATTGGCCGGGCTGCAGCTTGCCGGTGCAGCTTGGAACCATCCTAAACAATGCCGCCCCCGGTGCCAATCAAACAGATGTGCGCCGCTCGTCGCATCCGCCTTATCCGACTGATGATATTCTCCGTTCAGAATGGGTTCAGCGCTATCGTGTCACTGCGCTCGCACTGGCCGTTGCGACGTGGGATTAACGGCCCCGATGCCTTTCCGTTGACCCGGTTCCGGCGTCCGCTAGTATCAACCTTACGGAAACAGGGGGATCCGCCATGAAGAGCTTCTCTTCGTCCAGCTTCGCCAACGACCATGCCGAAGTGCTCGACCTGGCGCTTGCCGCCGTCAACAAGCACCCGCAGGCGCTGTTCACCGATTTCCAGTGGTTCCTCTACGAGGCGCGCGACACGGTGTTCTTCACCGCTGCTTCGAAGTCGCATTTCGACAAGGAAACGCTGGGCAATCTGGTCGCCGACATGGTGGCGCTGGCCCCGCAACTGAGCCACGGCTTCGTCGGCGCCCGCCCGGGCCAGCCGTTCCCGAAACACCTGCTCGATGCCATCACCCATGTCGAGGAAGTCGACGAGTTCGACGGCTATCCGGACAAGTGGGTGTCGAAATCGCCCGACATCTTCGAGCGTGACGACCTGCCGCTGTTCCGCGTTTCCGCCGTGGTCCGTCGTGGTGGCCCCGACGAGATGGGCCGTGCCTCGATGATCCAGGTGCGCTCGAGCCACGCGCTGCTCGAAGGCTCCGACTCGGCGCTCCTCACCCGCTCGGCTTCCGCCGGCCACGGCGTGATGAGCGACAAATCCAACAAGGTCGGGCTCGGCGCCCGCATCAAGGGCACGCTCCGCGGCTGGGGCATGACCTTCATGTACGTGACCCTCGCCAACATCCTCGCTCCGGCGGAAAAGCCCTGGGGTTTCATGACGCTGGCGTTGAAGCGTCACCGGCTGCGGCTCCTCGCCAACAAGCTCGGCGTGCGCCAGCGCTCACTGATGTTCGCGCTCGTTACCCACGCGCTGAACGGCGAGGGCGAAGAGCGGCACATGTCGAAAAAGGTGATCGGCGCCGCCTACACCATGCTCGACGGCAAGCGCCACGATGCCGATGACGATTTCTTCCGCGTCCGCGCGCTGGAAGCCAAGTTCGAAGTGATCGACGATTTCGTCGCCTATGTCCGCAAGGTCGACGACACCATCGACAAGATCGAGAAGAAGGACATCACCAAGTTCCAGGTGATGATGAACTCGATGTTCCGCTCGCTGCGCGCCCTCAACCGCGCGCTGCCGTTTCTGCCGGGCAAGCGCTTCTGGCGGTTCAACGGCGGCATCCACGTGGTGCTGACGCTGGTGCCGCCGCACCGCACCTACGGCCCGATGACCCACGGCATGATGGAGCCGATCTATTGCGGCGCCTGGCACCCGGCCGCCAATATCTGCACCTTCTGTCCGGGCCGCGAGTACATCACGCTGAACTTCTCGATGGAAACCCGGCACATCGCCAACGTCGAAAAGATCGAGCAGCTGCTGCTCAAGGTCGAAGCGATGGACGTCGCCCCGACCGGCAAGGTGATCGTCGAGGACGACACGGTCTGACTTTGGTCGTTTGGCTGCCCCAACCACTGCTGGTCACCCCGGCGAAAGCCGGGGACCCCTGCTCGGACGGTGGGTCTGGTTGCGACCCCCGCCGGTCCTTTACAGCAAGGTCGGCGAGTTGGTGCCAGCGGATGGGCCTGAGCACTGGGCCCCGGCTTTCGCCGGGGTGACGGCCGGCGGCTGTGGCTAGATTCAGTCCCTGAACCCGCCCACCCTGGCCACCACCATGTCGTGGTCCGACAGCACCTCGCCATCCTCGGCCAGCGACGGCACGATCCGGCTCTCCTCCACCAGCAGTCCGCGTGTCAGGAACCAGTCGAGCTTCCAGGTGCCGCGGGGGCTGCGGCTGACGCGGCTCGGCCGCGTCGTGGTCTGGCCGATCGGCCCGCCATGCCGCTCGAAGCCGCGGCCATAGGCGTGGGCGAACAGCGTCTCCTTCTCGAAATCGCCGCCATCGGCAAGCCCGGTGTTGAGGTCGCCGCCAATGATCACCGGCGCATCACCGGAGAGCTGGTCGATCGCATCGATGAGACGCTTCACCTGCGCCTCGCGATACCCAGCGTCACCGCGGTTCTCGAGATGCACCGATACGGCGTAGAGCGGCCCCTCGGTGGTCAGCACTGCCGTCGCGATGGCGCAACGCGTGCCCACCCTGCGGGCCGGGCTTTCGGGGGTGAACCAGTGCCCGTGCGGCTCGAGCCGGATCATCACCGGCGCCTGCAGCACCGCTTTCGACAGCAGCGCGTTGCCATGGAAGCCGTGGCGATTGAAATCGTCCTCACAGAACTCGAGCTCCACCTCGGCGCCGAGCTCCAGTTCCAGGAACTCGACCCCGAAGGCGTAGTTCGTGCCAAGCTCGGCCGCGATGTCGCGTGAGGTGTGCCTCTGCCCGGTCCGCGCCATGCCGTTATCGACTTCCGACAGCAGCACCAGCTCGGCGCCTTCGCGCCTCAGGACTGCGGCGGATTTCTCGACATTGTAGCAGCGCTCGAGGTTCCAGGCGGCGACGGTCAACGGGAAGGCCAGCACCTCGCTGCGTTCGGCCACAGGCGCTTCGACACGCTGCAGGCAGGCGAGACCGGCGAGGGCTTCGGCATGGTTGGCCTCGGTCCGCTGCAGCGCATCCAGCCGGTCACGCTCGGCCTGCGGCGGGCCTTCCAGCAGAGCGATCTGGGCGGGTTTGACGGAATCGGGAGACATGGGCGTTGGTACTTCGCGAGCGAGGAGGGGAAGTGCTCCACTAGCCAGCCGATATGTCGTGCCGGTGACAAATCGTGTGCCCACGTACCGCCGCGTACGGAAGTCGCCTTGTCGGGCGACTTTCCTCACGCTAAATCCCCCGCCAACAACTGTTTCCCGGGGGTTCTTCGTGTCTGAATATGCAACCTATCCCAGCCTGAAGGGCATGCCGGTGATCATCTCCGGCGGCGCCTCGGGCATCGGCGAGGGTATGGTCCGCGCCTTCGCCGCACAGGGCTCGAAAGTCGGGTTCGTCGATATTGCCGGCGAGGCGGGCGACAAGCTGGCGGCCGAGCTGAACGCAGCCGGCGGCACGGTGAAGTTCACCCGCTGCGACGTCACCGACATTGCCGCCTACCAGGCAGCCATCAAGGGTTTTGAGGCGGCGCATGGCCCGACCCTGGCGCTGGTCAACAACGCGGCCAACGACCACCGGCACGATATCGCCGATGTCAGCTCCGAGGATTGGGACAAGCGCATCGCCGTCAACCTGAAGCACGCTTTCTTTGCGGCGCAGGCCGTGGCGCCGGGCATGGTTGCCGCCAACCGTGGTTCGATCATCAATTTCGGCTCGGTCAGCTGGATGACGCTTTCGGCGCAGCTCACCGTCTACACCGCCGCCAAGGCCGCCATGCATGGCATGTCGCGCTCGATGGCCAAGGAATATGGCCAGCATGGCGTGCGCGTGAACACGCTGGTGCCGGGTTGGATCATGACCGAGCGTCAACTCTCGCTCTGGGCCACTCCCGAGGCGCTTGCCTCGCTCGATCAGCAGCAGGCGCTGAAGGGCCGGCTCTACCCCGAGGATATCGCCCGCATGGTGCTGTTCCTCGCAGCGGACGATTCCAAGATGATTTCTGCACAGGACTTCATCGTCGATGGCGGCTGGGCGCACGGCTGATCGGCCGGTAAACGACCGCTTCAATACGGCGCCTTCCTGATCTAGTCTCGCCGCGGGCAAAGGCGGCGAGGCGAACACCTTGCTGCCGCAATCGGTGGCGAGAACGTGCGCCACACCTACGGGGGACGTGAATGAAATCCAAGATTCTGATCGCCGGGCTCGCGGCCCTGTCGCTGAGCGCCTGTACTTCGGTCAATCCCTATACCGGCCAGAGCCAGCTCTCGAACACCACTGGCGGCGCGCTGCTCGGTGCGGGCGGCGGCGCGGTGGTCGGCGGCATTATCGGTGCAGCGACCGGCGCTGACCCGCGTGTCGCAGCGCTGATTGGCGCCGGCGTCGGCGGCCTCACCGGCGGCATGATCGGCAACTACATGGATCAGCAGGAAGCCGAGCTCCGCGCCCAGTTGCAGGGCACCGGCGTTTCGGTGACCCGCGTCGGCCAGCAGATCATCCTCAACATGCCGTCCAACATCACCTTCGCCACCGACTCGGCGACGGTGCAGCCCAAGTTCAGCGAGACCCTGGTCTCGGTCGGCCTGGTGCTGAAGAAGTTCAACAAGACGGTCATCGACGTCTACGGCCACACCGACTCGCAGGGTTCGGACACCTACAACCTGGAGTTGAGCCAGAAGCGCGCCACGGCCGTGGCGACTGTCCTCGCCAGCCAGGGCGTCGACCAGCGCCGCTTCTACATCACCGGCAAGGGCGAGGAGGATCCGATCGCCTCCAACGGCACCGAGTCGGGCCGCGCGCAGAACCGCCGCGTCGAAATCCAGCTCTCGCCCATCCAGGGCTGAGTTCGGCAATTCTCCGATTGAAGGCCCGGGCGCGTCCCGGGCCTTTCTCATTGCGCGGCAGGTGTCGCGGCAGGGGCGGTCACTGGGGACCGGGTATTGCTGGCAAGCAGCTGGAAAGCGAGGAGGATCACCACCACGATCCCCACCCCGATCAGCCCGCGCTTCCACCAGTTGGTCGGGCCGGTGCCGCCGACCGTCTCCTCGACATCGCGCGTCACCTGCAAAGTCGAATTCTCCGGCAGCGAGATCGGCTGGCCGTTCTCGTCGATCAATTGATCCACTCGCGCCACCTTGGGCGTTCGTCTCACGTCGGCACTCATCGCCTCTCCCTCCGATAGCGATCGAACAAGTGTGTCCCTCAGGCTTTGGTTCCCTGAACGCGCCCCTCAGCGCCCATTCAGTCGACCCAGCACACGCTAGGAACCATAGAACCAGCCGAGAGGACCAAGACCATGCTCCGCATCGCTCTGCTTTCCGCCGTTCTCGTCACCGCCCTTGGCGCTGCGCCCGCCTTAGCCGAGCGCAACAACGGCGACAGCATTCCGCCCAACTGCACGCTTGACCCGTTCACCAAGAAGCTGAACTGCCACATCTGGCCGACCTGCACCCTCGATCCGTTCACCGGCAAGATGAACTGCCCGGTGCCAAAGGCGACGACCCGCAAGCTGAACTGATCAAGGCCAGCTCGACGCCCGTCTCCCCCGCCCAGGAGGAGTGCGGCATCGTGGCCTTCACTCAACTAAGCCCGCACGATGATGGGCGTGCCCACCGACACGCGTGAGTAGAGATCGATCACGTCCTGGTTGATCAGCCGCACGCAGCCCGACGACACCGCCTTGCCGATGCTCCAGTACTCGCGCGTGCCGTGGATCCGGTAGATGGTGTCGACGCCGTTGCGGTAGATGTACATCGCCCGTGCGCCCAGCGGATTGTTGATGCTGCCGGGCATGCCACCGGCGAACTCGCGCGTCTCGGGCTGCCGCTCCATCATCGAGGCCGGAGGATACCAGGTCGGCCACTGCGCCTTGCGCCCGATATTGCCGCGTCCCGACCAGGTGAAGCCGTCACGCCCTATGCCGACGCCGTAGCGGATGGCGGTGCCGTTGTCCTGCACCAGGTAAAGGTAGCGCGCCGAGGTCTCGACCACGATGGTGCCCGGCTTCTCGCCGGTGGGATCGTCCACTTCGGTTCTGAGGTAACGCTGGTCGACCTTGTTGAGGTCGACTGCCGGTACGGGGAACTTCTCGTTTGGCAGGGCGCCGTAGATATCGAGGTAATAGGGCGAGATGATCGCGGGCAACAGGTTGGGCACCGTCACCTGCCGATTGCCGATGGTGGTCGAGCAACCCGCCAGCGCCAGCCCGCCGAAACTCGCCGCACCCAAGATAAAGGCCCGCCGCGACGGGCCGTTATTGCCGATCGTCTTTGTCTGCACGGAACCGGCCCCCTGAAAGGCTGCCCACCAGAACGGATTACTACTTCAGCTTGCGCACCATTATGGCTGCGGCAAGCTGGCTGTCGATCAATTTATCGTTCGGCCCCACGCCGCTCGCGCCAGGTCACGCAGCTGCAGCGACTCTGCCCAGCGGTCGGTGAGGTCGGTCCCGTCGGCGCCGGCGATGGCGTAGGGCTGCGGGCCGAGCTCGCAGAGGAAGCTCAGCTCCGCATCCGGGTCGGCGCGGCTTTTCCAGTCGGCGAAGCCGTTGCGCCACCAAGTGCCAAACTGCTCGAGCCAGGGTGCGTGCTGGGGGAACGACAGCGGCAGCTGCACCTGCTCGCTGCTGGCGATGCGGCCGTGGAAGGCCCAGCAATGCTCGAGGATCGTTGTCATCTGCGCCTCGATTTCCGCCGACACCGGCAGGGCGATCTCGCGGCCGACCACATAGTGCGACAGGTCGCCGAGCAGCTTCAGCTCGGGGAGGGCGCCGATCAGGTCGAGGGTGAAGTGCAGGTCGTTGGTCATCCGGTCGCGATGCGTCTCGACATAGACCGGGAACGGCACCTGCTCGGAAAGCTTGAGCCAGCCCTCCGCCACCCGCACCGCCTCGGCCAGCGTCCGCGGGCGGAGGTTGGGCTGGATGTTGATGTGGTGCACGCCATAGGCCGCGCCCCATTCGAGCACCGGCAGGAGGCTGTCGATATCGGTGGGAAAGCAGAGGCCCTCGACCACCAGCCCGGCGGATTTCGCCAGCCGGCCCGCCCGCTGCGCCACCTCGGGATCGATCCACTGGGTGCCGAAGCCATCGAACCCGGCATTGGCGATGATCTCGATATTGGCCTCGAGCGAGCGCTCGCGCGGCGCGCCCTTGAGGCCGATCATGGTCCACAGCGATTGGAGGACGAGGAGTTTCTGCATCGTGGAGTTTCCGGAGCGTGATCAGGAAAAGTTGTGGGACTTTTCCGGTTCGATGGCGCGACAAACAAACTGGGCGGGATCGAGGAAAGTGGCGAACAACGGCGACTAGATCAGCACCACGCTTTCCTGCTCGTTGGGGTCGGTTCGGGCGATGATGGCCCGCGCCATCCTGGTGGTCGGATTGAACGGCTGATGCGGCACGCCGGCTGGGATGTAGACATAGTCGCCTTCGTTCACGACATCGGTGAACTCGAGGTTCGGCCCGTGCCGGAACGAGGTCGAGCCCTCGATCTGGAAGATCGCTGTCTCATGCGCCTCGTGATAGTGCGGCTTGGCTTCGGCGCCGGGCGGGATCACCGCCATATGCATGCAGATGCCCTTGGCGCCGGCCGATTGCGCCGAAACGCCGGCGAAATAGTCGAGCCCCTGCTTGCCGTGGAAGCCTTCGCCGCCCCGGATCACCTTGCACCCAGCCGCCATGACATGTCCTCCGCCAATCAGCCGCACCGTAGTGAACGGGCGTCACAGCAGCAAGACGGTGGTGGGCGTGACAGCGATCGGTCCGCCCACGTCCTGAGCCCAGTCACCGGCGTCATCCCCGCGCAGGCGGGGATCCAGTGGGAAGTTTCAGTGTTCGCCGGCCTGGAGAGATTCAACTAGGTTCCCGTCTGCGCGGGAATGACGCCGGTGGGAGGATGCGGGACCGAGCGCCAGCGCCCTATTTCGCATCCGGCCCGCTCGGCCGCTGCGTCAGCACCACATCCAGCTCGAGCAGCCGCCCCTGGCGCAACAGCTGCAGCCGCACCCGTCGGCCGATCGCATCGGCGGTGAGCATCCGCAGCAGCGGGCCCGGGCCCTCGACCGGGCGACCATCGAGGCTCAAGAGCACATCGCCCTCGCGCACCCCGGCCCGCGCCGCCGGACCATCGCCGACGATCGAGTGCAGCACCGCCGCGGTCCGCGTGCCGACATGGGCGGCGTCAGCCACCCGACGCGGCAGGTTCACCGTGTCGGCCGCGACGCCGAGATAAGCCCGCCGCACCCCGCCATGCTGCAGCACTTCGCCCAGCACCAGCTTCACCGTGTTGCTGGCCACCGCGAAGCAGATGCCTTGCGCTCCAGCAATCATCGCCGTGCTGATCCCCACCACCTCGCCGAGGCTCGAGACCAGCGCGCCCCCGGAGTTCCCCGGATTGAGCGCCGCGTCGGTCTGGATCACGTCCTCGATCGGCCGCCCGGACGGCGAACGGAGGCTCCGCCCGAGCGCCGAGATGACGCCGGCCGTGACCGTCGACTCGAACCCCAGCGGATTGCCGATGGCGATGGCGATATGGCCGCGCTTCAGCCCGCTGCTGTCGCCGAGTGCCGCGATTGGCAGCGCGCTACCATCGACCTTGAGGATGGCAAGGTCGGTATCCGGATCGGCGCCGAGCACCCGCCCGGCCAGCCGGTGTCCGTCGGGCAGCGCCAGGTGCACATCCTTGTGGGTGCCGACGACATGCGAGTTGGTGACCACCAGCCCATCCTGCGACAGCACCACGCCCGAGCCATGGCCTTTGCCGTCCGTCGTCACCATGCCCACCGCCGGCCCGACGGTCTCGGCGACCTCGGAAACGGTGAGGGAATAGACATCGAGCAGGCGCTGATCGGTGGGGAAGGGCAAGGGCTGAGCCATCGGGATGCTCCGGCAGTTTCGGGTGCAACAAATGTGGGTTTTGCGCCGGCCTCCCGCGATCCTGCCCATATGGGGAGCTTTCGAGCCGCCGGGTGCGGGCGCAAGTCTCTGCCAGCATCCGCAACAAGGCCACTCACATGTCCTTCCCCGAACTCCAGGCGCTTTCCGCTTCCCTCGCGACGCTCACCGCCAGCGTCACCCCCCGCATCATCGCCCTCCAGGGCCGCGATGGCCGCGAACTCTCGGGCTTCATCTGGCGTACCGGCCTTGCCATCACCGCCGATGAGGTGCTGGAGGGCGACGACGAAATCGCCGTGCTCGGCGCCGACGGCAAGCTCGCCACCGCCCAGATCATCGGCCGCGATCCCAGCACCGACGTGGCGCTGCTGAAACTCGAGACCCCGGAGTTTGCCGACTGGGCTCACGCCGCGCTGCCGGTACCAGGCTCGTTGGCCGTGCTGGTCGGCCGCGGTGAGGACTCGGTCCTGTCGGGCCTCGCCTCGGTCACCGAGGTCGGCTCGGCCTGGCGCAGCATGCGCGGCGGCGAGATCGATGCGCGCGTCACACTCGGGCTTCGGCTGTCGCCGCGCAGCGAGGGCGGCGCGGTGGTGGCGCCCGATGGCAGCCTGATCGGCATGGCCGTCACCGGCGCGCGCCGCCGCACCATCGCCATTCCGGCTTCGACCATCGCGCGCTCGGTCGCAACGCTCAGCGAAAAGGGCTATATTCCCCGCGGCTGGCTCGGCGTCAGCCTCCATCCGCTGGGCCAGGATGGCGGCGCCATCGTCGTCGGGCTCGAGCCGGCGAGCCCGGCTGCCAGTGGGGGCTTCCTTGTTGGCGACATAATCACCACATGGGGTGGAGACCAGGTCCGTTCGGTCAGCGACGTCGCCGATCGCCTGAACGCCGGTACCGTCGGTAAGAATATCAGCCTGGGAGTGCAACGCGGTGGCAGTGCATTGGAACTCGAGATCACTATCGGCGAACGCCCGCGGAGCTGAAGCTTCGGTTGGGCAGTCCGTCCTCGGCGGGCTGGTCCTCGGCGTCGCCTTCGATCTCACCGACCCGGCCCTTGAACAGGTGCTCCGCACCCTGATCGCCGGCCGTCATGACCTTTACGAGGCCGACGCTGAGGAGGCGGCGGTCACCATCACCGATCGCCCGGCTGCGCTGGGCGGCGTCACCGGTGCGCATCGTGTGCTGCGCGTCGGCGCCGACGAAGCGCGCCGCAACGCCATCGACAGCCTCGATCCTGGGCTGATCCTCGCCGCCGCGCTGCTGATCGGCGCCGGCTACGCGCTGGAGCGCGAGACGGTCGAGCGCGCCGGCAACGAGCGGCTGCCCGCGTCGCTTTTGCCGCGGCTCAGCCAGCGCGAACGCCAGGTGGCGGAACTGCTGGTCGACGGCGCCTCTAACAAGGTGATCGCCCGTGCGCTCGACATCTCGGTGCACACGGCGAAATTCCACGTCACCGCGATCCTCGAAAAGCTCGGCGCACGCAACCGCGCCGACGCGGTGTCGATCATCCTGCGCGAAGGGTTGGTCGCGATCTAGTCGAACGCTGTGGCCCTCATCTCCTCTCCCCTGAGCGGAGAAGGGACAGGGGGCTCAGCCAATCAGGCAGTCCTAATGCGACCCCGGGTCCTTCCCCGGCGCCATCAGCGTCGAAAAAATCCGGCCGATCAGGTTCTGCTCGGCGGGCTTGTCGACATGCTCGTGGTTGAGTTCCACCAGCAGCGCTGAGGTGGCGTCGAGCCGCTGGCTCTGCAACTGGGCGATCCGGAGCGCCAGCTCGGGGTGCTTTTCGAGGATGCGCATGGCGTCGCGCACCACCCGCACCTTGCTGTCACGCTCGGCCCGGACGGTGGCGCTGTGCGGTCGGCCGAGCAGCACCGACATCTCGCCGATCATCGCATCGGAATGCTCGATCGTCGCGATCGCCAACCCGTTCCGCTCGACCACGAACTTGCCGCTCTCCAGTACGTAGAGATCGCGTCCGGGCGTACCCTGGGTGACCAGCTCCTCGCCCTTGGCGACATCGAGCGTCGGCGACGAATAGGTGAGTGTCAGGAGGCTGGCCATGGTTCATCCCCACATGAATAGGCCCCGGAGCCTAACCCGTTGCGGGCGCGCCATGAAGGGCCATTTTACACCATGCGCAGCAGCACGTCGGCAACCAGGTGGTCGCCGCCCTTCTTGAGGATCAGGTCGGCGCGTGTCCGCGTCGGCGCGATGTTGTCCATGAGGTTGGGCAGGTTGATCGAGCGCCAATTGTCGAGCCCGAACTTGCCCGCCTCCTCCTTGCTCATGTCGGCGTAGCGCTTGAAGAACGAGTCCGGGTTACGGAACGCCGTCTCCCTGAGCCGGAAAAAGCGTTCGAGATACCAGGCTTCGAGATCCTCGGCGTCGGCGTCGATATAGATCGAGAAGTCGATGAAGTCCGAGGCATAGAGGATCGGCGCGCCGGCCTTGCCTGGGGCCCCCGGCTGCAGGATGTTGAGCCCCTCGACGATCAGAATGTCCGGCTGGTCGACGATCAGGTGCTCGCCCGGCACCACGTCATAGACGAGGTGGGAGTAGATCGGCACTTCGAGCGCCGGCGTTCCCGATTTCACCGCCGCGAGGAAGGCCACCAGCCGCGCCCGGTCAAAACTCTCCGGAAAGCCCTTGCGCCGCATCAGCCCACGTTCGATCAGCACCGCATTGGGGTGGAGGAACCCGTCGGTAGTGACGAGATCGACCTTCGGGCTCGATGGCCAGCGCTGCAGCAGCGCCCTCAGGATACGCGCCGTGGTGGATTTGCCCACCGCCACCGAACCCGCGACGCCGATGATGAACGGCACCTTCGGCGCCCCGGTGTTGAGGAAGCGCTGCGACACCCGGTGCAGCCCCTGGATCGCTTCGACATAGAGCGAAAGGAGCCGCGCCAGCGGCAGGTAGACCTGCTCGGCCTCCTGAAGCGAGATCGGGTCGGAGAGCGCGCGCAGCCGCAGCACGTCGTCGGCGCTCAGCGTCATCGGCTCGTCGGCGCGCAACGCCACCCATTCCGCCTTGCTGAAATGGTGGTAGGGGGAGAGTTCGGCCGGCTGCATCATGCGCGCGTCGGCCCGCCGTTGAGCCGCGCGGCGATCACCATTGCGAGCCGCTCCGCCACCTCAAGCTTATCCATCTCGGGCCACGCTTCGGCGCCCGCAGCGCTCAGCAGCGTCACCCGGTTGCGGTCGCCGCCCATCGCGCCGCCTTCCGCCGAGACGTCGTTGGCGACGATCAGATCAGCGCCCTTGCGTTTGAGTTTGGCCTCGCCGTTCGCCACCACGTCGCGCGTTTCGGCGGCGAAACCGACGACGATCCCGGGGCGCTGGGGATGATGCCCCACCGTCGCCAGTATGTCGGGGTTCTCGACCATGCTGAGGTTGGGCACAGCGCTCGTTCCTGGCTGCTTCTTGATCTTGTCGGTTGCGACGCTGTCGACCCGCCAGTCCGCCACCGCGGCAACGAACACCGCGCCGTCGGCGGGCAGGGCGCCTTCCACGGCCGCCAGCATCTGGCGCGCCGTCTCGACATGCGTGGTGGTGACGCCATCGGGATCGGCGATCGATACCGGTCCGCTGATCAGCCGCACCTTCGCCCCGAGCTTGGCCAACGCTGCTGCAATGGCGTGCCCCTGTTTGCCCGACGAACGGTTCGCAATGTAGCGCACCGGATCGATCGGCTCATGCGTCGGCCCAGAAGTGACGATGAATGTCTTGCCCGACAGCGGCTTCGCCGGCGCCAATTGCCCAACGATGGCCGCAAGGATTTCCGCCGGTTCGGCCATCCGGCCTTCGCCGGCCTCGCCTGCTTCTGCCATCGCTCCGGATTTCGGCCCGATGAACTGTACCCCGTCGGCCAGCAACGTCGCGTGGTTCCGCCGGGTCGGCGCCGCCGACCACATCAGTGGGTTCATCGCCGGCGCCATCAGCACCGGCTTGTCGGACGCGAGCAGTACAGCGCTGGCGAGATCGTTCGCTACCCCGGTCGCGACCTTGGCCATCAGGTCCGCCGTCGCCGGCGCCACCACGAGCAGGTCAGCCTCGCGCGACAGCCGGATATGGCCGACATCGTGCTCGTCATTGCGGTCGAACAGGTTGGTAAACACCCGGTCGGCGCTGAGCGTCGCCACCGAGAGCGGGGTCACGAACTCGGCCGCTGCCGCCGTCATCACGCAGCGCACTCTTGCGCCTTCGTCACGCAGCCGCCGGATCAGCTCCAGCACCTTGTAGGCAGCTATCCCGCCGCCGATGATCAGCAGCACCCGCCGATTTTGCAGTTTCATGCTCAAGCCACCGCCGCTTGGGAAAACCGCTAGCCGTCTACACGATCCGGCCGCGATCTCCTACTCGTATGGCGCACGGCTCCGCCAGCATCGTTATCAAGCGCCCCGGGACAGCAGCGCTTCAGCGACAACGAGGTGATCGGCCTCGCCATCGGGACGTCCGACGTCTATTGCTTCGATAGCAAAACCGGCGCTGTCCTCGCCGCCTGAAAGACCCAAGACCACGACCATGACCCGCATCACCGCCCTTCGAACCTACGACCTCCGCTTCCCGACTTCCGCCTCGCTCGATGGCTCCGATGCGATGAACCCCGACCCGGATTACTCCGCCGCCTACGTGGTGCTGGAGACTGATGGTGCGTTCGAGGGGCACGGCCTGACCTTCACTATCGGCCGTGGCAATGAGGTGGTGGTGGCGGCGATCGAGGCGCTGGGCGATCGCGTCAGCGGGCTCGAACTGGACTGGATCGCCGAGAACCCCGGCCGCTTCTGGCGGCACGTCACCGGCGACAGCCAGTTGCGCTGGATCGGGCCGGACAAGGGCGCCATGCACCTCGCCACCGGCGCGGTGGTCAATGCGGTGTGGGACCTGCTCGCCAAGCGGGCGAAGAAGCCGGTCTGGCGCTATGTCGCCGACATGACCCCCGAGCAGCTCGTCTCGATCATCGACTTCCGCTACTTGACCGACGCCATCACGCCCGAGGAGGCGCTGGCGATCTTCAGCAAGGCCGAAGCCGGCAAGGCCGAGCGCATCGCCGAGCTCGAGGCCAATGGCTACCCCTGCTACACCACCTCCGCCGGCTGGCTCGGCTATTCCAACGAGAAGCTGACCCGGCTCGCCACCGAGGCGGTGGAGGCCGGCTTCTCGCATATCAAGATGAAGGTCGGCCGCGACCTCTCAGACGATATCCGCCGGCTGGAGATCGTCCGCTCGATCATGGGGCCGGACCGCTACCTGATGATCGATGCCAATCAGGTGTGGGAAGTCGGTCAGGCGATCGACTGGGTCAAGGAGCTATCCCGCTTCAAGCCGTACTTCATCGAGGAGCCGACCAGCCCCGATGACGTCGAGGGGCACAGGAAGATCCGTGAGGCCATCGCGCCCGTGAAAGTCGCGACCGGCGAGATGTGCCAGAACCGCATCTTGTTCAAGCAGTTCATCACTCGCGGCGCGATCGACATCGTGCAGATCGATGCCTGCCGCATCGGCGGCCTCAATGAGGTACTGTCGGTGTTGCTGATGGCCGCCAAATATGGCCTGCCGGTCTGGCCGCATGCCGGCGGCGTCGGCCTCTGCGAATATGTGCAGCACCTGTCGATGATCGACTACCTCGCCGTCTCGGGCAGCAAGGAGGGCCGGGTGATCGAGTATGTCGACCATCTGCACGAGCACTTCCTTGATCCCTGCGTCATCGAGAAGGCTGCCTACATGCCGCCGAAGCGGGCCGGTTTCTCCATCGAAATGAAGTCCGCCTCGATCGAAGCGCACCGTTTCGGCTGAGGTACGATTTTTTTGGTGAAGCTGTGGAACCCACGGCGCCGGGTGACGTTCTATTTGTGCGATCGGTGAACACTCGAAAGAGTCGATCAGATTGCAAAGCGGCAGGGAAGCGGATGAAAATCGCTCCCCTGCTGTTTTATGTGGGCTTCTGAAATCGCCGGTCAGTTCACGCGGATGTTCTTGAACTGCCAGGGGTCTTCGCGGTCGAGATCTTCGCTGAACAGTTGCCCGCGCCCCTGGAGCGGCGTCCAGTCGGTATGGACCCCCACCACGTCGCCCAGATAGGGCCGGGCAATCTGCATCACCTCGTCATAGCCGAGATCGTCCGGTTCCAGGATGCCTGAGCTTGGGTGCTGCGCCGCCCATACGGCGCCCGCCAGTACGCCCGCCGCCACCTGCAGGCTGGTGGCGTTGTTATGCGGCACCAGGGCCCGCGCCTGGGCAATGCTGAGCCGTGAGCCGAACCAATAGGCGCCTTTGGCGTTACCCATCAGCAGCACGCCTAATTCGTCCATGCCGCAGGTGATCTCATCGCGGATGATGCGCCGTATGCGTTGCGCCGACCAGTTGCTGCCGCAGAGTTCATGCAGGGACAGCACGGCGTCGTCGCAAGGGTAGTAGGCGTAGTGGACCGTCGGCCGATAGGCGACTTCGCCCTTCTCCCACACCGTCAGGTGGTCGCTGATCGAGATCGACTCGCCATGGGTGATCAGGAAGCCGTGATAGGGCCCCTCGAGCGGCGTCCAGCTGCGCACCCGCGTCGCGGCGCCCGGCCGGTTGAGGTAGATCGAGGAATCGCAGCCATTGCCGTGCCGCGAGGCGTCCGCCGGCCAATGCAATTCGTGCGTGCCCCAGCCCAGTTCGGCTGGTTGCAGCGCCTCGCCGATGAACCCCGCCACCGACCAGGTGTTGACGAACTCGCCGCGTTGCTTGCGCCGGCCGGTGACCTGCGTGTCGCGCTCGGCGATGTGGATGGTCTTGATGTCGAGCCGGCGCGCCAGCTCCGCCCAATCGATCTTCTGCGTCGGTGACACCTGCAGTCCGTTCTCTGCAGCGATGCGCAACAGACCCTGCTTGACGAAGATCGAGGCTAGGCCCGGGTTGGCGCCCATGGTCAGTACGGCAGTCGGACCGTTGGGGTACTTCTGCCGCAGCGCCAGCGCAGCTTCGCGCAGCGCATAGTTCGAGCGTTGTGCCGGCGGACGTGACGGATCGACATAGCCGCCCGGCCAGGGCTCGAGGCACATATCGAGATAGAGCGAGCCGTTCTGCTGGCAGAGTTCGATCAGCGCCGTGCTGGAAATCCCGACCGACAGGTTGAGCAGCAACGTGCCCTCGGCAAGCAGCGGGCCGAGCAGCGCCCGGTAATTCTCCGGCGTCACCGCCTCGACCACCAGCCTGGCGTTCGACTCGCGCGCGATCTCAGCGCCGTTCGCATCGGCGGCGAAGATCGTGATCGGTTCGTCTGGCAGGTCAAGATGGCGGATGAGAAGTGGCAGTACTGCTTGTCCAATGCTGCCGAAGCCGAGCATGACGATTTGGCCCGGAAGTCGCGCGTACTTTGCATAGGTCGTCATGATGATCGACTCTTGGTTCACGGCGCCGCGTCACTGCCGCAATACCTAAACACGGCTGGCCCAGGGTTCGTTCCCGCGCTGCGCACTTGTACGGAACCATGGCGGCGTCGCGAGGTTGAGGGCGTGGAGATGGACGCCAAAGGAGAAGAGCAATGAAAACCCTACCCATCCTTGTCGTCATCATGGCGCTCGGTGCTGCGCCGGCTTTGGCGCAGGGCAACAACGCCAACCCGGAAGCTCCAGGCCAGGACCGTGTTTGCCTGGTGACCACAGGCACGCCCAACAGCTTCAACGATGTTGATGTGATTGGCACCAAGTGGCTGCCGCGCAAGGCGGCCGAGGCGCAGGCCAAGAAGGACCCCACCCGGGAGCGGGTATTCGACTACACTAACGACCCGCTGGTGACCGGCGGCAAGTACGCGTCGGCCGAAGAGCTTTGCAACACGCACTTTGACAAGTGACCATTGGTCCCGGGCCCAGCGCCCGGGACCTCTCATTTCAGATCAGACGGGCTGGAACCGGACGGAGATGTCAATCCGCGAGCGGCGGACGACGGTGCAGCTCAGTGTTTCCCCGGGCTGCATTTCAAGATCGAAGGAAGATGGCACGTTGGCTGCCCGGTTGACCCGCAGCGTCGCGCCGGCGCGCGAGCCGTTGTGCACCTCGCAGGTGAGTCGTGTTCCGAGTTTGTCGAGAATGATCTGGGCTCGGCGAACCTGTCGTTTCGCCGAGAACCACGCTTCAGTTATTGGCAAGTCGGTCCCTCATGGTCGGGTCGGCTGGTAGGATGGCGGCACCGCGGGGTCGCTGCGGAGATGGACTTGCGATGCCGCCATGATCGGAGCGCTGTTCGGCGCTCACACCCAAACCCTGGGGGCAGGGTGGGCAATTGAGGCTAGCACTCGCTGTCTGATGTGCCGCTGAGCGGCCGTTTCAGCGAAATTGCAGGTTCGCTCGCGCCTCAAGTATTGGCGCAGTATTACTCAGCGCGGTCGGCCTGTTTGCAGGCTGCCGTCGGCTACCCGGATCGGATGGAGCGGGTGGCGGCATCGCGGGCTAGCGGAGTGGGGCGCACGATGCCGCCGGGTTGGGAGGTGCCTCTCGGCACCGTCTTAGCGGTGTGTGCAACCGCCAGGACAGCTCACACTAGCAGGTGCATGCTGACGCATGCCTGAGGTCGAATTTCAGGGAAATTACAGCTGGGCTTGGTTACAATTGCACATCATGCGCATCTTCACTCCCATCCTGGCCATGCTACTGGCCGCCGCTCTGACCGCCCCCGCCCTCGCCGATCCGGGTAACGGCAACGGCAATGGCAATGGCGGCGGCAATGCCGGCGGCCAGGGCAGCGAAAATTCCGGCAACGCCAATGCCGGCGGCGGGAACAACAGCAGTGGTTCGAACGCCAACGCAAATGCGAACGCCGGCAACCAGCTCACCAAGGTTCCCAAGGACCAGAACGTCGCGCGCGAGGCGGTCAAGAAGCGCGAGGTGCTGTCGCTGGCGACCGTCACGGCGCTCGTCGGCGAGACCACCAAAGGCCGGGTGCTCGATGTGGAATTGGTGCGGCTTGCCGGCGTATACCTCTACGAGGTCACCGTGCTCGAGCCGGACGGCCGCCTGTTCAAGCTTTACTATAATGCGCGCTCCGGAGCGCTGGTGGATCACTGATGCGCATTCTCATCGCCGAAGATGACCAACGCATCGCCGAGCCGCTGAGCGTCGCGCTGACCAGCGCCGGCTTCGTGGTCGAGATCGAGGCCGACGGCGAGGTCGCCTGGTACCGGGGCGATACCGAGGAATTCGAGACGGTGATCCTCGACCTGGGCCTGCCGACGCTCGATGGCCTTACCATACTCAAGCGCTGGCGCAGCGCCGATCGCAACTCTCCTGTCCTGGTGCTGACCGCACGGGGCCGCTGGGAGGAGAAGGTCGAGGCCATCGAGGCCGGCGCCGACGACTACGTGGTCAAGCCCTGCCGCGTCGAGGAGGTGCTGGCCCGGGTCCGCGCCATCATCCGCCGTTCCAATGGGCTGGCCTCCTCACGCATCAACTTCGGCGAATACGTGTTCGACGCAAGGCAGATGCAGGTGAGCAAGGACGGCGTGCCGATCGAACTGACACCGCTCGAGTTCCGGCTGCTGTCGCAACTGCTGCACAGCCGCGGCCGCGTGCTGTCGCAGATCGAATTGACCGATCACCTCTATAGCCAGGACAGCGACCGCGATCCCAATTCGATCGAGCAACTGGTCGGCCGACTGCGGCGTCGCCTCGGACCGGGAATCATCGAGACGCGACGCGGGTATGGCTACGTGCTGCCCGGTGACGACGGGTGAAGCTGCACTCGCTGCGGCTGCGGCTATTGGCGGGCGCGGGCCTCTGGATCCTGGCAGCGCTGCTGCTCGCCGGCATCGCCATCGTCTCGATCTTCGCCGCGACCGTCGAGCGCGACCAGCGCGAGGACCTGCTCGCCAGCCTCGACCGCGTGCTGAGCGGTATCGACTCGGAGGTTTCGCTCGCTGACCTGAGCCCCCGCCTCAGCGACCCCCGCTACACCGCGCCGGCCGGCGGTCTCTACTGGCAGGTCATCGACCTCGATAGCGGCGAGCTGGGCCAGTCGCGGTCGCTCTGGGACACCGAAGTGAGCGCGCCGGAGCCGGCGACCACCGGGGAGACTACCTTTGCCCACGTACCGGGACCGCAGGGCCAGATGCTGAGCATTGCGACACAGGATGTCCTGATCGACGCCGCGACAGGGACGCGGCATCTGCGGGTCAGCGTCGCCGAGGACCTGAGTTTGCGGGGGCATGACCTCCGGCGTTTCGCCATCGACATCGCTACCGCACTGCTCGCGGTGGGGGCGGCGCTGGTGCTTGCCGCCTGGCTGCAGGTCTATCTGGGGTTGCGGCCGCTTCGGGCCCTGCAGCGTGCCGTCGAGGACGTCGTGCAGGGGCGCACCAAGCGGCTCGACGGGCCTTACCCGGCGGAGGTCGGCCCGGTCGTGCACGAGGTGAACGCGCTGCTCTCCAGCCACGAGCGCGCCATCCAGTTCGCCCGCACCCGTGCCGACGACCTGGCGCATGGGTTGAAGACCCCGCTGGCCGTGCTGACGGCGACCGCCGGGCGCCTCAGGGTCGAGGGCGACACCGGCAATGCCGAGGTGCTGGAACTGCTCAGCGAGGAAATGGCGGAACGGATCGACTACCAGTTGCGGCTGGCGCAACTGCGGATGCGCAGCGCCGAGCACGTCCTCACGGCCTCGCTCGACCAGGTGTTGCTGCGCAGCGTCACCGTGATGCGCAAGGCGGGGCGGGGACCGGAGCTGTTCTGGAAGCTCGATGCCGACCCGGCCAGCGTCGACATGGACCCCCACGATCTGATGGAACTGGTGGGCGTGCTGCTCGAGAACGCTGCAAAATGGGCGCGCACCCAGGTCGAAGTCGCCTGTCGTCCGAGCGGCGAGATGGCCGAGTTCATTATCGGCGACGACGGTCCGGGACTGTCCGACGAGGATATAGCCAAGCTCGGCAAGCGCGGCGGACGTCTCGACGAAGAGCGATCGGGCACCGGCTTCGGCATCTCGATCGCGCGCGAAATCCTAGAGCTCAACGGCGGTACCCTAAGCATCGGCCGCTCCAAGGCCGGCGGGCTTGAAGCCATGGTGCGCATCCCATCCGCCCGCGTGACCTAGCCGGGATGCGGCGCGGGACATTGCCCGCGCCGCGCCAGTTTCGTTACTCTTTCGCCGCGACGACGATGCCCGGCGAGTAAACAACCGTCCGCCCTTCCAGCTCGACGAAGTAGAGGCGGTCGTTGGTGTAGAAGTAGGCGTGGTCAGGATCGCCATCGATCACGTGCAGCTCGATAGTATCGGGCACCACATAACCGACGTCGATATCGCCTTCGATGATGACCGGTTCGGTCGGGTTGAGGCGCGCATACTCGATGGAGGTGTCGGCAACTGCGCTCGCGCCGATCACGGCGCCGGTAAAGCCGCCGATGACCGCGCCGATTGGGCCAAAGATCAGGCCGCCGGCGATGGCGCCGCTGACGCCGCCTGCCGTACCGCCTACCGCGGCGCCGGCATCACTTTGCGCGAGCACCGTACCGCTGCCAAGGGTGAACACCGCCAGGGTGGCCAGGATGAGTTTCTTCATTTTTGTGATCCTTCTTCTTGTCTCCGCCGCCAAAGGGGGAAGTCCCGTGGGCTCGATCGGTTCCAAGAGAGGTTCACCGGTACGACCCGGGCGGAGCGCCATGCGAGGCACTCCGCCCGCGTCGCAGAGTCAGGCCGCTTCGGCCGTGCCCGGATCGACGACTACCCTGATCTGGGTGATCTTGTTGGCCGGAAAGCCGCTGAGTTCGGCATGGCGCCGGATGTCCTCGGGGTCCTCGGCGAGATAGACACAATAGGTCATGTCGTCGGCGAAGTACGAGTGCACCCACTGCACCCGCGGCGCCAGCTTGGCCAGCGCCTCGTTCGAGACGCGGGCTGCCTCGCGGTGCTCCTCGGCGGTGAGCTTGCCGACACCCGGGATCATCCGTTCGATCACATAGCGTTTCATTTGTTCAGTCCTTCCTCAGTTGGTGGCCGCGACGGTCGCGTCGCAGGAGACGTTGGGGTTCATGTCGGCGAAGGTGCCGGTCGGGTTGGCGCGCCAGGCCCAGACATGCAGCTCGTAGAAGGGAGGCAGGCCGTAGCGGTTGGGCGCGTTGGTGAAGCTGAACAGGTGCCCGTCGAGATTGGCCGGGCCCTTGGTGGTGATGTACTCGACCGCCACCAGTTGCATGCTGCCATCGGCCTGCGGTTCGTACATCACCGCTTCGGGCTTGCCGATATCGACGGCGCCGTCCTCGATCAGCGCGCCGTTGACGTAGTGGATGCCCATGGCGCCGCCTTCGATGCCCGAGACACAGGGGATCGGGGCGTAGCCTTCGGCCGTCGCCACGCCGACATCGGCGAAGCGGGCGTTCACCTCGCGCACCTTGTTGGCGAGCGGGTTGTCCGGCGACACGCCGGCGGCTTGGTCGTGCGCCAGGGATGGCTGGGCGATGATTGCCGCCGCCAGCATGCAGGTTGCGAGCAATGCTCGCTTGCTGGCGTCATGCGCCAGACGGGGTAGGGAGACGTTCATTTGTCTTGGTCCTGAACAGAGTGCGGTGATGCCCCCCTGCCTCGGCGGCGCATGGCGCCCCGCCGGTAGGGTCTATCGAAACTTCCAACCTCAGGATTGTTGCTGCTCGGGCCGCCCGCCCGGATCGGGGCGAACCACCAGGGTCTCGGCCACCGGGTAGAACTCTTCCCCCGGGATGCCGGCACGCCTCGCATGTTCGCGGATGGCCTCGCCGTCGGTCGCTTCGTACACACAGAATGTGCCGAGGCGGCCGTCCGGCTCGCGCACGGCGTAACTGCGGATCCAGCGGACGCGACCCTGCATTTGCTCGTCGCCGATGCGGGCGCAGACCCGACCGACATGCTCGATATCGGGCATGGCAACCCAGGCGCTGGGACGGCGGACGACGTAGAGCTGCATCTCAATCCTCATTCGATGCAGCCGCCCAGGCGAGAGGCTGCGGAACGGGGACTGCAATAGGCGGACTGGTGCTGACTGTCCTTACCGCGGCCTGATCAGATGCTGATCATTTTGCCGATGCTCGCCTCGTGGCGCAGCGCCGCAGCGGCCTCGATCAGCCGCGGCGAACCGATGCGGCGGGCGGTCATCTCGGCGGCCCCGAGCTCCGCCTCGGCGCCCGGCTTGTCACCTGCTGCGATGTAGCCCTCCGCCAGTTCCAGCCGCACTCGGGTGGCGTGATAATCGACCTTGGCGCTGGTCCACAGCTGGCGGGCGAGGATGCGCAACTGCGTCGCCTGCAGGTCCCCCACCGGCAGCAGGGCAGCCCGCGTCTCGGCGATCATGGCGCGGATGGCGGGCTGCGGCCAGCGCTCCTCGCTGCCGGTGAGCTCGGCGAGATAGCCCTCGGCGCGCGCCGCGTCGCCGGACTTGGCGGCGATGCGCGCCGCATTGACCAGCAGCACGCCATGGCGCTGCAGGTGGAACCAGCCGCGCCCCTGCATTGTCCGATCGAGCGCCGTCAGCGCCGCCTCCGCGTCGCCCTGCTCGAACAGCCGCACCGCGTGGCCCGGCTCGGCGTCCCAGCCCAGCGCATAAGCCATGGCATAGTCCGCGTCGGCGGTGACGAAATCGCCCAGCATGGCAGCGACGTCGCCACGCACGCGATACCCGTCGCCCAGCGACCAGGATTCCTCCTCGATCAGTTTCGGCAAGGCACGGCTGATTGCGTCGAACGCTTCGATCAGCGTGCCGCGGGCGCCCAGGATCTCCGCGCGGTGCAGGTTGCACGAGCCCGGGCGCTCGGCAAAGCTCGCATCGCACCAGCTATCGAAGCCATCGCTCCATTGCAGCGCGCGCTCCCAGTCGGCAAAGGTCCGGCACGTCCACAGGATGTTGCAGTAGACTAGGCTCCCGGTGATCGGGTCGACATGGCTGGAGAGCGCGATCGCGGCGGCATGGTTCTGCAACCTGCTGCCTTCCTCGATCTGGCCCAGCGACATCTGGAAGAAGCCCTTGTAGACCAGCGTCAGCGCCTCGAGGCCTGGGTCGCCTGCGCTGGCCCCGAGCTCTGCCGCGCTGGAGGCGAGCCGCAAGGCGTCTTCCGGCCGCCCGCTCGAGGCGGCAAGGCGCGATCGCATCCACAATAGGTGCGCCCGCACGCCGGCATTGTCCGCGTCGGCGAGGATGGTGTCGGCGCGTTCGAGCCAGCCTTGCGCTGCCGCGCTCGAGCCCCGTTCGAGTTCCACTCGCGCAACCGTCGTTGCGGTTCGCGCTGCCCTGTCGTTCCGTCCCGCCGCCAGGTGCGCCTCGATCGCCCGGTGCAGTGCCGGCAACGCGGCAACCGGATGGCCGCGGCACTCGTCGGCGAGTGCCCAGAGCTCGAAATCTTCGGCGTCGAGCGGGCCGGCTGCCGAAGCTTCAGCAAACAGGCCGGTGGCCGCGTCCCAATCGTATTTGCTCATAGCCGCCCGGGCAGCCGCCAAACCTGCACCTTCGGCGACGGGCGGTATCGGTGCTGGCCCACCAAACCCCTGCGCGTCGAGCGCAAAACGGTAGCCGTGGCGGGCAAAGTTGCGCAACGCCTCGCCGACCCCGCCTTCCGCCAGCACTCGCCGCGCCAGGCTCGCGGCGCGCTGCAGCGATGACTCGGTCACGGTGACGTTGGGCCACAGCGCGTCCAGCAACTCGTCCTTGGGCACCACGCGTCCGGCATTCCTGACCAGGTAGGCCAGCAGATCGAAGACCCGCGGCTGTACATGCCGCGCCTGGCCGCGCAACATCAGTGCGCGAGCTTCCTCGTCGAGCACGAAGGGACCAAAGGTCAACTGCATAGGCGCTACCCCGGCATGGCACGCGGCCGCCCTCGCCACGTAGACCAGGCCGCCGCTTCTTCCACCTCCCGACTGAACGTATGATGAATAACATATGATGAATCTTGAGAAGCTGGTGGCGGGCAGCCTGACGACTTTTGTGGCGCGGCGTATTTCGTGTAACGTTTGCACGTTGCAGCCCAACCGAGCTTCGACTTGATGCATTACACTCGCGTCGCCCGGCGCATCAGAACCGTGGTGGCCCGAGTCTGGCGCCGGGTTTCGCTTTCGCAGCGCTTCTTCCTTGTAGCCTTGGCGGTTGTGCTCGCGGCGATGCTCGCGCTGGGCAACTGGACCAACGCCTATATCAGCCAGAGTATCACCAGGGGGGTGGCCGAGACGGCCGCGGCGAGTTTCGAGGCCCTGCTCGCTGAAAGCCTCGACGGCGCGATGTCGGCAGCCGACAGCCAATCCGCGTTCGAAGCGGTGTTCAAGGTGGCCAACAGCGCCGACAGTACGCGGCTGCTGCAGATCCGCGTGCGGGACGCTGACGGCCGGGTGGCCTTCGAATCCCTCGGTGGGCTGGAGGACGAGGCATCGGCAGTCGGCCTGTCCGAGGCTGCGGGCGGCATGGTGACCGCGCATGTGGTCGATCTGCCGCTGCGCTCTGTCGGCGATCTGCCCAGGTCGACCTTGCCGATCCTCAAGATTTACACGCCGCTCCGACGTGACGGTGATCGGGTGGCTGCTATCGCCGAGCTCTATTTCAGCGCCAGGACCGTTCGTGAACTGCAGGCGCAGGCGCGCTCCGATGTGTGGATCATCGTGGCGGTGATCGGGATGGTGTCGGTTGGCGCCCTGGCGCTGCTGGTGGATGTCACCGGTCGCATCATCACCGGCCAGCGGCAGCGGCTGGCCGCCAACCTCATCGCCACGCGGGCGCTGCTCAAGGAGAACGTGGCGTTGCAGCTCGCCTCGGAGAAACTGCGCGTCGACTCCGGCCTCGCCAACGAGCACGTGCTGGCCCAGGTGGGGTCCGACATTCACGACGGTCCGGTGCAACTGCTGACCCTGCTGATCCTCAAGCTGACCGGATCGCGAAGCGGCTCGACGAGCGACCAGGCAGCAGCGGGGGCCAGGCTGGCGAGCGAGGCCCTGGAGGATCTGCGCGGCATTTCCGCCGGGCTCGTCCTGCCCGAGCTCGCAACCCTTGGTATCTCCGAGACCATCTCGCTGGCGATAAGCCGCCACGAGAACCTGACCGGGACGCGGGTCCGGCACGATCTGAACGTTGCGCAGGATGTCGAGGTGCCGATCACCGTCAGGATTTGCGCCTATCGGGTGGTCCAGGAGGCCCTGAACAATGCCTACCGGCACGGTGGTGGAGAAGACCAGAAGGTTCTGGCCAGTGTCGACGGCGGCCAGCTTCGTCTCGAGGTCACCAACCGCACGACCCTGCGCCAATCCAACTCATCGTCGGCCGACAGTGTGGGCCTCAGGGCAATGCGCTTCCGCGTCGAGTCGCAGGGCGGCAGCCTGTCGGTCGACATCGATGCCGATCAGGCCAGGGTCAGCGCTCACATTCCGGTTGGCAGAGTGGTCTAGTCGTTCTCGTCGGGGACCAGGGTCTCGATATTGTACGGCGACCCCAGGCGTTTTGCCGCGAGCACGACCTCGAGGCGGCTCTTCACCTTCAGCTTGGTCATCAGGTTGGTCATGTAGTGCTTGACGGTCTTCTCCGTCAGGCCCAGCGCGCGTGCGATTTCCTTGTTGGTCTTGGCCTCGAACAGCCCCTGCAGCAATTGCTGCTCCCGGGCACTCAGCTTCGCGGCCGGACGCTCGCGCTCGCGCCGCGCGCGATTGCGGAAGCCACCGATCAGCATCGGGGAGAAATCGGGCGAAACGAACAGGCCGCCATTCTTCACTGTTTCGATGGCCGCAAACAGGTCCTCCGACGGACGCCCCTTCAGGACGAATGCGTGGGCCCCGGCATCGAGGGCGCGTAGCGCCATATCGACGTCGGCATAGGCGGTGAAGATCACCATTCTGGTGGAGGGAGAGCACTCGGCAATCGATCGGATGGCGGAGAACACGTCGCCCGGCATGCTCAGGTCCAGCGTCATGATGTCCGGCCGACCCGATGCGGCCAGCTCCACGGCTCCGTCGGCCGAGGATGCCGTGCCCGCGATGCTGTAGCGGCGATCGTCGGCGAACAGCGAAGCGATGCCGGCCAGCAGGGTCGGGTGATCATCCACGAAGGCGATGCTGGTTGGCTGGCTATCGGCCGCTGAGCGATCGGCGGCGTCACTCACTGGGTGTGTTGCCATTTCCGCCACCGTTGCCGTTGCCATTGCCACCTGCATTGCCGTTACCGCTGCCGCCGCCGTTACCGCTGCCGCCGTTACCGCTGCCCCCGCCGTTACCGTTCCCCCCTGCGTTGCCGCTGCCGCCTGCGTTGCCGTTGCCTCCGGCATTGCCGTTGCCTCCGGCGTTGCCGTTGCCTCCGGCGTTGCCGTTGCCTCCAGCATTGCCGTTTCCACCAGTGTTGCCGTTGCCGTTTCCGCTGCCTCCGGCGTTGCCATTACCGCCGGAGTTGCCGTTGCCACTGCTTGCTGTGTTTCCGTTCCCGTGTCCGTTTCCGTTGCCACCGGTATTGCTGTTTCCGCCGGCGTTGCCGTTGTTCCGGCCATTGCCAGTTTCCAGCAGCGTCGCGTCTGCCTTGGCTTCGGCAAGCGTGACGCCGGCGGGAACAGTCTGCTCCTGTCCCGTCACCAGGTCGACCACGGTTGCCTTGCCCAGGTCCACGGTCACCTCGCCGGTGTCGCCGGCGACGATCAAACGACTGTGGCCCGTTCCGAGGACCACCGTCATTTTCGGCGTCCTCAGCATCAGTCGCTGATTTGAAGGGATGCGGGCATCGATACCGACTGTTCCAGCAAACTGGGTAACCAGGGTAAGGTTATGCGCCGCCTGGTCGACCCGCAGTGCGGTGTTGGGCCCCAGCTTGAGCATGATCTCGCCCCGCACGAGTTCGGCCTTGGCCCCCTGCAGCGTTCGGACCGGAACACCATCGAGCACCTGCGAGCGTGCCGGCAGCTCAGCCCATTGATCGCCATTCATCGACAGGACCGTGCCGCTGACCGCCACGGCAACCCACTTTGCGCTGCCTGCGATGGCGGGCCAGCTCAGCAACAAGCCGAACGCGGCGATCATACAGCAAAGATCAACGAGGCGTCGGCGTCCGGATGGTCCGGACGAGTATGGACGCCGATGGTCTTTGGTCAGCAGTTCGGTCACCCTATGGTCTCAGCGTTGCAGTTGGTCGCGACGATGAACGGACAATGCTCTGACGCGGAAGGTCGCTATATTGTCTTGCTGGTCTGTCGCAAAATAGCGTCACAGACTAGCGGAACGCCAGCGTTAACCTTACCGGGGAATCTGGAGGCGGCCGATGGCGACCTTGGTCCCTAGTGGTCCATCCGGATATTGTCGCCTGCCTCGGTCCTGCTTCTCAGGCGTAACGGTGGATATTGCGGCAAGAGGGGCCCCCTCCCTAAGCCATATCCTGCGAATCTGATGGCGACCTCGGTCCATATTCCAGGTATTAAGGGGCTGCATCTAAAGTCATTCGAAGTAGTAATTGCTAATTATGTCTTAACTCCCGTTGCGGCCGGGATCTGGGGCAGATTTAGAGCAGGCCGCGCTCAGACGCGGCCAATGGGGGATTTTCGAATGGCCGCGATCACCAAGGGTATTGTCACGTCGTTTGGAAACACGCCTCAGGCAGTGGACGACGTCTTCAACGCAAGTGCGCTTGGTATCGGTTCGAGTGGGTCATACGTCCCTATCCTCATCGATGTCATGGCCAACGACAAGGCTGGCGGCGCCAAGACGCTCTACTCGCTTGATAATGCGGACAGCGCTGGCGGCATTCGCCCGACCGACCTGCTGACCCAGGATACCGCACGGACCGAAGCAGACAGCACCGACACCAGCGCCAACGGCGCCCGGATCTGGATCACCGCCGACGGTCGGGTAGGCTATGACGCGAGCACGCTGAGTGCCGCGGCGCTCTCCCAGATCCAGGGACTCGGTGCGGGGCAGTACTTCACCGACACGTTCACCTATGCCATTCGCATGGCCAACGGCACGTTGAGCTGGGCGACCGCAGAGATCAAGATCGCCGGCACCAACGATGCCGCGACGATCTCAGGCACCTCCACCGGCAGCACGATTGAAGATACTGCCGGCCAGATGCAGGCCCAGGGAACGCTGACCGTCAACGACCTCGATGTCGGCCAGAACGTCTTCCAGGCGCCCTCGGCGGCCAGCCTCAACGGCACCTACGGCACTTTCACCTTCAACGCGCTGAACGGGCAGTGGACCTACAACCTCGATCACGCCAAGGCCGATCACCTGTATGGCGGCGAGGTGGTGCATGACACTCTGGTGGTCACATCCTTCGACGGAACGGCAAGTCGGACGATCGATGTTACTGTTACGGGCACCAACGATGCGCCGGTGGCGGTCGACGACGAGGCGACGACGGCCGAGGACACGCCGCTCAACAACATCAACGTGCTGGGCAACGACACCGACGTCGATGACAATCCTCTGTCGATCTCTGGGACGCCGACGGCGCTGCACGGCACCGTCACGGTCAATCCGAACGGTACGCTGAACTACACCCCGAATGCCAACTACCACGGCGGCGACACTATAACCTACACGGTGACGGACGGCACGACTACCGACACCGGCCAGGTGGCGGTCACGGTGACGCCGGTCAACGATGCGCCTGTTGCGGCCGATGATGCAGCGACGGTGGCGGAAGCCGGCTCGGTGACCACGCTCAACGTGCTGGTCAACGACAGCGATGCGGACACCACGCTGACCGCGGCGATGATCACCGGCAACAGCCAGGGTGCGCACGGCACCGTGGTCTACAATGATGACGGCACCTTCACCTACACCCATGACGGCTCGGAGACGCTGACCGACAGCTTCACCTACACCGTCGATGATGGCGAGGGCGGCACCGACACGGCGACGGTCAACATCACGGTGACGCCGGTCAACGATGCGCC